>Ga0210401_10000011_pt1 | contig 241292 bp, 199 predicted proteins | sample IncBWH32MmetaG_FD_150866 | JGI IMG/M metagenome (GOLD analysis project Ga0210401, IMG submission 150866) | Forest soil microbial communities from Barre Woods Harvard Forest LTER site, Petersham, Massachusetts, United States - Inc-BW-H-32-M | ecosystem: Environmental > Terrestrial > Soil >...
TGAGCACCGTAGCCGGTCGGGGCGACCGTCTCGACGTGCTTCAGGAGCCGGCGCAGCGCCGGGCTTTCCCCGACGATCTCGCCGAAGTTGTGCTCGGTGCGGACCTCTTCCTCGAGGTACGTTTTCTCTTCGTGAAGCTTGTCCTTGAGCGCCTCGATCTCCTGGAAGGCCAGGGCGTTCTCGACCGCGACCGCTACCTGATTGGCAACGAGCTGCAGGAACTCCAACTCGGCCTCCACGTAGGCATCCGGTTTCTTGCACGCGAATGTGAGCGTACCCATCCGCCGGCGAGCAGTGGTCAGAGGAAGATAGCAGGCGCTCTGGACTCCAAATGGCGCCACTCGTTTCGAGAGCTCCGGCCAACGCGTCTCGCGGCTGATGCTCGAGATGATCAGCGGGCGCTGCGTCTGCCAGACCAGGCCCGACGGGAGGTCCTCGATGCGAGTGCTGGGGGGCGCTGTCGTTTCGGGCGGCTCCAGAACGCGTACGCGCATGGTGTTGCTCGCTGCATCGTGCAGCTGCAGGCCGAGGTAATCGAACCGCACCACTTGATGGAGACGATCGGCCAGCTCGTGCAACAGCGCGGACACATCGCGGTGCGAGACGATCGCCTCCGAGACGTCCAGCAGGGCCTGGTACTGCTGATCGGCGGAGAGTGCCTGTGTCTCTGTGTGCGGGGACCTCATGGCGGAAGCCACCCTGGACCACTTGGCTGTTGTTGAACCCTGCCTGCTCGCGGCTGAACCCCGGCACCATGATACGAGAGTCCTTGTATTGCTGCTGTTACAGGCATTGCACACGGCCCGGCTCGTGCCCCGCGTGCAGAGCTTCGAGCAAGTGCTCGAGCACGTTGCGAAATTAGGGCTCGACGCTTCTCCTAGGCCACCAGCGCCGACTTGCATGGGGAAGGCGGGGTTGTCGATTCCGGGCCGACGGGGTCCTTCAGCGCATGCCTGATGATCTCCTCGATGTACCGCTTTGCCATGTCATCGAGCTTCCACCCCATGGCTGTTCTTGCAGGTTCGAGCTGCTCCGGGTGGCGCGCGCCCCACAGGGCAATCGTGTCCCCCTGGTCGAGCACCCATCGCACGGCCAGAGCGATGACATGCACGCCATAACAAGAGCGCGCGTACCGATCGAGCGATGCCACAGCGGAAAGATACTGAGAGAACCGAGGCTCCTGGAATTTCGGATCGCTGCGCCGCAGGTGATCGTCTTGGAACGGGGTCGCTGTGCTGAACATCCCGCTCAAAAGCTCGTGACAGAGGGCGCCGTGACACAGGACCGTGATGTTGTGCCGCCTCGCGTAGGGCAGAACCTCAGTCTCCACCTCGCGCTCCAGGAGGTTATAGGGCAATCGAACCGCATGGATCGGAGCGGCCTGCCGGAATTCGTCCATCTGCGCCGGGGAATATCCGGATACGCCAATGGCGCGGATCTTGCCATCCTTGAGCAGGCGCGCCAGCGCATGAGCGGTCTCCTGAATCGGGACCACCGGGTCCGGCGAATGTAGCTGGTAAAGGTCAATACGGTCGGTGCGCAGGCGTCGCAGAGACTGCTCGACTTCCTTTTGAATATGCGCAGGGGAAGAGTTTCTGCGCACTTTGCCGTCGCGCCACTCCAGCCCGGTCTTGGTCGCAATGATCGCGCGGTCGCGCAGTGCGCCCGAGAGCGCAGTGCCGACGATCCGTTCTGAAAGCCCGAACCCGTATACCGGTGCCGTATCGATGAGCGTAATTCCGCGGTCGATCGCCGAGGCGATCGTTGCGATCGAGTGCTGGAGGTCGACGGTGTTTTCGCCCCACACCCAGCCGCCGATAGCCTTCGTGCTTAACGCGATGCGCGAAGCGGTGACGCCGGATGTGCCGATTTCAATCGCATCCATGGTTTTTCCTTGACTGCCATGAGCACCTTTCAAGGTGCTGAACCTTCAAGCTTCTGCCGCCGGCCTCGTTCGCCGGCGCGACTTACGGCCTCGATCAGACGGTTTCCCGATTCGTGCTAAGGAGCCTGTGGAGCAGTCAGGAACACCACTCGGTCGTCGGATCGAGAAGGGATTTCATGAGGTGGTCTCCGAGGAACTTGCCGTCACACTGCGAATGCGCCGATGCAGCCAGAGCGCGAAGGCGAGAATCAAGCCGCCCGGCAGCAGCATCGCGATGGCCACGTAGGGCCATATCGCCGTTGCAAAGCGGTAAGTCGAGGCGATCAACTCACGAGGGACATGCGGTTGCATCATTGCCCTCCTGCGTTCGCGGCGATGCCGTGGGGCACGAGCGCTTCTGCATTCCTGACCCAGCCACCGCCCATTGCCTTGTAGAGGTTCGCGTAGGACTGGAAGAGCTCCGACTGCGCCGTCACGAAGGCAAGCTGGGCGTTCAGCAGCGACTGTTCGGCGTTCGCGACTTCCAGATAGATCGTCGCGCCTTGCTCATAGCGCAGTTCAGCCAGATCGCGGAACTTGCCCAGCTCGGCGACGTTGTGCGCTTGCTCGGCTCGAACCTGTTCGAACTTCGCGCGGTCGGCCAGCGCGTCTTCCACGTCCTGAAAAGCACTGATGATCGATTTCTCGTAGTTTGCGAGCGCCTGGCGTTGGCCTGCCTCGGCCTGCGCCACTTCTGCATCGATTCGCCCGGCATTGAAAATCGGTTGTGCGATGCCCACGCCCACCGACGTGACCTTGGACGTTCCATTGAAGAGCTTTGAGGTGCGATCGCTCTGCAGACCCAGCAAGGCGTTCAGACTGATGTCGGGAAAATAGGCGGCCTTGGCGACGCCGATGTCGGCGTTGGCAGCAACCAGTTGCTGCTCGGCTTCGCGGATGTCGGGACGCCGCTCCAGCATCGACGCGGGCAGCGCGGTGGGAACGGCGGGGAAGGCCAGGTGGTCGATGTCGCGCCCGCGCGGGACGGGGCCAGGGTTTCGTCCCAGCAGCACGTTGAGGAAGTCCTCCTGTCGTGCTATCTGTCGCTCGAGCTCCGGCACCTGCGCGGCCGCTTGGCGGTACTGCGACTCGGCCTGGCGGTAATCGCTTTCCGGAATCGCGCCCCCCTCGAAGCGGATCCGCTGCAGGCGCGCTGCTTCAGCGAAAGTCTGCGAAGTGGAGCGGGCGATTTCCAATTGCCGATCGAGCGCACGAAGCTGGACGTAGCCGCTAGCGACGCTCGAGACCGCCGTCAACACGACCGTGCGGCGCGCTTCTTCGCTCGCGAGCAGGCTGGCGCGTGCCGATTCGGTGGCGCGCCGCAGCTTGCCCCAGATATCCAGTTCAAAACTCGCCGACAGATTCAATTGAAAATCGTTGGACGTGCCGCCGAACGGCAGCGCCGTATTGGTGCTGGCGCGCTGGCGCGTCGCGCTGGCATCGGCCGAGACCTGGGGCAATTGAGCCGAGCGGGTTATGCCGTATTGCGCAAAGGCCTGATCGACGTTCGCCGTCGCGATGCGCAGGTCTTTATTGTTCTGGAGCGCGGTTTTGACGAGGTCCGACAGGACCGGATCGTGGAACTGATCCCACCACTCCGCATTAGAGATCTCCGCGGCTTCGGTCGGGCCCAGCCGCCACGCGGCCGGCACCTCCACGGCCGGCCGCCGGTAATCAGGACCGACCGCGCAACCGCTGAGCGCCAAGGCCAGCACAGATGCCGCCGCCAAAGCGTGCGGCCTGTGGGTTTTCGGAGTGGAATCGCGCATGGGCCTTCTCACTGGGAATCGGTGGGCGAGAGCGCCGGGTTGGAATCGTTCGATGGGTCTGCGTCGGCGGGGCCGGCTCGAGCCGCGCCACCGCGCCGGAATGGCCACTGGCCTTCGCTGAGGCGCTGCAGGAGCACATAGAACACGGGGATGAAGAACATGCCGACGAGGGTTGCCGCCAGCATGCCGAACACGACACCCGTTCCCAGCGCCTGGCGCGCACCCGCTCCGGCGCCGGACGCCAAGGCGAGCGGAATGGCGCCGAGGATGAAGGCGAACGAGGTCATCAGGATCGGGCGCAGCCTCAGCTTCGCGCCGTCCAGCGCCGACTGCTCGATCGATTCGCCCTGCGCGCGCTTCAGCCTCGCGAACTCGACGATCAAAATCGCGTTCTTGGCCGCCAGCCCGATCAGCATGATCAAACCGATCTGCGTGTAGACGTTGTTGTCCATGTGCCGCAGCAGCAGGCCGAGGAACGCGCCCAGCACCCCGAACGGAACCACCAGCAGGATCGCCACCGGCATCGCCCAGCTCTCGTACAGGGCGGCGAGCACCAGGATCACGAACAGGAGCGACACCGCGAAGATGAAACCGGTTTTCCCGCCGGTCTTCTTCTCCTGGTAGGTCGCCTCGCTCCATTCGTAGGTGTAGCCGGCCGGAAGCGCGCGCGCCAGCTCCTCCATTGCCGCGATCGCCTGCCCCGAGCTGTAGCCGGGCGCGTTGACGCCGTTGATCGTTGCGGCGCTGTAGACGTTGTAGCGCTCGTAGTACTGTGGCCCGTTGAACGTCCGGTTGGTAACCAGCGTGCCCAGTGGCACCATCGTGCCGGCATCGCTGCGCACGTAGTACCGATTCACATCGTCGGGCTGGGTCCGCTGCGACCCTTCGGCCTGAGCCTCCACTTTGTAGGTCCGCCCGAACAGGTTGAAATCGTTGATGTAGAAGCTTCCGAGCAGCGTCTGCAGCGTGAAAAACACGTCGTTCAAGGGCACTCCCACCGATTTCACCTTCTCACGGTCGACGGTCAGCTCGATCTGCGGAATGCCCGTGTCGAAGGCCGTATAGACGAATCCGATCTCGGGACGCTTGCGCGCCTGCGCGAGAAACGCCTGCAGCACCTGCGAGAACTGCGCAGTGTCCGCGCCGGCACGGTCCTGCAGCACGAACGTGAAGCCGCCGGCCGTGCTCAATCCTCGAATCGGAGGTGGATTGAGCACGAGCACGCTCGCGTCGGTGACGGCGGAATTGAGCCGCGCGGTCAGCGTTCGCACCAGCGCTTCGACACTCTGGTCGGGCGTCTTTCGTTGGTCCCAGGGCTTCAACCGTATAAAGGCCGTTCCGTTGTACGACGTGGTCTGGCCGGTCAACAGGTTGAAGCCGCTGATGTAGACCACGCCTTCGACACCCGGTACTTGGCGGGCGACGCGCGTCATCTGCGACATCGCCTCGTTGGTGCGCTCGAGCGACGCTGCGGGCGGCAGGCTCACCAGCGCGTACACGGCGCCCTGATCTTCCAGCGGGACGAGCCCCGTCGGACGGGTCGCGGTCAGGCCGTAGACCGCGACCAGCAACGCGCCGAAGGTCAGCATCACCATCGCCGCGTGGCGCTGCATCAGCGCGACCTTGCGCACATACCCGTCGCGCGAGCGATCGAAAAGCCGGTTGAAGACGGTGAAGAAACGGCCGAGTGATCCGGTTTGCGCGTGCGCTTCTACGCGCCGCAGCAGCAGCGCGCTCATCGCGGGTGTGAACGTCAGCGCGCAGATCGCCGACAGGATCACGGAAACCGCAAGGGTCAGCGCGAACTGCTTGTACAGCTGGCCCGTCAGACCTCCCAGGAACGCGATCGGAACGAACACCGCGGCGAGCACCAGGGCGATCGCAATCACCGGGCCGCCCACGTCCGCCATCGCGGACTTGGCCGCCTCCATCGGGGACAGGTTCTCGGCATCCAGGTGCTGCTGCACGGCTTCCACAACCACGATCGCGTCGTCCACCACGATCCCGATCGCGAGCACCAGACCGAACAGCGTCAGCGTATTGATCGAGAAGCCGAGCGCCGAGAACGCTGCGAACGTGCCGATCAGCGAGATCGGCACGACCAGGATCGGGATCAAGGTCGCGCGCCAACTCTGCAGGAACAGGTACACGACAACCACCACCAGCGCGAACGCCACGAACAGCGTCTTGACGACTTCTTTCAGCGATTCGGTGACGAACGGCGTCGTGGTGTATGGAATCGAATACGCCAGCCCGGGCGGAAAGTGTGGCGCCTGTCCGTCCATCACCTGCTTGACCTGCCGGGCGACGTTCAGCGCGTTGGCGTCGGGCTGCAGGTAGATGCCGATCAGGGCCCCCGGAATGTCGTCGTTGGCGGCGCCTTGCGTGTAATCCGCGGCCGAAAGCTCCACGCGCGCGACATCTTTCAGGCGCACGATCTGCCCGTTGGCCCCTTCGCGAAGGACGATGTTCTCGAACTCGGACACCTGTGCCAGGCGCCCCTTCACGAACACCGTGTACTGCAGCTGCTGGCCCTGTGGTGCGGGAGGCAGGCCGAAGCTGCCCGAGGGCGCTATGACGTTCTGCTCGCGCACCGCGTTGGCGACATCGGGCACCGTCACGCCGAGGCGCGCCATGCGCTCAGGGTCGAGCCAGATGCGCATGCTGTAGTCGCGCTCTCCGAAAATTTTGACCTGTCCGACGCCGGGCACGCGGCCGAGCGCGTCGTACAGGTTCAGCAGCACATAGTTGCTCACGAATACGGTGTCGTAGCGCCGGTCCGGCGACGTCAGGGCGATGACCTCGAGGAAGTCGCTGGTGGTCTTGCGCACCGTCACGCCGTTGCGGACCACGTCGGCGGGAAGCTGGCTTTGCGCGATCGCGTAGCGGTTCTGCACTTCGACCGCATCGATGTTCTTGTCGGTACCGATGTCGAAGGTCACGGTCAGGGTGTACGAGCCGTCGTTGCCGCTCTTCGAGTCCATGTACAGCATGTCCTGCGCGCCATTGACCTGCTGCTCGATCGGTGCCGCAACGGATTGCGCCACGACATCGGCGTTGGCGCCCGGAAACGTGGCCGAGACCTGCACCTGCGGTGGAACCACCTGGGGATACTGCGCGATCGGAAGTTCGAGCGCCGCGAGCGTCCCGACGAGGACCATCAGCAGCGCGATGACCGAGGAAAAAACTGGTCGTTCGATGAAAAAGTTGAGCATGACTCCTCCCTATCGGCTCGCCGGGGCGGCGGCGCCCGCATTGCTGTCGGCGGCCGCGGCAACGATCAGGGCTTGCACCGCAATGCCGGGTTTCAACTTGCTCATTCCCTCGACCACCACGCGGTCGCCCGGGCTCAGCCCGCTGTCGACCACCCACTGATTGCCCGCGCGGTAGTGCGCAACGATCTGTCGCGACTCCACTTTGTCGTCGGTGGCAACGACGTAAACCGACTTCAACCCCTGTAATTCCTGGACCGCTCCCTGGGGAATGCGGATGGCGCTGCGGCTCTCGAACGCGGGCACGATCACGCGCGCGAATAAGCCCGGACGCAGCAGCCGCTCGGGGTTGCGGACGGAGATGCGTGCCTGCAACGTGCCCGATTTCTGGTCGATCGCCGCATCGACGAAATCGAGCGCCCCCAGCAGCGGATAATCGGTGCCGTCGGCAAGGCGCAGGCGAAACGGCGGCGCCTCACCCGGGCGCTCGTCGGGGGCGTGCTTCAGCCGCTTTTGCAGCTCGAGGAACTCGTATTCGGTGAGGGTGAAGTTGACCCACATCGGGTCGCTGGAGTACAGCGTCGTGAGCAGCGTCTGCTGCGCCGTGACCAGAGACCCGGGCTTGACTTGCGAGCTGCTGATGAAGCCGTCTCGCGGAGCGCGCAGCGTCGTGTATTCGAGGTTCAACTCCGCGTTGCGCACCAGCGCCTTTTGCGCCTCCACCAGCGCGGCCGTGGCATGCTCCTGGGCCACCGCACTGTCGTAGTCCTGCTGGCTTACCGCTTTTTGCTCGATCAGCCGGGAATTGCGCGCCAGCGCCTGCTGCGCATTGAGCAGGTTCGCCTCGGCCTGTGCGAGGCTCGCCAGCGCCCGCTCGAGTTGCGCCTGGAATGGCCGCTGGTCGATCACGTAGAGCAGGTCGCCCTGTTTCACGTGTGCGCCGTCGACGAAGGCCTGTCGCTCGAGCAGGCCCGTCACCTGACTGCGGATTTCGATCGTGGACGGCGCCTGCGTCTCGCCGACATATTCGTCGTACACCGTCACCGGGCGCGGCTCGACTTGAATGATCGATACTTTCGGCGGCGACGGCGGCGCCGGTTTGGCGCTGCTCTGGCAACCGAGAATCGCCACGCTCGCCACCGATGCGGCCATCCAGCGCGCAAGGCGCCAGGGATCCGTGCCATTTGTCATCTCAGTTCCCCTCTTCGCGAGCAATCGCATTGATCGATGGAAATGCCCACTTCCTTATGCAAGCGGCGTGCCTGCCCGCGAACTCCTCTCACCCATCTACGAAGCCAAGCAACAACAATGACTTGCGCAAGCGGCGACGGCATGACCGAGTCGGAGTGCCAATCGATTGGCGCGAGATGCCAGCCGATGGGCTTCACATCAAATTCGAGCGCACGGACTCGACTGGTTTGGCAGACTCCGTCTTGGCCGAGAGCACATGGGTTTTCACGAGCGCGGCGAGGCGCACGGCCCGCACGCGCGCCTCATCGCGCCGTGCCGCTCCAAGGCGATTTCCGAGGGCATCCATCCTCGACAGTGCTTCGATCTGCAACTCTTCGGGAACGCCCGCTTGCAATGCCACTTCGAGCCATGCGTATGCCTCGACCAGATCGTGGCTGCCTGCTGGTCCTCGGGCATAGTCGTCGCTGATGCGGACCATTGCAGGCGTGACGCCGGCCTCGGCCGCTTTGCGATACATCGCGCGTGCTAGCGCCGGGTCCCGCGCCGTGCCCATGCCCATGTCGGCCATGACGGCGACGCTGTAAATGCCATGCGGATTGCCGCCTTCGGCCGCTCGCTGGAACCAGTGAAAAGCGTTGACGTAATCGCGTGACAAGCCCACGCCGAACAGGTACATCGTCGCGAGGTTGTTCATCGCCTCGACGGAACCCCGATCGATGGCTTTCTGATACCAGTAGAGGGCCATCGGATAGTCGGGCGGCGCCTGCACTCCGAGGCTGTACAGGACGCCAAGATCGTTCATGGCGTCGACGTTGCCCGCCGCGGCCGCTGCAGCCAGCGCCTCGACTACGTTCCGCCCGGGCGCCGACGGAGCGCTCGGTGCGGCCGCCTGCGGCGGGTTTTGATCGATTCCGCCTGGCCCGATCGTCGCTTCCGCAGTCGCATCCGACGCGAAGGCCAACAGCAATGCGCTCGTCGCCATGGCAGCAACCGTCATTTGTACGCGCTTCATCGATAGCTCCTTTCCTTGTTTCGGCTCAACGATGTTTCATCTGCCTGCGGACCGAGCAAGGGGCGTTCCCGCGCGACGAGTCTTCGCGATTCGATGCATGAAACGCCGTGCTAACAAAGGCTTAGGACGAGGCGCCCAAGGCGGCGGCGCGTGAGAAGGGCAAGGTGTCAGCGATCGATTGCCAACGGACGGGCACGAACGCCAGCGGGCGGGCGTCAGCGAAGCGACGTCAGCTGATGCGCGAACAGGGGCGAGGTATCCCGAGCTTTCTCATCTTTCGGTCTGGTGGGTATCCGTTGCAAGTCGCTGGAGAAATTCGCTGCCCGCGGGTTGGCGCTGTTGCCAGCCTGTCGGCCAGTGGCGGTTGGCACCTGCGCCCTTTCAGTAGCGAGATCTCGACCGATCCGATCTGCAAGTGCTTGTTGCTGCGCTGTTTACAGCGCGCAGCCTGCAGGGCTCGCATGGCTGGAACGCTCGTTGCTTTGTGGGCTATAGCCGGGCAATTTCTGCCCGCACTTTTAAAGGGATACCGCCATGAACAAGATGATTGCAGGGTTTGCAGTTGCCACATTGGCCGCCGTTTTGCCACCGGCCTTCGCGGACAGCGACGACTCGGCCCCCGCTTCGGAACAGACAGCGTCGGACGCATCGGTGCAATGGTCCGGCGGCGCAGTCGCGGCTGGCATCGGCTACACGTGGGGCGATGGCACGCTCGCCTTCGGAGGCGAGACGCACGACTTCACCGTGAGCGGCATGTCGATCGTCGACGTGGGAGTCACCAGCATCTCCGTCGCGGGTGACGTCTACCATCTGAACCATCTGTCCGACTTCGAGGGCAACTACGTCGAACTGTCAGCAGGTGGGACGCTGGGTGGTGGCGGAAGTTTTGTTTATCTGCAGAACCAGCACGGCGTCGTCATCAAGGTGGCCACGACAGAGCTCGGTCTGCGCTTCAACCTGGCTACCGGCGGTCTGAACGTCGCTCTGAAGAGCTGACTCGACGCACGCCAGAGCCGCACGGGAAAGCTGCTCCAGCCGGAGACGCCTCGTGGCTTCAGTTGCCGTGTCACTGCGCAGAGCCACCGCGGTGAGCGGCGTCCCGCGGGTGGAACGGCGCTTGGCGCAGTTCTTTCGTGCTGGCGTGTCGGCTTCGCTTCTACTACTCGTCTCGTTGCTGGCGGCTTGCTCCTCGATTCCGAGGAGGCCTGCGCCTCCGACCCTGCCCGCACGGGTGGCGCCGGTCGGCTTTGCGGCGTCCGTACGTTTTCTGGGCACCGATCGGAATTTCCTTCGTCATGCAGACGAGGCCATGCAGCGGCTGCGCCGGGCCACCACCGGAGCGCCGATCTGTGTCCTCGCGCTATCGGGCGGCGGCGCGGGTGGCGCTTTCGGGGCCGGAGCGCTGATCGGCATGGGCCGGCGCGGTGATCGCCCGCGGTTCGATGTTGTAACAGGCGTCAGCACCGGCGCTTTGATCGCTCCGTTTGCCTTTCTCGGCCCGAGCTGGGACGGCGAGTTGATCGAGGCTTTCGACAGTGATCGGGCCGAGCATCTGTTGCAACAGCGGGGGCTGTCTTTCTTGTTTCGCCCGGGCCTTTACAGGAGCGAGCCGCTTGTCGAACTGGTCGATCACTTCGTGACCGACCCGCTCATCAAGGCGGTCGCCGACCAGGCGGCACAGGGCAAGCTGCTCCTGGTCGCGACCACGGATCTGGATAAGGAGGAAGCGGTCATCTGGGATATGGGCGCGATCGCGGCGCGAGGTGGCCCGGCGGCACGGGAGCTGTTTCGCGACGTGCTGGTCGCGTCGGCGAGTATCCCGGGGCTGTTCGCGCCGGTTCTCATCCACGTGGAGGGAGGCGGCGAGTCATACGACGAAATGCATGTGGACGGCGGTACGACGCAGTCGTTCTTTGTCGCCTCCGAAATCATGCAACTGGAATCCAAGCATTTTCAGGCACTGGAGAATGCTCGGGTCTTTGTGCTTGTCAACGGTCAGCTCGGCGTGTATCCCGAAACGACGCCGGAGACACCGGTCTCGGTGCTGGTTCGCAGCTTCTCCGCCGGTTTGATGCACGCCTCCCGAAAAACGCTGGAACTGACCGCCGGATTCGCCGAGCGCTACCACATGGAGTTTCTCTTTACCTACATCCCGGTGCGCTATGCGTTTGCAGGACCACTCGACTTCAGCCATGACGCCATACACAATCTTTTCAACTACGGCGCTCACTGCGCCGAGGCGGATCAACTGTGGTCCACCATGGAAGACGCCGTCGAACGGGGACCGGAAGTGGCGACGGCGGGTCCGCGGCACACCGAGAACTGTCCAAACTTACACAAGCGCCCGGCGCAATGGGAGCAAGCAACGCCCTTGCTCGGGCCGGTGGTTCAGGACGGGCCCGAGTTGGGCCAAAAGCTGAAGTGATATCCGACAGAACATTTAGAGCGCCAGTTCCAGGGCAAGATCGATTAGGGCATTCATCGAGGAGCATTCAGTTTTTCAAGCTTGCGGCGCGCCCTGTTCAATGAGGCGGCGCGGCGCCGAAAGTCTCTCCAGGGATTGCCGCGCTTTTCCAGGCGATCGAAAACGGTTCGGATCGTTACGCCGTCCGGCCGCAGGTTCTTGCTGTCCAGATCGCTCCAATCGAGCGGCATCGACACGGGAGCGCCGGGGCGAGCGCGAACCGCATAGGCAGGAGCTATTGTCTGGGCGTACGCATTGCGATTGATGTCCAGGAAAACGCGCCCGAACCGTTTGTCCTTACGCTGCTCCAGGGTCCGCTGTTCCGGATCCCGGCTTACCACGATCCGGGCCAGCTGCCTGGCGAAGGCGCGAACCGAGTCGAACTCCTCCTCGGAATCAAGCGGCACGGCCAGGTGCAGCCCGCGCGACCCCGTCGTCTTGACGTACACCGGCAGTTCCAGTTCGTCGAGGAGTTCACCGAATGATCGCGCGGTCGCCAGGACCGACGCGAAGCTTTCGGGCTGGAAGTTTTCGCCGGGAGGGTCCAGATCGAAAACCATCTGGTCGGGATGATTCAGCCTCGTGACGCGGCTGAGCCAGACGTGAGGAGTGATGCAAGCCTGGTTCGCAAGATAGACCAGCGTCGCCGCATCGCTGCAAACGGCCTGGGTGATCGTCCCTCCTTCTTTTTTGACCGTCACTCGTTCGATCCAGTCGGGATAGTAGGACGGGACCGCCTTGTGGAAGAAGCTCGCCTGTCCGAGTCCATCCGGATAGCGCTCCATGGCCAACGGCCGCTCCCGCAGGTGAGGCAACATCCAGGCAGCGATGCGACGGTAGTAATCGACCAGGTCCCACTTCGTAATTCCATCGGCCGGAAACAGCACCTTCGCGGGGTGCGTGATCTCTATGCTGAGACGGCCAACTCGAATGCGCTGTCCGGGAACCGCCATGGCTCCAAGTGATTGATTCAGTGGATTTTCTGGCACGTGGGACGGTCGGTCGGCCCGCGACTGGCGAGGGCCGGCCGCGCATCGCACGTTACCGGTTGGCAGCCTGTTGCTGATCGCGATCGCCGGTGGCGGGGATCGCTTGCGCTTGCGCGCCGGGCCGTGCCTGATGCCACCGGTCGGCATCCGCTTTCGTCACGTAGTCGTAGAAGTAGAGCCCATAAATGTAGCGGGTGCGATCGACGAACATGCGCAGTGCGTCCGGCCCCTGCTTGACCAGTTCGCAGGCCCGCTTTTCTTCGGGCAATGCCTGGCTGGTGCAGCGATATTCGGCGTGCACGCCCATGCAAGCGCTCGCTGCGAAGACAGCAACTGCGAATGAGATGGGGCGTGCCAGTTTCGATGTGTTCATGTTGACCTCGAGAGTTAAACGACTTGTGGGCTCGTCCTTCTTTCCGGCCGCCGGATCGTCTTATCAGCCGCCTCACTGTTTAAAACGCGTTCGGCGGGCGTTTCCCGACACGCGGCGAGAAGCTACCGGGTCCGCGGCGGCTTGCGCAGTATCACGATGCGCCTGCCCTCCATCCGGACATAGCCGCCAGCCTTCATATCCTTGAGGATGCGGCTGACCATCTCGCGGGAGGCGCCGATGCGCTCGCCAATTTCCTGCTGGGTCACCCGCTCCTCGATGATCAGGCGTCCGTCCACCGGGCGGGCCAGCGACAGCAGCAGCTTGGCCACGCGGCCGTACACGTCGAGCACTGCCAGATCCCGGAGCCGGTCGTTCATCGACCGGGTCCTGTGGATCAGATTCTTGATCAGGGCCAGCGCCGTGTCGGGATGGTGCGCGAGGAAGTCGCGGAAGACGCCCCGCGAAAGCGCTGCGAGCCGGCAAGGCTCCAGGGTCATCACCGAGGCCGAGCGCACGCCGTCGTCCAGCATCATGTCGCCGAAATACGTGCCCGGGCCCTGGGTGCTCAGGACGATCTCGCGGCCGTCGTCGCTGGCGACGAACACCTTGAGGCGGCCGGACAGGACGAAATACAACGTCTCAGCACGGTCCCCCTCGTTGACGACGATTAAATTGCGCGGATAGCTGCGCGTGACTGCCATCGCGGCCAGCGGCGCGAGCTCGGCACGGTTCAGGCCGGCAAAGAGGGGAACACCGGCCAGCACGTCGATCATCAATCCGCCTGTTCGTGGATGCGGCGCAGCAAAGCGCACGCAGCCGCCCAATTCAAGACACGGCAGCCCGCCTTTGCGGGCGCCGAATTATCGCCGGATTCGGGCAGACACCCAATGGACGTGCCGGAGAACCGCAGCAAATGTGAAGTGGTTCACAGAACTATTGCGCGCGCCTTCGTACATTGGCTCCGTGTTCAAACCCACCAAGCCGAGGTCCCAGATGAACTACAACCACCGCAGTTACCGTGACGACCTGCTGTTCGTGATCGCCCTGCTGGTGCCGGCCATCTTCTCCGGCGCCTGCTACGTCGAGTCCGAACGCCAGATCGTCCAGATCGAACAGGCCCGCTCCGAGGGTGCGTTCGTCGCGGCCAATGCCGAGGCACAAGCTCGCCTGCGCGTCGCGTACGTCCAGGGGCAGGGCCGCTGAGGTCCTCCCACCACGACCAGGACCATTACCGGCCTCATACGGAGTCAGCCATGAACTGGACGCCTCGATTGAACGACGAAGCGCTTGAGCCGTTCAAGACCAAGCGCGCGCAGCACGCCGCCTTCGGCCAACCGGCCAGCCAGGTTGGGCTCGGACTTGACGCCTCCAGGCTGACGGCCATCGTCGGAGGGACCGGCCAGAAAGAGCTTTTTTGCAGGCTACCCCGGCCAATACAGGCCGCCTTGCAGGCACGTTTGATCGGCACTGAGCGATCGCCGGGCGGCTGAATCCGCTCGAGGAAGGTTCGAAGCACCCGGGAGGCGACGATGGCGCTGTCGGTCACCGAGATCGTGGAGATGAGTCGGCTGCTGGACGAGGCGCTGCCGCTGAAGACGGCCAATAGGCGCCGCTGGCTGGAGCAGCTCGGCCCGGAGCACCGACAACTGACGCCGGCGCTCAGGCAGGCGCTGCTGCCGCAGCAGAACACCGGTTCCGGCCCGATCCGTCTGGACACGCTGCCGAAGACGGACGCCGGCGCCGGCGAGCAGCCGATGGCGGCGAGCGGCGTGAAGCCGGGCGAGCGTGTCGGCCCGTACCAGCTGGTGCGCCCGCTGGGCGCCGGCGGCATGGCCGAGGTGTGGCTGGCGCAACGCGCCGATGGCACCTTCAGGCGCGAGGTGGCCTTGAAGCTGCCGATGCTGTCGCGCCTGCGGCCGGACCTGGCGCGGCGCTTCGCGCGCGAGCGCGAAATCCTGGCGAGGCTGGAGCACGTCAACATCGCGCGTCTGTATGACGCCGGGGTGACCCCGGGTGGCCTGCCTTATCTGGCGATGGAGTACGTGCCGGGCGAGCCACTGACCGACTGGTGCGATGCGCATCGGCTGGGGTTGCGGGAGCGCGTGCGGCTGTTCCTGCAGGTGCTGGATGCGGTCCAATATGCGCACGGGCGCCATGTGATCCATCGGGACCTGAAGCCTTCGAACATCCTGGTCACGCAGGCGGGTCAGGTGCGGCTGCTCGACTTCGGGGTGGCCAAGCTGCTGTCCGCGCAAGACGGGCGGCACACGCAGCTCACGCAGCTGTACGGGCCGGCGCTGACGCCGGCGTACGCGAGTCCGGAGCTGCTGCGTGGCGAGTGCCCCGATACGGCAAGCGACATCTACTCGCTGGGGGTGCTGCTGTACGAGCTGTTGACCGGCAGCCGGCCGTACCGGATCAAGCCCAGCGCATCGCGAAGCTTGCGAGGGGACCTGGATGCGATCGTGCTCAGAGCCCTGTCCAAGGCCCCGCATCAGCGCTACGACTCGGCCTCAGCGCTGGCCGACGATCTGCAGCGGTACCTGAGCAGGCAGCCGGTGCAGGCGCGGTCGCATAGCCCGCTGTACCGGGCGGGAAAATTCATGCTGCGGCACCGCGCCGGCATCGCGACCGCCGCCGCGCTGGCCGTCCTGGCGGCCGTCGTGCTGGCGCTGACGTGGGCAACGGCGCCAGCGCGACTGGACGCCGGCGCAGCCCGCGTCAGCGACCGATCGATCGCGGTGTTGCCGTTCATCGACATGAGCGAGAAAAAGGACCAGGAATACTTCGCCGACGGCGTGGCCGAGGAAATTCTCGATCTGCTTTCGAAGGTGCCCGATCTGCGCGTGCCGGCGCGCACCTCGTCGTTTTACTTCAAGGGCAGGCCATCGACGATTGCCGACATTTCCCATGTGCTGGGCGTTGCGCACGTGCTGGAGGGCAGCGTGCGCAAGGCGGGCAACCACCTGCGCATCACGGCGCAGCTGGTACGGGCTGATACCGGCTACCAGATCTGGTCGGAGACCTACGATCGAGATTCCGACGACGACATGTTCCTGGTGCAGGCCGAGATCGCGAGCTCCGTCGTCCTGGCGCTGAGAATGTCACTGCTGCCGGGGGCCACGCCCAAGCAAGCAGCCGATCGGTCCCTTTACTTCTTCGAAAACAGCTTGTTGGCCGTCTCTGCGATCAGCCGACCCTGGAAGCGGGCGCCCTCCAGCTCGATCGCGCTGGGCTGGCGCTGACCCTTTCCGCCGGCGATCGTGGTGGCTCCGTAGGGGCTGCCGCCGACGATTTCATCGATCGACATCTGGCCCTGGTGGCTGTACGGCAGACCGACCACGGTCATGCCGAAATGCAACAGGTTCGCGATGATCGAAAACAGGGTGGCCTCCTGGCCGCCATGTTGGGTTGCGGTGGAGGTGAAGCCGCCGCCCACCTTGCCGTCGAGCACGCCGCTCATCCACAGGCCGCCGGCCTGATCCAGGAAGCTCGCCATCTGCGAGGACATGCGGCCGAAGCGGGTCGGAGTGCCGATGATGATCGCCTCATAGTTGGCCAGATCATCGACGACCGCGACCGGTGCGGTCTGGTCCAGTTTGAAGTGGGCCGCCTTGGCGACTTCCAGAGGCGCCGTCTCGGGCACCCGCTTCACGTCGACGGTGGCGCCGGCCGAACGCGCTCCCTCGGCCACCGCGTGGGCCATCTTTTCGACGTGGCCGTAGGACGAGTAGTAAAGGACCAGAACTTTGGACATGGGCGGCCTCCCTCGGGCTGATGGATCGAATGGGCAAGCCCGAATGGATACCGCTGCCCCGCCCTTTTGGTCAATGCGGTCATTGCGGCCGTACAGCCGCAGCCTACCGCGGAGGAGGGTGCGCGTATTGAGCGCATATGCACATAATATCCTGTGTCAAGCACCTGGAGGCAAAGCGCGGTCGCGAGCGTCCAGTTTGACAGTGCAGATACGTGTGGATACACTCATAAAATGGTAAGCGACACGGCGAGCAAGGGTGTTGCCATGGCGCGCAAGGCTACGCGCGAGTGCATGTGCGCGAATTTGCGCCGTGCCACGCGCGTTGCCACCAAGCTGTATGACGAGATGCTGAGGCCCGCCGGACTGAAGGTGACGCAGTTCGGCCTGCTGAGCAGCCTGATGGCGCTGGGATCGTCGACGCTGAGCGAGCTGGCGCAAGACATGGTGGTCGACCGGACCACGTTGACGCGCAACCTCGAAATCCTCCAGACCAGGGGACTTGTTGTCAGTGAGGAGGGCGAAGACCGGCGCGAGCGGCAGTTGCGCCTGAGCGAGAAGGGAATTGCCGCGGTGAGCGCTGCGTATCCGCTGTGGCAGGCGGCGCAGGCGCGCGCCGTGGAGATGGTGGGACGGGCCAACTGGAACGCCGGCGCGCCCTTGCTGCATCGGCTCGCCAGCAGCGCGACCCTCGAAGAGGACTCGGCGGGCTGAGCGCGCGCGCTCGGTATTTGTATTAGATTACCGATTCCGAGGGGCTCCCAGAATGCACGGTGCGATGCACACCGACGCCAAGCCCGATGCCATGGCCGATCCGGTCTGCGGGGCCGCGGTCGGCCTGGACTCGCTGTTCCGGCGCGCCCATGGCGGAGCGCTGTACTGCTTCTGCAGCGCCCGTTGCCTGGATGCGTTTGCGGTCGATCCGTTGCGGTACGTCGTGCTGGCCGCTGCCAGAGACGGGAGCGCGGCGGCCGCTCACCCGGGCCGAGTCGATGCCGAGGTATTGATTCCGATGCGTGCCTCGCAGAGCGGCGGCGCCTCGGCGGCGCCGGAGACGTTTCCAACGATTGCCGAAGTCTCCGACCGCACCGAGCCGCCGACCACCCGCAGGGCGGGGCAGGTTCTAAAATTTCCAGCCGGACCGCAGGCCGCATTCGATGCACGCTCGCCCCGGCTGGCCGATGCTTCGGCCGGCATGCTGCCCGGAGCGGGACGGTTCAATATCCTGGCGGGCCTGTTTCCCTGGCGTGAGCGGCGATTTGCGCGGCGCGTCAGCCGGGAACTTTTGAAGCTGTACCGGATCGTATCGGCGGCTCAACCCGATCTGCGCGGGCGCGATCTTTACCGCCGCATCATCATCGCGCGCAGCCGGGCTGATCCGGCAGCAGCCGATATGTTGATCGATCAGGCCGAGGAGAGTTTTGCGGCCTGGCCGGTGGCCCGTGAGGTGAAGTTCGGCGACGTGGTGCACTTTGTCGTCGTATCGGAATACCTGGCCTCGCACGGCACCTCGCCGTGGATTCAGGGCAACGTCGGGCGCGAGGTCGCCTCCGAGATACCCGACCATCTGTGAAGCAGCGGGGCGCTCGGCTTGCGGCCTCGAACACGGACCGGGCGGGTGCCGATGGGCCTTACGGGTGGGCGCGTGGCGTCGGTACCCGGATCGGCGGCGCATCGCCGCGGAAACGGTTGAAATCGAACAGCGGCATCAGGTCGCCGATCGCCGGGCTGTTCTGGGGCCGGTAACTGCCGTTTTTTTGCACCGGGTTCGGCAGCCCGTCCCGGCTCCGGGAGGTCAGCGGCTGCAGCTTCCAGTTGCGCTCGATGAACTTCAGGATCGAGGCGTGATCGTAATAGGTGTGGTCGACAAAGTTCTCCCGCGCGTACGGCGACACGACCATCAGCGGAATGCGGGTGCCGTCGCCGAAGAAATCGACTGCCTGGACGTAACCCGAATCGAAGTAGCCGCCGCCCTCGTCGGTCGTGATCAGGATCGCGGCCGACCGCCACAGTTGCGGATTGGCGTGCACCAGGTTGACCAGATCGGCGGCGTAGTTCTCGTACGCGGCGATGTTCGAGTTGGCCGGGTGGCCGGCCATTGTCTCGGGCGGCCGCACGAACGACACCGCGGGCAGCGTTCCGGCGGCGATGTCGCCGTACAGTGAAGCGATGTCCTGCAGATTGGACTTCAGCGAGGTCGTCATCACCGAGGTAAAAGCCGTGAGCGGATCGCAGATGCCGCAATAATCGGACGTGGTGCCGGTGCCGTTGGCGCGGCCGCCCGAGTACCACTTCCAGCTGATGCCGGCGGCGGTCAAGGCATCGGCGATGTTCGGCAGGCTCGCCGGCAGCGGCGGCAGCGTGAACGGCTTGGCGCTGCGGTCGACCAGGGCGCCGTCGGCCTGGTAACCGAGGGCGTAGTTGTTCACCAGGTAGTAGTGATTGGCCTCGCAGTTCGGATCGATGCCGAGCCGGGCCAGATAGTCGCGAATCGACTTGGTACCCGGTTGCGAAGGATCCGCGCAGTTGACGTACGAGCCCCCGTTGTAGCCGTCCTCGGTGTACCAGTTGGCGTTGCCGGCAACCGGTTGCGGATTGGGGTTCTCGATCTGGCTGACACTGGTTAAGGTGCCGTTGACGGTCGTGGTCAAGACCGTCGGTGGCACGGCCACGACGCCGTTCGCATCGGTGTAGAAGGCTGCGTGACCGGTGACGATCGCGAGGAAGTTGGCGCCGGTCCCACCCATGACCGGCTGGTGGTAGTTGTCGGCGATCGCGTAGTTGCGGGCCATCGCGGCAAACAACGGTGCATCCCCGGTGCTCATGTTGTAAAACCCCATCGCGACGCCGCCCTGGTGCGTGTTATCGACGAAGTTGCCGGAGCTGTGATTGCCCGCGCCGGCGCTGCGCGCGACCCACACGAACAGGTCCGTGTTATGGGTGGTGCCGATCTGCTGCCACATCTGGAAGAAGCGGTGGATTGGATCGCCCTCGAAGGCGCTGAACGTCGTGTAGCGGGTTAACTGAAAAGGACCGTTGGGCAGATCGGCCGGAATCCGCAAGTCCGGAACGTGCATCGGCTGACCTTGCGCGGTGGTGGTATCGGGCCGCGGCAATCTCGGGTAGGTCCCTGTGCGCGTCGGCTCCAGCTGATAGACACCGTTCTGAGTCGCGTGATTCTGCGTGGCCAGGCCGAAATTTGGTCCGGGCCGGCCGTCCGCGTCCACGATGCCCCGCGACAGCAGGTTCCAGACGGTTTGCCCTTTGGGCGGCTGATAACCCGCGAACACGTTGTCGAACGTGTGGTTCTCGCCGATGACGACGATCAGGTGTTGAATCGGCGTCACGGTCTGCGCGCTCGCCGGCTTCCACATCCACATCGGCCCGGTGGCAACGCAGGCCAGCAGCGCAGCTCGCGCGAGTCCGCGGCAATGGCTCATCGGTGGTTGCTTCTGACTCCTGCCCCAACAGGGGCATTGTTCCGGGGCACTGTGACGCAGCGACTTCGTACCAACGGCTGAGAGCCATACCCAATTTCCGGCTGCCCGATGCACAATCGGATACAGGTTTCCTCGACCGGCACAATCCGGTCGAGGTAGGCTTTGATGTGCCGAGGTACCATCCAGCTGTCGCACGCGGGTCTCGCATGAAGCTCTTGTCTGCTGTACGAATCCGGGCAGCCTGCCGCACTGCGCTGCTCGGTGCCGGCTGCGTGCTGGCAGCGTCGTGCGGCGGCGACAATGACAACGAAAACTTTCCGCCGTTCTGGCAGGACGCCGGTGTCGTCGTGGCCGATTTTGACGGCGACGGCACACCCGACATCGCCGTCGCGCAAAGTTATATCAGCGGACCGCCACCGCACCAGGGCTACGTCACCATCTACCTGCAGACCGCGCCCGGTACGTTCACCGCACCGGTGCGCTACCCGATCGGACCGGATCCGTGGGCGCTGGCGGCGGGCGACTTGGATGGCACCGGTCACGTCGATCTGGTTGCCACGATTCCGAGCTCTTCGCCCGGCGTGCCGGACAGCGGTCAGATTTCGATCCTGCATCATGATCCCAGCCATCCGGGCTCTTTTCTGGCGGCGCAGACGCTCGCAACCGGGGGCGGGGGCGATGCCGTTGCGATCGGTGACGTAACCGGAGACGGCCACGCGGACATCGTGGTGGCCGACGGCAGCATCAGCGACGCGCATGTGATCCTGTTCGCGCAAAGCGCAACCAGCCCCGGCACGTTCGCAGCCCCCGTTTCGCTGAGCCTGGGCGCGAACCGCGGCGCCAACGATATCGCCGTCCACGACATGGACGGGGACGGACGAAACGACATCGTGGTGGCGGCCAGCGACAACAACGTTGCCATCCTGTACGACAACGGCGCGGGCGGTTTCAACTCACCGGTGCTGGTGCCGGCGGGGATCAATCCGCAAGGCATCGGGGTCGCCGATGTGGACGGCGATGGCCGGCCCGACATCGTGGTGGCCAACGCCGGCTACGCGCCGTTCGGCGGCACCGGCGGCGCCAGCGTGACGGTGCTGCGCCAGGTCGTGGCCGGAAGCTTCGCCGCCTCGAGCATCACCGCGCCCGACGGCGCCGTGCAGGTCGCGATCGCCGACCTGGACCACGACAGTCTGCCCGACATCGCGGTCCTGTCATTCTCCTTCCGGGCGTTCAACGTGCCTTCGAAGGTGTCGATCCTGCGGCAGTCGGCGGCCAGCCCGGGAAGCTTCAATCTGACGGCGACCTACCAGGCGACCGTATCGACCAGTTTCATCGCGGCCGGCGATATGAACGGCGACGCCTACACCGACCTGATCATCAACAACCCGATCAGCATCCTGCTGCAGCAGACCGCGATGCCGGGCACGTTCGGGCCTCCGAGCGCGCCGTAGGCCCCGCCTTCGGGCTGGGGTGAGGGCGCCTCAACGCGAAGGCACCCGCGAAACCGGCAGCCCCAGGTCGTGCCAGGCCAGCATGCCGCCCTTCAGGTTCGACACATCCTCGAAGCCGAGGCTGGTAAGAATCGCCGCCGCGGTGGTGCTGCGCACGCCGGAGCGGCACACGACGACCACCGGGCCGTCCTTGGCGGCGCCGAGCTCGCCGGCGCGGCCGGCCAGCGTGCGCAGCGGAATCGCGGTTGCGCCGGCAATATGCCCGAGCTCGCCATCGAACTCGCTTTGCTCGCGCACGTCGATCACCAGCGGGGGGCTCTGGCGGGTCAGCATTTCGTTCAGCACGCGGGCCGGAATCTGGCGCACGTCGCTGAGCTGGGCCAGGGTCGGAAAATTCAGCGCATCGTCGTCCAGCGCCGACTGATTCGGCTGCAGCACTTCCTGCACCCGGTCGGGCAGCGGCAGCTGCAGCGCAGCCATCAACGCCACGTAGCCCTCGCGCGTCTGCCCGGCCAGGCGCGGATTCAGGCGCCGCTCCTGTCCGATCGTGGAGGCCGTGTTGCCCCGATAGTCGTGCGCCGGCAGCACGACCGTGTGATCGGGCAGCGCGAAGAGCTTGCCCACGATGCTGTCGTACTGGGCCCCGGCATCGCCGCCCGGGAAATCGGCCCGCCCCGTGCCCCGTATCAGCAGCGTATCGCCGGTGAACACCGTATCGTCCACCACGATGCTGACGCCGTCCGGCGTGTGCCCCGGCGTGGCCAGGAACCGCAGCGTCAGCGTGCCCAGCCGCAGCGTGTCGCCGTCGGCCACGTGGCGGTCGACCCGGGGCGCCGGGGCGTCGCGGTGCATCAGCACGGCCGCGCCCGTCAGATCGCCGAGCTCGAAGCATCCGGTGCGATGGTCGGCGTGCGTGTGGGTGTCGATGACGGCCTGCAGCGTCAAGCGCAGGTACGCGAGCATCGCCAGGTAACGGTCGATATGGTCGCGGACCGGATCGATCAGGACCGCGACCCGGTCGAGTTTGCACGCGACCAGATAGGTCTTGCACTTACCTCGGTTCAGCTCCCTGAGTAGCATCCAAGAGCGCCCATTGCGATAGCGGTCGACGCCGCCAGGGAATCAGGTTAATCGATAATGGGTGCTGGAGCACCCATGACCTTGTTGAGCGTGACCGACGCCGAACTGGCGTTCGGCCTGACCCCGCTGCTGGATCAGGCCGCGCTGTCGATCAGCGCCGGCGAGCGCGTCGGACTGATCGGCCGCAACGGCAGCGGCAAGTCCTCGCTGCTGGCCGCGATCGCTGGCCGTCTGGAGCTGGACGGCGGCCAGATCCGCCGGCGCGACGGGCTGCGCATCGCGGCCGTCGAGCAGGAGCCGCAGCTTGCCGAAGCCGCCTCGCTGCGCGCCGCGCTGGTGCTGCGGGCGGCGCTGGCCGAACTGCACGACGAGCGCGACCGCTGGCGCATCGAAGCGCGCCTGATCGAACAGTTGCATCGGTTCGGACTGTCGGAGTCGCTCGATCCGAGCCGCCTTTCCGGCGGCGAGCGCAAGCGCGCGGCCCTGGCGCTGGCTTTTGCCCTCGAACCGGACCTGCTGCTGCTGGATGAACCGACCAATCATCTGGACATCGATGGCATCGAACATCTGGAACTGCTGCTGATCCAGGAGCAGCGCGGCAGCCGGGCGGCCGTGGTGATTACCCACGACCGGCGCTTCCTCGATCGGATCGCCACCCGTATCACCGAGCTGGACCGCGGCGTGCTGCGCTCGTACCCGGGCAACTTCTCCGCCTACGAAGCGCGCCGGGCCGATGAGCTGGTCGCCGAGGAGCTGGCGCACCGTCGCTTCGAGCGTTTCTGGGCGCAGGAGGAAACCTGGATCCGCAAGGGCGTGGAGGCGCGCCGCACGCGCAACGCGGGCCGCGTGACGCGCCTGGAGCGGCTGCGGCGCGAACGCGGCGAACGGCGCACGCGGTTGGGCGATGTGCGGCTGCAGATCGATGCGGGCGAGCGCTCGGGGCACCTGGTGGCCGAATTGCGCGATGTGTCCAAGCGGTTCGGACAGCGCACCGTCGTGAACCGGTTGTCGCTGCGTCTGATGCGCGGCGACCGGCTGGCGCTGATCGGTCCCAACGGCGCCGGCAAGACCACGCTGGCGCGGCTGCTGCTCGGCACGCTCGCTCCCGATCAGGGCAGCGTGCGGCTGGGCACGAACCTGCAGATCGCGTATTTCGACCAGTTGCGCGAGCAACTCGACCCCGACAAGTCATTGGCCGAAACCATTGCGCCGGGATCCGATTGGGTGCAGGTATCGGGGGCGCGCAAGCACGTGACCGCCTACCTCGCCGATTTCCTGTTTCCGCCGCAGCGGGCGCAGGCGCCGGTGCGCACGCTGTCCGGTGGCGAGCGCAATCGCCTGCTGCTGGCCCGCCTGTTTGCGCGCCCATCCAATCTGCTGGTGCTGGACGAGCCGACCAACGACCTGGACATCGACTCGCTGGAACTGCTGGAGGCGTCGCTGGCCGACTACGCCGGCACGCTGATCCTGGTCACCCACGACCGCGCGTTCATGGACAACGTGGTCACGCAGTCGCTGGTGGCGGAAGCCGACGGCATCTGGAAGGAATACGCCGGCGGCTACTCGGACTGGCTGGCGCAACGCCCCTCCTTCGCCCTTCGGGCTTCGGAGGGCTTGCCCTCCGCCGCGTCCGGCGGGGAGGCGGCTGCGGAGGCAAAGCAGGCAAGGCCGGCGCGGCAACGCCTTTCGTACATGGAACGACGGGAACTGGAGGCGCTGCCGGCCCGGATCGAATCGCTCGAAAAGGAGCAGACCGAGTTGCAAGCCAGCATGGCCGCAGCCGACTACCACCGGCGCGGCGGCGCTCGGATACAGCAGGACCGCGCGCGCCTGCAGCAGATCGAAACGGAGCTGGCGGGCTGCTTCGAGCGCTGGGCCCGGCTGGAGTCGCGCGGCGCTGGGGCAGGCTAGCTTGGTCCGGTGCCGATTGCATGCGCCTCGGCCCGCAATGGTGGGCGGATGCGAGCGGGCCGGGTTTGCGTTCCGCGCCACGACGGACGATGATGCCGTCGTCTTGCGGGCGCTGCGCTCGCAAGCGTCGGGACCGCCAGGTGGCGCGGGATGAGAATGGCAAGGGGTCGATTCGGACGCGTGCTTCGGGCCGTCACGGTCGGGCTGGCCCTCGGGTGCGCCTTGCTGTTGCCGCCGGCCAGTGCGGAAGCGCCGCGCGTGGTGGTGCTGGTGATTGACGGCATGATCAATCCGGCCACGGCGGAGTTCTTTTCCCGCGGCCTGGCGCAGGCGCAGGCGCAGAACGCGTCTCTGGTCGTGCTCGAGCTGGATACGCCCGGGGGCTTGGACACGTCGATGCGGGCGATGATCAAGGACATCCTGAATTCGACCGTACCGGTGGCGACCTGGGTCGGGCCGGCCGGCGCCCGCGCGGCCAGCGCGGGAACCTACATCCTGTATGCGAGCCACATTGCGGCGATGGCGCCCGCCTCGAACCTGGGAGCAGCCACCCCGGTGATGATCGGCGCACCGGGGTCGGACCCGGGCCCGCAGTCGCCGGCGTCCGGGGGCAAGAATGCTCCTGCGGGTCCGATCGACACGCTGCACGAAAAGGCCGTCAACGACGCGGCCGCTTACCTGCGCAGCCTGGCGCAGCTGCGCGGGCGCAACGCCGAGTTCGCCGAGCAGGCGGTGCGCCATGCGCACAGCATGTCGGCCAAGGAGGCGCTGAAGGCGAGCGTGATCGACCTCATTGCAACCGATGTCGACGACCTGGTGCGGCAGCTCGACGGCCGGCAGATCACGCTGGGCACCGCCAAGGTGCGGCTGGCGCTGGCCAGCGCCGAGGTTCAGACAGTGCGGCCGGACTGGCGCACCGGGGTGCTGGCAGTGCTGTCGAACCCGACGGTGGCCCTGGTGCTGATGATGCTGGGCGTCTATGGCCTGTTCATCGAGGTGGTTCACCCAGGCGCGGCTGTGCCGGGAGTTTTCGGCGGCATCTGCCTGCTGCTGGGCTTGTACGCACTTCACCTGCTGCCGGTGAACTGGGCCGGCGTGGGGCTGATTTTGCTGGGCGCGGCGCTGATGGTGGCTGAGGTCTTCTTGCCGACTTTCGGCGTGATCGGAGTCGGCGGCATCGTGGCGATGGTGGTCGGCGGGATGATGCTGATCAACTCCGACGCCGGCGAAGTGGCGCTCCCGTTCCCGTTCCTGCTCGGCGTGGCTGCAGTCAGCGCGGCCGTCATCTTCGGGTTCGGCACGTTGGCGCTGCGCGCGCGGCGCCGGCCCGTGGTCAGTGGCCGGGAGGGGCTGATCGGAGCCTTGGGCGTCGTGACGGTCGTGGACGAGGAGGGAGCCTGGGCCCGCGTGCAGGGCGCATCCTGGCGCGTGCGCAGCCGTGAGCCGCTGGTGGCCGGCGCGAACGTGCGCGTCGAAAAAGTTGACGGACTGACACTCGAGGTGAGTGCGGCCGGACAAGCGCGGAGTTGACAATGTTCCTCGAACTGCCATTCGGTCTCGGCTTGGCTTTGCTGCTGGTCGTCGTGCTGCTCGTGTCGTCGTGGCGTGTGCTACGCGAGTACGAGCGCGCGGTCGTATTCCAGTTGGGGCGGTTCTGGCGCGTGAAGGGACCGGGCTTGGTGCTGATCCTGCCCTACATTCAGCAGATGGTCCGGGTCGATCTGCGCGTGGTGACGCTGGACGTGCCGCCGCAGGACGTGATTTCGCGCGACAACGTGTCGGTAAAGGTGAGCGCGGTCGTCTACTTCCGGGTGGTGGATCCGCAAAAGGCGATCATCCAGGTGGAAAGGTTCCTGACCGCCACCAGCCAGCTGGCGCAGACCACGCTGCGGGCGGTGCTCGGCAAGCACGAGCTCGACGAGATGCTGGCCGAGCGCGAGCGGCTGAACCTGGCCGTCCAGCGCATCCTGGACTCGCAGACCGACGCCTGGGGCATTAAGGTCACCAACGTTGAGATCAAGCAGGTCGACCTGAACGAATCGATGGTGCGCGCGATCGCCCGCCAGGCCGAGGCCGAGCGCGAACGCCGCGCCAAGGTGATCCACGCCGAAGGCGAGAAGCAGGCGTCGCAGACGCTGCTGGAGGCTGCGCAGATGCTGGCCCAGCAGCCCGAAGCGATGCAGCTGCGCTACCTGCAGACGCTGACACAGATCGCGGGCGATCGAGGCTCGACCATCGTGCTGCCGGTGCCGCTGCTGCAGGCGATGATGGGCCGACGCGAGTCGGGCTGAGGCGATATGTAACTGGGCCGGACCGCAGCGCTTCAGCCGGCAATCTCGAGGTACTTGACCTGGCTTGACGCCTGCGGCACGGGCTCGCCGTCGGCTCGTAGTCCCTCGAGGTGAAGGACGATCGCCTCCGTCATTTCGGCCTCGACTTCCTGCACGCTGGCAGCTGTGGCGACGCAACCCGGCAGATCGGGGGCATAGGCCGAGTAGCTGTCAGCGGCTCTCTCGATGACGATCGCATAGCGCACGGTTGAGAGCTACCTGCGGCCGGCCAGCTTGCGGATGCTGTCCAGCATGCCTGGAGCGACGTCGTCACCAGGCTTGCCGGCTATCGTGACTCGACCGCGCCTTGCCGGGTGTTTGTACTGACGGCGGCTTCCACGTCTTGCGACAAGAGCCCAGCCTTCTTTTTGCAATTGCCGCAGGATCTGAACGACTTTGGTCGGCACCTTGTGGCGACTGTTGGCAGGGCAGCAGTCGTCAGCGTAGTTCGTACCGGGACGGCGGACGCTACCATCGGTGGCAGTGATCGAGCCTGCATCAAAAACCGTCGTTAGCGGATGCGGCCCGGGCTGGACCGCTGTCCGACCTCGGCATCCGCACTGACGAGACCGCTGTCGACGCCGGGCAACGTACGCAGCGCGCGAATCACCGGTTGGCGCCAGGCGGCCAGCGCCAGCAGCAGCACGCCGGTACCGCTGAAAAAAAGGGTCGCGCGCAGGCCGAACAGCTCGCCCAACCAGCCGCCGAACACGGCCCCCGGTCCGGCCGGCAGCAGGATCAGCCAGCGCATCGTGCTGGTCATCCGCCCCAGCATCGGTGCCGGCGTCACAGCCTGACGCAGCGCCAGAAAGTTGATGAAGATGAGCACGGCTCCGACGCCGTACAGAAACAGCATCACCGCGAAGGCCGCCACGCCCAGCTCACCCAACGGGGCCAGCGCCAGGACCAGCCAGCCCACCGCGCACACGGCGAATCCCAGCACCAGTGCCGGCCCCGGGCCGATGTGTCGCACCATGCGGTGGCCGAAAACGCTGGCCAGGATCGTTCCGCCGCCCAGCGCCACGTAGCTCAGGCCCACTGCGCGCTCCGACAGACCCAGCATGCGCGTGGCGAACAGGATCTGCACCGCGACCGTGGCCTGGTAGCAGAACTGCCACATGCCCACCGCGAGCGCCATCGTGGTCAGCAGCCGCCGCTGCACCACGAAGTCCAAGCCGCTGCGCATCGACGGCCAGAAAGGCGCGCGCGGATGGCGTTGCTCCGGCGGCACGTGGATGCCGCGCAGGATCGCGGCCGAGGTCACCATCAGCGCCGCATTGGCCAGCAGCGCGAGCGGCGCCCCGGTAAAGCGGATCAACAGGCCCGCCGCGCCCGGGCCCAGCACCTCGGCGGTCGAGGAGGCCAGCGCGTTTCTGGCATGTCCTTCCACCAGCCGTTCACGTTCAACCAGCTGGGTCAGCACGATCTGCGAGGCGCTTCCGGCCGTCGTGTTGACGGCGCCGATCGCGAACGCGACCACGTACATGAACGGCATCGACAGCGCCCCCAGCCACCACGCCAGCGGCACGCAGGCCACGGCGGCCCCGATCGTGAGCTCGCCCACCACGTACACCGGCAGTTTTCTGACCTGATCGAGCCAGACCCCGGTGGGCAGCGAAAACAGCGCGAACGGGACGATCTCCATGGCGGTGAGCAGGCCCATCTGCGTGGGCGATGCCTGCAGCAGCACGGCCGCCGTCAGCGGCAACGCGAGCAGCGACACCTGGGAGCCGAACGAGCTGATCAGTGTCGATGACCACAGGCGCCGATAGATGCGGTCGCGCAGCAGGTCGTCGGGGCGAAGCGCAAAGGCAAACAGCCCGCGCCCGATGCGCCGGGAGACTTCGGACATTGCGCTGCGTCGGGGCGCCGGCAGGGCTACTTCAGCGGTTCCAGGATGCTGACGTAGTTGGCCACCGCCGCGCCGCCCATATTGAAGACGCCTGCCAGGCGTGCATTGCGCACCTGCATCTCGCCGGCACTGCCGGTGAGCTGCATCGCGCACAGCGCGTGCATGGACACGCCCGTGGCGCCGATCGGATGCCCCTTGGCTTTCAGGCCGCCCGATACGTTGACCGGCAGGCGACCGTCCGGGTAAACGGTGCCGTCGTGCACCACGCGTGCGCCGGCGCCGTGATCGGCCAGTCCCATCGCCTCGTAGGTCAGCAGCTCCGCGATCGTGAAGCAGTCGTGCACCTCGGCCAGCGACAGGTCCAGGATGCGGCAGCCGGCCGCGCTGAGCGCAGCGCTCCAGGCGCGGCGCGGACCCTCGAACGAGCTGGCGTCGCGGCGCGACATCGGCAGCCAGTCGTTGACCTGCGCCCGCGCGCGGAACCGCACCGCGCGGGCCAGGCTGCGGCTGGTTTTCTCGTCGGCCAGCACCACTGCGGCAGCCCCGTCCGACACCAGCGAGCAGTCGGTCTTGCGCAGCGGGTCGGCGATCAGCGGGTTCTTGTCCGATACGGTGTTGCAGAATTCGAAGCCCAGATCCTTGCGGACCTGCGCCCACGGATTGCGCACGCCGTTCAGATGGTTCTTGGCCGCGATCCGGGCGAGCGTGTCGCGGTGATCTCCATAGCGGGCAAAGTACTGGCGCGCCATCTGGGCGAAGATGCCGGGGAAGCTCAGCCCGGCGGCGGCTTCCTCCTTCACATAGGAGGCGTTGGCCAGCACGCGGGTGACCTCATCGGCGCTGACCGCGGTCATCTTCTCGGCACCGACCACCAGGGCCACGCGCGCGCGGCCCGCTTCGATCGCATCGCACGCCGAGAACACCGCGGCCGAGCCCGAAGCACAGGCGTTTTCAACGCGCGTGGCCGGCTTCCAGCGCAGCGCCGGATCCGCATTGAGCACGAAGGAGGAGCAGAAGTTGTCGGGCACGAAGCCGCCGTTCAGATTGCCCAGCCAGGTCGCATCGACGTCCCGGGCGGCAATGCCGGCGTGCTCGAGGGCCTGGTGCCCGACCGAGTCGATCAACCCTTCCAGATCCAAGCCCTCGTGCCGGCCGAACCGACCGTGAGCCCAACCGACGATGCAAACGGCCATCGCGCGCCTCCTGCCAAACCCCTGCGGAAGGCCAAGCTTACCGAATTCGGCCGCCCTTACGGCTGGCGCTTACGCCGCACACCTTCCGCACAATGGCAAGATGCGCTATTGCTGGCCAACCTTATGGCGCCGCCCGCCCCAAGCGCCCACTCCGATGCCAATCGACTTCCTTGCGAAACGAACCCTGAGCGGCCTGATGGTGGTGCTCGCCGCGGCCGCGGTGCAGGCCGAGCCCGCGCGCGCTGAACGCCTCGAGGCGCTGGCCCGCGAGGTTTCCACGGCCGAGCGCGAGTTCGCCCGGACCATGTCCGAGCGGGACCTTTCGGCGTTCGCCGGCTTCGTCGCCGAAGATGCCGTGTTTCGCAGCGGCCGCGACCTGTTGATTGGACGCAGTGCGGTGGTGGAAGGCTGGCGGGCCAACTTCAAGCCCGGTCCGGCCCCATTCAGCTGGGAACCGGACCGGGTGACGGTCGCCGATTCGGGAGACACCGCGATGTCCAGCGGACCGGTGCACGACCCCGAAGGCAAGGTGATCGGGCGCTTCACCACCATCTGGCACAAGGTGGCCGCGCCGGACGGTGCAGTCCGCTGGCGCGTGATCGTCGACCAGGGTGTACCGCTGGCCGAATGCGCGGTGTCCGGCCGATGACGCAGCGCGGGCCGATGAAGTCGACTGATCCGGGCAGCGGCGCCGGCAAGGTGTTCCTGGTCGGCGCCGGTCCCGGCGACCCGGAGCTGCTCACCCGCAAGGGCGCACGGATCCTGGCGTCGGCCGACACGGTGGTGTTCGACCACCTGGTGGCCGAGGCCGTGCTGGACCTCGCGTCGGCCGCTACGGAACGGGTCTATGTCGGCAAGGAGCCCGGCCACCACGAGCTGCCGCAATCGGAGATCAACCGGCTCCTGATCGATCGGGCGCGCGCGGGCCGCTGCGTGGTGCGCCTGAAGGGCGGCGATCCGTTCGTATTTGGCCGCGGTGGCGAGGAAATCATCGATCTGACGGCCGCCGGCGTGCCTTTCGAAGTCGTTCCCGGCGTCACGGCAGCCTGCGCGGCGTCCGCGTATTCGGGCATACCGCTGACGCACCGCGGCATCGTGCGCGCGTGCACGCTGGTGTCCGGCCACCTGACCGATGGCCGCTGCGAGCTGGATTGGCCGGCCCTGGCTCGGCCGCAACAGACCATCGTCGTCTACATGGGGGTAGCGGCAATCGGAATCATTTGCGAGCAGCTCGTTGCGCACGGTCTGGACCCCGCCACAGCGGCCGCGGCGATTCGAAACGCCTCGGTCGGATCGCAGCAGACGGTGGTCGGCACGCTGGCCGATCTGCCGGGCCGGCTGGCCCGCGCCGCGCTGCAGCCGCCGGTTATCGTGATCATCGGGGAAGTCGTCAAAATGAGGCCGCAGCTGGACTGGTTCCGTCGCTGAGCATCACAGCGTCTAAACTCACCACAAATCCGATCGTCGGGAGCGCCGCGCCATGAGCAATATCGAGTCGGTTCTGCACGAAACGCGCGTCTTCAAGCCCAGTGCCGAGGCCTCGCGCAACAGTGCCATTCCGAGCATGGAGGCCTATCGGGCGCTGTGCCTCGAAGCGCAACAGGACCCGGACCGGTTCTGGAGCCGTCTGGCCACCGAGAACGTGTTGTGGCGCAAGCCGTTCACGCGGGTGCTCGATGAAAGCAACGCGCCGTTTTACCGCTGGTTCGAGGACGGCGAGCTGAACGCTTCCTACAACTGCCTGGACCGCAACCTGACCAACGGAAACGCCGACAAGGTCGCCATTATTTTCGAGGCCGACGACGGCCACGTGACCAAGATCACGTATCGCGAGCTGCATGCCCGCGTGTGTCGGCTGGCCAACGGCATCAAGTCGCTCGGGTACCGCAAGAGCGAGCGCGTGATCATCTACATGCCGATGTCGATCGAGGCCGTGGTTGCGATGCAGGCGTGCGCGCGGCTGGGTCTGATTCATTCGGTCGTGTTCGCCGGCTTTTCCGCCAAGTCGCTGCATGAGCGGATCGTCGACGTGGGGGCGTCGCTGGTGATCTGCGCCGATGAGCAGATGCGCGGCGGCAAGGCGATCGCGCTGAAGCCGGCCATCGATGAGGCGCTCGCCGAGGGCGGCTGCGAGGCGGTGCGCAAGGTGATCACGTACAAGCGCACCGGCGGCAAGACCGGGTGGAAGGCGGGCCGGGACCTGTGGATGCACGAGCTGATGGCAAATCAGCCCGAGCAGTGCGAGCCCGAGTGGGTCGGCGCCGAGCACCCGCTGTTCATCTTGCACACCTCCGGTTCGACCGGCAAACCCAAGGGCGTACAGCACTCCACCGGCGGCTACCTGCTGTGGGCGGCGCTGACGATGAAGTGGACGTTCGACATCAAGCCCAGCGACGTATATTGGTGCACGGCCGATCTGGGCTGGGTGACCGGCCACACCTACGTGTGCTACGGCCCGCTGGCAACCGGCACCACCGAGATCATCTTCGAAGGCGTGCCCACCTATCCGGATGCCGGCCGCTTCTGGCGCATGTGCCAGGACCACAAGGTGAGCGTCTTTTACACCGCGCCGACCGCGATCCGCTCGCTGATCAAGGCCAACGAGGCCGCGCCCGCCACCCATCCGACCAAGTACGACCTGCGCAGCCTGCGGATCCTGGGGACCGTGGGCGAGCCGATCAATCCGGAAGCCTGGATCTGGTACTACAAGAACGTCGGCGCGTCGCGCTGCCCGGTCGTCGATACCTTCTGGCAGACGGAAACCGGCGGCCACATGATCACGCCGCTGCCCGGCGCAACGCCGCTGGTGCCCGGATCGTGCACGCTGCCGCTGCCCGGCATCGAGGCCGCGATCGTCGATGAGACCGGCCACGAGGTGCCGAACGGGCAGGGCGGTCTGCTGGTGATACAGCGTCCCTGGCCGGCGATGATCCGCACGATCTGGGGCGACCCCGAGCGGTTCAAAAAGTCGTACTACCCGGCCGAGCTGGGCAGCGGTCTGTACCTGGCCGGCGACGGCGCGATCCGCGACAAGACCACCGGGTACTTCACCATCATCGGGCGGATCGACGACGTGTTGAACGTGTCAGGGCACCGGATGGGAACGATGGAAATCGAATCGGCGCTGGTGGCGAACCCGCTGGTGGCCGAGGCGGCCGTGGTCGGGCGCCCCGATGACATGACGGGCGAAGCGGTGTGCGCGTTCGTCGTCCTGAAGCAGGCACGTCCGTCCGACGAGCAGGCCCCGGCGATCGCCAAGCAGCTGCGCGACTGGGTCGCCAAGGAGATCGGGCCGATCGCCAAGCCCAAGGACATCCGCTTCGGCGACAACCTGCCCAAGACCCGCTCGGGCAAGATCATGCGGCGCCTGTTGCGCTCGATCGCCAAGGGCGAGGAGATCAAGCAGGACGTCTCGACGCTGGAAAATCCGGCCATCCTGGAGCAGCTGAAGATCGTCCAGTAGGCGAGCGGCCCTCCTTCGCGCTGGCGCGCTTCGGAGGGCGGGCCCGCTTCCGCGCTAACGCGCTTCAGCGGTCCCGCTAGAATTGCGCGCCGTGGTGAAGGAGAGATGGCCGAGCGGTTGAAGGCGCACGCCTGGAACGCGTGTATGGGTGAATAGCCCATCGTGGGTTCGAATCCCACTCTCTCCGCCACCCTGCATCGCGCGTCCGTAGGACGCGCTATGCAGGGTGCCCTCCGAAGCGCGCCAGCGCGAAGGAGGGCTGGCGTACCGGACACCTCTGTGACGGTTTGTACCGGCCCGAGACATAGGTAACAACCTCGGGCCGAACGGGTTGTCCAGGGGTTGCAAAGTCTTCTGTTCCAGGTCGACGTAGCCCAGATCGTAGTGCATGGGAGCGTCCGTCGAATCCGCCCGGGGCGATGCCCAAAACAGTTTGCGGTCATCTCAGGTGAGGTTCGAGAGCTTGCTCCCGCAGACGCCGCGCCGAGCGGTGGGTCGGCGTCCCAAGCAGAAGCCCTGATTGCGGTGCTCGCTGCCCGCCAAATGAGGACGCTTACGGAGAACGACGATCAACAGCTGGCTCGCCCAGCGCCTTCAGACGTCCTTGCGTCTCGACTCGGCTCACAGCTCCTTGGCGGCCGCTCGAATCTGGTCACGGAACCAGCGGTGGGCAGGATCGTTAGTCAGCCGACGATGCCAGATCATCTCGTACTTAAACTCCTTGACTTCGTGTGGAGGGTCTATCACGCGCACGGCAGCACTCTTCGCGTATTCGAGCGCCAACCGCTTCGGAAGGGTCAGAATCATGTGGCTTTGCGCAACCGAGCGCACTGCGACGGCGAAAAATGGAATGACAAGTCCTACTTGCCGCTTCTGCGCGAGTGCTCTCAAAGGCCGATCGACAGGTGTCTGTTCGCCGGAAAGAACGCTCACAACAATATGCGGAAAGCTCAGGTACTGGTCGAGTGAGAGTCGTCTGGCTCGGATTGGATGATCAGAAGCAACGACGCATACGAAGACGTCCGCAAACAGAAATTCCGACTCCAGCGTTGCAGGCGCTCCGGCCACATCCAATAGCAAATCCAATCTGCCCGCCTCGATGTCTTCGAATCGCCTGTCGTTCCAAGGGACAACTTCTAGTCGGGATTTTGGTGCCGTTAGAGTGACGTACCGGACCAGGTGCGGTAGCACGACCGAGCAGGCATGATCGGTCATCATGACCTGAAATCGATCTTGGCTTAGGGCAGGATCGAACTTCTCCCCCGTCAATAGCGATTCGACCCTGGGCAAGAAGCTCTCCAGATCTTTGAGCAGACGCTCACCGCGCGCCGTCCGCTCGTACCCGCGCCCGCTGCGAATCAGGAGCTCGTCTTCAAACATCTCTCGCAGGCGCTCGAGCGCGCGGCTCATTGCCGGCTGGCTGAGAAAGCAGCGTTTTGCCGCTCGAGAGACGTGTTTTTCCTCCAGCAAGACGGCGAGCGGGTGAAGGAGATTGAGGTCAGCCTTCTTTATATGCTCATATCGCATGATTGCGATCATAACAATGCATTGGACAAATGACTACCGGCGCTGCATCTTCTACTCGCGAGCTGTCATTAGCTCAAGAAATCGTCCCAATCTGGAGATCGAGACAACGATGGCTTTCACGATCAAGGTTAACGGCGTCGCGCATAGCGTGGATATCGACGACGACACGCCTCTGCTCTGGGTCTTGCGCGACGTGCTCGGCATGACAGGTACGAAATTCGGCTGTGGCGCCGCGCTGTGCGGAGCGTGCACCGTGCACGTCGACGGCGAGGCGACGCGATCCTGCGTCACCCCGGTCCGCAGCATTGGCAAGAAGGCGGTCACGACCATCGAGGCGATCGGAGCGACGGCGCAGGGCAAGGCGTTGCGGCAGGCCTGGCTTGAACAGGGCGTCGTGCAATGCGGCTACTGCCAGTCCGGCCAGATCATGTCGGCTGCGGCGCTCCTGGCCAAGACCCCGAAACCCAGCGATGCCGACGTCGACGCGGCCATGTCCGGCAACGTCTGCCGCTGCGGCACCTACCAGCGCATCCGCGCGGCTATCCACCGCGCTGCGGGCTGAGAGGAGGCCGGTCATGGCTCAGCAATCAGGAACGCCTCGGCACGATCGCCGCGACTTCCTCAAAGTCGGCGCCGCCATGGGCGGCGGCTTGGTCCTCAGCATTGCTCTGCCGAACCCGATAAGGCGCGCCTGGGCCGCGGCCGATCCGTCGCCCGCTTTTGCTCCGAACGCCTTCATCCGGATCGACCGCAAGGGCGACGTGACGCTGGTGATGCCGATGGTCGAGATGGGCCAGGGCATCTACACCGCCATGGCTATGTTGCTGGCCGAAGAGCTGGAGGTTGGCCTCGACCAGGTACGGCTGGAGCACGCTCCGGCCGACGACACGCTGTATGCCAATTCGATACTGCACATTCAGACGACCGGGCTGTCTGCTTCGATCCGCGCGTTTTGGACGCCGTTGCGCCAGGCCGGCGCTGTCGGCCGCACGCTGCTGGTGGCGGCCGCGGCCAAGCGTTGGGGCGTCGACCCCGCGGCTTGCCGTGCGCAGCATGGCGTGGTGTCGGATTTGGCCGGCGCCCGTCACCTCGGCTATGGCGAGCTCGCGGACGCCGCCGCGGCACTTCCCGTGCCGGCTGCCGCGAGTGTGGCGCTGAAAGATGCGAAGGACTTCAGGCTGATCGGAACACCGGCCAGGCGGCTAGAGGCGCCGGACAAGGTCAGTGGCCGCGCGGGTTTCGGCATCGACGTGCGGCTCCCGGACATGAAGATCGCGGCGATCGCGATCTCGCCGGTGTTCGGCGGCAAGCCGAAAGCGGTGAACGAGACGGCGGCACGCGCGGTCAAGGGCGTGCGCCAGGTCGTCCGGATCGACAATGCGGTCGCGGTGGTCGGTGACCACATGTGGGCGGCGAAGAAGGGCCTCGCGGCGGCCGCCGTCCAATGGGATGAAGGTCCGAACGCGAAAGTCAGCACCGCCGACATCATCCGCCAACTCGAAGAGGCATCAAAGCAGCCGGGCGTGGTCGCGCGCAACGAGGGCGACGCCGAAAAGGCGCTTGCCGGCGCAGCTCAGAGAATCGATGCTGTCTACCAGGCGCCATTTCTGGCCCATGCGGCGATGGAGCCGATGAACTGCACCGTCCGCGTCCGCAAGGACGGTTGCGACCTTTGGGTCGGCACCCAGGCGCCGACGCTGACGCAGACCGTGGTCGCGCAGGCGACCGGCCTGGCGAAGGAAGCGGTGAAAATCCACAATCACTTGCTCGGCGGGGGCTTCGGACGGCGCCTGGAGCCCGACGGCAGCCTTCTCGCCGTCAAGATCGCGCAGCAGGTGGATGGGCCAGTGAAGGTGGTGTGGAGTCGGGAGGAAGACATCCAGCACGACATGTACCGGCCCTACTACTGCGATCGGTTGTCGGCCGGCATCGACGCGAGCGGCAAGCCGGTGGCCTGGACGCACCGCATTGCCGGATCGTCGATCGTCGCACGCTACATCCCGCCGCTTTACAAGAACGGTTTCGATTTCGATGCGGTGGAGGGAGCCGCCGAGCCGCCCTACGCTTTGCCGAACATCCATGTCGACTATGTCCGGGTCGAGCCGCCGGGCATCCCGACTGCCTTCTGGCGCGGCGTCGGACCGACCCACAACGTTTTTGTTGTCGAGAGCTTCATCGACGAGTTGGCGGCGCTTGCGAAGCAGGATCCAGTGGCCTACCGCAGGGCGCTGCTCGGCCACAATCCGCGCGCCCTTGGCGTTTTGAACCTGGCGACGGAAAAGGCGGGCTGGGGCCAGCCGCTGCCGGCGGGGCGGGGTCGTGGCGTATCACTTCAGTTCGCCTTCGGCACCTACTTGTCGCAGGTAGCGGACGTCGAGGTGGCGACCGACGGCTCGATCAAGGTGCATCGGATCGTCTGCGCAGTCGACTGCGGCCTCGCGGTCAATCCGGACACGATCGCGGCACAGATGGAGGGCGGATCGATCTTTGGCCTGACCGCAGCGCTGCACGGCGCTATCACATTGAAGGACGGGCGGGTTGAGCAGAGCAATTTCCACGACTATCTGCCGATGCGGATCGGCGAGGTCCCGGTGGTCGAAACACACTTGATCAAGAGTGCCGAGTCTCCGGGTGGCATCGGCGAGGCTTCGACCGCTGCCGTCGGTCCGGCCGTGGCGAATGCGATCTTCGCCGCCACCGGCAAGCGGATCCGTACTCTTCCGATCATGCAGTGAAGGGGATAAAGAATGAGTACTCCAATCGCTATCGTGACGGGTGCCAGTCGCGGATCGAGCGCCCTGGAGAACGAGTACTGGTGCGGGCTTGACAGGAGTCCGTCTCCGCCAGCTATCGGAATCGACCCGCAGCGGCGGCGGTTCCCATCTACTAAGCCATTGAGAAATATAGAGTTTCTTTAAAGCACCACCATGGTCGGAATTCTTTGCCGACTGTCCGAGGATGACTTTCAGGAACTCATCGCCGCGCGCGCGCGCCTGCCAACCTGGATGGCGCGCGAGGTCAGCGCACCCGTGGCCCATGGCTGAACAATTGATGCGTTTATCGGCTGGCGACCGCCAGGAAGCACTGGCGGTCGCAGCCGCCGCCGGCCGCCCGATTCACCTCTTGGAGGAGGATATCTGGGTCGTCTGGTCCCTCGAAATTCTGTTCAATACCCCCTTCGCCGAGCACCTGATCTTCAAGGGCGGGACTTCGCTGTCGAAAGCGTACGGCGTCATCCGGCGATTCTCCAAAGACATCGATATCACCTACGACATTCGTACGTGGACGCGACGGCGCGGCAGCGCATATCATTTCCGCCGTACGCGATTCGACCCTTCCCTCGCGTTATGGTTAAGGCTCAGATCAGTATGCGAAAAGTGCTCGGCTCGATGTTCGTTTGTCTGTTCGTCATATCCGTCGGCGCGTTCGCCCAGACGGCGCGCGAGCAGCTCGGGCAGATGCTGGATGTGCTGCAGAAGACGCCCAAGGACGATGCGGTGCGCGAAAGCATCATTCGCCTGGCGCGAGACTTGAAACCGGCGCCGCCGATTCCGGAGGAGGCGCGGCGTGCGCTGATCCGAGGCAACACGGCGCTGGAAGAGGCGACGGGTGTGGACGATTACGCGCGCGCGGCCCGCCATTACGAGGATGCTTTGGCGCTTGCGCCCTGGTGGGGACCGGCGTACCTGAGTCTCGCTCGAGCGCAGGAGCTGCAATTCGACTACCGCTCCGCGCAGCGCAATATGAGGTTCTACACGTTGACCGGAATCTCGGCGGAGGACGTCCGCAAGGCGCAGGACTATCTCTATGCCCTGGAAGAAAAACAGGAGCGGGCCGACAAGACGAGGGCCGAATTCGACAGCAAGTTTGGATGGCTGAACGGGCAGTGGCGCCTGACGAGGAAACTGCTCGACCGCAGCGGCTACGCGGTGGCCGAGACGGATCCCGTGCCGGCGCGCAGCAACGTCGAGGGCAATCGCGTGACGCTGAGGGTCTCCGCCGACACGATGGAGCACGATCACCGGCACGGTGGCTCCGGCTCCTATGGCTCCTACGGGGCCTACGACGCCTCTCCGACCCGGGTTGACGATACCTTCCGCGTGTCCTACGACAGCTCGGGACAGCTCGTGATGGAGATATATGGCGCTCGCGATCGATACACGTGTCCGGTTGCGTACGACTGGAATCCGATCCAGTTCGTGGTCAGCACCGATCAGCGAACGATCACGGCCACTCGCGAGGACCTTTACGGGCCTCCCAATTGCCAGCCGTCCGGATATTCGATCACGTGGGTTCTGGAGCGCGCGCCATAGACGGGGGAGGCTTTGCGTCCGATGGCCTTTTTGGAGACGAGCTGTGCCGTACGCAAGGGCGAGCATCGGAACGACGAATTACGCCGTCTCAATCAGCGCCGGTCATCATCAACTCACCGCTGACGAGCACGCTGAGCTGGGCGGCAAGGACACTGGGCCCGCGCCCTTTGAGCTGCTGTGCGCGTCGCTGTGCGCGTGCACGGCGATTACGCTGCGAATGTACGCGCAGCGCAAGCAATGGCCCCTGGAGGCGGTGCATGTCGACGTGCACTTCAAGCGGGAAGGCAACGAGGGCGCGATAACGCGCGTGCTGAGCTTCGAAGGCGAGCTGGACGACGAACAGCGTACACGTCTTGTAGACGTCGCGGAGCGCACACCCGTGACGCTTACGCTGAAGCAAGGGGTGGCGATCACCACGACAGTGGAGTAAACAAGCCGCGCCTTGGCGAGACCGCCGTCTCGCCAGTCCCCCGATATATGCACCTCGCTCGCGCTCAAGTTTGCGGATGTGCTTGGTCGTGGCGGCAAATCCTTGTCCGTCGTCAGCCAACTTCACCCCTTCGCGGGCGAGGTAGGCGCTTAGCTGCTCGCCGGTCAGCTTGGACCCTTCCGCCAGCACACGAGCCTTTTGCTCGACGGTCGACTCCCGAACGGTGCAATTGTCCGAGGCCACCAGCGGAAGGCTACGCGCTTCCTCCAACCACCGGGACAGGAGACCTCAAAGGTAGCTGTCTTGGCCTCACCCGCCCCGATCCATTGGCGTAATTTCTTACCGTTCCATGCGACTAAACGGTCGAGGTTGAAATCCTTGCTATCAGACCCACTTGCAAGAGTCCCAATCAACGGAGCGCAATTGATGAATATCTACCGCAAGTCCCCAGAGGCGATCGCCAGGCTCACGCCCGAGCAGTACGAGGTCACGCAGCGTAACGGCACCGAGCGTGCCGGAACCGGCGAGTACCTCCACAACGGCGAGCCGGGCATCTATGTCGACATCGTGTCGGGCGAACCGCTGTTCGCGTCGTCGGACAAATTCGAGTCGGGCTGCGGCTGGCCGAGCTTCACCAAGCCGATCGTGCCGGCGCATGTCAATGAACTGCGCGATGTTAGCCATGGCATGGTGCGCACCGAGGTTCGCTCGGTCCACGGCGACAGCCACCTCGGCCATGTCTTCCCGGACGGTCCGCGCGACCGTGGCGGGCTGCGCTACTGCATCAATTCAGCCTCGCTGCGTTTCGTCCACCGCGACGAGATGCAGGCCCAGGGCTATGGCGATTATTTAAACCAGGTAGAGGAGGTCTGAGATGACAACGGAACGCGCGGTACTGGCTGGCGGCTGTTTCTGGGGCATGCAGGACCTGATCCGCAAGATGCCCGGCGTGGTGTCGACGCGGGTGGGCTACACCGGAGGCGACGTACCGAATGCAAGCTATCGAAACCACGGCACCCACGCCGAGGGGATCGAGATCGTCTTCGATCCGGCGGTGCTGAGCTACCGGCGCCTGCTCGAGTTCTTTTTCCAGATCCACGATCCGACAACGCCGAACCGTCAGGGCAATGACCGTGGCACGTCCTACCGCTCGGCGATCTACTTCGTGTCCGAAGCCCAGCGGCTCGAGGCGATCGACACCATCAAGGACGTCGAAGCCTCCGGTCTGTGGCCGGGTCGCGTGGTTACGGAAGTCGTGCCGGTGGGTGACTTTTGGCAGGCCGAACCCGAGCACCAGGACTACCTGGAACGGCACCCCGGCGGCTACACCTGCCACTTCGCGCGACCGAACTGGGTCTTGCCTCGGCGCGATGCAGCCTAAACGGCCGGCTGCTGGCCGTTTGGCGCTTGGTAGGGTGCGCGGGCATCGTGAACCGGGTTCTGAGGAGGCGGGCCCGTCGGTCGCCGATTCAAGTCAGTTGCCCGACCCGGTCGGCGCCAGTGACCTGCCCCCTCCCAACGCTTTTTAGGAGAATTGCCGACGTCGCGCGGGGAGGAACCTACGCTGCTGCGCAGCTACGGCTGGCAAGCCAGCCGGAGGTGCGCAGCAGCGTAGGCTGCCCGACGTAGCGCGTCAGCGCGAAGGCGGGCCGCTCGAATTACCACCGACGGACCGGCCAGACCTGGGCAGCAACGTAAGTGCGCGATCAGTTCTGTGCTCCGGGGGGCGTCGAGCTTTCGGGGAACGGCCAAACGTCATTCTCGAACTTCATCACGAGAAAGCCGTTGTCCTGACAGGTCGTCTCCAGCGTGCCATGCCTGGCGTCCAGGCGCAGCTGCGCGCTGCACCAGTCGGGATTTCCGGTCTGTGTATTCGAGCTGGTAGGTGTAGGTGGAGTCTGGTTGAAGTGCTGCGAGCCGTAGCTCGGCGTGGTCACTCCGGGTGGATTGAAGTACGCAATTTCCTTTGGGCGCCTCGGATTGCGTATATCGAAAATCCGCAGGCCAGAGTTGAAGTAGGCGCATGCGAGCGTGGTTGCATCATGTTTGTTGTCGACGCTGCAATAGTGGCTTCCGTACGTGAAACTGGACAAGCCGACGATGTCCGGCAGCACCGCGCTGCAATTTGCCGGATCGTGTATCTCCAACATCATGCGCGAAGCGACCTTGGGATGGCTCTCGTCCGAGATGTCAATGATCCGCGCCATCGCGAACAGGGGCAGACCGGCGCTACAGGCCGCCTGCACATTGGCCGTGTTGTTTCCCCCACCGGGGCCGACTTCGTCGGTTCCCACGAGATAGTCTTTGCCTTTGACCTTGATCGGAATGTACATCTGACTTTGCGCACCGTCGGGCCAGAACAGATGGCTTACTTCCGTAATCTGCGGATTGGGCACGCGCGCCTGAACCTGGCTGACATCGAGGATCAGGACGCCGTTGACGGGAGCGAGCGTGCCGGTCACGCTCGCCACACTCGGAACCGCGGCCTGCGACACATAGGCACGGTTTCCATCGTCGCTGACCGCAAGGCCATGCGTGGTCACTCTCCAGGACGCGGGATAGATCTGCGGCAACGTCCACGTCGTGATGAGCTGTGGGTGCCTCGTGTCGGTGATGTCGGTCGCCGTGTACTTCTTCGGCGTTCCGCGGTCGCCGCTGTACCAGGTCAGGCCGTCGGGAGTGACATTGCCCTCATGCCCCTTGAGCACCTCGCCGGCGGGAAGCGCCGATGCGTCGCCGTTGGCGATCGTTCCGGTCGCAACGCTGGCCAGCAACTGAGGCATGCGGCAGTCGCCCGAGATGTCATACACGTCCAGCTCGGGTCCGCCCGCGGCATTGGTTCCATTTTCGGCCAGCAGAAGTTCGCGCGGCACGTGGACCTTCAACGACTCCCAGGGATCCAGCATAGCGGTGGTTTCGAGATAGGCCGTCGCGTTCGGAATTCTCCGATCGGTCGTGTCGACCACGACAGTCCCGAGGTGCGTGCGGTTCGCCGTTCCATTCACGGGACTTTGAGTGTCGTAGTAGCTACACCGATGCTCGTCGCGGTCGGTGAAGAAGGCGTGCTGCCAGCTCGCGCCCTCGCCCCGGTATTGGGCGATCAGCTTCAGATTGCAGTTGAAGCCCTGGAATCCGCTCGCGCGTAGCGAGGCTGGAACCTGTCCCTGCAGGGCGGTCTCGGGATTGTCTTCCGAACTGCAGTTCGCCTTGGGCACGGTTCGAACGTCCGAATCCGCTTCATCGGAGACGGCTGCTCTCGTTGCCTGGGCGGCAACCGCTCCACCCTGGCTCGATGGCGCGCTCGGATCGCCGCCGCCACACGCGGCGAGGATCATTACCGACGAGGCGATCGCGCCCCATGAGACGAATAATCCGGTGACGCGACCGGCATCAAATGATTTACTCATGTTTTTCTCCCTTGGCATCGCGCGGGTCCGCTCTGCAAAGGCGGGTCGCGTCAACTAATATTGGCTTTAACTTTTAGCACGCCTCCATCCAAATCACCATTGGACTTTGGTCGATACAGCTCGATCCGCCGTTCAGTACATCCCCGGCAAGGACTTCGATATGCCTTTGCTAAAGCGCACAGAGCATGCCACCTACTGTCCCTACAAAAGGAGACTGCGCCTACTACAGCATTCCCGTAGGAGGTGAGCGGTCGGTTAATGCCGTGTGGACCTATGAGGCCCCGTAGCCCTCGGTCGCTGTCATCAAGGGCCACGTGGCTTTCCATCCCGATCGCGTCGGATTCGTTCACAGCATTGCATCGATAAACGGAGGGATGACCATCTCCGCCAGCGCGCCTGCATGCATGCGGAGCGGCCGGCAATCGCGTCAAGCGTAACGGGTGCCAACGGTGGCCGCTCGTCGTCGCCGTCCGCGCGTGTCATGGAAAAAAGGCCCATCGCGCAGCAGCGAAGGGTCGGAAGCGCAGACAAACTCCGTATGTTCCCGTCCGAGCCGTTCTGGTTCAACAGCGCCGCAGCGAAAGCATTGTGGCGGCACTCTGAGTACTGCCGGCAGAGTCTTTCGATCGCGATGGTCGACCTTCGTACCTCACCTCAGGAAGGGCCTCCGGCGGGACGCCCTTTGACGAAACACTTTGAAAAGACTAGGAAGACTAGAAAGGCAAAGTTCGATGCGACTACCGTAAGCGGGCCAAACGTGCGCATGTTGGAAGCGACGATAGCCGTCATTGCGTGCTATGCAGGTAAACGAGGAAGCCGCACGCTTCGTCCCCTATCACAAACCGGGGGGAATACTGAACCGTTGTGAACTTCAACCAGCCACAAAGGGGTGCGACATGAAAGGAAATGCTAGCCGCAACTGCACCATGCGCCCGCTAATTTTGTTGGTGATTTTCACGGCCGTTGCAATGACGGCTGCGGGCCAGAATGTGAATTGGCTGTCGTATGGCAACGACCTCGCCAACACACGTTTCCAGAACCTCGACCAAATCAACCCCAAGAACGTGCAGAACCTCAAGGTAGCTTGGGTGTTCCACACGGGTGTCTTGGATCCGTTGGCAGAACTTGAAGCATCTCCGATCGTCCACAACGGCACGATGTACATCGTGGATGGACACAGCAATGTGTTTGCCCTAAACGCGGCGACGGGGAAGCAAATCTGGGCATATAAGCCCACCGAAATTCCCGGGGAAATGCCGCCGTTGACGGATATCAAAGTCTGCTGCGGTCGCGTCAGCCGCGGGGTGGGATTCGCTCCAGGCAGAGTGTACCTAGGCAGGCTTGACGGCTATCTCATCGCCCTGAATGCCGAAACCGGCCGCGTAGTCTGGAAAACAAAAGTGGTCGATTATCACGAGCGCTTCGCTTTGACCATGGCTCCGGTGGTCGTCCATAACTTGGTCATCGTCGGCTCGTCCGGGGGTGAGTACGAAGTGCGCGGTCAGGTGGCCGCTTTCGACGCGCACACGGGCGACGAGGTATGGAGGTTTCGCACTACATCAGGAGCCGGTTGGGGCGGGGACTCATTCCTCACCGGTGGGGCAGCGGTTTGGAGCTCGCCTGCGATCGATCCCTCGCTACAGTTGATGTACATCAATACCGGCAACGCGGGTCCCGATATCAACGGTATCAATAGAATTGGCGACAATCTGTATGCGGCCTCCATCGTTGCCCTTGATATCGCCACTGGACAGCCTCGCTGGCATTTCCAGGAAACGCATCACGACCTCTGGGACTACGACAGTGCGCAAAGCATCGTGCTTTTTTCAGTCAACAAGAAGGGCGAAGACGGAGAGCAAGCCACCGTTCCCGCGCTCGGCCACTGCAGCAAGAACGGAAACTACTACATTCTCGATCGCAGGAACGGCACGCCGATATTTCCGGTGACTGAGGTCGCCGTACCGACACAGCCGAGTTGGCAAAATGCCTCTACCACGCAGCCGGTATCGTCGGTAGAGCCGTTGACGCCGTTAGACTTTGTGCCAGGAACGATTGACATGGCCAAGCTGACTGCGGCGTTCCCCGGCATCCAACTGGCGCCGGAGTGGACCCTGCCTCAGGAACAGCTTTACCTCATCGTTCCCGGGGACGATGGCGGATGCGAATGGAGTCCGGCTGGGTACAGCCCGCGCACCGGCTACGTGTATTACGGCACGCGTTATGAACCCACGACGTTCCAGACGAATCCCTCCAACGTCGGCCCGGACGCCAACGGGCTTTTCCTCGGCTCCACGTTCGACGAAGTCACTCCGCAAGAGGGTGTGATCAACTTCGGCTTGTACGGAGCCACTGATACCAACACCGGGAAGGTAAAGTGGAAGATCCGGATTGACCAGCCGGCAAAATCGGGAGTGCTGGTTGCCGGTGATTTGGTCTTTTTTGGCGAAGGCAATGGCAAGTTTCACGCCGTGGATGCGCGCACGGGCCAGACCTTGTGGACCTTCGACGGACCCGCCGATCCGAGCCTTCACTTCGTAGGCGGAGCCGAGTCCAATCCAGTGGCTTACATGGTGAAGGGACGCGAGTACATCGTGAACGCATTCGGCAGTAACGTGCCCGATAGAAACAACTTCCCGCCCAATCCGGTTGGGGATGCGTTCATTGCCTTTTCGCTTCCCGGCGATGAATGAAGAGGCCTGCAAACGACTGAGATGGCGAAACGTCATCTGCCTTCAATTCTGAAGGATCGGGGCTTGATCAAGACCAGGCAGCACGCGGCTCGGGGCGGTGGTAACCGCGAGAGCCGCTGCTGCCGGGTCGCGTGCGCCCAACCGGCCGTACCTGTTCAGGACGCGAGGCAACGGCGTTGTAGCAGGGATTCGTAGTATGCCTTCAGGCAGTTCCCCTCTTGATCGAAGTCTTGATACCGTGATGCTGTTGCGACCGCGTTCCTGATCAGCGGATTGAAATGATCCGCGTCCCGCTCCAGATGACCAACGACTCCCTCGACCGCTCGACCGAGCGCCAGCAGATCTCCATTCTCCACCAGGACGCAGTTCTGCCCCGCACCTTGCGCAATCATGTAGTCTCTTGCTCCAATTCCGGAGAAACCGACGACGACGCATCCCGCGCTCATGGCTTCGAGCACGGAAATGTTGGCGCCTTCGCGCGAACCCGACGCCACGTAGACCCGGGACTCGACCAGTTCCGACGCATACTGGTCTTCGTTCAAATCCAACAGGCGCATCCAGTGGTACTTCGCGGGCGGTCCTCCCTTTTTCCTGAGGATTTCCGCCAGGAAGTCGCCCGACTTCCGCGACATGTAAGAGATCTTCCGGATCTTGCGGTCGGGACGATACGCGAACCTCGCACCATCAACGTAGTCGCTGATCAGCACCGTCGGGATATTCATGCTCCATTCGACGAATTCCTTCGTCGTTCGCGAGGGAGTGATCACGTTGGCGATTCCGTAGTCACTCCAGTCCTCCCCGGCGGGCAGGCGTTCGTAGATATAGGACCAGCTTAAGGCGACGACGACCCGGCAGAGGTTGAAGTCCCGGGACTGTTTCATCATCTGGGTCATCCCTTCGGGGAAGACACAGATGTCCTGCGGACCAAACATCACCCAGTCGTCCAGCCACAGCACGGGCACGTCGTAGCCATGCCAGGTAATCTTGAAGCCCCGCTTGGAATGGACGATGTATGCGTCGCAGCCGAGGCGGTTCAATTGGAAGACATGGCGATATAGGCACTTGGTCCCCCCCGAGGGGAGGGAGAAATCCGGGCAAAAGTAGCAGATGCGCGACATGCGGCAGGCGTCCTTGCTGCGATGCCCAATGTCTTGCGGCGACAGGCGTGTCGGTACGATACTACCAAGCGATGGACACATTGACATTCGCCCATCTTGAAGCGGCGTTTGGATATCCTGGCTATCAGGCTGATTACCTTTGCAACATCGGCGCGGCACACTCATTCCTGTATTACGAAACGCCGAAGGTGGCCTGCTCGAGCATCAAGTGGACGCTGCAACTGCTCGAAGGCGGCAGCCCAGCCAATCCTCCGAGCGATGTTCACGACAAATCCCGATCGACGCTGAAGGGGGCATTGTCCTGCGGTTGGACGTTTGAGGAGATCTTCGCCTCGCCGCGCCTGTTCCGGTTCACGTTTGTCCGCAATCCCTACGCCAGAGCGCTATCGTGCTACCTGGAGAAGATCGTCGCCGATGAAGAGGAACGGGCTCGGCATCAACAGTGGCTCGGGTTCTCTCAAAGGGAGCCGGTCAGCTTTCTCGAGTTCCTGCGGGCTGTCGACCGCATTGCTGAACGCGATCGGGACATCCATTGGAGGTCGCAGGCCGCGTTGATCAACGACCGGCATATCCACTACCACTATATCGGTCGCTTTGAGAGCCTGCAGCGGGACTTCCATCATGTGCTCGAGCAGCTCGACATCGATGGCGAAAGGGCGCCGCTGATGGATGTCAGCCACCACAAGACGAACGCAGCCGCGCGGCTGCGGGAATTCTATGGTCCGGCCGAAACTGCGCTCGCGCAGAAGATCTATCACTTGGACTTCCTCCGCTACGGCTATTCTTTTGATCTGGCGGGCCGATGAAGAAGACGCTCTACCTTCATATCGGCGCGCACCGGACCGGCACGACGTACCTGCAGACCTGTCTGCACCGTAATCGCGATGCGTTGGCCGGCCACGGCTTCGATACCGTTTCGGACTTGTCTCTGTGGGGCCAGGGACATCACAACGTCGCTTTCTCATATCTCCAGTGGGCATTACGCGACGCGGGTCTGACGCGGGAACAGTATCCCGAAGGGTTCCGTACGCGGCTGAAGGAATCCGCGCTGGGATCGATCATCATCTCCAGCGAGTTTTTCGAGCTCTTCGATGATGCCGCGGTCGAGCGCCTTCGGGGCGATCTCGGGGACTTTGTCAAGGTGGTGGTTTACTGGGTGCGGAATCAACCGCAATATCTCGAAAGTTACTATCGCGAGAGCTTCAAACAAGGCCTGACGGAGTCGTTTGAGTCCTGGATGAAGGAGCGGGTGGCCGCGGGACTGGGCGATTTTCATGCGATCGCGCGCCGATGGGTTGCAGGCTTGGGCGCCGACGCTGTTCGGATCGTCGTCTATGAGAATGTGTTGCGCGAGAACCTCAATATCTTCGAGTATTTCGCGCACCGGATTCTCCAGGTGCCCGAACGCCAGGCGCTCGACCTGCCTGCGGAGAGGATCATCAACGGATCCGCCGACAGGCGCCTACTCTGGCTGTTGAGGGAGATGAATCGGAGACATGGAAGGCCGGAAAACCATGTCGCAGGAATCGGCGCCCAGTACCTTCGGTTGCGCCGTCGGCTCGAGCGAATCTATGATGCGAGCCCGTCCCTGGCGGCCGGCTCCGAATCGGCGCGGATCATCGACGCGGCAGCGGCCCGGTCCATCGCTGCGCAGTTCGAGGCATCCAATGCGCGCCTGCTGGCCGAATTCGGGAGCGCGATCTGCAATCCGACATCGGACGGAACTCTGTTTCCAGCTCCAGCCTTGGTTCTAGCGGATGCGGACGCGGGCATCGAATCCGGCCGCCTTGAAACCTCGGTACTGCTAGACCTGCTCTTCCGGGCACTGGCCGAAGACGAAGAGGGCTTTGAACCGGGCGCTGCGCCGGATGACAGCCCGCGACAACCTCGGAGGTAGCTAATCCGGCGGCACGGCTGGCCGCGTCTCGCGCTATTGCCGGTCCTTCGATCGCAGCTGCTCCAACTGCGCTTCGAGCGCCTGCAGCCGCTGCGACGCCTCTTCCCGCCACTGCTGCGATTGGCGCTCCTTTTCCTCGAATGCGGCTCGCAGGCGCGACTCGCGCTCGCCAAGCAGATCTCGCGCGAGTTCCACCGGATTGGACGTGGGCCGCCGGCCCTCGACGGCGCCGATGCGGAACCAATGAGCAACCGGATCGACGCCGGCCGCCACGATATCCGGGTTGCGCCTGCGATACCACGGCCCGTTGAGGCGGTCCTTCATGCAGTTCGAATCGGCATCGGAGAGGACGCGCAGAATGCCGGTGACGTCGCGCTCGGCGCGTACCTCGGAGTCGCTTTCCACCGCGGTCAGAGCATGCCGAGAGATCTCGCGCATCTCGCTCAGCATGCGAGCCATCGCGATCAGCGCGGCATCGGGTCGACCGCCCGCAATCGCCGATCGAAGTATTCTGTTGCGGACGATAACGTCGTAGGCCGCGTGTCTCTCCTGGTTGACAATGACACTGTTGCCCGAGGCGCGATCGGGTTCCAGATCCCGATGATGGTAGTTTGCCAACCTCTCGGGGACGACGCCGATGTCCGCCTTGAGCAGGAAGCGGAGGTTGAAATCCCAGTCGCCGAGCACGGGCAGGCTCTCGTCGTAGCCCCCGAGTTGGTCGTAAAGATCGCGCCTGAACAGGAATGAAATGGGCGGAAACAGGTTGCGGCATGCCAGTTCCATGAACTGGACCGCGTCGAACGCGGGGAACGGGCGGCGGAATTTTTCGACCGGCCCGATCGGTGTCGACTGCTCCGAAACGTGGTTGACCCAGGTCGTGACTCCGCCGTAGTTCGTTCCCTCGTCGCCGCGGAGGAAGCGCATGGTACGCTGCAGAAAGTCCGGCTCCCACGAGTCGTCATCGTCGTGGATCGCGATGAACTCGCTGATGACCCGGCGGATTGCGAGGTTGGATGCCGCTTCGATGCCGCGACTGATGGGGTTTTCGATGACAAGCAGGCGACGCGGGTCGATCGCGGCGTGGCGGCATTCGTCGGCCGCCGCCGCGAAGTCCCCGCCATCACAGACCACGACGCAGACATAATCGCCGAAGGTTTGCTGCCCGACGCTGGCCAGCGCGCGCCGCAAAAAAAGGGGGCGATCGACGGTGCGCACGATCACGGCGACCGCGGCGCGGTCGCCTTGCAGAGAAGGCAGCGCCGGGGCCGAAAACGCCCGAGGTCGTCGAAGCAACTCATCCGGCCCACGCGCGACCCCCAGCTCGGCTCTCTGGCGCGAGGCCGCCAGGAGCGCCGGGTATTCGAGCGCGATCTGGCCCTGTGGCCATAGGGATTCGCGGATCCTGCGTTCGCTTTGTTCCGGGTGTCCCGGCTGCAACAGCACCGGAACCCGGAGCGTCCGGCCGAAATCGACCGAGCTGAACAGACTGCCCAGCGCCAGGGCCTCTTCGGACCGCGGGTACGCGAGTATCCGAGCGAGACGAGCCATCGCCGCCGACCCTTCGCTTTCGAGATCGGATGCCCCTCGGGTCGGCGCACGATCGCGCACATAAGCGAGAACGGAGCAAAAGAGCGGGTCCGTTTCGGCGGTCGGAACCTCCTCGCGCAGCGGGACGGAATCCGGCGCCCATGCGCCGAGCTCGGCATGGGGCTCAAGGTGTTCAATGCTTCGGCCGAGGGGCTCGAACAGCCCTTCGATCAGATGCCGGTAGAGCGCGAACGCGGTCGACGGTTGATCCGGATCGAAGCGATCAGAGTCGAACATCAGACCCGTTGCGCGATCCAGTGCGCCACGGCCATGCGCGCGGGAATGCATGATGCCGAAATACAGGCCCGACCAATCCAGTGCGCGGAACGCGTCCGCGAGCAGTTGCTGACTGGTGCCTTTCCAGCCGCTGTCCACCAGGACGATGCGCCGTGCCGTACCCGCGACCAGGGTCAGGTGTTTTTCGAACAGCGTGCCCTGTGATTGGAGGTGTTCGACCAGCCTCTGTGCCACCGGATGGCCTGACTGCAGGAAATCGTCCAGCCCGGAAGGGGCATCCTCCAATTCTCTGCCGGCGGAGTGGACCACTTCTTCCGCTCCCGCCACCGGCCGCAGCAATGCGGAGCAAATATCGCGCAGGACAGCGGCGGGAAACTGCGAACGTATCAGGGCCGACGCCGCTTCGGGAGTGCGGTTCCAGACGGCCTTCGCCGTCAGGCAGCGCGATGTCCAAAGCATTTGGTCGTGCGCGGGGACGCTAAGTCCGCGTGCCGATAGAAACGCATGGTAGAGGCGCCGGATGCGGACTCCGGCGCGCGAGACGAAGAGGATCCGCGCTCCGGCGTGCGTCGCGTAACGCACGTGTGCGTCGAGGCGCAGCAGGTACAGTGCGATGACCGGCCCAAGGACGTCGAACCCCAGCGCGGCGGCGAGCTGCCGGCTCGCCTCCGTAGCCGATGCGGGCGGCGCGGTGAAATCGGTCATGGAGCCTTGGGCGCCGCGACGCCGTCAGAGCGTGACGTAGTTTTCACAGGGAAGACCTTCACGTCGCCGCTCCTCAACGAAGGCCTCCAGGTCGCGAGCGCGCGCGTCCGCTTCAGCGTGCGTCAGCGGGAAGAGTTGCGCGCGCCATCCCGCGCGGCGTGCCTGGATCACATCGGCCGCGACGCTGTCGCCGATATGCAGAAACTCGGCGCAGGTGGCGTTACGGTCCCTGGCGACATGGGTGAACGCATGTCCGCTGCGCTTGCTAACAATGATGTCTGCACTGGAATACAGGGCGTGCATCCTGCACCGGCCGGCGCACAGGCGGTCGACAAGGGTCTGTATCTGCGCCCCGCCAAGATAGGTGTCGCTCAGGCCGATGAGTGGGGTGCCCGGAAACGCCTCCTGCAGAACAGCCAGCAAAAAATCGTTGCTCTGCAGGTTTCCGGTCTCGAATTCCAGCTCCGCCTCCAGGAGCAGAACCTGGGCGTTGGCGGGAAGTCCCAGCAGTTCGACTTGGGTCGCCAGGACCTGCAGGACGTGTCCTTCGCGGCACCCCAGCAAGGAGTCGGAGCAAGCGTACCCAGCGCGCATCGCCAGGCAGCGCGTTATGAACAGATCGCGGGTCGAAAGCGCGCCGCGCAGTCCGGCACTTGCAAGACTCTGGCGGACGAGGTCCGAGATCTCCCAGAAGCGGCGCGCCTCGCACTTGTCGTTGCGCAGCAGCAGCGTGTCGAAAATGTCGACCGAGACGAATGCCGGCGGATCCTGGCTACTCGCGGCGCGCAGCTCGGCGAGCAGCAGCTCTGCCAAGTCGCGGTCGGATGCGCGCAGCGACCGGCGCGACGGCAACGCCGACACGGCGCGCGCAAACTCTCCCATCCGCCGCACCGGCGCAACCGTATCGACCGCGGTGAGGTTGGTCGCGATGTCGGGCCGCTTTACGCTCTTCCCAGTGGGCACGGTCGCTTTCCTTTCGACTGAGCGAAAATGCCGGGGGGCTGCTGCGGCCGAGTTCGGAGCCTTGCAAAAAATCATACTAGGACCCGACGCATTTAGGCGACATTGCACGCTCGGCCGGTTGTTGCGGTGCGCGATTGATTCCTGGGATCTGCCGTGTAACCTATCAGATCCCAAGCGAGTTCATCGGACCTGCGGTAAACGGGCCCGCGCTCAGCCGGCCTTGAGCGGGTCGGACCGATGGTCAATTTCTTCAATGAGTTCGACGCGTTCCTCGCGACCAGCCGGACGCATGCGACTGCGGAGCGGCTGAACGCCCGTTATCGCGCGATCATTGAGCCCAACCTGGCTGCCATCGCCGGCAAGCGCGTCCTGGACATAGGCAGCCACGACGGGCGTTGGAGCTTCGCTGCGCTCCAGGCCGGTGCGGCCCACGTGTTGGCTATAGAGCCCAGGGAACACCTCGTCCGGAATGCTCAAGCGACGTTCGGCCGCTACGGAATCGCGAACGATCGCTATGCGTTCATCCAGGATGACGCGTTCGAAGTTCTGCGTCGCCCGGGGGTTGAGGTGGATACCGTGCTGTGTCTCGGTTTCTTCTACCATACCGCACGCCACGTCGAATTGGCGGACCTGATCTCGAGGACCGCGGCCACCTGCGCGATCATCGACACCGTGATCGTGCCCCAGAGCGGAGAGTCCGATGCTGCGACGGCCGCTCCGGGGTCCAATCGACGCGTGTACGCAAACCGATTGACCGTGAAGCTGTTCAAGGAACCCGTAGAGGACGAGGCGACGGCGTTTCGCGACTCGACGACGCGAGTTGGGGGGAACATCGTCGCTTCACCATCGCGGGAGAGCCTCGCCTTCATCATGCAGCATTTCGGCTTCGAGGTGGAGGAGTTTGACTGGCCCGGGCTGTTGGGAGGACTTTCTTCGGCCGTGATCGCCGATTTCCTGGCCGACTATTCGAACGGCTGGCGCAGCACTTTCTGCTGTACGCGCAGATGAGCCAACCGAACATTCTCCTAGTCATGACGGATCAGCAGCGTTGGGACTCGCTGGGGTGCGTCACCCCGTGGATGCGGACGCCAAACATGGACCGCGTTGCACGGGATGGCGTCCAATTCACGAATTGCATCACAACCTCACCCTTGTGCGTGCCGGCTCGCAGAACTTTGGTCTCGGGCCTGTATCCGCACAACACGGCCGTGTGGCAGAACCCCGTGAGACCTCTGGATACGCCGACATGGATGAACTGCATCCGGGAGGCCGGTTACCGGACCAGCCTGTTCGGAAAGATGCATGTCAACCCTCATCGAGGAGACCTGCGCGAGGTGGCGCAACTGCTGCGGATCCAAGGGCTGGACGAAGTGAACGAGACGTCGGGCCCACGGGAGAGCACGTGGACGCTGTCACACATGACGGTGGAATGGGCGCAGCGGGGAATCTGGGAGTCATACCGGAGGGATCTGGCCGATCGCTACTCCAGCAAACCGCATCTCGTGCGCCCGTCGACACTGGGCCTCGAGAACTACTACGACTCGTACGTGGGCAGGACGGCCAAGGAGTACCTCGAGGCATACGATCGAAAGGAGCCGTGGTTCTGCTGGGTCAGCTTCGGTGGACCGCACGAGCCCTGGGACGCACCCGCACCGTACGCGAACGCATATTCGCCCGAGGCGATGCCCAAGGCGCTGACGGGCGACATGACGGGCGCGGCCGGACGAGCGCGTGGCCTCCTGGACAGGCGCTTGGAAGCGCTGCCGGGAGTGACGTCCAAGGAGGTCGCCGAGATGCGTGCCAACTATGCTGGCAACGTGACGCTGATCGACGACATGGTCGGCGGTATCTTCGAAGTCATCGAGCGACGGGGTGAGATGGGCGATACCATAATCGCGGTGGCGAGCGATCACGGGGAAATGAACGGGGATTACGGGCTCATATACAAGCGCACTTTCTTGGAGAGTTCGGTGCGGGTTCCGCTTGTCATCAGGACGCCGGCGACGCTTGCACGGGCGCAGGCGACCGGGACGCGGGGAGTCTGCGCCAGTCCGGTCGAGTGGTTCGACTTGGGGCCGACGCTGGTGGAACTGGCGGGCGGGGAAATCAGGTACCGCCAGTTCGCGAAATCGCTGGTTCCGTGCCTCCACGATCCGGGCAGGTGCGTTCGTGAGGAATCGCTGTCCGAGATCGCGGGTGAGATCATGGTCAGGAGTGCGGGCTGGAAGCTGGCCGTGAACGATGGCGGAGAACCCTATCTGCTGTTCGACCTTGAAAAGGATCCCTGCGAGACCCGCAATCTGGCCGGGTTGAGCGACTACCGGGAGATGGAGGGCTATCTGATGTTGCGATTGAAGAGGCGGGTGGGCGAGGCCCGGGCTAGCTAGGGCCAGTGGCGCGCGCGGCGTGCCACCTCATCCGATGTGGACGGCAGGTGATCAAGACGGAGACCACGGACTTGTCAGACCCCACGGGCGAGCACAGACGATTCGTCGTACATGCAGGGACGCATAAGACGGGGTCGAAATCGATCCAGGCCTTCCTTGACGAGTTTCGCGTGAAGCTGTTGGAACACGGGGTCGATTTCTATTCCGGACTGTATTCGAGCCGCAATCACGTTGAACTGCATGCTGCTGCGATGCGCGTCGATCGGCCATCGCCGTTCAAGATCAGGACGGGGTTCGTGCCGGATGATGCGTTTCGGCTTCGCGTTCAGGCAAGGATCCACGACTTCGTGACGGCATCGAGTTGCTCCCTGTGCGCCTTTTCGGCCGAGGGGATTTCGTACCTGAGGCACCCGGATGAGATGGACCGCCTGCGCGCCCTGTTTCCACCCGGCGATATCCGCATCGTCATCTACCTGCGGAATCGGGAGCAATTCCTGAAGTCCTATTCAGCCGAAATGGAAAAGCATCGGCTTGCGTCGCCCGTTGATCGCGATTCGTTTGCCTATCTCGGCGCCGATTCCTGGCTCCTCGACTACAGCGAGCGCGTCGAGCGCTTTCGCACGGCTTTTGACGTCGCCAATGTGACCATCATCGACTATGACGCGGAGGTCCGTCGGTGGGGTAATGTGATCCCGTCGTTCCTTCGCGTTCTCGGCGTTGAAGCATGCTTCTCTTCAAGGGACTGGTCGAGGTTCTTCCTGAATCGCCGCGCGAAGGACTGACAAGTTGGCTCTGTTGGAGCCTTTCTTCTACTCGCACCCGGAGGATGCCGTGACTCTTGAAGATGCCTTCGATCTGCGCCGCTGGGTGCGCGAGCGTCTGGCGCAGTGGCTGCACGTTGCGCCCGATGATGTTGCGCTCGATCGGTCGATCGAGGACTACGGACTCGACTCCATTCATGCGGTCGAACTTGCGGGAGAGCTCGAGGAAACGATCGGGAGGGAAATCGACCCGAGCGCGTTCGTGCAAAGCCCCACGTTGGAGGGTTCGATCGCCGCGTTGCTCCGGAAACTGTCCGAGTAAGCAAGCGGGCACACTTTGGAATGACTGCCGGCCGGCGACTCCGCTTCCTGTGGCTCGCTAGGACCAGTGCGACTGGAATGTCTCGATCTCCCCCGGGCCGTAGAAATGGGTCACGATCGGCTCGGTGTAGATTGCGTCAAGAAGGTGGTTCGGGAGGCGAAAGGACTCGCGCACCTGCCGATTGAACGCACGGGAACGCAGTCGAGACTCCGCTCGGTTGACGCTCGGCCACGCGGGAAGCGGCGTGTCCAGAAAGTCAGCGGCCGCGGCCAGCAGCCGTCCGTAGGCCGGAGCGCCGGGCGACATGTCCTCGACGCGGTAGACGAGAGCGTCGACGTTTCCGCTTCGCACGCGCAACGCACCCTCACCCTTCGGGAACCGGGACGACTGAATGTCCACACCGAGTGGTTCGAGCAACTCCTCGGTAAACCAGGTACGAAACAGGCCGACCATTCGGTACAGAAGCCATTCGAAGCTTTCAACCGGTTCCTCGTCCGCGTAGATCGATTCCCAGACGGAGTTCAGTGCCTGGACCGCGGTTTCTACGCAAGCGTTCGGGTCCCGTCCGCTGAGCGTCCGCTTCCTGTGACCGCAGATGTCCGCAAAATACGAGAAGGCCGACAGGGATCGGGCCACGGGGTCTCGGATTCCGCAAATGAGGCGGATGCGCCGTCCTTCCGCGGTCGCGGCGGCGACCGCGGAGGCGGCTGCCCGGCCCCTGCGAAGAATGATTCTCGGAATGAAAAGGCTCGATAGGGTCTGGCGTTCAGCTGGTACTGTGAGGGCCTGAGCCAGGCGCTCAAGGTTCCTCGCCACGATAAAATGGGAGTGCATTGGCGCCGACTGCAGTCGATCGGCGGCGGGCCGCGCTGCCTCGACCCACGTGAGAGAGGCGACCTTCGACATCTGATGAACGATGATCACGAGTGGAATGGTATGACACGTGGAGCGATCTGACGACCCGCCCGGGGTCAGCGTCCAGGCTCTTCTGGAGGCGGGGAGGAGCCACCTTGCTGCCGGCCGACTCAATGAAGCGGAAACGGCGTTCCGGCAGATTGTGCGTTCAGAGCGGGAGAACGCAGACGGTCTGGTCGGATTGGCGGAGACGGCCAGGCTCGGCGGCGACACGGAACTGGCCATAATGCACTATCAGGCCGCCTCGGCCGCGAGGCCGAATGACCTGGGAATCTACGCCTCCTTGAGGCACCTGCTGATCGAGCAGGCGCGCTTCGACTGGAGGGCCGACATTGAAAAGGCTCTCGCGATTCTGCGACGCGCAAGTTCGACGCCGGAGGAGAGGCTCGCGGCATGCAACTTGTTGGTTCAGTACGGGGTGACGCTGGGGTTGGAGGGCGAGTTGACGGCGCTATCGCGTCGATTCCAGCAAGCGGCGGACCTGCTGCGCGCGGTGCAGCAGCTGCGCCGTTCAGGCATGGCGCGGCAGGTGCCAGATCTGGGGCAGGTCGATGATCTCGAGCAGGAGGAGCTCATCCTGAGCTTCGGTGTTACCGAAAGAGCTGTTGCAGGCTCGGACACGCTGGTTCTGGTTTTTGGCGGTGCAAATCACCGTCTTGGGCTTTCGTTCGACATCATTCAGCGCATCCTGAGGCCCACGGGTGTCAGCACGTTGTACTTGCGGGATCTTGAGCGCACCTGGTATCTCGGCGGCATTGTCGGGCTGGGCCGCACTTTCGGCGAGACGGCGGCGAAGCTCGGCGAAAAGGTAGCGCGGCTCGGCGTCTCGAGGATCCTGGCAATCGGCAACTGCGTTGGATGCGCTGGGGCAATGCGCTACGGACTGGCATTGGAAGTGGATTCCATACTTGGACTGGCTCCGCGCGTGCGCATTCCGGATTTCGTCATGGAGGGCCCAAGGATGCGTGACAAGCTCTCCCGCACTCAGGCTCCGGAGCCGCTGCTGGCCGGGGACATCCGGGAACTGTACGAGACCGCGGGCCGGCGCCCCGGGCTCAACCTGATCTACGGCGAGGACTGCGCGGAGGATGCTGAAGACGTTAAGCACATGGCCGGCATTGCCGGCGTCAGGACCGTGGGCATCGCGGGGTATGCGCGGCATGCGTGCCTGAGCATCCTCCTGGGCCGCGGCTTGCTTACGCCGCTGCTGCACGGATTCGTCAGCAACGGCGCAATCTCTCGTGATTTGGTCGTCGACATCGAACGCGCCATGGGGCCGAGTCCTCCCGGCCAATAGCCCGCATGGCGCAGGCGCCCTGTATGCGTCGGCGCCCCGAGATCAGTTTGATCGGAAGATCGTCCTGTCCTTCAGCGGCTCCGCCCCGGTCAATCGGCCGAGCGCGAGTGCGAACTGCGCCCGTGCCACCTGCCAACCCAATTCCACATTGATACGCTGCTGGCGGGCGTTCACAGCGGCCGACTGGGCGGTCAGCAGATCGATGATCGTTCCGACCCCGGCCTGATAGCGCCCGAGCGCCACCTCCTCGTTTTCCTGGGCGCTCCTGATCAAAGCGGCGGTTACGATCAACTGCTGGTTCGCGGAATCGAGCGCGTAATACCCGTTCCAGACGTCGAGCGATACGTTCAGGCGCGCCTGTTCGGCACTTGCCTCCCGTGACTCCAGAACGGACTGTGCCTGGCGGACGCCGTAGGCCACGTTAAAGCCGGTGAAGACCGGCACCGTAACGGTAACGCCGACCATGTTGTAACGCTGATGCGGCACTCCGGTTGCCGCGATGAAATCGGTGCCGGCGCTGAGCGAGATCGAGGGCCGACCGGCGGCGCGTGCGACCTCGATGTCCGCCTGCGCGGCATCGCGCTGTGCCCGGGCCGCCGCCAGGTCCGGCCTCTGCTGCGCCGCCTGTGCCATCAAGTCGGACACGTGCCCACGCAAGGCCGGCACCTCGGCCGGTACCGGTTCGGCATCGAGAACCAGCGGTTCGTCGGCTGGCGAGCCGATGGTGATGGCCAGTGTCCCGCGGCTGCTCTTGGTGGCGGTCTCGGCCTGGACAAGCACCAGCGCGGCCTCGTTAAGCGCGGTATCGGCCTGCAGCACGTCGGCCAGTGTCGCCGCTCCGCCTTCGCGGCGCGCGTGCGCCACTTCGAGGCTGCGCGCGTAGGCGGCTTCCGCTGACTTTGCGGCAAGCAGGCTGGCATCGGCGGCCACGACACCGTAGAAGGCCTGCACAACATTAAGCACCGTCTGCTGCGACACGCTGTTGGCGGTCGCGGCAGCCGCGTCCAGCATGCGGCTTGCGCTCATGATCCGGCCGCTGCGGGCCCCAAAGTCGTACAACGTCCAGGAAAGATTAAGGGCGGCATCTCCCGTGTTCTCAGGGGTCGAAACCGTGTTGCCGCTCGCGTCCGTGTGGGTTCCGAAAGTGCGCGAAGCCGTGCCCGTGGCCGAGATCTCAGGCAACCATGCGCTGTCCGCGACACCGAGCGCGGCGGCCTGTTGGCGCGCAGCCGCCCAGGCGGAACGCGTCGTGGGGTTGCGGCACAGCGCAAGGTCAATCGCGACCGCGAGCGATAAGGTGCCGGTAGGGGTAGTGCATACCCGACCCAGGGGGTCGGTCAGCTGGGGGGTTCGCCGATGGAGTGAAGCGGCGGTCTGGAACGGATCGGACCACGGGTCGGCGTTTGCGGTTCCAACGCCCACCACGCTGCCGGCCAGCAGCAGGCAAACGTGTCCGAGCTTGGTCCGAACAGGGATCATGCACACGTTCCGTCAAGTTTCGGCTCCAAGACCGACTGCCTCGGTCAACGCACTTTGTTCTCGTTGGAGCCGCTTTAATCAAGAATATTGCACTGCTGGCAATGGGGCAATATGATTCGGAAGCGTCGGAGGCAGGGCACGCAAGCCTCCGGACGAGCGCTCCAACTAAAACCTAAGAGTCGGGTTGGTCCGTCGATGCAGTCAGCAACAGCCCGCGGGGACCGCAGCACCGACAGGACGACGTCGAGTGCCCTGCGCGCGCTTGCCGCGCTGGCATGTCGCCTGGGAATCGACACCAGCGCCGACCAGTTGCGCAGACGCTTCTCGCTGGACGCCGGAGAGCCGGCAACCGGCGCCCTGATCGTCATCGCGCGGGAATTGGGGCTGGAGGCGCAGTCCCTGCACATGACGTTCGCCGAGTTGCCGCGGCTGGCGCGGACGCTCCCGGCCATACTGCGCTCGAAGGACGGCGGCGCACTGATCCTGGAGGGGGCCCGGTCCGACCCGATGCGTGGGTCGGTGGCGATCATCCGCGACCCGGCCGCTCCCGAGGACGAGCAGGTCGCGATCGAGGAAATCCGCCTTGCCGAATGGTGGGAAGGCGAAGTCATCCTGGTTAAGCGGGCATTTTCGGCAAGGGATGAGCAGCAGCCATTCGGCCTTGCGTGGCTCGCCGGCCAGGTGTTGAGGGAGCGGAGGCTGTTCGGCGACATCGCTGCGGGCGCACTGGCAAGCACGGTCTTTGCGCTGGCGCCGCCGTTCGTCTTCATGATCGTGCTGGACCGCGTGCTGGTCAATCATTCCTACTCGACCCTGCATGTCCTGACTGGCGCGATACTGATCATGCTGGTGTTCGAAACGGTGCTCGGCTACCTGCGCCGGCTGCTGACACAGGTCGCCACCACGCGGATCGACGGGCGGCTCAATCTTTATATCGTCGAGAGGCTGCTCAAGCTGCCGATGGAGTACTTCGAGCGCAACCCCACCGGGCGCACGCTGGGCAAGCTGGGCGACATCTGGCGCATCCGAAGCTTCCTGACGGGCCAGCTGTTCAGCGCGTTTCTCGATGCGGTGCCGCTGCTCGGACTCATTCCGGCCATGCTGATACTCGAGTGGCGCCTCGCGCTGATGGCTTTCACGCTGTCGGCTGTCATTTTCGTGATCGTGATGGTGTTCATGAAGCCGGTCGGACGGCTTCATATCCGGATGATCCGCGCCGAGCAGGCGAAGAACGCGCATCTGGTCGAGACCATCTACGGCATCCGCACCATCAAGTCGCTGGCCGTCGAGGGGCGGCGCCGCAAGGAATGGGACCGGCATGTCGCGGAAACGACCGCGGCGCACCATGCTCTTGGACTGATGGCCAACTATCCGCAGACGCTGACGCTGCCGTTCGAACGTCTGATCTATTCAGGTTGCCTAGCGGTCGGGGCCTACGTGGTGCTGGCTGCACCTGAAACGATCAATCCGGGCGCATTGGTAGCCTTCGCCATGCTCTCGACGCGCCTTGCTCAGCCGCTCGTCAGGATCGCACAGTTGCAGCAGGACCTCGCGGAGGTGCGCGGCGCGATCGGCGAGGTGGCCTCGGTCATGAACGTGCCTGCCGAGCCCGGCCGGACGGACGGCTTGCGCCTTCCGATCAAAGGCGAAATCACCTTCAAGGATGTACGTTTCAGGTACTCGCCGGATGCGCCTCTTGCCCTTGATGGGGTGACTTTTGCTGTTCCCCCGGGCGCGATGATCGGCATCATGGGACGCAGCGGTTCGGGCAAGACGACGATCACGCGCCTGCTCCAGCGCCTGCATGCCGGGTACGAGGGCATGATCAAGATCGACGGAATGGATCTGCGCGAGATGGATCTGATGCATCTGCGCACCCATGTCGGCGTGGTGCAACAGGAAAGCTTCCTGTTTTCCGGATCGATCCGCGACAACATCTCGATGGCAAGGCCGGATGCGAGCTTTCTGGACGTCGTGCGCGCCGCTCAACTCGCGGGAGCCGAAGAGTTCATCGAACGCCTGCCGCGCGGGTACGACACGATCCTGGAGGAGGGGGCGAGCAATCTGTCGGGCGGCCAGCGTCAGCGGCTTGCGATCGCACGCGCACTGTTGATCGATCCCCCCATCCTGATACTGGATGAGGCGACAAGCGCGCTGGATGCGGAGAGCGAAGCCATCATCAGCGCCGGCCTGAAGCGGATTGCGAACGGAAGGACGGTGCTGTCCATTTCGCACCGCCTGTCGATGCTGGTCGAGGCGGATTCGATTCTGGTGCTCGAGCGTGGCAGGGTTTACGCCATGGGAACGCACGAAGAGTTGATGCGGAGCTGTGACATCTACAAGCAGATGTGGCATCAACAGAACCGCCACTCCAGCTCACGCTCTTCTGAAGACCTGAGGCTGATTTCGCACGGGGCCGCCCGATGAGAACCGAGCTCGCGACCCTGCGCAGGGAGCGGATGCAGCGCCGGAACGCGGAGGCCGTGGGTTACGTGGTCGGTGCGTTCGAGTCCGAGACTGCCGCCGTGTTTCTGCGGACGGCGCCGGCGCGAGAACACATCATCCTGTATGCGTTGGTCGCTATCCTGTTCCTCTCGATCGCCCTGTCCGCCATTGTGAAGCTCGACCGGGTGGTGATGGGGGTCGGCCGGATTGTACCGACCGCCGGCGTGTTCTACGTGTCGCCGTTCGACACCGGCATCGTGCGGCAGCTGCACGTGAAGGCGGGCGACGTCGTGAAAAGGGGCCAAGTGCTTGCGACCCTGGATCCGACGTTCACCAAAGCCGATTTGCTGCAGTTGCAGCAGAAGTTGGCTAGCGACGAAGCGGCGGTGGCTCGCCTCGAGGCCGAGCTGGCCGGCCGTCCGTACGTCTTTTCGAAGGCGGACCCCTATCAGTCGCTCCAGGGCGGGATCTGGCAGAAGCGCCGGGCGGAGTACCGCTCCAACCTGGCCGACTACGACGCCCGCATTCATGCCGCGGAGGCGCAGGTCGCGCAGTACCAGGCCGATTCGGACGAATACGCGAAGCGTTTGACCCTGGCGGGCGACGTGGAGAAGGTCTATGCGCCGCTGCTCGAGAAGGGCTACGTGTCGAAGCTGCAGTTGATGCAAGCGACCGACCAGCGAATGGAGATGGGCCGCCTGCTCGCGGGCGCTCACAACGAAATGCAGTCGGCCCGGGAGGCACTGGCGTCCGTCGTGGCTCAACGCGAAACGTATATTCAAAAATGGCATTCCGACACCGGGACCGAGCTGGTGACTGTCCGAAACGGCCTGGACGCGACGCGACAGAACCTGCAGAAGGCGCGGAAGCTGGACGAACTGGTCAGCCTGGACGCCCCGGCCGACGCGGTCGTACTCAAGGTTGGGAAAGTGTCGCCGGGGTCGGTCGCAGGCGGCGGGGGTGCGCAGTTCGCGGGACAGGATCCGCTGTTCACGCTGGTGCCGCTCGAGGCACCGCTGGAGGCGGATGTGCGGGTCGGTTCGGAGAATATCGGCTTCGTCAAGGTTGGCGATCCGGTTCAGATCAAGCTGGATGCCTATCGGTACCTGCAGCATGGCACCGCAAAGGGCGTGATCAGGACGATCAGCGAAGGCTCCTTCACAGCCGACGAGAACAACAGTCCGGTGCTGCCGTATTTCAAGGTGAGCGTTGCGATAACCGAAACGCGGCTGCGCAATGTGCCGCCGGATTTCCGGTTGATTCCGGGCATGACGCTCATGAGCGACATTCTCGTTGGGCGTCGCACGATCTTCTCTTACCTTGTCGAAGGGGGACTTCGTACGGGTTCCGAGGCGATGCGGGAGCCGTGACCCTGTGCCGCCGGCCGGGGTGATGCATTGTGCGCCGATACCTATGAGCATCTGGACATCATTCTCGAAGCGGGCGCGGCGCACCCCAGTATCGGCGCTCGAGCAGGCGGAGCTTGCTTTCTCCGAGGGCCGCTTCGCCGATGCGGCGCGGGCGTTTCGCGAACTCGCCGGTGCTGGCGACGCCGACGCCCAGTTGCGCCTCGGGCAGCTCTATGAACGCGGGCAGGGGGTGCTGCAGAGCTTTGTCGATGCCGTGCGTTGGTTCCGTGCGTCCGCCGAACAGGGATGCACGGCCGCGCAGGCGCGCCTGGGTGAAATCTATTTGACGGGTCTGGAGGCACCGGCCACCGCGACGGCCTCCGCCGTCGCGCATATCGAAGCGCGCGATGCTCCGGGCTCGCTGCTCAAGCGCTTGTTCCCGCAGGGGCTGGCCGTGAAGCAGGACCCCGAACAGGCGGCTGTCTGGAATTCTGCGGCCGCGCGCTCGGGCGATGCGGGCGCACAGGCGCGCGTTGGCTATCAGTACATGAATGGTTTCGGCGTGCCGCGGGATCCGGCCGCTGCCGAGCAGTGGTTCTTGGCGGCCGCACAGAAGGAGCATGTCGCCGGCCAGCTCGGCCTGGGCCTGCTCTATGCCGGCGATTACGTCGAATGCCGCCAGCATGCGCGCGCGATCGAGTTTCTCGAGCGAGCAGCTGCCCAGGGCAACTCCACCGGCAAGCTGTGCCTCGCCCTGCTGCTCCTGTTCGGGGAAGGCGTCGTTCATGACGAAGCACGCGGGCGCGCCCTGTTGGAAGATGCCGCCACCGCGGACCAGCCGGCCGCGATGTTTCACCTGGGAGAACTGTTTCGCCACGGCCACCCCCTTGCGCCAAGCGCACCGGAGGCGGAGACCTGGTTGCGCCGGGCCGCCGCGCGCGGCCACGTGAAAGCGTTGCTCTCGCTGGTTTGGATGTTCACGTCGGGTCCCGAACCCGACGCGAGTACAGCAGCGGTGCTGTGCCAGCAGGCCGCGGATCTGGGCGATGGCGAGGCCCAGTTCATGCTGGCTCAGCTTTATCTTGCGGGGCGAGGAGTGCCGACCGACCCGGCCGAGGCGGCGCGTTGGCTGTCCAAGGCGGCCGACCAGGGCATCACGGCCGCCTACGCAAGACTGGGTGCACTGTATGCCGACGGTTCGGGGTTGCCGCAGGATTTCCAGGCAGCAGCGGACTGGTTTCATCGGGCGGCGGCGCACGGCGACGCCAACGCGCTGTATCACCTCGGAACTCTGCAGTTCCAGGGCTTCGGGATGCCGCGCGATCCGGACGCCGCGATGCAGTGGTACCGCCGCGCTGCGGAACTGGGCAGCGGTCTGGCCAGCCTGCGGCTTGGTGTGCTGTACGCCATGGGCGAATGCGTGGGTCAGGACTACACCCTCGCGGCAAAGTGGTACCTCGATGCAGCATCGAAAGGGCTGCCTCAGGGCCACTACAACCTGGCTTTTCTTCACCTGCGCGGTCTTGGCGTGAAGCGCCACGTAACGCTCGGTCTCCGATTTCTTGAGATGGCGGCCGATGCGGGCAGCCTGCAGGCGGTCTGGGCGCTGCATTACCAGTTCGCGGATGGCACGCATACCGCTGCGGACCCGGCGGCAGCTGCTCATTGGCTGATTCGCGCGGCGGAGATGGGTAGCCCGGCGGCCGCTGTTTCGCTGGTGCAAATGTTGGACCGGCGTGATCCGCTGGCGCCGCCTGCGGATCGCGTCATGGGCTGGCTGGAGCGCAGCGCTTGCCAAGGCGACGCCGCCGCGCAGGCGAGCCTCGCACTGTGCTACCTGGAGGGCAGACACGGCGTCCGGGACGACACGCTGGCGACGCACTGGTTCGTGCGCGCCGCGCAGAGTGGCAATGCATTCGCCCAGGCGCGGCTGGGCGACGTGCTGGTGACACAGCAGGGGAATCGGGCGGCGGCGGCAATCTGGTATGAGCGTGCAGCGGGGCAGGGGCACGCCGGGGCGACTGCGGCGTTGACCGCGATGCGGGTGGCGGACGGTGCCAGCGCCGAACAGAAGTCAGAGCTCTTCCGGTTGTGGCTCAACGGCGCCGAGCGCGGCGACGCAATCGCGCAGCGCGTGGTTGGAGCCCTGTACCTGCAGGGTGACGGGGTCGAGCGCTCGACCCAGGAGGCGAAGCGCTGGCTCAGTGCGGCAGCCGGTCAGGGGAATCCGGCGGCGATGGTCATGCTGGGTGCGTTGATTCTGCGGGACCCGCGTGACACCGCGAACTTTCCGGAAGCCGTTGCGCTGTTCCGCCGCGCGGCCGAGCAGGGCCATGCGGACGCGGAGTACAACCTCGGCGTGTGCCTGCGGCGCGGCCTTGGCGTGGTCCCGGACGACGTGGCCGCGGAAGGACTGTATCGCTCGGCGGCGAAACAGAATCACGTCTCCGCGCAACTTGCGTTGGGCGATTTGATTGCCGAGCGCGCGACCTCGGGGGGAGCATGGGCCGAGGCCGCCGGGTGCTATCGATCGGCTGCGGAAGCCGGCAATCCGTTTGCCATGGCCAGGCTAGCGCAACTGCACGAGAGCGGGCGGGGCGTGGCGTTGGATCGCGATGCGGCACTGCGGCTGTACCGGCGGGCTGCGGCCGCCGGACATGCAGAGGCGAAGGCCGCAATGGCCCAAATTGAGAACGTGAGTGCGAGCGCTGCGGTGGGAGGTTCATAGCACGGCGTTCCTGAAGTGGTCGTGTGCAGTACCGGTGATGCACTGCGGCGAGGCGATTGCACCAGATGGCTAAGACGAAGACGCGATGGCAGAATGCATCTGGCATTCGGCACCCACCCGTAGCTGAGAGGGGAGGTCTTGGCTAAGAGCGTGAAAGGGCCGCCTCAGAGCGCGATTTCGGCGCCGCTTGTCACTCAAGCCGAAGATCCGACGCTTGAGGGGGGGCAGGCGAGCGGCGGCGCCGAGGTCGCGGGAGCCAGCGGACAGGTGCCGGCGGGTGCGTGGGAGGACCGGGTGTTCGATGAATCGACGCTTCGGCCGCCCGACGGCAATGGTACCGACCTGATTCCCGCCGATAGGTTCGACGAGGCCGGGTACCTGCGCCTGAATCCGGACGTCGGGCAGGCGGTCGAACTCGGTCGCATCAGGTCCGGCTACTCGCACTACCGCCTGTATGGCTCCAGCGAGAATCGCCCGCTGCCGGGACCGCCGAAGGAGCCTCGCAATGTGATGTTGGCGCCTGATGCGAACGCTCGGCGCCCGGACACTTCGGCCAAGGAGGCGCGCTGCGCAATCGACGCGCTTTTCATCGCACCGAAGGCCGGGATGATGGTGGTCGGTTGGATCGACGATGCGGCCTATCCCCTGAGGTGTATCCGTGTGGTAGGCCCCGACTGGCGCCTCGTGATCGACGATTCGCGCTATTTCCGGCAGCGGCGGGAGGATGTTGAGAAGGCGGTCGGCGATCGGGGAGCGCACCCCTTCGGATTCATCGGCTTTCTCCATTTCGGGCAGGGAGGCGAAGCATCGGGGGCCGTCATCGTCGAGTTATGGCGTGAAGGGGGGTTCTGGACGGCGTTGAAGTGTGCTCCGAAGATCGTCGACGATGTCGAGCTGCGCAACATCGCTCTGACGCATATCGGACGCACGTCGTTCTTCGGCAATGCGTTCATCGAAAGCGTCGTCTGCCTGGAGCGGGGTGTCGGCGACGAGCTCGTCCGGTTCAACAAGTCGATCACGAAACAGATGGTGTCAGCCCCGTACATCGAGCGGTTCGGCCGCCGACCGCGGTCCGTTAGCGGCTCCATCATGGTCTGTCTCTACGGGAGGCCGGAGTTCTTCTTCCTGCAGAGCTGTCTGTTTGCCGGTCTGCCGGGCATCGATGGGTACGAATTCGTCTACGTGTGCAACAGTCCGGAACTGGCTGAGGCGCTGCTGCAGGAGGCCCGCTCGGCAAGTCTCGTCTACGGCCTGCCCACCACCATCGTAATCCTGCCCGGCAACGCCGGCTTCGGCGCCGCCAACAACGCGGCAGCGCGGGTTGCCAGCAGCGACCGTCTGCTGGCGGTGAACCCCGATGTCTTCCCGCGTGACCGGGAATGGGCCCGCAAGCACGGCGAGCTGCTTGCCTCAAAACCGGCGCGCGAGACCCGGTTGTTCGGTGCACCCCTCTACTATGACAACGGCTCGCTGATGCACGGCGGGATGTATTTTGAAATCGATGTCGGGTTGTCCATGTCGAGCGGGCAGCCCACGGCCTGGAAGGTCTGCCGCACCGAGCATTACGGCAAGGGGGCGCCGGCGGAAGCTCCGCAGTTCGTCCGCCCGCGCCCGGTTCCGGCCGTCACCGGTGCGTTCCTGTCCATTGACCGCCGCTGGTTCGAACAGCTCGGCGGTTTTACCGAGGATTTCATCTTCGGCCACTACGAGGACGCCGATCTCTGCCTGAAGAGCCTCGAGAAAGGAACGGCGCCCTGGCTGCAGGAAGTCCGCATGTGGCATCTCGAAGGAGGAGGCTCGACGCGGCAACTTGCCCACGAGGGAGGATCGATCGTCAACCGCTGGCTGTTCTCGCGCAAGTGGCTGTCATTGATCGAATCCGCCATCGCGGGTCCGAGGCCGATGCATCCGCTCCTGCGCCCGGATGGAATGGCCGAGAGCAGCGGCGTCAGACCCGGAAAGCGGGGGAGAGCGGACGGATGAAGGTGCTGCTGATCAGCATTTTCCATCCGGAGCTGCTTCGTGGGGGTGCGCAGCAGGTGTGTTACGAGCTTTTCACGGCGCTGAAGTCGCGTCCCGGCATAGAGCCGGTCCTGTTGTGCGCCGTGGACCCGTCGGTCGGGGCACCCTACAAGAGCGGCGCGAGTATCACGGGCTTCGACGGCAGGGATAACGAGTTCCTCTATCTCAGCCGCGATTACGACTACCTTTGGCACAAGGCCTCCAATAGTGCGCTTGTGCAGTCGTTTGCGGAGTTTCTCGAGCTGGTGCAGCCGGACGTGGTTCACTTCCACCATTTCCTGCTGCTCGGTATCGACTTTCTGACGCTGACCCGGCGAGTGCTGCCGGATGCGCGGATCGTCTTCACGTTTCACGAATTCCTGTCGATTTGCGACGCACACGGTCACATGCTGCGCAATTTCGATGGCTCGCTCTGCACCCGGGCGTCCCCGATCCGCTGCCATCAATGCTTTCCCGAGCGCCCGCCCGAGCATTACTTCGTCCGGGACATGTGGTTCAAGAGACATCTGTCCGTCGTCGACGCCTTCACTGTGCCAAGCCGCTTCATGATCGAGCGGTACGTATCGTGGGGGATTGACCCGGACCGTATCCACCATGTGACGAATGGCCAGCCGGACTACAGCAGGGGCCGCGCGCCGGAGCACAAGCGTGCGAAACGCAACCGTTTCGGCTTTTTCGGCCAGCTGGTCGACAACAAGGGGGTATGGCTCCTGCTGAAGGCGGTCGAGCAGCTGCGTGCCGAGGGATTCAAGGACTTCGCCGTGGAGATCAACGGGGACAACTTGCAATTGGCTTCGGAACAGCGACGCGTTGAGATAGAGGCCTTTCTCGCGAGGGAGAAGGAATTGCCCGTCGGGGAGCGCATTGTCGTATTCAACGGCTCGTACACGGTCGATCAGCTGGCGCAGCGCATGGCCCGGGTGGACTGGTGCATTGTCCCCTCGGTGTGGTGGGAGGCATTCGGGCTGGTGATCTCGGAGGCATGGATGTTCAAGCGCCCCGTCATCGGCTCCAACGTGGGCGGCCCCGGCGAGCGCATATCTCACGAAAGGGACGGATTATTGTTCGACGTCGCCGATGCCTCTTCGTTGGCGCACGCGATCCGCCGGGCGTGCACCGAGAAAGGGCTGTGGGAGCGGCTGGTGAAAGGCATCAGGCCGCCGGCCACCGAGGATGTCATGGTCAAGGGCTTCCTGTCGGTCTACCGGAGCCGGGACCGCGCCGGGCGGTCGCGGCTGGCGGCGGGGTGACATGACGATCCTGAAGGGTGTGGTCGAGATTCTCGAGCCGGCGAACATCCGGGGATGGACCTATCTGACGGATCAGGCCGATGTTCATCTGGAGGTCAAGGCCTCGGTGAACGGCGACCTGATCGGAAGCGGCCGGGCCGACATCATGCGCAAAGATCTGGCCGAGGCCGGGATCGGGCGTGGAGACCACGCATTCGACATCCGTCTCGACAAGGTGGTTGCGCAGGAGGACTTGCGGCGTGTAGAAGTGCTCGCCGTCGTTCCTACTGGCCAGGAAGTCCGACTGGAATCGGCGGAACGGGGGGTGATCAGCGTGGAAGTGGCGCCGCCCAAGCCCGTCCTGCCGGCGGCGCCTTGCCGGCTCCGGGTGTTCCCGATGCCCTCGGTCGATGTCGAGCATCGTCCTGTCTTCATACTCGGAGCGGCACGCTCCGGGACTTCCGCGATGGCGCAGGCCCTGTTGACCTGCGGCGACTATCAGGGTTTCCAGGAAGGTCACTTTTTGTGGCTGCTGCCGCCGTTGCTGGAAACGCTCCGCGCGTTCTATGCAATGAACGGCGTCGACGGGCTGCCCGAGCGCTTCACGATGCTTTCGCACGCGCCTTACGCCTACATGGTGTCGTCAGTGCGCGCGACCTTCATCGCCGCCGCCTCCGAGATGTTCCCCACCGGCAAGTGGATCGAAAAGACGCCGCGGCCGGAGATGATCGCGGCCGCGCGGCTGATGCAGGAGTTATGGCCGAACGCCCGCTTCATCTTCATGAAGCGGCGCGGTATCGAGAACGTGATCTCCCGGCTGGTCAAGTTCCCGCAGATTTCGTTTCACGATCATTGCCAGGACTGGACGAATTCCATGAACGCATGGCTGTCGGTGCGCGATCTGCTCAAGACAGCGGCGCTAGAGGTGGAGCAGCTGGCGGTTGCCCGCTCCCCGGAGCGGGTGGCGACCTTGGTCACGCAGTTTCTCGAAATGCCGAAGGACGCGATCGCGCGGCTGGCCTGGTCCCTGAAAAACGATTGGCCCGAATCCACCTCGACCAACAGACGGCCTATGGCCAATATCGCCAAAGTGGGATGGTCGGACAAGCAGGTCATCGAGTTCCGGAGCATCTGCGGGGCGATGATGGCAGCGTTCGGGTACGGTTACGGCGAGGAGTACTTCGCGGCACCGGTGGCATCAATTCAAGCCTAGAGTAGCCATGGGTCGATGCACGGCCAATCGGAACGCAGGCTTTGACGAGGACGCGCAGTCGGCCGCCAAGGTGACGAGCTGGTGGCGCATGGGGCCGCGTGTCGAGGTGCTCCTGGTCGCCTGGTTCCTCGGAGGCGCCTCGGCAGCGACGTGCGCCGCTGAGCCACCGTCCTTGAGGATCGAGATCGCGGGCGAGACGGACACCGTTTACGACTGGAAACAGGACCGGTGCGGGCCAAAGGAGACGGTGGACGCTCCTCCTCGTGCCTTCCGGGACTCCCACGGCAACATTCACCTATTTGCCTCGCACGATACGCTGCGTCAATTCGTCGGACCCTCGCTGGACAGCGTTCGGTACGACTGCCGGATCCTTCGCAAGAGCGACCTGAAGGATGCGCCGGAACTGTATGCGGATCATCAATGGCTGGTTGCACCTTATACGCTCGACGGGGAACACGTCTTTGGTCTCGTGCACAACGAGTTCAACGGCCACGCCCGGCCCGCTCTCTGTCCTTCGCGGAACTACGGCCGCTGCTGGGCCAACTCACTCACATTGATATCCTCCCAGGACGGCGGGGAGACCTACCAGGAACGAGCACCTCCCGCCAACCTCGTGGCAGCGCTGCCGTATCCGTATGTGGGAGACATCGGCTTCCCGGTCGGCTACTTCCAACCGTCGAACATCGTGTCTCTTGACGGCTACTACTACGCTTTGATCAGAGCCACGCGATACCGGGACCAGGAGAATGGCATCTGCGTGATGCGCACGAACGATCTGGCCGACCCTGCCTCCTGGCGGGCCTGGAACGGGTCCGCGTTTTCCGTCCGTTTCGTGAACCCGTACCTGGAAAAGGTCGAGAGCGCGAAGGAACACGTCTGCACGCCTTTGAGTACGGGGTTCGGCAACATGGGTGGACTCGCGCGCGACCCGGCCAGCGGCGCATTTTTCCTCGTCGCGACCGGCGCTGTCAGCGGAGGAACGCCAGATGCCGTGTTCGGCATTGTGGCTGGGGCTTCCTATGACCTGATCCACTGGTCGAAGCCGGTCCTGGTATGGGCCGATCCCGTCGCGCCAGGCCGGCTGGGCGACCCGCGGGCCAGCGACCGTGACCCTTCGTTGCTCGATCCGACGTCCGACAGTTGGAACTTCGATACGATCGGAGCCAGGCCGTATGTCTATTTCGTGCGGATGAACGTCGACAACGGACCCTACGACCGCCGCTTGTTGCGCACTCCGGTCCGAATCACGATCTCGCCGCCATGATAGGGCGCAAAGTCATCGACCGGCAGCCGTCACGTCGTGAATTCTGAAAAATGCCCATGACCCGGGTCAGCGGCTGGAGGGAATGCTTCGCGTCCATTCACGGATTGTTGACAGGCGGCGATCCGGTGTTTCTCGGAAGAATCGGCGGAAGCGACACGGATGCGATCGCTGCGATGCTGCAAGCCACCGACACCGGCGTCGAGGCCTCGCGCCGCGCCGCGTTGCCACATCTGCCGAGAGTGAAGATGCTCAACGGCTATTACGACCTGAACGAAAGGGAGGACACCTACTTCGCCTATCTGGATGTCGTCAAGAAATCGTACCTGCAGACGAAACATCTGTCGCTGGGAAATGTGAAGCTGATGACGATGTACTTCCGCGACAACCTGAACCCGAGATTCCATCTGCAGTCGGTACCATTCAAGGAGGGACTGGAGGCGCTGATTCGGAAGATCGATGAAGCGCAAGGGGATTGGGTGGCATTCCCCTACACCTTTTTCGAGATGCTGCCCGGGCCGCTCAATCTGTTCAGAGTCTTCGAAAAGTGTCTGAGCGGCTGTCGCGTGCTAGTCGCGACTCCGTTTGGCCAAAGCATTCTGGCCAACTGGAACAACCGCGCTTCGTTCCTGCGAGATTTCCAATATCCGGAATTCGAGATCAGGATCCTGGACACGCCGATCACCTACGCGGGACTTCCGAGGGAAATGTATCCGCATGGGGACTGGCTGGAGACGGTGGAATATCTAAAGGGCGAAATGGAGAAGATCGAGTTCGATATCGCCCTGCTTTCATGCGGCTCTTACGCGATGCCGCTGGGCGTACATGCCCGCGCCGCCATGGGGAAGAAAGCCGTCTACGTCGGCGGGATACTTCAGCTGTTCTTCGGCGTCATCGGCCGGCGCTACGAGGATCCATTCTTTCTTAACGCGATAAACCGGGAAGCCTTTATCCATCCCCTGGAGAAGGAACGCTTCTTTCAGCACGTGTCGGTGCCGGGCACGCAGGTGGCGGACGGCTTCGGCGCCTATTTCTGAGCCACGAGCGCTCCCAGGTGCCGATGAGCAATCGATTTCTGACGCGCGTGCTCGAACACATGAACGAGCTGCCGGACCGTCCGTTCTGCACCACAGTCGACAGGAGGGGCTCCGAACTCCTCAGCTGGTCGGGTCTGGAGACGGACTGTCGTCGATTCGCGCAGCTTTACGCGGAACGCGGTCTGCGCGAGGGGGATCGAGTCCTGATCTTCCTCGAATTCGGCCGCTGCCTTTACGGCGCCTTTCTCGGGGCCATGCTGCGCGGCGTCGTGCCTTCGTTCATGCCGACCTTGTCGGTTCGGCAGGATCCGACCATATTCTGGTCCTCGCACCGCGAGTTGCTGGAGCGGCTGCAGCCGGCCGGGGTTCTGGCGTCGGCGCGCGTCCTTGGCGAGATGTCGGCGGCCGGACTCCGATTCGGGAGCATCCGGCGCATGCGCGTGGAAGATCTCCCCGATCCGGGTCGCGAGGCATGGCATACCGTGCCGGCCGACCGCGTGGCGTTCCTCCAGCACAGTTCGGGAACCACCGGCCTCAAGAAGGGTGTCGCATTGACCTATGAAGCGCTGGTGCGTCAGCTCGACAGCTATACGGCGGCCCTGCAGTTGACCGACAGGGAGCGGATCGTGTCCTGGCTGCCGTTGTATCACGACATGGGATTGGTGGCGTGTTTTCTGCTTCCGCTGTATCGGGCGCTTGAGATCCACCACATCGAGCCGGAGCACTGGGTGGCTCACCCGAGGGTGCTTTTCGAGGCACTGCACGAGCGGGACGGCTGTCTCATCTGGATGCCGAATTTCGCCTTCGAGCACCTGACGATGACGCTGGGCGGGACCGTCAAAGCTGGGAGCTTGGACCTTTCCCGCGTGAAAGCCTTCATCAATTGCTCCGAACCCTGCAAGCCAGGAAGCTTCGACCGCTTTGTGCGGGCGTTCGGCGTCCTGGGCGTGCGCCCGGAGCACCTACAGTGCTGCTATGCGATGGCCGAAACGACGTTCGCGGCGACGCAGACAGTTCCCGGCAGCGTGCCGCGACGCCTCAGGGTGGACCCGGAACGCCTGGGCATGGGCCAGTTCCCGATTGATCCGAGCGGACGAATGGAGGTCATCGAGTCCGGGAGCGAGGTGGACGGCATCCGGATCGAATACTACGACGAGCACCGCGAAGTGGTTCCGGATGGAACGGTCGGGGAGATCGGTCTGACCGGTTCATTCCTTTTTAGGGAGTACAACAAGGAACCCGAACGGACCAGCCGCCAGCTGCAGGGGGGCGTCTACTTCTCGAATGATCTCGGCTTCCGGCATCAGGGCCGCAACTTTGTCCTGGGGCGCAAGGACGACGTGATTATTGTGAACGGCCGCAATCTGTTCGCGCATGAAATCGAGGCGGCGCTGTCGCATGTGGCGGGACTGCGGCCCGGGCGTGCGGTGGCAGTGCCGCTGCAGAACGAGCGTACCGGAACGAGCGACCTCATTATCCTTGCCGAGCGGGATCCGATCGCCGGCCGCGATGACGAGGCGATCCGGCGCGAAGTGATCACGCGGGTCTACTCGATATTCGCCGTTCACCCCAAGGCTGTCGCCATCCGCGAACCGGGCACCCTCGTCAAGACCACCAGCGGCAAGATCAGCCGCAGCCTGAATCTGGCCCGATACCTCGGTGAGCTGCAGCAGAGCGGGAACGCATGATCCCATGACGGATGCTGAGATACTGGCGACGATCCGCGCAGTCGCTTTCGAGGAGATATCGGCGCCCGCCGGGATGATCGTGCCGGCTGTCAGCGCGGCAATGGTGCCCGGGTGGGATTCGCTTGCGCATGTCCGGATCATCATGAATCTCGAGCATCGCCTAGGGGTTGTCTTAGATATCGATGCGACCTACGCCGCGGCTGAAATTGAAGGGCTGATTGCTGTGGTGCGCGCGGCCCTGGCGAACAGGCGATAGCCTTGTTGATCGCAGAGCTTCCACAAGTGCGAATCGGCGGTCGCCCGGCGGTAGTCGCTGCGATCGGAAGCTGCAGGATCTATCAGCCGCTGATGTCCGTCTTTTCGAACTCCCGGCTGAAGATGTCCTGCTGGCCATGTGCACCCTTCACTTATTCGCCGGGCGAATCCTTGCAGTATTTCGAATTCTGCCGTGGCTTGCGTCAGATCCCGCAATGGCTATGGCCGTATGTCTTCAGCGACGCGAAGGTCGCGATGCCCACGCCTGCGCTCAGGGAGGCGATGGATCGGGCCGACTTTTTCGTGGTGGAGATCAGCACCCTCGACCAGCTCATCTTCGAGCAGGTGGTATTCAATTGGAACGAGTTGGGAGGCAAATTTGTGCGCGGTCAGGGAGAAGCTTTGCTGCTGTGGTGGCGGGAGCTCACGGACCGGTCGTCGCGAAAAGCCTCGCCCCAGTCGGTCGAGCGCGTGCTCGCGAGCAGGGCCAAAGCCGGTGAAGAGACTCCCCCGGAAGTGATCGGCCTTCTGAGCGAGATCCGGTTTGAGACGCTGGACGCGTCATCGCTGCGGGAGATGCTCGGCCGGATCGCGTTCGACACGTCCAAAAAGTGGACCTTCGTTTCGCATTTCAATCTCGCTTCCGAGGGAGCGGAGATGATGCCGGATCGACAGACGCTGCTCGAATCCCTCCGAGATGCTGCCGCCGCGCTGGGGCACGCCGTGTTCGATCCCACCCCGCTGGTCGAGCGCTTCGATTACCGCAAAGCCTTGCGAGGCAATGGCGCGGACAAGCATCACTACGCCGACGGGTTCAACTCTGAAATCGGGCTTGCCTTGGTGGAGCACGCTTGCGCCATCGCTCCGTAACGGTATCGTCATTGAAAATAGCGCGTTAACGGGAATCAAGAGCGCAGATTCCCCGGAGTGACCGTTTCTTACGCCGCGCCGTTACTTACAAGATCATCAGCGGCTGTTGTGCGTCAGCGAAGCTTATCGGCGGCAATAGCTGAAGTTCGCGAACCTTAGGGAAGAGGGAGTGAAAATACCCATGAACCCACCTAGCAACGTGGACTGAGAAGAACTATATTTCATCGAACGAAAGAAGAATTGCGTGCGGCGCGGGATTGAGAACGCGTTGCACTTCCCAAAGGGGGGAATAGCCAATGCCAAACATCACCCTGCCGGGCGGCTACTACTTCATTGCGGGCAACCAGAACGACACGATCACCGTCTACGGAGACGGGACGGTCTTCGCCGGAAATGGCAAGGATTCGATAACGATCCAGGGCAACGGCGATGTCACGGTCGGGTCCGGCAACGACACCGTCATCATCCAGGGGTTCGAAGGCTCCATTGCTGCCTTCGGAAAGGGGAACGACTCACTCACCCTTCTCGGCAGCGGAACCGTCGATGTCCGCCTGAACTCCGGAAATGACACGATCAGCATCGGGCAGAGCGGGACGGTCTACGCCGGAAAGGGCAATGACACGATCTCCATCACGAATAATGGGTTCGTCAGTGCAGGAGGAGGGACCGACTCGATCACCATGGGCAGCGGAGCCGTGTCGGTGGGTTCCGGTAACGACACGATCAAAATCGCCGGAAATGGAAACGTCACCGCAGGCCACGGCCATGACTCGATCTCGCTCGGTGGCAGCGGTGCTGTTTCGATCGTGGGCGGCGGCTACGACACGATCACTTTCGGTTCCGGATCCGATACGCTCTTCACTGCCGGGCACGCCACGGTGACCGGCCCCTTCGGCTCCGCCACCGTTGTCGGTGGGACGACGGGCGGCCAGTTCGTGTTCAAGGGCAGCGGGCAATTCGTGGAGGATGCCGTCAGCGGGCGCGCCACGCTGGCCGCCGGGTCTGGACCCACCGATCTCATCGCCGGCAGCGGCCCGGTCACCATGGTCGGGGGCTCTGGACAGGACGTGTACCAGGGAGGGTCGGCCAGCGACGTCTTTGTGGGCGGCTCGGGCACTGCGACGATGACCGGCGGCATTGTCAAGAACGTCTACGAATTTCTCGCGAGCGCTGCCGGCGGCCACGACGTCATCAACAACTTCGTGCACGGGCGCGACAAGCTGTATCTCGAGGGGCAGACGCTCGCCTACTGGAAGGGGCAGGGCGACGTCAAGGCCGTGGGCGGCAATACGGTTATCACGCTCGACGGCGGGCACACCACGATCACGCTGGCCGGTTACACCAATCTGCGAGCGACCGACGTGACGACCACCAAGCCCTATTGAGTCCGGGAGGGGCGCCGAGGTCGGATGGTTGCCCGGACGAACGGGCTTGGCCGTGAGGGTCGAAAGGGCTGTTGAGGATCAGAGGGTCCTGCGGGACCGTCCCGTCTGAACTGGCGCAGCGTGTGCAGCCGGTGGCCGGCGGCCCGGCGGCGCAGGCCGTGCGCTGCGCCGACGACGCTCTTCGGAGCGGGGACCTCCCAGGGGCGCTTCGACAGATCGACCGTGCGTGGCGCACTTTGCCTGAGGACGCCCCGGCGCTGGCGCCGGTGTACGCGCGGCTTCTCGCGTTGGAGGACCGCGATCATGCCGCGGCGCTGCGTCTGCTGCAGCGGGCTTTGGAATTCGGGCCGGACGCCGAGCTCGAAGCGCTCAGGATCCGGTCGCTGTTGCGTCTGGACAGAAACGCGGAGGCCGCGCAGCAACTGGAGGCCGGGCTCGCGTCGTACTGCTTGGTCCCGGGCCAAGCGCTCTCGCAGGCCGCCGCGGAAGCCGTGGCGTCCGGCGGCGCTTCTGCGGTCGGCTGGGTGGCCGTAGGGCCGGGGCTGGTTTTCGTCGGCCAACTGGTCCATAGCCGGCACCTGGAATCGCTGCAGATCGAAGCGGCCGGGCGTGCCCTGCGGGATGCCGCGGTCCACAGGGTCCGGGTTGGCGGACGCGACTTCTTCCGGTTCGAGCCGCCCAAGGGCCTTGGCGATCAGCGCTTCGAATTCCGTGTCGATGGGGTGCGGCTGTTGGGGAGCGGCTGCGGCGCGCGGCCGGAATTCGCGCTCGACGGTAGGGCTGCGCAGGGCGGCCGGACGATCACGGGTTGGGCGCGCATCGGATGGCTACCTGCCGAACCGGTGCGCCTGCTGATCGAGGACCAGGACGGGCGTTGCGTGCGCATGAAGACGGCACGGGTGCCGCAAACCGTGAACCGGTGGCCTTTCGAGCTTGACTTGCGCAAGTCCGGCCTGCGCGGGAGCCGGTTCCGCATCTCCGCGCTGTTGCCTGACGGTCGCACGGAGGGGCTGCCGGATACTCCTCTACTGTTGGCCGCTGCGGTTCGACTGCCGGCATCCGCCGGGCTGCTGGCCAGACGTACGCTTAGCCGTCGCAAAGATGGGCCGACATTGGCAGCGGGCACGGGCAGCGCAGAGCCGACGGAGGTGATCACCGCGCTGCGTCGCGCTCACGCGGGAACGTTTCCGTGGCTGGAGAACCTGCTCGCGACGATGGGATCCGAGGCCCGCGTCGTGGTGGTCGACGCCGCCGGAGACGCGGCCCTGACCTCCGGGCTGGATGAAATGTCGGCTTGCGGCCGCATTGCCGTGCTCCGGAGCGGTTCAGACCAGAAAGTTGCTGCCGCGATCAACCGAGCGATGGAGCTGGGACCGAGCCATGATGTCGTGCTGCTTGACCCGGATACGAAGGTCTTCGGTAACTGGTTGCACCGCCTGAGAGTCGCGGCCTATGGCGCCACGGGCGTGGGCACGGCCACACCTTTTTGCAACGACAGCACATTCGCAGCCTACCCGGGTGGCGGCTGCGACCGCGGGCCGTCAGCGGGTGACGAGGCGGTGCGTTGGGATGCGATGGCAGCCGAGGGCAACTCCGGGGTGGCGCCCGGTATTCCGGTCGGCTCCGGCCCCTGTCTGTATGTGCGCCGGGATTGCCTGCGCGACGTGGGCGGTCTGGACCAGTTGATATTCGAGAGCGAGCGCGGTCCTCTGATCGACCTTTGCCTGCGGGCTCGGGCGCGCGGCTGGTCCCACCGGCTCGCAACCGACGTATTCGCATACCGGCCTGGCGCCGACCGGGACGGCGGGCGTTGCGCAGCGTTGCTCGAGCGGGATTCCCGTCTGCTCGAGCTACGTCATCCAGGTTACGAGGAACTGCTCACTAGCTTTCTGAAGGCGGACTCGGCCGCACCGATGCGGCGCGTTTTGGATGAGCGCAGGCTTTGCTCGTTCGCCGGCGCCTTCGTGCTGGTGGTCGCGTCCGTATCGACGGGCGGGGTCGACCGCTTCGTCGCGCAACGCTGCCGGGATATCCGGGCCGGCGGGGGTTTCCCGCTGGTGCTTAAGCCGTCAGAGCCCGAAAGCCGTGACCGCGCGCAGTTGTGGACTGAGGCGCTGGTGTTGCCGAACCTGAACTACGCGGTGCCCGCAGAAGTTCCTGCGTTGCGGGGTCTTCTTAGCCGGTTGCGCATCGCGCATGTCGAAATTCAACACTTCCTTGGCATGGACCCAAGAGTCGTCGAGGCCGCTCTTTCTGTGGCCCGGCCCTACGACGTGTACCTGCACGACTATGCGTGGATCTGTCCGCGCGTGACCCTGGTCGATGGGAGCGGTCGCTACTGTGGAGAACCGGACATTTCGGCTTGCGAAGCGTGCATCCGCAGGAACGGTTCCAGTCTTGGGGAATTGCTTTCGGTGGCGGCCTTAAGGCGCCGCAGTGACGGGTGGCTATCGGGAGCTCGAGCAGTCGTGGCGCCCTCTGCCGACGCTGCGGTGCGATATCGGCGGTATTTCCCGGACCTGGCGCTACGCGTCGAGGCATACAGCCCGCTCCTGGTCAGCCCGCCACGACCGCTCGCCGAAAAGCCGGCGTCGATCGTTCGTGTCATCCTCATTGGAGCCATTTCCGAGCACAAGGGCTACCGGGTGCTGCTTGAGTGTGCACGTGACGCAGCCAATCGGCGGCTGCCGTTGGAGTTCGTGATCATTGGGTATACACAAGACGACGAACTCTTGTTCAAGACAGGCAGGGTTTTTGTGACTGGTCGCTACAACGAGGGCGAGGTCCCGGATCTGCTGCGGCGCGAGCAGCCCAACCTTGTTTTTTTTCCTTCCGTATGGCCCGAGACGTGGTGTTTTGCCCTCGATTACGCGGTCCGCGCACGGTTGCCGGTAGTCGCCTTCGATTTGGGCGCAATTGCCGAACGCTTGCGTGCGTTGGGGCTGGGAATTCTGCTAGCGTTGGATTGTGACGCACAGCGGATCAACGACAGAATTCTGCGAGCTGCATCGGAGGAGTACCTGAGCATGATCAACACTCAAGTCCGGCGTGACGAAGGAAAGACGGTGGAAGGACTGAGCGCCTCCGTTCAAGTCCTGCCCCTGCCGGTGGGTCTGTATCTTTTTTCGGTAAACGTCGCTGCGCCAACCATTGTGGCGGGCGCCGGCAATTTCGCACTCCCGGCCATCCACGTCGGCCTGGGTCCCGGCGTGCGCCCCGAGCAAGTCGAGTTTGTTTCAGGGCCCGGTGTCAACGGCAGTTGGCTGTTCGCACAGGGCGACATGCTGGTCGTCAAAGTTACCGGCGCCGGAACGACGTTGATCGTTAGCTCGATCCGCGCACCCGGGGGAGAGACCCTTTCGGTCAAGATCGAACGGCTGGAAAGCCGCGTGGACGGCGAGAAGCCGCAGGCTGCAGCTAGGCCGGGACAATCGCAGGTCACGGACGCTCCGTCGCGGCCGCCCGATGGCGCGCCATCAGAAACCGATGAGGTGCCGGTACAGATCAGCGCTCATATACGGGAGCGCGGCGACCGAAGATTCACCGGCGTGCCATGGGCGGGGCGGGTCGGGCCGGGTCAGTGGATTGAGTCGTTTTCGATCCAACCCCTCAATGGGTTAGGTCCGCAGGACATCGAGTACAAGGGCTTGACCGCGCAGGGCTTTGAGACACCCTGGATCACCAACGATCAGATGTGTGGCACCAGGGGTATGGCAGTGCCTCTTGTCGGTTTTGCGGTGCGGCTGAAGGCAGGCGCCCAGGCGGCTGCTTACGATTGTGAATACGGAGGCTACTTCCAGTCCGGCACCGTCGCCGGTCCTTTCCGTAACGGCGCGCCGTGCCGCTCCTCGGTAGCGAGTGATCCTCTCGAGGGTCTTCAGATACGCATTGTCAGGCGGGGGACTGCAACGCCCGGCAAGCCGGCTTCGGACACGGAAGCTGCCGGCGAAGAGGTGGACGCAACGGCCGAGCCGGCGCCGAGTGCCCGGCGGATCAGGGTTGATGCCGGTACGGTGAGATCAGGGGGGCCTTCGGCGCCGGGAAAGCGGCGCGCACCGGTGCACGGACGCGACCCGGCTCGGCGTACGGTGAAATCGAGTTGAAATTGATGGCGGTCTACCTGTTCATCCACCAGAATTTCCCCGGCCAATACCGCCATGTGGTCCGGTATCTCGCCGATCAACCGGAGAACACCGTCTACTTCTTCACCCAGCCCAATGGGAACTGGATGCGGGGGGTGAACAAGATCGCCTATTGCGTAGGTCAGAATGGTCCGGTCAATTGCCATCCCTACACGGTCGAAATCGATCGGGCTATCCGCACCGGATCCGTCGTGGCCGAGGAATGCCGGAAGCTCCAGCACCAGGGCATTCGTCCGGACCTTATCGTCGGCCACAGTGGCTGGGGTGAGACACTGTTCGTGAAGGAAGTATTTCCCGACGTGCCGGTGCTGGCCAACTTCGAGTTCTTCTATCGCGCGCAAGGGGCCGACATCGGATTCGACCCAGAGTTCACCTCGATCTTCAACAATCCCTCGTGGCTGCTCGCAAGAAACGCGACCACGCTGCTAGCCTACGAGGCGGCGGACTGGGGCCATGCAGCAACTGGATGGCAGCACAGCCTCTTTCCTACTGGGATGCGGTCACGCATCACGGTGCTGCACGAGGGCGTGGATACCGATCTCACCTGCCCGGATCCCGAGGCCGCCTTCCAGCTCCCCGACTCCAGCTTGAGGCTTACGCGGCGAGACGAGGTCGTGACCTATGTCGCACGCAACCTGGAGCCATATCGCGGCTTCCACATCTTCATGCGTGCACTGCCGGAGCTGTTGCGGCGTCGCAAGCGCCTGCACGTCTTGATCGTGGGGGGCGACGGCGTCAGTTACGGCGCACCGGCACCGCCGGGGTCGACGTTCCGGAAGACGATGTTGGACGAAGTTGGTACTTCACTCGATATGAGCCGGGTGCACTTCCTCGGTCAGGTCGAGCAAGATACCTACCTGACGGTCCTAAAGGTTTCTTCGGTACATGTGTACCTGACGTACCCGTTCGTGCTTTCGTGGTCGTTCGTGGAAGCGATGGCCAGTGGCTGCCTCGTTGTCGGTTCGGCAACGGCACCGGTACTCGAAGTGCTCCACGACGGCGAAAATGGACTCGCAGTGGATTTCTTCTCGCCTCGAGCGCTTGTGGCTCGAATCGAGGAAGTGCTGGATCATCCGGACCGGATGCAGTCGCTGCGCGAAGCGGCCCGCCGAAGCGCGGTTGAGCAATTCGACCTGCGGCGGCGGCAGCTTCCCCGCTGGAACGCGCTGTTCGCCGATCTCATTGAGGGTCGCGCGCACAGGTCTCGGCGGCGGCACGCCGCACCCGCCGCCCGGCGTTAAAGGAGCGATCCTTCTGCCGATCGAGATAGAATGCGAACCATCGAGACGCATGAGATCCAGTTGAACTTGACGGCGAGTGGGCAACAATCAGCCGCTGTCACAGTTTGGCTGACTGGATTGCCCTGTTCGGGCAAGACAACCATTGCCCTCGGACTGCATGAATGCCTGCGCCGCCCCGGCAAGCCGGTCCGGATTCTCGACGGCGATGCGCTGCGCCACGGGATCTCCCGCGACCTCGGTTTTGCTCCGGCAGACCGAACAGAAAACGTCCGCCGCGTGGCGGAAATCGCCAAACTCTTTAACGAAGCTGGCGTCTTCGTGATCAGCGCACTCGTTTCGCCTATGCATTCAGACCGTTCCATGGCGCGCTCGATTATCGGCGAGGATTGCTTCTTCGAGGTGTACCTCAGTGCCCCGCTCGCAGTGTGCGAAGCGCGCGACGTGAAGGGTATGTATGCCAGGGCACGCCGTGGAGACATTCCGTATTTCACCGGCGTAGATGCGCCCTATGAGGTACCTCAGGACGCCCACTGCATCATTGATACCGCCAATCAGACCGTCGAGGCCTGCATCCAGGAATTATACGAAGTGCTGGTCAAGAACCAGGCGAAGTCGCGCCCGGGGCCGAGGGAAAAACGGGCGTAAACGTGGGTCGTCCTCTTTGCGCCTACCTTCCCAGTTCAGTCGACCACCCAAGTTTCTGCCCTGACCGGGATCCTGCGGAAGAGCGAGAGGTTGTTGGTATTGTCATCGCGCCCCTAGGCTGCTTCGTCGAGGGTCGCCTCGAGGCGCGGCTGTCCTTTGATGATCTTCGCGACATAGAAACGGTGCAGGCCGTTCCGGCCGGCATCAAAGGTATAGTCGCCCAACATCCCCGGGAACGCCCGCAGCTGCTCCAGACCCGCCTTGATCTGGTCGCGGCTGGCCCCGCTCGTTCGCATTGCGGCGGCCAGCAGGAGAACGGCGTCGTAATACTGGGCGCCGATGATGCCGGGCTCCGCGCCGTACCGAGCGCGAAAGGCCTTTGCCCACTCCTGGCGCTGAGCGTCCAGGAACTGCGGCACGTACTCCGTGACGATCAGCACGTTGTCGGCGGCCTCGCCCGCCTCGTCGAGCGCCGAGCGAGCGCCGAAGTCCCGGTGCGCGATGATGAGGGTATCCGGCGTGATGGCCTTGGCCTGCTTGAGGAATGCGGCCGCCTCCGCAGTCTCGCCGAGCGCGATGATGGCCTGGACCGGTTCGGCCTTGACTTTTGCAAGCTGCGCCGAGAAGTCGCGGTCATCGGGCTTCCAGGTCTCCCGCACCACCGGAGTGATTCCGTACTTGTCGTGGAGGACCTTGACCAGTAACTCCGCCCGCGCGTTGTGGACGCCGATGCGGCTGCTGAGGACCGCCAGCTTTCTGAGCTTGAGCTGCTCCGCCACGTAGCGGGCCATGAGGTCGGCGAGCACCGCATCGCTCGCCGCGACGCGGAAGACCCAACGGGCATTTTCGGTCGTGCGTGGGCTGGTCCCGCCGGTCAGATACGGCACGCCGGCCTTCTCGACGCCGTCGCGGCTCGCCAGAACGAACGGGCTGAATAGCTCCCCCACGACGGCAACAACCTGGCGATTCTCGATCAGCTTCTGGGTGGCGGCGGCGGCGCTGTCCGCGGAGCCTCCGCTGTCCTCGTATACAGGTCGGAGCGGCGTGCCCTTGATACCGCCGTTTTGGTTCACCTGCTGCACCGCCATCTCGACCGCGTTCGTGATGGTCCGGCCCACCGCCGCCCGCTCGCCACTCATGGGCAGATGAACGCCGATCGCGATCGCATCGGTCGCCGGGTAGGCGTGCTCGCCAAGCGCCAGCGAGACGAGGAGGAGCAGCAGCGAGATGGCCAGCGTTCGATCGCGCTTCATTGGTCAGGCTCCTCGCAATTGCCCAATGAATTGGGGTACGAGCCCACACTAGCGCCCGCGTGGTGAGAAGTCAACGCGTGCGAGATTCACGATGATCAAGGCCAGTTCGTCTGGCAGGGCAGGCAATGACCGGGCATCCACCTCCCCGGGTGCCCGGTCGGCAGGTTTAATTCGGAGTCAGCAGGATGGCGTGCTCATAACCGCCGGCGTTAGTCGCATTGCAGAGGATTTCACCGGAATCGTTGATTCCCACGGCGTCCGTGATCGTGAAACCGGAGTTGGTGTGAACCAGAGTATTGAGACCCACGATCCACCGGTGAATTTGTGCCCGCGTTGTCGCCAGGTCGAACAGTCCTCGAACCCGGCACATCCCATCACTCCCGATTCAGCCGTTACAGTCCGCCAGGCCGGCAGGCCTCGGTCTGGCGGAAGGTGCTTGGCCCAGGGTCGACAGGAATGCGACGACGTTTTCGCGGTCAACGGTTGTAACTGCGTTGCCGTCGGGCTCACGGTATGTCCTTGGCCCAACGCAAAAGGTTCAAAGAAGGCCGCCGATCCAATGTCCGGGCCACTACCGTCTTGCAAACCTCTATCGAAACTGCTTCCAGAGCTCTTCAGAGTCCATGGTCAGCGGGCGGTCGCACAGCTCCATCGATGCTCGGGCGTCTGTGCGCTAGCTGACAGTTGGAGTACGCTTGGGCCCGTGATAAGTTGGACGGTTCGACGCTTGATGACCGTCGTACCACGCTTGGCAGCCGGCGCTTACCCGCTGCTGGTTTTCGTCGTTTGTCGACGCGGCGTGACCGAGGCAGACTCCTGGGGGCTGGTGATCCTGTATTTGGCGCTAAGCCTTCCGCTCGCTCTGCTGGCACTGTGGGCGGCTGGCGCATTTGCGGGTAAAAATATCAATCTAAAATATCCAATATTCGTGCTCCTGATGCTGGCTATCGGTGCCGCAGTCTGGCTCTTTGCCCTTCAGCTGCGCAGCCACTATCAGTGGTTCTTCCTGATACAGGATTCAGCCTTTTTTGTGCTGCTGGCGTACTACTTTGCTTCCTCGCTGCGAGCTGGACGCGAGCCCTTGTGCACCTTCTTCGCCCGCCACGTCCATCACGCGTTATCACCCGAGTTGCTGAAATACACTCGCTTTCTGACAAAGGTGTGGGTCCTGTTTTTCGTTTTCACCGGTTGCATTTCTTCGCTCTTGTTCTTCTTCGCGTCGAACGCCGTCTGGGCGTTCTTTACCAATCTCTTGGTGCCGTTTCTGGCCGTGGGTGTTTTTGTCGTCGAAAATGCCTGTCGCCGCTTTGTCCTTCCTCCAGCAGACCGCGTCGGATTGCTGGGGACGTACAGCGCCCTTCGCAGAGGAGGCCTCGCCGGAGCGATGAACTCCGGCGGCGCAATCAACAGCGGTCCGGGAGCCAGGCGCTGAATCTGGCAGAGCCGTCCGGCTGTCGGGGTGTGCAATTTCCTTAAGTGAGTTTGTGGCCTATGAATACGACCGCACCGGTACTCCAAGAGCTTCCGAAAACTTGTGATGTTCTGGTCATCGGCGGCGGCCCTGCAGGTACTACGGCGGGATCACTGCTGCGTGAAATGGGCTATCACGTGGTGTTACTGGAGAAGTGCCATCACCCCCGCTTTCACATCGGCGAATCGCTGCTGCCCGCCAATTTGCCATTGTTCGAGAAACTGGGGGTCGCGAAACAGGTCGAGGCTCTCGGGATGCCAAAACTGGCGGCCGAATTTGTATCGCCTTGGCACGACCACCAACAGGAATTTCGATTCGCCGACGCGTGGAATAAAGCGCTGCCGAGCGCCTACCAGGTCGAACGCTCCAAATTTGACGAGGTACTGTTCAAAAATGCCCGAGACAAAGGGGTGCAGGTCCTGGAAGGGTGCGAGGTGCAGTCGGTCGATTTGGACCGATCGGACGGGATGGCCGAAGTGCGGGCTCGCACCGACACCGGGCAGAGCATGGTCTGGCGTACGCGATTTGTTGCCGATGCATCCGGGCGTTCCACGTTTCTTTCCAACAAGCTGCAGCTAAAGGAGCGCAGCAAGGATCACAACAGCGTTGCGATCTATTCTCATTTCGTTGGAGCCGAGCGCCGGCAAGGTACCGCGGAGGGAAATATTTCGTTGTTCTGGTTCGATCATGGTTGGTTCTGGTACATCCCCTTAAGAGGCGGTGCGACCAGTGTAGGCGTAGTGACTTGGCCATATTTCGTCAAAACGCGCGGCGAGCGCTCTCTTTCCGAATTTTTCAAGGACGGTATCGCCAGCTGCCCGCCGCTTGCTGCGCGCCTGAAACAGGCGCACATGGTGATCGATGTCACGGCAACCGGGAATTTCTCGTACTCTTCGCGCCGCGCCTATGGCAAGAACTATCTGCTGCTCGGTGACGCCTACGCCTTCGTCGACCCGATGTTTTCCTCGGGCGTCTGGCTGGCAATGAACAGCGGCGACCAAGCCGCCACGACCATCGAGACCTGTTTCAAGCAACCCGCAAGGGCCAAGGCAGCCTTGGGTGCATACGATCGAATGATGAGGAAGGGACCGAGGGAGTATTCCTGGTTTATTCACCGCATTACCCATCCGACGCTGCGCGAAATGTTCATGTATCCAAGTGAGAAGCTGCGGATGAAGGAGGCGCTCCTGTCGCTGCTCGCCGGAGACATCTTCGGCGCCACTCCGATTTGGCGCTCGATTGCCTTGTTCAAGTCCGCCTACTACCTTGTGTCCGTGAAAAATCTGGGCCGTACCTATCTCGCCTGGAAGCGGCGGCGGTTCAACATTCGGCGTGACCGAGCGGTTGAGGCAAGCGTCACTTCCGCTTGATGCCATCCGGCTATCGCGCGAATTGATGCCATGCGGCCTGCCAGGACGGCCGTCAGACTACGGTTAGACACAAGGAAGGAGGACGCGATGTCGGCAGGCCGGGAGGTGAATCGGTGGCCGGAATTGCCCTACGCGGCATGGAAGGACAGTTGCGCCACGCTGCATCTGTGGACGCAGGTCGTCGGCAAAATACGATTGGCCTGCGCGCCCTGGTTAAACCATTCTTGGCACGTGACGCTGCAGGTGACAGCGCGGGGCCTGGTCACGCCGCTGATTTCGTCCGGCGACCGCGACTTCCAAATCGAGTTCGACTTCGTCGATCACATGCTGTGGATGCGCGTGAGCGACGGGAGTTCCCGCGGGCTCGCTCTGAAGCCGATGCCGGTTGCGGAGTTTTACGCCGGGACACTGGGCGCGCTGGCCGAGCTCGGCATCGACGTGCGCATCAACGAGATGCCGAGCGAGCTGCCTGACGCAATTGCGTTCGACAAAGACCGTGTGCACGCCGCCTATGACCGGGATTTCGTTGAACGGTTTTGGCGCGTGCTTCTACGCGCGCACGATGTTTTCGCGTATTTCCGGACGTCGTTTCTCGGCAAGGCGAGTCCGGTGCATTTCTTCTGGGGCAGCTTCGATCTCGCAGTGACGCGCTTTTCTGGACGCCGCGCGCCGCCGCACCCCGGTGGCGTACCGCATGTGTCGGATGCCGTTGTGCGTGAGGCCTATTCGCACGAAGTGTCGAGCGCGGGCTTCTGGCCCGGCGGCGGGGCCCTTGAAGAAGCGGCCTTCTATTCATATGCCTACCCGACACCCAATGGTTTTGCCTCTGCGCCCATGCGCCCGGCGCAAGCGTATTTCAGCAAAGAGCTTGGCGAGTTCATCCTGCCTTACGATACCGTGCGCTCCGCGCGGGATCCTGAGCAGACGCTGATGGATTTCCTGCAGAGCACTTACGTGGCGGCGGCGGAAACCGGAAAGTGGGACCGCGCGGGCTTGGAATGCGCGCTGGGTCAGGCAGGGCGGCCGCGGATGGTTACATGACACCTGCGCAGTTCGCGGCGCGCCATCAGGCCAAACCGTGGCCCGATAGCGCGAAAAGGGTCGTTACGGACACGTGATATCGGAATGGGCGGAGCCGACCACGATATCGATGCCCGGTCCTTTCACGTGCAGCGCATTGACCGTCATAGACCCGGCACCTCCGCTGGGCGAACTGGTCTGCTCGTTGACGATGAGGCTGATGCCGCCCGGCAACGAGATAGAGAGGTTCGGGTTCGAGGCGACGATTTGCTGGCCTGCCGCCGTCAGTCCGACGAGCTCGGAATTTCCGGTGACCGAGGCCGTTGAACCGCTGCAGGAGGCGCCGGAGTTGGACTTCACGACGTCTGCCGCAACCAGGCCGCCCAACAGGCTCAGGTCGGTGACTGCCGATTGCGACTGACTGCTGGTGCCGCTGCCCGATGCGCTGCTGCTCAGCGCGTCGGCCGAAGCAAGACCCAGTAGGTTGACGCTCGCCAAAGACGTTTTCAGATTCCCGCCCGTTGACGGAAGCGCTCCGGTATCGGCCAGTGCGACGTTAATCCCCAGTGCAGTTGCCTTCAGAGCCGCGGCTTCTCCGCTGTAAGTAGCAGCGAAACCGACGGCAGGGACAAAAGCCAAACTCGCCGAAAAGATCCCGATCGTCGAGATTTTCTTCGCATTCATTTGCACTTCCTCCAATTCTGTTTCGCATCAAAACCAGCTCACCACCCAGGTCCCGCGTAGAGCGGCAAATCTTGTTTTTTGTGGCGTGTACGTTAGGCGCGGGGGCAAGCACCCACAATTGGGTCTATGTTTGCTTTGGGGCGAGAGAACCCCTGATCGCGCATCGAGGCAACACCCTAATCCTCGAGTAACCGGCCAGGGCGGTGAACGCCTACGCCACCAACGACGCAGCAATCGGATGTGTTGTACCCTAGCTAAGCTGGGGGGATTGGATCGGGGTCGAACACTGAATTCGCCCGTGGCGCGGGCAAGAGATAGGTTCCCGAGCCTGAGGCCAGTCAGCGCGTTACAAGAGAAAGGACATTCGAATGTCATCGCAGAACGGCGGCCGACAGGGCCCCTGGAGTGGCGGGGGCAGACCTCCCGATATCGAGGATCTGATCCGAGCAGGGCAGGATCGCCTCAGGCGGTTCTTGCAAAGTGGTGGCCCGCGCCGGGGGATCGTTCTTGCCGGCCTCGCTCTGGTCGTTGTCGGCGCCTGGAGTGCCTATTACACGGTGCCGAGCGATTCGGTCGCGGTCTTGCAGCGTTTCGGCAAGTACCTTGACAACGTTCCTCCAGGGCTGCATTTCAAGCTGCCGCTGGGTATTGATGTGGCGACCATCATTCCCGTGAAACGGCAGTTGAAGCAGGAATTCGGGTTTGCGACCTCAGGCGCCACGGATCCGTATCAGATTCCTCGCGACGGAAAGCGTGAAACGCAGATGGTGACGGGTGATCTGAACGCCGTATTGGTGGAATGGGTCGTTCAATACCGCATCTCCGATCCGGTCAAATTCCTGTTCGACGTCCGGGAACCGAGGGGGACTCTGCGGGATGTTTCCGAATCCGTCATGCGGGAGGTCGTCGGCGATCGCACCGTGGACGAGGTCATCACCATAGGCCGGCAGGAGATCGAAACGGAAGCGCTGACCAAGATGCAGGCGCTATCGACCAAATACGCAATGGGGATCAGCATCGATCAGGTGCAATTGAAGAACATCAACCCGCCGGAACCGGTGCAGGCGTCGTTCAACGAGGTCAACCAGGCCCAGCAGGAGAAAGAGAAGCTCATTAACGAAGCGCGGCGCGATTACAACAAGGTGATCCCGCTGGCCGAGGGCGAGAAGGACCAGCGGGTGCGCGAGGCCGACGGCTATCGCCTCAAGAGAATCAATGAGGCCGAGGGTGATGTCGCTCGGTTCAGCGCCTTATTGGCGGAATACGTCAAGGCCCCGGAGGTTACCCGCCGGCGCATTTATGTCGAGACCTTGCAGGACGTTCTACCGAGCGTACGCTCCAAGATCATTGTCGATGAACGAACGCGCAGCATTCTGCCGTTCCTGAATCTCGACTCCCAGAAGACAGATTCCCAGAAGATAGATTCCCAGAAGACGGATTCCCAGAAGGCGGATCGGCCATGAACAAGGCAGTAGCTGTCTTGGCGGTCCTCCTCATTGCGGTGTTCGTCGGGAGGGCTTCGATATACACGGTGAGCGAAGTCGAGCAGGCGATTATCACTCAGTTCGGAAAACCGGTCGGCGATCCCGTGACCAGCGCCGGTTTGAAGCTCAAGGTGCCGTTTATCCAGGACGTCAACCTGATCGACAAGCGAGTTCTGGAGTGGGACGGCAATCCGTCCGATATGCCGACCAAGGACAAGCTTTACGTCTCGGTCGACCTGTTCGCTCGGTGGAGGATTGTTGATCCGCTCCAGTACTTCCTGCGGCTGCGCGATGAACGCAGTGCTCAGTCCCGCCTGGACGACGTTCTAGGCAGTGAGACGCGCAATGCCGTCGCCAAGCATGAGCTGATCGAGATCGTCCGCACCACGAAGGATCGCGTGCCGTTGCGCGACACGGCCTTGAACGACGCGGGACGCCAGCTGGATGTGGGGTCACTGGTACCCGTGCAGAAAGGACGCAAACTCGTCGAGCAGGAGATCTTCGCGGAGGCCGCCCAGAAGGTTCGAGTATTCGGTATCGAACTGCTCGATATCCGGTTCAAGCGGATCAACTACAACGAAAGTGTACGTCCGAAGATCTACGATCGAATGATCAGCGAACGACGGCAGATTGCGGAGCGATTCCTGTCGGAGGGGAACGGTGAGGCCGCCAGAATCCGCGGCAATCGCGTGCGTGACTTGAACAAGATCCAGTCTGAAGCCTACCGGCAGGTCGAACAGATTCGCGGGCTGGCGGACGCGAAAGCCACCGAAATCTATGCGAAGGCCTACAACCAGAGCCCTCAAGCGGTGGCTTTCTATGAATTCACGCGGACCATGCAGTCCTACAAGGCCATCATTGGCGAAAATACGACCCTGGTCCTTTCCACGGGAAGTGACCTCTTCAAATTCCTGAAGAGCATGAGTCCCGACGGCGCTGTCGCTCCCGCGAAACGTTCGAGCGATAACCGATGACGATGCCGCTAGTCCGGATGGGCGAACCCGCTTTCGCCATTCGCGGCGCGCAGCGCGCGCAATCGGGAGAATCGCCAATCACACACTAGTGGAATCGTTGATCGTGCACCAGTCGTTCTGCAAACTGGCGCTGGCCAAAATGGCCGTGAAGCCGGCGAGGAACCGATGCTCTGCACCCTTGCGATCTGCGCTCAGCTGCTGCTCGGGATGTCCCGCGAGTCCGAACCACCCAACGGGACGTGGTGGCAGGCCGATAAACCCCACACCTTCAACAAATTCGGAACCAGCTACGGCATTGCGGCAGTCGGCAACCAGTTCAGCTTGTCGGCCGAGCGCATGGGCCGCATGACCTCCTTCACCGTCGCCTGCGGAGCCAACGAACCGGCCTGCAAGAACGGGTCCGTCCCATACAGCCACTGGCACGGCCAGGAGCAGCCGTTTGGGGCGTGGTTGTCGTGGGAACCGCACCTGGATCACCTCTTCGGCCAGATCGGTGCAGGGGTCGTCTGGTCCGACTTCCGAATGACCGTTCCCGATTGGGCATCTACGAACGGCAACGGACCGAAGCTGGTGCGCGTCTCCAACAACCAGAGACTGGTCTCTCCACTGGCAGGGGTGGGCTTCCGCACCCGGTACGTGGATCTTCTCTTCAACTGGCGCTATGTCCGAACCACCAACGGCAAAGAAATACCCCGGGAAAATTTCCAGGGTCTCGGATGGTCCGTCTTCAACCTGTCCGTACGCTCGAGGTTTTAGGCGCAGAAGAAAGAAAAGATATCCGTCGGGCCACCGAGCGCTTCGGTTGAAGCAAACCGACACGCGCGGGAATAGACTACGTTGCGCTCGCGCCGCCCTCGTCGCCTTTCGCTATGGATCCTTCCAGTCTCCACTATTTTCCGTTAGCGCTCCCGTTCCTCCTCGTCCTGATGGGGCTGTTCGCCGTGACTGTCGCAGTCGTGACGGTCAGGCTGCTGAGCTTCGCATCGGTCAGCATGGGGGTCGGCCCCAGGACGGTGCTTACCGTGCTGTTTTTTTCGCTGCTCGGCAGCTACGTGAACATCCCGATCGCGTATCTGCCGGAGCGCGAGGTCTCGTCGGTGGCCGGGGTGACGTTTTTCGGAGTTCGCTACGCAATTCCGATCATGCACGAGTGGCCGGCCACGCTGCTGGCGATCAACGTTGGAGGCGCCATCATCCCGATCCTGCTTTCGTTGTACTTGATCGTGAAGAACCGGCTGTATGGCCTCAGTCTGGCTGGCATCGCCGTCGTGGCCACGGTGTGTCACTTGCTTGCATATCCTGTTGCGGGGCTGGGCATCGCGATACCCATATTCGTTCCTCCGCTGGCGACCGTGCTGGTGGCCCTGATGCTGTCTCGGCGCTATGCGGCCCCGCTCGCCTACATCAGCGGCAGCCTGGGAACGCTGATCGGCGCCGATCTGCTCAACCTGGATAAGGTGCAAGGACTCGGTGCCCCGATTGTGTCGATCGGCGGCGCTGGAACATTCGATGGCATCTTCGTGACTGGCGTGCTGTCCGTGTTGTACGCGAGCGTAGTGACGCGCTGGGAAGGGCCGCGCTAGACTTGGCTTCGACCAATTGCGTTAGAGGGGGATTTGCTTGCAGGCAAAATCCGCCGTCACTACTTTCCTCTTCACCGACATCGAGGGAAGCACCCGCCTGTGGCAGCACGAGCCCGAGCGGATGACGCTCGCGCTTGCCCGGCACGATGCCATTGCGCGCGCGGCGGTTCAGGCAAACCGCGGCCTGATGGTGAAGATGACGGGCGATGGCGTCAGCGCGGCTTTCGACGATCCGTTCGATGCCGTTGTCGCCACGCTTGAACTGCAGTGCGCGCTGGGCAAGCCCGATGCCACCCACGGCATTGCGTTTTTGGTACGGTGCGGCTTGCATGCGGGTGTTGTCGAACGCCGTGATGACGACTTCTTCGGCGAGCCGGTCAACCGTGCCGCGCGCATCATGCAGGCGGCTCATGGCGGGCAGGTGCTGCTGTCGCAAGCCGTCGCGGCGCTGGTCGGCGAGCGCTTGCCACACGGCGTGTCGCTACGCGACCTGGGCCTCGTGCGGTTGCGCGATTTGAGCAGTCGCGAGCGTCTGTACCAGATCGTGCATCCGCAGTTACGGGCCGATTTTCCGGCGCTGCGTACGCTCGAGGCGTCACCGAACAATCTGCCCCAGCAGCTGACCGCGTTTATCGGGCGGGTTCGCGAGTTGGCCGAAGTAAGGAAATTGCTGGGAAAGACGCGGCTGCTGACTTTGCATGGCGTCGGGGGCATTGGAAAGACGCGCCTTGCGCTGCAGGCGGGGGCGGGCGTTCTCGGCGATTATGCGGACGGCGTCTGGTTTGTGGAGTTGGCGGCGCTGGCAGATCCGCAATTGGTACCCCTGGCCGTGGCCTCGGTGCTCGGTATCAAGGAAGACCCGGGGCGCCCGTTGGTTGAGGCGCTGGTCAAAAACGTCAAGGACCGAAAGCTGCTTCTGATCCTGGACAACTGCGAACACCTGCTCAACGCGTGCGCGGGGCTCGCCGCGCAGTTGTTGCAGGCAGGCCCGCTGTTGCAGATCCTGGCGTCCAGCCGCCAGCCCTTGCATGTCGCGGGCGAGGCGGGTTTTGCGGTACCGCCACTCGCGGTGCCCGATCCGGACCAGACGATCGTACTGGCGGATCTGGAGCAAAACGAGGCGGCCAGCCTTTTTATCGACCGCGCACTTTCCGCGCGGCCGTCTTTTCAATTGACTCAGCAGATCGCGGCGTTCGTCGCCAATATCTGTCGCCGTCTGGATGGTATTCCGCTTGCGATTGAACTGGCGGCAGCGCGTGTTCGTGCCATATCCGTTGAAAACATCGCGGCGCGCTTGAACGACCGGTTCAACTTGCTCACGCATGGTGATGCGTCGGCGCTGCCGCGCCAGCAAACGCTGCGTGCCCTGATGGACTGGAGTTTCGACCTTCTGACCCAGCACGAGCGCGCACTGCTGCGGCGGCTGTCGGTATTCGCCGGGGGCTGGACGCTTGAAGCGGCCGAAGCGGTCGGCGCCGATGGCGATGTGTCCACGGGAGAAGTACTCGGCTTGCTCGCCAATCTGGTGGACAAGTCGTTGGTCACGCTCGAAGCCGAGGGCCAACGGTATCAGCTGCTCGAAACGGTTCGGCAGTATGCCCAGGAGCGACTCGATGAATCGGAGGAAGGAGAGTCGGCCCGCAGGCGCCATCTCGACTTCTTTCTGGCGCTCGCGGAGCAGGCGAGTTCGCAGCTGGTCGGACCGGACCAAGGTGCGTGGCTTGCGCGTCTTGTCGCGGACGGCGAGAACCTGCTAGCGGCCCATGCCTGGTGCGACCGGGTAGAAGAAGGCGGTGAACTGGGGTTGCGGTTGGTCTTTGGCGTGAAGCTCTGCCTGATTTATCGCGGCCGCCTCGCGCTCCTGCACCGGTTGACGCTGGAAGCGCTCGCGCGCCCGGGGGCTCAAGAGCGCAATCGGGCCCGCTGCCGAGCGCTTCACACGGCCGGCCAGGTCGACTTCTTCATGGGCCGTTACCAGGAGGCGCAAGGCTACCTGGAAGAGGGTCTGTCGATCGCGATTCAGCTCGACGACAAGGATCGGGCCGCCATGGTGCTCCAGGAACTGGGTGTCGTATCCACTGGAATGGGGGATCTCGCAAAGGCCCGGGTTCATCTGGAGCAAGCGCTGAATTTAGCGCTGGAGCTGCAGAACAAACGCGCTCTTGCCGCGGCAATCAATGCCCTGGCACAACTCGATCGCATGGAAGGCGAACTGGATACGGCAGAGAGCCTCTATGAACAGTTCCTTGGGCTGGCCCGCGAGCTGGAGGACCGCGAGTCGATTGCGATCGGGCTGCTCAACCTGGCAATGGTGTCAATTGGCCGCGGTTCGCACGATCGCGCTTCAGACAAGCTCATCGAAGCGCTGTCGATTGCCGAGGAGATCGGCTCGACACGGGCTGGTCAGAGCGCGTTGGAAGTTTCCGCTGGCCTGCACGCACTGGGGCAAGCGTGGGAGCACGCCGCCGTCTTGTTTGGGGCGGCGCAGGCACAGATGGTGCAGACGGGATTTCACGGTGATCCAACCGACGAGGCGTTTCTGGCACCGCTGATTGCAAAAGCACGGGGGGCGCTCGGTGCGGCGGCTTTCGCCACGGCCGAGGCAAAGGGCCGCGCGCTTGGTTATGAGGCAGCGATAGCGCAGGCGGGGGCGTGGTTGTCTCACAACGGGTGCGGTGGGCAGGAGCGTTAGTTGTTCACGACGTGTGGATCGTAAGGCGGCGGATTCGGCGAGCCACCGGTTACCGTGACGGTGTACTTATAGTCACCCTTTATTCCATCCTCATCGCTGCAGAGAAAAGATTGGTGGTCTGAGTCGTCGCGCCGGCATTGAAAGTTGCCGGTCAAAAACACGATGCCGCCGGTCGGCGGGAATTCGAAGGTTTGCCCGTAGGCGTTGATGATTTTCCAGCGAATCGGCTTATCCCCCCGAGGCTTTCTGAGGGTGTCCGGAACCGCGACAATTGTGTTCGCTGTAGCATCTACCAAAACATTAACGCAGTGGTGCGCGGGTTTTGCGCAAAAAGTGTCGTCGGAAGCTAGCGGCGATGTCTGACAGCCAGTCAGAATCGGCGCGCTTGCGACTGCACCCGCCAAAGCACGCCAAAGAGAGCGATTCATCGGTATCCCCCCATTTGTTGTCCGAGCCTCTGCGCAGCACTACTGACGCAAACCCGTCGCCGCGGTCAGAATCGCCCGCGCTGATTTTCCAATTGCCTGGTGCCGAAGCGCAAGCGTTTTTTGTCGCGTCATGGCTAAAGACGCATTGAGCGGTCCTTTTCCGACATCGGTGACTCGGTGCCGGTGTTCGGCGCAGTGGCGCGTGACGACGGCTTCAACACGGTAGTCGATACGACCTCGTCCGTGCAAGAAATCTACAAGCTACCGCCCGCGCAGGCGCAGCGCGTTGCCGACCACACTGACCGACGAAAGACTCATGGCGAGCGCGGCGATGGTCGGAGACAGCAGGACCCCGAACGCCGGGTACAGCGCGCCTGCGGCGATCGGAATTCCGACGGCGTTGTAGAGGAAGGCGAAGCCGAGGTTCTGTTTCATGTTGGCCACGGTCGCGGCGGAGAGCTTGCAGGCACGCACGATGCCCCGCAGGTCGCCCTTCACGAGGGTCAGATGGCTCGAGGCCACGGCCACGTCGGTACCGGTGCCCATCGAGACGCCGACATCGGCCGCCGCAAGGGCCGGCGCGTCGTTGATGCCGTCACCCGCCATCGCCACGCGTCGCCCCTCGGCTTTCAGGCGTGTGACCAGCTCGACCTTGTCTCGGGGGGACATTTCGCCGTAGATCTCCTCGAGCTGCAGCTGCCGGCCGACCGCGCGAGCCGTCGTGAGGCCGTCGCCCGTGGCCATGACGATGCGCAGGCCCATGGCCCTGAGCGCCGCGAGCGCCTGTGGCGTCGACGCCTTGATCGGATCGGCGACGGCGATCAGGCCAATCAGTTGCCCTTCCGTGGCGACGTACACGACGCTTGCTGCGCGCTCGCGCCAGCTTTCAGCCGCCGGCAGCAGCGGCGCGGGATCGACGCCCACCTGCTTCATCAGCACGGCATTGCCGAGCGCGGCCAGCCTGCCGTCCGCTTTGCCTCGCACGCCGATGCCGGTAGAGGATTCGAAGTCGGCCACCCGCCCCGGCGCGATGCCGCGGCGGCGCGCCTCGGCAACGATCGCCGCGGCGAGCGGATGCTCCGACCCCTGGTCCAGCGTTGCGGCCACGCGCAGAACGTCCTCTTCCCGGTGAGCCGCGGCCGCGACCACGCCCTCGACCGCTGGACTTCCCACCGTCAACGTGCCCGTCTTGTCGACGATCAGCGTGTCCACCTGGCTCAAGCGCTCGATCGCTTCGGCATCCTTGAACAGGACTCCCGACGTGGCGCCCCGCCCGGTTGCGACCATGATCGACATCGGAGTGGCCAGGCCAAGGGCACACGGACAGGCGATGATCAGCACGGCGATGGCATTGACCGTCCCATAGACCCAGGACGGCGCAGGTCCGAATAGACCCCACGCAAAGAAGGTGGCCAGCGCGATTGCGCCCACGACCAGCACGAACCAGAACGACACCTGGTCGGCCAGCCGCTGCAGCGGCGCGCGCGAGCGCTGCGCGGCCGCGACCAGTTGCACGATCTGCGACAGCACGGTGTCCGACCCGACCTTGTCGGCCCGGACCACGAGGCTGCCATTGCCGTTCAGCGTGGCTCCGATCACCTTCGAACCGGCGGTCTTTTCGACCGGCACCGACTCGCCGGTCAGCATCGACTCGTCCACGTTCGATCGGCCCTCGAGGACTTCTCCGTCCACCGGCACCTTCTCGCCAGGCCGTACCCGGAGCCGGTCGCCGACGCTTACCTGCGACAACTCGACGTCCTCTTCGCTGCCGTCCTGGCGCAGCCGGCGCGCCGTCCTCGGCGCCAGGCCGAGCAGGGCCCTGATCGCCGCCGACGTTTGCGAGCGCGCACGCAATTCCAGCAACTGCCCCAGCAGCGTGAGCGACACGATGACGACAGCGGCCTCGAAGTACACGGCGACCCTGCCGTCGACGGCGAACTGGGGCGGGAAGACCTGCGGTGCGATCGTGGCGACCGCACTGTAGAAAAACGCGACGCCCACGCCGGTGCCGATCAGCGTCCACATGTTCGGACTGCGATGGACCAGGGACTGCCGCCACCGAACGAAGAACGGCCATCCACCCCACCAAACAACCGGCGCTGCCAGCAGCAACTCGACCCAGGGCCGCACGGTGACGTCCAGCAGGTGCCACCGGGGTGCGACCATGTCCAGCGCTGCCACGATCACCGTGAGCGGCAGGGTCCGCCAGAAGCGGTGTGCGAAGTCCAGGTACTCCGGGTTCGGGCCTTCGTCGAGCGTCGGCATCGCCGGCTCGAGGGCCATGCCGCAGATGGGACAACTGCCCGGTTGCGATTGCCGAATCTGCGGGTGCATCGGACACGTGTAGACGGTTCCGCCCGGGGCGGGAGCCTGAATCGCCTTGTGCGCGGCGGCACGATTGGGGGCGCTCACGTATCGCTGCGGTTCGGCGGCGAACTTCGACCGGCACTGCGCGCAGCAGAAGTAGTAGCGCCTGCCGTCGTGGTCGAGCTGGTGCGGCGACCTTTCCGTGACGGTCATGCCGCAGACCGGGTCCTTCAGGTCGGTCGGGGAGGGCGCGGGATGTGCGCCATGGCTGGCGTGATCTCGATGGGCGTGCGTGTCCATGTTGTCCGACTCAGTGCGGTAAGCCTAAACCGCGTTTGCGCAGAAGAAAATATGCCGCAGGGATCACGAACATCGACAGCAGGGGCGCGATGACCATTCCCCCCACCATGGGCGCCGCGATGCGCTGCATGACCTCGGCGCCCGTGCCAGTCGACCACATGATGGGAATCAAGCCCGCCAGGATCACCGCGACCGTCATTGCGATGGGCCGCACGCGCAACACCGCACCTTCCATCATGGCCTGCCGCACCGTGTCAACGTCGATCGGCTCGCCGAGCGCCTGTTTTCGCTCCAGCGCCTGCTTCAGGTACAGCAGCATGACCACACCGAATTCGGCTGCAACCCCGGCCAGCGCAATGAATCCCACCGCCACCGCAATCGACAGGTTGTAGCCCAGCAGCCACAGCAGCCAGAAGCCTCCAATCAGCGCGAAGGGCACCGTTACCATGATCAGGAAGGCCTCGTCAACGCGCCGAAACGCCAGGTACAACAGTACGAAGATGATCACCAGCGTGAACGGGACCACCACGGCCAGCCGCTTGGTGGCCCGCTCCAGGTACTCGAACTGCCCCGACCACGATACCGAATAGCCGGCCGGCACCTTGACCTGGTCGGCCACCGCTTTTTTGGCGTCGCGCACCACGGACACCAGATCGCGCCCGTGAATGTCGACATAGACCCAACCTGACAGGCGCGCGTTCTCGCTCTTGAGCATCGGCGGACCGTCCACGAAACGGATCTCGGTGACCGCCCCCAGCGGAAGCTGCGCGCCGCGATCGGTCACGATGGGGAGCTCGCGCAGCTTCTCCACCGAATCGCGCGCCTCGCGCGGGTAGCGTGCATTGATGGGAAAGCGCTGCAGCCCTTCGACGGTTTCACCGATGTTTTCGCCGCCGATCGCGTTCGTGATGATGTCCTGCACGTCCGAAACATTCAATCCATAGCGGGCCGCGGCCTCGCGGTCGACGTTGATGTCGATATAGCGGCCTCCCGTCAGCCGCTCGGCCAGGGCCGAGGTAACGCCCGGAATGCCCCTGACCACCCGCTCGATGTCCTGCGCCACGCGTTCGATGTCGGCCAGGTTGGCGCCGGCCACTTTGATCCCGAGCGGACTCTTGATTCCGGTGGCCAGCATGTCGATCCGATTGCGAATCGGAGGCACCCAGATGTTGGACAAACCCGGTACCTTCACGATCTGGTCGAGCTCTTCGATCAGTTTCGCCGTCGTCATCCCTGGCCGCCACTGATCGTGCGGCTTGAACTGGACGGTGGTCTCGAACATCTCCATCGGCGCCGGATCGGTGGCCGTTTCCGCCCGCCCGGCTTTGCCGAACACGCTTTGCACCTCCGGCACGCTCCGGATCAGCCGGTCCGTCTGCTGCAGGACTTCGGCCGCCTTGCCGGCCGACAGGCCGGGTAGGGCAGAGGGCATGTACAACATGTCGCCCTCATCCAGGGGCGGCATGAACTCGCCCCCGAGCCTGAGTACCGGGAAAAGGCTGGCGACCAGTAACGCGAGCGCCGCCAGCAGGGTGATGCGGGGAAACCGGAGCACGGTCGCCAGCAGCGGGCGATAGGCGACGATCAGCAAGCGGGTGAGGGGATTGGTACGCTCGTCCGGAATGCGGCCGCGGATCAGGTAGCCCATCAACACCGGAACCAACGTGACAGACAGGCCCGCGGCCGCGGCCATGGCGTAAGTTTTGGTGAAGGCGAGCGGCGAGAAGAGCCGCCCCTCCTGGGCCTCCAGCGAAAACACCGGGATGAATGACAGCGTGATCACCAGCAGGCTGAAAAACAGCGCCGGCCCCACCTGAGTGGCGGCGTCCCCGACGATTCGCCAGTGCTCCGCACCCTTTGGAATCTGCCCAGGATGGTCATGGCGCCATGCTTCGATGTGCTTGTGCGCGTTCTCGATCATCACCACCGCCGCATCCACCATCGCGCCCACCGCGATCGCGATGCCGCCCAGCGACATGATGTTGGCGTTGACCCCCTGGTAATGCATCACGATGAACGAGATCAGAACGCCCAGCGGAAGCGTGACGATCGCCACGAGACTGGACCGCAGATGAAACAGGAACACGGCGCAAACCACGGCCACCACGGCAAACTCCTCGATCAGCTTGTCGCGCAGGTTCTTGATGGCCCGCTCGATCAGGCTCGACCGGTCATAGGTCGGTACGATTTCCACACCGGCCGGCAATCCCGGCTTGAGCGCTTGCAGCTTCGCCTTTACGGCGTCGATCGTCTCCAGGGCGTTCTTGCCGGAACGCATCACGATCACGCCCCCAACGGCTTCGCCATCGCCGCCCAGTTCGGCGATCCCGCGGCGCATCTCGGGGCCTACCTGCACGCGCGCCACGTCCTTGAGCAGGACCGGGGTGCCGCCATCGCCAAGTCCGATCGGAATCCTGCGGAAGTCGTCGAGCGTCTTCAGGTAGCCGCGCGCGCGCACCATGTACTCGGCCTCGCCCAGCTCCAGCACCGAGCCGCCGGTTTCCTGATTGGCCGATTTGACGGCCCGGACGACGCGGCTGAACGGCACGCCATAGGCGCGCAGACGATCGGGGTCCAGCACGATCTGGTATTGGCGCACCATGCCGCCGACCGATGCGACCTCCGCCACGTTGGGCACGGATTTGAGCTCGTACTTCAGAAACCAGTCCTGCAGCGCCCGCAGTTGGCTCAGGTCGTGCTGGCCCGAACGGTCGATCAGCGAGTATTCGTAGATCCACCCCACGCCGGTCGCATCGGGCCCGAGCGACGCCTTGGCCTGGGCCGGCAGCCGGCCCTGAACCTGGTTCAGGTATTCCAGCACCCGGGAGCGGGCCCAGTACAGGTCGGTGCCGTCTTCGAACAGCACATAGACGAACGAGTCACCGAAGAACGAGTAGCCGCGCACGTTCTTGGCCCCAGGCACCGACAGCATGGTGGTGGTCAATGGGTAGGTCACCTGGTCTTCGACGATCTGCGGGGCCTGGCCCGGGTAGCTCGTGCGAATGATTACCTGCACGTCCGACAGGTCTGGAATCGCGTCCAGCGGAGTCTTCAGCATGGCCCATAGGCCCCAGGCGCACACCATCAGCGTGGCGAGCAGGACCAGGAAGCGATTTTCGAGCGACCAGCGGATCAGCCGGGCGATCATGGCCGTTCTCCCTTTTCGGCCGCCGCGGCGCTTTCGGGCGCATTCATCCGATCGAGCGTGGCTTTCAGGCTCGCTTCGGAGTCGATCAGGAACTGACCCGACACCACCACCCGCTGGCCGGCCTGCAGCCCCTTGACGATCTCGGTGAGGTCGCCGCTGTCGTGGCCCACCTGGACATCGACCGGCTGAAATTTGTTCTCCTTATCCGCGACGAGAACCACGTTGCGCCTACCGGTGTAGATCACGGCTTCGGTGGGCACCATCAGACCGTTCCTTTTGCTGCCGCTGAACTCGAGGCGGGTGAACATTCCAGGCTTGAGCAGTCCCGCCGGATTTGCCAGAACGATGCGCGCCTTGATGGTGCGGGTGGTCGAGTTCACATCGGGCAGAAGCGCCTCGACCTTGCCCTCGAAGACCGTATCCGGAAAGGCGGCCGCCCGCCCGTGAACGGCGATTCCGGGGCGAATCAGCGCGGCCTGCGTTTCCGGCACCTCCGCATTGACCCACACCGTGCCGAGCGGAGCGAGCTTGAACAGTGTCATGCCCGGACTGACGGCCACACCGTCACGTACGCCCAGCTCCCACACCAGTCCGCTCGCGGGCGCATGCAACGTGATGCGCGAATCGGATTTGCCATCGCGCTCTATGGCCCGGATCTGTTCCTCGGGGATGCCCAGCAGCGCAAGGCGCTCACGTGCGGCACGCGCCACCGCATCAGCGCCGGGTTGACGGCTGCGTTTGAGCGCCAGGTACTCGTCCTGTGCCGACAGCCAGTCCGGTGCGTAGATGTCCGCCAGTGGCTGACCGCTCTTCACGGAGTCGTACTGGGCACGCACGTAGAGCTTCTCGACGTACCCGTTCACGCGCGACTGCACGGCGGTAATGCCGCGCTCGTCGATGCTGACGGCCCCGACCGTCGCGAAGCCCACGTCGAGTGGGCCCGGCCTGACCTGCGCAGTGCGTATGCCGAGGTTCTGGACCGTTCGCGGGCTGATCGCGACCTTCTCGTCGTCCTGAGCCTCGCCGGCATATACGGCCACCAGCGGCATGTCCATGAACGGGGATTTGCCCGGCTTGCCGAACTTCGGTCCCGGCACCATGGGATCGTGCCAGTACAGGACCTCGCGACCGCTCTTGGGATCGATCCTGCCGCCCGCCGCGGTAGCCGGCGAACCCTGATTGGGCGGCTGGGAGCGGGCAACCGGACTGGCTGTGCCGTCCTTGTGCGCGCGGCCCATGGCGAGCCAGTAGCCAGCGCCGAGGCCTGCACCGAGCAGCGCAATAGCCCCGATCAACTGAAGTGGAAGCTGACGGCTCATTGGCTCGCCTCCGGCAGGAAATAGAGCAGCTGCGTGTAGGCGCGAGCCTGGTCCGCGGCCAACTGGACACTCTGCAACTTGATGTCCAGCTCGTCGCGCCGCGCTTGAAGTACCGGAGCCAGATCGCTGCGTCCGCCCCGATAGTCCGCGAGCGCCGCCTGTGTGCGCTCGCGGGACAGCGGCAGCAGCGAATCATCGAAGCGCTGCAGGCGCGCGGTCGCACTGTCCCAGTCGACCCAGGCCGCCTGCTCCTCGGACAGGTGCTGGCGGAGCGCGTCATCCTTCAGATCGCGCGCCTGCTCCACCAGTGCGACCTTCGAGGCGATATCGCGATTCTGTCGGTTGTGCCGGAACAACGGCAGATCGATGCTGACCTGCACCGAGATCATGTTGGAAAAGCTCGGTCCGCGCTGCGCGTAGGCGAATTCCAGGCCCCAGTCGGGCTTGACCGACGCCTGAGCCAATGAAGCGTCCGCCTGTGCAACCTGAACCTGGCGCTCGAGCGATTGCAGGTGCGGGTGGTGCGAGATATGGTCGGCCAGCGCGTCCCGGTCCGCGGGCACAGCCGGCAGCGCGAACGGTGCCAGCGGCCGGGTCGCCGCATCGCCAAGCCAGCGCGCAAGCATCGCCTGGGCGCGAGCGGCCTGCTTGTCGAAGTCCGCGCGCTTGTCCTGCAGCGCCTGCAGGTTGAGCTGGACCGCAAGAAGCTCCGCCACCTGGGTTTTGCCGCTCGCAAGACCCGCTTGCATCGCGTCGGCCTGCAACTGAACCTCGGCCATCTGCTCTTCGACCACCGCCGCCATCCGCTGCGCAAAATAGCGCTGGATCCATGCACCGGCGACGTCCCGGCGCAGCGCCAGTTGAACGTCTCCCAGCATGGCTTGCTCCCTGGCCGCGACCTGCTCGGCCAACTTCCCCTTCAGGCTGCGCTTCTCGGCGCGCGGGAAGTCCTGCATCAATCCAATCTTGCGCATGGTCATGAAGTCCTGGGTAAAGCTGAACGACTCGGATCTGTTCACCGGCAGGTTCTCGACGCCGAAGAAAAGCTTCGGATCCGGCAGCTGGCGCGCCGACACGGAAGCCTGCTGCGCGGAGTCGATTGCCCACCGCTGGGCGGCGATTTGGGGGGACCGATCGCTTGCCAGGCGCAGCGCCTCATCGAACGACAGAGGTGGGTCGTCAGCGCCTGCGGCAGGCAATACGAGAAACGTGGCAAGTGCACACGCGATGAGCCCGGGGCTCAGATGGTGTGCGAGCAAGCGCGGCCGCGACGGCGGCGCCTCCGGCAAGGAAAGCGGCATGTAACCTCCGTTATCAATGACTGGTCGCTGACAGCCGGACCCAATACGGGTCGGCGCGAAGTCAAACGGAGGCTAGGTTCGCGAGACGCAGAAGAGGATGGAAAGGGGCGGCCCCTTCACCCGCGCCGCATCGGGGGCCACGTTCCTGGCTCGACCCAGGACACGATACGGATCGAGCGAGGTCACGATCAGTGCGGCGGGTACTGTCGGCGGCAGGCCGACGCTTTGAATCCGGTGGTCGACGCTCGAAGCGGGCTTGCATTGCTCGTGACAGACCGCCGGATGCCTGGGGTCGAGCACGGAACCGCCCTGGGCGCAATGCTCGGTCACCGCGATTGCGCCAGCCCCCGAGCCTGTCGAGAGATCCGGGCAAGCGTAGGCGGCGACACCAAGTTGCGCGCACAGCAGCACCACAGCCGCCGCCGCGCTGATGCCCCTGCGCCACACCCGCTTCATCCCGAACAACGTCGCCATAGCAGGGCGAAGCATACCGGAACAATTAGCCGGGGCACCGGGCGCTTGGCCTGACGCCCCGGTCCACCCGTGCCGTGCCGCGATCAGCTTCCGTTCAGCCCGAGGTCGTTGTGGACCAGTTTGACGCCCGGAACCGAGGCGGCAATCACGCCGGCCATGTCGCGATCCACCGTGGTGTCCACAAGGCCTTTCAGATACACCTCACGATGGGACGCGTAGACGACGATATTGAAGAATCTGAGCGACGGCCGTTCGTCGATCTGCGCCAGCACTTCGGCGCGCACCTGCTGGTCGGACGCACCCCGCTCCGAGATGACGACGACCGGCGCGGACGCGCTCGTCGTCGTGTCCTTGGTTTGGTCGATCGGGGCTGCGGTGGTGGGCGCGGAAACGGCGACAAGCGCCGATCCAAGCACCCAGACGGTTGTTGCGAGCTTCATCGTTTATCTCCCGGAAAGTGTCTGGCAGGGTTTCGAAGCCTGCCTTGCACCATTACAGACGTGCTGGCGTAACCGAAACCGACACGCGCCGTTTTACGAAGGCGCATCGAGTCGGTCCAATGCCCACCAGTGCTAAAGTGGCAGCCGGCACCCCGCGGCCGCTGGGTCGCGTCGATCATCATCGAGCGCGTTCGCGCTTGTTTGGCAACGGCGTTCGACGGTGAATATCTCGACCCTTTTCATTCAGCGCCCGATCGCAACCTCGCTGCTGATGTTGCTGGTGGTGCTGCTCGGAGTGGCCGGCTACCTGTTGATGCCGATCGCCGCTTTACCGCAAGTCGAACTGCCGACCATTCAGATTTCAGCCGACCTTCCGGGTGCCAGCGCGGAAGTGATGGCGACCTCGGTCGCCGCGCCGCTCGAGCGGCAGCTCGCGCTGATTTCCGGTGTGACCGAATTGTCGTCGACCAGCGCGCAGGGCAACTCTTCCATCACGATCCAGTTCGATCTGAACCGCAGCATCGACGCCGCGGCACAGGATGTCCAGGCTGCCATCAACGCGGCGGCCGGCCTGCTGCCGAAGAATTTACCGAATCCGCCGACCTACGAGAAGGCCAATCCGGCCGACTTTCAGATCATGTCGCTCGCGGTCACTTCCAAGACGCTTCCCCTGTCGGAGCTGAACGTCTACGCGGACTCGTATATCGCGCAACGGCTGTCTCGGGTCAGAGGCGTCGGACTGATCGACCTGCATGGAGAGCAGAAGCCGGCCGTACGGGTGCAGATCGATCCGAACAAACTCGCATCGATCCAGCTCAGCCTGGAGCAGGTCCGGTCCGCGCTGGCGACGGCCACCGTGAACCAGCCCAAAGGGACGTTGGATGGACCGCGGCGCTCCGTCACGGTCGACTCCACCGATCAGATCACGCGAGCCAGCGATTATGACGCGCTGATTCTGGCGTACCGCAACGGAGCTCCGATTCGGGTGCGCGACGTCGGGCGGGCGATCGATGGCGTGGAGGACGTCAAGCAGGCCGCCTGGGTGCGCGACACCCGCGCCATCATCGTCGACATCCACAAGCAGCCCGGCTTCAACGTGGTCGAGACGGTCGACCAGATCAAGAGACAGCTGCCCGAGCTGGAACGCTCGCTGCCCGCCGCGGTCGACGTCGAGGTCGTCAACGATCGCACCCAGACCATCCGCGCCGCGCTGCGCGAAGTTCAACGGACCCTTGCGATCACCGTCGCTCTGGTGATCCTGGTGGTATTCGTGTTTCTGCGGGGTGTCTGGGTGACCTTGATCCCCGCCAGTGCGATTCCGCTGTCGATACTCGGCGCTTTCGCGGTGATGTACGCGCTCGGGTACAGCGTCGACAATCTCTCGCTGATGGGCATCACCGTCGCCGTCGGCTTCGTCGTCGACGACGCGATCGTCGTGATCGAAAACATCGTGCGCCACGTCGAAGGCGGCGAGGCGCCACTGCAGGCGGCCGTCAAGGGCGTGCGCCAGGTTGCGTTCACCGTCGTGTCGATGACGCTGTCGCTGATCGCGGCCCTGATTCCGCTGCTGTTCATGGGCGGCGTGGCCGGCCGTCTGTTCCGGGAATTTTCCGCGACCGTGAGCGTGGCGCTGCTGGTCTCGGCGCTCGTATCGCTGACCGTCACGCCGATGCTGTGCCGCATCTTTCTGCCGCTGGACCGTCACCGCGCGCCGGGGCCCGTGGCCGCGTTCGCCGAGCGGACCTTTCAGTCGCAGCTCGCCGGCTACGATCGCACGCTGGCCTGGGTGCTGGCGCGACCGCGCGCCACCCTGACCCTGACCATTGCAATCCTCGGGCTGACGGTTGCGTTGTACGTGGTCATTCCGAAGGGATTCTTTCCTCAACAGGATACCGGGCAGATCATTGGCACCACCGAGGCGCCGATCGACATTTCCGTGCCCGAGATGTCGCGGCGCCAGCTGGCCTTGGTGCGCGCGGTCAAGGACGATCCGGACGTTGACAGCGTCTACAGCTGGATCGGCCCGCCGACCATCGGCAATGGCCGACTGGTCATCAATCTGAAGCCGTTCCGCGACCGCAAGAGCACCGCCGGGCAAGTGATGGCGCGTCTGAAGCGAACCGTGGCCGGGGTATACGGCATCCAGCTGCGCATGCGCACCCGGCAGGATCTTCAGATCGGCGGGCGAGCCAGTTCGACGCAGTTCCAGTACACGCTGCAGGACGTGGATCTGACGGAGCTGTACGCGATGGCGCCGAAGCTGATCGCGCGCCTGAGCGCGCTGCCCGAGCTCGCCGACGTGACATCGGATCTGCAGGACGATGCGCCGCGCACGACCGTGGTCATCGATCGCGACCGCGCCGGCACCTTCGGAATCAGTCCGATGGTGATCGACGACACGCTCTACGACGCGCTGGGCCAGCGGCAGGTGGCAACGATTTTCACGCAGATCGACCAGTACCGGGTCATCCTCGAGGTCGATCCGGCTCACAAGCTCGACGCCAACGCACTGCAGGAGATGTACGTGCCCTCGGCCTCCGGGCGCCTGGTGCCGATGGCAGCCTTTTCGCATCTGGAGGATTCGCGCATTCCGCTGACCATCGGCCATCAGGACCAGTTCCCGGCCGTGACACTGTCGTTCAATCTCGCGCCCGGCGTTGCACTGGGAGATGCCGTCCATGCGGTCGAGGTGGCGCTGCAGCGCATGACCGACCTGCCGGTGACGCTGCGCGGCAGCTTCGAGGGCACCGCGCAGGCTTTCAAATCGTCGCTGGGCAGCCAGCCCTATCTGATCGCGGCGGCCATTTTGGCCGTGTACATCGTGCTCGGCATGCTGTACGAAAGCTACGTCCACCCGATCACCATCCTGTCGACGATCCCGTCGGCGGGGATCGGCGCCTTGCTGGCGCTGATGGCATTCGGCTACGACCTGAATGTGATTTCGCTGATCGGAATCATTCTGCTGATCGGCATCGTGAAGAAAAACGCGATCATGATGGTCGACGTGGCGCTGGAGTCCGAGCGTCGCGATCGCATGTCGAGCGAAGCGGCGATCCGCTACGCATGCCATCTGCGTTTCCGGCCGATCATGATGACGACCGGGGCGGCGATTCTCGGCGCACTGCCGCTCGCGCTCGGCACCGGTGCGGGATCCGAAGTTCGGGCCCCGCTCGGAGTGACGATCGTCGGAGGCCTGCTGTTTTCGCAGTTCCTGACGCTGTACACGACTCCGGTCGTGTATCTGTACATCGACCGGATCAATCCCTTCAAGGCGCGCGAGTGGGCGCGGGCCCGTCAACCGCTGGCCGATCGCTCGCTGGAGTCGCCCGATTAGGCGATGGGCTCGGGCCGCACCGCTCAAGCGGCCGCGGCGACGTGTTCCTGGTCCTGCCCGAACGTGGCCAGCATTTCGGCGGCCTGTGCCGTGCCCAGTGGGCGAGACAGCAGGAAACCCTGGGCGCAGGCGCAATCCAGCTGTCGCAGGCACTCGAGTTGCGCCTTGGTCTCGACACCCTCGGCGATCACGCGCTTGCCCAACGCATCGCCCAGACGGACGATTGCACGGACGATCTCTCCGCTTTCCTTCGTTTCGCCGATCTGCCGCACGAACGAGCGGTCGATCTTCAGGCTGGTGATTGGCAGTGCCGAAAGGTAGCTGAGCGACGAATAACCGGTTCCAAAGTCGTCCACGCTCAGGCCCACGCCCAGTTCGCGCAGTTCCTTCAGCGTGCCGACGACGCTCTCGAGCTTCTGCATCAACGTGCTTTCGGTGATCTCCAGGGTCAGGCATGACGGCGCCACGTCCGCCTCGCGCAGCGAGTCGCGCACGAAGGCGACGAACTGCGGTGCGGTCAAGTCCTTGCCGGAGATGTTCACGTGCACGCTCAGTTCGCGTGATGCCGGGTACCGCTCATGCCAGGTGCGCAACTGGCGGCACACGCGCCGGATCGCCCAGCGCGTCAGCTGGTTGATCAGGGCCGATTCCTCGGCGACCGGAACGAACGTGCCCGGACCGATCGGGCCGCGCTCCGGATGCTCCCACCGCATCAGCGCTTCGAACCCGACCAGCCGGCGCGGTTCGATCACGTACAAAGGCTGGAATGCCAGCGCCAGCTGGTCGGCCCCCAGCGCCTGCTGCAGCTCGCTTTCGAGGCGCAGCCTCTCGGTCGCCAGCTCGTACAGGCTGGCGTCGAACAGCGCATAACAGGCCCGGCCCTTGTTCTTGGCCTTGTACATGGCGAGGTCGGCATCGCGCATCGCTTCCTCCGGCGTCTCGTACGCAAGGTCGCTGAACGTGATGCCGATGCTGGCGCTGGTGCTGATTTCGGTCCCCGCGACCCGGAAGGGCTCGCGCAGCGCCTCCTGCAGCCTCTCGGCCAGGACAACCGCGTGATGCGTGCCGCCGCGTATTTTGCACAGGATCGCGAACTCGTCGCCGCCCAGGCGGGCGACCAGGTCGGTGGGCCGCACGACCTGCTTGATGCGGCGCGCCGCGCGCACCAGGAACTTGTCGCCGGCGCCGTGGCCCATGCTGTCGTTGATGCGTTTGAACCGATCGAAATCCAGGTACAGGACGGCGAACTGCTGCGAGGGGTCGCGCCGATACGCTTCGATCGCCTGCGTCAGGCATTCGTAGAAGCGGTGGCGGTTCGCCAGGTGCGTCAGCCCGTCGTGATAGGCGATGTACTGGAGCCTGCTTTCGGCCAGGCGACGTCCGGTGATGTCCTGGACCTGGAAGATCAGGCAGGATTCGGACTCGTCGTCGTCGGCGAAGATCGCGCAGTGCAGCAGGATCCACAGCTCGGTGCCCTCGCGCGGCCGGCACCGCAGCTCGAGCATCAGAGCGTCGAGTTCGCGCGTCGATACGCGCTGCAATTGCGCGCTCAGCGTATCGGCATCCTCCGGGACCAGGAATTCGCTGAACGGCGCGCCGCAGAGCGCATCGGCCGAGCATTGCAGCAGGGCGCACAGCGCGTGATTGGCCCGCAGCAGCCGGCCGTCGACCGACACCAGCCCCATGCCGATGGCGGCGTGCGAGAAGGCGCTCTGGAAGCGCTTTTCGCTGCGCTCGAGCTCGTGCAGGTAATGCGCCTGCTGCGCAGCCTCGCGTTGCGCCGCCTCCGCGCGCTCCCGGTTCGAGCGTTCCACCGCTTCGCGCTCGGTCGCCTCCTGCTGGCCGAAGTAGTAGTGCAGGGTCGCCTGGAACATCGCAACCATCGGCAGCGCCACGATCAGAGTCGTGACGCCGAACTGCCGGAAGGCCAGATACAGCACCGCGGCCACGGATGCGCTGGCCGCGTAGCTCAAGCCGAGCCAGCCGACGCTGCGAACTCGCTCGGCGGCACTGGGCCACTGATTGCGCTTCAGATGAACGACGGTCGCGACCAGCGTGGGGCCAATGACGAAATAGCTGGCGGCGAACAGCATCGTGGCGGCGAACACGGCCCCATCGCCGGTCATGCCCGCGCGGGCCATTGCGCTCACCACCCACTCGAAGGCGAGGGCGCAAACCAGCATCGCGATGGCGGCCGCGGCCGGGCTGAACAGGCGGCTGGACCACCTCGGGGTGGTGCGCCAGGCGATTGCCGTCGATTCCACGGCCGCTCCGAACACGGCGGCCTGCGGACCGTGCAGCAGCAGCAACAGGAAGATGAAGATGTCGCCGGCCGCGATCGAGTACTTTGTCTTCGGAATGCGCAGCGGGAACATCGCGACGATGGCCGCGACCAGCACGATGCCGAGCACCTGCCATATGTGCGCCGGCGGCAACGAGGCGACCTTGAAGACGGCGAACCCGATCGCCGCAAGGCCGCTCGCCGTCAGCGCCGACCAGTAAGCCGCCGCCGCCGGGTTGTAGTCCGGAAAGAAGCGCTGCCGGATGCCCGTGGGGGCACCTGGGTGCCGATGGCTCAAGGCTCCCCCAGCAGGGTGGTGTTGTCGATGTGGCTCACGTTGGGCTGGCCGCTCTCGCTCAGAGCGATGCCTTCGGCCAGCGCGATGCCTTCGCTCAGGGCGATGCCTTCGGCCAGCGCGATGCCCTCGCTCAGGGCGATGCCTTCGCTGAGCGCGATGCCCTCACACAGGGCGATACCCTCGCTCAGAGCGATGCCCTGGCCGAGTGTGATCCCACTGCCGTTGGCGACCCAGTTCGCCAGCGTGGCGGTCGGAATGAACAGCCCCGTATGGCCGAGGTACGAGCTGGTGCCGGCCACCGGGGTCGCCCAGATCACGCCGGGCGTGACCAGCATCTGGTTGTAGACGATCGGCCCCTGCGTGATCGACTCCACGAAGGTGTTCGGCGCCACGCTGGCCGTCGCGGGCCAGTAGGTCACCGTGCTGCGTTGCGCGCTCTGGCGCACCCACACGATGCCCGGGTCGTACATCGGCTGATACCGGGTGAAAAGCGCCGCTCCGCTGAACAGGTGGCTGCCGCCGGCGGTCACGATGCGGCTCCAGTTGAAGGTTTCGCCGTTGATCGTCGTGACGGGCACCGGCATCACCTTGCCCGCCGCCAGCAGGTTGTCGCCGGCGTGGATGGTGCCGGCGCCGATGGCGGTGGCAACGTCGGTGCGCAGCGCCTTTGCCAGCCGTACCGCGCCTTCGATGTTCAGCTCGCCGGCCCCCTGCTCGACCAGGTAGTTGCCGGGCAGCGGCTGCGCCGTGTACTGCAGGATCGCCTTGATCAGCGGCGGCGTCAGGCCGGGATTGGCTTGCAACAGCAAGGCCGCGGCGCCCGCCACCGCCGGGGCCGCGATCGAGGTGCCGCTCAGATTCAGCAGCTGCTGGTTCCAGCCCTGCCACGCACCGCCGTAGGGTGCCGACAGCACGGGATAGGTCGCCGGCAGGTAGGCAAATTCGAGGGGAGTTCCCAGGATGTCCGACGCGAGCGCGCCGACGATCTTGTTGCCCGGAGCGACCAGGTCGGGCTTGATCAGGTTGTCGTACTGGGTCGTGCCTTTGGAGTCGACGTACGAGCCCCGGGTGGGGCCGCGCGAGCTGAAGTAGTTGACGCTGTCGTCGGTGCGCGAGACCGTGCCTTTCGTGTTGGCCGACCCGACCGTGATCACCGACGGCTCGTCGCCCGGCGAGCTGATCGTGCCGTAGACCTCGGCTCCACTCGCGTTCTTGCCGAAATTGCCCGCCGCCACGACCACGGTGATTCCCGAGGCCACCGCGCTGCGCACCGCGCGGCACAGCGGATCGGTCAGGTAGGTCTCGGTCGAAGCCGCGGCCAGGCTCAAGTTCATCACGCGGATGTTGTATTGCTTGGCGTTAAAGATGACCCAGTCGATGCCTGCCAGCACGTCGCTCAACTCGCCGGTGCCGTCGGCGCCGAGGACCTTGACGTCGAACAGGTTGGCGTTTGGTGCGGTCCCGGTGGAGTCGTGCGATTGATAGAAGCCGCGCCCGGCGGCGACCGAGGCGACGTGGGTGCCGTGGCCGTAAAGGTCGGGGCGGAGCAGCCCGGCGACACCGATCGTCGACTCCAGATTCGCCAGCAGCGAGCCGCCCGGCGCAAACAGCGCCGACAGGTCGAGGCCGAGCGACCAGCTCCTGGTGCCGCCCGAAGTCGCGTCTCCGGTCTTTTGCATGTCGACCGCCGCGCGCACGCGCGGCGCGCCGTTCGGACCCTTCATATTCTGGTGGCTCCAGCCGATGCCGGAATCGAGCACCGCAATGCCGACCCCGGTGCCGTCCAGGCCGCTGTAGGACGAGCCGCCCAGCAGGGAGCTCGAGTAGGTCCGCACGCCCGGGGCAATCGCGCCGGTCGTGTATTCCAGCGCGCTGGCCATGCGCAGGGTCAAGCGATTCGGCGAGATGGTTTGCACGTCGGACCGCGCGGCGATATTGGCCACCTGGTTGGCCGGCAGCACCACCAGCAGGGCGGGCACCGATACATAGTGGTAGTAGACGGATCCGCCGTCGGCCAGCACCGCGGCGCGCAAGGCCGTCAGGTTCGGGTCGGTGCTGTTGGAGACGATCAGCGCCTTCACATAGCGCGCTCCGAGCAGGTCCGTGGCCCAGTTCAGCAGGGGCGTCAGCGGGGCGGCGATCACCGCCTGCAGGTCCGCGGCGATCTTGCTCTGGGCCGTTGCCTGTGCACGGGCGGGCGCGCTGCCGAGGGCGACGAATGCGAAAATTGCCGCGCCCATTGCGCCCATCCTGGCGAGCGCGGTGACCACGGCGACTGTCTGACGGCGGCACAGCGGCTTCATGTTCAACTCCTCGTCTGGTGCTGCTGCCCTCACGGAGCCGGTCGGGGTGGGTGGGCGTCTGATTCAATGACCGCCAATAGCCGTCCCCCGAACCCATGTTCGGATGCGATTGACACAATCTTGGTAATCCTTTCTGGTAGTCGGCGTAGAAATGCCCCCCTTTAGGGGTGCAATAAAGGATTTATGCCGACTTGAGGCTCGAATACGGTATGCAACGTGCCTTATGTTTGGCCAAGGCAGCCCTCGCGCGAGGGGACTTTCTTAAGGCGACGGGGCGACGTTCAAAGCGATGCTCTCCTGAAACGACAAAGGGCCGGACTCGCCGACCCTTCGTCTTTTCCCCGGCAGTTGCGCCGGGGCAGAGCTTTTCTTAAGAGGACCGCTCCCGTGTCGGGTGAAGCCTGCGCACCCACCGGGACAACGCTCTCCTGAGGAAGTTTTCAGCGGGCGCCGATGCGGCTTCGGGCCGTCGGGCCGCCATCGTGCGAGGATCGGCTTCATGCGGTAGTTCGCCGATCACGAGCGCACCATATAGGGGTCGCTGAGTCACGTCGTCTTCCTTCGGCCGCACCGTGATCGACTGCGGCTGTCGCCTCCCTTTCCCCTGTGGGTATTAGACCACCGAAGCCTGTCCCCTGCATAGCAGCCCGATGGCCTACCGGGTCGACTGCTGGTGGTCAAGCGCTTCGATCCACCATCCGGTTGCACAGAGCCTGGGCGGTTCGATGGGCGCTTTGGACCGATCAGGTGCCTCCGCGCCGGCGATATGGAATCGAATCCCACAGGTCGGAGGTCGCGCTCTTGTTGCGCGCGCGATGGTATTCGGCCAGCCCATAGAGCTCGTTCAGAACCTTCTTGGGGAATCCTTGGCGCCTGCCACGGCGGTCCACCAGGAGTTCCTCGAAGTACGTGTCGATCATCCGCGGCGAGTCCCAGAAACGCGAAAGGCGGTTGACGATGCGCGGATAATGATTGGCAAGCGCGAGCGGCGCGACGCTCTCGGGAAGCTCGGCCAGCCACGCGACCGCCGCCAGGCTCAACGCCTGGTCGTAGCGAGACGGCGGCTGTCGCATCGACGCCGCATTGACCGGCCGCCAGGTCCCAAACGGGTCCCTGGACGGCAATCCGCGCGAGGCCGCGGGGATGTCTTTCTTCTTCACCGACCGGTTCCTTCACGGGTGGACCTGGCCCAACGGCAGGGGCCCACCTCAAGCCGGCAGAGTATTTCGCGTGTAGGCCTCAGATCGAGCAAAAAGCGCAAAAGCGCACCGTCAGCAATCTTGAAGTCTTAAAGGGTCAGATCATCAATATTCCTGTCTTTAGCGCCATGGCGTTCCCTTGAGGGCTTCGCGGATTTAACGGCCTTGACAATTACTGCCTGGGCAGATATATTCCCGGCTGGTCAAAACGTTCCAGCACCCAGGGCGCAGTTCGATGGGCGACATCTACAACCCGCAAACGTACGTACCCAGCAAGAGCGTCTTCCGCCTGATCAGTCGCGTGAAGACCGAAGCGCTCTCAGCGCTCGACCAGGCGCTGGCGGCGGATGCCGAGGTGGCGGCCTTGGAGGTGACCGCGGCCCAGTACGTGATCATCGCGCAGTTGGCCGAGAAGGAAGCGAACTCGTCGGCCCAGTTGTGCAAGTCGTTTTCGTATGACGCCGGAGCGATGACCCGGATGGTGGACCGGCTGGAAGCCAAAGGCCTGGTGGAGCGGCGACGCTGTCCCGACGATCGGCGCTTGATCAACCTGGAGTTGACCGAGGCCGGCAAGGCGCTTTTTCCGAAGATGAAGGCGATCGCGGCGGCGGTGCAGAACCGCTTTCTGCGCGGTTTCACGAAGGACGAGGTGCGGCAGCTCGAGAGGCTGCTGGGCCGGATTCTCGAAAACGCCTGATTTTTTTTCGGGCTATCACTGCCTAGGCAGTGGCAGCTAAGGCAATAGAGACCGTGTGGTCTTGGAAGGGGAGCTGAAATGACCATTCCACGGAATGCACGCCGACGCGACGACAACTGGCGCAGGGCACAGCGGTGACGTCCGTAACGCTGCGCCAACGGGCGGTAGTCGGTCTGCAATCGCACGCACGCAACCTCGTCGTCTTGGTAAGGAGCGCCCGCATGTCTGTGACGCAACGTCCGGCCTCATCGGGAAACACGCGGCCGATGTCGTCATTGGGCGCGGCGCTGGGCGCGCTGCTGCTGCTGGCCAGCTGCGCGAGCACCCACGGGATCAAGCCGCAGTCCTCGCCGGCCAGTGCCGATAACCTGTCGGTGGAGCGTTCGCTGGGGCAAGTCCCGGTCGATTCCAGCGCGTGGCCGGCGCAGGACTGGTGGACCCGCTTTGGCGATCCTCAACTGGATCAGCTGATCAGCGAAGCCCTGGCGGGCAGCCCCAGCCTGCGCGTTGCGCTGGCGCGCGCGCGGCAGGCGTCGGCCGTGGCGGAGTCCGCCAATGCGGCGCGCAGCCCGCGCGTCGATTCGAACCTGTCGGTCACGCGCGAACGCTTTCCGGCCAACGGGGTGATACCGCCGCCCTTTGCAGGCCACTGGGGATCCCTGGATCAGCTGCAGGCGACGCTGACCTGGGATGTCGATTTCTGGGGCAAGAACCGCGCCGCCTTCGAGCAGGCGCTCGGTCAGGCGCGCGCCGCAGCGGTGGACGCCCAGGCCGCGCGCCTGGCGCTGTCGGTCGACATCGCTCACGCCTACGTCGAATTGACGCGCGCCTACCTGCAGCTGGACGTCGCTCAGGCCACGGTGGACCAGCGCCAACGCATCTATGCGCTGACGCGCGACCGCAACGCCGCCGGCATCGACTCGCGACTCGAACTGAAGCAGGCCGAGGCCGCGGTGTCGGCGGCGCGCGAGCAGGTTGTGCAGTGGAACGAGACGATCGAGCTGACCCGCAACCAGATCGCCGCCTTGATGGGGCAGGGGCCCGACCGCGGGTTGTCGATCACGCGGCCGGGTGCGATGGCCGCCGCAGACGCCGCCCTTCCGGCGCGGCTGCCCTCGCAGTTGCTCGGCCGGCGGCCCGACATCGTCGCGCAGCGGTGGCGTGTCGAGGCGACCCGGCGCGGGATCGACGTGGCGAAGGCGCAGTTTTACCCGGATGTGAATCTGACCGCTTTCGTCGGCTTTCAGAACCTTGGAACGCAGGGCTTTCTGGCGTTGAGCAGCCGCCAGATCGGTGTCGGCCCGGCGCTCAGCCTGCCGCTGTTCGATGCGGGACAGCGGCGCGCCAACCTGGCCGCCGCCGACGCGCAATACGACGCGGCGGTCGAACAGTACAACCAGAGCCTGTCGGATGCGCTGCGCGAGGTGGTCGATCAGCTCACCTCGTTTCGAAGCCTTGCCCAGCAGCGCGGCGAGCAGGAGCTGGCGCTGGCGGCCTCGCGCGATGCCTACGACCTGGCGCTGCTGCGCTACCGCGAGGGCGTCGGCAACTACCTGCAAGTGCTCAGCGCCGAGGCGCCGCTGCTGGTTCAGGAAAGTCTGGAGGCCGATCTGCGTGCGCGCGCCCTGGAGCTTTCGGTCAACCTGGTGCGCGCGTTGGGCGGCGGATTCGAGCAGCCGACTGGCCCGCTGGCCGCCGCCGCGCCGCAGCCCTGACCCGCTTTTGTCCGAGGAGAGTTTTTGATGACAACCGATCAAAACCCCGCCAAGTTGCAATCGATGTCGCGCCAGCGGCGGCTCTGGTTGATGCTGGCCGGCGGCGTGACCGCGCTCGCGGCGGTCGGCTTTGCCGCGTATTGGGGGCTGGCGCTGCGCTTCGAGGAGTACACGGACGACGCGTACGTCAACGGCAACGTGGTGCAGATCACGCCGCAGATCTCCGGCACCGTGGTCGCGATCGGAGCCGACAACACCCAGTTCGTGCAGGCCGGCCAGACCGTGGTCCAGCTGGACCGGGCCGACGCGAAGGTTGCGCTCGATCAGGCCGAGGCGCAGTTGGCGCGGACCGTGCGCGAAGTGCGCAACCTCTTTTCGACCTCCGAACAGCTGGCGGCGAGCCTGCAGGTGCGCGAGGCCGACCTGGCCACGGCGACCCAGGACCTGGCGCGCCGCGAGCGGCTGGCCGATTCGGGCGCCATTTCGGGCGAGGAACTGCAGCACGCGCGCGATGCGTACAAGTCCTCGCAGGCGGCCGTGCTGTCGGCGCGCGAGCAACTGGCGGCCAACCGGGCGCGGGTCGACGGCACGACGGTCGAGAACCACCCGGATGTGCAGAATGCGGCGGCGGCGGTGCGGGCCGCCTATCTCACCTATGCGCGCACCGGTTTGCCGGCGCCCGTGTCGGGCTTTGTCGCGCAACGCAGCGTGCAACTGGGCCAGCGCGTCAATCCAGGCGCACCCCTGATGGCGATCGTTCCGTTGGACCAGGTCTGGATCGATGCCAATTTCAAGGAGCCACAGCTGGCCGCGATGCGGGTCGGGCAACCGGTTCGCCTGGTCGCCGATGTGTACGGCAGCAGCGTCACGTTCCACGGAACGGTGGTCGGATTCAACGCAGGCACCGGCTCGGCGTTCGCGCTGCTGCCGGCACAGAATGCCACCGGCAATTGGATCAAGATCGTGCAGCGCGTGCCGGTGCGCGTCGCGCTGGATGCGAGCGAGCTGGCCGCGCACCCGCTGCAGATCGGGCTGTCGATGAAGGCCCAGGTCGACACCCACGACCGCGCCGGCGCCCGGCTGCCGCAGCTGTCGCAAAACGTTCCGACCTACTCGACCGACGTATTCGGCGCGCCCGATGAGCTGGCCGACGAGCGGGTGCGCGAAATCATCGCGCTGAATCGATCCGGATCGGCAGCGTCCTCGCTCGCCGGCCGGCGGCTGCCGCCGGGGGAGGGGCCGTCCACGAACCGGCTGGCCACGATACGGACGCTGCCGATGATCAAGGCGGCGGCGAGCGGCCGCACGATGTAACGGTCGAACGGCGAGGATGTCCCTTATGGCGACCGAAGACGCCCGCACGCCTGCACCCGCGCCCGCGTCTGCAGCCGCGGTGCCGCTGCAGCCCTTGCAGGGGCGCGATCTGCTGCTCGGCGCGATCGCGCTGTCGCTGGCGACGTTCATGAACGTGCTGGACACGTCGATCGCCAACGTGTCGATTCCGACGATCGCGGGCGATCTGGGCGTCTCTCCGGACCAGGGCACCTGGGTGATCACCTCGTTCGGCGTGGCCAACGCCATCTCGCTGCCGCTCACCGGGTGGCTGACGCGCCGCTACGGGCAGGTCAAGCTGTTCACCGCGGCGGTGGCGCTGTTCGTGCTGACCTCGCTGCTGTGCGGACTGGCGCCGTCGCTGCAGACGTTGATCTTCTTTCGGGTGCTGCAGGGCGCGGTGGCAGGACCCATGATCCCGCTGTCGCAAGCGCTGCTGCTGGCGAGCTACCCGGCGCGCAAGGCCGGCAGCGCGCTGGCGATCTGGGCGATAACGACCATGGTGGCTCCCGTGGTCGGACCGGTGCTGGGCGGCTGGATCACCGACAACATCGCGTGGCCCTGGATCTTTTACATCAACGTGCCGGTGGGTGTGTTCGCCGGAGTGGCGAGCTGGCTGGTCTATCGCCGCCGTGAAACGCCCACCGTGCGGCTTCCGATCGACATCGTTGGGGTGGCGCTGCTGGTCCTGTGGGTCGGGGCGATGCAGATCATGCTGGACCAGGGCAAGGACCTGGACTGGTTTTCCTCGACCACGATCGTGGCGCTGGCGCTGGTGGCGGCAATCGGCTTCGTGTTTTTCTTGATCTGGGAGCTCACCGAGCGGCATCCGATTGTCGACCTGAGCCTGTTTCGGCTTCGCAACTTCTGGACCAGCACGGTCGCGATCTCGCTCGGCTATGGCGCGTATTTCGGCAGTGTCGTGCTGGTGCCGCTGTGGCTGCAGCAATACATGGGTTACACCGCGACCCTGGCGGGCGTGGTGCTGGCTCCGGTCGGATTTCTGGCCATTGCGCTGATGCCGCTGGTCGGACGGACCGTCCACCGCGTCGATCCGCGCTTGTACGTGACGATCTCTTTTGTCACCTTCGCGCTGGTCAATTTCATGCGGGCGCACTTCGATATCGACGCCTCGTTCGTCACGTTGCTGCTGCCGACCGTGATACAAGGTGCCGCCCTGGCGTTCTTTTTCGTTCCGCTGGTGTCGCTGTCGCTGTCCGGGGTCTCGCCCGACCGCGTGCCGGCGGCGTCGGGACTGCTGCAATTCGCCAGAATTACGGCGGGCTCGTTCGGAACCTCCATCGTCACGACATTGTGGGATCGGCGGGCCACGCTGCACCACGCACAACTGGTCGAGCACGTGACGGCCGGCAGTCCGGTCGCGTCCCAGGCAATGCAAACGCTGCAGGCGAACGGATTGGCAGCCGGGCAGAGCCAGGGTCTGATCAACCGGATCATTGATCAGCAGGCCTTCATGATCTCGGCCAACGACATCTTTTACGCATCGGGGCTGCTATTTGTGGCACTTATCGCGGTGATCTGGCTGGCTCGTCCTGCCGCAGCGCCGGCCGGTGCAGCCAGTGCCGCAGCCGGCGCACACTGAGCGCAACGGATGTGGCCCAATCGCGCAAATCGGACGAACCCGGCTTGGATCGAGGAAGACGCTCATGAATGCGACCAGGCGAGAACATAACGCTCGGGCCGGGCGCGGGCGCCGGGCCGGATGGCTGGCCCGATGGGGCGGCTGGCTTGCGGTGTGCGGATCGTTGATCGTGATCCAATCGGTTGCGCTGACGGTTGGACCGCTTCGCGGCCGGGACATTGTTGCTTCGCTGGCGCTGGCCCAGACCGCGCCGGGTCCGAGCCCGTTCAGCGACTATCGTTTCGAGCAGCCGGGAACGGTGCACCGGATCACCGTGCGCGATCTGCCCGCCCCGTACGCGACCGCCTCGGCGGCCAATGGCCCGCGGATCGTGCCGCGGCCGCAGAACGCCTGGCCGGTGGCCCCGGCCGGGTTCAAGGTGGAGCTGTATGCGACCGGGCTGATCGGCCCGCGCGTGATCCGCAGGGCGCCCAACGGCGACCTGTTCGTTGCCGAAAGCGCCGCAGGCCGCATCAGCGTGCTGCGGGGAATCTCGCCTGCCGGCAAGCCCGAGCGTGTCGAGGTCTTCGCAGAAGGCCTGACGCGTCCCTACGGCATCGCCTTCTATCCGCATGGGCCCGATCCGAAATGGGTCTACGTGGGCGACACCAGCGCCGTTGTGCGCTTTGCCTATCGAAGCGGACAACTGCGCGCGAGCGGGCCGGCGCAGCGCGTGGCCGAGCTGCCCGAGGGCGGCGGGCACTGGACGCGCGATCTGCAGTTTTCGAAGGATGGCGCCACGCTGTTCGTTGCGGTGGGGTCGGCATCCAATATCGACGACCCCGACAGCACCCCGGAGGAGACCGGGCGCGCCGACATCCTGGCATTCGACCCGGACGGATCGCATCGCCGCGTCTACGCCTGGGGGCTGCGCAATCCGTCCGGGCTGGCCATCGATCCGGCCACGGGACAGCTGTGGTGCACGGTGAACGAGCGCGACGGACTGGGCGATAACCTCGTGCCCGACTACATCACGCATGTCGAAGCCGGCGGCTTCTACGGATGGCCGTGGTGGTACCTGGGCGCGCACCAGGATCCGCGCCACGCGGGCAAGCGGTCGGATCTGGCCCGTTCCGCGATCGTGCCCGACGTGCTGCTGCAGTCGCACAACGCGCCACTGCAGATCGCGTTCTACCAGGGCCAGCAGTTGCCGGCGGAGTATCGCGGCCACATCTTCGCCGCCCTACACGGCTCCTGGAACCGGTCGGTCCGCACCGGATACGAAGTCGTCCGGGTGCCGGTCGACGGCGGGGGGCACGCCAGCGGCGATTACCAGGACTTTCTGACCGGTTTCGTCGTGGACGACCAGCGCGTGTGGGGAAGACCGGTCGGCATCGCCGAGGCCCAGGACGGATCGCTGATGGTCAGCGATGACGGCTCCAATTCGATCTGGCGCGTGCGCTACGAGGGCCATTCCTGATTCTTGCTGCGCTGCGCGGGCGAGGGCCGACCGATCATCCGCAATTCACGCACAGAACAAAGTGGCACCCGATCGCCCCTCGCCCGCGCTGCGGGAGAGGGGAGGGGGTGAGGGGCGCAGCGAGCGCCGCAGGAGCCGTTTCGTCGCTTAACGGCGGGCTTCATCAGGCCGGGAGGCGGTTACGTCGGACCGGATGGTCACAAGCTGCGCTCCGCGCGACAATGGACCATGGTCACGTCCGAACGACTCGCCCCGTGCAGCGCCGCGCCGTCCGGGGCCGCCGATGTCCGCCCCGAGGGGGCGCTGCGGGCTTTCTTCAGGGTGTTCAACGGCACCAGCGTCGCCCTGGTGTTCTGGCTGTGTTTCATCATGATGTTCAGCGCGCTGGTGAAGACGTTGCCGCTGGAAAAGACGCAGGACTGGGTCGTGGACCTGGCCTACCTGACGCGGCAGAACCTGGCGAGCGGCCTGCTGGCATTGCTGGCCGTGGCGCTGGGCCGCGCGCTGCTGCCCGAGCGACTGAGCGGGCGGGTGCGCTGGCTGGTGATGTTCGCACTGCTGGTCATGGCGTCGGCGCTTTCCACCGGTGTTCGCATGTGGATGGCCCGCTACATGATGCACTCCACGCGCGAAAAGCTGGGGTGGATGGCCGACGTCATCGTGCTGTGGACGTGGCTCGGGTTGATGACGTACGGGCTGGTGGGCTCGATGCAGCGCCAGGCGGCCGCACGCCGTCGTCTGGGGCAGCAGATCGCCGAACAGAACGCGCTGACCGCCGCCGCGCTGGAGGCCCGCCTCACCGTGCTGCAGGCCCAGATCGAGCCGCACTTCCTGTTCAATACGCTGGCCAACGTGCGGCGCCTGTGCGAGGTCGACCCCGAGCGGGGGCGGCACATGCTGGCGAGCCTGCTCGATTACCTGCGGGCGGCGCTGCCGGCGATGCGACGGTCCTCCACGGCCCTGGCGGAGGAGTTCGGATTGGTGCGCGCCTATCTGACGGTACTGCAGCACCGGATGGGCGAGCGGCTGCGCTTCAACATCGAGTTGTCGGACCGGCTGGCCAATGCCCAGATCCCTCCGTTGATCCTGCCAACGCTGGTTGAAAACGCGGTTCGCCACGGGCTGGGGCCGCTGCCCGAGGGTGGAACGATTACGGTGCGCGCGGTCCGGCGCGACGGCCAGGTCGTGATGAGCGTGGCCGATGACGGGGCTGGATTCCAGGCCGTATCCGGATCGGGCGTCGGGCTGGCCAACACGAGGGCGCGCCTTTCGGCGCTGTTCGGAAACGCGGCCGTTTTGAGCCTGCGCGGCAACCACCCTCGCGGCGTCGTCGCCGAGGTGCGGCTGCCTTATGCCGACACCGCGGCGGACACGGAGGCGGTCCTTGCGAGGGCAACCGCGGCGCCCGCTGCAGCGTGGTCGGCGCGGGCGGCGGGTGTGAGCCTGTGAACACGGCGAGCCCGCGGCTGTTTGCTGCGCCGGGCCGGGTGGCGCGCATCGGCGCCACCCTGGCCGGCTGGCACCGGGCGATCGCGTCGCTGGGACCAGGACCGTGGAAGTGGGCGGCCCTGATCGGGCTGTTCGGAACCACCCTGCAGTGCGCTCTGCTCCTGGGCGAACTCGACCCGAAGGTGCCGATCTCCGCGCTGCCGCCGGTTGCCGCCCACGCGGCGATCTGCTGGACCGTCCAGATGACGCTCGGACTGTGCGCCTGGGCCATCGTCGACCGCTCGGCGGTCGCACCCGAGCAGCGCCCGGCCCGCCTGGCGATCGCGCTGGCGGTCGCCGTGCTGCTGCAGGCGGTCATCGTGTTACCCGTGTCTGCGCTGCTGGTCGGGCCGGTGGACCCGTGCGTGCTGCACGGGTGCGAAGGCAAGGACTGGTCCAAAGTGCCGCGCTGGCTGTTGGCTTCCGAGGACAGCGGCCACATGCTGATCTTCGGCGGGCTGATCTACGCCTGGCTCGAGGTGCATCACCGCAACCGCGAGATCGAGCAACGCCTGCTGGCGTCGCAGCAGGAGCGTTCGCAGCTGATGCGCACCGCATTCGATGCGCGCCTGACCGCGATGCGGGCCCAGGTCGATCCACAGTTCCTGTTCGACAGCCTGGCCGATGTGCAAGCGGCCTATGCCACCGATACGCCCCGGGGCGCCGCGACGCTGGACCGGCTGATCGTGTACCTGCGCACCGCGTTGCCGCGACTGCGCACCGAGGGCTCCACCATCGGCGCCGAAGCCGAGCTGGTCGGCGCCTGGCTCGGGGTGCTGGCCGCCCGGCGCGGCGGATATCCCGCCTGGAGCGACGGCATCGACAGTGACTGCGCGGGCGTACCGTTCCCGCCGACCATCCTGCTGCCACTGGTCCAGTGGGCCGTCGCAGAACCCGGTCAGCCGGCCTGCGCGGTTTCGCTCACCGTGCAGCGGCTTGCCGGGGGCGATTCGAAGCGCCTGCGGGGGCGGCTGCGCGTGCAGCCCGGCCGGGCCTGCGGCGACGACGAGCCCGCGCCACGCCGGGTCCGCGAGCGCTTGCAGGCGCTGTACGGCGAGGCGTCCGCCTTGAGCTGCCACCAGGAGCAGGCACCGGAAGGCGCCAACCCCGAGGCGAGCGCGCTGGCCACCGTAATCACCGTGACGTGGCCCGATGAAAGCGCCGACCGCGATCATCGCTGAGGACGAGACTGCGCTGCGGGAGCAGCTGATCGAGCAGCTGCACGCGTTGTGGCCGGAGCTGCAGATCCTCGCCGCGGCCGCCGACGGCATCGAGGCGCTGCGCCTGCTGGAGCAGCATCGGCCCGACATCCTGTTCCTCGACATCCAGATGCCCGGTGCTTCGGGCCAGGAGGTGGCACGGGCCGGTGCGGATCACTGCCACATCGTGTTCGTGACCGCATTCGACCAGCACGCGGTGGAGGCGTTCGAGCAGGGCGCCGTCGACTATGTGCTCAAGCCCGTTCTGCCGGCGCGCCTGTTCTCGACCGTGTCCAGGCTGAAGGAACGCATCCAGGCGGGACCGGCGCGGCCGGAAGCGGTCCACGAGGCGCTGGGCCGGATCGGCATGCCGTCCTCGCGCGCCACGCTGCGCTGGATCAACGCCTCCGTTGGCCAGAATCTGCGCGTGATCACCGTGGACGAAGTGCTGTACTTCCAGGCCGACAACAAGTACACGCGCGTCGTCACGGGGCAGGGCGAGGCGTTGATCCGCAAGCCGCTCCGGGAGCTGGTCGACGAGCTCGATCCGCAGCAGTTCTGGCAGATCCATCGTTCCACGCTGGTGAACGCGGCGGCCATCGACCGCATCGCGCGCGACATGCGCGGCCGAATGCTGGTTCACGTAAAGGGGCGCAGCGACACGCTGCTCGTGTCGGACTCGTACGCGCACCTGTTTCGCCAGATGTAACCTAGATCGACTCGGCGGTTGCCAGATCGGGGTCCGACAGCGCCAGCTTCGCCACGCGCGCGCGCTCGATCGTAAAGCGGACCACTTCGTCGGCGGGCAGCGCTTCGGCGAACAGGAAGCCCTGCACCCTCTCGCAGCCGAGCTGCTCCAGGAAGCGATACTGCTCCAGCCGCTCGACGCCCTCGGCGACCACTTCCTTGCGCAGCGTGTGGGCCATGTTGATCATGGCGGCCACGATCGTGGCGGCGTCGTTGTCGCCGGGCGCGTCGTCCAGGAAACTCTTGTCCAGCTTCAGAATGACCGCCGGCAGCGTCTTCAGGTAACCGAACGACGAGTATCCGGTGCCGAAATCGTCGATCGCGATGCGTACCCCGGCCGAAGCGAGCGCGTGCAGGGCATCGATTCCGGCGTTGCCGCCTTCGACGAACATCGATTCTGTGACCTCGATTTCCAGCGTCCCGGCCGGCATCTTGGCCAGGGCCAGCAGGTAATGCACGGTGCGCATGAAATTGGACCGCAGCAGCTGGCGGTGCGACACGTTCACGGCGATGCGCGGGATCGGCACGCCGTCCCTGCGCCAGCGCTGATGCTGCAGGCAGGCTTCCTTCAGGACCCAGGAGCCGATCGCATCGATCAGCCCGCTTTCCTCGGCAAACGGGATGAAGGCGGCCGGAAGCAGCAGTCCCTGGCGTGGGTGCTGCCAGCGTATCAACGCCTCGACCGCGCAAACCAGGCCGGTTCGCACGTCGATCTGCGGCTGGTAATGCAACAGCAGCTCGTTGCGGTCGAACGCCTGGCGCAGCTCGTGGTCGAGCGCGGCGCGCCGCTGCGCTTCGACGTTCATGCTCTCTTCGTAGTAGACGAAGCGGTTGCGGCCCATGTCCTTGGCGCGGTACATCGCGCTGTCGGCCTTCTTCAACAGGTCTGCGCCGCTGGTTCCGTCCTGCGGGTAAATGGCGATGCCGACGCTGGCGCCGACGTAGATCGTGTGGCCGTCAACCTCGAAGGGTCGCGACAGCGCCTTGATCAGCTGGCGCGCAACCAGACCGGCGTCGCGCGGGGAGGCGAGCTTGCCCAGCAGCACCGTGAATTCGTCGCCGCCGGGGCGAGCCACCGCATCGCCGGCGCGCAGGTTTTCGCGGATGCGGGCGGCCGCCTGGCGCAACAGGGCATCGCCGGCGGCGTGACCGAGCGTGTCGTTGGCCCGCTTGAAGCGATCCAGGTCCAGGAACAGGATGCCCAGGCTGGTCTGGTCGCGCTGCGCGTTCGACAGCTCCTGAGCCAGCAGCGTGAGCATCGAGGCCCGGTTGGGCAGCCCGGTCAGCGGGTCGCCGTGCGCCATCGTCTGCAGCTTGCGGTCGCGATCGAGCGAGGAAAACGCCAACTCGAGGCGGTCATCGACGCCCGACAGCAGCTTCAGCTGGTCCGGCGTCAGCGTCAGCTCCGACGGATGGCCGAGCATCAGAAGGCCCCAGACGCGGTTGCGGCGCGCGATCGGGTGCACCCAGTACTTGCGCACCTGATCCTCTTCGCACAGTCTGGTCAGGACCGTTTCGGGCAGCGGCGGCTCCTCGTTCCAGCACACGGCAGCGGCCGACTGCGGAATACGCTGCTTCAATTCCGCCTGCAACGGAAACCGGACTCGAATCTTGGGCAGGCCGTCGCGACGCTGCACATAAATGCGCATCGATTCGGCAGCCTCGGATTCGTACAGTCCGAGAATCACCACCTGCGCCGACGTGATGTACCGCACGCAGCGCAGCGCGCTCTTGGCCACCTCGGACACATCCGCCTTGCTCAGGATCGTCTTGTCGATCTGCGACAGCACGTTCAACGTGGCAAAGTTCATCCCCAGGTTGTGGGACATCTCGTTGAACGCGCGCGCCAGCTGCGCGATTTCGTCATGCCCGCTGGCGGGAATCTGGGAGGAAAAATCGTGCCCGATGATGCGCCGCGTGCCGGCCAGCAGCCGGTGCAGCGGATCGACGATCCGGTGGATCTGCCACACACCCAGCAACACCACCAGCACGGCGGCGATCGCGGCTACGGTCAGGAACCGAGCCTCCGTCACGCTCTGAGCCACGTGCAGATACTCGAGCGCGGCCAGCGCCGCGATCGGAACAAGGGCCGCGCCGATGTAGTGGCCGATCATGCGCCGCCCCAGCACGCTGCCGATCAGGTTGCCACGCGTATGCAACCAGCCGGCCCGTTCAGAGCCGCCGGCCGAAGGCTGGGATGGCGTCTCGCGCATGGTTAAGCGACCTGCAAAAGCGGGTGGCAGCAAGCCATCCATGCTCAATCGGCATGACTCTGGAGAATTGAAGCGCGGGGCCGGCTTTTGGGCCGTAATTTCCCGCTTCGTCGCAGCTCGGCAGCGCCCATTCGGACCAAAGCTTCTGCGCTGTGCTCCGGTGCATCGCGACGGTGCGGTTACAGGCGGTAACTTCGGTCACAACAGGGTATTGGCCTGCGCGGCCGCGGCGCCGTTATAGGGAGCAGGCGCCAACCGGTTGCCGGCGGTCGCTGATCCGGACCGCAAACCCGCAATGCTCCCGGAGGACTTAAGAAATGACTCAAATCACTCGCAGCACCTGCCATGCGCTGATTGCCGCGGCCTTTGCTACTGCGAGCTGTGCCGCTGTCGCTCAGGCGGCCGGCGCCGATGCGAACTGGGACAAGACGCACCCGCGCCGCGCCGAGGTCAACGGGCGGCTCGCCAATCAGAACCGTCGGATCAACAATGAGGTCCGCCAGGGCGAGATCACCAAGGGGCAGGCCGCTCAGCTGCACCGGCAGGACCGCCAGATCCGCAAGGAAGAGCGCGCCATGGCCAGCACCAACGGCGGCCACATCACCAAGACCGAGCAACGGGCTCTGAACCAGCAGGAAAACCAGGTCAGCCGGGAAATCGGCCACTGATTGGCCTCCTACGCCGCCGCTTCCGCGGCGGCTACGGCGGCCAAGGCCGCCGTAGCCTTGGCGAAGGCGGCCCGCCCTTAAAAGAATTCGACGTTGGCGACCGACTCTTCGCGCTTTTCCAGCTGGCCGCCGGCGATCAGAGACTCGTAGCAGCGCACCTGGTTGCGCCCGTGCTCCTTTGCGTAATACAAGGCCCCATCGGCCCGGTCGAAGCAGGTGACTGCAGGGTCGGTCAGGCCGATCCGTGTGTAGCCGATGCTGATGGTGACCTGCCCGAGCTGGGGAAACGTGTGCTCGGCGACGCGGCGCCGAAAGCGCTCCAGCGCGGCCTCGGCGTTGTCCGGTGTCGAGGCCTCCAGCACAACCACGAACTCCTCGCCGCCGAAGCGGAACAGCTGATCGGAGCCACGAAAGCTCTGCCGCATCAGCCGCGCAACCAGCAGCAGCACGTCGTCGCCGAACAGATGCCCATAGCGGTCGTTGATCGTCTTGAACCGGTCGATATCGGCGATGGCGAACCAGGCGGGTACGGTGTTGGCGGGATCGCGCGACACGATCCGGTTGTGCTCCAGGATCTTGTCGAAAGTCTGGTCGAAGGTTTTGCGGTTCAGCAGCCCCGTCAGCGTGTCGCGCTGGCCGTAGTCCAGGACCGCCAGGTGGTTTCCCAGCAGGCGAAGAACCCCTCCGATCAGCCGCACATCGCGCGGACTGAGTGAATCGCGCTGCGGGTCGAGCTCGATCTCGATCAGCCCGACCGCGCCCTGCTCGTTCATCAGCGGGAACACGGTTCCCATCGAGGCCTCGGCGCCGGCGCCCGCTTCGTAGTGGACCGCGTCCTGGGTGATCTCGCACTCGTACCAGTAAGGCGTGTCGAGCAGGCGCGGCAGCTGGATCAGCGGCAGCGTCTGCGCGCCATACTCCTGTCCATCGCGGTCGATCAGCAAACGTCGTTGCACGCGCGGCACGGTGCCGTCGTCGATCAGCCGGTAGACCACCACGCGGTGCGCCTCGACGTAGTCGTGCAGCAGCCGCGCGACTGATACGTCGATCTGGTCGCGGTCCCGGAACGCGGTCGTGCGCGCGAATGATTCAAGGAGCTGCGAGAACGATCGCATAATGGTCCGGTTACGTCCCGCGGCCTGTTCGGCGAAGGCGCGCAGCGGCGCCGGCCCGGCGTGGGCAAGTGCTCAAAGCTACCTGCCGCAGCGCCGGCCGATCGATCAAACTGTCGAGGAATTCGGCGCTGTCTGAGGCGATCAGAGGCAATCGCGGTCGGCCGAAGGCGCGATCAACGCCGCCTGGACTTCCGACTCGCCAGCGCGTCGTGGCGAACCACCGGGTCAGCGCCGGTATCGATTCTCGAAGCCGGATGGATCGAAGCGGTCATGCCTTACGCGCGCCGCGCGCGCCGCGCCGGCGCAGCGGCGACGGCCGGCCCGGACAGGCGGCGCTTGAACTGCTCGACCTCGCTGACAACGGCCGCCCGCACCGGCGGCTCCCACACCGAGTGGCCGGCCTCGGGCACCACGGTGTAGCGCGAAGCCGGCCAGGCGCGGGCCAGGTCATCGGCGCTGACGATCGGGCACACCATGTCATAGCGTGCGTGCACGATCGAAGCGGGCAGGTGCCGGATGCGGTACATATTCGACAGCAGTTGATTGGGCGCGAGAAAACAATCGTGCGCGAAAAAATGCGCTTCCAGGCGCGCCAGCGCCAGCGCATCGTCGGAGAACTGGCGGATCAGATCGGGGTTCGGCACCAGCGTGGAGCAGCTGCCCTCGTACTCGCTCCAGGCACGCGCAAACGGCAGGTGCACGCGCGGGTCCGGATCGAACAGCCGCCGCACGTACCCGCGCAGCACGTCGCCGCGTTCGCGCTCCGGCAGCATTTCGACGAAGCGGCGCCAGGCTTCCGGGTAGATATGGCGCGGCCCGGTGAAGAACCACTCCACCTCGCTCGGGCGGCCCAGGAATACGCCGCGCAGAATGAATCCGAGGCAGCGCTGCGGCACCGTCTGGCCGTAGGCCAGCGCCAGCGTGCTGCCCCAGGAGCCGCCGAACAGCAGCCATTGGCGAATTCCGAGGTATTCGCGCAGGCACTCCAGATCCTGAATCAGGTGCTGCGTCGTATTGCCCGCGATCTCACCGATCGGCGAAGAAGCACCGGCGCCGCGCTGGTCATACAGCACGATCCGGAAAAAGTCCGGATCGAAAAAACGCCGGTGTTCGGGCGAGCAGCCCCCGCCCGGTCCCCCGTGCAGGAACACGATCGGAACGCCTCGCGGGTTTCCGCTGACCTCCCAGTACATCGTGTGGATGTCGTCCAGCGCCAGCATGCCGCTGTCATGCGGCTCGATCGGGGCATAAAGATCTGCGCGGGCGTCCATCGTCAAACCGAGCCTGGCCTAAGCGGGCGGCGCGGCCGCGCCAACGCAGCGGCATGCGCCTGTTGCGATCCGGAATTCCAACCCCCGTGCTGAATTATGCCGGCATGGCGCCGGGGCGCGCCGGCGAATCGGGTTGCACCCGGCCGCTTTTTCTGCTTCACCGGCGATGGCCGCCGCGTACGGGCCTTGCGGTGCAGCAGCGGCGCCGGCCCGCCGCCCGACGCGATCATCAATTGGGGATCGGTCGGGCGGTCGGTCGCGCCGGAGCGGCCTGAAACTCGGGGCGATGCGGCAGTTCCCGTCGCACGGATGTTGGACTAGGATCGAATGTCTCTGTCTCGGGGGGCGTGGCGATGAAGGTCAGCGACATTCTGAGCGTCAAGGGCAACACGCGCTGTGCGCCCTGGGCCCGGACCAGACGCTGTGGCAGGCTGTGCAAAACGCGGCGAACGCTGAAGGCCTACATCCGAGATTGGCCGGAGCAGGAGAGCGTTAGCGGCTGATGTCGGAAACGGCTTTGACAGGCGACCGCGCGGCGCGCGTCGCGGTCGTGGGGGCGGGCGTTGCCGGTCTGGCCTGCGCCCGAGCGCTCCATGAGCAGGGTTTTCAGGTGCGCGTTTTCGAGCGCGACACCGGTCCGGGCGGACGCGTTGCAACCCGGCGCCTGGACACGCTGACGTTCGATCACGGAGTGCAGTATTTCACCACCCAGGATGCGCGATTCGAGCCGGTCGTGCGCCAGTGGCTGGCGTTGGGCGTCGTGGCACCGTGGGGCGGCCGCACGGTGGTGCTCAACGGGCGCGGCCAGGGCGAGCTGGTCGAGCCGATCGCGCGCTTCGTCGGGGTGCCGAACATGGAAACGGTGGCCCTTCACATGGCGCGCGGCCTGGATTTGCGCCTGGGGGCGCAGGTCGCACGGCTGGAGCGCCGCGCCGGTTGCTGGACGCTGCACGGCCCGGACGGGGCCGAACTGGACGAGGGTGGATTCGATCTGGTGGTGCTGGCGATGCCGTCGGCGAGCGCGGCGCCGCTGCTGCGCGATGTGTCGGATCTGGTGCAGCGCGTGGCGACCGTATCGTGGGACTCCTGCTGGGCCGTGATGCTGGCGCTGGCCCGTCCCAGCGGAATCGAATTCGACGCTGCTTTCGTCAGCGACGATCCCATCCTGGGCTGGATCGGGCGCGAAAGCAGCAAGCCGGCGCGCGCGCCGCTGCGCGGCGCCGCCGAGACCTGGATCCTGCATGCGCACCCGGCCTGGTCGCGCGCCTATCTGGAGATGGGACCGAGCGACGCGGCGCGCTGGATGCAGCGCGCCTTTGCCGCGCGCGTGGGCCGCCCCCTGATGCAGGCCACCGTGGCCGCGCACCGCTGGCGCCTGGCGCTGCCGGTGAATCCGTTGCCGGAACAATTCCTCTTCGATTCTTCGCAATCCATCGGGCTGGCCGGCGATTGGTGCGGCGGCCCTCGGGTGGAGGGCGCTTATCTGTCGGGCCTGGCGCTGGCCAAGGCCATCGCATCGCGGTGACCCAGGGCAACCAGCTGGCCCTTCTGAAGGAGCGCCGCTTCGGGCCGTTTTTCTGGACGCAGTTCCTGGGCGCCGCCAACGACAGCGTTTTCAAGTTCGCGTTCATCCTGCTGGTGACCTATCGAGGCCCGGCCTACACAACGCTGCCGACCGCCACCGCGATCAACCTGATCCAGGCGGTGTTCATCCTGCCGTTTCTGCTGCTGTCGGCCACCAGCGGCCAGTTGTCGGACCGGATCGACAAGGCGCGCCTGATGCGGGCGGTCAAGTGGCTCGAGCTCGCCATCATGCTGCTGGGCGCGTGGGGCTTCGCCGAAAAGAGTTTCGTTACGCTGCTCGTGTGCACGCTGCTGATGGGCATGCATTCGACACTGTTCGGTCCGGCCAAATACGCCTATCTGCCGCAGCACCTGGGATCGTCTGAGATCGTGGCGGGCAACGGCCTGGTCGAAATGGGAACTTTCGTCGCGATCCTGCTGGGAACGCTGCTGGGCGGCGCCTTGATCGACACCGGCGAGCAAGGCCACCTGTACAGCGCGGCCACTTGCGTGGCGCTGGCCTGCGCCGGCGTACTCACCAGCCAGAAGATTCCGCCAACGCCGCCGCCCGATCCGGGGCTGCGGATCGACTGGAACCCGCTGCGGGTGACCTGGCGCAACGTGAAGATCGCCCGCGAGAGCCGGGGCGTGTTCCTGTCGCTGCTCGGGATCTCCTGGCTGTGGTTCTACGGCGTGCTGCTGCTGACGCATTTCGCGCCGCTGGCAAAGGTCACTCTGGGAGGCGACCCGGCGGTGGCCAACGTACTGGCCGGCGCGTTCACCGCGGGCATCGCGGCCGGCTCGCTCGCGTGCGCGCGCCTGTCGCGCCGGATGGTCGAGATCGGTCTGGTTCCTTTCGGCTCGATCGGGATGACCGTGTTCGGGGTCGATCTGTATTTCGCCTGCTCCGGGCTGCCGTACGCGCAGATGCAGACGCTCGGACAGTTCTTCGGCCATGCGCGCCACTGGCGGGTCCTGACGGATCTTTTCCTGTTGTCGGCGTGCGCGGGCCTGTACAGCGTGCCGCTGTACGCGCTGATCCAGACCCGCTGCGCGCCGACCCACCGGGCCCGGATCATCGCCGCCAACAACATCATCAACGCGCTGTTCATGATCGTGGCGTCCCTGTATGCGATCGTGATGCTCGACGTGGCCGGACTGACAGTGCCGCAGCTGCTGCTGTCGACCGCGCTGTTGAACGCGGCGGTGGCCGTTTATATCTACGGTCTGATGCCGGAATTCCTGTTGCGCTTCCTGTCCTGGCTGCTGGTGCACTCCATCTACCAGATCCGCACCAACGGAACGTCGCACATTCCCGAGCAGGGCGCGGCGCTGATCGTGTGCAACCACGTGTCCTATGTCGACGCCCTGCTGCTGATGGCCGTGAGCCCCCGTCCGATCCGCTTCGTGATGGACGTGTCGATCTTCCGCCTGCCGGTGATGTCGTGGCTGTTCCGCCAGGTGCGGGCGATTCCGATCGCATCGCGCCGCGTCGATGAAGCCGTCATGGAGCGCGCGTTCGAACAGGTATCGCAGGCGCTGCGCGAAGGCCAGCTGGTGTGCATTTTTCCGGAAGGCAAGATCACCGACGACGGCGAGCTGAACCCGTTTCGGCCCGGGTTGACCCGCGTGCTGCAGCGCGACCCGGTGCCCGTGGTGCCCGTGGCGCTTCAGGGCCTGTGGGGCTCGGCGTTCAGCCGCGCGCCGGGAATGCCGCGGCCGATCCGGGCCCTGCGCAGGATCTTTTCGCGGCTGAGCATCGAGGTGGGCGCCGCGCTGGACCCGGCCATCGCCACGCCAACGCTGCTGCAGCAGCAGGTGGCCGCACTGCGCGGGGCGTGGCGCTAGCGCAAAGGGCTGGGCGGATCCCTCGGCCTCCCGGTAAGCTTGGGGCATGTCCGGATCGACGTTCGGCCAGCTGTTGTGCGTGACCAATTTCGGCGAGTCGCACGGCCCGGCGATCGGTTGCATCGTCGACGGCTGTCCTCCCGGACTGCCACTGTCCGAAGCCGACCTGCAGCCGGACCTTGACCGGCGCAAGCCCGGCACCTCGCGTCACGTCACGCAGCGGCGCGAATCGGATCGGGTCGAGATTCTTTCCGGCGTGTACGAGGGCGGCACGACCGGCACCCCGATCGCTCTGTTGATCCGCAACGAGGACGCAAGGAGCAGCGACTACACGGAGCTGGCCCGGACCTTTCGCCCGGGCCACGCCGACTACACCTATTGGCGCAAATACGGAATACGGGATCCGCGCGGCGGCGGGCGCGCCTCGGCCCGGCTGACCGCGCCGATGGTCGCAGCCGGCGCCATCGCCCGCAAATGGCTCGGACAGACCTTCGGCACCCGCATCCGGGGCCACCTGCAGCAGCTGGGCGACCTGGCCGTGCCGTTCGAATCGTGGGAAATGGTCGATACCAATCCGTTTTTCGCGGCCAGCCAGCAAAGCGTTGCGCAGCTGGAGGCCCAGCTGGACGAGCTCAGGCGCAGCGGCGATTCGTGCGGCGCCGTGATACGGGTGCTCGCTTCGCACGTACCGGCCGGCCTGGGCAGTCCCCTGTACGACAAGCTCGACGCCCGCATCGCCTACGCGATGATGGGGATCAACGCGGTCAAGGGGGTGGAGATCGGAGCCGGGTTCGCTGCGGCCACCCAGCGTGGCAGCCAGCACAGCGACGAGCTCACGCCCGACGGCTTCGCGTCCAACCAGGCCGGCGGCGTTCTGGGCGGGATATCGACCGGGCAGGACATCGAGGTGCGCATTGCGCTGAAGCCGACCTCGAGCATCCGGCTGCCGCGCCGGTCGGTCGATCTGGACTATCGCTCCGTGATCGTCGCCACGCAGGGGCGGCACGATCCGTGTGTGGGCATCCGCGCCACGCCGATCGCGGAGGCGATGCTGGCCCTGGTGCTGATGGACCAGGCGCTGTTGCAGCGTGCCCAGAACGCCGACGTGCGGCACGAGCTGGCGCCCCTGCCAGCGGCTCCGCCCGACTGATCCTGCTTCGCTCGGCCCGCGCGCTACGCAGGACGAGTCCTCCGCAGCGCGTCAGCGCGAAGGAGGATGGCATAATCCAACCGAACTTCGCATCGGGATTCGCACGTGCTGGCCGCCTCGCGTACGCTTTACGACAAACTGTGGGATGAGCACGTCGTACACGTCGAGCCCGACGGCACCACGCTGCTCTACATCGACCGGCACCTGGTTCACGAGGTGACGAGTCCGCAGGCGTACGAGAGCTTGCGGCTGGCCGGGCGGCAGCCCTGGCGCGCATCCTCGATCATCGCCACCGCGGACCACAATACGCCCACGCGCGGCTGGGAAAACGGGCTCGAGGGCATCGCCGACGCCGTCTCGCGCGAGCAGATCGTCACCCTGGACGCCAACATCCTGCGCTTCGGGGCGGCCGCCTATTTTCCGTTCCGGGATCCGCAGCAGGGCATCGTGCACGTGATCGGACCGGAACTGGGCGCGACCTTGCCGGGGATGACCGTGGTGTGCGGAGACTCGCACACCGACACGCACGGGGCGCTGGGGGCGCTGGCGTTCGGCATCGGAACGTCGGAGGTCGAGCACGTGCTGGCCACGCAGACGCTGATGGCCAGGAAGGCGCAGAACCTGCTGGTGCAGATCGACGGGACGCTGTGCGCGGGTGTCAGCGCCAAGGACCTGGTACTCGACCTGATCGGCCGCATCGGCACGGCGGGGGCAACCGGATTCGTGATCGAGTTCGACGGCAGCACGGTGCGGGGCCTGTCGCTCGAGGCGCGCATGACGTTGTGCAACATGTCGATCGAAGCGGGGGCGCGCGCCGGCATGGTGGCCGTGGACCAGCTCACCATCGATTACGTGCGCGGCCGCGCATTGGCTCCAACCGGTGCGCAATGGGACGCGGCGGTGGCACACTGGCGCACGCTGCACTCGGACCCGGACGCCCACTTCGACCGGGTGGTCCGGATCGACGCAAGCCGGGTCGAGCCGCAGGTGACCTGGGGCACGTCGCCCGAAATGGTGTGTTCGATCGGCGGCAGCGTGCCGGATCCGGCACGCGAGCGTGATGCGGTCCGGCGCGCCGGCATCGAGCGGGCGCTTCAATACATGGGGTTGACGCCCGGGGTGCCGTTGACCGACATCCGGATCGACAAGGTATTCATCGGCTCATGCACCAACTCGCGCATCGAGGATCTGCGTGAAGCGGCCAACATCGTGCGGGGCCGGCGTGTGGCTTCATCCGTGCGCCAGGCGCTGGTCGTGCCCGGCTCGGGGCTGGTGAAGGCGCAGGCGCAGGCCGAGGGGTTGGATCGGGTCTTCGTGGAGGCCGGCTTCGAGTGGCGCGAGCCGGGCTGCTCGATGTGCCTGGGGATGAACGATGACCGGCTCGGGGCCGGCGAACGCTGCGCGTCCACCTCGAACCGCAACTTCGAGGGCCGCCAGGGCGCCGGAGGACGCACGCACCTGGTCAGCCCGGCCATGGCCGCGGCCGCGGCGCTGGCTGGGCGCTTCGTCGACGTGCGCGGAATCCGCTGATGCAGGCATTCACCCGCCACGCCGGCCTGGTGGCTCCGCTGGATCGGGCCAACGTCGACACCGACCAGATCATTCCGAAGCAGTTTCTCAAATCGATCCGGCGCACCGGCTTCGGCGTCAACCTGTTCGACGAGTGGCGCTACCTGGATCACGGCGAGCCCGGCCAGGACGTGGGCACGCGCCAGCCCAACGCGAACTTCGTGCTGAACCTGCCGCGCTACCAGGGTGCATCGATCCTGCTCGTCCGGCGCAATTTCGGCTGCGGATCCAGCCGCGAGCATGCCCCATGGGCGCTGCTGGAGTTCGGCTTCCGGGTCGTGATCGCGCCCAGTTTCGCCGAGATCTTCCAGAGCAACTGCCTGAAAAACGGTTTGCTGCCGGTGGCGTTGTCCGAAGCGGTGGTCGAGCGCCTGTTCGCCGAGGAGCAGGCGCAGCCCGGCTATCGGCTCAGCGTCGATCTGGCGGCGCAGTCGGTCACGACGCCGGCGGGCGAGGCGTTTGCTTTTGAGATCGACGCGTTCCGCCGCCAGTGTCTTCTGAACGGGTGGGACGACATCGCGATGACGCTGCTTCATGCCGAGCGGATCCGTGCCTTCGAGCAGCAGCGGCTGGCGCAGATGCCCTGGCTGGCCACGGTACGCGCGCCCGTCCGGAGCGGGCAGTGAAGCGGGCGCGCGTTGCGGTGCTGGCTGGCGATGGCATCGGCCCGGAGGTGGTGGCCGAGGCGGTGCGGGTGCTCAAGGCGGTCGGTACCCTCGAAGACCTGCAGTTCGAGTTTCTCGAAGCCGTGATCGGAGGGGCCGCCGTCGACCGGGACGGCGATCCGCTGCCGCGCCAGTCGCTGGCGACGGCCCGGTTGGCCGACGCGATACTGTTCGGCGCCGTGGGCGATCCACGCTTCGATGCGGCCCCGCGCGCCGCCCGGCCCGAGCAGGGGTTGCTCCGCCTGCGCAAGGAACTGGGCGTTTTCGCCAACCTGCGGCCGGCCACCGTATTTGCCGGACTGGAGGACGCCTCGACGCTCAAGCGCGAGCTGGTCGAGGGGCTGGACATCCTGATCGTGCGCGAATTGACCGGCGACATCTATTTCGGGCAGCCGCGCGGCATCCGGGTGCTGCCGGGCGGCGAGCGCGAGGGGTTCGACACGATGCGCTACTCCGAAAGCGAGATCCGCCGCATTGCGCACGTGGCGTTCGGGGCGGCCCGCCGCCGATCATCGCGCCTGTGCTCGGTCGACAAGGCGAACGTGCTGGAGACGACCCAGCTGTGGCGCGACGTCGTCACCGAGGTGGGCCGGGACTATCCGGACGTGCAGCTCACCCACATGTACGTCGACAACGCGGCCATGCAACTGGTGCGCGCGCCACGCCAGTTCGACGTGATGCTGACCGGCAACATGTTTGGCGATATCCTGTCCGACGAGGCCTCGATGCTGACCGGTTCGATCGGCTTGCTGCCTTCGGCCTCGCTGGATCAGGCCGGCAAGGGGCTGTATGAGCCGATCCACGGATCGGCGCCCGACATCGCGGGCAAGGGCATCGCCAACCCGCTCGCCACGATCCTGTCGGCAGCGATGATGCTGCGATACAGCTTCGAGAACGAGGCGGCCGCGGCGCGGATCGAACGGGCGGTCCAGCGCGCGTTGAAAGCGGGCGCCCGCACCGCTGACCTGGCGGGCGCGACGGGGGCCGCGCTCGGCACGCGCGCGATGGGCGATCTGGTGATTCGGGAGCTCGGGTGAATCACCCTCACCCCCGCCCCTCTCCCACTGGCGTGGGAGAGGGGAGACTCGTGAGAAGGACTTGCTCGGAATGAAGGTCGGTTTTGTCGGATGGCGGGGAATGGTCGGCTCGGTTCTGATGGAGCGGATGGCGAGCGAGCGCGATTTCGACCTTTTCAAGTCGCGCTTCTTCAGCACCTCCAGCCGCGGGGCCGCGGCCCCCGCCGTGACCGGCGGCGAGGCCCGGCTGCACGACGCGCACGACCTGGCGGCGCTGGGCGACTGCGATGCGATCCTGACCTGCCAGGGTGGCGATTACACCTCGGCAATCCATCCAAAGCTGCGCGCCGCGGGATGGAACGGATACTGGATCGATGCGGCCTCGTCGCTGCGGATGAACGACGACGCGATCATCGTGCTGGACCCGGTGAACCTGGATGTGATCCGGGACGGTCTGCGGCGCGGTGTGCGCGACTACATCGGCGGCAACTGTACCGTCAGCCTGATGCTGCTGGCGATCGACGGGCTCCTGAAGGCCGGTCTGGTCGAATGGGTCAGCGCGATGACCTATCAGGCCGCTTCCGGAGCCGGGGCCCAGCACATGCGCGAGCTGCTGCAGCAAATGGGGTTCGTGTTCGACGCGGTGCGCGACCGGCTGGCCGATCCGCACTCGGCGATCCTGGAGATCGATCGCTCGGTCAGCCAGGCGCTTCGCTCCGACCAGCTGCCCCACGAGCAGTTCGGAACCGCGCTGGCGGGCAACGTGATCGCCTGGATCGACCGGGACCTGGGCCAGGGCGTCAGCCGCGAGGAGTGGAAGGCCGGCGCCGAGACCAACAAGATCCTGGGCCGCGCCCCGATGGGCCAGCCGGGCTCCCTGATCGTCGAAGGCATCTGCGTCCGGGTGGGCTCGATGCGCTGCCACAGCCAGGCCTTGACGATCAAGTTGTCTCGGGACTTGCCGCTGGCCGAACTTGAAGCGTTGATCGCCGGGGCCAACCGCTGGGTCGAGCTGGTGCCCAACCGGCGCGACGACACCATCGGCTCGCTCTGCCCGGCCTCCGTCAGCGGGCGCTTGCGGATTCCGATCGGCCGGGTCCGGAAGCTGGCGATGGGAGGACAGTACCTTTCGGCTTTCACGGTGGGCGACCAACTGCTATGGGGTGCGGCCGAGCCGCTGCGACGTATGCTACGGATTGCGCTTGAACGGCTGGATTGACCGGCGGAGGCCGGCCACATCAGCCAAATGGGTGACCTGGACAGTTTCATACTTCCGAACCACATGTTGCGGGTAGTTCTAAACTTGCGCGCGTAAGTGTCTGATGTTATTTTCGAAAACCCTGTATTTCCGATGTTGAGGGGGCACCCGTGCCGTCGGACAAATTTAGAACCGTGCATCATCGGCTAGCACGCGCCGGCGTTGTCATCGCCATTGATCTGGGACTTGCGCTCGCAGTCGTCGGCGCGCAGGCCGCCGGACTGGGTCGACTGAACGTGCAATCGGCGCTCGGCCAGCCGCTGCGTGCCGACGTCGAGGTGCCCTCGGTCGGGCAGGACGAAGCGGCCACGCTGCAGGTGCGGCTTGCGCCTCAGACGGCGTTCCGCCAGGCCAACCTGGAGTTCAATCCAGCCTTGACCCAGTTGCGCTTCGACCTGGAGTCGCGCAGCGACGGCAGCTACGTCGTGCACGTCACCTCGGCGCAACCGGTCAACGAGCCGTTCCTGGACCTGCTGCTGGAGCTGAGTTGGTCGACGGGCCGGGTCCTGCGCGAGTACACGGTACTGCTGGATCCGCCGGCGCTGAAGACGGCGCCCGAGGTCGTATCGCCCGTTGTGGCGCAGACCCAACCGGTGGCGCCACCGCCTGCGACCCCGGCCATAACGCCGACTGAAGCCGCCGCGGCTCCGGCGGCGCCCCCAGCCGTCGCCGCCGCACCGCAGGCCCAGGTCGCGCCGCCCCCGGCGCCGGAACCGGCGGCGCCGCCGCCGGCCGCCGCCGCAACCGAGCCGGCTCCGGCAGCGGCGCCGAAGGCCGTCCCGCGGCGCGGGCGCGCCAAACCGGCGCCCGCCGAGGCCCCGCCGGCAGAGGCAGCCGCGACCAATTACAAGGTCAAGCCCGGCGATACGCTGGGGCGGATCGCACTGGCGAACAAGTCGGCGAGCGTTTCGCTTGATCAGATGCTGGTGGCGCTGCTGAAGGCCAATCCGAACGCCTTCATCCAGAACAACATGAACCTGGTGCTGGCCGGCGCCACGCTGACGATTCCGCCGGACAACCAGGCACGCGTGGTCGATCCGGGTGACGCACACCGCGAAGTGGTCGCGCAGAGCGCCGACTTTGCCGCCTATCGGAGCCGGCTCGCGCAGGTTGCTGCGGCGGCGCCAGCGCCACCTGCGGCCGCCCCCAAGGCCGCGGTCCAGGGCAAGGTGACCACCAAGGTTGAGGAAAAGGGCGCCCCTCCGAAGACCGGAGACCAGTTGAAGATCGCCAAGGCCGAGGCGGCCGCCACCGCGGCCACGCAAGCGGCCGATGAGGCGCAGATGCGCCAGCGGATGCTGAAAGAAGAGCAGACACGTGCCGAGGCGCTGAAGAAGACCAACGAGAAGCTGGCCAAAGAGCTGGAAGTGGTCAGCCGGGCCGCCGCGCTGGCCCAGGAGCAAGCCAAGGCGAAGGCCGACGCTGCCCAGTTGAAGGCCGAAGCGGCCGCGGCCAAGGCCAAGGCCGATGCAACGGCGGCCAAAGCGAGAGCCGAGGCCGATGCGGCTGCCGCCAAGGCCAAGGCCGAAGCGGACGCCGCGCGGGCGAAAGTCGAGGCGGCCGCGGCCGCCTCGGCGGCCAAGGCCCGGGTCATCGAGGCCGAGCAAGCCGCGCGGGCCAAGGCGGAGGCCGACAGACTGGCCGCTGCGGCCAAGAAAGCCGCCCCTGCGGTCGAACCGGCGCCGGTTGCGGCGCCCGCGCCGGCCACTGTGGCCAAGGCCGAGGCTCCCAAAGCCGAGGCGCCCAAGGCGCCTGCACCCGCCAGTGGCGGCGGGGAAAGCATGCTGGATCAGTTGACCTCGGCGCCGGTGCTGGGCACGCTGGGTTTGGTGCTGGTGTCGGCTCTGTTCGGCATCAACTTCTATCGGAAGAAGAAGGTTGAGCGGTCCGACCAGTTCAAATCCACGGTGGACGGCATGCGCGCCAACTCGTTGTTCGGCGCCACCGGAGGCCAGAGCGTCGACACGGGTGCGACCAGCACCTTCAATTCGAGCTTCATACCGGCAGCCTCGCAACTCGATTCAAACGAAGTCGATCCAGTGGCCGAGGCCGACGTGTACATCGCGTACGGACGCGAGGAGCAGGCCGAGGAGATACTCAAAGAGGCGTTGCGGCTTCAACCCGATCGGGTCGGAGTCCGCGTCAAGCTGCTGGAAATCTATTCACGCCGCGGCGACAAGGCGGCCTTCACCACGCTGGCGCAGGATCTGCACGACCGCTCGGGCGGAGCCGGCGAGGAGTGGGAGCGCGCGGCCAAGCTGGGCCGCTCGCTGGATCCGACCAATCCGCTGTACAGCGGAGGGGCGTCGGCCGGCGCCGATCTGGGCCACAGCCCGAGCACCGATCTGCGCGTTGCGGTGCCCGGGTCCGATTCGTACTCGACCGTCGGATCGGCGCTGCCGCCCCAGGTGGATAGCACCTCGACTCAGCCGTTGGTGACCGACACGCAGGGACGGGCGACCAGCCAGCCGGCCGCTGCAAGCGTGCTCGGAATGGCGCCCGGCACGCGCCAGGGTGCCGATTCCAAGATGGGAGACACGAAGCTGCCGGTGGACTCTCAAGTCAGTCCGCCCACGCGTGGTGCGACACCGGGTTTGGCGTCCGAGGCGCTCAGACCGTCAAGCAGCGCGTCAAGCAATACTCCGACGCTGCCCATGGACGCGCCCGCCAAGCCGCTCAGCGGCATCGACTTTGGGGCGCTGGATTTCGACCTTGGCCCGACCAAGACCGGCGCCGACGGTGCTGTAACGCTTTTGATGCCTGTGCCCGAAGAGCACGAGGCGTCGCCACAAAAGAGCGTTCCCGCGCACGAAGCTCCGACCGTGCCATCGATGGACCTGATGTTCGAGCCCACGTCCCCGAGTGCCCGTCGCGCCGGGCCGGCGACCGCCACTGGATCGGTTCCGATGCCCGAGATCGACCTGAACCTGCCGACGCTGAGCCCGTCCACGCGCCCGACGACGCCTTCGTCGCTGGAAGAAGCGCTTTCAAGACCCACGCTGCTGGGCGCCGTGGGCGCGTTGCCGGATGAGCACGCTTCGCGCCTGACCTCCAATACGGACCAGGCGACCGTGCCCTTGATCGACTTCGACCTGTCGGGAACGGAGAGCACACTTTCGGGGCGGCGGACCGAGACGCAGGCGGGCACTCCGCTGGCCTCGCAGATGGCCACCAAGCTGGATCTGGCGCGCGGCTACATCGATCTGGGTGTGAAGGACGGTGCGCGCGAGTTGCTCGAAGAGGTGATGCGGGACGGCACGCGCGAGCAGCGCCAGCAGGCAGTCGAACTGATCAAGATGGTCGAGGCCTAGCCGCGGGCGGTGCGCGTCGCCCTGGGGCTGGAGTACGACGGCACCGGGTTCGCCGGCTGGCAGACCCAGAAGGACGGCTCCGGCGTCCAGGACGCGGTTGAAGCGGCGCTGCGCTCGTTCATCGGCCAGCCGGTGCCGATCGTAGCCGCCGGCCGCACCGACGCCGGGGTGCATGCAACCGGCCAGGTGGTGCATCTGGACAGCCCGGTGCGGCGCGAGCAGGGCGCATGGGTGCGCGGGATCAACCGGTTTTTGCCGCGCACGATTGCGATCCGCTGGGCCCGCGAGGCGCCCGATCAGTTTCACGCCCGCTTCAGTGCCATCGGCCGCACCTACGAGTACTGGATCCTGAACGACCCGGTCCGCTCGGCGCTGCACGACCACCGCACTGGCTGGGTTTTCCGGCCGCTGGACGTGGGCGCGATGCAAAAAGCCGCCCACGCGCTGCTGGGCACGCACGATTTTTCCGCTTTTCGTTCGGCCGAGTGCCAGGCGGCCTCGCCGGTGCGCGAGTTGCGCCGATTCGAGGTCGAGCGCCTGGGACACCTGGTGCGCGTGCAGGTGGTGGCCAATGCCTTCCTGCACCACATGGTGCGCAACCTGGTCGGAACGCTCGTGTACATCGGCGTGGGGCGTCGTCCGCCGCAGTGGGCCGGCGAAGTGCTGGCCACGCGCGATCGCGCGGCGGCGGCGCCGACTTTCGCGGCGTGCGGGCTGTACCTGACGCAGGTCGAGTACGATCGGGCGCTCGATCTGCCGATCGGAGCCGATGTGGAGATGCCGTGCAGCCCGTGGCGCGAACCCGGATCAAGATCTGCGGACTGACGCGGCCCGAGCACGTCGCGCTGGCCGGCGAGCTGGGCGTGGATGCGGTCGGATTCGTCTGCTGCGAAAGCAGCCCGCGCTTCGTGCCGCCGGAACGCCTGGGTCTGCTCGCCGACGAACTGGCGCCGTTCGTCACGCCGGTGCTGCTGTTCGTGAATGCGGCGCGCGAGCGCATCGAGGAGGCGCTGCGGGCGGTCCCGCATGCGCTGCTGCAGTTCCATGGCGACGAGTCCCCTGCCGATTGCGCCCGCTTCGGGCGCGCCTACCTGCGCGCGGTGGCGATGGCCGAGGGAGTCGATTTGTTAGACTGGGAACGGCGGTTCCCGACTGCGGCGGCGCTGCTGGCGGATGCTCCGGGCGCCGCCTTCGGAGGAGGCGGCCGCGTGTTCGACTGGAGCAGGTTGCCGGGGGTGGAGCGCCGCAGCCGGCCGCTGATCCTGGCGGGCGGTCTGGACGCTTCCAATGTCGGTGCCGCGATCCGCGCTGCCCGGCCCCGCGGGGTCGATGTCAGCAGCGGCGTGGAGGCGGAGCGGGGGATCAAGAGCGAGGCGCTGATGCGCGAGTTCGTGGCCGCGGTCCGCGCGGCCGATGGCGTGTCCTGAGTCGGAACGATCAACGATGAAGCCCTACGAATTGCCGGATGCCCAGGGCCATTTTGGTCCCTATGGCGGCACGTTCGTCGCCGAAACGCTGATGTACGCGCTGGGGGAGCTGCGCCAGGCCTACCAGCAGTGCCGGTCCGATCCGCAGTTCCAGGCCGAGCTGCAAAGCGAGCTGAAGCATTACGTCGGCCGGCCCAGCCCCATTTATCACGCGCGCCGCTGGAGCCAGGAGCTGGGCGGTGCGCAGATCTACCTGAAGCGGGAAGACCTGAACCACACCGGCGCGCACAAGATCAACAACACGGTCGGCCAGGCGCTGCTGGCGCGCCGCATGGGCAAACGGCGCGTGATCGCGGAAACCGGCGCCGGGCAGCATGGCGTCGCCACGGCGACGGTGGCGGCGCGCTACGCGATGAAGTGCGTGGTGTACATGGGATCGGAGGACATGGGGCGGCAGGCCGCCAACGTGTACCGGATGCGCCTGCTCGGCGCCGTCGTGGTGCCGGTGGAAAGCGGCTCGCGCACCCTGAAAGACGCGCTGAACGAGGCGATGCGCGACTGGGTGACCAACGTGCGCGATACGTTCTACATCATCGGCACCGTGGCGGGCCCGCACCCCTACCCGATGATGGTGCGTGATTTCAACTCGGTGGTCGGCAAGGAATGCCTGCAGCAGATGCCTGAGATCGCCGGCCGCCAGCCCGATGTCGTGATCGCCTGTGTCGGTGGCGGCAGCAACGCGATGGGGATCTTCTACGACTACATCGGGCTGGAGCAGGTCAAGCTGGTCGGGGTCGAGGCGGCTGGCGAGGGCCTGGCGAGCGGGCATCACGCCGCCAGCCTCCAGCGCGGAACGCCCGGCGTGCTGCACGGCAACCGTACGTACCTGCTGCAGGATTCGCAGGGGCAGATCCAGGCCACGCACAGCGTCAGCGCCGGCCTGGACTACCCCGGGGTCGGCCCCGAGCACGCCTGGCTGAAGGATTGCGGCCGCGCCGAGTACGTCGGAGCCACCGATGCCGAGGCGCTGCAGGCATTTCACGACTGCTGCCGGATCGAGGGCATCATCCCGGCGCTCGAATCGAGTCACGCGCTGGCGCACGCGGCGCGGCTGGCTCCGACGCTGCCGGCCGATAAGATCCTGCTGGTCAATCTGAGCGGCCGCGGCGACAAGGACCTGCACATCGTGGCCGAGGCGGGCGGACTGGAGTTCTACTGCCGCGCCTCGTGCCGCGAAGCCAGCCTCGCCCACCTCGGAAACCGTTGATGTCGCGGATTGCCGAACGCTTCATGCGGCTGCGCTTCGAGGACCGCACCGGACTGATTCCTTACGTCACGGGCGGGGATCCGTCGCCGCAATCGACCGTGCCGTTGATGCATCGGCTGGCCGGGGCGGGCGCCGACGTGATCGAGCTGGGTGTGCCGTTTTCCGACCCGATGGCCGATGGGCCGGTGATCCAGCGAGCGTCCGAACGGGCGATCCGGCAGGGCGTCGGACTGGTCGAATGCCTGAAGTTCGTTGCCGAGTTTCGCCGCAACGACGCAACCACGCCGGTCGTGCTGATGGGCTACGCCAACCCGATCGAGCGGATCGGAACGGAGCGCTTTGAGCTGCTCGCATCGAGCGCCGGCGTCGACGGCGTGCTGGTGGTCGATTACCCGCCCGAGGAGTGCGCCGATTTTGCCGGGCGCCTGCGCGCGCGCGGCATCGATCCGATCTTCCTGGTGGCGCCGACCTCCACCGCGCAGCGGATCGAGCAGATCGCCCGCGTGGCCAGCGGCTACGTGTACTACGTCAGCCTGACCGGCATTACCGGCGCCGGCCACCTGGACGTCGCGGCCGTGGCGGAGCGGATTCCACCGATCCGCGAGCTCGTGCGCCTGCCGGTGGGCGTCGGGTTCGGCATCAAGGATGCCGCCAGTGCGCAGGCCATCGCGCGGGTGGCCGACGCGGTGGTGATCGGAAGCCGCGTGATCCAGGCCATGGAGGATGCGGCCGGCTCCGATCCGGTCGATGCGGCCGGCGTTTTCGTCTCGACGATCCGCGCCGCGCTGGACGAGCGGCTGCGTCGCGACATGGCAGCCAACGGGGGAAATAGATGAGCTGGATCGACAAGCTGTTGCCGCCCCGCATCAAGCAGGGCGGCTCGCGCAAAACGGTACCCGAGGGCGTTTGGACCAAGTGCCCCGGCTGCGAGGCCGTTCTGTACAGCGCAGAGCTGGAACGCAGCCTGCAGGTCTGCCCGACCTGCGCGCACCACCTGAGGATCCGCACGCGCGAGCGGCTCGATGCCCTGCTCGACCCCGAGGGCCGTTACGAAATCGGCCAGGAGATCGTTCCGGTCGACACACTGCGGTTCAAAGACAGCCGCAAATACGCCGAACGCATCCAGGAGGCGATGCAGGCGACCGGCGAAACCGACGCAATGGTCGTGATGGGCGGGGCCATCCGGGCCATCCCGGTGGTGGTGAGCGCCTTCGAATTCGAGTTCATGGCCGGCTCGATGGGGTCGGTGGTCGGGGAGCGCTTCGTTCGTGGCGCGCAGACCGCGCTGGAGCAGAAGGTGCCCTTCATCTGCATCACCGCCAGCGGAGGGGCGCGCATGCAGGAAGGGCTGCTGTCGCTGCTGCAGATGGCCAAGACCGCGGCCATGGTGGCCAAGCTGGCCGAGGCGGGCCTGCCGTATCTGAGCGTGCTGACCGACCCGACCACCGGCGGCGTGTCGGCCAGTTTCGCGTTCCTCGGTGATGTGGTGATCGCCGAGCCGAAAGCGTTGATCGGATTTGCCGGACCGCGCGTGATCGAGCAGACGGTGCGCGAAAAGCTTCCGGAAGGATTTCAGCGCGCGGAATTTCTGCTGCAGCACGGCGCCATCGATATGATCGTCGACCGCCGTGAGATGCGCGACGAGCTGGCCCGCTTGCTCGCGTTGCTGCTGCGACAGCCGATCGATGCGATCGCGTAGGGCGCCTATCGCGTAAGAGCGGCCCGCGGGTGACGCAACTCGACGCCTGGCTGCAGCGGATCGAGCGGCTGCACCATCGAACCATCGAAATGGGCCTGGCGCGGGTGCGCCAGGTGGCCGAGCAGCTGGCGCTGCGCCTGCAATGCCCCAGCATCGTGGTGGCCGGCACCAACGGCAAGGGGTCGACCTGCGCGATGCTGGACGCCATGCTGCGGGCGGCCGGCTACCGGGTCGGGCGCTACAGCTCGCCGCACCTGCTGCGTTTCAACGAGCGGGCGATGATCGACGGAGTGCTCGCCGCGGACGAGGCCCTGATCGAGCAGTTCGAGGCGGTCGAACACGCGCGCGGCGACGTCTCGCTCACCTATTTCGAGTTCACCACGCTGGCGATCCTGCGGCTGTTCTGCGCGCAACGGCTCGATGCGGCGGTTCTGGAGATCGGGCTGGGTGGGCGCCTGGACGCGGTGAACCTGATCGACGCCGACTGCTCCGTGGTGACCTCGATCGGGCTGGACCACGCCGACTACCTGGGGTCGACGCGGGACAGCGTGGCGTTCGAAAAGGCGCACATCTACCGGGCCGCCAGGCCGGCGATCTGTTCCGATCCATCACCGCCCGACGCGCTGATCGCGCACGCGAGCTCGATCGGTGCCGATCTGCGCATCCTCGGCCGCGACTTCGAAGCGATCGTGTTTTCCGAAACCGGCGCGGTGCAGCCGCATCCGCAACAGTGGACTTATCGGGGCCGGTCGGTGCGGCGCGCCGCGCTGCCCATCCCGTCGTTGCGCGGGCCGCACCAGCTGCGCAACGCGGCCGGCGCGATTGCCGCGCTGGAGGCGTTGCAGGAGGCGCTGCCGGTGAGCCAGCAGGCGGTTCGCGAGGGCTTGCGGCGGGCCGCAATCGAAGGCCGCTTCCAGGTCGTTCCGGGCCAGCCGGTGGTCATCCTGGATGTCGCCCACAATCCGCAGGCGGCCGAGGCGCTCGCCCTGACGCTGGATCAGCACCCCTGCCGCGGACGCACGCACGCGGTCTTCGCGATGCTGCGCGACAAGGATGCGGCGGGCGTGTTTCAGCAGATGGGCCGGCGCATCGATCGGTGGTACCTGGCACCGACGTCCGGTCAGCGCGGGATGGATGCGGGCACGCTGGCATCGGTCCTGCAGCCGCACGCGGCGCCCTCGGTTCGGCTGGACGAGCGCTTCGATTCGGTCGGCCAGGCGCTGACGGCGGCGCGGGCCGCGGCATCGCCTGATGATAGAATTTTGGTGTTTGGATCGTTCGTCACCGTCGCCGACGCGATGCGCGAATTGCGCAGCGACCGGCGCGAACCGAGGGGCGTGGATTCGAGATGAGATGAGCTCCGAAGGAGCGGGTGCCGACGAAGCGGCCGTGCGGGCCGGCAAGGCGGCCCGGATACGGACGCGGATGCGCCGGCGCCTGATTGGAGCGGCCGCGCTGCTGGTGGGCACCGCGGTGGTGGTTCCGATGATGCTCGACCCGGCGCCACGGCCGCTTCCCGACAACATTCCCGTCGACATCCCGAGCGAGCGCACGCCGTTTGCGCCTCGCCTGTCGCTGCCCTCCTTCGCGCCGAGCGCGCCGGTCGGCCCGCCCGGCGCTTCGGAGGGCAAGCCCTCCGAGTCGAACGCGCAGGCGTCGGCAGCGGCTGGCGGCGCCAAGGCGGATGTCGAACCGCCTCAGGCTGCTCCCGCCGCAGGCGCCGGGGAGGGCTCGGCCTCCGAAGCGAAGGAGGGCTCGCCCGACGAAGCGCGCAGCGCGAAGTCGGGACCGTGGTTCGTGCAGGCGGCTGCATTGTCCAACGAGAGCGCCGCGCGGCAACTGTCCGAGCGGCTGACCAAAGCGGGTATGACGCCTTTTGTCGAGCGAACCGAAGCAGGGGGTGCCACGCTGTACCGGGTGCGGCTCGGCCCGTTTGCCTCGCGCGACGCCGCGGTGAAGGCACGCCGGCGCCTGCATGCGATGGGGGTGGGCTCCAACGTAGTGCGGGTCGAGCAGGCCGAGCGATGAACCCGTTGGACCTGTCGCTGGTGGCCGTGGCTTTGATTTCGGTGATCGCCGGTGTGGTGCGTGGATTCGTGAAGGAGCTCACGGCCCTGGCCGGCTGGGTGCTGGCCGTGGTGCTGGTGATCCACTTTTCGGTCAGCATCGGCCAGCGTCTTCCGTTCGATCCGGGAGCGGGCGGAGTGCGCACCGCAATTGCCGCGATCCTGATCGTTCTGGTGTGCGTGCTGTGCGCGAGCCTGCTCGGGCGCCTGCTGCACGCCGCGATGACGGCGGCCAAGCTGGGCGGCACCGACCGGGCATTGGGGGCATTGTTCGGGATCGCGCGCGCCGGGGCCGTATGGCTGCTGGCGGCGCTGATCATCATTGACCTGGGAATGGCGCAGCGCGCCTTCTGGAAGTCCTCGCGGCTGGCCCCGTTGCTCGAGGCCGCGCTACGATGGATGTCGCCCGAGCTTGTACCTTCGGCCCCCTGGCTGAAGGTTGCGCCTGGAGCTTGAAACGATGTGCGGAATCGTCGGTGTAGTCGCTACGGGCCCAGCCAACCAGCTGCTGTATGACGCGCTGCTGCTGTTGCAGCACCGCGGACAGGATGCCGCCGGTATCGCCACCGTGCACGGCAACCGCTTCCACATGTTCAAGGGGGCGGGCCAGGTGCGCGACGTGTTCCGGACCCGCAACATGCGTTCGCTGCCGGGTAAATCCGGCATCGCGCAGGTCCGATACCCGACGCAGGGCTCGGCCAGCGACACCGAGGAGGCGCAGCCGTTCTATGTGAATGCGCCGTTCGGCATCACGCTGGTACACAACGGCAATCTGACGAACACCGAGACCCTGAAGGAAGAGATGTTCCGGCGCGACCGCCGCCACATCAACACGAACTCCGACTCGGAAGTGCTGCTGAACGTGCTGGCGCACGAGCTGCAGATCGCCAGCAACGGGTTGTCGCTGGATCCGGAGTCGATCTTCGCCGCCGTATCGGCCATGCATGGGCGCGTGAGCGGCTCCTACGCCGTGGTGGCCGAAATCGCGGGCTACGGCTTGCTGGCGTTTCGCGACCGCTTCGGCATCCGTCCGCTGTGCTTCGGCGTGAGGGAGACCGATGTGGGCACCGAGTACCTGATCGCGTCCGAATCGGTCGCGCTGGAGGGTCTGGGCTACCGCTTCGTGCGCGACGTGGCTCCGGGCGAAGCGGTGTTCGTCGATTTGGACGGCCGCTTCTTCAGCCGGCAGTGCGCCGAGCACGCGAGCCTGAATCCGTGCCTGTTCGAGTATGTCTACCTGGCGCGCCCCGACTCCCTGATCGACGGCATCTCGGTGTACGGCGCGCGGCTGCGGTTGGGCGAGTACCTGGCCAGCCGGGTGGCCCGCGAGTTGCGCACGGGCGACATCGACGTGGTGATGCCGATTCCGGACTCGAGCCGCCCGGCCGCAATGCAGCTTGCCAACCGGCTCGGTTTGAGCTACCGGGAGGGCTTCATCAAGAACCGCTACATCGGGCGCACCTTCATCATGCCCGGGCAGGCGGTGCGCGCCCGCTCGGTACGCCAGAAGCTGAACGCGATCGGGGTCGAGTTCAAGGGCAAGAACGTGTTGCTGGTGGACGACTCGATCGTGCGCGGCACCACCAGCCAGGAGATCGTGCTGATGGCCCGCGAGGCCGGCGCCAACCGGGTCTTTTTCGCCTCGTCGGCTCCGCCGGTGCGCTTCCCCAACGTGTATGGAATCGACATGCCCACCCGCGCCGAGCTGATCGCGGCGTCGCGCACGGACGAGGAGATCCGGCGCCTGATCGGCGCCGACGCGCTGATCTACCAGGGCATCGATGACCTGAAAAGCGCGGTGCGCGACGGCGCCACCCACCTGGACGGCTTCGAGGCCTCCTGCTTCGACGGCGTGTACATCACCGGTGACGTGACCCCGGCCTACCTGGCCCGGATCGAGCGCGCCCGCCTGGCACCCCAACTGACCGAGGGCGGGGGACTGTCGCAGCTCAGCCTGGCGATCGAATCGGCCGATTCGTGAGGCTGCAATGAGCCGGGACGACCAGCACGGCGGCACCCAGACCCGGGCGGTTCGCGCCGGAACGCTGCGCAGCCAGTTCAACGAGCACAGCGAGGCGCTCTTTCTGACCTCGAGCTTCGTGTTCGACAGCGCCGAGCAGGCGGCGCGGCGGTTTGCCGGACAGGAGGAAGGCTACGTCTATTCGCGCTTTTCCAACCCGACCGTGCGCATGTTCGAGCAGCGGCTGGCGGCGCTGGAGGGCGGTCAGGATTGCGTGGCGACCGCCTCCGGCATGTCGGCCATCCTGATGCTGTGCCTGGCGCACTTGAAGGCGGGCGACCACGTTCTTTGCAGCGCCAACGTGTTTGGCGCCACCGTGCAGCTGTTTTCGAATCAGCTGGCACGGTTCGGGATCGAAACCACCTTCGTGCAGGGCACGGATCCGTCCGGATGGCGGGCGGCGGCGCGACCGCGAACCCGGCTGATGTTCTGCGAAACGCCCTCCAATCCGCTGATGGAGGTGGTGGACCTGGCCGCGTTCGCGGCGCTCGGGCGCGAGCTGGGCGCGCTTACGGTAGTCGATAATTGCTTCTGTACCCCGGCTTTGCAGCGCCCGCTCGAGTTCGGCGTGGATCTGGTGATGCACACGGCCACCAAGTACCTGGACGGGCAGGGGCGGGTGCTGGGTGGGGCACTGGTCGGACGGGCCGACTTCGTGCGCGAGGTCCTGCTGCCGGCTTTGCGGACGACCGGTCCAAGCCTGTCTGCGTTCAACGCCTGGGTGCTGCTCAAGGGGCTGGAGACGCTGCCGCTTCGCCTCAAAGCGCAGTCGGCCTCGGCACTGCACCTGGCCCGGTGGCTGCAGGGGCAGCCCGCCGTGGCCCGGGTGCTGTACCCGGGGCTTGAATCGCACCCTCAACACACCTTGGCGCGGCTTCAGCAAAGCGGCTTCGGGGCGGTGGTCGCGTTCGAACTGAAAGCAGCCGAGGCTGAGGCGCGCCAGCGCGCCTGGCGCCTGATCGATGCGGTTCGCCTGCTGTCGATCACGGCCAACCTGGGCGACACGCGCAGCACCATCACGCATCCGGCAACGACCACGCACGGGCGCCTGACGCCCGAAATGCGCCAGCGGGCCGGCATCGGCGAGTCGCTGGTGCGGATCGCGGTTGGCTTGGAGGACGTCGAGGACCTGCAGCAGGACCTACAGCGTGGGCTGGAGGCCTGACGCGATAATGGGGCGTTGCTTGAAGGGTCTTAGCGCATGCGGGGGACTGCCGGTCGATGGCGCGCGGCGGGGGCCGGGGTTAACCTGCCCCCGAGCCCCGGTCCGTGCGGCGGCGTGAGAGCCGGGACGGTTGCCCCAGGGCCAATTCACTGTCATGTTGAGGTTGGACTCGTTTTCGAATCCGGCTGGGACGTGCAGCAGCAATCACGTTTTTGGCGCGGCATCGTTTCGGGAGCCGCGAGCAGGACAGCCGCGACATGACCAAGGTTTCCGACGACATCAAGCTGGGTGACTTGGCGCGCCGGGCCGCCAAAGCCTTGACCCGGGCCGGGCTTGAGCACCGGATCGACATCTACCGCGACATCGAAGTCGACGACCCGGCAGTCCAGAAGATGCTGGGCCGGCCGCATCGGGTTCGCATCCGGATCAAGATCACCGCGCAGAGCCTGCTGTTCGAGGATCGCCCGGGAGTCGCCGCCAACGACACCGACAGCCCGGTGCGCAAGAGCAGCGGCGAAGGCTCGCGCAAGAAAATCAAAGTCTAGCGCGGTCGCCGAAGCCACTTTGAACGCGTGGGTGCGCGGCCGATCCCGACTCGCTAGAATCGGCGCGCCTCGAGCAGTTACCAGCGAAGACCACAGACCCTACCGCCACACGACACAACGGAGGTTTCAATATGGATCGAACTAGGCGCAGGCTGGTTCAGGCAGTCGCTGGCGCGTCGGCCGTGGGGGCGGGGCTGCGCGCCGGTTGGGCCGCCGAACCAAGGGCCTTGGCCCTGTCGCATCAGTTTCCCGCCGGCACGGTCGAAGAGGGCGACTTCCGCGATCGGCTGTGCCGCAGATTCGCCGCCGATGTGGAGCGGCGCACCTCGGGTGCGCTGAAGATCACGATCTACCCGAATTCCTCGCTGATGAAGACCAAGGCGCAGATCAGCGCGCTGCGCAAGGGGGCGCTGGACCTGGGATTGGTGCCGCTGCCGTATGCGGGCGGCGAAATTGCGGAGGCCAACATCGGGCTGATGCCCGGAGTCGTTTCGTCCTACGAGCAGGGCGCGACCTGGAAAGAACTGCCGGTCGGGCGCACGCTGGCCGGTGTGCTGGCCGAAAAGGGCATCATGATCCTGAGCTGGATCTGGCAGGCCGGCGGAGTGGTCAGCCGCACCCGGCCGATCGTCGAGCCGGAAGATGCCAAGGGCCTGAAGGTGCGCGGCGGCAGCCCTGAAATGGAGATGGTGCTGAAAGCGGCCGGAGCGGCAGTGACGTCGGTTACGTCCGACGAGATCTACGCGGCCATGCAGACCGGCGTGCTAGACGCGGCGATGACGTCGTCGACCAGCCTGATCTCGTATCGTCTGGAGGAGGTGGCCAAGCAGCTGACCACGGGTCGCGGCAAGGCCTACTGGTTCATGCTGGAGCCGCTGCTGATGTCGCGCAGCGTGTTCGAGTCGCTGCCGAAGAACCAGCAAGAGGCGATCGTGGCGGCGGGCACGGCCCAGGAGGCGTTCGCGGTCGAGGGAGCGAAAGCCGACGATCAGAAAGTCGCCATGGTTTACCAGAAGGCCGGCGGCAAGGTGTACGACCTGACCGCCACGACCGTGGAGCACTGGCGCGCGCTGGCACGCGATACCGCGTGGAAGGACTTCGCTTCCCGCTCGGACAGCTGCGCTAAGCTGATGAAGCTGGCCGAGCAGACGATGGCTTGAGCCTGGCGGCGGGGGTGCCACGGCGAACTCGATGTTCGAACGGCTGTCGCGGGGGCTGGGCCTGATCAATCGCCTGTTCGCAGGCGTTTCGATGGCGGCGATGCTGGTGGCCTGCGGAGTTCTCACCAGCAGCGTTGCCACGCGCTATTTCCTCAAGTTACCGACCGACTGGCAGGATGAGCTCTCGGTGTTCCTGCTGGTCGGTGCGACCTTCCTGAGCGGCGCTTACGTGCAGGCGCGCCGCGGCCACATCGGCATCAGCTTGATGGCGGGCTTTCTGACGCCACGCTGGAACCGGCTGCGGATCTGGCTGTGCGACCTGCTCAGCCTGCTGTTTTGCTCGTTTTTCGCCTGGAAGTCGTGGACGCTGCTGATGGAAGCGGTGCACGAGGGGCAGACCACCGACTCGACCTGGGCTCCGCCGCTGTGGATCCCGTATGGATTGATGGCGACGGGCATGACGGTGCTGTCGCTTCAACTGGCGTTGCAGGTAGCCGGTTTCGGGCGTACGCAGGGCGAGCGCCGGTGAGCACCGGTGCAGTGGGCGCCGCTTACGGCGTGGCCACGCTCGTGTTCATGTTCACGGGGATGCCGATCGCCTTCGCGCTCGGCATCACCGCCGTGTCGTTCATGCTGGTGCTGATGCCGCTGGCGGCGCTCGATATCGTCACCGTGAACGTGTACGAGGAAATGGCCAGCATCACGCTGCTGTCCATTCCGTTGTTCATCCTGAAAGGCGCTGCGATCGGGCGCTCGCGCGCCGGGGCGGACCTTTACAGCGCGGTCCACGTCTGGATGAACCGGATCCCGGGCGGCCTGGGAATTGCCAACGTGTTCGCTTGCGCGCTGTTCGCCGCGATGGCCGGATCGAGCCCGGCCACCTGCTCGGCGATCGGCTCGGCCGGGATTCCCGAGATGCGCCTGCGTGGCTACTCGCCGGGATTTGCCGCCGGAATCATAGCGGCCGGCGGCACGCTGGGAATCCTGTTACCGCCGTCGATCACGATGATCATCTACGCGGTGGTGGCCGAGCAGTCTCTGGGGCGGCTGTTCCTGGCCGGCGTCGGCCCCGCCCTGCTGCTGGTGGCGCTGTTCTGCGGCTATTGCATGTGGCGCTACCGCCTGGAGCACCGCCGCGCGAGCGAGGCCTCCCGCGAGCACGGGGCTCGATCGGCCTTGCTCGACCACGAGCCGATCACGATGGCGCAACGGTTCCAGGCGCTGCCTCGGGTACTGCCGTTCCTGCTGCTGCTCACGGGCGTCATGGTGGCGCTGTACGGAGGCTTTGCGACCCCGTCCGAGACGGCCGGCCTGGGCGCTTTGCTCGCGCTCGCGCTGGTCGGCGCCATCTACAGGGTCTGGCGGCTGTCCGAGGTTGCCCCGATCCTGGTGGCGACGCTGCGCGAGTCCACGATGCTGATGTTCATCATCGGCATGTCGCTGCTGTACGCGTACGTGATGAGCTACCTTCACATCAGCCAGTCGACCGCGCAGTGGATCGTCGCGATGCACCTGTCGCGCTGGGTGCTGTTGACGATGATCCTGCTGATGGTGGTCGTGCTGGGTTTTTTCCTGCCCCCGGTGTCGATCATCCTGATGACGGCGCCGGTGGTGCTGCCGCCGTTGCGTGCGGCCGGGTTCGACCTGATCTGGTTCGGCGTTGCGATGACGATCGTGATGGAAATGGGGCTGATCCATCCGCCGGTCGGGCTGAACATCTTCGTGATTCGCAACGTGGCGCCCGATATACCGCTGCGCGACGTGGTGCTGGGTGTGCTGCCGTTCGTCGCGCTGATGACGCTGGCGGTGATCGTGCTGTGCCTGGCGCCGGGGATCGCCACCTGGTTCCCGGATGCGCTGCTCGGAGCGCGGATACATTAGCCCTGCTTCGCCCTTCGGGCTGCGCAGGGCGGGCGGTGTTGATCCCTTCGCAGAAGGGATCAACACCGCCCGATGATCGAGGCGGTGGCGATCAGCTCCTCGGTCAGTGCCGCCACGGTGCGGCCCGACACCGCGTAAGGATCGACCATGGCCTGCTCGGAATACTTCAGCAGCGTCGACGAATTGACCTTGGACAGATTGACCTGGCCCATGGTCCAGCTGGCGAAGCGGCGCTCGGCAATTTCCTCGTAATTCAGGAGTGTCACGCGCCGATGGCGCCGGTCGCACACGATCCGGTTGTACAGCGCATTCACCGGGTCGCGACCGCCCTCCAGAACCTGCACGAACGCCTCGCCGCCGTGGCACAGCACGCCGGTGACTCCGAGCTCGGGGTTCTTGCGGCGCGCCTGCAGCAGGATCGCCTCGACCAGCCCTTCGGCCACCGGTTCGGCGGCGCGGCTCGCATAGAGCAGGCGCACCAGCATCGGGTCAGGTCCTGGCCGTGGCGGCGCCGATCAGCGACAGGAACTCGCGGCGCAGATTGACGTCCTTCAGGAACGAGCCGCGCATCACGCTGTTGGTCATCTTCGATTCGGTGTCCTTGATGCCGCGCCAGTGCAGGCAGAAGTGATCGGCTTCCATCACGATCGCAAGCCCGTCGGGCTGGACCCGCTCCTGCAGCAGATCGGCCAGCCTGGCCACCGCCTCCTCCTGGATCTGCGGGCGGCTCATCACCCAGTCGGCCAGGCGGGCGTACTTGGACAGTCCGATCAGGTTGGAATGCTCGTTCGGCATCACGCCGATCCACAGTCTGCCGAAGATCGGACACAGGTGATGCGAGCAGGTGCTGCGGATCACGACCGGTCCGACGATCATCAACTCGTTCAGATGCTCGACGTTCGGAAACTGGGTGATGCCGGGCTCGGGCAGATAGCGCCCGCGGAACACTTCGTCCACGAACATCCGGGCCACGCGGTTGGCCGTGTCCTGCGTGTTGTGGTCGCTGACGGTGTCGATCACCAGCGTCTCGAGCAGATCCTGCATCCGGCCCTCGACTTCCGCGCGCAGCGCCTCCAGCTCGCCCGGCTCCAGGTAGCGGGAGATGTTGTCGTTGGCGTGAAAGCGGACCCCGGCCTTCATCAGCCGTTCCCGGATGCGGCGCGACACCGACGCCGCCACCGGCTCCTCGGTCACGTTCGAGACACTGGCCAGCGCGATAGGAGTCATCTGGAATCTTTCGAAATCGACCCGATTCTAAGTCGACGGCGGCCGGTAAGCGAATCGGGCGGCCGCGCGCTCCGTGCGATGATTCCACCATGCCCCTGACGTCGTTGTTGGAGCCGCTGATCCCGGTGGCGCACCAGGCAGGCGCCGCCATCCTGCGCGTCTACGCCACCGACTTCGACGTGCGGCACAAGGCCGACCGCTCGCCGGTGACCGAGGCCGATCTGCAGGCCGAGGCGATCATCGTCGCGGCCCTGGCACGTCTGACGCCGGACACCGCCGTCGTTTCGGAGGAGGCCGCATCCGAGTCGGGACCGCCCGCCGTCGCGGAGCGGTTCTGGCTGGTCGATCCGCTGGACGGTACGCGCGAATTCGTGCGGCGTAGCGGCGAATTCACCGTCAACATCGCGCTCGTTCACGATGGAACGCCCGTGCTCGGGTTGATCTACGCGCCCGCGCTGGGACGCCTGTATGCGGGTTCGATCGAAGACGGCTCGATCGTCGAGACCGGCGGTGAACGCCGCCGCATCGCGTGCCGCCGGCCTTCGCCCGAAGGCCTCACCGTCGTGACCAGCCGCTCGCACCAGGAGCCCGCTCCGTGGAGGCAGCTGCTGGCCACAAGGAAGATCGCCTCGCACATGACGGCCGGTTCCTCGCTGAAGTTCGCACTGGTGGCTTCGGGCGAAGCGGACGCGTATCCGCGAACCGGCCGCACGTGGGAATGGGACACCGCCGCCGGACAGGCGATCGTTTCGGCGGCTGGTGGACATGTTGCCGGCGCCGACGGAGCCGAGCTGCGCTACGGCAAGCCAGGCCTCGTGAATCCGGCCTTCGTCGCCTTCGGATTGAGCGATTGAAACGCCGCATCGCACAACCCGGTCGGGTCGAGTTCGATACAATCGGCCGCACACCAACACGAACATCGCCCATCGGCGCCTGCCGCGCGTGAGCGCCGTCCCGACGACGCCATGACCCGAAAACGAACCGGCCGCGAACCGAAGAAAGGCTGGTACGCACTGCTGCTGCTGCAGTACGTGCTGGCGCTGTGCGTTCCGTTCTACAACACGATCGAGCCGACGCTCGCCGGCGTGCCGTTCTTCTACTGGTACCAGCTGGCGATGGTCCTGGTGTGCGCCGTTTTGACGGCGATCGTTTATTTCGCGACCCAACCCCGGACCTGAACCGGGCGTGACCGGCCTGCACACCGACTGCGCGCGATGGCGACCTTGAACCTGACCGCGTTGATCGTGTTCGTCCTTCTGTTCGCGTTCATCACAGGGCTGGGATTCGCGGCGGCCCACTGGCGCCGGGGCGACCTTCAGCGGCTGCATGAGTGGGGGCTCGGGGGCCGGCGCTTCGGCACGCTGGTCAGCTGGTTCCTGATCGGCGGCGATCTTTACACCGCCTACACCTTCATCGCGGTGCCGGCCCTGGCTTTCGGGGCAGGGGCGTTGGCGTTTTTCGCGGTGCCGTACACGATCATCGTGTACCCGATCCTGTTCATCGTGTTCCCCCGGCTGTGGTGCGTGGCGCACCGGCACGGCTACATCACCTCGGCGGACTTCGTTCGCGGCCGCTTCGGCAATCGTTGGCTGGCGCTGGCGGTGACGGTGACCGGCATCGTGGCGACGATGCCGTATATCGCGCTGCAGCTGGTCGGCCTGCAGGTCGTGATCGGGGCGATGGGGTTGGCCGGCGAGGGCTGGGTGGGCGATGCTCCGCTGATCATCGCGTTCCTGATCCTGGCCGCCTTCACGTACTCCAGCGGACTGCGCGCGCCGGCGGCCATCGCGGTCGTGAAGGACCTGCTGATCTTCATCACCGTGTTCGCGGTCATCGTGCTGGTGCCGCCCAAGCTCGGCGGATACGCAGCCATCTTTGCCTCGGTGCCGCCGCAGAAGCTGCTGCTGGCGCCCCCGCCGGCCGGCTCCACCGGGGCCTACGGCGTGTATGCGACGCTGGCGCTCGGCTCGGCGCTGGCGCTGCTGCTGTATCCGCACTCGGTGACGGCGATCCTGAGCGCCAGCAGCGCGCACGCGGTCCGGCGCAATGCGGCCATGCTGCCGGCCTATTCGCTGGTGCTCGGGCTGCTCGCGCTGCTGGGCTTCATGGCGATCGCGGCCGGCGTGGACAAGCTGCCCGCGTATGCGGCGGGGTTCCAGCAGTTCAAGGCGAATTTCGCGGTGCCGGCGCTGGTGCTGCAGATGTTCCCGCCGTGGTTTGCCGGCGTCGCCTTCGCCGCGATCGGGATCGGCGCGCTGGTGCCGGCGGCGATCATGTCGATCGCCGCCGCCAACCTGTTCACGCGCAATATCTACCGGGAATTCCTCCGGCCCGGCTGCGACGAGGCGGAAGAGTCGCGCATGGCCAAGTGGATGTCGCTGATCGTTAAAGTCGGAGCCCTGGTTTTCATCATCGCGGTCAACCAGCAGTACGCGATACAGATGCAGCTGCTCGGCGGCATCTGGATCATCCAGACGTTGCCCGCAGTCGTGTTCAGCCTGTATACGCGGTGGTTCAACTCGTGGGCGCTACTGGCCGGCTGGGCCGTCGGCACGGCCGTCGGAACCGCGGTGGCGGCGCAGGCTGGTTTCAAGCCGACCTGGCAGTTGGCGATCGCCGGACACGGTTTACCGGGCTATACGGCGCTGTACTCGCTGATCCTGAACATCGCGGTCGCCGCGGCGCTGACCGTGCTGTTCAGGCTGCTGAAGCTGGGCGCGGACCGCGACGAGACGCAGGCGTCCGACTACCAGCCGGCCTGAGCCGCCTACGCGCTTCGCGCTTCGGCGGCCAAGCCCGCCTGCGCAGCGGGAAAGGGGAGGGCTCGCCCTGCGAAGCCGGGCTACGCCCGGCGAAGCAGGGGGTGAGGGCCGCCAAGCGCAGGCAAATTATTTAGGCTGCGCCACGATCCGCAAGTAGGACTTCAGGGTCTTCCATCCGCCGGGGAATTTCGCCCGCGCTGCTTCTTCCGACACCGATGTCGGGATGATCACGTCCTCGCCCGGGCGCCAGTTCACCGGGGTAGCCACCGTGTGGCGCGCCGTCAGCTGTACCGAGTCCAGGGCCCGGAGCACTTCGTTGAAGTCCCGCCCCGTGCTCATCGGGTACAGAATCGACAGCTTCAGCTTCTTGTCGGGGCCGATCAGGAACACCGCGCGAATCGTCGCGTTGTCGGCCGCGGTCCGGCTCGAAGCAGTACCGCTGGCGTTCGGATGGATCATGTCGAACAGCTTGGCGACCTTCAAATCGGTGTCCCCGATCAGCGGGTAGTTCAGCGGCGTACCTTGGGTTTCCGCGATGTCCGCGGCCCAGCGCCGGTGATCCTCGACACTGTCGATCGACAGGCCAATCACCTTGGTGTTGCGCTTGTCGAATTCGGGCTTCAACTTGGCCAGGTAGCCCAGCTCGGTGGTGCAGACCGGCGTGAAGTCCTTCGGGTGGGAAAACAGGATCGCCCAGCTGTTGCCAATCCACTCGTGGAAGCGGATTTCTCCTTCGGTCGTCTGGGCGGTGAAATCGGGTACCTCGTCGCCAATTCGCAGGCTCATCGCAGTGCTCCATTTCGCGCGTCTAAAACAGGGCTCGATCAAATCGGGCCGCCTTGCCGACTCGCACTCGCGCGGTCGCAACGCAGGCCGAGCGGCGCGTGGCAGTCGGCCAATGTTAGCGTCCAGAACGACGGCCGCTAAATAAAGGGGCGTTGGACGGGTATTCAAAAAGCTTCGTTAGGGGGGTTGGTCCGAAAAATCATGAGACCACAGTCCCGGCAAGCTAATCCGTCAGGATGGTGATCGGCGGGGTGCCGAATTGGCGACAATCGACCGATACCTGGTCAGGTCCCCTTCGGAAAGATCCCTCGATGAAACGAATCCTTGCTTGCGCCGTGCTAACTGCCGGGTTGACGTCGATCGCCGCGGCGGCCGACGTCGGGGTGTCGATACAGTTCGCCGAGCCCGGCGTGTTCGGCCGCGTGGACATAGGCCAGTTTCCGCAGCCACAGGTGATCGTGGCGCGGCCGGTGATGATCGAGCCGGCGCCGCCGGCCATGCCGCCGCCGGAACCGCTGTACCTGTGGGTGCCGCTGGAGCACCGCCAGCACTGGGAGCGGTACTGCCGCCAGTACCACGCCTGCGGCCATCCGGTGTATTTCGTCAATCACGTCTGGTACAAGAACCACGTGATGGCGCACCGGGAACGCGCCGAAGAACGGCACGCGGAACGACGCGACGAAGGGCGCGATGAGCATCGCGGCGAGGGCGAGCATCGCGAGCACGGGCGCGAGCAGGACGATCACGGTCGCCACTAGAACCACGACGGCACCACGGCAGATGCCTCGTCAGTTCCGTGGCCAGGAGGTCGATACGATGGGTAGGGCGCAAACGGACGCTTCGACGCAAGGCCATCCGGCCAAGAGCAACTGGTCCTGGATGGGCAAGTACCTGATCGTGATCGTGGCCGCACTGGTGCTGGGCGCCGTACTGGCCGGCCTGGAACCATTCAAGAGCGCAACGATCGGCACCGCCCGGATCGGCGCCGGCTCGCTGGTGCAGTTCATCGCGCACGGCGGGGCGCTGGCGTTGCTGTGGACGCTCGGTTACCGCCATTCGGCGCAGTTGCGCCGCATCGGGGGCCGCGCGGCTCACCTGACCTCGACCGTGCTGGCGCTGATCACGCTGATCGTGGTTGCGCTCGCTTATGGGGTGCTGCTGCGTTTCATCAGCCCGTTTCTGGCGCCGGATCTGAAGCCTTTCGTCGACTGGACCTTCATCGTCGGCATCCTGTGCGCAGCCGCCTGGCTGCTGTGGGTGCTGTTCGCCGATTCGGAGGCGTGGATCGAGGCGGTGGGCGTGGACATGCACCGCAACGCCGCCCGCAAGGCCGGCGCGGTACCGGGCGACGATCGAGCCCGCGGCTAGTACCGGCCGCACCGGATGTCGCCTCGGGTAGCGGGCATACCCGGGGCGAGTCCGAATTCCTCGTTGATCAAGTGGTCCGGAATACCCACTCCAACGTGCCGAAGGTCACTTGCACGAAGTGAAATCTCTGGCAGCATGGGGCCGCCTTGAGCTCGGTCTTTGAAACGTACGACCGGAGCGTACGAGGCGCACGGAAGGAGGGGTTCCGATGGCCACAATCGCGCGGGGATGGTTGACCTCAGACTGCGTCACCCGATTGAGCGCTGCGTTGCTGATCTTGACGGGTGTGCTGGCTCAACCGGCAAAAGCGGTACCGATCAGTTACGAGCTGGACGTGGTGGGCACCAATGCCTCCGGCACGTTTGCCGGCATACCGTTCTCGAACGGCGCGCTGGTCCTGACCTTCGAAGGCGACACGACGACCGTCGTGCCCTTTACCGTTCAAGGCACGAAGGGACCCACGACGGGTTACGTCAACCTGCTCGGCACGGCGACCGTCACCGTCATCGACACCGTCAAGGGCACCTCCGTGGGCGGGGGCACGATCCTGCCGTCGGCCGGCATCTTCATCAGTGTCGATAATACGAATGGCGGCATCGGTTTCGGATCCTTCGGAGTGCCTCCGGGCAGTGCGAACTTTCCCGGACAGGTGGCTTATCCGTCGGGCATGCTGGTGGAACCGGCAACGGCCGTGGCGACCTACGATCTGAAAGGCAGCGCGCGCTTTACGGGGTTCTCGATCACTTGCGTCAACTTTCCCGCCACTCCTTGCGGAGCCGGAATACCCCTTCCGACCTCGGCGGGCGAGCTGATCCTGAACCAGGAAACCATTGCTCCTGCGGTGTTCACCGCGACGGTTCAAGCGGTCACGCCGTTTTCGAGTTTGACGGCCGAAGCGGAAGTCGGCGCCAGGCGCTTCGAGGTCGAAGGCCATTTTTCGCTGGGCACCACCAGCAACGGCATCAACCCACTTTCCGAAGCCGTTACGCTGCAGCTCGATTCCTACTCGGTGACGATTCCTCCGGGCTCATTCACGCGGTCCAAGTTGGGCGGATACGAGTTCAAGGGAAAGATCGCCGATGTGTGGTTGAGGTTTTTCCTCAAGGCGGACACCCCGGCAACGTACCGGTTCCAGGTCGAAGGGGCGGGAGCGGGGCTGCCGGAGCTGACGAATCCGCTCACGGTGGAGATGACGGTCGGCGACGACAGCGGCGCCGCAACCGTGATAAGTGAAGACAGGTAAGCATGGTGGAAGCGCCGGTCTAGAACCAGCGCCGTGCTTGATCCGTCGCCCGCGCTGAAGTTGTGGGCGGCGCGGCGCCGAGCGAGGCTCGCGCGGCAGGATGCCATTTCGATCCAGCAGCGCGAGCTGGCTCAACTGCTGCGTTGTGGCGCGCGCACCGCGTTCGGGCGCGCTTCGCCGTCCGCCCGGCCAGCCGGTTCGTCCTGCTCGGTGGCGAGGACGGCTGGCTCGGCAGCGCCAACTTCGCCGACCAGATCGAGCTGTGGCGGCAAGGTCGCACCATCACGATGCCGCTGACGGCAGCCGCGGTCGCCGCGCAGTTCACGACCGTCTCGGTGCTCAACCCGGCGCAGGTGGATAGCAGTTTGCGCGGCAGAGCGCAGAGCTCTCTACCGGTGTTCTCCCTCTCCCGCTTGCGGGAGAGGGTTGGGGCGAGGGTGGCGCTTACTCCGGCTGCGCCTGCGCAAGCTGCTTGCGTCGGTATTCGCCCTGACGCTCGAGCATCCAGCCCGGGTACTCGGGTGGCAGTGCGCTCACCTTGTCGAGCGCAGCCAGCTCATCGGCTGTCAAGGCGACCTTGGTCGCCGCCAGGTTGTCCTCGAGCTGATCCGGACGCTTGGCACCGATGATGACGCTCGTGACGACCTTCTGATGCAGCAGCCACGCAATGGCGATCTGCGCAACCGAGACAGCCTTGGTCTTGGCGATGTTGCGCATCACGTCGATGCACGCGTAGGCCCGCTCCAGGTCCACCGGCGGGAAGTCGAAGACGGTGCGACGACTGCCGGGCTCTCCCTGAGTATCGCGGCCGTACTTGCCGCTCAAAAGTCCGCCCGCCAGCGGGCTCCACACGAGCAGACCCACTCCTTCGGCCAGCATCAGCGGGACCAGCTCGCGTTCCAGATCGCGTCCGGCGAGGGTGTAGTACGCCTGCACGGATTGGACGCGGGAAAGACCGAGGCGCTCGGACACGCCCAGCGCCTTCATGACATGCCAGGCCGCCCAGTTCGACACGCCCACGTAGCGCACGTGCCCCTGTTGCACCAGGTCATCGAGGGCAAGTACGGCCTCTTCGATCGGCGTTGCCGGATCGAAGCCGTGGATCTGGTACAGGTCGATGTGGTCCAGCTGCAGCCGTTTCAGGCTTGCTTTGACGCCGTCCATGATGTGAAAGCGCGACATGCCGCGCGAGTTGACGGACTTCGTGCCCGTTTCGCTGAAGACCTTGGTCGCGACGACGACGTTCTCGCGCGGCACCTTGAGATTCTTCAAAGCCTGGCCGGTGATGAGCTCGGACCGACCGTCCGAATAGGCGTCGGCGGTATCGATGAAGTTGATGCCCGCATCCAGGGCGCGGCCGATCAAGCGATCGGCGTCCGACTGTTGGACATCCCCGATTTGGCGCCAGATTCCGTCTCCACCGCCGAACGTCATGGTGCCAAGGCACAGTTCCGAAACGAACAATCCGGTACGACCTACGTTCCTGTATCGCATTCGATGGACTCCTGTTCGAGTGCGGAAAGACTAACAATGCGATCGCACCGGATGGTTACCGGCACATAAGCGCTCGTTTCAGCCGTAACCTCGTGCGCGGGATAGCGAATAAGCGGCAGGTGACGACCGCGGGACGAATAGAACTTGGCTCCCCGACCAGGGCTCGAACCTGGGACCTGCGGATTAACAGTCCGTCGCTCTACCGACTGAGCTATCGGGGAACAGGTGGGCAATTATATCGGCCGGTCGGCGCCCGATCGTCCGATTGCAGACGGATTTCGCTAGGACTTCAGTACCGCGGCGATCGCGTCGCACACGGCGTCGAGATTGCCGGAGTTCAGCGCGGCCACGCAGATCCGGCCGGTGCCGATCGCGTACACCGCGTGCTGCTCGCGCAGCCGGTCGACCTGCACCGACGTCAGGCCCGAATAGGAGAACATGCCGCGCTGGCGGCGCACGAACGAAAAATCGGTCGCAACGCGGCGCTTGGACAGGCCCTCGACCAGGCGCTCGCGCATCGATCGTATCCGCTCGCGCATGCCGGCGAGCTCCTTTTCCCACTGCGCGCGCAACTCCGCGCTGGCCAGCACCGCGCTCACCAGCGCGGCCCCGTGCGTGGGCGGGTTCGAGTAATTGGTGCGGATCACGCGCTTTAGCTGGCTGAGCACGCGTTCGGACTGCTCGCGCGAGCCGGTCAGCACCGTCAGCGCGCCGACCCGCTCGCCATACAGCGAAAACGACTTGGAAAAGGAGTTCGCCACCAGCGCATCGATTCCGGCGGACGCCACCAGCCGAACGGCGGCGCTGTCCGACTCCAGTCCCTCGCCGAAACCCTGGTAGGCGATGTCCAGAAAGGGCACCAGCTTGCGCTGGCGCACGCACTCGACGATCTGGCGCCATTGCTCCCCGTCCAGATCGACGCCGGTCGGGTTGTGGCAGCACGCGTGCAGAACGATGACGGTGCCGGGCTCGGCCTGGCCCAGCGCGGCGAGCATCCGCGCAAAATCCAGCCCGTGCGTGGCCGGGTCGTAGTACGGATAGGCGCGCACCTTGAAGCCGGCCGCTTCGAACAACGCCCGATGGTTCTCCCAGCTCGGCTCGCTGATCCATACGGCTGCGTCCGGGTTCAGCCGCTTGATCAGATCGGCGCCGATCCTGAGCGCGCCTGTGCCGCCGAGCGCTTCGGCCGTGACGCAGCGGCCCGAGCGGATCGCCTCGGAGTTGGCCCCCAGCAGCAGCTGCTGCACCTGCGCCGCATAAGCGGCCGGCCCCTCGATCGGCACGTAACCGCGCGGCGAAGGCGCCTTCAGGCGCTCCTGCTCGGCGGCGCGCACGCATTCCAGCAGTGGGATACGGCCCTGCTCGTTGTAATACACGCCCACGCCCAGATTCACCTTCGCGGGGCGCGGGTCGGAGTTGAACGTCTCCGTCAGACCGAGGATCGGGTCGCGGGGGGCCAGTTCGACCGAAGTGAAAAGGGATGTCATGGCGAAGCGATGCGGCGCCGCAAAAAAGAAGGGTGGGAATTTCCTAAGGACGCCACGGCAGTCTACAGGAGGGTCATCTCCGGGCTTTACCGCAAAAAGCGGCGCCTGGATAGACCCGAGCCTGGCGGCCTGCCGGGGCCCACGCGTAAGGGGGAAGGGGTCTCAGATTAACGTCTAAGTCATTGATTGTTTGATGTTGTCTTATGTAACGGACGATTTCCGCCTCTAGGACTTTCCGGGGCTGGGTGCTAGCATCCGCCATTTGCTCGCTCTTATTGCACCGCGGTAATGTCAACGGCTTCGGTGGCCTGCACCCAAGCGTCTCCATTCCAGCTTCACCAGCCCTTTGCGGCGGCTGGTGATCAGCCGGAGGCGATCGCTCGACTGGTCGACGGCCTGAACGATGGCCTCGCCTTTCAAACGCTGCTCGGGGTGACCGGCTCGGGCAAGACGTTCACGATGGCGAACGTGATTGCCCAAATCGGTGCTCCAACGCTGGTGCTTGCACCGAACAAGACGCTGGCGGCACAACTGTATTCGGAGATGCGCGAGTTTTTCCCGAACAACGCGGTCGAGTACTTCGTATCGTACTACGACTACTACCAGCCCGAAGCGTATGTGCCGTCGCGCGATCTGTACATTGAAAAGGACAGCAGCGTCAACGAGCACATCGAGCAGATGCGGCTGTCGGCCACCAAGTCGCTGCTGGAGCGCCGCGACGCGATCATCGTGGCCACGGTGTCGGCGATCTACGGCATCGGCAATCCGAACGACTATCACTCGATGATCCTGGTTGTGCGGCACAACGACCGCATGACCCAGCGCGACATCATCGTGCGGCTGGCGGCCATGCAGTACCGCCGCAGCGAGAGCGACTTCGTGCGCGGCACCTTCCGCGTGCGCGGCGACACGATCGACGTGTTTCCGGCCGAGCACATGGAAGTGGCGGTGCGCATCGAGCTGCTCGACGACGAGGTCGACACGATCCTGCTGTTCGACCCCCTCACGGGCCGTGCTCGGCAGAAAGTGCCACGCTTCACGATCTATCCGTCGTCGCACTATGTAACGCCGCGGCAGACCGTGCTGCGGGCGATCGAAACGATCAAGGTCGAACTGAAGGAGCGCGTCGAGTTCCTGATCGGGCAGGGCAAGCTGGTGGAGGCGCAGCGGCTGGAACAGCGCACCCGCTTCGACCTGGAAATGCTGGTCGAGCTGGGCTTCTGCAAGGGGATCGAGAATTACACGCGCCACCTGTCCGGCGCGCAGCCGGGCGAGCCGCCGCCTACGCTGATCGACTATCTGCCGCCCGATGCGCTGATGATCATCGACGAGTCGCACGTGACGGTGCCGCAGCTGGGCGCGATGTACCGGGGCGACCGCTCGCGCAAGGAAACGCTGGTCGAGTACGGCTTCCGGCTGCCCTCGGCGCTGGACAACCGGCCGCTGCGATTCGACGAGTTCGAGCGCAAGATGCGTCGCTGCATCTTCGTGTCGGCCACGCCGTCCGACTTCGAGCTGCAGCGCTCCTCCCAGGTGGTCGAGCAGCTGGTGCGGCCCACCGGGCTGGTCGATCCGCGCCTGGAGGTGCGCCCGGCCAGGACCCAGATCGACGACCTGCTGTCGGAGATCACGTCCCGGGTTCAGGCAGGGGAGCGGGTGCTGGTGACTACCTTGACCAAGCGGATGGCCGAGGACCTGACCGGGTTTCTGGCCGATCACGGGGTGCGGGTGCGCTACCTGCATTCGGACATCGACACGGTCGAGCGGGTCGAGATCGTCCGCGACCTGCGCGCCGGCGTGTTCGACGTGCTGGTCGGCATCAACCTGCTGCGCGAAGGCCTGGACCTGCCCGAGGTGGGGCTGGTGGCGATCCTGGACGCGGACAAGGAGGGTTTCCTGCGCTCCGAGCGTTCCCTGATCCAGACGATCGGGCGGGCGGCCCGCCACCTGAACGGGACCGCGATCCTGTACGCCGACACGGTGACCGATTCGATGCGCCGCGCGATCGAGGAGACCGACCGGCGCCGGGTGCGGCAGGCCGAATTCAACCGGGTGCACGGAATCGTGCCCCAGGGCGTTCAAAAGCAGGTCAGGGAGATGATTGACGGCGTCTACGACGCCTCCGCCTCCCGGGCCGAGCGGGTGGCGGCGAACGAACGGCGCGATGTCGAGTCTATGTCTGAGGTGCAACTGGGGCGCGAGATCAAGCGGCTGGAGCGGCAGATGCTGGAGCTGGCCAAGAACCTCGAGTTCGAAAAGGCCGCTCACGCCAGAGACCAGCTCGCGGCGTTGCGGGAGCGGGTGTTTGTCGGGGTTGGTGCAGCCCCGCGGCGCCCTGCGGCCGAAAAGGTTGCGTAGGGGGTCGGACGCTCAATTGACATCGCGCAATGTGGTCGCCCGAACCCGGGATCTTGAACTTCTTTAGGTGTCGATAGTCTCTTGAAAGAGAATTGAATCGTGGATGCAGAGCTTAGGGAGAGAGTGAGCGGCGGGCCTCGAGCCAGCCACAGTGACGGGTCGCGGAGCGCGGACCCGAACGAGAAAGGCGCGTCTCAGATGACCAAGGTACTTTTCGTTTGCATGGGGAACATCTGCCGGTCGCCGACCGCGCAGGGTGTGTTCCGGAAGATGGTCACCGATGCGGGCCTTGACGGCTGCGTCGTGATCGAGTCGGCCGGAACGCATGCGTATCACGTCGGCGAGCCGCCCGACGGGCGCGCCCAGCAGGCGGCCAAGCGGCGCGGATACGAGATCGGCGATTTGCGCGCGCGGCAGATCACGCAGGAAGACTTCCGCAATTTCGATCTGATTCTGGCGATGGATTGGGAGAACCTGGCGCTGCTGCAGCAGCAGTGCCCGCGTGCTCACAAGCACAAGCTGCATCTGCTGATGCGGTTTGCCGGCGAGCACGACGCCGCCACCGTGCCGGATCCGTATTACGGCGGCCCCGAGGGCTTCAACACGGTGCTCGATTACGTCGAGGACGCCTGCCAGGGCCTGATCGAAGTCGTCCGCAAGCGGGCGACGATGTACGCAGCGGCGTGATGCAGTGCAATGGCGATCCGGACAGCCGCGCCGGATCGCCTGCCCAGCTGTCGCAAGATACCCTTAAAAATCATGGGGTTTCCTGGTTCCGACCCTAAGTTATAGTTGACTGCACCGGTCGGGAACCAGTATTATAGCCTACTGTAATAGTCAGGAATTAGCTTCAGCCGGGGGCTCTAGGTTTGAGGGGGGCACACCAGCTGGAGTGCTGCAAATTTCCGTTTGAAGGCGAGTTTCAACTTCATGGGACAACTCCAATGCGGCTCACCACAAAAGGACGTTTCGCGGTAACAGCAATGATCGACCTGGGTCTGCGCCAGCATCGCGGACCGGTCACGCTGGCGGGTATCAGTCAACGCCAGAGAATCTCGCTGTCCTACCTGGAGCAATTGTTCGCAAAGCTGCGGCGCCACCAGCTGGTGGAGAGCACGCGCGGCCCTGGCGGCGGATACCGTCTCGCCAAGCCGATGGAATCGGTCAGCGTGGCGGACATCATTTTCGCGGTCGACGAGCCGCTGGATGCGACGCAGTGCGCCGGCAAGGAAAACTGCGACAACGACCAGCGCTGCATGACGCACGAGCTCTGGGCCAGCCTGAACCGCCAGATGATCGACTTCCTGGATTCGGTCTCGCTGCGCGACCTGGTCGAGCAGCAGAAGGACCGGGCGACCCAGACCTCGCCGGTAACCGTCAACGTGGATGGCGCCGGACGGCGTCCCCCGCGCGGCGAAGCTGACCTGAAGGAGAGCTCCACCGTCAGCTGAGGCGGCGAGTCAAGCGGATGCGCATTCCGATCTACCTGGATTACTCGGCCACCACGCCGGTCGATCCGCGCGTGGTTGACGCGATGCTGCCGTATCTGCGCGAGCAGTTCGGCAACGCGGCCTCACGCAGCCATTCGTTCGGGTGGGACGCGGAGCGCGCCGTCGAGCGCGCTCGCGAACAGGTCGCCGCGCTGGCGGGGGCGGATCCGCGCGAAATCATCTGGACTTCGGGGGCGACCGAGTCGATCAACCTGGCCCTGAAGGGTGCCGCCCAGTTCTACCGGGACAAGGGGCGGCACCTGGTGACGGTGCGCACCGAGCACAAGGCCACGCTGGATACGATGCGCGAGCTGGAGCGTGCCGGGTTCGAAGTGACCTACCTCGATGTTCAGCAGGACGGGCTGCTCGACCTGGCGCAATTCGAAGCGGCGCTGCGCCCCGACACGATCGTGGCGTCGGTGATGCTGGTGAACAACGAGATCGGCGTGATCCAGGACATCGAGGCCATCGGGGAGTTGTGCCGGGGCCGCGGCATCGTGTTCCATGTCGATGCGGCACAGGCGAGCGGCAAGGTGCCGATCGCCCTGGAGAAGCTGAAAGTCGACCTGATGTCGTTTTCGGCCCACAAGACGTACGGGCCCAAGGGAATCGGTGCACTGTACGTGCGGCGCAAACCGCGCGTGCGGCTGGAGGCGCAGATCCACGGCGGCGGGCACGAGCGGGGGCTGCGCTCCGGAACGTTGCCCACGCACCAGATCGTCGGCATGGGCGAAGCGTTCCGGATCGCGATGGAAGACATGCCATCCGACAACGAGCGCATCCGGGCCCTGCGCGATCGTCTGCTGGCCGGGCTCTCGCAGATCCCGGAGCTCTACGTGAACGGCGACATGCACCGCCGGGTGCCGCACAACCTGAATGTGAGTTTCAATTTCGTCGAGGGCGAGTCGCTGATCATGGCAATCAAGGAGATTGCCGTGTCATCGGGGTCGGCCTGCACGTCCGCCAGCCTGGAGCCGTCCTATGTGCTGCGGGCGTTGGGCCGCAGCGACGAACTGGCGCACAGCTCGATCCGCTTCACGGTCGGACGCTTCACGACGCGCGAAGAGGTCGATTACGCGATCGAGTTGTTGCAACGCAAGGTCAGCCGCCTGCGCGAGATGTCTCCCCTGTGGGAGATGTATAACGAGGGCGTGGATCTGAATACGGTAGAGTGGACAGCGCACTGAAAGCATCAGAGGTCAGCAAATGTCGTACAGCCAAAAAGTCGTCGATCATTACGAAAATCCACGCAATGTCGGTTCGTTCGACCGCAACGATTCGTCGGTCGGAACCGGAATGGTGGGAGCGCCGGCGTGCGGCGACGTGATGAAACTTCAGATCCGTGTGAACCAGGACGGTGTGATCGAGGATGCGCGCTTCAAGACCTACGGATGCGGCTCGGCGATCGCGTCGAGCTCGCTGGTAACCGAGTGGGTCAAGGGCAAGACGCTCGATCAGGCGATGCAGATCCGCAATACGCACATCGCCGAAGAGCTGGCGTTGCCGCCGGTCAAGATTCACTGTTCGATCCTGGCCGAGGATGCAATCAAGGCGGCGATCGCCGATTATCGGACCAAGTGCGAAGACGTCTCCGAGATCGGCGTGCAACCTGGCGCGCAGCAGGCGGCCAAAGCGGCTGCCTGAGCCGGCTCGCGATGGCGGTGACACTGACCGAACGCGCCGCGCAGCGCGTATCGCAGTTCCTCGAGCGGCGCGGCAAGGGCGTCGCGCTGCGGCTGGGCGTGCGAACCACCGGCTGCTCCGGGCTTGCGTACAAGCTGGAGTACGTGGATCAGATCGCGGCCGACGATTGCACCTTCGAGGCGCATGGCGTCAGGATCGTCGTCGACGCCAAGAGCCTGGCCTTCATCGACGGCACCGAGCTCGATTTCGTGCGCGACGGGTTAAACGAGGGCTTCCGATTCAACAATCCGAACGAACGTGATCGCTGCGGTTGCGGCGAGTCGTTCCGGGTTTGAACGGGCCGCCCCGGCTGCCTCGCCGGGTCGCGCCGCGATCCGTTGTCGCGCCGAGGTTCTGACCTGGTGGTCACCCTGTCCGCTCCGGTCCCCGATTACTTCTCGCTGTTCGGCCTCGAGCCCCGCTTCGGCCTGGACAGCGACCATCTGACGCGCGCCTACCGGACCGTGCAGTCGCACGTGCACCCGGACCGCTTCGCCGCAGCGGGAGCGGCCGAGCAGCGCGCCGCCCTTCAATGGGCGACGCTGGCCAACGAGGCCTACGAGGTTCTGAGCTCGCCGGTGCGCCGGGCCGCTTACCTGTGCGAGAAAAACGGCGTGCCCGTGAGCGGCGAGAGTGGCCGCTCCGTGTCGCCTGACTTTCTGGCGCTGCAGCTCGAGTGGCGGCAGACGCTGGAACAGGTCGAGCGGCAGCATGACTCCCAACGCCTGACCGAGCTGCGCGAGGAAGTGGTGGCCCTGTATCAACAAGAGCTCCAGGGTCTGGAATCCAAGCTCGATGTGGAGCATGATTTTGGCGGCGCCGCCGACGGCGTGCGGCGCGTGATGTTCATCGACAAGTTCATCAAGGAGCTCGAGGCGGCCGGCGACGAGCCACGCGCTTCGCGGGCCGCCTGACCCAATGGCGCTGCTGCAGATTGCCGAGCCGGGCATGTCGAGCGCGCCGCATCAGCACCGGCTGGCGGTCGGCATCGACCTGGGGACCACCAACTCCCTGGTGGCCACGGTCCGCGACGGTCTGCCCGAGGCCATCGCGGACGAAGGCGGGCAGGTGCTGTTGCCGTCGGTGGCGCATTACCTGGCCGACGGCACGTGCGAAGTCGGCTCAACGGCGATCGCGCACCAGGCCTCCGATCCGCGCAACACGATCGTTTCGGTCAAGCGCTTCATGGGGCGCGGACTGCGCGACGTCGAGCACGTCGAGAACCTGACCTACGACTTCGTCGGCGCCGAGCAGGGCATGGTGCAGCTGCGCACCGCCGCCGGGATCCGCAGCCCGGTGGAGATATCGGCCGAGATCCTGAAGTCGCTGCGGCTGCGCGCCGAGGCCGCCCTGGGCGGGCCCCTGGTCGGTGCCGTGGTGACGGTGCCGGCGTATTTCGACGACGCCCAGCGCCAGGCCACGCGTGATGCGGCGCGCCTGGCGGGGCTGCATGTGTTCCGGCTGCTGAACGAGCCGACCGCGGCGGCGCTGGCGTACGGACTGGACCACGCGTCCGAAGGAATCTACGCGGTCTACGACCTGGGCGGGGGCACCTTCGACATATCGATCCTGCGGCTGAGCCGCGGCGTGTTCGAGGTGCTGGCCACCGGCGGCGACACCGCGCTGGGGGGAGACGATTTCGACCATCGCGTGTTCTGCTGGATCCTGGAGCAGGCCAATCTGTCGCTGCTCGGCCCCGAGGACGTGCGGCTGCTCACGTCCAAGGCGCGCGCCGCCAAGGAGGCGCTGTCGCAGCGGCCGCAGGCGACGATCCAGGGCCGGCTGGCGGGCGGCACCTGGGTCAATCTGACGCTGGCAGCGGAGACCTTCGTCGCCCTGACGCAGCACCTGGTTCAGAAAACGATCGATGCGGCCCGGCGCACGCTGAGGGATGCGGGGCTTACGCCCGCGCAGATCAAAGGTGTGGTGCTGGTCGGCGGCGCAACCAGGATGCCGCATGTGGGCAGGGCGGTGGCCGAGCTGTTCGGGCAGCCCCCGCTGACGGACCTGGATCCCGACCAGGTTGTGGCGCTGGGAGCGGCGGTGCAGGCGAACCTGCTGGCGGGCAACCGCGCGCCCGGCGACGACTGGCTGCTGCTGGACGTGATTCCGCTGTCGCTCGGACTGGAGACGATGGGAGGACTGGTCGAACGCGTGATCCCGCGCAATTCGACGATCCCCGTCGCCCGGGCGCAGGAATTCACGACCTTCAAGGACGGGCAGAGCGCGATGGCAATCCATGTCGTGCAAGGCGAGCGCGAGCTGGTACCGGACTGCCGTTCGCTGGCCCGTTTCGAGCTGCGCGGCATCCCGCCGATGACGGCCGGGGCGGCCCGCGTGCGAGTGAGCTTCCAGGTCGACGCCGATGGCCTGCTGTCGGTGTCCGCGCGCGAGATGACCTCCGGCGTCGAAGCTGCGGTCAGCGTGCGGCCCTCGTACGGCCTGTCCGATGAGGAAGTGGCGCGGATGCTGGCCGATTCGATCGACCACGCTAGCGACGACCAGCGGCTGCGCGCGCTGCGCGAGCTGCAGGTCGACGGTCAGCGGCTGGTCGAAACCACGCAGGCGGCGCTGGCGGTGGATGCGGATCTGCTGGAGCCCGCCGAGCGCGCCGCGATCGATGCGGCGCTGCGCGCCCTGATCGCGGTGGTGAGCGGCGAGGACGCCGATGCGCTCAGGGATGCGACGGTCGATCTGACGCGCGCGACCGAGGAGTTCGCCGCGCGCCGGATGAACCGTTCGATTCGAAACGCGCTGGCCGGGAGCCGCATCGACGACGTGCTGGCGCGCTGATGCCCTTGATTCGCGTCCTGCCTCACCCGGAAATCTGCCCGAACGGGGCCACTGTCGAGGCCGCCATCGGGCAGAGCATCTGTCGCGCGCTGCTCGACCATGACGTGGAAATCGAGCATGCGTGCGAGCTGTCCTGCGCCTGTACCACCTGCCACGTGATCGTGCGCGAAGGCTTCGAGTCGTTGCCGCCCTCGACCGACGAGGAGGACGACCTGCTCGATCGGGCCTGGGGACTGACGGCCAAGTCGCGCCTGTCGTGCCAGGCCAAAATGGCCGATCGCGACGTCGTGGTGGAAATTCCCCGATACTCGATCAACCAGGTCAAGGAGAAGCGTTGACGGGGGGTCATTCATGATGAAGTGGACCGATACCAGCCAGATCGCACAGGCGCTCGCCGAGAAGTTTCCACAGGTCGACCCGAAAACCGTGCGGTTCACCGACCTGCACCGCTGGGTGTGCGAGCTCGCCGGGTTCAGCGACGACCCGAAGCACTCGGGCGAGAAGATCCTGGAAGCGATACAGATGGCCTGGATCGAAGAGGCCGACTGAGCGCTGTCAAAGGCGCTGCGGGACGCGCGCGGCCCCGATCGGAGCGCGGGCGAGCCACGCAGCGCTGGCCTCGCCCACCTCGGCCAGCACATCCCGGTCGGTACGCCCCGATGATTTCAGCACGTGGAAACTGTGGTCGGCGCCGTCCAGCCAGTGCATGGTCCAGCGGTCGGACAGGCGGCCGATCGCCTGTTCCATCAGGTCGCGCCGGCAGAGCGCATCGCGCGTCCCGTTGAAGCAGAGCACCGGAACCGGGATCCGCTCCAGGTGCGCGTCGCGCAGTTTGCCTGGCTGGCCGGCCGGATGCAGCGGGTAGGCGAGCAGCAGCAGGGCGTCGCAGGGATACGAATCGGCGGCGAGCATCGACGCGACCCGCCCGCCCATCGAGCGGCCACCGAGGATCAGGACGTCCGGTTGAAGCGTCCTGCGAACGTGCTCGGCCACCGCGACGGTGCATTGCTTCAGGCGCGGCATCGGGTCGGGAGCACCCGACTTTTTCTCCCGATAGAGAAAGTTGAACCGGACGACGTCCAGGCCACATCGGCGCAGCAGGTCACTGGCGGCCAGCACGCCCTTGTCATCCATGTGGCCGCCGGCACCGTGCGCGCAGACGAACACCGCGCCCGCGCCACTCGCCAGGGCCGGTTCGCAGACGGCCGAGGTCTCCTCGTCGCCGGCAAGTTTGACCCGCCAGCTTCGGGCTGAATCGTTCAAATTCGAATTTCCGCTTCGCCTTCGATCTCGACCGGAATGTCGAATGGCAACTGGGCCATGCCCACCGCCGAGCGTGCGTGCGAACCGCGCTGCGGTCCGTACAGCTTGACGATCAGATCGGTGAACCCGTTGATCACGTTCGGCTGCTGATTGAACCCTGGCGCGGAGTTGACCATGCCGAGAATCCGCAGCCAGGCCGAGACCCGATCCAGGTCGCCCAACTCGCGCTTCAGGCTGGCCAGGATCGCCAGGCCGACCAGGCGCGCGGCAACATGGGCCTGCTCGGGTGACACCTCGGCTCCGACCTTGCCCAGCGGGCGGGCCAGCGACCCGTCCGGGTTCAGCGGCCCATGCCCTGAAATGAACGCGCGGTTGCCGTGGACGCGCACCCACGGAAAGGGCAGCGTCACGCCGGGCGGCAAGGCCAATGGCTCGGGTAAAGACAAGCCGAGCTCGTGCAATCTCGATTCGATCAGGGACATGGCGGATCTCCGTCAAGGCCAGGCCGGGGCCGAGCCGAGAATTTCGCAAAACCTGCTCAGATCCACATTTCCACCGGAGACGATCGCGACGATCGGCCCGCGGCCCACTTTGCCGGTCAGCGCCGCGGCCAGCGCCAGCGCGCCGGCGCCTTCGGAAATGACGCGAACCTTTTCCGCCATCAGCCACATCGCCTGCTTCGTCTGCTCCAGGGACACGACGATGCACCCGTCCACCAGGGGCTTCATCCGCTCCCACATGCGCGGAAAGACGCTGTGGCCGCCGGCGCCATCGACGAACGAGGCCTGCCAGTCCGGAAACACCTGGGCACAGCCGGCGGCGAACGAGCGTGCGGCCGGAGCGGCCGTCTGCGGCTCGGCGCCCCAAACCTCGATGTCGGGTCTGACCGACTTGATCGCACTGCCAACGCCGGTGATCAGCCCGCCGCCGCCGATGGCTGCGATGACGACGGCGGTGTCGGGTGCATCCTCCAGGATCTCCAGACCCATCGTGCCATGGCCGGCGATGAAGTTGTCATCGTCGAATGGGTGCACGAACACCCCTTCGACGCCTGGAAACGAGCGCTCACCGAGCGCTTCCCACGCGACCTCGTACGGCACCGGAACGAGCTTGGCGCCGAGCGCCTTCATTCGCTCGATCTTCGAGACCGGCGCCGTCTCGATCGCCACGACCGTGCACGGCACCCCGGCCTGGCGCGCGGCATAGGCGACGCCCTGGCCGGCGTTGCCCGCACTGATGGTCCACACGCCGCGCTTGCGCTCGGATTGCGGCAGCATGGCCACCGCGTTGGCGGCGCCGCGCAACTTGTACGCGTTGATGGGCTGCAGGTTTTCCAGCTTCAGGCGGATGTCGGGGTAACGCGGCCCCAGCTCGAGCCGGACCAGCGGCGTGCGCAAGATGGTGCGCGCGATCCGCCGCTGCGCTTCCTGGATCTGGGCCAGTTCAATCGGGCGGACGGCATCTAAAGAGGCGGGCATGATCGGTCTCCACCGAAGCAGCACATTATCGCTTCTGTGACCCGATCGCGCTGGCAACCACAGCGGGCGCGCCACATCGACCGATCGCATCGATCAACGACGTGGCGCGCCCGTCCTGCACCACTGCCAAGGTGCGGTCTGGCTAAATGACAAATGGACCTACTCTTCTTCGTGGTGGACGTAGACAGCGATGCATCCGTTGTTGCTGCCGCAGATTCCCGCGCCCACGGTCGTCGTATCACCGCCCGCGCCGACCACCGAGAAGGGCGCCACTTGCGGGACGTAGATGCGGTTGAGCCTGGAGTCGGCCGCCACCGAATGCGAGTTCTGGGATTGCGGAATGGTCTCGATCAGCAGATTGCTTTGCCCGTCGATCACGCCGAGCACGGCCCCGCCCATGGGCGCCGGGCAGCCGCCCGGCAGCCCGCACGCTCTGCTCGAGCCGGTGTAGTAGCGCCGGTCGCCCCAGTTGAACCAGACCTCATCGGAGCCGGTAATGCCGCTGATGTGGACGGAATTCCTGCTCTGGGCGTTGATCACGAGCGTGGTCGTATCGCTCGGATTGTTCTGCGGGGTACAGCCCAGCAGCAGATTGGCATTCGGTCCGACCGTAGCGCCGTTCGGTCCGCAACGGCTCAGAGCTACGACCCCGGTGTTGGTGGCCGGATTGAACGCGCCGATCTCGGCAGATCCCGCCGTGATCGTGTTCGGATCGATCACCAGCAGGCCGCCGTCGCAGGTAATGGCGCCACCCAGCTGGCCGTAGTTGCACCCCGGCGGGTTGTTTGCGATGACCGGAACGGACACGTAGAAGCGCCCGGTGTGGTGCTCCCACGCCGGCTGTTCGATCGACAAGCCGAATCCCGGCGGCACGATGGCAGGGTCGACCGTGATCCTGGCGATTGCATGGACCGCACTGCTGCTCGCATCGCCATTGGCGGCGAACAGCGTCGCAAAGGGCGGGTCCTCGGCGTTGTTCGCGGCGAGCAGCAGTGTGCCGTCCTGCGTCAACGCCATTTCGTCGACCCTGGTGGTGCCACCGGTGCTGATGACCTGCTGCGTGGCCGACTGGGCCGGCGCGTCCAGATCGATCACGTGCAGCGTGCTGTCGCCGTCACCGGCGTACAGCCAGCGCCCACGAGATGTGACGCCGTCCGGGCCGGAGATGTTGTTGTTGACGCCACCGACCGCATTGAACTTGGCCCCCACGAAGCCGCCGATGGTGCGCTTGAAGGCATTGCCCTGCGTGTCGATAACGTCAATGCCGGAATTGGACCGATCGCTCAGGTAGTACTCGGAGCGGTCCTCATCGACCCAGCTGATGTCGAACGACAGCAGCGGCTTGCCCGGGATTTGAATCGCGGTCAGGCACTTCGTCTGCGTCTGGGCGGGTGCTCCCGGGCCGCTGCACGGGCCGGCGAGCGCCGTGCCTGGCGCCGCGAGCGACACCGCGCCCATCAGCGTTGAGGCGGCGGCGAGCGCGGTCATTCGAGAGCACCGTCGAGCCGGTCGCGGGGGGCATTCAAGTTTTTTTTGAGTAAATGGTCTGTGAACGAGCTTCTTCATATTAGTGTCCTCCACCTGGACGCCCTGAGCGAGCCCAACGCCCGCTCTAAACCTCGGGCTCAAGGCGCGCGCATGTTGCCAGAGTTCCGCTATCAAGCGGTTGATGCTCTGCATCGTTGAATGGACATTCGGTAGAGGCAAATCTGTCCCCTTGAAAAGCGTTCCGTCTTGAGCGATTGCCCTCGGCAGAGAAGTGGAAGTGTGCCCGCTACGCAATGCGGGTTACTGCGGCCGGCGACGCACCGCGGCTGCATGGACTCGAAGCGGTTGAGCGAGGGCGGCTCTATCCGGAGCGTTTGCCTCGGTCCGAGGGATCAGCGGGTGCGCCGCACCGCGTCCAGGATGGCCATCGACGCCTGCAGGGTGAAATCGCCGCGTTCGATCGCATCCAGCGCAGATTCGATCGGCAGGATCCGAAAACCGGCGACCTCGCCATCGAGGTTCAACGGAGTAAAGCCCGCCGGAAGCCGCACGTCGAAGACCTGGACCTTCTCGATCATCAGACCCTCGGGCACGGTCCGCTGGACCCGAAACTGCGAGCCGCGCACCACCGGCAGGCCGGCCAGCCGCAGCCCCGCCTCCTCGTACGCTTCACGCTCGAGCGCCTGGTCATCCTGCTCGCCGGCGGCGACCATCCCGCCGGCCAGGTTGTCCCAGCGGTTCGGATCACTCAGCTTGTGCGGCGCGCGCTGGGCCGCCACCATCGATCCGTCGGGCAGCAGTGCATTCAATTGCACCGCCCAGGTCTGGATTCCGAGCGGGCGGCACGCCGCCCGCTCGATGGTGCCGACGCAGCGGCCGGCCTCGGTGCACACGTCCAGTTGCTCCGATCGCCACTCGCGCACGATTGCGGCTTCGTGCAGCCGCCGCGCCGCCAACGCAAAGGCGTGCGAGCAGGATGGCGGGCCGCCCGGGTCACAGGCGAGCAGCAGGCGGCCGCGGTCCAGCTTGAACGGGGAGGGCGCTTGCACCAGGGCCTGCGCGGTGCCGGGGTCGAGCCACCCGCACCGGGCCCCATCCAGCAGCAGCGGCAGCCAATGCTCCGGCACGGCCTGGTTGGCATGCGACTCGCAGGCGCGCCACAGCCGATCGATCCGATCCCCGAGCGAGGCGCTCAGACCGGATCCTCCGGCCGCAGGTGCGGGAACAGGATCACATCGCGGATGCTGGGCACGTCGGCCAGCAGCATCACGAAGCGATCGACCCCGATTCCGCATCCGGCCGCGGGCGGCATGCCGTACTCGAGCGCGCGGATGTAGTCGGCGTCGTAGTACATCGCCTCCTCGTCGCCGGCCTGCTTGGCCTGCGCCTGGCGCCGGAAGCGCTCGGCCTGGTCCTCGGGGTCGTTCAACTCCGAAAATCCATTGGCCGTTTCACGCCCGGCGATGAACAGCTCGAAGCGCTCCGTGATGTCCGGCCGCTGATCGGAGGCGCGCGCCAGCGGCGAGACCTCGACCGGGTAATCGACGATGAAAGTCGGCTGCACCAGCAGGGCCTCGGCCGTGTGTTCGAACAACGTCAGCTGCAGGCTTCCCACGCCGGCAGCGGGTGCGGCCTGAACCCCCAGGCGGGCCAGTTCCTGGCGCAGCCAGTGCGGATCGGAAAGAACCGCCTCGGAACAGCCGGGTCGATGGCGCAAGATCGCCTGCACGATCGTCAACCGCTCGAAGCGCGGCGCCAGGTCGATCGTCTGCCCCTGGTAGGGCAGCGTGGCCGATCCGGTGGTGGCCAGCGCAGCCTGCCGCAGCAGCTGCTCGGTGAAGTCCATCATCCAGCGCACGTCCTGGTAGGCGGCGTAGAACTCGAGCATCGTGAATTCGGGATTGTGACGAGGGCTGATGCCCTCGTTGCGGAAATTGCGGTTGATCTCGAATACCCGCTCGAACCCGCCCACCACCAGCCGTTTCAGGAACAGCTCGGGCGCGATCCGAAGGTACATGTCGACGTCGAGCGCGTGATGGTGCGTGACGAACGGCCGCGCGGCCGCTCCGCCCGGTATCAGCTGCAGCATCGGGGTCTCGACCTCCAGGAAACCCTGCTCGGTCATCAGACGCCGCAACTCGGCCACCGCGCGCGACCGGATCTGGAATGCCCGGCGCGTGGACTCGTTGACGATCAGGTCGACGTAGCGCTGGCGGTAGCGCATCTCGTGATCGGCCAGCCCATGGAACTTGTCGGGCAGGGGGCGCAGCGCCTTGGTCAGCAGACGAAGCTCGCGGCAGCGGACCGACAGCTCGCCGCGGTTGGTCCGGAACAGCACGCCGCGCGCCGCGACGATGTCGCCGATGTCCCAGTGGCGGAAAGCCTCGTGCGCCTCGGCGCCGGCATCGGCATCGGTCACGAAGAACTGGATCCGCCCCGATCCGTCCTGCACGGTCGCAAAGCTCACCTTGCCCTGCAGGCGCCTGAGCATCAGGCGGCCGGCCACCGAAACCGTAACCGGTTTGTGCTCGAGCTCCTCGCGCGTGGCATGCGCGTAGCGCAGGTGCAGCTCGGCGGCGCTGTCGGTACGGACGAAATCGTTCGGAAAAGCGGGTCCGGCCTGACGCAGCCGCGCGAGCTTGGCGCGCCGCTCGGCCTCGATCGGAGTGGGCGGTTCGCCCTCGTACGGATTCGCGTCGGACATGGACCCGTCAGACGCCTTGTTTCAGGCTGGCGTTGATGAACTCGTCCAGGTCTCCGTCCAGCACCGACTGCGTATTGCCGATCTCCACGTTGGTTCGCAGGTCCTTGATGCGCGATTGATCCAGAACGTAAGAGCGAATCTGGTGACCCCAGCCCACGTCCGTCTTGGATTCCTCCAGCTTGGACTGCTCGGCCATGCGCTTGCGCATTTCCAGCTCGAACAGGCGCGATTTCAGCATCGCCATGCATTCGGCCCGGTTGCGGTGTTGCGAGCGATCGTTCTGGCTCTGCACCACGATTCCGGTCGGGATGTGCGTGATGCGCACAGCCGACTCCGTCTTGTTCACGTGCTGGCCGCCGGCACCGGAAGCCCGGTACACGTCGATCCGCAGGTCGGCCGGGTTGATCTCGATCTGCACGGTATCGTCGACCTCCGGGTAGACGAACACGCTGGCAAACGAGGTGTGGCGGCGCGCATTGGAGTCGAACGGCGATTTGCGAACCAGCCGGTGCACTCCGGTTTCGGTGCGCATCATCCCGTACGCATAAGGACCGGTCATCTTGATCGTGGCGCTCTTGATGCCCGCCACTTCGCCGGCGGACTCTTCCAGCAGCTCGGCCTTGAAGTTCTTGCGCTCCGCGTAGCGCAGGTACATCCGTTCGAGCATCGCGGCCCAGTCCTGCGCCTCGGTGCCGCCGGCTCCGGCCTGAATGTCCAGGAAGCAGTTGTTCGGATCCAGCGGGTTGTTGAACATCCGCTGGAACTCCAGCTCATCGATCTGCCGCCCCAGAGCGCCGACGTCGGAGCCGATCGTCGCCAGCGATGCGCTGTCCTGGTCGGCCCGCGAAAGCTCGAACAGCTCCGTGGCATCACCCAGCTCGCGATCCAGCCGTCGCATGCGGTCGACCACTTCTTCCAGAGACTTTTTTTCGCGCCCGAGCTCCTGGGCGCGCTTGGGATCGCTCCAGATGTTCGGCTGCTCGAGCGCGCCGCCCACCTCGGTCAGGCGCTGCTGCTTGGCATCGACGTCAAAGATACCTCCGCAGCTCGGACAGCCGCCGTCGAAGGTCGGCCAGTGTCGCGGCAGTCTGGTTCAGCTGTTCGGCATCCATCGCGCAAGTCCACCTGAAACACGTCATTATCGCCGAAGAACCGGCCCGCACCCTCGCCCCCAACCCCTCTCCCACTGGCGTGGGAGAGGGGAGATCAAGGCTCCCCTCTCCCGCTTGCGGGAGAGGGGTCGGGCGTGAGGGCCGCCATGGCCGCGATCTGCAGATTGATCCGGCGCAGGCCGCGAAAGGTGTCGAACTTGAGCCGGTAGGCCAGGCGCACGCGCGCCGGCAGCGAGTCGACCTGGCCGAACCAGATCGCGGTCAGCCGGGACTGCTCCAGCCTCAGTGTCAGCTGCAGATGCCGGTCCTGCACCAGGCGCTGCTCCAGCACGTCGAATTCGTTGGCGAATACGGGCTCGGCGAAGCCCTGGCCCCATACGACCCGCTCGATCGCGTCCACCAGCTCCGGACCAATCTCGGCGACCGTCAACGGGCCGTCGGTGGCCAGTGAGCGCGCGAACAGGGACGGGTCGCCCGCCGCGCGCGTGGCCGCCTCGAAAGCGTCGGTGAACGCGGCCAGATGCTGCCGGCGCAGCGTCAACCCGGCGGCCATCGCGTGGCCCCCGAAGCGCTCGATCAGGCCGGGCTCGGATTTGGTGACCCGGTCCAGCGTGTCGCGCAGATGCAGTCCGTCGATCGAGCGGCCCGAGCCGCGCAGCAGTTCGCCGTCGGCGGCCGCGAACGCGATGGTTGGGCGGTGATACCGGTCCTTGATGCGCGCGGCGACCAGCCCGACGACGCCCTGGTGCCATTGCGGGTTGAACAGCACGATCGAGCGGCGTTGCTCGAAGCCGGCCGCATCGACGTCGCTGACCGCGTCGACCTGCATTCTGGCTTCGATCTGGCGCCGCTCCTGGTTCAGGCGGTCCAGCTGTCCGGCCAGCTCCAGCGCGCGATCGGGGTCGTCGCAGACCAGGCATTCGACTCCGACGGACATGTCCGTCAGGCGGCCGGCCGCGTTGATCCGCGGTCCGATCGAGAAGCCCAGGTCTTCGGCGCGCGCGCCGGCGGTGCCGCGGCCCGCAACCTGGAACAACGCGGCGACCCCGGGCTGCAGGCGACCACGGCGGATGTTGTGCAGGCCGGCAGCGACCAGCGCACGGTTGTTGCGGTCCAACCGCACCAGGTCGGCCACCGTCCCCAGCGCCACCAGGTCCAGCAGGCGGCCCAGGTTCGGCTGGTTCGCCGCGTCGAAGCGGCCGCGGCTGCGCAGCTCGGTGCGCAGCGCTGCCAGCACGTAGAACATCACGCCCACGCCGGCCAGATTCTTGGACGGAAAGGCGCAGCCGGGCTGATTCGGATTCACGATGGCCCGCGCCGCCGGAAGGCGATCGCCGGGCAGGTGATGATCGGTGATCACCACCCCGATGCCCAGCTCGTTGGCGCGCTCGACGCCATCGACGCTGGCCACCCCATTGTCGACCGTGATGATCCAGTGGGGGTTGCGCTGTGCGGCCAGTTCGACCAGCTCGCGCGTCAGCCCGTAGCCGTATTCGAATCGGTTGGGGACCAGGTAATCGACCTGCGCGCCCATGGCGCGCAGTCCCCGCACCGCCAGCGCGCAGGCGGTGGCGCCGTCGCAATCGTAGTCCGCCACGATCAACAGGCGTTCTTGCCGCTCGATCGCGTCGGCCAGCAGCGATGCGGCGCGCTGACACTGGCCCAGCAGCGCGGGCGGATGCATCTGGCCCAGCGGCGGCTCGAGTTCGCCGGCCGAGACGATGCCGCGCGCTGCCAGCGCGCGCGCCAGCGGCGCCGGCAGGCCGGCCGCCACCAGCCGATCGGCAGCGGCCGGGTCGTGCGCCCGTTCGATCAGGCGCATCGCCGTCACGGGGCGGGCTCCAGCAGACATTCACGCAGCGCGCGCCGCCGCCACGCCAGCAGTCCGGCGCTGCCGTCGAGCATAAAGGTGGCGGCGGCGCGGTGACCGCAAGCGACCAGCTCGACCCGGCGGTCCGGGCTCGCGCGAACCGACTGCAGCAACGACTCCACAGCCGCCTCCAGCCGCGCCCAGGCCGACCCCCAGGCGCGCCAATCCCCCCGCCAGTACGGCTCGAAAAGGTGCGGCCACACCGTCAGCGAATCGGGCCCGGCCGGGCCGCGGTGGCCGTCGGCGGCGGCCTGCTGCCAGCCCAGCACGGCCGGATCGTCGCTGTCGACCCGGGCAAAGCGGGACGCAGGCAGCGGAGCCCACACGCCGCCCCCATGCAGCCAAAGGCCGTTGGCGCTTTGCTGGCCGCGCGCCTCCCGTTCGCGGTTGACGCCGCTCGCATGCCAGCGCATCTGAACCTCGTTCAGCAGCCGACGCCATTGCAAGGCGTGCTGGCCCCGAGGCAGGCGCTGCTCGACCGAAGCGCCCAGCGTGGCCGGCAGCGCCGCGGTCCACAGGCTCCACGCCGGGTCCGTGAGCAGGTACCAGTGCGAGGCCCCGCGCCGCAGCTCCACGCCATGGCCTTGCGCGCTGTCGGCCGCCTCGGCGAACAGCTCCGAGGCTTCCGGCCCGCTCAGCGGCGGCGATTCGATCGGGGTGAGCACCGTGCGCTCGGGCTCCAGGCTCAAATGAACCGGTTCGCAGAACCAGACACCGGCCGACGTCGAGCCGGCCCGCTCCGGGCCGCTTTCAGCGCGCCAGGCAAAAGGCGCCGCCACGGGCGGATCGCCGGGCGCACCGAAGGCGCGGGCCAGCCACGCCAGGTGCGCAGCGCCGTAGCACCAGAGTGCATCGAAGCGCTCCACGGTTCGCGCGGCGCACATCAGCCGCCGCGCCAATCGCCCGGGCACGCTGTCCGGCGCGACGTGCTCCCAGTGCTGCTCCGGCATCAGAGCGCCTGCTACGAGCAGCACGTGGGGCATGTCGGCGTCGGTTTCAGGCGTGGATCGACGCCTCGATTGTACGAATGCGTCGGTTGGATAGAATCCGTGATGCCCTTGCTTCCATCCGGTCGATCTTGAGCATTCCCTTCGAAATTCGGATCGGCCTGCGCTACACCCGAGCCGGCCGGCGCGCGCGCCGGCGCAACGCGTTCATTTCGTTCATATCGGCGATCTCGATCGGAGGCATCGCGCTGGGCGTGATGGCGCTGATCGTGGTGCTGAGCGTGATGAACGGATTTCAGCGCGAGGTGCGCGACCGCATGCTGTCGGTGATCCCGCACGTGCAGATCGAGGCGTTCGGCGGCGCGCTGAACGACTGGAGCGACGTGGCGCAGCGCGCCCGCGCCGAACGCGAGGTGCTCGCCACGGCGCCGCTGGCGCAGGCGCAGGCGATGCTGGTGCGCGGCGATGTGGTCCGGGGCGCGCTGATCTCTGGGATCGATCCGGCCCGGGAAACCGGCGTGTCGGACATCGCGCAACACCTGCAAGGCGCAAAAATCGACGCGCTCGAGCCCGGCCGCTTCGGCATCGTGCTGGGGCGGGAACTGGCGCACGCGCTGGGCGTCGATGTCGGCGACAAGGTGACGCTGGTGGCGCCAGAGGGCAACCTGACTCCGGCCGGGATGATCCCGCGGCTGAAGCAATTCCGGGTGGTGGCGACCTTCACGTCCGGCCACTACGAATTCGACAGCGCACTGGCTCTGATCAACCTGTCGGATGCCGAACGCGTATTCCGGCTGGATGGCCCGACCGCGGTGCGGCTGCGACTGCGCGACATGCAGCAGGCGCCCCAGGTGGCCGAGCGGCTCGCGCGCGAGCTCGGGCCGCAGGTGCTGGTGCGGGACTGGTCCAGCGTGAACCGCACCTGGTTCGCCGCAACCCAGATCGAGAAGCGGATGATGTTTCTGATCCTGGCCCTGATCGTCGCGGTGGCGGCGTTCAACCTGGTGTCCACGCTCGTGATGACCGTGACCGAGAAGCACGCCGACATCGCGATCCTGCGCACCCTGGGCGCCAGCCCGGGCAGCGTGATGGCCATTTTCATGATCCAGGGCGCTCTGGTCGGCCTGCTCGGGGTCGGCCTGGGCGTCACCGGGGGGCTGGTGCTCGCCACGCACCTGGAAACGATCGTTCCGCTCGTCGAGCACGCCTTCGGCATTCATTTCCTGGACCCGTCGATCTATTTCATCAGCGAGCTGCCGTCCGACCCGCGCGCCTCGGACATCGTTCCGATCTGCGTCATTTCGCTGATTCTGTCGTTCGTGGCGACACTGTATCCGAGCTGGCGCGCCGCCCGGATCCGCCCGGCCGAGGCGCTGCGCTATGACTGAGACGATTGGCGCCAGCGGCGTGTTCAAGGCCTACCGGGAAGACAACCTGGGCGTCGAGGTCCTGAAGGGCGTCGACCTGGAAGTTCAAGCGGGCGAGGTGGTCGCGGTGGTGGGCGCATCCGGATCGGGCAAAAGCACGCTGCTGCATTGCCTCGGAGGACTGGACTCGATCGACGCGGGCACCGTGTCCATCGCCGGGCAGCCGCTGTCGTCGCTGAGCGAGGCCGATCGGGGACGGCTGCGCAACCGGCAGCTCGGCTTCGTATACCAGTTTCACCATCTGCTGCCCGAATTCACGGCGCTGGACAACGTTTGCATGCCGCTGCTGATCCGGCGCACCGCGCTGTTGCGGGCCCGCATCCGCGCCACCGACGTGCTCAGCTCGGTCGGGCTGGGCGAGCGGCTGGCCCATCACCCGAGCGAGCTCTCGGGCGGCGAACGCCAGCGCACCGCGATCGCCCGCGCGCTGGTCGGCACACCGGTGTGCGTGCTGGCCGATGAACCAACCGGAAATCTGGACCGGGAGACGGCGCGCACCGTGTTCGAGGTCCTGCTGGACGCGGCACGGCGCAGCGGCGCGGCCGTTTTGATCGTGACCCACGATGCGGACCTGTCGAGCCGGTGCGACCGGGTCATGAGGCTCAGCGACGGCCGGCTGCAACCCGAACGGCCCGCCAACTGACCCGCGGCACTGCCGCCGGCGGTCGTGGCAGACCTCCCGGTCCGCCTACACTGCGTTGGTTTCGAAGCTGAGCCATCGGCAATGGGAAGCTCACCCGTGTGGATCGATAGCCACTGTCATCTGGATGCCGAAGAGTTCGATCCCGACCGCGATCAGGTCGTCGAACGGGCGCGCGCCGCCGGCGTCGACATGATGCTGGTCCCGGCCGTGGAGGCCGCCACCTTCGAGCGCGTCAGCGCGGTCGCCCACCAGTTCGGATTCGGCTACGCGCTGGGAATTCATCCGCTGTACGTGTCGCACGCCGGTGAGAGCGACCTGGATCAGCTGGCTGAGGCGGTACGCATGGCCCAGGTCGATCCGAACTTCGTCGGAATCGGGGAAATCGGGCTCGATTTCGCGGAAGGCGCGCCCGATGTGGAACAACAGGAGCACTTCTATCAAGCGCAGTTGCGGCTGGCCCGGTCCTGGTCGCTGCCGGTGGTCCTGCATGTGCGCCGGTCGGCCGATCGGCTGCTGAAGTACCTGCGCCGGATCGATGTGCCCGGCGGCATCGCGCACGCCTACAACGGTTCGGAGCAGCAGGCGCGCGAATTCATCGCGTGCGGATTCCGGCTCGGCTTCGGCGGCTCGGCGACCTTCAACGGCTCGCTGCGGATACGCCGCCACGCCGCCGAAGTGCCCGAAACGGCGATCGTCGTGGAGACCGATGCCCCGGATATCGCGCCGCAATGGCTGCACGGCCAGGCCGGCCCCCCCCGCCAAGCCGGCGGCCCAGGCCGCAGGCGCAACGAACCGGGCGAGCTGCCGCGGATCGCGGCCGTGATCGCGCAGCTTCGCTCGATTCCGGCCGAGCAGCTGGCGCAACTGAACCGGCGCAACGTGCTGGATGCGTTTCCGCGGCTGGCGGCGGTGAGTCCGCGCCGGTAGGCGAGAGCGCCGGCCGCGCGCCCCAGCTGCCGCGTCACAGGCGCCGGGTCGTGGTCTTTGCGCTGGTCGCCTTCGTCGCTGCGGTGGCGTGGCTGCAACAGGCGAGCGAGCTGCCGTCGCATCGCGCGCTGGCGGCGATGCTGGCCGCGGCCCTGGCGCTGGCGGCCGGTGCGTGGGCCGCACGGCGCTCGTGCGTGCCGGCCGCGCAGATCGCCGCCTGCGCAGCGGCGGCGCTGCTCGGGTACTGCTACGCCGCCTTGATCGCGCAGCAGCGCCTCGGCGACGAATTGAGCTTTGCCGATGAGGGGCGCGACATCCCGATGGTCGGCGTGATCGCCGGCCTTCCGAGCCGGATCGAGCGCGGCGTGCGGTTCGTCTTCGAGGTTGAACAGATCGAACTCCGCGGCGTGCATGTGCCACGGCTCATCAATCTGTCCTGGTACGAGCCCGCCTCCTCGACCAAGGCTCCCTCCTTCGCCAAGGCGCCCTCCTTCGACAAGGCTCCCTCCTTCGCCAAGGCTACGGAGGGCGAGACGGAGGGCGAGACGGAGGGCAAGCCGGACGGCGTTCGCCCGGCCCAGCGATGGCGCCTGACGGCGCGGTTGCGCCGCCCGCAAGGCACCTTCAATCCGGCCGGCTTCGACGGCGAGCTGTGGATGCTGGAACAGGGCGTGCGCGCAACTGGAACCGTGCGCGACGGCGCCGCCCAAGCGCCGCCGTCGTGCTTGCAGGATGCCGTCTGGCGCTTCAACCCGATGATCGACCGGGCGCGCGCCGCTCTGCGCGATCGCCTGCAGCAGTTGCTGCAGGATCGGCGCTACGGTCCGGTGATCATCGCGCTGGTGATGGGAGACCAGGGGCTGATCGCGCAGTCCGACTGGACGCTGTTCAATCGGACCGGCATTTCGCACCTGGTGAGCATCTCGGGCCTGCACATCACGATGATCGCGGGCCTGGTGGCGGTAGCGGCCGGCGCCCTCTGGCGCCGATCGGGCCGCCTGCTGGCGCTCGCGCCGGTGCAGACGGTGCGTGCGTTCGCCGGGGTGTGCGGGGGTCTCGGATACTGCCTGCTGGCGGGCTGGGGCGTACCGGCGCAACGGACATTTGTGATGCTCGCCACGGTTGCGGGCGCGCTGCTGCTGCGGATGCGCCTGAGTGCGGCCGCGATCCTTTCGAGCGCTGCCGCCGTGGTGTGCCTGTGGGATCCCTGGGCCGTCACGGCCACGGGCTTCTGGCTGTCGTTCGGAGCGGTCGCGTCGATCTTCCTGGTCTGTAACGGCAGGCTGATGCAGCCGGCGGACATGGCGCCACAGACCGCAAAGCCGCTGCCCGGGCGATGGCGCCACCGGCTGGCCGCGTGGCGCGCATCGCTGGGCCGCCTTTTGCGCGAGGCGGCGCGCGTGCAGGCGGCGGTCACGATCGGACTGGTTCCGCTGACGCTGGCGCTGTTTCAGCAGGTGTCGCTGATTTCGCCCGTCGCCAATGCGGTCGCAATCCCACTGGTCAGCTACCTGGTCACGCCGCTGGCGCTGCTGGGCGCGCTGGCCTGCTGCCTGGGACAGCCTTTGCTGCCGGCGGCGCAATGGATGCTGCACGTCTCGGACGCCCTGTTCGCGCTGCTGGCGGCCATGCTGAACTGGCTGGTGCAACTGCCGTACGCCTGGGACGCGTTCCCCGCGCCCCCGGCCTGGGCGGTTGCCGTGGCGTGCGTCGGCATCGGATGGCTGCTGGCGCCCGCCGGCTGGCCGGTCCGCTGGGCCGGGGCCGCCTGGCTGGTGCCGGCGTTCGTGATGCCTCCCGAGCGCCCGGGCCCGGATGCGCTGTGGCTGACGGCGCTCGACGTGGGGCAGGGCATGGCGCTTGTGTTGGAAACAGCCGGCAGCACCCTGGTCTTCGACACCGGGCCCAAGGTGTCGGAGGACGCCGACGCGGGCGCGCGCGTGATCGCGCCCTACCTGCGAGCGCGCGGAATCGGCCGCATCGACCTGTTGGTCGTATCTCACCTGGACTCCGATCATGCGGGCGGGGCCAAGTCGCTGATCGATGCGATCCGGGTCGAGCGTGTGCTGACGTCGATCGACGTGGATCAGCCGATGCTGCAGATGGCCCGGCAGGTGCAGCGCTGCGAGGCGGGGCAGCACGCGACCATCGGCCGCCTGCGGGTGTCCGTATGGAATCCGCCAGCGGCACTGTACGACCGCCCGCGGGCCACCACCAACTCGAAAAGCTGCGTGATCCTGGTCCAGCAGGGTGCGACCCGGATCCTGTTGACGGGCGATGTTCCGGCGCGCGAGGAGGCCGGGATCGTCGCGGCGTTCGGGCCCGCTTTGCCGGCGCAGCTGATGGTCGCGCCGCACCACGGCAGCAAGACCTCGTCCAGCCAGGCGTTCATCGATGCGGTCCGTCCGCGCTGGGTCTCGATACAGGCCGGCTACCGCAGCCGTTTCGGCCATCCGCATCCGGAGGTGGTGGCGCGTTACCTGCGCCTCGGTGCGCGCGTGGTCCGCAGCGACTGGAGCGGGGCGGCCCGCTGGCGCTTCGGCCCCGACGGAACCGCGGCGCTGGAGCAGTGGCGGCTCGATCACGCGCGCTACTGGCTGAACGAGCCCGCTTCCTTCGCCGCGGCTTCAGCCGCGGCGAAGGAAGCGGAGGCCTCCGAAGCGCAAAGCGCGAAGGAGGCCCGGGCCACCTCGGCACCCGACGACTGAAAAAATCCCCCGGGCGCGCAGCCGATTTCTCGATAGTATGTGCCGCTCGGGCCCGGCCCACGTTGGGCCGCCCGTTGGGAGTTCAGCCGATATCCGCCATGGGTACGCCCCGCTCGGGTGAAGTCAGGTGCTTGAACCGGTACGGATTTCACACGGTCCGATACACGGACTGGGGTGACCCTGGCAACCCGCGCGTGCTCATCTGCCTGCACGGCCTGACCCGCGTTGGCAACGACTTCGCCCGCCTGGCCGACAGCCTGAGCGATAGTTACCGGGTCGTCTGCCCGGACGTGGCCGGCCGCGGTCGCAGCGACTGGCTGCCCGATCCGAAGCTGTACGGGCTGCCGCAATACTCGTTCGATATCGCGAACCTGATCGCCCGCACCGGCGTCGATCGGGTCGACCTGCTGGGAACGTCGATGGGCGGGCTGATCGGGCTGTCGCTGGCGGGACAGCCCAACGCTCCGATCGGGCGCCTGATCCTGAACGACATCGGACCCACGATGCAGCTGGACGCGCTGCAGCGGATTGCGGAGTACGTCGGCAAGAGCGAGCATTTCGACAGCCTCGAGCAGGCCACCGAGTACGTGCGCTCGATCTCGGCCGGATTCGGGCTGCGAACGGCGCAGCAGTGGCGCGAACTGACCGAGTCGGTGATGCGCTTCGAAGGCTCGAAGTGGGTCTTTCATTACGACCCGGGGATCGCTCAGAATCTGGCGGACACGTCGGCCGAGACCAACGCGCTGGCCCAGGCCAAGCTGTGGGAACTGTACGACGCGGTGCGCGGGCCGGTGCTGGTGGTGCGCGGCACCGAGTCCGACCTGCTGTCGGCCGCCACCGCGGCCGAGATGGCGGCGCGCGGCCCGCGCGCCCAGGTGGTCGAGGTGCCCGGCGTCGGCCATGCGCCGATGTTCTTCGAAGCAGACCAGATCGCGATCGTGCGGCGCTTCCTGCTGGCGTCTTGACGCGATTCGCGGCCGCGCGAACGCAGGGGGAAGCGGATGGGGGATCAAGCGCGGTCTGAACTGGCGCAGTCGCTGCAGCCTCGCCATGTGACGCTGATTTCGCTGGGCGGCATTATCGGAGCCGGGTTGTTCGTCGGCAGCAGCGCGGCGATCAACATCGCGGGCCCGGCGGTCCTGATCAGCTACGCGCTGTCCGGCCTGCTGGTGTTCCTGATCATGCAGATGCTGGGTGAGATGGCGGTGGCGCGGCCCGGCATCGGGACTTTCGCCGAGTACGCGGCGCTCGGACTGGGCGAGTGGGCCCGATTCGTGACCGGGTGGCTGTACTGGTATTTCTGGATCATCGTGGTCGGAGTCGAGACGATCGCGGGCGCCACGCTGCTGCAGCACTGGGTTAGCGCGCCGGTGTGGCAGATCGGCCTTGTGCTGATCGCTGCGATGACTGCGTCGAACCTGCTGTCGGTGCGGACCTACGGGGAATTCGAGTTCTGGTTCGCGTCGCTGAAGGTCGGCGCTATCGCTGCCTTCATCCTGGTGGGATTGGCGTACATCGTCGCCTTCGGCCCCGGGCCGGCGCAGGCCGCCCATCAATTGATCGCGCACGGCGGATTCTTCCCGCGGGGAATCGGCGCTGCGCTGGCAGCGGTCCCGGTCGTGATCTTCTCGATGATGGGCAGTGAGGTGGCGACCATCGCCGCCGCCGAGACAACCGAGCCGGCGCGCAACGTCACGCGCGCCGCGCGCACCGTGTCCCTGCGCATCCTGATCTTCTATGTGGCATCGATCGGCATCATCGTCAGCGTGGTGCCGTGGGACAGCGTGGTGCCGGGCGAGTCGCCTTTCATCCGGACGCTGCAGACGATCGGCATCCCCGGCGCCGCTGACGTGATGTCGGTGATCGCCGTGACCGCCGTGTTGTCGTGCCTGAATTCCGGGCTGTACGTCGCCTCGCGAATGCTGCACGAACTGGCCCGGCGGGGCGATGCGCCGGCGATGTTCGCGGCGACCTCGGCGCAGCGCGTGCCCCGGCTCGGCATCCTGTTCGGCACCGCCGCGGGGTTTGCTGCGGCGCTGGCCTCGGTCTTGTCGCCTAACGGCGTGTTTTTGTTCCTGATCAACACGTCGGGCGCGATCATCCTGTTCATCTACATGATCATCGCGCTCGGTCAGGTCCGTTTCCGCCAGCGCCTGCAGCGCCAGGGCGAACAGCTCGTGCTGAAGGTGTGGCTGTTCCCCTGGCTGAGCTACGCGGTGATCGGTGGCATCGCCGCGGTGCTGGTGCTGATGGCCTTTACGCCGGGCCTGATGGTCCAGCTCGGGCTGAGCGCGCTGAGCGCCGTTGTGGTGGCGGCCGCGCTTGTTATTCGGCGTGCCGTGGGCCGCAGGCGGGTCAGTGCCGCATCGGTGGCGCCGGATAGCGCCGCGAGCAGCGCGTCCCAGTCTCAGTAGCCGGCCAGCGGATCGAGCCGGTAGAACCGGCTCAACAGCGCATACCAGTCGGGAAACGCGTCACGCAGCCGCTGCGGATCGACGAAGAAGGTCTCGCTGGACACAGCGAAGAACTCAGCCTCGTCCTGCGCCGCGTACGGATCGAGCGCAAGCCGCGCGTAGTACGGGGCCGCCTCGCTCGACTCCGGATCGACGTCCCCGGGCAGTTCCAGCTCGATCAGATCGACCGCCGCGCCGAAGCGCTGGTACGCATCGTCCAGCACGCGGCGCCACTGATGCGGCTCCAGCCCCGCGTGCAGCCGTCGATCCAGCGGCGGCAGGCCATCGGCCTGGCCGCTCAGCAGATCGAGCTTGTGCGCGAATTCATGAATCACGACGTTGAAAGGGGCTTCGCCCGGAACCGGCTCGCCGGCGTCCTGCGACCACGAGACGATCACCGGCCCGGCATCCCACGCTTCGCCCGCGGCCGTCTCCTCGAACTCGTGCACCAGCCCATCTTCGTCCTGGATGCGACGCTGCGCCACGTACTCGGATGGGTACACGATGACTCCGCTCCAGCCGCGATACCAGTCGATGCCCAGCTTCAGGATCGGCAGGCAAGCCTGGGCCGCCACCGTGACCTGGATATGGGATGTCAGCTCCAGACCCGCGGCGCCCGTCATCACCTTGGTCGCCAGCAGGCGGCCGCACAACTCGCGCAAGCCCGATCCGGGCGGGGTGGCGAAACGGCGCAGGAAGACAAGTTCGCCCACCACGCGGTCCCACAAAGGCGCCGGGATATCGACCGCGTCGGGGGCGAGCGCACCGAGCAGCCGACCGAGCATGCGGCATTTTGCCCCATTGGCGCCGGCGCACGCTGGACGCGAGCGCAGTGGTGATGCCTTTTGCGGATATCACACACCAACGTCGACAGCGGCGAGCAGGGCAACTAGACTGGCTCGCCAAGCGGCCTTTCGAGCCGACGGCAAACGGAGAGGAAAAAATCATGCGCCGGTCCCATGCCGAGCCGACTCTGGCGGCTCTCGTCGCAGTGCTGTTCGCCCCCGTCATCAAAGCGCAACAGACGCCGCCCCCTATGGCGGCAACGGAGGCCGCCCCGGAGGAGATCGTCGTCACGGCCCAGAAGCGCACCTCGCTGCTGCAGGACGTGCCCTTTTCGGTGGCCGCACCCAGCGAAGCGCAGATGCGCAACGCCGGCGTCGACAGCATCGTCGACCTGGCGCGCAACGTGGCGGGGCTCACCATCTCCGACCTGGGGCCGGGTCAGAGCCAGATCGCCATCCGCGGGATCAGTTCCGGACAGGTGATCCGCGACCAGCCTGGCGTGAAGGAGCAGGTGGGCGTGTACCTGGACGAATCGCCCATTTCCGTGGCCCTGTTCACTCCCGACCTGGTGCTGTACGACATCGATCGATTCGAGGTGCTGCGCGGTCCGCAGGGCACGCTGTTCGGCGCCGGCTCCGAGTCGGGCACGCTGCGCTACATCACCCGGGCGCCCAAGCTGGGCCAGTTCGAGAGCAACGTCGAAGCCACCGGCGAGTTCACCGCCGCGGGCCATACCGACGCGGGCGGCACGGTGCGCGGCATGGTGAACGTTCCGCTCGGCTCTACTGCCGCGGTACGAGGCGTCCTGTATCAAGACCACCAGCCCGGGTTTATCGATGCCATCCAGCCGGGCGGCGGGATCGACAAAAACGTCAACACGGCGGACCGCTATGGCGGCCGTCTCGGGCTGCTGTGGCGACCGACCGACGCTCTGACGGTCGAACCGCGGCTCGTCATACAGAGCCTTTCGACCGGGGGATTCCCCCGTGTGGACCTGTACAACATCCTGGGCAACCCGTATACGACGACCCAGCCGGCGGTGACGATCGGCGACCGCGAGCAGTTCAGGCAGCAGGCGGAGGGGATCAACGACCAGTTCAACCTGGGCGACTTGAACGTCGATTACGACCTGGGCGGCGCCGATGTGAAGTCGGTCACCTCCTATACGCACCGCAAGGTCACGGTCCGGCGCGATGCCACCCAGCTCAGCGGGAGCGTCACGTACGACCTGGGCACTCCTGGGCCGAGCGGCCAAACGGCCACGCCCGCGGACGTGCGGCTTAACTCGCCGCTGTACGACCGCACCGAGCTGAACGTCTTCAGCCAGGAAGTGCGCTTGGCGTCGAGCGGAACCCACACGGTGGATTGGCTCGGCGGAGCGTTCTTCCAGCACGTGGGGCGTCACTACGGCCAGGATCTGCCCACGCCCGGATACGACGCCCTTTCGACGCGGCTAGGCCTGCCGATCTCGACGGCACTGGCTGCCCCGCCCGACACGCCGTTCTTCTCGGACCTTCGCTACAACTTCCGGCAGTACGCGTTCTTCGGCGAGAGCACCTGGCACATCACCGACCAGTGGTCGGCCACGGGCGGCCTGCGCTACTACAACTTCAACGAGAGCCGCACGCAACTCTTCGGAGGCCTGTTCGGCTGCTGCTCGGAGAACGCGGGCACGGTCCGGTCCAATGGCGTATCGGAGCGCGTGATCCTGACCTACAAGCTGAACCCCGACATGCTGTTCGACGCTCAGGCCTCGCGCGGCTTCCGGCTCGGCGGGATCAACGACCCGCTCAACATTCCGCTGTGCTCGCCGGCGGACATCTTGACCTTCGGGGGCCACAACGGCTGGAGGGACGAGACGGCGTGGAACTACGAGCTGGGCGGCAAGATGCAGTTCCTCGACCGCAAGGTGACCTTCAACACCTCGCTCTTCTGGACCGAGATCCATGATCTGCAGGCGACGACAACGGCGGGGACCTGCTCCTCGCGCGTCGTCTTCAACGTGCCGAACGCACACAGCACCGGCATCGAGGCCGAGCTGTCCGCGCGGCCCAATCCGACCTGGGACTTCAGCCTTTCCGCGACCTGGGTGAATGCCGAGCTCACCTCGTCGGTCACGTCCACGTCCGCGACGGGTGTGAAGACCGTCGTCGGTGGGCTGGCCGACGGCGCGCGCCTGCCGACCGCTCCCAGGCTGCAGGCCGTCGCCGGCATCGGCTATACGCGCCCGCTCGAGGCCGGGAAAACCCTGTTCGGCGTGTTCACGGTGCAGTACATCGGCTCGTCGTTCTCGCAATTCGAGAACGAAGCGCCCAACTTCGGCCTGATCTGCGGTGGTCCGGGGTGCCCGCCGGGTTCGGCGCGGCTGATCCCGTTCGGAGGTCCGCTGACCACGAACCGGATCGGCTTCAACCCGCAGCTGCCGAGCTACTCGCTGGGCAACCTCCACATCGGCCTCAGGACCCAGAAGTGGGAGGTGTCCCCCTTCATCAACAACCTGTGGGATAAAACGGCCCGCTTGGCGCTCGATTACGAGCGCGGCCGCAGCGCCCGTGTGGGTTATCTGACCAACATGCCGCGCACGATCGGTGTGACAGGGCGCTACAGCTTCTAATCCGCCGCGCTACCCGAGTGCCGCGCGGACGGCGTGCTCGAGCGCTTCGAGCTGCGCCTCGCCGGTCTTCGGGTGCAGGAACGCCAGGCGGATCGCGGTGCGATTGTGCAGCGTCGTGCTGGAGACGCGCACCTGTCCCGATTCGTTGATGATCGCGAAGATGCGCTGCGTGGTCACATCGCCCTGCGCCGCGCAAAACGCCACAATCGACAGATCGGGATCATGCAGCACGTCGATTCCGGGTATGGCGCGAAGGCGGGCTGCGGCCTGCTGCGCCAGGTCGAGCGAGCGGTCCAGCGCCTGCCGAAAGGTGGCCACGCCGTGCAGATGCAGCGGCAGCCAGACGAGCAGGCCACGAAACGGCCGCGTCAGCTCGGGGCCGCGCTCAAAGTAGTTTGGCAGGTCCGGCAGGCGCTGCACGTCGCGCATGTAGGCCCCTTCGCCCGAGTGTGCACGCGCCAGCGCTCCGGGGCGGCGCACCAGCACAGCGGCCACGCCATACGGCAGGAACAGGCCCTTGTGTGCATCGACGATGACCGAATCGGCCGCTGCGATTCCCTGCAGCCGCGCCGCGCCCCGCTCGGTCAGCGCGAACATGCCGCCGTAAGCGGCGTCGACGTGAAACCAGGCGCCACAGCGCGATGCGAAGGCGGCGAGTTCATTCAAGTCGTCGACCGACCCCGTGTCGGTGCTGCCCGCGACGCCAACGATCAGCCACGGGCGCTGGCCGCGCGCCCGGTCGCGCTCGATTTGTTGGCCCAGCGCCTGCGGGTCGATCCGGCCGGCCGCAGTGGCGCGAATCGACCGAATGCATCCGGCCGGTATCCCGCACAGGTGCATCGCCTTGCGCAGCGAGTGATGTGCTCGCTCCGACAGGTACGCCACGCTGCGATCCGGCGCGAAATCGCCGCTGTCGCGGGCGCACACGATTGCGGTCTGGTTGGCGAGCGAGCCTCCTGACAGCAGCAAGCCTTCGGTCGCGGGCGGCATACCGAACACCGAGGCCAGCCAGTGCAGGACGCTTTCTTCGAGCGCGACCAGGCCCGGCGACTCGAACGCCGTGCCGGTGAACGTGTGCAGACCGGCGGCGAGCATTGCAGCCACCACGCCGCTGTACAGTCCGCCGTTGGGAATGAAGCCGAGGTCGCCGCCGTGCGACTTGCTCCATCCGCCTTCGGCGGCCGCCTGCAGCCTCTCCAGCAGCTCGGTCCGATCGGTGCCGTGTTCCGGCGGAGCCGCCCTCATCGCTTCGACCCGTTGCAGCGGCGTCGGCACGAAGATCGGCCCCTGGTCGCGGCGGCCGAGCACCCGCTCGATCAGCTCGAAGGCCTCCTTGGCCAGCCGTTTGCGCTGCGCCGCATCCAGGTTCAGGGGCAATTGCCGTGAGACAGGTCGCCTGTGCATCGGGTCCTCCCGGCCGCAATTGTGCCGGGCGGTGTAATTTGCAGGTTGCGACGTTGGTGCGGAGCGGATTGGGACCAGGACATCACAGTGACAGGACAGCAGCAACAGCATCCCTCGCCGGGGACGGAGTCGGCCCTGAATGCGGTCGAGGCGCGGGCCCTGATTTTTCCGCTGTACGAGGGCCGCCTTCTGCGCAGCGGCGAGCCGATGGAGGATCACGCCGAGGGCGTGGCACAGATCGTGCGTTCGGTTCGCGAGGCCCCCGATCTGCTGGCCGCCGCCTACCTGTTCGGCGCGCATGAGGTGTTGCGCGATGCCGACGAGTGGATCCGTGGCCGGGCCGGGTCGACGGTGGCGGTCCTGGTCAGTGATCTGCGCCAGTTGAGGCTGCTGTCGGAAAGCCTTCGCTCGCGTGCCGCCGGCGCGCACGAGGCGCAGCGCCACGAATCGCAGGCCGAGGCGCTGCGGCGCATGCTGCTGGCGATGGTCAACGATCCGCGGGTGGTCGTGCTGCGCCTGGCTTCGCGCCTGCAAACGATGCGGTTTTTGGTGGAGCAGCCCTCCTTCGCGCTTCGCGCTACGGAGGGCGACCCGGCCGTGGCCCTACGGACCTCGGCCGGGTCGATCGCGCGCGAGACGGCCACGTTGCTGGTGCCGCTGGCCAACCGGCTCGGCATCTGGCAGCTCAAATGGGAGCTGGAAGACCTGGCGTTGCGGCTGCTGGAGCCGCAGACCTACGATCAAATCGCGCGGCAGCTCGAGCAGACGCGCGCGGAGCGCGAGCGCACGGTCGTGCAGGCGACCGAGCAGTTGCGCCAGATTCTGGCCGAGGCGGGCGTCCGGGCGGAAGTGAGCGGGCGGCCCAAGCACATTGCCAGCATCCACCAGAAGATGATCGGCAAGCGCCTGTCGATCGAGCAGGTGCACGATCTGCTGGCGTTGCGTGTGATCGTCGAGCAGGTCGCCGGTTGCTACGAAGTGCTGTCGGTCGTGCATTCGAACTGGACGCCGATCGAGAGCGACTACGACGATTACATTGCCAGGCCCAAGCGCAACGGATACCAGTCGCTGCACACCGTGGTCCAGGACGCGGACGGCCGGCCCATCGAGATCCAGATCCGCACGCGCCAGATGCACCAGAACGCCGAACTGGGCGTCGCCGCGCACTGGCGCTACAAGGAGGGCCGGCGCGACGCGGCGGTGGAAAACGACGAGCGCATCGGCTGGTTGCGCAGGCTGTTCGACTGGAACCAGGATGCCGAGGCCGCCGCGCGGCCCACGGAGCAGGCGGCGGCGCAGCGCATCTATGCGTTGACACCCCAGGGGCGCGCGGTCGAACTGCCGGCCGAGGCCACGCCGATCGATTTTGCCTACCACGTTCATACGGAGCTCGGCCATCGCTGCCGGGGCGCCCGCGTGGACGGCTCGCTGGTGGCGCTGAACACGCGCCTGCGCACCGGTCAAACGGTCGAAATCATCGCGGCACGCAGCGGCGGACCAAGCCGCGACTGGCTGAACCCGGAGCTGGGCTTCCTGGCCAGCGCGCGCTCCCGTACCAAGGTGCGGCAATGGTTCAACGCGATCGAGCACGAGCAGTCGGCAGCGGCCGGACGGGAGGTCGTGGCGCGCGAATTGCAGCGTCTCGGCCGCACCTCAGTGGGGTTGGAGGACCTCGCCGCGCGGCTCGGTTTTGCGTCGGTCGACGAGCTGTTCCTGGCGGTATCGCGCGAGGAACTGGGTCTGCGCAGCATCGAGCAGGCGCTGGCGGGAACGGCGCCGGCACAGGAAGCCGCCGCCGAGGTGCCGGCGCTGCGGCCGCCCAAGCCGACCCAGGGGCGCGTGCTGGTGGTCGGGGTCGATTCGCTGATGACCAGCCTGGCGCCCTGTTGCCACCCGATCCCGCCCGACGAGATCATCGGCTTCGTCACGCGCGGACGCGGCGTGTCGGTGCACCGGGCCGAGTGCTCCAACGCCCGTGCGCTGGCCAAGCGCACCCCCGAGCGCGTGATCGATGTGACCTGGGGCGCAGGCGGAGACGGCTATCCGACCGAGGTGTTCGTGCTGGCGCAGGATCGGCCTGGTCTGCTGCGCGACATTTCGGAGGTGTTCGCACGCGAAAAGCTCAATGTGCTGGGCGTGAACACCCTGTCGCAGGATGGCGAAGCCCGCATGCAGTTCACGGTCCAGGTTCCGGACGCGGCCACCACGCGCCGCACGCTGGCGCAGATCGGTGAGGTCAAGGGTGTGGTGGTCGCCCGCCGGCGCTAAAGGCCCTAGAACGGCGCCAGATAGATCCGCCGCAGCGCCTTGCGGTGAGGGCGCTTGCGAGGCTTGGCCAGACGGAAGATCAGTGACAGGGCCCGTTGTACCGTTTGCGGCAGCCGCATCGCAGCTTACGTTCGGCCGGCGACCAGCTGCGCGGCCAGAAGATCGAAGTGGCGCGCATAGCGGCGGTTGATTCCGTCCAGCGAAAGCCAGATCAGGAAGTCGGCGCTGTTGAAATCCGGGTCCCACGCCGGCTCGCCGCAGACCCTGGCCCCCAGCCTGATGTAGCCCTTGATCAGGGCCGGAACCTCGAAGGTGCTCGCGCGCGGCATGCGCTCGTGCGGGAACGGCAGGCGCGGAAACACCCGGTATTCAGGGCTGGCCAGGTACTGCTGCAACTCATCGCGCAGGCGGGCTGCCTGCATTCCGCCGTCGCCCAGCGGCGCGCTGGCGCACCCGATCAGATGGCGGTAACCCGCGGTCCTCATGTACTGGGCCAGTCCGGCCCACAGCAACAAAATGGCGCTGCCGGTGCGGTAATCCGCATGCACGCAGGAGCGGCCGACCTCGATCAGCGACGCCCGCAGATGCGTCAAGCGCGACAGGTCGAATTCGTTTTCCGAGTACAGCTTGCCCAGCTGGCGCGCCTTGTGCGGGGGCAGGATCCGATAGGTGCCGACCACGCGCGTGGTGTCATCGTCCCGCACGATCAAGTGATCGCAGAACGGATCGAACTCGTCCTGGTCGAGCGCGTCGTCGGTCTCCCCCAGTTTCGCGCCCATTTCCAGTGCAAAGACTTCGTACCGCAGGCGCTGCGCATCCTCGATGTCGGCCGGACCGCGTGCCAGACCGACCGAAAGCCGCGGCTCCCGCTGCGGCTTCTCACTGCCCGGTTCAAGTAAGGGGACGCGTTGCACATCGCGAGAAGACATCGGCACTTCCGCCGGGGGATCGGCGGACTTTAATCGTCCTCGTTGTCGAAATCGTGAAGTATTCATTTCAAATAGGTGACAACTCGGGCGGCGATTGTAAGCCCTCGTGTATTATCAATGGCCGTTTTCAGGCGCGTAGCTCAGCTGGTTAGAGCACCACCTTGACATGGTGGGGGTCGTTGGTTCGAGTCCAATCGCGCCTACCACGCTCACCAAATTCCGATGCCATTGATATCCCTTCCTGACGGTACTCAGCGACGATACGATCGCCCCGTCAGCGTTGCCGACATTGCGGCCTCGATCGGAGCAGGGTTGGCCAAGGCGGCTCTTGCGGGCCGGGTCGACGGCCGCCTGGTCGACACCTCGTTCGTGGTCGATCGCGATGCGGCCGTCACCGTCGTCACCGAGCGCGACGCCGACGGCCTGGAAGTGATCCGGCACTCAACCGCGCATCTGCTGGCCTACGCGGTCAAGGAGCTGTTCCCCGATGCTCAGGTGACGATCGGCCCGGTCATCGAGAACGGCTTTTATTACGACATCTCGTACAAGCGGGCCTTCACGCCGGAGGACCTGCAGGCGATCGAACGCAAGATGACCGAGCTGGCAGCACTGGACGAACCGGTGCAGTGCGAGGTCTGGCCGCGCGACGAGGCCGTGCGCTTCTTCGAGTCGATCGGCGAGCGCTACAAGGCCGAGATCGTGGCCTCGATTCCGCCGGAAGAACCCATTTCACTGTATCGCGAGGGCCGGTTCATCGACCTGTGCCGGGGGCCACACGTGCCGTCGACCGGCCGACTGAAGGTTTTCAAGCTGACCAAGGTGGCCGGGGCCTACTGGCGCGGCGACAGCCGCAACGAGATGCTGCAGAGGATCTACGGCACCGCCTGGGCCCGCAGGGAAGAGCTGGACGCCTACCTGCGCCAGCTCGAGGAAGCCGAGAAGAGGGACCACCGCCGGCTGGGCCGGGAGCTGGACCTGTTCCACATGCAGGAGGAAGCCCCGGGCCTGGTGTTCTGGCATCCGAAGGGTTGGGCGATCTGGCAGCAGGTCGAGCAGTACATGCGCCAGGTGTATCGGGACAACGGCTACCTCGAAGTGAAGGGGCCGCAGCTGCTCGACCGCACCCTCTGGGAAAAGACCGGGCACTGGGACAACTTCCGCGAGAACATGTTCACGACCGAGTCGGAGAACCGGCACTACGCGCTCAAGCCGATGAACTGCCCCGGACACGTGCTGATCTACAAATCGGATCTGCGCTCCTACCGCGATCTGCCGCTGCGCTACGGCGAGTTCGGCCAGTGCCACCGCAACGAGGCCTCGGGCGCGCTGCACGGGATCATGCGCGTGCGCGGGTTCACGCAGGACGACGGCCACATCTTCTGCTCCGAGGAGCAGATCCTGCCCGAATGCCTCGCGTACACCGCGCTGCTGCAACGGGTGTATCGCGACTTCGGCTTCGACGAGATCGTGTACAAAATCGCCACGCGTCCGGCGCGCCGCATCGGTGCCGACGAGCTGTGGGAGCGGGCCGAGCAGGCGCTGATGCAGTCGCTGCGACAGTCGGGCTGCCAGTTCGAAACGATCCCGGGCGAGGGCGCTTTCTATGGTCCGAAGATCGAGTACCACCTGAAGGACTCGATCGGCCGGTCATGGCAATGCGGAACGATGCAGGTCGATTTCGCGATGCCCGCCCGCCTGGGCGCCGAGTACGTGGCCGAGGACAATTCGCGGCGCGTTCCGGTGATGCTGCACCGGGCCATCGTCGGGTCCCTGGAACGCTTCATCGGGATCCTGATCGAGCATTACGCCGGCGCCTTTCCGGTATGGCTCGCGCCGGTCCAGGTGGCCGTGGCCAGCATCACCGAGCACCAGCGCGAATATGCGCGATCAACAGCCGAAGCGCTGAAAAAACAAGGATTTAGGGTCGAGGCGGATTTGCGGGACGACAAGATCGGATATAAAATTCGAAGCCTTGCCCTGCAAAAGCTTCCCTACATCTTAGTCGTCGGTGACAAGGAGCTGCAGGCGGGAACGGTGGCCGTGCGCGCGCGCGGAGGCGTCGATCTGGGGGTGATGCCCCTTTCGGCGTTTGCGCAGCGCCTGCGGTCGGAGGTCGAGCAGCGAAGCATCAGTGGGGCCCCGGCCGCAGCGGCCGAGGCGGCGCGCGCAGGCTGAGCACGCGGCGCCGGGTCCCCGGGGCAGCCGTCTCGACAGTCTTTCAAGGAGGTTGCAACCATCGCTCAAGAACGTGCGCATCGACTCAACGGGGAGATTACGGTTCCGGAAGTTCGATTGATCGGAATCGAAGGCGAGCAGCTTGGAGTGGTCCGAACCGCCGACGCGCTTCGGATGGCCGAGGAGGGCGACGTGGATCTGGTCGAAATCGCACCGACCGCCGTTCCTCCGGTGTGCCGACTGATGGATTACGGGAAGTTTCGCTACGAGGAACAGAAAAAGGCGCACGAAGCCAAGCTCAAGCAGAAGCAGATACAGATCAAGGAAATCAAGTTCCGGCCGGCGACCGACGAGAACGACTACCTGACCAAGGTCAGGAAGCTCACCGAGTTTCTGGAAGAGGGCGACAAGGCCAAGGTGACGATGCGGTTCCGCGGACGCGAAATGGCGCACCAGGAGCTTGGACTGAAAGTGCTGGAGCGTGTCAAGGCCGATCTGGAGACGATCAGCCAGGTCGAGGCGATGCCGAGGCTGGAAGGCCGCCAGATGGTGATGGTGCTGTCGCCAAGGCGTAAGAAGTAGCAAGTTGCGGCCAGCGCGCCGCACGACAAGTGTCGCAGGCAGTTCAAGTCCTGGCCCATGGGCGCCGGGCGCCCGGCGACATCGAAAAAGAGGAAAGTGTCATGCCGAAACTGAAGTCCAAGCGGAGCGCCGCCAAGCGCTTCAAGGTCCGCGCGAGCGGATCGATCAAGCGGGGCCAGGCGTTCAAGCGCCACCTGCTGACGAAGAAGAAAACCAAGAACAAACGCAACCTGCGCGGATCGGTCCAGGTCAACCCGGCCGACGAGAAGTCGGTGCGCCGCATGCTTCCGTACGCCTGAGGAGATCGAGCATGCCCCGCGTAAAAAGAGGAGTTACCAGCCGCGCCCGCCACAAGAAAGTGCTGGCGCAGGCCAAGGGCTACACGCAGCGCCGCAAGAGCGTTTTCCGGGTTGCCAAGCAGGCCGTGATGAAGGCCGGCCAGTACGCCTACCGCGATCGGCGCACGCGCAAGCGCGTCTTTCGGTCCCTGTGGATCGCCCGCATCAACGCGGCCGTGCGCGAGCACGATCTGTCCTACAGCGCGTTCATGAACGGGCTGCGGCGGGCCGCGATCGACCTGGACCGCAAGGTGCTGGCCGACATGGCGGTGCTGGACAAGCCGGCTTTCGCCGCCATCGTCGACCGGGTCAAATCGCTGGGCAGCTTGCCCGCCCAAGCGCGTTAGCGCGAAGGCGGGTGCCGAACCGCTGCCGCGCTCGCACGGAAGCTGTCCTGCGCTTGCCCAAGCCCCGATGCAATCGATCGACGAGCTGATCGCCGAGGCGGGCGAAGCGTTCGCCTCGGCCTCGCGGCCGGCCGACCTGGAAAACGCGAAAGCGCGCTTCCTGGGCAAGGCCGGCTCGATCACCGAGCGGCTCAAGACGCTGGCCCGCCTCGACCCGGAGAGCAGGCGCGCCGAAGGCGCGCGCCTGAACGCCGCCAAGGAAGCGATCGAGGCGCTGCTGGCCGAGCGGCGCGCGCAGCTGGCCGAGGCGGCGTTGTCGTCTCAGCTGGCGCTGGACGCGATCGATGTCAGCCTGCCGGGCCGCGCCCGCAGCGGCGGCGGCCTGCACCCGGTGATCCGTACCTGGATACGGATCGAACAGATCTTCCGCTCGATCGGATTCGACGTAGCCGATGGCCCCGAGATCGAAACCGACTGGTACAACTTCACCGCGCTGAACAACCCGGAAAATCATCCGGCCCGCTCGATGCAGGACACCTTTTACGTGGACGCGACCGACTCCGAGGGCCGGCCGCTGGTGCTGCGGACTCACACCTCACCGATGCAGGTGCGTTATGCGCGCCAGCACCCGGGGCCGGTCCGCGTGATCAGCCTCGGGCGGACCTACCGGGTCGACAGCGACGCTACCCACTCGCCGATGTTTCACCAGGTCGAGGCGCTGTGGCTGGACGACAACATCAGCTTCGCCGACCTGAAGGGCGTGTACACCGAATTTCTGCGGCGCTTCTTCGAAAACGACGATGTGCAGGTGCGCTTCCGGCCGTCGTACTTTCCGTTCACCGAGCCATCGGCCGAGATCGACATGTTGTTTACCGGCGGCTCACGCCCGCCCCGCTGGCTCGAGATTTCCGGCGCCGGCCAGGTCCATCCGGCCGTGGTGCGCAACTTCGGCCGCGATCCGGAGCGCACCATCGGCTTTGCGTTCGGCTCCGGCCTGGAGCGTCTGACGATGCTGCGCTATGGGGTGGATGATCTGAGGCAGTTCTTCACCGGCGACCTGCGGTTTCTGAGGCAGTTCAACTGACAGGGGCGGGCCGCACCGGTGAGAATTCCCGAGCAGTGGCTGCGACAGTTCTGCGATCCACCGATCGATACGCTGGAGCTGGCCGAGCGGTTGACCATGGGTGGCCTCGAGGTCGAGGCGATCGAGCCGGTGGCGCCGGCCTTTTCCGGCGTCGTCGTGGCTGAAGTGGCGCAAGTCGCCGCGCACCCCGACGCCGACCGCCTGAAGGTGTGCCGCGTCGAGACCGGCGCCGCGCAGCCGGCGCAGATCGTGTGCGGCGCGCCCAACGTGGCGGCCGGTCAGCGCGTGCCCTGCGCGCTGCCGGGCGCCATCTTGCCGGGCGCCGTCTCGATTGGCGCCACCACGGTGCGCGGCGTGCGATCAGACGGCATGTTGTGCTCGGCGCGCGAACTGGGCCTGTCCGACGATCACGCCGGTCTGCTGGTGCTGGCGCCCGATGCGCCCGTGGGCGAATCGGTGCGGCGGGTGCTGAGCCTGGACGAACAGTGCTTCGAGATCAAGCTGACGCCGAATCGGGGCGACTGCCTCAGCGTACTCGGGGTGGCGCGCGAAACGGCCGCACTGACCGGCGCCGTGCTGCGCAGCCCGGCTTTCCCCCCGGTGCCCCCGACGTTCAAGGAGACGATGGCGGTCCGGATCGAGGCCCCCGACCTGTGCGGGCGGTTCTCGGGACGCGTGCTGCGCGGGCTGGACACTGGTGCCGCCACGCCGGCGTGGATGCGATCGCGCCTGGAGCGCAGCGGCCTGCGCACGGTGTCCGCGCTGGTCGATATCTCCAACTACGCGATGCTCGAGCTGGGCCGGCCGACCCACATCTTCGATCTGGGCGCGTTGCACGGCCCGCTGACCGTGCGCTGGGGGCGCGCCGGCGAGCAGCTGCGCCTGCTGAACGGACGCCTGGTCGATGTGGACCCGCAAATCGGCGTGATCGCCGACCAGCGCGGCGTGCAGTCGCTGGCGGGCCTCATGGGGGGGCAGGCGACCGAGGTGAGGGCGGACACGACCGACATCTACCTGGAAGCCGCATTCTGGTGGCCGGAGGCGATCCAGGGGCGCGCGCGCCGTTTGAACCTCGCCACCGATGCGGCGCACCGCTTCGAGCGCGGCGTGGATTACGCGACCACCGTCGAGCACATCGAAGCGATCACCCGAATGATCGTGGACCTCTGCGGTACGGACCGCACCCGGATCGGCCCGATCGAAGATCAGGCTCTGCGGCTGCCGCAACGCACACCGATCCGGATCAGAACGGACCGCTGTCGCAAGGTGCTGGGAACGGCCGTGAGCGACGAAGAAATGGCGCAAGCCTTCGGCCGGCTGGGCCTGGCATTCACGCGCAGCCGGGACGCCTTCGTGGTGCAGCCGCCGTCGTTCCGCTTCGATCTGCAGATCGAGGAAGACTTGATCGAAGAAGTCGCACGGGTGGTCGGCTACGAGCGCATTGCGGCGCACCCTCCGGTGGCCACGGCCCGGATGGTCGCGAACCCGGAAACGTGGCGCGGACCGCATGAGCTGCGGGACCGGATGGTGCAGAGCGGATACCGGGAGCTGATCAATTATTCGTTCGTCGATCCCGAATGGGAGGCCGATTTCGCACCGCGCGGACCGCCGGTTTCGGTCGTCAATCCGATCGCGGCGCAGTATGCGGTGATGCGCACCACGCTGTTCGGCGGCCTGGTTGCGGTTCTGAAGCACAACCTGAACAACCAGGCCAGCCGTGTACGGATCTTCGAACTGGGGCGCGTTTTCTGGCGCCAGCCCGATCTTCCGGACGGTCCGCTGCAGGTGGCGGGCCTGGCCCAGCCGGTGCTGGTGGGAGCGCTTGCCTACGGCAGCGCCGACGACGAGCAATGGGGCGTGCCGGCGCGGGCGGTGGATTTCTTCGACGTCAAGGGTGACCTGGAGCGCCTGATCAGTCCGCTGGCGGCGCGCTTCGTGGCCGCCACACACCCGGCGCTGCATCCGGGACGGTCCGCCCGGGTCGAGATCGGCGAGCGACCCGTCGGCTGGATCGGGCAGTTGCATCCGCGCCTCGTCCAGAAGTACGACCTGCCGGGCGACGCGGTGCTGTTCGAAGTGCAGAGCGGCGCGCTGCAGGTCTTGCCCCTGCCGCGGGCGATGCCGATTGCCGATGTGCCGGCGGTGGTCCGGGATATCGCGCTATGGTTTCCAGAGCAGGTTGCGGCCGCGCGCGTGTTCGAGGAAATCGCGCGCTTGTCGGCCCGGGACAGCCGTTTGGCGGTCTTGCGCGAGGTTAAGCTGTTCGATGTGTTTCATCCGACCCCCGGCCACGCCGCGGGTCATCCGAAAGCGCCCGCTAACGTGTTGTTAAATAAGGAGAAAAGTCTTGCCTTCCGGGTGGTTCTGCAAGATACTCGTCGCTCGCTTTCGGACTCCGATGCAGATGCGGCCTGCGACGCGATCGTCGAACATTTGACGAGCGCCCTAGCCGCCCGCGTACGTCAGTGAGTGGCGCGATGGCCGTCGAACCGATGACTTCGTTCAAGTTTCCGGACCTTCCCCCCGCGGCGCGACCCCGCGCGGAGGCCGATCGCGGCGCTCGCACGCTGACCAAGGCCGAACTGGCCGATGCGCTGTTCGAACGGCTCGGGCTGAACAAGCGTGAAGCCAAGGACATGGTCGACGGATTCTTCGACGAAATCAGCCAGGCGTTGCAGCGGGGTGAGTCCGTGAAGCTGTCGGGTTTTGGCAATTTCCAGCTGCGCAACAAGCCGACCCGACCGGGGCGCAACCCGAAGACCGGAGAAGAGATCGCGATCACCGCGCGCCGGGTCGTGACGTTCCACGCAAGCCAGAAGCTGAAAGCCGCGGTATCGCGCGCAACCGAACGCTGATTCCGAAACCCGGCCGCGTTTCGAATCGGACATGCACCCCTCCGAGGCACCGCAGGATGGCGATGGCGCGCTGCCGCCGATTCCGGCCAAGCGTTACTTCACGATTGGCGAGGTCAGCGAGCTGTGCGCGGTCAAACCGCACGTGCTGCGTTACTGGGAGCAGGAATTCACGCAGCTCAAGCCGATCAAGCGGCGCGGCAACCGGCGCTACTACCAACACCACGAAGTTCTGCTGATCCGGCGCATCCGCTCGCTGCTGTACGAACAGGGTTTCACCATCAACGGCGCGCGCAACCGGCTCGATACGGCCGGCGCGATCGTGCCCGACCGCCCCGAGCCGGTCGGCAAGGCCCTCTCGCGGGGCGCGATCCGCGCCCGATTGCAGGAAATACGCGCGCTGCTGATCCGCGAGGCGTGAACCGCACGGTACAATCCCGGACCAGTCGGGGCGTAGCGCAGCCTGGTAGCGCACTTGCATGGGGTGCAAGGGGTCGCGAGTTCGAATCCCGCCGCCCCGACCAAACCGCTTTCTGACGCTGCGTCGTTCGCAGCGTCGACCGATGCACATTCTGGTCAGCAATGACGATGGCTATCTCGCCCCCGGGTTGCGGGCCCTGGCCGATGCGATGCGCGCCTTCGGCGACGTCACCGTGGTGGCGCCCGAGCAGAACTGCAGCGGCGCCAGCAACTCGCTGACGTTGACGCGTCCACTGTCGGTCCGGCGCGCCGACAACGGCTATCTGTTCGTCAACGGCACCCCGACCGACTGCGTGCACATCGCGCTGACGGGCCTGCTGGAGCGCCGCCCGGACCTGGTCGTGTCGGGCATCAACGACGGCCAGAATATGGGGGACGACACGATCTATTCGGGTACCGTGGCGGCGGCGATGGAAGGGTATCTGTTCGGCCTGCCGGCGATCGCGTTTTCTACCGTGCAAAAGGGCCACCTGCATCTGGACAGCGCCGCGCGCGTTGCGCAGACGATCGTGGAGCGCTTTGAAACCGGCTCGCTGCCGGCCCCGTTTCTGCTGAACGTCAACATCCCGGACCATCCGTACGCGCAGCTGCGTGGACTGGTGTGTACGCGCCTGGGCAAACGGCACCCGTCGGAGCCCGTGGTGCGCAGCGTCAGCCCGCGCGGCGACACGATCTACTGGGTGGGAGCGGCCGGCGAGGCCGCCGACGCCAGTCCCGGCACCGATTTTCACGCGACTGCCAACGGACAGGTTTCAGTGACGCCGCTGCAGATCGACCTGACGCATGCCGGACAATTGGAGGCCGTTGCACAATGGCTGGGTCAGAGGCCGCTTTGAGCGCCGCCGCCAGCACCGGCCTGACGTCGGAACGGGTGCGGGCACGCATGGTCGAGAGGATCCGGGAGCTTGGCGTACGCGATGCGCGCGTGCTGGCGGCCATGCAGCGCATCGAGAGGCACCGCTTCGTCGATGCGGCCCTGGCCAGCCGGGCTTACGAAGACACGGCCTTGCCGCTGGGGTTCGGCCAGACCATCTCGCAACCCTACATCGTGGCCCGCTGCGCGGAACTGGCGCTGAGCGCAGCGCCCGATCCGAAAAGCGCGCGCGTGCTCGAGATCGGCACCGGTTGCGGATATGCGGCCGCGGTCCTGAGCGAGCTGTTCGGCACCGTGTTTTCAATCGAGCGCGTGCGGGCGCTGCACGAAACGGCGCGCGTCAACCTGCGCCCGCTCAGGATCGCGAACCTGCGCCTGGTGTTCGGCGACGGCGCGCTGGGCCTGCCCTCCGAAGCGCCGTTCGCCGCCATCGTTTCCACGGCGGCCAGCGACGAGGTGCCGGCCGCCTGGGTCGAACAACTCGCCCCGGACGGGGTGATCGTCGCGCCGCTCGGGCGCGACTCGCAGATGCTGACGGTGCTGTCGCGCAGCCCGGAAGGCCGTATCGTTCGCCGTGAACACGAGCCGGTGCGTTTCGTGCCGCTGGTGCAGGGAAGCGTCAACCTGGACAGCCGATGAGCGTGAGCCAACCGATGTCTGGCCGCGCGGCCACCGCATTGGCCGCGCTCGCGCTGGCCGCCTGCGCCGTCTCGTCGACCAAGGATGCGCCGATCGTGGAGCGTTCGCAGGCCACCGGCGCGCCGCGCGCCGCGGCGAGCCCGACCGTGGCGCCAGCTGCGCGCAGCGCGCCGCCGGCCACGCGCGAGGCGCACGACGGCCTATACGTGGTGCAGTCTGGAGATACGCTGTCCAGCATTGCATTGGCCTTCGGGCAGGATTACCGCGAGATCGCGCGCTGGAACGCCGTCGATCCCGAGGCGCATCTGCAAGTCGGACAGGCGCTGCGGGTAGCGCCGCTGCCGGCTCAGGACTCCGGCGCGGCCGAGGCGATCCCGGTTCCGGTGGCGCCGACCGCAACGGTCGAGTCGCACCTGCTGGCGCCCGCCGAGAGCCCCGCCCCGCCACCCAGCGCCGCTTCGGAGGCGCCGCAGCGTCCCAGCGTGACGGCGAGCGGCACTGCGGCCGCGGCGCCGACAGTGACTGGACCCGCGCCCGCAGCCGAGCCCGACAGCACTTGGGCATGGCCCGGTACGGGCAAGGTGCTGGCGCGCTTCGATCAGGCCCAAAATAAGGGGATCGATATCGCCGGCAATGTCGGAGATCCGGTATGGGCAGCCAACGATGGTCAGGTCGTATACAGCGGTAACGGGTTGCGCGACTACGGCAAATTGATCATCATCAAACACACGGACGACTATGTGTCCGTCTATGCACACAACAACGAGATCCTTGTATCTCAGGGACAGGCCGTCAAGCGGGGACAGCGAATCGCCGATCTGGGGATGACGGGTGCGCCCACCCCCAGGCTGCACTTCGAGATCCGGCGTCGTGGCACGCCGGTGGACCCGCTGACGTACTTGCCGTCCCGCTAAGCGGCACGCGGACCGCATCGCCGGCGTGCCTAGGACGCTGGGGATGGGGCGGCCGCGCAAGTCGAGTCACAGCGAGCCGGCGCCGCTCGGCGCCTCGCGCACTGCGCGGCAGTCCGAGTCCGAAGCCGATCCGCCGGATCCGCGCGGCGATGAGCCGATCGTCTTCGAGGAGTCGCACACGGCGGCGCCCGCGGCCCCGGCAGCCACCAGCGTCGACGACATCACCAGCGATGCGATGAGCCGTTACCTGGGCGCGATCGGCTCGCGCGCATTGCTGACCGCCGAGCAGGAATACGCGTGCGCCATGCTGGCGCGCGAGGGCGACTTCGCCGCTCGCCAGAAAATGATTGAACACAACCTGCGGCTGGTCGTGTCGATCGCCCGCAATTTCCTGAACCGGGGCGTGTCTTTTCTCGATCTGATCGAGGAAGGCAACGTCGGTCTGATCCATGCGCTGGACAAGTTCGAGCCGGAACGCGGATTCCGGTTCTCCACCTATGCCACCTGGTGGATCCGTCAGGCCATCGATCGGGCGCTCGCCACCCAGGCGCGCACGGTGCGGCTGCCCACGCATGTGCTCAGGGAACTGGCGCAGGTGCAGCGCGCGCGCAACCATCTGGAAAGCGGATGGCGTGCCGTGGGCGCGTCCCGCAACGCCGGCGCGGACGACATCGCGCATCTGCTCGGCAAAACGGCCGAGGAAGTCGCCGATCTGATGGCGCTGGGCGAGTCGCCGGCGTCGCTCGACCGTCCGATTGACCACGACGACGACGCCCCGATGTCCGACCTGATGCCCGATCAGGCGGCGGTGGCGCCCGAGTGGCACGTGGCCCAGCGCGAGTTGCAGGTCCTGATGGACGGCTGGCTGGACGACCTGTCCGACAAGCAGCGTCTCGTGATCCAGCGCCGCTATGGCCTGAACGGACACGATCCTTCCACGCTGGACGACCTGGCGCGCGAGCTGGGGCTGACGCGCGAGCGCGTGCGGCAGATCCAGCAGGAGGCGCTGGCGCGCCTGAACCGCGCACTGGCCGCGCGCGGAGTCAAGCGCGACGTGCTGTATTGACCGGCCGCCGCGCGTCGGCCGCCGGTCGCGTCCTTACAATCGGGGCGTGACGCCCATTCTCACCTTCGACCTGGAGACGATCCCGGACGCCGCAGCACTCAGGCAGCTGCGGCCGCAGTGGGCCGACGCCGACGACCGCACCATCGCGCTGCAGGCGATGGCCGAGCGCCACGAGCGCACCGGCAGCGACTTCATGCCGCTGCACCTGCATCGGGTGATCGCGATCGGGTGCGCGTTCCGGGACGAGGCGGGTTTTCGCGTGCGCAGCCTGGGCACGTCCGCCGATGGCGAAGCCAAGCTGATCGGGGATTTTTTCCGCCTGATCGATCGCTACGTCCCGCAACTGGTCAGCTGGAACGGAAGCGGGTTCGATCTGCCGGTGCTGCACTATCGCGCGTTGATTCACGGCGTGCCGGCGCGGCGCTACTGGGACCAGGGCGACGACGAGCGCGATTCGCGCTTCAGCAACTACGTGAACCGCTATCACCCGCGCCACGTCGACCTGATGGACGTGCTGTCGCGCTACCAGCCGCGCGCCGCCGCTCCGCTGGGCGAAGTGGCGCGGATGGCCGGCTTTGCCGGCAAGCTCGGCATGGACGGATCGCAGGTCTGGGACGCGTACTGCGCCGGCCAGATCGAGCGGATCCGTGCCTACTGCGAAACCGACGTCGTCAACACGTACCTGTTGTACTGCCGCTTCCGCAAGATGCGCGGCCAGCTCGACGAGGCCGGCTATGCGGCCGAAGTGCAGCTGGTGCGCGACGCGCTGGCGGCGTCCGGAGGTTCCGTCTGGCAGGAGTTCCTGGCCGCGTGGCCGGCGACGCCGGCGCCGTGAAGCCGCACCGGATCGATCGGGTCGAGTCGCTCGACCTGCAGGGCCGTGGCGTCGTGCGCAGCGACGGCAAGATCGCATTCGTCGAAGGTGCGCTGCCCGGTGAAACGATCCGCTGGGTGCCGCTGCGCAGCGGCCGCAATTTCGACGTCGGGCGGCTGCTGCAGGTCAAGCGCGAGTGCAGCTTGCGCGTGCAGCCGCGCTGCCCTCACTTCGGCCTTCAGCGCGGCGCCTGCGGCGGCTGCTCGATGCAGCACCTTGACGCGCGGGCCCAGGTCGCCATCAAGCAGCGGGCTCTGGAAGACGCGCTGTGGCACCTGGCGCGCCTGAAGCCCCAGCAGATCGCGCGGCCCATCGCGGGCCTGGAGTGGGGCTACCGCCACCGGGCCCGTCTGTCGGTCCGGTTTGTCGCCCGCAGGAACGAGGTGCTGGTGGGCTTTCACGAGCGCGCCAGCAGCTTCGTGGCGGACATCCGCGAGTGCCACGTTCTGGCCGGATCGGTGGGCTCGCTCTTGATGCCGCTGCGAACGCTGATCGGGTCGATGCAGCTTCGCCAGCGGCTGCCGCAGATCGAGGTTGCCGTCGTCAAGAGCGCCCAGCAGGTTCGCACCGTGCTGGTGTTCCGGATCCTGGATGAGCTGGCCGAGCCCGATCGCGATGCGCTGGCACGATTCGGCGCCGCGCACCGCGTGTCGATCTGGGTCCAGCCGGGCGGACCCGCCACCGCGGCGCCGCTGACCGGGGCCGACGAGGCCGAGCTGGCGCTGCAGCTGCCCGAGTTCGGCCTGCGGGTGCCGTTCGGTCCGACCGATTTCACCCAGGTCAACCATTCGGTCAACGAAGTGCTGGTGCGCCGCGCGCTGGCGCAACTGGACCCGCAACCGGCCGAAACCGCGCTGGACCTTTTCTGCGGGCTGGGAAACTTCACGCTGCCGCTGGCCACGCGGGTGCGGCGGACCATGGGAATCGAGGGCAATTCCGCCCAGGTGGCGCGCGCCGCCCGGGCCGCACAGGCCAACGGCCTGCAGGGCCGGGTCGATTTCATCGCGCAGGACCTCGCCGACTGGAATCGCGGCGACTGGGAGGCGTTGAATCAGCGCCACGGGCCCATCGACCGCGTGCTGCTCGATCCGCCGCGCGAGGGTGCGCTGGCCGTGGCGCGCGCTCTGGCCGCCAGCGCGGTGCGGCCGCGGCGGCTCGTGTACATATCGTGCAACCCCGGCACGCTGGCGCGCGACTGCGCGGTCCTGGCGCACGAAGGCGGCTGGCGCCTGGCGTGCGCCGGGGTCGTCAACATGTTTGCTCACACCTCGCACGTCGAATCGATGGCCGTGCTCGAGCCTGCGCAGAGCTAGCGGGCGGCACCGTCCCAGCCGATCCGCGTGTTACACTGCGCCTCCGAATCGCATCGCAACTTATTCTTTTTATTCAGTTTTTTGTGACACTCGGCGATGGAGCACGGCGGCGCCCCGATGCCTGCGGCCGGCCGACCCGCGGGCGCCCAGGAATCCGCATGGCTATCGAAAGAACTTTGTCCATCATCAAGCCGGATGCCGTTCGGAAGAACGTGATCGGAAAGATTCTGGCCCGCTTCGAGGCCGCCGGGCTTCGGATCGTGGCGGCGCGCATGATGCAACTTTCGCGCGCCGAGGCGGAGGCGTTCTACGCGGTGCATCGGGAACGGCCGTTCTTTCGCGATCTGGTCGAATTCATGACGTCCGGGCCGATCATGGTGCAGGTCCTGGAAGGCGAGGGCGCGATCATCCGCAATCGCGAGCTGATGGGCGCGACCGATCCCAAGAAGGCAGCACCGGGCACGATTCGGGCCGATTTTGCCGACAGCATCGACGCCAACGCGGTGCACGGCTCCGACGCCGAGGAAACGGCACGCGTGGAGGTTGCATTTTTCTTTGCGGGCAGCGCGGCCCGGGCGCGCTGACAGCGGAGGCGACGGCAGGCCAGCTACGATGGATGCGGTCAATCTGCTCGATCTGGATGGACGGGCACTGGAGGAACTGGTGCAATCGCTGGGCGAGCGGCCGTTTCGCGCCCGCCAGCTGAAGCGCTGGATCCACCGGCACGGCGCCGGCGATTTCGATTCGATGACGGACCTGGCCCGCTCGCTGCGGGACAAGCTGCGCGACCGCGCGCACGTCACCGCGCCCGCGGTCGTTTCGCACTTCACGGCGCCGGACGCGACCCAGAAATGGCTGCTGTCGGTCGGCGCACGCGACGCGGTCGAGGCCGTGTACATACCGGAGTCGGATCGAGGCACGCTGTGCATCTCCACGCAGGCCGGCTGCGCCGTCAACTGCCTGTTCTGCTCGACCGGCAAGCAGGGTTTCAGCCGCAACCTGAGCACCGGGGAGATCGTCGGTCAGCTCTGGCTGGCCGAACACAGCCTGCGCCGCGCCCATGCAGCGCCATCGGACGGCATGGCCGCGGGGCGCGTCGATCGGGTCATCAGCAACGTGGTGTTGATGGGAATGGGCGAGCCGCTGCAGAACTACGACGCCGTGGTTCCGGCGCTGCGCTTGATGCTCGACGACGACGCCTATGGCCTATCGCGCCGACGGGTCACGCTGTCGACGGCCGGGATGGTTCCGCAAATCGACCGCCTGGCACAGGATTGCCCGGTCGCGCTGGCCGTATCGCTGCATGCGCCCGACGACGGCCTGCGCGACACGCTGGTGCCGCTGAACCGCAAATACCCGCTGCGCGAGTTGCTGGCGGCGTGCCGGCGCTACCTTCGCAGCGCGCCGCGCGACTTCATCACGTTCGAGTACGTGATGCTCGACGGCGTCAACGACAGCGATGCGCAGGCGCGCGATCTGGTCCGTCTGGTCGGCGATCTGCCGTGCAAGTTCAACCTGATCCCGTTCAATGCGTTTCCGGGCGCAACGGTCGGTCGATCGGCGCCGCAGCGCATTCAGGAATTCGCGGCGCGGTTGACAGCGGCCGGGATCGTGACGACGACGCGCAGGACGCGCGGCGATCGGATCGATGCCGCGTGCGGCCAGCTCGCCGGAGCGGTCGACGACCGCACCGGAATTGCGGGCCGCGGGCGGCGTGCTGGAGCCGCATCGGTGCCGCTGCGCGTTGCTCCTTGATGGAATGGCGCGCGATGCCGTCGCCTGCGCGGCCGCTGTCGGCCGCGCATTTGCTGGCGCTGGCACTGGCCGCGTCCGCGACGCTGGGCGGATGCAAGACCACCACCACCGTGACGACGACTTCCGACAGCTCGCAGACGAGCGCGACCAAGGGCGAGGGCGACCCGCACCGGCGCGCTGCCGTCCGGCTCCAGCTCGCTTCCGGCTACTACCAGAAAGGGCAGCTGGATGTCGCGATCAAGGAGGCCACCGAGGCGACCCAGATCGACCCGACCTTGGCTTCCGCGTACGGGCTGCTGGGGCTGATCCACATGGACCTGGCGCAGGACCGCCAGGCGGAAGACAATTTCCGGCGGGCGCTGCAGCTGGATCCGACCGATCCGGAGCTGAACAACAACTTCGGCTGGTTTCTCTGCCGCACCCGCCGCGAGCACGACGCGCTGCCCTACTTCGATCGTGCAGCGGGCAATCGGATGTACGCGACGCCGGCCATGGCGCTGGAGAACGCCGGAATCTGCCTGAAACAGGTGGGCGACAACGAACGCGCCGAGAAATACCTGATGCGGGCCTTCGAGCTGGACGCCTCCAGCCCCATTGCGAAATTCCAGCTGGCCCAGTTGTATCTTCAGACCCACCGCGTCGAGCGCGCCGAGTTCTATTACGACCTGCTCAACCGGAGCGTGGACCCGAACCCGCAGACGCTGTGGCTGGGCACCCGGATTGCACACGCCAAGTCGGACACGCGCACCCAGCAGCGCCTGGCCCAGGAGTTGCGCACGCGTTTTCCCGAGTCGCTCGAGGCGGGTCTGCTCAAGCGCGAGGCATTCGATGAATGAGCCCGACGAGCTGCAGCCGCCGGTGCGGGCCGACGACTCGGCGCGCTCGGCGCCCGGCTTCGGCTACGCGCTGGCGCAGGCGCGCGTGCGCGCCGGGCTGAGCCTGGAGCAGACCGCCGCCCGCATCCGGCTGCACCCGCGGCAGTTGCGGGCACTGGAAAACGAGGATCTGAGCGCGTTGCCGTCCGCCGCGTACGTGGCCGGATTCGTGCGCAACTATGCACGCGAGCTCAAGATCGATGCGGGTCCGCTGGTCGAGGACCTCAACGCCAAGCTGCGGCTCAGCGGACTGGGCACGCTCACGCCCGATCTGGGCCCCTCCGCCATGGTGCAGCTCAGCGTGCTGGACGACCGGGGCTGGCGCCACCTGGTGCTGGCCGGGATCGTGATCGCTCTGGTGTGCGCCGGGCTGATCGGCGTCTGGATGGCGCAACCGGGGCTTCACCTCGGCGGCGTCATCACGACGCGGGCGCAGGCCCCTGCGCCTGCGTCCGCCGCCGCGACTCAGGCGGCGCCGGCCGGCGCGGGCGTCGTTGCGGCAGCGCCGCCAACGATGGGCGCAACCGGCGCACAGAAGAACGTCAACCCGGAAATGACCAGGCACGCCGGTGCGCTCGCGACCGGTACGGCGGCGCCGGTTGCGGCCAATGCGCCGGCCGCACCCGCCGATGCGGGCGCACTGCCGCCAGTGGAGTCCGCCGGCTCGACGGCGGCCTCTGCGGCCGCTGCCGAGGCCGCGCGCGTTCCGGCTGCCGAGCTCGTGCTCACGCCGGTGCCTGGAGCCACGACCGGCCTGGTGCTGCACTTCAACGACCGTTCCTGGGTCGAAGTCAGCCAGCCGGACGGACGGGTGCTGTTGTCGCGCAACGGCGAGGCCGGCACCATCGAGTTACTGGACGCCAACCCGCCGCTGGTGCTGACCGTCGGCCGCGCCGAAGCGGTGCAGGTCGAATACCGGGGCCGGACGGTGAACCTGAAGCCCTATGTCAACAACAACGGCGTTGCGCGCCTGACGCTTGCCGACGGCCCCGCCACCAGCGGAGGACAGAACCGATGAATGCCGTGGAAAAGTCCTTTGACGGCTCGGCCCCGGCCGGCCCGTCGGCGCGGCGCCGCTCGCGCCAGGTCGAATTGCGCTGGCGGTCCACGACGGTGCGCTTCGGCGGCGATGCGCCGGTGATGGTGCAGGCGATGACGAACACGGACACGGCCGATCCGGTCGCTACCGCGGTCCAGGTGCGCGAGCTGGCCGCGGCCGGTTCGGAGGCGGTCCGGATCACGGTCAATTCGCCCGAGGCGGCGCGTGAAGTCGCCTATCTGCGCGAAACGCTCGATCGCGGTGGGCTGGATGTGCCGCTGATCGGCGATTTCCACTACAACGGCCACAAGCTGTTGACCCAGTTTCCCGACTGTGCGCAGGCGCTGTCGAAGTACCGGATCAATCCCGGCAACGTCGGGCGGGGCACGCGCGGCGAAGACAACTTCGCGCAAATGATCGAAGTGGCCTGCCGCTACGAGCGCCCCGTGCGCATCGGCGTGAACTGGGGCAGCCTCGACCAGGAGCTGCTGGCCCGCCTGATGGACGAGAACTCTGCCCGCCCTGAGCCCTGGGACGCCGCGGCGGTGTTGCGCGAAGCGCTGGTGCGCTCGGCGCTGGACAGCGCGCAGCGCGCCGAGCAGCTCGGCCTGCCGGGCAACCGGATCTGCCTGTCGGCCAAGGTCAGCGCCGTGCAGCAGCTGATTGCGGTGTACCGCGAGCTCGCCCGGCGCTGCGACTACCCGCTGCATCTGGGCCTGACCGAGGCCGGCATGGGCAGCAAGGGGATCGTGGCCTCGACCGCGGCGCTGGCGGTACTGCTGCAGGAGGGCATCGGCGATACGATCCGCGTGTCATTGACGCCCGAGCCGGGCGGGCCGCGCGCGCGCGAGGTGCAGGTGGCGCAGGAAATCCTGCAGTCGCTCGGGCTGCGCGCCTTCGTTCCGATGGTGGCGGCCTGTCCCGGCTGCGGCCGCACCACCAGCACGGTGTTCCAGGAGCTGGCCTCGCGCGTGCAGACCTACCTGCGCGATCGGATGCCGCAGTGGAAGAAGAGCTTTCCGGGGGTCGAGAACCTGACCGTGGCCGTGATGGGGTGCGTGGTCAACGGGCCGGGCGAGAGCCGGCACGCCGACATCGGGATCAGCCTGCCGGGTACCGGCGAGCAGCCGGTGGCGCCGGTGTTCATCGACGGGGAGCGGCGAATGACGCTGAAAGGCGAACGCATCAGCGAGGAGTTCGAAGCGATCGTCGAGGACTACGTCAATCGCCGCTACGGCCAGGCGGGCCTGACTTCGTCCTGACCGACCGCATGAGCTCGCCGAAGATTGCCGCCGTGCGCGGCATGAACGATCTGCTGCCTGCGCAGGCCCCGCTGTGGGAAGCGTTCGAGGCGGCTGCGATGCGGATCCTGCAAAGCTACGGCTACGCTCAGATCCGCACGCCGATCCCGGAATCGACCGCCCTGTTCCGGCGCGGCCTGGGCGAGGTCACCGACATCGTAGAACGGGAGATGTACAGCTTCGTCGATTCGCTGAACGGCGAGGCGCTGACGCTGCGCCCGGAAAACACCGCCGGCGTGGTGCGCGCCGCCATCGAACACAACCTGCTGTACGAAGGTCCGTGCCGCCTCTGGTACATGGGTCCGATGTTTCGCCACGAGCGCCCGCAGCGGGGACGATATCGGCAGTTCTACCAGGCCGGAGCCGAGGCGCTCGGGCTGGCCGGTCCCGATGTGGACGCCGAGCAGGTGCTGTTGCTCAAGCGGCTGTGGCAGGCGCTGGGGCTTGCCGGCGTGCGCCTGGAGATCAACACGCTGGGCCAGCCGTCCGAGCGGGCGCTGCACCGCGCCGAGCTGATCCGCTACTTCGAGCAACACCACGACCGGCTCGATGAGAACGCGCGCCGCAGGCTGCACTCCAATCCGCTGCGGATCCTGGACACCAAGAACGCGGCAATGCAGGATCTGGTGGCCGGCGCGCCGCGACTGCTCGACCACCTGGGCGAGGCGTCGCTGGCTCACTTCGAGCAGCTGCAGCAACTGTTGAGGTCGGCCGGCGTCGAGTTCACCGTGAATCCCCGGCTGGTGCGGGGACTGGACTACTACAACCTGACCGTGTTCGAATGGGTCACGGAGCAGCTGGGCGCGCAGGGCACCATCTGCGGCGGCGGCCGCTACGACGGGCTGATCGAGCTGCTCGGAGGCAAGGCCGCGCCAGCCTGCGGATTCTCGATCGGCATCGAACGCGTCATCGAGCTGATGGGCGACAATCCGGTCGCTGGCCCGCGGCCCGAATGCCAGGTCTACGTGCTGCATCAAGGCGGTGCCACCCTGGAGCTTGCGCTGCAGGCCGCTGAGCGGCTGCGCGACGCGGGACTGGTCGCTATCCTGCATGCCGGCGAGGCGAGCCTGAAGTCGCAGATGAAACGTGCCGACGCCAGCGGGGCGATGTATGCGGTGATCGTGGGCGAACGGGAAGCGGCCGAATCGATGGCCACTGTGAAGGCGTTGCGCGCGGCCGATGCGACGGCCGAGTTTGCCCAGCAGCAGCCCGTTGCGCTGGATCGCCTGGGGCCGACACTGGCCAACGCGGTTCGGCAGGGGCACTTTGCCAGTCGATAGAAACTGAAGTGGATGGGATCGAGGATGTCATACGACCTGCAGGAACAGGAACAGCTCGAAACATTGAAGGCCTGGTGGCGGGCCAACAGCAACTGGGTCACGACGGCGGCGGCCCTCGTCCTGCTGGGGGTTCTCGCCTACCAGGGATGGACCTGGTATCAGCTGCGCCAGTCGGCCGCGGCCTCGGTGCTGTACGAGGAATTCGAACGCGCTTCGAGCTCCAAGGACCCCAAGGACTCGCTCAAGGCACGCGACCTGACCGGTACGCTGATCGATCAGCACGGCTCGACCATCTACGCGGCGATGGCGGCGCTCAGGGAGGCCAAAGCCAACGTCGATGGGGCCGATTTGAAGGCGGCCAAGGCGCAATTGACCTGGGCCGCGGAGCACGCCTCCCCGCAAGAGTTTGCGCTGCTGGCGCGGATACGGCTGGCCGGCCTGCTGCTGGACGAGAAGGCCTACGACCGCGCGCTGGAGGTGCTGAAAGTCGACGTGCCCGGTGCGTTCGCCGGCCAATTTGCCGACCGGCGCGGGGACGTGTACGTGGCGCAGGGCAAAGTGGCCGATGCGCGCGCCGCCTATACCGAGGCGCTGTCCAAGGCGAGCGTGCAGCCCGCGCGAGACCTGATCCAGATGAAGCTGGATGCGCTGCCGGGAGCCTGAGGCGCGCATGGCAACCGCAAGATTGGCGCTGTCTTGGCGTGGGCCCGTGTTGGGGCTGGCCCTGACCGCATGGGTGCTGGCTGCCTGCTCGAGCCCCACGGGGCCGAAGCCGAACGCCCTCACCGAGATCAAATCGCCGCTGTCGATCCGGATTGCCTGGCGCGTGCGGGTCGGTGACGGCCGGCGCCATTTTCTGCAGCCGGCCGTGCTCGAAAATGCGATCTACGCGGCCAGCGCCGATGGGGACCTGGTGCGCCTCAGTCCGGCCGACGGCAAGGAAGTCTGGCACGTGCGGGCACCGGCGCCGCTGGGCGCCGGGGTCGGGTCGGACGGTTTCGTGGTCGCCGTGGCCGGCCAGCGCGGCGAGATCTTCGCGTTCTCGGCCGACGGCAAGCTCGCCTGGCAGGCGCTGGTGCCGAGCGACGTTGTGACACCTCCGCTGGTCGGCCACGGGCTGGTGATCGTGCGTTCGACCGACCAGGGCGTGACCGCGTTCGACGCGCAAAACGGCCACAAGAAATGGACCTTCAAGCGGCAGACGCCGTCGCTGGCGCTGCGCGCGCCCACGGAACTGCAGTTCTCCGGCGACAGCGTGGTGGTCGGATTTCCGGGTGGCCGTCTGGTCGACATCGCGATCACCAACGGCGCCTCGCGCTGGGACAGCGCGGTGTCCGAACCCAAAGGCTCCACTGAGGTGGAGCGGCTGGCCGATGTGCTCGGTCCGATCGGCTTGCGCGACAACCAGGTGTGCGCGGCGTCCTACCAGGGGCGGGTCGCCTGTTTCGACGCCGCCAGCGGCGAGCAGCAATGGGCGCGCGAAATGCCGGCCGGCGGCGGCGTTGCAGTCGACGGCGAGCAGCTGGTCGGGGTGGACTCGGCCTCGACGATCGAGGCGTTCGTGCGATCCAGCGGTACCGCGCGCTGGTCGTCCAAGCTGCTCGCTAACCGCGGTGTTTCCTCACCGGCCGGCCTGGAGAAATGGGTCGCAGTGGGCGATCGCGAGGGCTATGTGCATCTTCTGGACGCCAGCGACGGCAAGCTGGTCGGCCGCATCGAACTGGACGGCAGCCCGATTGTGGCGCAGCCCCGCGAAGTCGGCGGCGGCATCCTGGTGCAGACCCAGCGCGGCAACCTTGCGCTGCTGATGCCGCAGGGCTGAGTGCTGCCCGGTTCAGATCCGGAGCGGGCCAACGGCGGCACTGCCAAGCCGAGGTGGTCGCCATGAAACCGGCGGTTGCCCTGATCGGCCGCACCAACGTGGGCAAGTCGACTCTGTTCAATCGGCTGACCCGAACGCGCGCTGCGCTGGTGGCCGACCTTCCGGGATTGACCCGCGATCGGCAGTACGGCGACGCCGACGTGGGGTCCGGACCTTTTCTGGTAATCGACACCGGGGGATTCGACCCGGACTCGGGCGAACCGCTGCAGCGTGCGATCAACGAGCAGACGGAAGCGGCGATTGCCGAAAGCGACGTGCTGCTGTTCATGGTCGACGTGCGAGCCGGCGTGACCACGCAGGACCAGCGCATCGCCGAGTGGTTACGCGCCAGCGGACGGCGCCTGGTGCTGGTTGCGAACAAGGCCGAAGGTCTTGACGCCGCCGCGGGAGCGGAGCTTTACGAGCTCGGCCTGGGGGCACCGGTGCTGATCTCGGCGGCCCATGGCAGCGGCCTGACCGAGCTGATGGAAGCGGCGCTGGCCGGTCTGCCCCGTCCCGACGCCCCGCCCGAAGCGCCCGATCCGGCGCGCGGCGCACGCGTTGCGATCGTCGGCCGCCCCAACGTGGGCAAGTCGACCCTGGTGAACACGTTGATCGGCGAGCGCCGGATGGTCGCGTCGGATCAGCCCGGAACGACGCGCGACGCCATCGAGGTCGAGTTCGAGTTCGGGGGCGACCGCTTCACCCTGATCGATACGGCCGGAATCCGCCGCAAGGGACGCGTGTTCGAGACGGTGGAGAAATTCTCCGTGATCAAGACGCTGCAAGCGGTCGAGCAGTGCAACGTGGTCGTACTGCTGCTGGACGCCTCCGCCGAGATCGCCGAACAGGATGCGCACATCGCCGGTTACATCCTGGAGCGCGGCCGGGCGCTGGTGATCGCCATCAACAAGTGGGACGCGGTCGGCGACGCCCAGCAGCGCGAGCGCATCAAGCGCGGGCTGCGACGAAAACTGAGTTTCCTCGACTGGGCCAGCATGCACTTCGTGTCGGCGCTCACCGGCACTGGATTGCAGGGGTTGATGCGCTCGGTGGTCGCCGCCGAGCGGGCCGCTTTCAGCCGCCTGCCGACGCCGCGGCTGACCCGTGCACTGCTGGCCGCGGTCGAGCGTCAGGAACCGCCCCGGGCCGGAAAGATCCGGCCCAAGCTGCGCTACGCGCACCAAGGCGGCTCCAATCCGCCGGTGATCGTGATCCACGGCAATTCGCTGCGGCACGTGCCGGACAGCTACCGGCGCTACCTGGAAGGATGGTTTCGCGATAAGTTCGAACTGCACGGAACCCCGCTGCGCATCGAGTTCCGCAGCGGAATCAACCCTTATGCACCGACGCGGCGTGCTGGCAAAGGAGCGGCTTTTCAAGTAGATTGAATTTTGTCGCACTGCACATATCTAAGAGGCTATATGGGGCCGGAACGGCGGCTGGCACCGGTGCCGCCCGCATCCGTAACCGACCGGGAGAGAACATGAGCAATAAAGGGCAACTTTTACAAGACCCGTTCCTGAATGCGTTGCGCAAGGAACATGTGCCGGTGTCGATCTATCTGGTGAACGGAATCAAGCTGCAGGGGCAAATCGAGTCCTTCGATCAGTACGTGGTGCTGCTGCGCAATACCGTCACCCAGATGGTCTATAAGCACGCGATTTCGACCGTCGTGCCGGCACGACCGGTCAATCTGACCGCGGAGTCCGAAACCTGAGCGGATTCCAGATCGAACGAGCCCGTTCCGAAGCGCCCCTGTCGGCGCTGCTGGTGGAGGTTGCGCTGCGCGGCTCGAGCCGCAGCGCGGCGGGCGCTGCCGACGGCGTCGGCGAGTTGCGCCAGCTCGCCCAGAGCGCGGGGTTTGCGACCGCCGGCGAACTGGTGGCGCGGCGCGACCGCCCGGATCCGGCGCTGTACCTGGGGCGGGGCAAGGTCGAGCAGATCCGCGAGCAGGTGGCCAGTTCCGGTTCCGGCGTCGTGATCCTGGATGTTGCCCTGTCGCCGGTGCAGCAGCGCAACCTGGAGCGTGAGCTCGGCGTGGCGGTGCTGGACCGCACGGCGCTGATCCTGGACATCTTCGGGCAACGCGCCCAGAGCCGCGAAGGCAAGCTGCAGGTCGAGCTGGCCCGGCTGCAGCATCTTTCGACCCGTCTGGTGCGCGGATGGACCCACCTGGAGCGGCAGCGCGGAGGCATCGGCCTGCGCGCGGGGCCCGGCGAGAAGCAGATCGAGCTGGACCGCCGGATGATCGGCCAGCGCGTCAAGCAGCTGCGCGAGCGGCTGCGCACACTGGACTCGCAACGGCGCACCCAGCGGCGCGCGCGGCGCCGGCGCGAGGCGTTTTGCGTATCGCTGGTCGGCTACACGAACGCGGGCAAATCCACGCTGTTCAATGCGATGACGCGTTCGAGCGCGTATTGCGCCGACCAGCTGTTCGCCACGCTGGACACGACCAGCCGGCGCTGTTTCGTCGCGCCCGGGGTGCCGGTCGTGCTGTCCGATACGGTCGGGTTCATCCGCGATCTGCCGCACGCGCTGATCGACGCTTTCAAGGCGACGCTGGACGAAGCCGCGCAGGCCGATCTGCTGGTGCACGTGGTGGACGCGTCCATCGCTTCGCGCGAAGCACAAATGGACGCGGTCGACGGCGTGCTGCGCGAGATCGGTGCCGGCGATGTGCCGCGCTGCGTCGTTTTCAACAAGATCGACCGGGTTGCGCGCGGCGCCGCGGTTGAGCGGTCCGCCTGTGGTAGGATCGATTCGGTCTGGCTGAGCGCGCAATCGGGCCATGGCCTTGAATTGCTGCGCGGAGCGATCGCGCAACGTGCACAGGAAAGCCCAGCCGACCCTTCCCGAAGCTTGGAACCACCATGTCGCTGAATGACCCGCAATGGGGTCGCGGCGGAGGAGCGGGCGAGGGGGGCGATGGACAGCGCCCGCAGCGTCGCCCCGACGGCCACGAAGGTCCTCCCGATCTTGAAGAGCTCTGGCGCGAATTGAATCGACGCCTGGGGAGCCTTTTCGGCTCCGGCGCGGGCGCAGGCGGCGGTGGCGGCTCGGATCTGTGGCGTGCCGGGCTGGGCGTGGCGATGGTGCTGGCCGCGATCCTGATCATCTGGATGAGCACGGGCTTTTACATCGTGCAGGAAGGCCAGGTCGCGGTGGTGACCACCTTCGGCCGCTTCGATTCGATCACCGCTGCGGGATTCCGATGGCGTGCCCCGTGGCCGATCCAGTCCAACGAAATCGTCGACGTGTTCTCCACGCGCGAGATCGAGGTCGGCACCAAGGCGCGCAGCCAGGACCGGCTGAAGGAGGCGCTGATGCTGACCGACGACGAGAACATCGTCGACGTGCAGTTCAAGGTCCAGTACCGGATCAAGTCCGGGCCGGAGCTGGAAAGCGCGGCGCGCGACTTCGTATTCGGCAGCCGATTCACCCCGGACGGCGATCCGGCCTCGGTCGTACTGCAGGTGGCCGAGTCGGCGATGCGCGAGGTGGTCGGCAGCCGGAAAATGGACGCGGTCCTGAGCGGGGAGGCCTCCAAGCAGCAGATCGCCGATGAGGTTCGCGTCAAGATGCAGGACATGCTCGATCGCTACAACACCGGGATCATGATCACTGCCGTGCCGGTGCAGAACGTTCAGCCGCCCGAACAGGTCCAGCCGGCCTTCAACGACGCGATCCAGGCAGGCCAGGACCAGGCCAAACAGATCAACGAGGGGCAGGCCTACGCCAAGGACGTCGTGCCGCGCGCGCGCGGGGCGGCCGCCCGCCTGATCCAGGAGGCCGAGGGTTACCGCATCAAGACGATCGAAAACGCCCAGGGCGACGCGGCGCGTTTCCGCCAGATCCTGACCGAGTACTCGAAGGCGCCGGCGGTAACGCGCGAGCGGCTGTACCTGGACACGATGCAGCAGATCTTCTCCAGCACGACCAAGGTGCTGGTCGATACCAAGGCCGCCAACCCGCTGCTGTATCTGCCGTTCGACAAGCTGCTGCAGCAGGCCACCGACGGCAGCGGGCGCGTGGTGGCCACGCCCGGGGTGTCCGGCAGCAAGGACTCCGGCGCAGATCTGCGCAGCCGGGACGTTCCGAACGAGCGCGACCGGGAATCGCGCTGACACGGGCGAAACGATGATTCAAGGACTCCGGCGCGCGGCCCTCACTCTCAGAGGCTCGGCTGCCCTCACCCCCGCCCCTCTCCCGCACGCGGGAGAGGGCGGATTCGTGCGGGAATTGGCCTGCGGCCAATTCCCGGAAGGCTCGGCGTGAACCGGATCATCGGCACCGTCGTCGCCGTGGTCATCGCGGCGGCGTTGTTTCGCCTGTGCGCCTTCATCGTCGATCAGAAGCACTTTGCGATCGTGTTCGAGCTGGGCCACATCAGCCGTGTGATCAACGAGCCGGGACTGCACTTCAAGCTTCCGCCGCCGTTCCAGAACGTCGAGTATCTGGACAAGCGGATCCTGACGATCGACTCGCAGGGCGCCGACAAGGTGCAGACCTCGGAGAACAAGAACCTGCAGATCGAAACGTTCGTGAAGTGGCGCATCAGCAACGCGCGCAGCTACTGGATCAGCTTCCACGGCGCCGAGCGCGAGGCCGAGGACCGGATCTCGACCCTGGTGCGCGACGCGTTGAACCAGGCGGTGAACAAGCGCACCGTCAACGGCATCACGTCGCACGAACGGAACAAGGCGATGGAGGAAATCCGCGCCGGGGTGCAGGAACGCGTCAGGGACCTGGGCGTGACCATCGTGGACGTGCGGCTCAAGCGGGTCGATTTCCTGGGAGAAAACCTCAAATCCGTTTACGACCGCATGGAGTCCGAACGCAAACGCGTGGCCAACGAGCAGCGCTCCAACGGCGCGGCCGACGCCGAGAAGATCCGTGCCGACGCCGACAAGCAGAAGGAAGTGCTGCTGGCCGAGGCCTACCGGGACGCACAACGGATCAAGGGTGAAGGCGATGCCAGAGCTTCCGCGATCTACGCGCAGGCGTTCGGCGCCAACCCCGAGTTCTACGCCTTTTACCGCAGTCTGGAGGCGTACAAGGCGAGTTTTCGCAATCGGACCGACATGCTGATGGTCGACCCGTCGTCGGAGTTCTTCAAGTACATGAAGAGCCCGACCGGCGCGGCGGCGGCGCGATGATGCTGGAGCGACTCGGTCCCGCGTTCGCGCTGATGCTGGTGCTGGAAGGCGTGGCGCCGCTGTTCGCGCCTCGCTCATGGCGCCTGACGATCCGGCGCGTCGCCGATCTGGCCGACGGTCAGATCCGTTTCTTCGGACTGAGCTCGATGGCGCTGGGCGCCCTGCTGTTCTGGATGTTGAGTTAACTGCGCAGCGCGCCCGGGTCCCGGCGATGTCGAACTGGCTGCTTCCCGAGAACATCTCGGACGTGCTGCCGCAGGAGGCGCGCGGGGTCGAGCAGCTGCGCCGTGCGCTGCTGGACCTGTACCGCAGCTTCGGATACGAGTACGTGATTCCGCCGCTGATCGAGCACCTGGAGTCGCTGCTGTCCGGAACCGACGTCGAGCTGGATCTGCGCACCTTCAAGCTGGTCGATCAGTCCAGCGGGCGCAGCCTGGGCGTGCGCGCGGATGCCACGCCGCAGACGGCCCGCATCGATGCCCACATCCTGAATCGCAGCGGAGTGGTGCGGCTGTGTTATGCGGGGCCCGCCCTGCATGCGCGGCCGCTGCATCCGCTGGCCAGCCGCGAACCGATCCAGGTCGGTGCGGAGCTGTACGGCGACCCGGGCATCGAGGCCGACGGCGAGGTTCTGCAGCTGGCGGCGCAATCGCTGCTGCTCGCCGGGGCCGCCGAGCTGCGCATCGATCTGGGCCACAGCGGCGTGCTGCGCGCGATCCTGGCCGCCGAGCGTGCGGCCCCGGACCGGCTGGACGATGTGCTGCGAGCGCTGAACGCAAAGGACCCGGCGGCCTTGAAGCAGGCCGCCGGCCTGTTCGCGCCATCCACGCGCGAGGCGCTGCTGCGGCTGGCCGACCTGCACGGGGACGTGGCGGTGCTGGCGCGCGCCGGGCGCGAGTTGCCTCCAAGCGGCGAGCTCGCCGCGGCGTTGTTCGAGCTGGAGCAGCTCGCCCGCTGGTGCCCGCCCGGTGCCGCCAGCATCGACCTGGCGGATCTGCACGGATATCGCTATTACACCGGCGCGACCTTCGCCGCCTACGCGGCGGGCAGCCCGGGACCGCTGCTGCGGGGCGGGCGCTACGACGACATCGGGCGTAACTTCGGCCGCGCAAGGCCCGCCACCGGTTTTTCGATCGCCGACCTGCGCGAGGCAGCGCAACTGGCCGCACCGCTGCCGGCGCCGAAGGCGATTGCCGCTCCGCACGGGGCCGATCCGCAGCTCAACGCGCTGGTGGACGCGCTCAGGTCGCAGGGCCAGATCGTGGTGCGCAGCGGGGACGCACGCCTGGCCGAAGGCGGATTCGAGCTCGACCGGGAGATCCGCCTGATCGGGGCCCGCTGGCAGGTGGTCGCGCGCACCGGCGCGGCGGTGGGCGCTTCAGCGGAGGCACGGCCGGATGGCAGGTAACGTCGTCGTGGTCGGCACCCAGTGGGGTGACGAAGGCAAGGGCAAGATCGTCGACTGGCTGACCGATCGCGCCGACGGCGTGGTGCGCTTCCAGGGCGGGCACAACGCGGGCCACACGCTGGTGATCGGCCAGCACAAGACGATCCTGCGGCTGATTCCGTCGGGCATTCTGCGACCGGCGGTGGCCTGCTACATCGGCAACGGCGTCGTGCTGTCGCCCCCGGCGCTGCTGGCCGAGATCGACGAGCTGGTCCAGGCCGGGGTCGAGGTGGACCAGCGGCTGGCCATCAGCGGCAACTGCGCGCTGATCCTGGACTACCATGTCGCGCTGGATCAGGCCCGCGAGACGCGGCGCGGCAACGACCCGATCGGAACGACGGGACGCGGGATCGGCCCCGCGTACGAAGACAAGGTGGGCCGGCGCGCAGTTCGTGCCCAGGACCTGTTCGACGAGAGGCGCTTCGCCGAGCGCGTGCGCGAGGCGCTGGAATATCACAATTTCGTACTGACCCGCTACCTGGGTGCACCGTCGGTGGACGCCGGCCACGTGATCGACACGACACTGCGGCTGGGAGCGCGCATCCGGCCGATGGTGACCGATGTTTCCTATCGGCTGGACCAGGCGATGAAGGCCGGCCAGCGCCTGCTGTTCGAGGGAGCGCAGGGTTCGCTGCTGGACGTCGATCACGGCACTTATCCGTACGTGACCTCCAGCAATACGGTGGCTGCCGCTGCGGCGGTCGGCGCCGGCGTCGGGCCGCAGAAGCTCAATTACGTGCTGGGAATCACCAAGGCCTACGCGACGCGGGTTGGATCAGGTCCCTTTCCGACCGAGCTGCTGGAGCAGACCGGAGAGCAGCTGCGGCAACGCGGCCAGGAATTCGGCTCGGTGACGGGGCGCCCGCGGCGCTGCGGGTGGTTCGACGCAGCGGCGCTGCGCCGTTCGGTCCAGTTGAACGGAGTCACCGGCTTGTGCGTTACCAAGCTGGACGTGCTGGACGGGCTGACCACGGTGCGGTTGTGCGTCGGTTACCGCTACGAGGGCAGCACGGTGGACATCCTGCCGTTCGGGGCGGACGCGGTGGCTCGCTGCGAACCGGTCTACCAGGACTTTCCGGGCTGGAGCCAGTCCACGTTCGGGACACGCGCGTGGTCGGATCTGCCGGCCGGCGCCCGCAGCTACCTGAGCAGGCTCTCCGAGCTGGCCGGTGTGCCGCTTGACCTGATCTCGACCGGTCCCGAACGCGACCAGACGATCGTGCTGCGCCATCCATTCGAGGCGGCGGCGTAACATGGACCGACCCGATCGGAGCCAGTCCGCGCCTGAGCTGCGGGTCGATTGGAAGGGATACTACCGGCTGATCGAACAACTTGCGCTGCAGATCCACGAGTCGGGCTACGCATTCGACTCGCTGATCTGTCTGGCCAGAGGCGGGTTGCGCGTCGGGGACGTCATCTCACGGATCTTCAAGCGGCCGCTGGCAGTGCTGACCGTCAGCTCGTACCGGGAGGCGGCCGGCCGGCGGCGCGGAAAGCTGCAGATCGCGGCGGCGATCTCGTCGATCGAGCCGCAGCTGCGCGGCCGTGTGCTGCTGGTGGATGACCTGGCCGACTCGGGCGACACGCTCACGGGCGTTGTTCAAACCTTGCGCGAGCGTTTCGCGGGGATCAGCGAGCTGCGCACGGCGGTGATCTGGCTGAAAGGCTGCTCGCAGTTCCGGCCCGACTACTTTGCCTCGCACCTGCCCGACAGCCCGTGGATTCACCAACCGTTCGAGGTGTACGACGATCTGGGCCCGGAGGATCTGGCGCAGCGGCTGAGCGATTCCGGACGCGATCATGGCACGCGCCGTTGACCAAAAAAGCGAATGAAATTCGCTGCTTAGCGGCTCCTGACGCGCGCTGACCCCACCGCGTCCGCTGGTTTGGAGTGACGAAACCCGTTGACGCGCATTGCCGGCGAGCCTAATTTTGTTGGCCGTTGTGTTGCCAAATAACCAAAGAAAATAAGCACCAAAGAGCTTGCGTAGGCTGCTCTTTTCTTTTTCGAGCAGACGATGAGACGCAATCGCCCAGGAGGAGATATGCGACAAACCACGTTCGGAATCGCCGTCGGTGCAGCTGCGCTCGCGACGCTCGCGGGCCTCGCGGTCGCCCAGGGTATCTTGTCCGGTCACGAGCCCTTCGTGTCGAAGTTCGCGGGTGGCGATCCGGATGCGAGGCAGGCTGCCAGCGGCGAGACCACGCCAGGTGACAAGGCCGGGGGTTGGGAGGCCTATCTGTCCGCGGCGCGCACGTACCCGGCCGACGTGATTCCCCCGGCCGTGGCCGCAAACGCCAGGGCGACGTTCGTGGCAATCGCGGCCGTCGATGCCAAAACCGGCGACCCGGGCGCGAACGGCCACCAGTGGCACTTCTACGGTCCGACGCAGGCAGCCGTCCAGCCGGGTGTCACCTCTTTTTCCGGGGCGACAAACGTAACGGCGAGCCGGGTGACTGCGCTGCTGGTCGCGCCGGGCTGCAGCAGCGAGCATTGCCGTATCTGGGTCGGCGTTGCCGGAGGCAGCGTATGGCGGACGGACCAGGCGTTGGCGGATGATCCGGATTGGAAGGAACACCACCCCGGCGACTTTGACCAGACCTCGGTCGGGACGCTGACGCTCGATCCGACCGATAGCGAAGCAGATACGCTCTATCTGGGCACGGGCGAGGCCAACCGCTGCTCATCCGGATGCGAGGCCGGCGTGGGCGTCTACAAGTCGACCGACGCCGGCGATCATTGGACGAAGCTCGGCGACCAGTGCGTCAGCAATGCCACCTACTCATGCGCGGTGCCGGGCAACGATGCCTTCCTTGGCCGCGGAATCAGCTCGATCGTCATCGATCCGCGGGACGGGAACCACATCTTCGTCGGATCTGCGCTCGCCGTGCGCGGGCTGTCACACGTGATCGGTAACGGCGGCCAGGTCCGGGTCGAGCCGGGCGCGAACGCCCCTGGCCTGTACGAGTCGACCGACGGGGGTGTTACCTTCACCGAGGTCTGGGGCGGGAACAACCCGAGTTCGCTCGGCGTCACCGACGTCGGCCTCGACCCGCTCAACCTGGATGTCGTCTACGCCTCGGCGTTCGACGCCGGAGCGTGGCGCCGCGATGCCGGGGCAGGTCCGACCACCTTCACCCAGGTGTTCGCCCCGCAGTTCCCGGGCGGCGGCACCGACCGGACGATGTTTGCACTGACCGTGAAGAACGCCCAGACCCGTATGTATCTGACCGATGGCACGGCGAACGGCGCCGGCATCTCCGGCGCCCTCGCGTCGAACTTCTGGCGCACGGACAACGCGAACCAGCCGGCGGCGACACTGCTCGCTTCGCAGGCCGCGGGAGCCATCGCGCCGGATCCGGCGACGCACACGTTCCCCGCGAGCTACAGCGGCTGGCAGAACCTGACGTCGAAGACGACGGGTAACCCGTACTTCGCCACGGATGACTTCTGCACCGGCCAGTGCTGGTACGACGAGGTGGTCTACACGCCGGCCGGCATGCCCGACACCGTCTACGTGATCGGCTCGAACGAGTACGGCGAGCAGCCCTGCGACACGAACGGTGTCGGCTGCGGCAACGGCCGCTCCAACGGCCGCGAAGTGCTCTACTCCGATACGGCCGGCGACCCCGACGCGGCAAACAACATGCGCACGTTCAGCGATCTGTCGTACGATGCAACGATCAACCATCCGCCCTGGTGCGCGTACGCGCCGTACTTCGCCAACGGATGCCTGAACGCGCCCAACGGTATCCATCCCGACCAGCACGCGATCGCGATCAATCCGGACAACCCGACCCAGATTTTCGAGGGCTCCGACGGCGGGGTGATTCGCACGAGCGGAGCGTTCGCGGACGTCTCGTCGCAGTGCGACTCGCCGTTTCGCAACGGCGGCACCCCGCTGCCAGTCACGTCCGGCAGCTACACGGCGTGCAAGCGACTGCTGTCGCGGGTGCCGACGCTGATCGAGCACATCGACAAGAAGCTGAGCAGTACGATCCAGTTTATCAATGTGGCGATCAATCCGTCCGATTCGAGCGAGGTCATGGGCGGCACGCAGGACAACGGCACCTGGTCGAACCTGGGCGATGTGCGCAAGACGTTCGCGCAGGTGATCTACGGGGACGGTGGTAACGCGGGTTACGATGCGACGAATCCGACGTGGCGCTTCAACGAGTTCACGGGCGGGTTCAGCGACTCGAACTTCCGCAACGGCGACCCGCAAAGATGGGTGATCAACTCCGCCCCGATCGTGAACAGCGGCGAAGCGGTCGCGTTTTACTGGCCGCAGATCGGTGACCCGAACCCTGTGCCGGGTACGCACCCGATCTATTCGGGCGCGCAGCACGTCTGGCGGAGCTGGGCGTTCGGCGCGGGCCATGCGGGCAACGTCCCGCAGGACACGATGCCGGACATCGCCTTCTATGAAGCGAACTGTCCGGAGTTCGTGACCTTCGGAGGCCAGGTCGGTTGCGGTGACTACCGGCCGCTCGGCGGGCCGTACTGCGTCGGGGCAACTCAATGCGTGAACGCGTCCGGCGACCTGACGGGAACGGTGTACGGGACCGACCGCACAGGCGGGTCGATCTCGTGGCTCGCTCGCGATGGCGCCGACCACGGGACGCTGTGGGCAGCGACATCGGCCGGCCGGATCTTCGTGACGCACAACGCGGACACGCAGGACCCGGCGACCGTCCACTGGCACAGGATCGACAACGCCAGCTCACCGACGCGCTTCCCGAGCGGGATCTACGTCGACCCCGCCAACACCGGCCGCGCGTGGGTGACCTACTCGGGCTACAACGCGGTCACGCCGTCGACCCCGGGCCACGTATTCGAGGTCCGTGAGAACGGCTCGGCCCCGGGTTCCGGCGTCTTCACGAACCTCAACGTCGAGGCCGGCACGGCGGCGTTTCCGACGCCGACCAACAACGGGGACCTGCCCGTAAGCGATGTGGTTCGCGACGACTCGGCGCAGACGCTGTACGTGTCGACGGACTTCGGCGTGCTTCGCGGTGACAATAACGGGACCGGCGGCTGGCACGTGACCGCCGGGCTGCCGCGCTACGAGGTGATGCATCTGGAGATCCAACCGTCCTCGCGCGTGCCTACCTGCACGGGCGGCGCTGGGTCGTGCCCGCGGGTGCTCTATACGGCGACGCACTCCAGGGGTATCTGGAAGATGGTGCTCGGCGGCGAATAAGTCCGGGCGACGTGCCGAAAAGGGCCGCCCCCCGGCGGCCCTCTTGACTCGTAAGTCTGCGGGGTCGCCTCGGACGGGGTCCCCGCCTTGCCATGTATGCTGCGTGTTCCGCCAATTGTTCCCCCCCCAAAATTCTTGTACCCAGGGGTACTTAATCGGACCCAGTCGCACTGACCGTATTGCGTGAACGGTCGCTTTCCTGTGCAAACTTAAGTACTTGCGCTACCTGTCCGTAGCCCATATGTACTTACGGAGCTGATTATCGTGGTGCCCAGGAGAGGACTCGAACCTCCACACCCTTGCGGGCGCCAGGACCTGAACCTGGTGCGTCTACCAATTCCGCCACCTGGGCAGCAGCGAGGCGCGGATTTTAGATCGGGGCCCCCACTTGTCAAATCCACTTTCATGAGGCAGTGACCGTTTGAACGAAGAAAAACATCCCATTGCGGCGATCGAACGGCAGTCGATCGTCGATGCGCTGACCGGTGCGGGCTCGCCGCTGACCGACCAGGAGCTGGCCGACCGGCTCCAGATCCTGGAAGGCGGCCGCAGCCTGCTGGCGCTGGCCCTGGCCGAGCTGGAGCGTGACGGCCGGATCGTGCGCAACCGGGCTGGCCTTCTGCTGGTCAGCGCGCGCGCCGATCTGCTGTCCGGCCAGGTGCAAGGCCACCGGGAAGGCCACGGTCTGCTGGTGCGCGACGACGACGGTCCCGACCTGGTGCTGATCGATCACGAGATGAGCAAGGTCCTTCACGGGGACCGCGTCCTGGCCCGGATCACGGGCAACGACCGCCGCGGCCGCCCGCTCGGGGAAATCGTAGAAGTGCTCGAGCGCAGGACCAACCGGCTGGTCGGGCGGCTGCTGAACGAACGCGGCGTCACCATCGTCGTGCCCGAAGACCAGCGCATCCAGCACGACATCCTGGTGCCGCCGCAGGCATCGGCGCAGGCGCGCCACGGCCAGGTGGTCGTGGTCGAGATCATCCAGCAACCGCAGCGCTACGTGCAGCCGATCGGGCGGGTGGTCGAAGTGCTGGGCCAGATCGAAGACCCGGGCATGGAAATCGAAATTGCGGTGCGCAAGTTCGCCGTGCCTTATCTGTTCTCGGAGGCGGCCCAGCAGCAGGCGCAGGCGTTGCCGACCGAGGTGGGCCCGCGCGACCGTAAAGGGCGGGTCGACCTGCGCGATGTCCCGCTGGTCACGATCGACGGCGAGGATGCGCGCGATTTCGACGATGCCGTGTACTGCGAACCGATCGCGCGTAAGGGCTGGCGCCTGATCGTCGCGATCTCCGATGTCAGCCATTACGTGGAGGCGGGCAGCGCGTTGGATCAGCAGGCGCAGGCCCGTTCGACCTCGGTGTACTTTCCGCGGCGCGTGATCCCGATGCTGCCGGAACGCCTTTCCAACGGGCTTTGCTCGCTCAACCCGGGGGTTGAGCGGGTGGCGCTGGTGTGCGATCTGGCGATCGGGTCCAAAGGAGCCATCAAGGGCTACCAGTTTTATCCGGCGCTGATCCGATCGCACGCGCGCCTGACCTACACCGAGGTGTGGGAGGCGCTGGCGGTGCCCGATTCGCCGGCACAGCGGCGCCAGCAGGCGCTGCTGGCGCATCTGCGCAACCTGCACCGGCTGTACGAGGTGCTGGCGGCCGGCCGCATCCAGCGCGGAGCCCTGGACCTGGAGACGGTCGAAACGCAGATCGTGTGCGACGCCAACGGCCGGATCGAACGCATCGTTCCACGCGTCCGAAACGATGCGCACCGCCTGATCGAGGAGTGCATGCTCGCGGCCAACGTGTGCGCAGCCGACTTCCTGCGGCGCGGGCGCCACCCGGGCCTGTACCGGGTCCACGAAGGACCGACCCCTCAGAAACTGGAGACGCTGCGCGCGTCGCTGAAGGCGTTCGGCCTGCAGCTGGACGGCGGCGCCGCGCCGGCGCCGTCGCACTACGCCAAGCTGCTGCAGAGCATCCGTTCCCGCCCCGATGCGCAGCTGCTGCAGATGATGGTGCTGCGATCGATGCAGCAGGCGGTCTATTCGCCGCACAACAATGGCCACTTCGGGCTGGCGTACGAGGCCTACGCGCACTTCACCTCGCCGATCCGGCGCTACCCGGACCTGCTGGTGCACCGGGCTCTGAAGGCGTTGCTGGCCAAGCGCCGCTACGAACCGGTGCTGTATGCGGACGACGGCAGCCGCCTCGAGGCGGGTTCGGTCGCGTCGTGCTGGGAAAAGCTCGGTGTGATCTGCTCGGCCAACGAGCGGCGCGCCGACGATGCCTCGCGCGACGTCGAGGCCTGGCTGAAGAGCTATTACGTGCGCGAGCGCACCGGCGAGACGTTCTCCGGGTCGATCTCGGCCGTGGTGCCGTTCGGGGTGTTCGTGACGCTGGACGACCTGTATGTCGAAGGGCTGGTGCACGTGTCCGAACTGGGCTCGGAGTACTTCCATTTCAACGAGGCCCTGCACGAGTTGCGCGGAGAGCGCACCGGCCTGCGCTTCCGGCTGGGCGACCGCCTCACGGTGCAGGTCGCGCGGGTGGATCTGGAAGCGCGCCGGATCGACTTTCGGCTGGTGCGGCCGGCTGCAGCGTCCGCTGTGCCCCGGTCCGACGGGCGCGATGGCGCCGGGCGCGATCGTGCCGACGAACGCGGCACGCGCCAGGCGCGGCGCGCCCAGCGCCTGGCTGCGCAGGCAGCCGAGAGCGCTGTGCCGGCGGGCCGACGCGGCAAGATCGGCGTCGGCGGCCGCAAACGCCGGCGCGGCCGTTCGACCCGATGAGCGCCCGCGCGGTGCTGGCCGGATTTCACGCGGTGACCGCGCGGCTGCGCAACGCACCGCAAACGGTCGAATCGCTTTACTACGACGCCAGCCGGCGCGACGGGCGGATGCGGCAGCTGCTGGAGCGGGCCCAGCAGGCTGGCGTGCGCCCGATCGCCGCCGAGGCGGCGCGGTTGCAATCCCTGGTGGGGCAGGCCCGGCACCAGGGCGTGGTGGCGCTGTGCGCCGCCTCACAGACCGTTCATTCGCTGGATGAAGTGCTCGATCGGGTCAACCAGGACTGCCTGCTGCTGCTGCTGGACGGCATCACCGATCCGCGCAATCTGGGTGCCTGCCTTCGAACCGCCGAAGCGGCGGCGGTGGCCGCGGTCGTGCTTCCGCGCGACCGCTCGGCCTCGCTGTCGTCCGTGGCCTTGAAGGCCGCCAGCGGCGCGATCGAATCGCTGCCGGTGATCGCGGTGGTCAACCTGGCCCGCTCGATGGACGAGATCAAGCAGGCTGGCGTCCGGATCGTCGGCGCCGACGATGCGGCGCCAGACAGCCTGTACCGGGTCGACCTGCGGGGTCCGCTCGCCTGGGCCCTGGGCGCCGAGGGGCACGGCCTGCGCCGGCTGACGCGCGAGCGGTGCGACCAGCTGGCCAGCATCCCGCTTGCCGGCCAGGTTGAGAGCCTGAACGTGTCGGTGGCAGCCGGGATCTGCCTGTTCGAGACGCGCCGCCAGCGCAGCCTGCCGTCGGCTGCACAGATCGGGTAGAATCACGCGTTTTTTCCTTGCCGCACCGAGACAGACGCAGCGGGCGGCTTTATCCACAAGGAGAGTTGCATGCGTCACTACGAAATCTGCTTCATCGTCCATCCGGACCAGAGCGAGCAGGTTCCAGGGATGATCGAGCGTTATCGAGCGCTCGTCACCGGACAGGGCGGCAAGGTCCACCGGGTCGAAGACTGGGGTCGGCGCCAGCTCGCCTATCCGATCGACAAGCTCGTGAAGGCGCACTACGTGCTGCTGAACGTGGAGTGCGGCAAGGCCACGCTGGACGAGCTCGAACACACGTTCCGGTACAACGACGCCGTGCTGCGGCACCTGACGGTGGGCATGAAGACCGCCCAGACCGGCCCGTCTCCGATGATGAAGATCGTCGAGAAGGAGGAAGCGCGCAAGGCGGCGGCCGAGCAGGCCACCACTTAGCCGGCCGTGGGGTGAACGAGTTTCGGCTCAGCGGGATCCTGGTCGAGCGGGCTGCCCTGCGGTTCACCCCGGCCGGAGTTCCGGTGGTGGAAGCCCGGATACGGCATCGGTCCGATGTGATCGAGGCCGGGGTGCCCAGGACGCTGGAGTTCGTCGTCAGCGCAATCGGACTGGGACCGATCGCCGGCGCCCTGGAGCACGAACCGCTCGGGGTACAGCTGGACCTGGCGGGGTTCGTGGCTCCGCGGTCGCGCCGATCCAGCAAGCTGGTGCTGCATCTGACCGGGTTGCACCGGGCGCGGGCGGTATTGGAATGAAACGATTCGTTGGGAGTTGACATGGCACCACCACGCAAATCGACCAAGGGCAAACCGGGCGGCCGCGGAGGCCGCCCCGGTAGCGGCGGCGGGCGTCGCGCTCAACAGCAAAATGCGCTGTTCAAGCGCCGCAAGTTCTGCCGCTTCACGGCCGAGAAAGTCGTGATGATCGACTACAAGGACATCGAGACGCTGCGCGATTTCGTACTGGACAACGGCAAGATCATCCCCGCGCGGCTGACCGGGACCAAGGCGCATTACCAGCGCCAGCTCGATACGGCGATCAAGCGAGCTCGCTTTCTGGCTCTGCTCCCGTACACCGACAACCACTGAGCGGCAACCCCGTACCGCACCCGACCAACGCCGAGCACATGATCCGGAGCCTGCGATGCAAGTAATCCTTCTGGAAAAGCTGGCCAAGCTCGGGCAGCTGGGCGATATCGTCAAGGTCAAGGACGGCTTTGCCCGCAATTTCCTGATTCCCCAGGGCAAGGCCCGCCGCGCCACCGAGGCTGCGCGCAAGGAGTTCGAAAGCCGCCGCGCCGAGCTGGAACTGGCGCACGCCGACCGGCTGCAGGTGGCCCAGGCGCTGGGCGAACGGCTGGCCGGACTGACGGTGCAGATACCCGCCCGCGCCGGCGTGGACGGGCGCCTGTTCGGGTCGGTGACCAACTTCGACATCGCCGAGGCGGTCAAGAAACAGGGCTTCGAGATCGCCAAGGCGCAGGTCAGAATGCCGCAGGGCTCGCTCAAGTCGGTCGGCGATCACAAGGTCGCGCTGGCGCTGCACTCGGACGTCGTGGTCGAGATCACCGTTTCGGTTCTGAGCGACGCCGTGTGAGTTCGACGGTTGCCGATGCGCAACTGGCGGCACTGCACACGCCGCCGCATTCGGTCGAGGCCGAACAGTCCGTGCTGGGCGGGCTGCTGCTGGACAACTCCGCGTGGGACCGGATCGCCGATCGGATCGGCGCCGAAGACTTCTACCGGCACGATCACCGGCTGATCTTCCAGCAGATCGCGCGCCTGATCGACCAGAGCAAGCCGGCCGACACGGTCACGGTGTTCGAGGCCCTGCAGGCCACGGGCCAGGCCGCCGACTGCGGAGGCCTGCCTTACCTGAACGCGCTGGCGCAGAACACGCCGTCGGCGGCCAACATCCGGCGCTACGCCGAGATCGTGCGCGAGCGCTCGGTGCTGCGGAGCCTCGCCTCGGTCGGCGAGGAAATCGCCATCTCGGCGCGCGAGCCGCAGGGACGCGACGCCAAGGAGATCCTGGACGAGGCCGAAGGCAAGGTTTTCCGGATTGCCGAGCAGGGCGCGCGCAATCGCACCGGGTTCGCCCGCCTGGAGACCTTGCTCACGCGCGTGGTCGAGCGCATCCAGGAACTGTTCGAGCGCTCCGGGGGCAGCGACGTCACGGGCGTGCCCACCGGCTTCGCCGATCTGGACTCGAAGACGGCCGGGCTGCAAGCGGGCGACCTGATCATCATCGCTGGCCGGCCTTCGATGGGCAAGACCGCTCTGGCGCTGAACATCGGCGAGCACGTGGCGATCGACCTGGGAATGCCGGTGGCGGTGTTTTCGATGGAAATGGGCGCGGCCCAGGTCGCCCTGCGGATGCTCGGATCGGTCGGGCGCATCGATCAGCAGCGGCTGCGTACCGGGCGGTTGAACGACCAGGACTGGCCGCGCCTGAGCGAAGCAATCGAGCGGATGCACGCGGCGCCGCTGTACATCGATGAAACCCCGGCGCTCAATGCGCTGGAGCTGCGGGCCCGGGCCAGGCGCCTGGCGCGCGAGTACAAGCAGCTCGGGCTGGTCGTGGTCGACTACCTGCAGCTGATGTCGGCCACCGGCTCCGGCGAAAACCGCGCCACCGAGATCTCGGAGATCTCCCGCTCGCTGAAGGCGCTGGCCAAGGAGCTGCAGGTACCGGTGGTCGCGCTGTCGCAGTTGAACCGGACCGTTGAAACGCGCACCGACAAGCGGCCCGTGATGTCCGACCTGCGCGAGTCCGGCGCGATCGAGCAGGATGCCGACCTGATCCTGTTCATCTACCGCGACGAGGTCTACAACCCCGACACCAGCGACAC
>Ga0210401_10000013_pt1 | contig 235822 bp, 243 predicted proteins | sample IncBWH32MmetaG_FD_150866 | JGI IMG/M metagenome (GOLD analysis project Ga0210401, IMG submission 150866) | Forest soil microbial communities from Barre Woods Harvard Forest LTER site, Petersham, Massachusetts, United States - Inc-BW-H-32-M | ecosystem: Environmental > Terrestrial > Soil >...
TCTGAGATCCCCGACTCCGAGACGACCAGGGTGCCCGGTGGCATCAGCTCCAGCAGCCGCTCGGTGCGACCCACGTCGACCGAGAAGTCGCGCAGGTCGCGGTTGTTGACGCCGATCATCTCCGGCGCATGCGCCGCCGCGCGTTCGAGCTCCTGCTCGTCGTGGACCTCGACGAGCACGTCGAGGCCGAGCTCCGTCGCGGCGGCGTGAAGTGAGGCGAACTCGTCGTCGCTGAGCGCGGCGACGATCAGCAGCACGGCGTCGGCGCCGGCGGCCCGCGCCTCGAGCAGCTGGTAGCGGTCGACCACGAAGTCCTTGCGCAGCAGCGGGAGCGAGGAGCTGCGCCGCGCCAGGCGCAGGTCCTCGAGCGAGCCGCCGAAGTTCGCCTCCTCCGTGAGGATCGACGCGGCGACGGCACCTCCGCGCTCGTACGCGACCACGCTCGCCTCCAGGTCCGGCGCGTCGTGCAGCGGGCCGGCCGACGGCGAGCGCCGCTTGAACTCCGCGATCACGCCGATTCCCGGCGCCGCGAGCGCGTCGCGGAAGCGGCCGCAGGCACGCGCGTCCGCCGGCTCGGCGAGCGGCAGCTCGCGGTGGCGGCGCTCGACCGCCTGCCTGGTTTCGGCGAGGATCCGGTCGAGCACGGTTCCGGTCGCCTGGCTCCCGCCCCTGGGCGCGCTCACCGCGCGGCCTCGCTCGGCGCGTGTCGGCGCGTCGCCTCGACGAACCCTTCGAGCGCGCCGAGCGCGCGACCGTCGGCGATCGCCTCGCGCGCGGCCTGGACGCCGTCGGCGATGTCCGCGGCGGCGCCGGCGGCGTAGATCGCGGCGCCGGCGTTGATCGCGGCCAGTGCCTCCCCGCCGGGGCGCGCGCCAGGCGCGCTCGCGCCGTCCAGTATCGCGCGCGTGACGGCCGCGTTCTGCTCGGGGCTCCCGCCTGCGAGCGCCTCGCCGCCGTCCGCGGAGATGCCTGCTTCCTCGGGGCGCAGCACGTAGCTGCGCAGCTCGCCGCCGTCGACCTCGACGACTTTCGTGGGCGCGGCGGCGGAGACCTCGTCGAGGCCGTCCTCGCTCGCGACGACGAGCGCGCGCTCGACGCCGAGACGGGCGAGCGCGCCGCCGATCGTCTCGAGGAAGGCGGGGTCCGATACGCCCACGAGCTGGCGGCTCGCCCCCGCCGGGTTCGTGAGCGGGCCGAGCATGTTGAAGATCGTCCGCACGGCGAGCTCGTGGCGGACGGGTACGACGAAGCGCGTCGCCTGGTGGTGGGCCGGGGCGAACATGAACCCGAAGCCGGACTCGTCGATGCAGGCGGCCACCCCGGGCGGCCCGAGGTCGATGCGCGCGCCGAGCGCCTCCAGCACGTCGGCGGATCCCGACCGGCTCGTGGCGGAGCGGTTGCCGTGCTTCGCGACGGCACAGCCGGCGCCCGCGGCGATCAGCGCCGCGGTGGTGGACACGTTGAACGTGCTGCGCCCGCCGCCGGTTCCGGCCGTGTCGAGCAGGTCCTGGCGGTCCGTGGGCACGTGGGCCGCCAGCTCGCGCATCGTGCGGGCGAGGCCGGTGAGCTCCTCGACCGTCTCGCCCTTCGTCCGCAGCGCGATCAGGAAGCCGGCGATCTGGATCTCAGAGACGTCCCCGTGCATGATCTCGGCGAGCACCTCCGCGGTCTGATCTGCGGACAGGTCGCGGCGCGATGCGAGCGCGTCGATCGCGCTCGTCAGGACGGTGCTCGGCACCTAGCTTCGCTCCAGGAAGTTGCCGAGCAGCTCGCGGCCCTGTTCTGTCAGCACGGACTCCGGATGGAACTGCACGCCCTCCGCCGGGAGCTCTCGATGGCGCAGTCCCATCAGCACGCCGCCGCCGCGCGCGGACTCCTCCAGGCAGCCGGGCAGCTCGTCGCCGACGACGAGCGAGTGGTAGCGGCCGACGGTCAAGCCGGGGTGCAGGCCCGCGAAGATCGTGCGGCCGTCGTGCTCGATCGTCGTCGCCTTGCCGTGGATCGGGTCGTGGAGCTTGACCTCCCCCCCGAACGCCTGCGCCAGCGCCTGGTGCCCGAGGCAGACGCCGAGCGTCGGCACGCCGGCTTCGGGGAAGCGCCGCACGACCTCGAGCGAGATCCCGGCCTCGTCCGGGGTGCACGGCCCGGGCGAGACGACGCAGCGCTCGTAGCCTCCCGCGAGCAGGTCATCCGCGCTCGCGCGATCGTTTCGCACCGTCTCGACGTCCGCCCCTAGCTCGCCGAGGTACTGGACGAGGTTGTAGGTGAACGAGTCGTAGTTGTCGAGGACGAGGACTTTCATCGCGCCGCGGGCAGCGTAGCCCACCGCGCGCGGCCTCCCCGCCGGCGCGGTGGGGTCCTCTCAGACGCCGCGGGTCAGGTGTCGTCGGGCGGAGGCGGCGGCAGATGCCGGTCCGCCGGCGGGACCTCGTCCTGGCGCAGCGTGAACGGTTCGGTCGGTTTCTGTTTGTAGTTGAACGCCTTGCTGAAGTTGTAGGCCGTGGCGTCCAGTTCGTCCACGGGAGCGACGTGCAGCACGCTCTCCATGTACGCGAGGATCGAGCTGTTGGTCGCGACGTCTTTGTCGACGAAGCCCGGCTTGGCGTACGGGCTCACGATCACGAGCGGGAGCCTGATACCGAGGCCCGCCACCGGGGGTTTGACGTGGTCGTAGAAGCAGCCGCAGTCGTCGTAGTAGATGAAGATCGTCGTCGAGGCGCCGTCGGGGCCTTCCTGGATCGCCTTCACCTCTTTCGCGATGTATTCGTCGCCGAGGCCCATCGAGGTGCCGTTGTGCTGGCTGGTCCCACCGGTGACGGTGGTCGGGGTCAGGATCGCGAAGTTCGGCAGGTTCCCCGTTTCCGCGTCGCTGAACAGCTGTTTGGCTTCGTGCATGTCTTTTTTCTGCGGGCCGTCGAGGCACTCGGCGAACGTCGGGCAGATCGCCCATTTGTACGGACCGGCGTTTTCACGTTCTTCTTTGGACCCTTCCTGTTCGCCCGGCTGCGCCGCGTAGATCCCCCACGTCAGCCCGGCTTCTTCGATCCGGTCGCCGACCGTCGGCACGTAGGAGACCGGCGTTTCCTTGAAGGCGCCGTGACCTTCCTTGTCGGGGACGCACGAGGGCTCCATTTTGATTTCACCGCCGGGCGCGATCCATTCGGCCTCGTCGTGGGAGTCGCAGCCCCAGCCCGGCCCCTTGCCCTGTCCTTCGTCGACGAACTTGGGGTTGTTGCCCACGAACCCGTCCAGCGTCTGGGCGAAGAAGTCGAGGTGCCCGCCCCAGGACGGGACGATGTCGCGCGAGAAGAAATGGTCGCCGATCGCGCCCCTGCGCGCCATTTCCCAGAGGTTCTTGACGTGTTCTTCGCCGAACTGGGTGTAGCACTGCCTTTCTTCGCAGCCGCCGACCTGTTCGAAGCCGTTCATCTTGCCTTTGTTCATGGCCGTCAGCTGCGCTTCCTGGCCGTGTGCGACCGGGGGCACCTTGTCTTCGGCCACGCTCAGCGGGATCGTTTCGCCTTTCTTGTTTTTGCCGCTCGTCGCGAACTTGCAGGTCGCCGGTTTTTCTTTTGCGCACAGCTGGCCGAGCACGTTGTCGAAGCTGTGGTTCTCCTGCAGGATCACCACAACGTGGTGGATCGGGGGTGTCGTCGTTCCGCCGGCGGGCGCTGCGGCGCCTCCGGACAGCACAAGCCAAGCGATCGCCGCCAGCGCCGCGGCCGCCGCGGCGGCGCCGGTGACTCGCGTTCTGCGAACCCTCCGCCCCCCGTACATGACGATGCCTCCTCTGATTTCCCGATCGCGGCTTGCGCGCCGCGGTGCTGCATTGATTGTTGGAACGCGGGCCGCGGGCGAAGGTTGGGGAGCTTCGCGCGATCGTAACTAGGGCCAGTCGGGCTGCTCGCACGCCAGGGCGATCGCTCGCGTCGCGGCGCTCATCTTCGCCACCGACTCGTCGTACTCGTAGTCGGGCCGCGCGTCGGCCACGGTGCCGCCGCCCGCCTGCACGTGCGCGACGCCGTCCTTCACCACGACGGTGCGGATGTGAATCGCCGTGTCGAGGTCGCCCGCGTAGCTGAACCATCCGACCGCTCCGCCGTACCCGCCGCGCTTGACCGGCTCGAGCTCGTCGATGATCTGCATCGCGCGCACCTTCGGCGCGCCCGAGAGGGTGCCGGCGGGCAGCACAGAGCGCAGCGCGTCCAGCGCGCCGACGCCGGGCCGCAACGTGCCCGAGACCGAGGACACGATGTGCATCACGTGGCTGTAGGTCTCGACCTCCATCAGCTCGTCGACGTGCACGGTGCCGTACTCGCAGACGCGCCCGAGGTCGTTGCGGCCGAGGTCGACCAGCATCACGTGCTCGGCTCGCTCCTTCTCGTCCTCGAGCAGCTCGGCGGCGATGCGCCGGTCCTGCTCGGCGCTCGCGCCGCGCGGGCGCGTGCCCGCGATCGGCTTGGTCGAGACGTGCCTGCCGCTGACGGTCAGCAGCGGCTCGGGGCTCGCACCGGCGACCTGGAAGTCGCCGAAGTCCAGGAAGTACATGTACGGGCTGGGGTTGACGGCGCGCAGGCCCCTGTAGATCGAGAACGCCTCGACGGGGCTCGGCGCCGACCAGCGCTGGGAGGGCACGACCTGGAAGGCGTCGCCCGCGTAGATGTACTCGATGATCCGCGCGACGATCGCTTCGAACTCCTCGCGGGGCATGTTCGACTCGAACGCGGGCACCTCGCGCGGCGGGCGGGGCTCCTCGCGCGGCACCGGGCCGGCGAGCGCCTCGCGCACCTCGGCGATCTGCGCCACCGCCTCCGCGTAGGCACGCTCGACGTCCGGTTGCGCGGCGAGGTCCGCGTTGAGGAGGATCGTGATCGTGTGCCTGAGGTGGTCGAAGACCACGAGGCCGTCGGTGAGCATCAGGGCGAGGTCTGGGAGCCCCACGGGGTCGGGGTTCAGCTCGCCGAGCGGCTCGACCGTGCGAACGAGGTCGTAGCCGAACATCCCGACGGCGCCGCCGGTGAAGGGCACCTCCTCCAGGCCCGCGGGCACGGGCGCCTGGCGGACACGGCCCACGCGCTCGGCCGCGAGCGCGTATGGATCGCCGCCGTCGGCGAGCGACCAGCGCACCACTTCGTGCGGCGCGAAGCCGATGAAAGACCAGCGCCCGACGCGCTGGCCCTGCTCCGCCGACTCCAGCAGGAACGCCGGCTCGCCCGGGGCGAGCGCGCGGATCTTCAGGAGCGCCGAGACGGGCGTCTCGCAGTCATCGACGAAGCTGACCGCGAGCGGGATCAGGTTGTGCTCGGGAGCGAGCTCGCGCGCCCGCGCGAGCGTCGGCGCGACCGCGAGCGTCGCGGCCCGCGCGCCCTCGGGCGGCTGGGCGCTAGGCGCGACGGCCATCGAGCACCCGCTCGGCGTCGCTGAGCGAGCGGCCCCTGCTGCGCAGCAGCACGAGCAGGTGGTACAGGACGTCGGCGGCCTCTTCGTCGACGCGCTCGTCGCTCTCCTCGCGTGCCGCGCGAGTGACCTCCTCGGCCTCCTCCATCACCTTCTCGCCGATCCGCGGCGGGTCCTCGAGCAGTTCGACCGTGTACGAGCCGGCGGGCCGCTCGCCGGCCCGCGCGGCGAGCGTGCGCTCGAGCGCAGGGAGCGTCTCGTAGGGGGCCGCGGGCTCCAACGCGCCGCGGTGAAAGCAGCTGCGTTCGCCGGTGTGGCACGCCGGCCCGGCCGGCTCCACGAGCGCCAGCAACGTGTCGCCGTCGCAGTCGAGCCGCAGCGCCCGCAGCGTCTGGACGTTGCCGCTCGTGCCCCCCTTGTGCCATTGCTCGCCGCGCGAGCGGCTCCACAGATGCAGCTCGCCGGTCTCGCGCGTGCGGCGCAGCGCCTCGGCGTTCATGTAGGCGAGCGTCAGCACCTCGCCGCTCCCCCAGTCCTGCACCACACATGGAACGAGGCCCTGCTCGTCGTAGCTGACCAGCTCGTCGATGGGCTGCTCGTCGGTCTGCTGCTCGGCGGCGGACATGCGGACGATTGTAGGCGCGCCGCCTCGCCGCGGCCGGACCGGCGGGCGCGGTGGGCGGGGTGGGCGGGCCCCCTTTTTTCGCCGGGCGCCTGCGAGACTGCCGGCGATGCAGGCGCTTCTCGATCGCAGGCTGATCGTCGTGACGGGCAAGGGCGGGGTCGGCAAGTCCACGATCGCCGCGGCGCTCGGGACGCTGGCGGCGCAGGCCGGGCGCCGGGCGACGATCGTCGAGCTCGGCGGCCAGTCGCGCATGGCGGAGCTGTTCGGCCGCCGGCCCGGCGAGCCCGGCGAGGAGCTGCGGCTGCGCGAGGGGCTGTGGGGTCTCACGATCGACCCCGACCGCGCGCTGCTCGAGTGGGTGCAGGAGCTCGGCGGGCGCGTGTCGAGCCGCGTGCTCGGATCGAGCGGAACCTTCCAGTACTTCGCCGCCGCCGCGCCGGGGGCGAGAGAGATCGTGACGATGATCAAGATCTGGCGGCTGGCCGGCGGGCGGCGCACCTCGCGGCGCGGGCGGGATCTCGTGATCATGGACGCGCCGGCGACGGGCCACGCGCTCGGGATGCTCCGCTCGCCGGAGACGTTCGGCCGGATCGCGCGCGTCGGGCCGATCGTGCGCGACACCTCCCATGTGCGCGAACTGCTCGCGGACCCCGCGCGGAGCGCCTACGTGGCCGTCGCGCAGGGGACCGACATGGCCGTGACCGAGACGCTCGAGCTGCAAGATGGGCTCGAAACCGCCGTCGGGCGCGAGCTCGACGCGGTCGTGCTCAACGCGCTGCTGCCGCGGCGCTTCAGCGCCGAGGAGCTCGCGCTGCTCGACGCGCGAGCCGGCGGCGGCGCGAACGGCTCGGGCGTGCCCGCGGCGGCGGCGCGCGCGGCCCACGAGGTGCACGCCCGCGCGAGCTATCAGCACGGGCAGGTGACGCGCCTGCGCCGCCGAGGCTTGCACGTGCTGCCCGTGCCGTTCGTGTGGACTGCGGCGCTCGACCTCGAGGCGCTTGAGCAGATCGCCTCGCGCCTCGCTCAGGGCCTCGAGCGAGCCGGCGCCGCTAGCTGATCCCGAGCCGGTCGAGAAGGCCCTCGTCGGCGCGCCAGTCGCGCCGCACCTTCACCGAGAGGTCGAGATGCACACGGCCGCCGAGCGCAGCTTCGATCTCCTTCCGCGCGGCGATCCCGATGTTCTTGATCATGCTGCCGCCGGAGCCGATCAGGATGCCCTTCTGGGAGTTCGTCTCCACCCAGATCAGCGCCCGAACGCGGGTGACCCCCGCGCGCTCGCCGGGTGGCTCGATCTCCTCGACGACGACCTCGACGGCATGCGGCACCTCGTGGAAGGTGCGGCGGATCGCTGCCTCGCGGATCAGCTCAGCGAGCGTCAGCTCCTCGGGCTGATCGGAGGCCGTCTCGGCGGCGAACACGAACGGGCCCTCCGGCAGCATCGTGGCGAGATGGGCGATCAGCTCCTGCACGCCGGCGCCGGTGCGCGCCGAGATCGGGAACACCTCCGCGTCGAGCTCCAGCTCGCCGGCGTGCGCGAGCGCCTCGAGCAGCGCCTGATGCGAGAGCCGGTCGGCCTTGTTGACGGCGATCACCGCGGGTGTGGAGGCGACGGCCAGCCGGCCGGCGATGAAACGGTCGCCGGGCCCCACCCCCTGCTCGCCGTTGATCATCAGCAGCGCCGCGTCGGCGCCGTCGAGCTCCTGCTGGACGCGGCGCGCCATGCGCGCGGTGAGCGCGTCGCGAGGGCGCTGCACGCCCGGCAGGTCGACGAGCACCAGCTGGGCGTCGCCGCGCTCGTGAACGCCCCGGATCGCGCGCCTGGTGGTCTGCGGCTTCTCGGAGACGATCGCGACCTTCTCGCCCACGACGGCGTTGACGAACGTCGACTTGCCGACGTTCGGGCGCCCGGCGAGCGCGACGAAGCCGCTGCGGGTCACGACTCGGATCGCCCCAGCAGCTCGGCCTGCAGCGCCAGCATCTCGCCGCGGTCGCGCTCGTGGTCCATGCCGAGCAGGTGGAGCATGCCGTGGACGATCGCCTCCTCGAGGTCCGCCGTGCGCGGCGCGCAGATCACGATGTCGCCGAGCTCGCGCGGCTCGCTGGCGGAGCCATCCGCGCCGTCGATCGGGAACGACAGCACGTCGGTGGCGCGGTCCTTGCCGCGGTGCCCGCGGTTCAGCTCGGCGATCCGCTCGGCGCTCACGAACTCGATCGCGACGTGCCCGCTGTGCACGCCGTGGCTCGAAGCGGCGAGCTCGCACAGGAGTTGGAGGCGCTCCGGCGGGGGCGCACCTGGCGCGAGGGTCGCGCCGAACACCTCGACGTCGAGCATCGCCGCCTCAGGCGCTGCGGATGGCCGGGCGCGCGGGCGGCTCGTCTGCGCCTGTCGTGCGGGCACCCTCTTGGCGCTGGGAGTGGGCGTCGTAGGCCTCGACGATCCGCTGCACGAGCTTGTGGCGGACGACGTCCTCGCCGCCGAAGCGCACGAACTCGACGTCCTCGACCGAATCCAGCACGCCGCCGACGACGATCAGGCCCGACTGCTGCTCGCGCGGCAGATCGACCTGCGTGATGTCCCCCGTTACCACCATCCGCGAACCGAAGCCGAGCCTCGTCAGGAACATCTTCATCTGCTCCGGCGTCGTGTTCTGTGCCTCGTCGAGGATCACGAACGAGTCGTTGAGCGTCCTTCCACGCATGAACGCCAGCGGCGCGATCTCGATCACGCCGCGGTCGATGTGGGCAGAGACCTTCTCCGGGTCGAGCATGTCGTGGAGCGCGTCGAACAGCGGGCGCAGGTACGGATCGACCTTCGCCATCATGTCCCCGGGCAGGAAGCCGAGCCGCTCGCCGGCCTCGACGGCCGGGCGGGTGAGGATGATGCGGTTGACCTCGTGGCGCGAGAGCGCCGCCGCGGCCATCGCGACCGCGAGGAAGGTCTTGCCGGTGCCGGCCGGGCCGACGCCGAACGTGATCGTGCTGCGGCGGATCGAGTCGACGTAGCGCTTCTGGTTGACGGTCTTCGGCGCGACGCGCAGCCCGCGGTGCGACCACACGACATCCTCGAGCACGCGCGCCGGCGATTCGTGCGCGTCGAGCGCGCCCGTGACGGCGGTGATCGTGCCCGGGCCGATCTGGTGGCCGCGGGCGATCAGGTCGGAGAGCTCGCGCACGACGCGCTCGCCGACGAGCGTGTCGCTCTCCTCGCCCTCGAAGGTCAGGATGTTGCCGCGCAGGAACACGCGGCAGTCGAGATGCGACTCCAGCGCGCGCAGCACCGCATCCTGGCTGCCCGCCAGTTCGGCGGCGACTTCGTTGGAGAGCTCGAGCTGCGTCCTCATCCCTGCAGCGCGGCCCTCACCAGCCCGGACACGCGCTTGCCGTCCGCACGGCCGTCGACGGCCGCCATCGCAACCCGCATCGCGCTTCCCATGTCCTTCGCGCTCGTCGCGCCGCTCTCCGTGACGGCTCGCTCGACGATGCCCTGAAGTTCCGCGTCGGACAGCTCCGCGGGCAGGTAGGAGCCGATCAGCTCGCCCTCGGACTCCTCGCCGGCTGCCAGCTCCTCGCGCCCGCCGTCGCGGAACTGCGCGGCGGCCTCGAGACGCCGCTTGCGCTCGCGGCGCAACACCGCCAGCTCGTCGTCGTTGCCCTCCTTGGCCGCCTTCTGCAGCTCGGAGAGGACCAGCCGCAGCGCCCCGACCTTCTCTTTTTCGCCGGCGCGCATCGCCCCTTGAAGGTCGGTTTTGATCTGGTCGACTATCGCCATCCTCGTCTCAGGATACGCCGCCCCCGCTCCTCACCCGTCCGCACCGGCGGAGCCCTTGGCCGCGCCCGCCTCCGCGCGCCGCACCGCCGCGTCTTCCATGCCCGCCTCGCCGCGCCGCTCGGGAGCGGAACTGGCCTCGACGAAGTCGCCGGGAAGCGTGATGATGCGCGCGCCGCGGCCGTGTGTGACGAACGACAGCGCCCAGCGGGCGAACACGAACAGCCGGTTCGCGAAGCCCTCGAGGTACCAGAGGTGCACGACCACCCATGCGTTCCACGCGAGCAGGCCGCTGAGCTTGATGCCTTTGACGTCGGCGACGGCGGCGCCGCGCCCGATCGTCGCGAGGTTGCCCTTGTCGTGGTAGTGGAACGGCTTCACCTCTTCCCCCTTGAGGCGAGCGCGCACGAGCTTCGCCGCGTAGCGGCCCTCCTGCATCGCTACCGGGGCCACGCCGGGGTAGAGGACCGGCTTGCCGTCCTCGCCGCGGACCGCGACCATGTCGCCGAGCGCGAGGATCTCGGGGTGACCGGCGAGCGAGAGATCCCCTTCGACGGTCAGGCGCCCGGCGCGATCGGTCTCCGCGCCCACGACCGACGCCAGCATGCTCGCGAGCGGCGACGCTTCGACGCCCGCCGCCCAGACGACGGTGCGCGAGGCGACGCGCTCGGTCTGCCCGTCCGGGCCGCGCACGGTCACGCCGCGCGCGTCCACGCCCACGACCGTGCGCGAGAGCAGCGGCGTGACGCCGATCTTCTGAAGCGAGCGCTCCGCCTTCTCCGACAGCGATGGCGGGAAGCTCGCGAGCACGCGATCGCCGGCCTCGACGAGCACGATCCGCCCGCTGCTGGGGTCGGCCGCGCGGAAGTCGCGGCGCAGGCTGTCGCGCGCCAGCTCGGCGACCTGGCCCGCCATCTCGACGCCGGTCGGCCCCGCGCCGACGACCACGAACGAGAGCCACGAGGCGCGCAGCTCCTGGTCGGGGGCCATCTCCGCGGCCTCGAACGCGCTCAGGATCGCCGAGCGGGTGACGAGCGCGCTCTCCAGCGACTTGACCTCGTGGGCGAACTCGCGCCACGCGTCGTGGCCGAAGTACGAGTAGTGCGAGCCGCCGGCGACGATCAGCGTGTCGTAGGGGATGCTCGGCGGTGCGGGCACGCCCGCGACCGGGGCGAGCTCCAGCCGGCCGGCCTGCGCGTCGACGGCCTGTGCCTCCGCCATCAGCACCTGCACGTTGCGCGCGCGCTTGAAGATCGCACGCAGCGGATAGGCGATTTCGCCGGGCGAGAGGGCGCCGGTGGCGACCTGGTAGGTGAGCGGCTGGAAGAGGTGGAAGTTGCGGCGGTCGACGAGCGTAATCTCGACCGGCGCGCCGCGCAGGTGAAGCGCGGCCTGCAGGCCGCCGAAGCCGCCGCCGACGACGACGACGCGGTGTGCGCTTGCCGTCTGCATCGAGTGCCCCAAGGCTAGCGGCGGACCCGATCAGCGCAACCGATCATCTAAGGTGCCGTCGCGTGAACGACGCCCTCTATGCCGAGGCACTCGCGCCATTCCTTGCCGAGGCGGAGTCGCTTCGCCCGCGCGGCGCCGAAGTCATAGACGCCCACACCCACCTCGGGCTCGACGAGGACGGCCGCTCCCTGGAGCTCGAGCAGCTGCTGCGGCTGCTCGACGCCGCCGAAGCGCGACGCGCCTGCGTGTTCCCGCTGCACGACCCCGAGCGCAAGCCCGCCTACAGCGTGCCAAACGACCGCGTTCTGGGCTGGGCGGGCGAAAGCGACGGGCGGCTCGTGCCGTTCTGCCGCCTGGACCCGGCCGAAGGCGCGCTCGCGGAGGCCGAGCGCAGCCTCGAGAAGGGAGCGCGCGGGATCAAGCTGCACCCGCGGGCCCAGGACTTCGTGTTCGACGGCGGCGACCTCGACGAGGTCTTCAAGCTCGCCGAAGAGGCGCGCGTGCCCGTCCTGATCCACGCCGGCCGGGGCCTGCCGCCGCTCGCCGAGGGCCTCGCCGACTTGGCGCTGCGCCACCCCGGCGCGGCCCTGATCCTCGCCCACGGCGCGATCTGCGACCAGGGCATCCTCAGCACCCGCCTCGCCGGCCACCCGCGCGTGCTCTACGACATCTCGTGCTTCTTCCCGCTCGATGTGATCGAGCTGTTCGCGCGCGTGCCCGCCGAGCGGATCGTGTTCGCGTCGGACCCGCCGTACGGGGCACCGTCGACGACGCTGTACATGGCGCTGCGCGTCGCGCGCCAGGCTGGCCTCGATGAGGCGACGACCAAGCTGATGCTCGGGGGCACGATGGCCGCGCTGATCGACGGCGAGGAGCTGCCGGCCGAGACGCCGCCGCGGCGCGGCCCCTCGATCACCGTGTCCGGGCGCCTGATGCGCGCCTACGGCTACGCCAGCCTCGTCGGCCCGGCGCTGTTCACCGGCGTGGCGGCGCAGGCTGCGGCGATGCTCGACATGGCGATCGCGGCGACGCGCGATCCGGACCCGGGCCAGGACGGCGAGGCGCTCGAGACGATCGGCCGCGCGCTCACGGCCGCCGGGAAGCTCGCCTCCGAAGAGGACGGGATCCGCGCCGCGATCGACCTCGTGTACCGCTCGAACGTGCTCGCCGCGACGCAGATCGCCGACGGCGCCTAGGCGCGGACGAGCCAGAGCGCGCCCCAGCCGTCCGCGACGCGGCGCGTCCGCTCGCGCATGTCGAGCGCCGTTGCGAACCCGGCGGCGGCCTCGTCGAGCTGCTCGACCAGCAGCCCGCCCGCGACGAGCCCGACCGGCGCCGTAGCGATCGCGGCGCCTAGGTCGCGCAGCAGCGGCGCGAGCAGGTTCGCGAGCACGATCACGGGCCGTCCCGGCGGAGCCGGCTCGCCGTCTCCGACCCAGGGCAACGGCTCGCGCCGGAGATCGAAGCGGCGCGTCGCCAGTTCGACTCCGTTGACGGCGGCGTTCTCCGCGGCCGCGCTGACGCTCTCGGACTCGTTGTCGAGCCCGAGCAGGGGCCCGTAGCCGAGCTTCGCCGCGGCGATCGCCAGCACGCCCGAGCCGGTGCCGAGATCGAGCACGGCCGCGGGCGGAGGCATCTCCGAGCGCAGGAGCAGCAGCAGCTCGAGGCACAGGCGCGTGCTCGCGTGGGCGCCCGTCCCGAACGCCTGCCCGGGGTCGATCACGAGCTCGATCACACCCGCGCCGCGCGCAGCAGCAGCCGCGGCGACGGGCTCCCACGGCGGGCGCACCCGCAGCGCGGGCAGATCCACGCCGGGCGGGGGCTCGACGAGCACCGGGCGGTGGAACTCCCGCCAGCGCTCGGCCCAGTCGTCGGCCACCTCCGTTGTGGAGATCTCGACCGTGGTCCCTCCGGCGAGCGCCCGCAGGGCCGGCAGCGCCGGCAGCTCGCCCGGAGCGCCGTAGACCGCGTACTCGACGCGGCCGTCCTCGAGGGCGGACTCCTCCACGCCGGCCGGCGCCAGCTCCAGCAGCTCGGCCAGCGCCCGCTCCGCGTGCTCGCGGGCGACGCGGACCGCCAGCCTGATCACGCCGCGTGGCTGCCGAGCGCGCGCCGCAGCTTCGCGAACAGCGACTCCTGCGAGCGGAGGTTCTCCTCGCCGAGCGTCTCGTCGAGCGCCACGAGCAGCTCCCGCTGCGCGTCGTCGAGGCGGCGCGGCACGACCACGTTGACGACGACGCGCAGGTTCCCGCGTCGCGAACCCCGCAGCGCCGGCATCCCCTCGCCGCGGACGGTCAGCACCTCGCCGGGCTGCGTTCCAGCCGCGACCTCGAGCGGCGCGCTCCCCTCGAGCGTCGGCACCTCCACGCTGGCGCCGAGGGCGGCGAGCGTCGCCGGCACGTCGATGGCTGTGATGAGGTCGTCGCCTTCGCGCACGAAGCGCTCGTCCTGGCGCACGCTCACGAGCACGTAGAGGTCTCCGGGCGGCGCGCCTGCGGCGCCGGCGCTGCCGTGGCCGCTCATGCGGATGCGCTGGCCATCGGCGATGCCCGCGGGGATCTCGATGTCGAGCGTGCGCGAGACGGTCAAGAGCCCCGCGCCGCGGCAGACCTCGCACGGCTGCTGCGGGATGCGCCCGTCGCCGTGGCAGCGCTCGCAGATGACGGTCCGGACCATCTGGCCGAGCAGCGTCTGGCTGACGCTCTGGAGCTGGCCCGTGCCGCCGCAGCGCTCGCACGTCTCGATCGGGGTGCCGGGCTCGGCGCCGTTGCCGTGGCAGCGCTCGCAGCGGTCGATCGCCTCGTAGGCGACCTCGACGGTCGTCCCGCGCGCCGCCTGCAGGAGGTCGATCTCGACCTGCACGGCGACGTCCCCGCCCTGGGCGGCGCCGAAGCCACCCGAGAAGCCGCCCCCGAAGAAGGCGTTGAACAGGTCGCTGATCGAGCCGAAGCCCTCGAAGTTCGGGGCATACCCGCCGGAGCGCAGCCCGTCGTGGCCGTAGCGGTCATAGGTCGCGCGGCGCTCGCGGTCAGACAGGATCTCGTAGGCCTCGGCGGCCTCCTTGAACTTCTCCTCGGCCTCGGGGTCGTGGTTGTTGACGTCGGGGTGCAGCTCGCGCGCGAGCGCGCGGAAGGCCTTCTTGACGTCCTGCTCGGAGGCCTGGCGCTCGACGCCGAGCACCTCGTAGGGGTCGCGTGGCATGCGGGGGCTAGTTCCCTGCGAACGCGTCTTCGACGAACCGGGAGAGCTCGTGCGCGGCCTCGCGCACCCCGACGATCGCGCCGGCGTAGTCCATTCGCACCGGTCCGATCACAGAGACCGTGCCGAGCTTGCGCTGCGCCGGCCCGTAGCCGCTCGCCACGACGGCGAGCGAGTGCATCGCGGGCAACTCGTTCTCGTGGCCGATCCGCACGTAGACGCCCGGCTCGGCCAGCGCCGCGCGCAGCACGCGCAGCAGCGCGACACGCCGCTCGAGCAGCGCGATCAGCTCGTTCACGCGGCCGGCATCCTCGATCTGGCCGGCCTCGAACAGGCGCGCGGTGCCGTCGAGGTAGATCGCGTCCTCACCCTCGACGGCGAGCTCGCCGAAGGCGGGGCCGAACTTCCTCAGGAACCCGAGCTCGCGCGCCGAGAGGCTGGGGTCCGACAGGCGCGCGATCAGCATGCGGGCACCGAGGCCGAGCCCGACGAGCCGCTCGTTGAGGTACTCACCCGCCCAGGCGACCAATCCCGGGTCGACGTCCTGCTCGAACGTGGCGAGCATCTTCGAGACGGTGCCGGTGGAGCTGATCACGACGATCAGCACGGCGCGCGGCTGCAGCTCGAGCACCTCGATGTGGCGGATCGTCGCGGTGTTGATCGAGGGCGCGGACACGACCGCCAGCAGGTTGGTCATCTGCGAGAGCGTCTCGGTCGTCGAGCGCATCGCCTCGTCGATCTCGCGCCGCAGCGTCAGCTCGAGCCGCCGCGGGGCGGCCGGCAGCGCTTGCTCGGAGCTCAGCAGCCCATCGACCACGTAGCGGTGGCCCGCGTCGGTCGGCACGCGCCCGGCCGAGACGTGGGGGTGGTCGAGCAGCCCGTGCTCCTCGAGGAAGGCGAGCTCGTTGCGGACCGTCGAGGGGCCGCAGTCGAGCGCGGGGTCGGCGGCGATCGCGCGCGAGGGCACCGGCTGCCCGGTGTGGAGGTACTCCTCTACGACCTTGCTGAGGATGCGCTGCTGGCGCGCGGTGAGCATGGGCCTGATTGTAGGCCCGTGCCTGGAGGCCCTCGGCCGGCATCGAGCGCCTGCCGAGCCCGCGCGGGTGGACGCTAGATCTCGATCTCCGCTTCCGCGTTGCGGATGATCTGGTTGCCGTCCTGTTCGGCGACGGTGTCGATGAGGGCGGTCCCGTGGTCGGTGAGCTCGCGCACCGTGCCCGTCACCACGACCTCGTGCTCGGGCAGGCCCATGCCGCGGAACTGCACCTTCAGCCGCTTCAGACGCGCCGCGCCGCCGGCTGCCTCGGTCTGCGCGCGAGCGAGGAGCGCCATCGTCCACAGGCCGTGGAGGATCCGCCCGGGCAGCCCGACGGCTTTGGCGAACTCCTCGTCGATGTGGATCGGGTTGAAGTCGCCGGAGGCGCCCGCGTAGCGCACGGTCAGGTACTTGTCGGGGGTCGCGCGGAGCTCCGGGATCTGCTCGCCGGGCTTCAGCTCGGCCATCGCTCACACGCCCCTGACGATGTTGGTCCAGGTCCCGCGGCACACCTGCTCGCCGCGCTGGTTGGTGGAGATCGACTCGAACACGTAGTAGCCGCGGCCGTCGGCTTCGGAGATGTCCTTGACCGATGCCGTGATGGAGATCTCATCGCCGGCGACGACCGGCTCGCCCCACTCGAACTCCTGGCCGCCGTGGACCATCATCGCGAAGTTGAGCTCGATCTCAGGGTCGAAGATCGGCGGCCCAACGGCGGGCGCGCTGTAGACGACCGCGAACATCGGCGGCGCCAGGAGGTCGGCGTAACCGGCCGCCCGGGCCGCGTCGAGGTCCATGCAGACCGGATCGGTCTCCCCCACCGCGCGCGCGTACTCGCGGATCTTCTCCCTGCCGACCGCGTAGGTGACGGGCTCGTAGGTCTTCCCGATCGCTTTCGTGTTGACGGGCATCGCGCGGCGGGAGTCTACGCGCACGCCCACAGGGGCGGGGCACGGGCCTCGCCGGCGCGACGAAGCCCGGCTCCCGTCGGCCCGGCCGCTAGAACGGCTCGCCCGCGCCGTCGCCCGCAGTGGCACCGACGAGCTCCTCGGCGCCCTCCGGGCGCTCGCCGGGCGAGTCGATGAACTGCACGTTGTCGGCGATGATGCTGACGCTCTGGCGTTTCTGCTCCTCGGAGGTCTCCCACTCGCGCCAGCTGAGGCGCCCGTCCACGCACACACGCCTGCCGCGGCGCATGTACGCCGCGACGTTCTCGCCATGGGGACCGAAGACGGACACGTCGAAGAAGTTGGGGCGCTCCCCCCACTCGCCGTCGGGCTCCTTGTGACGCGTGTTGTTCGCGATCCGCAGGTTGCAGACTGCCGTTCCGGACGGGATCGAGCGCAGCTCGGGGTCCTGTGTGAGGCGACCAACCAGCACCACGCGGTTGATGTCGTGCATCGATGACGCTCCTTGGCTAGAGGGTTTCCAGACCCCCCACGACGGTCACGTTACGGACGCACTGCGATGGCTCGCGCGAGCCGCTGCGCGGCGCCCGGCCGGTAGGGTGCCCGGGATGAGCGAGCGCGTGCTGATCCTCTCCTGGGAGTACCCGCCGGTGATCGAGGGGGGCCTGGCGCGCCACGTGCGCAAGCTGGCGGAGGCGCTTGCGCGCCAGGGCGTGGTCGTGGACGTGCTCACCCGCGGCCTCGGCCGTGGCGAGCAGGAGCACGAAGCCGCCTTCCAGCGCATCGCGGGCGTGAACGTGCACCGCGTCCCGGAGCCGGGCTGGCCCCGCGACCTCGACCGCTTCGTGGCGTGGGTCGATCAGATGAACGAGGACATGCTGGCCGCCGGTGAGGCGCTCTGCCAGGAGCACTGCTACGACCTCGTCCACGGCCACGACTGGCTCGTCGCGAAGGCGGCGGGGACGCTCGCCGACCGCATCGGGATCCCCTACATCACCACGGTCCACGCCACCGAGCACGGGCGCCACCAGGGCTGGGTGCAGGACCAGCCGCAGGCGCACATCCACGGCGTCGAGCGCTGGATGGCTCGCCGGGCCGAGCGCGTGATCGTCTGCTCGTACTACATGCGCGGCCACGTCGCCGACATCTTCGACCTCGACGAGAGCCGCGTCACGGTGATCCCCAACGGCGTCGATCCCGCCGACCTGCGCCCGGTCGAGGACCTGCAGGCGCTGCGCGCGCAGTTCGCGCGCCCCGACGAGCGGCTCGTGCTGCTCGTCGGCAGGCTCGTCTACGAGAAGGGCTTCCAGCTCGCGCTCGACGCGATGCCCGCGCTGATCGAGCGCGTCGGCGACGTGCGCTTCCTGGTCGCCGGCAGCGGCACTCACGAGGGGGAGCTGAAGGCGCAGGCGCAGAGGCTGGGGCTCGACGGCCACGGCACGTTCCTCGGCTGGATCGGCGACGACGTGCTCCACTCGCTCTACCGGATCGCGGACCTGTGCGTGGTGCCCTCGATCTACGAGCCGTTCGGCCTGGTGGCGCTCGAGGCGATGGCCTCGGGCTGCCCGTGCATCGTCGCGGACACGGGTGGCCTGCGGGAGGTCGTGCCCCACGGGGAGCGCGTGGGCCTGCGCTTCAACGGCGGCGACGCCGAGCACCTCGGCGTGATGATCGAACGGCTGCTCGTGGACGCGGCGCTGCGCGACCGGCTCGTCACCGAAGCATCCGAGTACGTGCTGCGCTTCGACTGGGAGGACATCGCGCAGCGTACGCGCGCGATCTACGATGAGACCCGGCTGGGCGTCAAGCAGGGCGCGCCCAGAGGTTGAGACGAGGCTGAACGGGGAGAGCGAGATGGCTGAGGCGCTTCAGGCTGAGGGGACCGAGATGTTGCAGGGGCTGATGCAGAACGACTTCCAGCTCACGCTGAACCACATCCGCCGGCGCATGCAGACGGTCAACGAGGGCGCGGAGGTCGTGACCCTGCTGCCCGACGGCAGCGTGCAGCGGATCTCGCATGCCGCGCTCGCAGACAGGGTTGACCGGCTGGCCCGGGTGCTGAGCGAGCTCGGGGTCCGCCAGGGCGAGCGCGTCGCGAGCTTCGCCTGGAACAACCAGCGCCACATGGAGCTCTACGTGGCCGCGCCGTGCATCGGCGCTGTGCTGCACACACTCAACATCCGCCTGTTCGAGGAGCAGCTGACCTACATCGTCAACCACGCCGAAGACCGCGTGATCTTCGTCGACGACTGCCTCGTGCCGGTGCTCGAGAAGCTGGCGCCGTCGTTCGAGACCGTGGCGCACTACGTAGTCATGGGCGATGGGGACGCGGGGTCGCTCCCGAACGTGCTGCGCTACGAGGAGCTGCTCGAGCAGGCCGGTGCCGGCCCGTTCGAGTACCCCGAGCTCGACGAGCGCCAGGCGGCGGCGCTCTGCTACACGAGCGGCACCACCGGGAACCCGAAGGGCGTCCTGTACTCGCACCGCTCGATCGCGATGCACTCCTCGATGACGCTGATGACCGACGGCAACGGGCTCTCGCGCAAGGACCGCGTGCTCGCGGTCGTGCCGATGTTCCACGCGAACGCGTGGGGCCTGCCTTACGGCGCAGCGCTTGCCGGCGCCGATCTGATCCTGCCCGACCGCTTCCTCGGCGCAGAACCGCTCGCGAAGCTGATCGCGGCGGAGCGCCCGACGCTGATGGGCTGCGTGCCGACGATCTTCCAGGACCTGCTGCGCTATGCGGACGAGCACCCGGACGTGGACCTGTCCTCGCTCACGAACGCGGCGTGCGGCGGCTCGGCTGTGCCCAAGCAGCTGATGAAGGACTTCGAGGACCGACACGGCGTGCGCATCTACCAGGCGTGGGGCATGACCGAGACCAGCCCCGTCGCGACCTACTCGCGACCCAGCGAGGAGCACGGCCGCGACGAGGCCCACTGGGAGGACCGCGCCAAGCAGGGGCGGCCGCTGCCGTGGGTCGAGCTGCGGCTCGTCGGCGACGACGGCGAGGTGCCGTGGGACGGGGAGTCGACCGGCGAGATCGAGGTGCGCGGCCCCTGGGTCGCCTCGCAGTACTTCCGCGATCCCGACCCCGAGAAGTTCGACGACGGCTGGCTGCGAACCGGCGACATCGCCGCCGTCGACGAGAAGGGCTACGTGCAGATCACCGACCGCTCCAAGGACGTGATCAAGTCGGGCGGGGAGTGGATCTCCTCGGTCGAGCTCGAGAACGAGCTGATGGCCCATCCCGCCGTGATCGAGGCTGCCGTGATCGCCAAGCCCGACGAGCGCTGGGCCGAGCGCCCGCTGTGCTGCGTGGTGCTCAGCAGCGAGGGCGCCGCGAGCGCGGACGAGCTCGTCGAGCACCTGCGCAGCCGCGTCGCGAAGTGGTGGCTGCCCGACGAGTTCGCGTTCATCGCGGAGATCCCGAAGACCAGCGTCGGGAAGTTCGACAAGAAGGTGCTGCGCAGCCGCCTCGCCGACGGGAGCCTCGAAGGACGCGTGAAAGTGTCCTAGAGGGCGTTTTGGCGCGCATTTTCGGAGGTAATGTCGCACCCGTGGAGTGCCGCCCGCCGATGCAACTGATACACCTTTCGCTGCATGGAATGCAGGCGCCGGCCCCTAAACGGCGAAACCAGCGGCAGAAGCTTGCTTTTTGCAGCGCTTCGACCGTCACTAAAGGCGGCCCCGGGGGAGGCCGAAACACCCACGGAACCACCAAACGGAGGTTGGCATGACTCGGACCGATGTCATGGCCTCGAGTAGGCCACGGACACCAGGTGAAGCGCCCAAGAAGACTGGACGCCGCGCGCGGCGGAAGCTCGTGACCCTCCCCGTGCTGCTCGTGACGGCTCTGGCGCTCCTGGCTCCGGCCACGGCCCTCGCCGCCGAAGGCACCTCGGGTTACAACCAGGAACCGAAACCGCCCACGACGCCGACGACGCCCACGACGCCGACGACGCCCAGCACGGGCACGTCGCCGTCGAAAGAAGAAGGCACGCCGTCGACCACCCCGACCAAAGAAACGGAACCGACGAAAAGCGAAAGCAGCCCGGCCAAAGAAACGGCGAAAACGCTGCCGTTCACGGGCTTCGACCTTCGCTGGAGCTTCGCGATCGGCCTCGCGCTGATGATCGCGGGCTTCTCGATCGTCGGTCTGCAGCGCCGCCGCCACTCCGAGCGTTAGCTCAGAGCACAGGCACGTTTCAGAGCCGCCGGCCACCAGCCGGCGGCTCTTTTTTGCGTTCATCGTCCGTTGCATGACGCAACTTTGGTAGCCTCCATGTGGGTTTCATCACAAAACCGAACCCTCAAGATCAAAAAAGGAGGCCCGAAATGTCCGACCGCAGCGCGCGTACGCAGGGGCGGGAGGTGGTCATCGTCGAGGCGGCCAGGACACCGATCGGCCGCGGCCACAGCGCGAAGGGCATCTATCGCGACGTGCATCCGAACGAGTTGCTCGGGACCGCCTACCGGTCGGTCATCGAGCGCGCCGGGATCGAGCCCGAGCTCGTCGAGGACGTTGTGGCCGGCTGCGTCTCGCAGGTGGGCGAGCAGTCGAACAACATCGCCCGCAACGCATGGCTGCAGGCGGGCCTGCCGGTCGAGACCCCTGCGTCGACCGTGGACCGCCAGTGCGGCTCCGGCCAGCAGGCCGTGAGCTTTGCCGCCGGCCTGATCGCCGCCGGCATCCACGACGTGATGATCGGCGCGGGCGTCGAGCACATGGGGCGCGTGCCGATGGGCTCGAACATCTCCGACGAGGAGCTCGGTACGCCGTTCCCGCCGGAGCTGATGGAGTGCTACGAGCTGATCCCGCAGGGCCTCTCCGCCGAGCTGATCGCCGAGCGCTGGGAGATCCCGCGCTCCGAGCAGGACGAGCTCGGCTTGCGCTCCCACCGGCTGGCCGCACGGGCAACGACCGAGGGGCGCTTCGACCGGGAGATCATCCCGATGCAGATCGACGGCGAGACGGTCGCCGCCGACCAGGGCATCCGCTACGACACGAGCCTCGAGCAGCTCGCGGCGCTGAAGCCCGCGTTCAAGCCCGACGGCACGGTCACGGCAGGCAACAGCTCGCAGATCTCCGACGGCGCCGCGGCCGTGCTGCTGATGGCGCGCGAGAAGGCCGACGACCTCGGCCTCGCCGCACGGGCGCGGATCTTCGACGCGACGAGCGTCGGCGTCGACCCGGTCATCATGCTCACCGGGCCGATTCCCGCGACGCAGCGCCTGCTGGAGCGCAACGGCATGGCGATCGACGACCTCGACCTCATCGAGATCAACGAGGCGTTCGCCTCGGTCGTCTGCGCGTGGCGCCGCGAGCTCGAACCCGACATGGACCGCGTCAACGTCAACGGGGGCGCGCTCGCACTCGGCCACCCGCTCGGATCCTCGGGCGCGAGGCTGATCACGACGCTGCTGCACGAGCTCGAGCGCAGCGACTCCGAGCTCGGGCTGGTCACGATGTGCACGGCCGGCGGGACGGGGACGGGGACGATCTTGCAGCGGGTCTGATCTGAACCGGGGTCGGGGGGGCTTCGCCCGTCGCGGCAAGCTCGCTCGGCGGACCAGGCTCCCGTGCGGCGCGCGTCCCGAGGCGCATCGGCTCGCGGCGGTCCCGAAGGCCCGGCGAGCGTCGGAGCCTGGGGCGTGCTGCGTGTCATCGCCTGGAGGGTGCTCGCCGTCGTGGCCGCAGTGCTGGCCGTGCGCCTGGCCGCCGACCTGCTTCACGGCTCGATCGGTCGATCGTTGCGCGGCGGTGCGGGACGGGTGGCGGGACGGGTTCCGCATCTGCCACGGCCTGACCCGCCGCTCGGCGTGGAGGCGCCGTCCTGGCTGTGGCCGGCGCTCGCGGCGCCGGCGGTGACGATCGCCGGGATCGCTCTGCTTTCGACGATCGCGCGCACCGTGTCGCGACGCCGGCGCCGCTACGTGCGGCTTCGCGTTGTTCCTTACGCGACCGACCACGCGGACGCCTACGCGCTCGCGCGCATGTACGCGGCTCTGCACGCAGCACTCGTCGAGCGCTGGTGGCGCCGGGTCGTGCGCGGCCAGCCCTCGGCGGCGCTCGAGGTCTGGTTCGAGGGCTCCGGAACTGGACGCGGCGGGGCGTGGCTGGCCGTGACCTGCCCCGCCGGGCGCGCTCCCGCGCTCGAGCCGGTCCTGCGCACGGCCTACCCCAACGCGCGGCTCGCGGAGACAGACCGCGACGCTCGGCCGCCGGCGGTGCTGCTCAGGCTGCGCAAGCACGCCGGCTTCATCCGCCGCACGGCGACGGCCGAGCGGTTCGAGCGCGACCCGGAGCCCGCAGTCGACGGCCTGCTCAGAGCGATGTCCGGCACCCCCGGGCCGGCGCTCGTTCAGATCGCGCTGACACCCGCCCCGGCGGGCGTCGAACGGCTCGCGAAGCTGTTGTTCAAGCAGCGCGAGGCGGAGCTGAGCCGCCGCCGGCGCGAGCACCTCGTGATTCGCGACCGCTCGATGGTCGAGGACGCGGAGCTGCGCGGAGGGCTCGAGGTCCAGCACCGCTCGCTGTTCTTCGCGGACCTCCGCATCCTCGCCCCGGGACGCGGCGACTGCGAGCGCATCGGCGCTGCGCTGCGCGCCCGCCGCGCCGAGAACCGGCTCGTCGAGCGAGGCGCCGAACTGCGGCACGGGCGCCTCGGCCTCTGGGCCAGGCGGCTGCGCCGGGGCGAGGGCAACCCGCTGCCGGGGCTGTGGCACCACCTTCTCGCGCCGGCCGAGCTCGCCGAGCTCTGGCAGCTGCCGAGCGTCGATTTCGCGGCGGTCCCCGTGGCGCGCAGCTCGCTGCCGCTCGCGCCGGCGCCACCGAGCGTGATGCGGCCAGGCGCCGGCCGCGGGACCCTGCGCGACTCGCTCGGACCGGTCTCGATCCACGCCGGGCTCCGCCGCCAGAACGTCGCCGTCCCGGGCACGGTCGACCAGGGCAAGTCGAGCTTCCTCGTGGCAAGCGTCGCGGAGGACATGCGGCGCGAGCGTTGCGCGGTGATCGTCCTCGACCCGAAGGGCGACGCGGCCGAGGCGGCGCTGAGCGCGGTGCCCCGTGGGCGGGTCTGCACCCTGCTCGACCTCGCCGACCCGACCTGCGGCTTCAACCCCCTGCGTGTCGACGCCCCGGCCGACGTGATCGCCGACTACGTCGTCGAAGCGCTCAAGAACCTGTTCGACCAGTCGGACATACGCGCCTCATCCGACCGCTACCTGCGAAACGCGGTGATCGCCGTGCTCGCGCACGACCGCGCCGGGACACTGTGGGACGCGGCGCGGCTGCTGTCGGTGGGCGAGGAGGGCTACGCGTACCGCCGCGCCGTCGGCGCCGCGGTGCGCTCGTTGCCCGAGCTGAAGGAGATCAGCTCGTTCTTCACCTCCGAGCTCTCAGCGCAGCTGGCGGACGCACGGAGCGCGACTACGGCCAAGCTGGACGCGCCGGTCAACAAGCTCGCGAGGCTGCTGAACTCGCCGTCGATCAAGCGCGTGCTGCTCAACGAGTCGCTGCGCGTCGATTTCGACCGCGTGATCGCGCGCGGCGAGGTGCTCGTCGTGAAGGGCGCCCTCGGCTCGATGGGCGCGGGCAACACGTCGGTGCTGATGCAGCTGCTCGTCGGGATGCTCGACGCGGCGCTTGCCCGCCAGCAGGATCTCGTCGCGGCCGGCGACAGGATCGCTGTCGCGCTCAAGGTCGACGAGGCGCCGCTCGTGCTCAACCGCGGCTTTGCAGAGACGATGGCGCTCAAGCGCTCGGCGGGACTCGAGACGGTCGCATGCTGGCAGACCGACGCGCAATGGACCGAGCGCGAGGTGCGCGACCAGCTCGACGCGCTGTTTGCGCACCGAGTCTGGTTCGCGACGGCCTCCGCCCGGGACGCGCGCGCCTCGGCGCAGCTCGCGATGGCCGAGTTCTCCGACACTGTGCGGCCGGGCATCGCGCGGCTGTCGGCGCTCGGCCATCCGGAGGTGCGGCTGCGCCTTCCCCGTCACCATGCGATCGTCAGCCTCGTCACCCCGGACGGCCGCGCGCCGGCGTTCATCGCCGAAACCGTGCCGATGCGGGTCGACCGCGCGCGAATCGCCGAGCTCGCCGCCGAGCAGGCCGCGCGCGGCGCGCGGCGCATGACCGACCTGCGCCAACCGCACTGGGAGCGCCCGGAGTCGGGGCGGGAGGGCGTCGCTCGGCCGCCGGCTGCGGGCGCCCGGGGCGCGCCCAGCTCCGCGGCGCCCGCTCATCCCGAGGTCCCGTCGCGCCTCGGCGCGGTCGCGCCCGCGCGCACGACGCTCGCGTCCTCAGATGCCCCGCCCCCGCTGCCGAGCACGGTCGCGCAGAGCTTCCGCGAGCTGCTCGACCTCGACCGCGCGAGGGCAGCCCGCGCTGTGCGGCGCGCTGGGCCCGGCTCAGCCATCGAGCTCGACCCCTCCGACCTCGAGGCCCTGTCGCTGCTGGCCGCGCTCGGGCACGTGCTCAGCAGCGACGTCCACCGACGGCTCGCGCCCGCAAGGGCTCCGACGAGGACCCAACGACGGCTGAAGAGGCTCGCCGACGCGGGCTTGATCGAGCGGCTTCAGTTCCACCGTCCCGACGGGGGCGGCGTGCCGATGTGCTGCTCGATCGCGCCAGCCGGACTCGCGGCCCTGGAGGCCCACGAGATCGAGCTGCCCGCCGCGGCCGGCGCGACGCCCGAGCGCGACGGCGCCCTGCGCCAGGTGCGCCACGAAGCCCATGTCGCGGCCTGGGTGATCGCGCTCGCCGGTCTCTGCGACAGCATGGGCCTGCGCGGCCGCGCCGGATCGGTGCTGGCGGTGCCCCGGTCGCCGTCGGGACCCGGGCGGCCGCTCGGCCCGCAGGAGCTGCGGCTGCCCGGCGGCCGGGTGCCGCACGACTTCCTTCGCACGAGCGGTCCGGGGCGCGTCGAGACCGAACGCTTCGACACGCTTCGACCGGACGCGACCGTTTCGATGCGGCGCGCCGGCCGCAAGTTGCTCGACCTGATGGTCGAACGCGACGACCGTCTCGCGGCCCCGGCCTGGGTCTCGAAGCTCGAGCGCTATGACCACTTCCTCGCCGGATGGAGCACGCACACCTCGCGTTACGGGCCTCGTGGCGCGGCCCAGGCCATCGTCGTCTTCGTGTGTCGCGATCGGGCGCGTGCCCGCGAGTGCGCGCGCCGCGCCGACAGCCTGCTCGTGGCGTGCCGCGCCTACGCGGGCGATTACCCGCAGAGTTGGGAGTATCCGAGCCGCGGTGGGATCGTGTTCGCCGCCGAGCGCGACGTGCACGAGGGCGTGCTGCACGCCTGGGCAACGCCCGAGCTGCCGCCGCTCGTGCGTGCGTCGCTCGCGGACGGTGATCCAGCGGCAGGCGAGGCGAGGGCGGTGGGCGTGACGATCCTTCCGGAGCCTGCGCGCGGCGCCTAGGCCGGTTCGGCGGCGGGCTCCTGCGGTGATCCGCAGAACGCACAGCGGTGAGCCGGCTTCGGGATCTCGCTCAGGCATTCGCTGCACGGATGGGTTTCGGAGCTCACGTCGGGCTGGGTCTTGCGACGGCGCATCAGCGCGTTGACGGGCACGACGACGAAGAAGAAGACCGCCGTGGCGACCGAGACGAACGTGATCAAGGCGTTCAGGAACGAGCCGTAGCGGAACACGCTGCCGTTGATCGTGAACGTGAGGCTGGAGAAATCGTGCTTGCCGACTATCGCGGCGATGACCGGCGTAACGAGGTCCGCCACGAGCGCAGTGACGAGTGCCGTGAACGCGGTGCCCACGACGACCGCGACCGCGAGGTCGACGACGTTGCCTCGCAGGAGGAACGCCTTGAATTCGTTGATGATGGTGGGCGTCTTCACATTCGCTCCTCGCGAGCGATTCGATGGCGGCGCTCAGCTTCCTTCCGGCGACAGGTCGCGCCGGCCTACTGCTGGATCCCCGCTTTTCTGAGCGCCGCGTCGCGGTCGGTGTAGAACTCCGCACGGGTGATCTTGCCGTCCATCACGGTCCAGATCGCGGCGTCGACCTGCTCGACCTCCGGGTCCTGCGGTTCGTGCCGCCCGTAATCGCGCACGAGCACCAGGACGCGGTCACCGAGGTCGATGACGTCCTCGAGCTCAGTCCGGTAGGTCGCCCAGGGCTCCATCCAGTCGAGCCACGCCGCACGAAGGCCGTCGATACCCGAATAGGTCGTCGACTGGCCGAACAGCGGGATCGAGCACTCGAAGTCGGGGTGCACCACCCGGGCAAGCATCTCGCGCACGGTGTGCCACCTCCCCTCCTCACGGAACAGCGCGGCTATGTCCACCCCGGGCTGCGGCTGCACGGCGCGAACGAGCTCGACGTTCTGGAGGGACATCGGCGGGAGTATCGCGGAGCGACGCGACGCGCCCCTGGAAAGCAAAAACGCCCGAGTTGTCGGGCGATCGTTCAGTACCGCTACCGGGATTCGAACCCGGGTTTCCGCCATGAGAGGGCGGCGTCCTAGTCCCCTAGACGATAGCGGCGCGCCTGCGGCGGCCATCGACGCTAGCAGAGCAGGCGTCGCAACGCGGGTGCGATATCTTCGCTTGCCCGCACGCGGATGTGGCGGAATTGGTAGACGCGCACGGTTCAGGTCCGTGTCTGGGCAACCAGGTGGAGGTTCGAGTCCTCTCATCCGCATCGAGGCTCGGCGGGCGTGCCGAGCGGCGAGGACCCAACGGGGGTGCACATGGCGGAGCCGCAGAACTCGAACCTGCTGGCGGATGCAAGTCCTCCCCTGACGCCGGCGCAGCTGGCGAAGTTCGCGGAGCTCGGCGAGGAGCACATCGCGAGTGTCGGGGAGAAGCTCTACGAGGCGGGGGACCCGAGCTTCCCGTTGATCGTGGTCATCGAGGGCGAGGTCACGATCGTCGACGAGCAGGGCAACGAGGTGATCCGTCACGGGCCGTCGCGGTTCCTCGGCGAGCTGAACCTGCTCTCGGGGCAGACGGCCCTGGTCTCGGCGGTGGTCACCCAGCCGCTCCGCTACATCGTGGTCGGGCGCGAGGCGATGCGCTCGCTGATGGTGGAAGACGCGCCGCTCAGCGACCTCCTGCTCTCGACGTTCATCGCGCGGCGCGAGCTGCTCCAGCAGACGCAGGTCGGACTCGAGATCACGGGACCCCGCTCCTCGCGCACGACGCAGCGCATGCTCGACTTCGCGCGCAGCAACAGGCTGCCGTTCACCTGGCGCGACACCGAGCGCGCCGACGAGCAGGAGGGCGCGGCCGCGGTCTCCGGCCTCGACGAGTCGAGCCTTCCGCTGGTGCGGCTTCCCGGCGGAGAGGAGATGCGCGGCCCGACACGCGGCGAGGTGTCACGCGCCCTGGGGCTCGGCCGTGATCTCGCACCGCGAGAGGAAGTCGACCTGCTCGTGGTCGGCATCGGACCCGCGGGTCTGGGCGCCGCCGTGTATGGGGCGTCGGAGGGGCTGCGCACGATGGCGCTCGACAGCACGGCGCTCGGCGGGCAGGCGGGCTTCTCGCGACGGATCGAGAACTACCTCGGCTTTCCGGCGGGGATCACGGGATCGGAGCTGACGAGCCGTGCCGTCACGCAGGCTCGCAAGTTCAACGCGCAGCTCGCCACCCCTTACCGGGCAGTCGCGCTCGAACCGGAGGGCGACGGCCACGTTGTGCGCCTGAAGGAGGGCCAGGAGATCGCAGCGAGGGCGGTGCTGCTTGCGACCGGAGCGCAGTACCGGCCTCTCCCGGTGAAGGGCGTGGGCGAGTTCGAAGGAACGAGCGTCTTCTACTCGGCCGGGCCCGCGGAGGCGCAGCTGGTGCCCGAGAGGCGCGTCGCCGTGGTGGGCGGCGGCAACTCGGCCGGACAGGCGGCCGTGTGGCTCGTGCGCAACGGGGCTCACGTGACGCTGCTCCACCGCCGCCAGGACCTGCGCGAGACGATGTCCGATTACCTCGTGCGCGAGGTGGAAGATCACGGGGTGCTGGTTCGGGGCAGCTGCGAAATCATTGCCGTCCACGGCGCGGAGGGGCAGCTGGAGGCGGTCACCCTCGCGAACGGCGAACGGATTCCCGTCTCGTTCCTGTTCCTTTTCCTGGGCGCCGAGCCTCACACCGACTGGCTCGGGGATTCGGTCAAGCGCGACGACAGCGGGTTCATCCTGACCGGGGCCGCCGCGGGTGCGGAGACGCTGCTCGAGACGAGCGTGCCCGGCGTGTTCGCCGCGGGGGACGCGCGTTCAGGCTCGGCCAAGCGGGTGGCGGCCGCGGTCGGCGAAGGGGCGATGGCGATCCAGCTCGTGCACGCGTGGCTCGCGACGCTCGCGACGGCGGGAAGGGCCGTCTAGGTCACCAGCGCTAGGGCAGCTCGAGGCTGTCGCCTCGCGGCAGCCGGTCGGGACCGGCGAGCCCCTCGTCGCGAGGATCGACCGGTGGCCCCGTCGCAGGCGAGAGCTGGAAGTCGCGGACGGCCCGCACCGAGAGGACCCCCAGCGTCAGTAGCACGGCGACTCCGGCGGCGACATACAGGGTTGTCGAGATGCCGATCGCGATCGCGATCGGGCCGACGAGCGCGAGGCCGATTGGCTGCAGCGCATAGGTCCCGAGGTGATCCCACGAGCTCACCCGGGAGATCTCCTCGGCCGGTATCTCCCGTTGCAGGGCGGTGAACCACAGCACGTTGAAAAAGCTGGCCGTGAGCCCCGCCAGCAGTCCGAACAGGACGATCAGCGGCAGCAATTCGCCGCGACCGAGCAGGATCAGCAGCGGCGGCTCCGCGATGATCGGCAGCAGGAAAGCAACGCGCAACGGGAACCGCGGGTGCCAGCGGAGCCCGACGGCGCCGCCAAGCACCGCACCGACCCCGGTCGCGGTGCTGATCGCCGCCCACGCGCCGGCGCCGCCGAGGTGCGCCCGCGCCACATCCGGGCCGAGGACGTCCAGCGGCGCGAAGACCACCACGAGCGTCAACGGCAGTGCGGCGACGCTCGCCCAGAGCCACTTGCGGCCGGCAAACGCGCGCCACCCCTCTCGCAACTCCACGAGGGCGCTCCTGCGTTCGGGGCGGCTCACATCGGCGAGGCGCATGAGCGACAGCGAGAACGCGCTGACGAGAAACGCTCCGGCGTCGAACGCCAGGCCCCAGCCGGCGCCGGCCGCCACGACGAGCACCCCGCCGAGCGCCGGTCCGACCACCGATGAGAGGTTTTCCGCGACCCCCATCAGGCTGTTGGCGTCCTGGAGGTCCTCCGGGGCGACGAGCTCCGGCACGATCCCGACCGAGGCCGGGCCGAAGAAGGCGCGCGCGCCGCCGTAGACCGCTTGGAGCACCGCGAGCTCCCACACCTGCGCGGTCCCGGCGAGCAGCAGCGCCGCGGACGCACCCTGCACCCCGGCGCGAACGACATCGGAGGACAGCATCATCGTCTTCCGGGGCAGGCGATCCGCCAGCACGCCGCCGAGGAGGACGAACGCGACCAGCGGCAGGGACTGCGCTGCGAGGACCACGCCGAGGTCGCGCACCGACCCCGTCAGCTCCAGGATCGCGAACGACAGCGCCACGGGCGCGACTCCGTCACCGACGGACGAGACGCCCTGCCCCACCACAAGGAGCCGGAACGACGGGCTCCGCCAAGCGCCTCGGGTCATTCAGAGGAGGCTATACAGCGCCGCCGCCGGCAACCCGGGCTCCGCGCGCGGCCTCGGGCGGTCGCGCGCCGGCCCAGCTCGCGCTGCGCCGGCGCACCAGCGCCCCTGCTCCTGCTAGTCGCCCGAGTCGTACTTGAAGGAGATCCCGAGACGGACGCGATAGTTCTTGATTTTCCCGCCCTCGATCGAGACGTCCTGCCTGAGGACCTCGGCGATACGCAGATCGCGGACCGTCTGCCCCGCAGTCTCGACTGCGTTCCGCGCGGCCGCCTCCCACGACTCGTCGCTGACGCCGATCACCTCGGTCACGCGATACACACCGTCGGCCATAGCTCCTCCTGTTCTCGCCTGCTGTGAACCTGACTCTCGCACGCCTGCGCCGGCCGCGCCAGCCCGAGGGATGGTCCGCGGCGGCTGCTCAGCGCGGCCTTGTCGCCCGCTCGACCGCCTGCCCGCGCACCGTCAGGTGCCAGGCGTTCGCGGCGCCCTTCTCCTGGCCGTCGCCCGTGTTCTCGACAAGCTCGAGCCGTGCGAGGCGATTCAGCAGCTTTGAGATCTGGCCCTGGTCGGCGATGCCCGAGCGCTCGGCGATCTCGCGGTTGCTCGCGCCCGGTTGTTCGGCGATCACCATCAGAACCCGCACGGTCCTGTAGGTGAGGCGCATCTTCAGGCCGTCGAGCGGGTCGCCGCGCCGTCCCGGGGGCTTGCGGCCCCGTGCCCGGACCGGGTCGGGCGCGGGGCGCTCGAGCTCGCGCTCGGCAGCCTCCGCGCCGAGGTAGGGCAGCACGATGATGCTCATCAGCTGCCCGAGCAGCCCTGTCAGCGGCGTCCCGTCGCCTTCGAGCACTCGGGCGTGGAGCACCGCGAACACCGCTCCAACCACGCCTTCGGCCGTGACCGCGGGCGGATCGCATGCATCCGGCTCGGCTCGCCCGCGGTCGATCGCCGCCGCGAGCTCGGCGAACGCCTCGGCGCGGCGCTCGAGCACGCGGTCCCCGGCCGCGAGTGCCTCCACGACGACCAGCCGCGTCAGCGCCGGTTCCTCGTCCATCTGCGCCAGCAGCCTCGCCAGCGCGGCGCGGATACCCTCACTCCACGTTTCCTGCCCGGCGTATTCCTCGACGAGCACGGCCCGGCCCTGTTCGACCGCCTGGTCGAACGCAGAGAGGAAGCAGTCCTCGCGGTCGCTGAAGACGTCGTAGAAGGTCTTGCGCGAAACGCGGGCCCGGCTGATCACCTGTGCGACCGTCATCCCGGCGTAGCCCACCTCGTCGACCGCGTCGACCGCGGCCGCGAGCATCCGTCCGCGCTGGATCTCGGTCACCTGTCCGCGCGGCAGCCCGCCGGGGCCCGGGCGCAATCCGGTGGTTGGTCGGGGCCTATATGTCAAAGCCATCGTCTCGCCTGTCGCCGTTCAAGTCGCGCGTTCGTGGCCATCGGGCCGGTCCACGCCTTGCACGAGGGTCGTATGGATTGATCTCAGCGTCGAGGAGCGTTTCTCACTCCGCGGGCTCCGCGATCCGGGCAAATTCCCGTCATCTGGCCCGGCAGTGGTCATCCCACTTCTAGCCCCATACCCATCCCTGACGCCTAATACACATCGGCGGCCCAGGTGTCGAGGCAAAAGGCACGTTTCCGCCGGTATGTCGTCCGGCGCAACTGCGCGGCCGGTTCTGTCTTTCGGTACTCATCCGGTATCCGGCGATGGTAGACGCCGTTCAGGCGGCAAACTCACCCGCTTGCGCGACGGGCCCCCCGCCTTGCGGCCATGCGCACCGGCGCGAAAACGCCCGTGCAGCCGCCCCGCCTCGGAGTGCAGTTGCCCCGCAGCCAGCTGCATTCGCCCTCGCCGCACCGGGGCGCAGCGCGAGTTCGCGGTGGGTCGCTGGATGGACGCGACGGCGCGGCTCCCTTCCTCGCCTCCGGCTGAAACGGGCTGCTCGAGCCCCGCGCGCGGGCGACGGCAGACGGGCACGGGCCCGGGCGTCGCGACCGGTCGTAGTAGCCGAACGAACCACACCGTCGACGCCCAGGAACCAAGATCCGCCCTACCACAGCCTCGAACGGCCACGACCGGCGCTCGCGCGGCGCCGCCGCAACGGGTGCAAACCGAGCAGAGGATGAGCGCCGCGGCGCGGCGGATGAACGTGTCCTGCGCCGCTACAGCGAGAACGGAACGGCGCTCCGCGAGGTGGTCGTGCGCGCAGATGGGACCGGCGGGCGTCTGGTCATCGACCGCGACCTGCTGGACGGCGGGCAGCGGCTTCTCGCCCGCCTCTCGGCCGACGAGCCGATCGAGAACGCGGCGCTCATCTGCGCCCACTACCTCGAAGCGCCCCCGGAGCGACGGCGCTGCCGTCCTCCCGCACGTCACGACGAGCTGCCCGCCTCCCCATCGCGTGGCAGACCCGCGGACACCGGCGACTGGTCGGTCACCACGGACGGCTCGCTGCACGCCCTGCGCGCGGTTCCCTGCCGGATGTCGATCCCCGAGCTCCGCTGGACGAGGGCCGGCGCCCGGGGCAACGGCGAGCCCGCGCCGGTCAGCCTGCGCTCGGCGATCGCCCTGCTCGAGAGCTACGAGCCCTTCTGCACATACACCCGTGAGGCGATCGCCCGCCACGACCGCGACAACGCGCTCTCCACCAGCGTGATCCGTACGGAGCTGGCGCGGGTGCTGCGCTCGCCCATCGTTCTCAATCGCGGCCTGCGCGAGGCGGTGATGGCCCGGATCTCCTGCGAGGAGATGACGATGAGCGAGATCGCGATCCGCTGCGGACGGCTGAAGTGCGACGCGAAGGGAAACCGCTCCGGCGAGACGAGCTGGCTGGCGCGGCGCATCGGGCTGCTCCCCGAGGGCGGCCAGAGCGCTCCGACGCCGTGGGTGCACACGGACGTCCTCGCGCTGATCGCGCGCGAGGGGCTCGGCATCGCTCCCCGCGAGGTCGAGCTGGGGTGAGCGCGGACCCCGCGATACTGGTCGTCGAGTCCGACCGCAGGCTGGGCGAGGCGCTCGCCAGCCAGCTTGCCGCCGACGGCTTTCGGGTCGAGCTGGCACGCACCGTCAGGCACGCGCGCATGCTCGCGTCCGAATCGAGGCCCGAGCTCGCGCTCCTCGGCCACCTCGAGAGCCCCCGCGGCTCGCTCGAGCTGCTCGAGGAGATCCGGCGCGCCGACGGCGATCGCGGCTGCTGGGACAGCACGATGCCGGCGATGGTGATCGGTGGCTCCGGCCGAGAGCTCGAGCTGCTGCGCGCCTTCGAGGCCGGCGCCGACGATTTCCTGCCGATGCCGCTCGGCTACCTGGAGCTGAGGGCGCGCCTGCGCGCGCTGCTGCGCCGCGTCGCGCCTCCGGCCGAGGACGAGAGCGCGCTCGAGGTCGGGCCGCTGCGCGTCGACCTGACTGCACGGGCGGCCTCGCTGCGCAGTCGAACGCTGCCGCTGAGGCGGATGGAGTACGAGCTGCTCGTGCGCCTCGCGCGCGAGCCCGATCGCGCCTTCGCGCGCGAGGAGCTGCTGCGCGAGATCTGGCGCTACCGCTCCGCCGGCTCAACGCGCACAGTCGACACCCACGCCAGCCGGCTGCGCGCCAAGCTGCGCGCCGCCGACCCGGCTCCGTGGGTGGTCGCGATCTGGGGCATCGGCTACCGCCTGAGGTGAGCAGGCTCCCGAGCCGCTCCCAAGGGATCGCGCTCGCGCCTAGAGCGTCGAGCCGGGCCTGACACGAGCGCCGCCGAGCCGTCCCCGGCGCGGCACCGGCCTCAGAGAGACCTTCGCCTCGGCGCCGCCGGGGCAGCCACCGGCTGCCCACGGGCAGCCCAACCAAGGAGAGACAGATGAACATCCGCAACTTCGCGTCCGCGCCCATCGCCGGCGAGACGCTCCCCCACGAAACGCATCAGCTCGCTGCCCTCGGCGGGCAGCTCCTGTGCGCGGCCGCGCTCGGCGCGGCGGGCGCGGTGCTGCTGCGCCGCCGGAGTCTGCATTGGACGTGGGCGCTCGCGGCGCTCGCGCTCGCCGTGCTGCTCGCGCCGCTGCTTGGGGGCGCCGGACGGATCTCGATCGTCGTTGCGGCCGTCGCGGCCTTCCGGGCCAGGCGCCGCCACCGCGACGACCTCGAAGCCGGGGCCGACCTCGCCCGGTCCGCACGCGCACGGCTGACGCCGCTTGGCGCGGCCAGGATCCTCGCTGCGCGCCTGGGTGGCTCGCCGGCGATCGAGACGCTCCCGGGCATGCGGCGCGCGCCGTCGGGCCTCCGGGCACGAACGACGCTTCCGGGCATTGGGCGCGGGCCGTCGGGCCTCGGGGCACGAACGACGCTTCCGGGCATTCGGCGCGCCGCGTCGGTCCTCGCGCCCGACCGCGCCCGCGGAGACAGTGGCACGCTGCTGCTCGGACGCGACACGCGGGGGCGCACGGTGCGGATCCCCTTCGGCGCCGGCGTGACCGGTCACGCCCTGATCGTCGGGGCGACCGGGTCCGGGAAGACCGTGACGCAGACGCTGCTCGCCGAGCGCGCCATCGCGGACGGCCGGGCCGTGATCGCCGTCGATCCGAAGGGCGATGCCGCGATGCGCGACCGGCTCGGAGCCGCCGCTCTGCGCGCCGGGAGGCGCTTCGTCGAGTGGACGCCGGCGGGTCCGTCCACGTATAACCCGTACAGCCGGGGCGGCGAGACCGAGATCGCGGACCGCCTGCTGGCGGGCGAGCACTTCACCGAGCCTCACTACCTCCGCCAGGCACAGCGCTACCTCGGCCACGCGATCCGTGCGTTGCGGGCGTGCGGGCGCGAGGTGTCGCTCGCGGCGATCGTCGAGATGCTCGATCCCACCGCGCTCGAGGCGGCGCTCCGAGAGGCACACGAGCACGCGGCGGAGAGCGGCCATTCCTACCTCGATTCGCTCACCCCGCGCCAGCTTCGCGACCTGGCCGGGATCCGCGACCGCCTCGCGATCCTCGCGGAGTCCGAGGTCGGTCGCTGGCTGCGCGGCGGAGGCAGCGACTCCTTCGAGTTGCTCTCGGCCTGCAGGTCTGCGTCGGTCGTGTACTTCGGCTTGGAAGCCGACAGCCGTCCCCTGGTCGCCCAGATGCTCGGCGCCGCCATCGTCCAGGACCTTCAGAGCACGGTCGCCGCCCTGCAGAGCTCGCCGGCGCCGGCGCTCGCCGCGATCGACGAGTTCTCCGCGCTCGGAGCCCGTCACGTGACGGCTCTGTTCGGCAGGGCACGCTCGGCGGGGATCTCGCTCGTGCTCGGCACGCAGGAGATCTCGGACCTTCGGGTCGCCGGCGCGGAGCACCTGCTCGAGCGCGTGCTCGGGAACGTCTCGCTGCTGGTCGCCCATCGCCAGGTCGTTCCGGCCTCGGCCGAGCTGCTCGGCCGGATGGCCGGCACGCGCGGATGCTGGCGGGTCAGTTGGGGCGGCCGGGGCACGACGCGAACGCGCGGGTTCGAGCCGGTGCTCGAGCCCGAGGCGCTGATGAGCCTCGCGCCAGGCTGGGGCGTCGTGATCTCGTTCGGTGCGGCCCGCTCGGTCGCGACCGTGCGTGTTCGCGCATGCGGAGGTGAGCGCTGATGGCGACCCAGGCACGCATGGAGGCGCCTCCGGCCGGAGCGCCGTCGCGCCGGCGCGAGCTGCTGCGCTGGGTGGCCGGGCTCGGCGCAGTGACCGCCGAGTCGCTCGCAGCGCGCGAGGGCCGAGGAGAGCCGTCCGCTCGCGGAGCGCTCGGAGCCGCCCGGCAGGCCGGCCATCTCGCCGGCTGGGACCCGCTTCGCGAGCTGGCCACGCTCTACACCGTCACCCGCGCGGGGATGCGCGCGGCGGGTCTCACCGGCATCGAGCCGGCTCGCGTCAGCGCCGCGAGCGCTGCACACGCCGCCGCCTGCTGTTCGGCGGCCGTCAAGCTGGAGCGCGCATTTCCCGGGCATGCGGTCCTCGGCGAGCCCGCGATGCGCGCCGCGCTCCGCGCCGGCGATGCGGCTTGGACGCGAAGGAGCGCCCGCCGCGGGCAGCGTCCCGACCTGCTGCTCGTCCCCGAACAAGGGGCCCGCGAGAGGCCGATCGCCGTCGAGGTCGAGCTCAGCGTCAAGTCGCCGCAGCGGCTCGAGCAAACCTGCCGACGCTGGGCGCGCGACCGCGAGGTGGCGGGGGTCATCTACTTCGCCCCCGGCCATGTACGCGGGCCCCTGACGCGCGCGGCCGCGCGGGCCCGCGCCCAGGAGCAGATCATCCTCATCGACCTCTAGCCTCGATCGCCGCGCCGCCGGCAGGCCGCAGCGTCGGTCAGGCCCTACGCTGGAGGCGTGCGCTGGCTGGTCGACGGCATGAACGTGATCGGTACCCGCCCCGACGCGTGGTGGAGGGATCGCCACGGCGCCATGGTCCGGCTCGTCGACCTGCTCGAGCGGTGGGCGGCGCGGACCGGCGACGACGTCACGGTCGTATTCGAGCAGCCGCCACGCCCGCCGATCCGCTCGACGGTGATCATCGTCGCCCATGCCCCGAAGCCGAAGGCGGACTCGGCCGACGATGAGATCATCCGGCTGCTGCGCGACATGGCCGAGCCCGGCAAGGTACGGGTTGTTACATCCGACAGCTGGCTCGGCGACCGTGTGCGGGCGACCGGCGCGACGGTCGAGGCGGCGGCCGCCTTTCGCGCGCACATCGAGGGCGACGAATGATCCCGGAGACGCGCTACACCCGCAGCGGAGAGGTGAGCATCGCCTACCAGGTGGCCGGGGACGGCCCGCTGGACGTGCTCTTCCTTCCCGGCTGGATCAGCCAGATCGAGCAGCTCTGGGAGGCACCCGGAAACCGCCGCTTCCTGGAACGCCTGACGAGCTTCGGCAGGCTGATCATGTTCGACAGCCGCGGCACGGGCCTCTCCGACCACGGCCTCGGGGGCTTCTCGCTCGAGCAGGACGTCGCCGACGCGCTGGCCGTCCTCGACGCCGCCGGCTCCGAACGGTCGGCCGTGATGACCTACGCGGGGGGCGGCCTGGTCGGAGCCCGGCTCGCGGCCGAGCAGCCTCAGCGGATCGGTGCCCTGATCATGTACGCGTCGTTCGCGCGCACGACGTGGGCCCCCGACTACGAGTGGGCGATGACCAAGGAGGAGCGCGAAGGCGTCACGCTGGACGAATTCCGAAGGTGGGGCGAGCCCGACAACGAGCTGATGAGCCGGCTGGCGCCGTCGATGGCCGACGACCCGGCGCTGACCGCGTGGGTCGCAAGGACGCAGCGGCTCACCGCCAGCCCGAGCGAGGCGAGGACGATCGTCGGGACGCTTGCGGACGCTGATGTTCGCGACGTGCTGGAGCAGATCCGGATTCCCACGCTGATCATGCATCGCCCCGCCGAGCAGGTGTGGGACGTGCGCCACTCGCGGTACCTCGCCGACCACATTCCGGGGGCCCGCTACGTGGAGCTCGAGGGCGCCGATTCGCTGCCCTTCATCGGCGACAGCGACGCGATCGTGCAGGAGGTCGAGGAGTTCCTCACGGGCGGGCGCCGCGGCGCCGACGTGGAGCGCGACCTGCTGACCGTGATGTTCACCGACATCGTCGACGCGACCGCGCGCGCCGCAAGCCTCGGCGACGGCCGCTGGCGCGATCTGCTCGCACACCACGACGCCGTCGTGCGCGAACAGCTCGTCCGTTTCGGCGGGCGCGAGGTCAAGACGGTCGGCGACGGCTTTCTCGCGACCTTCGACGGAGCACCGTCGCAGGCGCTGCGCTGCGCGCTCGCCGTGACCGAGGCCGCGCGCGCGGTCGGCGTCGAGGTTCGGGTGGGCATGCACACCGGCGAGTGCGAGCTGATCGGCGATGACGTCGGCGGCATGGCCGTCCACATCGCCTCGCGCGTCGTCGCGCTCGCCGGGGCCGGCGAGGTGCTCGTCTCGGGGACCGTGTTCGGCACCGTCGTCGGCGGTCCGTTCGAGTGGACCGACCGGGGCTTTCACGAGCTGAAGGGGGTGCCCGGGCCGTGGCCGCTGTTCTCGCTGGCCGTGCGCGCCGGGCGCAGCGACTCGCAAGCCGCCCGGGGCGCCGGTACTCCGGCGTGAGAAACCGGCACGGCCGTTGCCGGAGAGCTTGAGCGCCGCCCTCGCCCACCCGGAAAGGAGACCGTGGCCCCCGACCAGCTCGCCGCCCGTCACTTCACCGCCCAGGACGCGCTCCCCGACGGCGTCGCAGCAGTCGACGTGCGGCGACTGAGCTCGGTCCTGCGCGGGCTGCTGCTTCTCGACGGGACCGTCTCGCGAGCGCTGGAAGCGGAGACGCTGCGCCCGGTCCAGGTCGAACCGGTCGCCCACGACGACTGCGAGCCGTCCGCGGCGGTCGCCGCCGCCCTGCAGCTCGCGTCCGGCGAACGCTGCATGCGCCGCCGCGTCGTGATGCGGATCGCGGGAGCGAGCCCGATCGTGTGGGCAGAGTCGTTCGTCGTTCCGGAGCGGCTTCCCGCCGCGTTCCTGAACGCCCTGACCGCGAACGCGAAGGGGATCGGGGGCTCGCTCCAGGAGCTCAGGCTGGAGAGCGCGCGCGAGCTGCTCTGGTTCGGCCTGGCCGGCGAGCCGGACTGGCCCGAGCCCGCCGGCAGTGGCGCAGCCACGCTACGCCGCGCCTACCTGCTCTTCACCGGCGGTGAGCCTGCGCTGCTGATCACAGAGGACTTCGCCGTGGACGAGAACGACGGGGTGCTCTCGCTCGCCGGGGCGGGCGCCGATGGCTGACGCGCTCGCGGCGATCGTCCCGCCGGGCGTCGTGGTCGTCGAGCGGGGATGGGTCGCCGCGCGCGAGGGACCCGACGCGGACGGTCTCCCCCCTCTTCATCCGGTCGAGGAGGAGTTGATCGCCGGCGCGAGCCAGCGCCGCCGGCGCGAGTTCGCCGAGGCGAGGGACTGCGCACGCGAGGCACTCCGCTCGCTCGGCGCACCGGCGCAGGCGATCCCGGCCGGGCCCGACGGCGCTCCGGTCTGGCCGCAGGGCGTCGTCGGCAGCATCACCCACAAGGGCTCCTATTGCGCCGCGGCCGTCGCGCGCTCCGCCCAGCTGGCCGGGCTGGGGATCGACGCCGAGCCCGATGAGCCGATGCCCGCGGGCGTGCTCGAGACAGTCGCCTCCCCGCGCGAGCTCGAGCAGGTCGAAGCGCTGCTCGCACGGCGGCCGGGCGTCGCCTGGGACCGTCTGCTGTTCGCCGCGAAGGAGGCAGCCCTGAAGGCGGCACACCCGTTCTCGGCTCCCCAGGGGGTGCGGGGGGTGGAGGTCGAGCTCGACGCGGTCGCGGGCTCGTTCACCGCCGTCGCCGGTGCCCGCCTCGGCGTTCCCGCGGCGCCTGAGATCCACGGGACGTGGGCCACCTCCCACGGAAGGATCCTCGCCGTCGCGAGCGTGCCGCCGGAGGCGGTCGGCAGAGCCTGACGCGAGCTCGCGGGCACACGCAGATCGCGAGCTTCAGCTCGGTCGTGAACCCGGAGAAGCTGAAGCACCCCGGGCCGGTCGGGAACTTCAGAGAGTTGGTGCGCGCTGAGAAAGGGGCGTCCTGAAGCCCACACCCGGCCTCCGGCGCCGACGAGCGCCGGTGAGATTTCATCGGGGCGCCGGGATTTGAACCCGGGACCTCTCGGACCCAAACCGAGTGCGACTACCAGACTGCGCCACGCCCCGTTCGCGCTGAGTTTACTTCCAGCTCCGCTGGGTCAAGTCGATCCACGCCTGCAGCCTCGCTCGCAGGTAGGTATCGGCGATCGTGACGCTCAATACTCCATAGCGCGACCTCCAGATCCTGCCGGTCAGCTGGTTGCTGTTCGACTTCCTGAGCAAGCGAACACTGTCGGGCGGCGCGTCCAGGAGCCCGCACCAGAAACGCGCGAGCTGCTCGGGGTCCTGGTCGGCGTGAAACTGGAGCCAGAAGAGCGGCGGGCGCTCCGTGAGACGTCGCAGCCACCGCGTCGCGTGCAGCACCACCAGCGGGTCCGAGTTGGCCAGCCCCACACGGTTGCGATCGCGCTTGTACCCCTCCCCGATGTAGAGACAGATGAAGTCCCGGAAGGTCGCGTCCGCGCTCAGTCGCGGATAGCTCTCCACCCCCTCCCGATAAGCCGCCTCCCGCAGCAGCCGGTACTTCCTCCTCATCGCCCGTGTCCCCTTGCGCTGCGCCTCCGAGGCGAAGCCGCCGCCGGGCCCCGATCCCGGGATCGGCATATCGCGAACCCAGTAGTAGATCGTGGAGCGGGGCAGCGCCAGCCGTTCGGCGAGCTCGTCGATCGTCAGCCGGCGGTCGGCGCGCAGCGAGCGGGCCTTTTCACGTAGATAGAACGGATGCGCCATGTCGAACGTATGTTCGCATCGGGCGCGGACGGTACGCGAGGCCGGCGCTGCTAGCCTCCGCGACCCGATGGCCGACGTCCAGCCGCTGAGGGCTCTCCACTACGAACCGAAGGTCGTCGGCGAGATCGCCGACGTCGTCGCTCCTCCTTACGACGTGATCGACGACGGCCAGCGGGCCGCGCTGCTCGAGCGCTCGCCGTTCAACGTCGTCGCCGTCGACCTCCCGCGCGCGGAGCACTCAGGCCGCGACGTCTACGAGACGGCCGCCGACCTCTTCGAGAGCTGGCAGCTGCAGGGCGTCCTCGCCCGCGATGCGGAGCCGGCGATCTGGGCGCACACCCAGGAGTACTCAGGGCCCGACGGCGTTACGCGCACGCGCAGCGGCTTCTTCAGCCGCGTGCGGATCGAGGGCTACGGCCCCGGCCGGGTGCGCCCGCACGAGCGCACCCACCCCGGCCCGAAGGAGGACCGCCTGCGCCTGACCCGCGCGACGCGCGCGAACATCTCGCCGATCTTCTCCCTCTACTCCGACCCGCAGGGCGCCGCCTGGGCGGCGCTCGAGCCCGCCACCGCCGAGCAGCCCTGGGCCGACGTCACCGACGGCGACGGCACCCGCCACCGGCTCTGGCGCGTGACCGACCCGCAGGCGATCGCGGCCGTCCAGGCGGCGACCGCCGGCGCCGAGCTGCTGATCGCCGACGGGCACCACCGCTACGAGACGATGGAGGCCTACGCCGACGAGGTCGGCGGCGAGGGCGACCACCGTTACATCCTGATGTGCCTCGTCGCTCTGGAGGACCCCGGCCTGACCGTGTTTCCGACGCACCGGCTCGTCAGCGGCCTGGACTCCGCCCGGTGGGAGGCGCTCGACGAGGCGCTGCAGCGCGACTTCGAGATCGAGGAGATCCCGCTGGAGCAGCTCGCACCGGCGCCTCAGGGCGACGAGCCCAGCCCGCTCCAGATGGGCTACTTCGATTCGCGCTCCCAGCGCCCGCTGCGCCTCACGCTGAAGGACCAGGCGATAGCAGACGCGGCGCTCGCCGCGCACTCCGAGCCGTACCGGCACCTCGATACCGGTGTGCTCGAGACGCTGATCCTCAAGGGCGCACTCGGACTGAGCGACGACGACATCTCCCACTTCAACGGCATGTTCTACGCGCGGGACACGGATGAGGCGGTCGCGATGGTGCGCTCGGGGGACTACGACGCCGCCTTCGTGATGCGCCCGACGCCCGTCCGCCAGGTGCGCGAACTGGCGGCCGAGGGCGAGAACATGCCGCCGAAGTCGACCTTCTTCTACCCGAAGCTGCTGACCGGCCTGCTCTTCAACCCGCTGAGCTGAAAGGTCCGCTCGCCACACCTATCCGCGTGCGGAGCTAATATCGGAGTGACCGAGGGAAGCACCGAAGGAGGCAATTGCATATGGCTGACCCGCAAGGGCTAACACGGATGAAAGCCACTGCACGGCGCGACGGAGTGCGGCTCCGCCACACGGTGCAGGTGCGCGATCATCAGCTCGTCGTCGACGAGCTCCCTGAGGACGGCGGAGACGACGCCGGTCCGGACCCGCTCGAGCTGCTCGCCGTGAGCCTTGCCTCGTGCACGGCGATCACCGTCGAGATGTACGCAGCGCGCAAGGGCTGGGACATCGGCCACGTCGAGGTCGACGCCGAGTACAGCAAGGCCGAGCGCGGCTGCCCCACGAAGTTCCAGCTCGTCATGCGGCTTCCAGACGACCTCCCCGAGGAACAAGTCGAAAAGCTTCGCGTGATCGCGGCCAAGTGCCCCGTGCACCGCGCGCTGGAGGGCGAGGTCATGTTCCAGGAGCGCATTGAGCGCGTACACCTGGCCGCCTGAGTCCTCAGCCTCGCCGAGCATCAAGCCCGGAAGGGCCGAGCCGGTTCCCGCCGCCGTGCTGGTCCCTATCTACCGAAGCGGCCGCGCCACCTACCTGGTCCTGACGCGCCGCCGCTCCGACCTGCGCCGCCACGCGGGCGAGATCTCCTTTCCCGGCGGACGCCGCGATCCCGCCGACCGGAGCCTCGAGACGACCGCGCTCAGGGAGGCCGAGGAGGAGATCGGCCTTGCTCCCGACCGCGTCGAGCTGATCGGCGGCCTGCCGCCGACGTCCACGTTCGCGACCGGCTACCAGATCCACCCCTTCGTCGGGACGATCCCCGCCGGGGTCGCCTGGCGCCTGTCCCCGCGCGAGGTCGACTCCGTGCTCGAGCTGCCGCTCGCCGAGATCCGCTCCGGCCGGACGGTCACGCGCCTTCAACGCCGCGGCATCAACTTCCTCACCGACGCCTACGTCGTCGGCGACGATCTGATCTGGGGCGCCACCGCGCGCATCATCGAGAACCTGCTCGGACGCCTCGACGACACCGGTGAGCAGCCGCGCCTCCTGGGCGGCGAGGACCACTCGCCCACGACACGCCCGGGCCAATCCTCGCCCGCGGGCGAGGCAACCGCCTGACTCAGCGCCCCCCGGCCGTGCCGCCGGTCAGGCTCGCCCAGATGTCGCCGCCGAAGGCCTCGGAGGTCGCGATCGCCGGCAGGCTTCGCGGCCACAGGCCGCCCACCGACACCATCAGCGAGCCGAGCAGCGCCAGCCACGCGCCCTCGCGCAGCGACAGCACGACCGCGGCTCCCGCGGGCGACGGCGGGGCGATCATCCGGTAGAGCACGCAGCAGCTCGCGACGATCCCGAGCAGCACCACGGCGCCGCCGGCACCGGCGGGCACCCTCGCGCCGGACCGCGCGAGCGGAAGGAGCGTGTCGAGCAGCGCGAGGCCCGCGAGCACGAGCAGGATCACACCCAACGCGCTGAGCGCCTGCTCAGCCGTAAGCGCGCCGAGCTGCTGTCCCGCCAGCGCGGCGAACGTGGTGTGCAGCCCGCCGGCGTTCCAGGCCAGTGTGCCCGCGCCGACGTGATTCGCGAGCTGCCGGCCGAGCGAACCCGCGCCCGCGGCTGTGAACCTGATCCCGTACCAGGGGAGAAAGACCGAGCCGGCGAGGAGCGCCGCGCCCATCGACGACACCAGCAGGCCGTATCGGGAACGCTCGGTTGTCATCTCCCGGACCCATCGACCGCCGTCTTGCAGGGCTTGATCCACCGCGCGGAAGCTGCCCGGACGTACTACTCGCCCAGCAGCGTCCCCACCGCCGCGCGCGCCTCGTCGAGCCAGCCCGCGAGCTCGCCGGGATCGTGTGAGAGCACGGCGGCCGGGATCCGGTTGGCATCGGTCAGCCGCCGCACGATCTCCTCGCCCGCGGCCGCCGCGGCCGCGGGCACCACCCCCCCGCACCGCTCATAGATCACGCCGCGCACGGTTGTGTCGATCGCCTGCGTGAGGAACAGCTCGAGCCTCGTGGTGAACAGAGCCGCCAGCTCGTCCGGAGACCCCTCTGCCGTCGCCAGCAGCCAGCACGCGATCGTGACGCTGTCGAGCGATCCGCGCAGCGTCGCCAGCCGGTCCGGCGTCCCCACCCAGCACTCCGCGCCCACCGCCTCGATCGCCGCGCGGCCGCGCTCGCTGCGAGTCGTGATACGCACCGCGTGGCCGTCGGCGATCAGCCCCTCAGCCAGCCGCCGGCCCCGGCATCCGCCGCCGACGATCAGGATCCGCGCCACGGCGGCGGATCCTATCCGCGCTCTCCCGACGGCCACCGCCGGCCGGGCCGGAGGCCGGTGCCCGCGACAGAACCCAGCAGCCCGCGCGCCACCGTCACGGAGCGCCCAGTGGCGCCCCGCAACAGAGCCGCAACAGCATCCGCCCCGCCCTCAGGCGGCGAGCGGGTGCAGGCGCTCGAGCACCTCCTGGCGGTCCGTGCCGTGCGTGCGCAGGACCTCGTTGAAGTCACTGCCGTACACGTCGATGACGGCGTCCAGCACGTCCACGGTCGTGAAGCACTGCGCCTGGCGGCGCGCGGCGGTCGCCGCGGCGACGTCGCCGACGCGGTCGACGACATCCTCGCCGTCCCGCGGCGCGCTCTCATGGGCCTCGCGCGCGGCGCCTTCCAGCGGGCCCTCGCTCACGCCCAGCGACTGCAGCACGGCTCCAGCCTCGCCGTGCAGGCGGATGATGCGCAGCCAGCGCTCCGCCTCCTCCTCGCGCGATGACGCGAACGGGATCGCGGTTGAGGCCATGCCAAGGACCAGCGCAGCGTCCAGATCTGGGGTCGGTTGCTCTCTCACAGCGCTACCTCCTGGGTGCGTGCCAGTGCGCGCGCGCGAAGCGGCGCGACGTTGTCGTGTTCCACTGAGACCCGGGTGCCTCCGCTGCCCAGGTCGACCTTCAGCAATGCGCTACCACGCTCTCCGGCGAGAAGGCGAGCCTGCTCGACGACGCTCGCGATCTCGCGGTCCTGCAGGCCCGCGGCCCGCAGGAAGCGGTGGGCCCGCTTCCCGTCGGCCTCGCGCCGGTCCACCACGAGCTCCTCGGCGATGATCTGCGGGGCCTGCGCTCCGCCGGTCACGTTCAAGAGCGTCGCGGCCATGTCGTCGGGACGACGGTCGGTCTGTTCCGCGACGCGCTGGAGCAGCTGATCCGCGCTCGGCGGCGCGCCGGCGACGCCGGCCTGCTCGCGCACAGACGCGAGGGCCTGCGCCAGCCGGCGCTGGCCGTAGAGCTTGCCGTCGGTGCGGGCCTCGATCACGCCGTCGGTGTAGAAGAGCGCAGTCGTCGAACCCGGCACGGAGACGGCGGTCTGGCGTGAGCCCGTCGCGGCGCCGGCGCCGATCGGGGGCGCCGAGGCGGCGATGATCGCCGAGTCCGGGTCCAGCCCCGTGAGGATCGGGTGCGGGTGCCCCGCGGCCGAGTAGGTGAGCACCCGCGCGCGCGGGTCGTACACGGCGAGCACGACCGTCGCGAACGAGCCGCCGAGCTGGCGCTCGAGCGCCGGGGCGGCCGCCCGCAGCGCCTCGCGGGGCGAGAGCCCCGCCTCGAGGTAGGCACGCAGCGTGTAGCGCAGCAGCGTGGTGTGGGGCAGCGCTTCGCGCCCGTGGCCGGAGACGTCGCCGACGATCACCGCGAGCAGACCCTCGGGCAGCGCGAAGACGTCGTAGAAGTCGCCGCCCGCACCGGGGCCCGAGGCGGGACGGTAAGCCGCCGACGTGGCGACCGGACCGAGCCGCGCCGGCAGCTCCGGGAGCAGCGCGGCCTGCAGAAGCCCCACGTCCGCGAGCAGCTCTTTGCGCTGGCGCTCGAGCCGCCGCGCGCGGCGCGCGGCGAGCGCCGAGCGGACGCCGAACGCGGCCGCGGCGAGCGCGAGCGCGCCGATCAGCAGCCACAGCGCCGTCGGGATCACCCCGACGATCTGCGTGACCGTCCGTACGAGCGGCGATTCGTGGTGCGAGGCGGAGCCTCCGTGCTTCGCGTGACCGCCGTGTCCGGCGCCGCCGGCGGTGGCTGCCGCAGCTGAGGTGGGGACGAGCACGCCTTCGAGGCCGAGCGCGGTCGCGGCGCCACCGGCGGCGCCCGCCGGCGCGTTGGCGGCGGCGCGGCGCGTGCGCGCGGCTCGCCTCGCCCGCGCTGCGTGGCCCGTGCGCGAGCTCGCGACGGCCGCTGCCGGCGCTTGCGCGGTCGGTGCGCCACCCGCGGCGGTGTTCGACACGCCGCCCGCGGCCACAGCCCCGCGTCCGTTTTCGGCGCCCGCGGCTGCCGCGTTCAGTTCGCGCCCTTCCCTGGCTTCGCGCGCTTCGCGCTGCTTGCGGCTTTCCTTCAGCCGCCCGCCGGGAGCCGTTTCGCGTTCGCGGCGGCGCTGTTCGGCCTTGCGTTCGTGTTCGCGTTCGAGTTCGCCGTGCGTTTTGTGCGTCTTGCCGGCGGCCGCGAGGCCCTGCGCCGAAGCGCCTGAGCGCGCGGCGGGCGCGGCGGTGCCCGAGCCGGACGGCTTGTGCGCGCGCCGTTCGGCGACGCGCTGGGCCTTGCGCGCCGGGTCACGGCCGTGCGCGTGCTGGGTGCCGGAGGCGGCGCTCGGCGCAGCCGCTTCGGCGGAGGAGTCTTCGGGCGCCGCGGCGGCGTTGCGTTCACGCCGGCGCGCGACGCGTTCCGCCTTCGCCGCGGCGTGCGTGGAGGACGCGGCTTCCGGCGCGGGGGCGCCCGAGGCGGGCGCGGGGGTCGTTTCGGCCGTCGTCGTCGGCGCGGCGCGCTTGGCGGCGGCGCCACCGGGCGCGAGCGCCAGCAGCGCAATCAGGATCAACGCGGCGAGCGCCAGGCTCGCGAGCGGCGCGGTTCGGTGGCGTGCGCCGGCGGGAGCAGGCATCAGCCGGCCGCCGTCGTGCTCCCCTGGACGTAGCCCAGCGCATCCTGCAGCGTGGGGACGAGCTCGAACATGCCGTCGAGGCCTGTCAGTTCGAAGATCCGCAGCACGTTCTCCTCCGAGCAGGCGATCGCCAGCTTGACGCCCGGGTCCAGCGCGCGCTGTGCGCCCACGAGCACGCCCAGCGCGGTCGAGTCGATGAAACTGACACGCGAGAGGTCGACGACCACGTGCCTGCTGCCGGCCGTCTGGAGGTCGGCCAGCGCCCACTTCAAGCTCGGGGCCGACGCCAGGTCGAGGTCGCCCTCCACGCTCAGCAGGCTGGTGTCGTCGGCCAGCTCACGGCGGGTGATGAGGAAGCTCACCTCGCCCGAATCGGTGTCGCTCTGGTTGTCCTTAGCCGCCTGCATGTGTGCTCCCTACCTCGAGGTTCAAGTCACCAGCCCGCCCCAGCGCCGGAAGCCCGAACGCGGGCGGGACACGATTGCCTTCGGCAGATCGGACCGCGACCTTGACGCCACCTGCAACCTCTCGTACAGGTGTCCGTCTCTGCGTAGACGGGTTTGACTCCCCCCATACGGGGTATTGCCGCACGTTCAACCCTTCCTGGCGGGCCCGGCTTGACTAGCATCCTCGCCCTGATGTCCGACAGCGAGGCAGCAAGCCAGGCCACGAGCGACGTCGTGACGATGGACAAGATCGTCGCGCTGTCCAAGCGCCGCGGCTTCGTCTTCCCCTCCTCGGAGATCTACGGCGGCGTCGGCTCGACCTACGACTACGGCCACTACGGCGTGCTGCTCAAGAACAACGTCAAGGCCGAATGGTGGCGGGCGATGATCCAGGATCGCGACGACATCGTCGCGATCGACACCGCGATCCTCCAGCACCCTCGCGTGTGGGAGGCCTCAGGTCACCTCGAGGGCTTCACCGACCCGCTCGTCGACTGCCGCACCTGCGGGCAGCGCTACCGCGCCGACCACCTGCAGGAGCTGCAGTGCGGCCGCAAGCCCTCCAAGCACCCGGGCGAAACGGACGAGTGCTCGCTTACGGAGGCCCGCGACTTCAACCTCATGTTCGAGACGACGATCGGGCCGGTCAAGGAGTCCGGCTCGACGGCGTACCTGCGCCCGGAGACCGCCCAGGGCATCTTCATCAACTTCAAGAACGTGCTGCAGTTCTCCCGCAAGAAACCGCCGTTTGGGATCGCGCAGATCGGCAAGTCGTTCCGCAACGAGATCACGCCCGGCAACTTCATCTTCCGCACGCGCGAGTTCGAGCAGATGGAGATGGAGTTCTTCGTCCCACCACCGGAGGCGCCGAAGTGGTTCGAGCACTGGCTCGCCGAGCGCGAGCGCTGGTACATCGAGCTCGGCATCCGCCCCGACCACCTGCGCCTGCGGGCGCACGACGCCGACGAGCTCTCCCATTACTCCTCGGGCACCAGCGACGTCGAATACCTGTTCCCGATCGGCTGGTCCGAGCTGGAGGGGATCGCCAACCGCGGCGACTTCGACCTCACGCGCCACGCCGAGTACTCGGGCGAGAAGCTCGAGTACTTCGACCAGGGCACGGGCGAACGCTACGTGCCGTATGTGATCGAGCCCGCGGCCGGCGCCGACCGCGCGCTGCTCGCCTTCCTGGTCGACGCCTACGACGAGGAAGTCGTCGAGCGCGAGGGCGCCGGCGAGGGCGAGACGCGCACGGTGCTCAGGCTCCACCCGCGCCTGGCGCCGGTGAAGGCGGCGATCCTCCCGCTCGTGAACAAGGACGGCCAGCCGGAGCTCGCACAAGAAGTGCACCGCGCGCTGCGCGAGCGTGTGCTCTCCGAGTACGACGCCGGCGGCGCGATCGGCCGGCGCTACCGGCGCCAGGACGAAATCGGAACCCCGTTCTGTTTTACGATTGACCACCAGAGTCTCGAGGACCGCACGGTGACGCTGCGCGACCGCGACTCGCTCGCGCAGGAGCGGCTGCCGATCGACGGCCTCGCGGAGGTCCTCGAGCGGCGGCTCGCAGCACCCTGGACGACACCGAAGCAGGACCATTGAAAGGACCCCATGGACTTTGAGCTGAGCGACGAGCAGCGCCTGATCAAGCAGACGGCGCGCGAGTTCACCGACAACGAGATCGTGATCCAGTCGCGGGAAAACGCCCGCAAACACCACTTCGATCTCGACCTGGTCAAGAAGGTCGCAGACCAGGGGTACCTGGGTGCGGTGGTTCCCACCGAGTACGGCGGCGCCGGCCTCGACTACCTCTCCTACGGGCTGATCGTCGAGGAGATCGGCCGCGGCGACTCGGCGATCCGCACGGTGATCTCGGTGCAGACCTCGCTCGTCTGCTCGGGCATCGTGAAATGGGGCACCGAGGAGCAGAAGCAGAAGTACCTGCCGAAGCTGTGCTCGGGCGAGTGGCTCGGGTGCTTCGGCCTCACCGAGCCGGACACCGGCTCGGACGCCGCCAATCAGCGCACGCGCGCCACCAAGACCAACGGCGGCTGGGTCATAAACGGCAACAAGATGTGGATCTCGATGGCCAACCACGCCAAGGTCGCGGTGATCTTCGCCCAGACCGACCCTTCGCTCGGGGCGAAAGGCCTCGCCGCCTTCCTCGTCGACACCGATCAGCCGGGATTCAAACCGCAGGAGATCGAGCACAAGATGGGCCTCCACGCCTCCGACACCGGCTCGATCGCGCTCGAAGACGTCGAGGTCTCCGAGGACGACGTCTTGGGGAGCGTGGGAGACGGGTTCAAGGTCGCGATGTCGAACCTCGACTCGGGCCGCTACTCGGTCGCGGCGGGCTGTGTCGGCATCTGCCAGGGGTGCGTGGAGGAGTCGGTCAAGTACTCGACCGAGCGCCAGCAATTCGGGCGGCCGATCGCGAGCTTCCAGCTCGTGCAGGCGATGATCGCCGACATGACCGTCAAAACCGAGGCCTCGCGGATGCTCGTCTGGCGGGCGGGGTTCCTCAAGGACCAGGGCAAGCCGAACACGCTCGAGACCTCGATCGCGAAGCTCCACGCGACGGAGGCCTCGCTCGAATGCGCCAACATGGCGATTCAGGTGCACGGCGGCGCGGGCTACGTCGACGACCACCCCGTCGAGCGCTACCTGCGTGACGCGCGCGTGACGACGATCTACGAGGGCACCTCGCAGATCCAGAAACTGATCATCGGCCGGCAGATGACCGGCATCAGCGCGATGGTCCCGGCCTAGATGGCGACCGGCCAGCCCGCGCGCGTGATCGGCGTCCTCGGCGCCGGGACGATGGGCGCGGGCATCGCGCAGCTGGCGTGCCGCTCGGGCGCGCAGACACTCCTGTATGACCCGATCGGCCCCGCGCTCCAGAAGGGCGAAGAACGAGTGCTCGACGGGCTGCGCCGCGAAGCCTCGAAAGGCAAGCTCAGCGCCGAGGAGGCGCAGGCCGCGGCCGAGCGGCTCGTGACGGTCGAGGAGCTGGCTGCGCTCGCCGACTGCGAGCTCGTGATCGAGGCCGTGCCCGAGCGCTTGGAGCTCAAGCACGCGATCTACGGCGAGCTCTCTGAGATCGTCGCCGCCGACTGCGTGCTCGCGACGAACACGTCCTCGCTGCCGGTGACCGCGATCGCCGCCGGCGCCAGCCGGCCCGAGCGCGTCGTCGGCATGCACTTCTTCAACCCGGCGCCGGTGATGGCACTGCTCGAGGTGATCGCCGGGGTGCGCTCCGGCGAGCCGGCGCTCGAGATCGCGCGCGCGACCGGCGAGGCGATGGGCAAGACGGTGATCGACGCGACCGACGGACCCGGGTTCCTCGTGAACCGCTGCAACCGGCCCTTCGGGCTGGAGGCGCTGCGCATGCTGCAGGAGCGGATCGCCGGCATCGAGACAATCGACCGGATCGTGAGGATGGAGGGCGGCTTTCGCATGGGCCCGTTCGAGCTCATGGACCTGGTCGGCGTCGACACAGGCCTCGAGGTCTCCAAGAGCTTCTACGAGCTGAGCTTCGGCGAGCCACGCTGGCGCCCCTCCCCCATCTCGGCGCGCTACGCCGCCGCGGGGCTTCACGGGCGCAAGAGCGGCGCGGGTTACTACGACTACAGCGGGCTCGCCGAGGGCGGCCGCTATCGCGAGGAGGACCCGCCGGCGCCCGAGCCGCCGCCCGGAGCCGGCGAGGGGGCGATCGTGATCTCGGGCGAGAGCGTGCTGGCCGGTGAGCTGCGCGAGGCGGCCGCACGGGCGGGCTTCGAGGTACGCGGCCCGCACGAGCCGAGCGGCGGCGTGCTGCCGTCGCTGATCGTCGAATGCGAGCGCGAGCCGGTCGACGCTCGCGTCGGCGGCGGCCTTGGTGCGGACGCCGTCGAGGGCGGCGCCGCCCGGCTCGTGCTGTGCGCGCGCGGGTCGCTCTCGGCGCTGGACCCCGGCGGCAGCGCGGTCGGCTTCCACGTGCTGCCGAGCTTCGACGAGGCGCGGCTGGTCGAGCTGACGCGCTCGGAGACGAGCTCGCCGCTGGCGGCCGAACGCGCGGAGCGCCTGATCGCGGCGCTGGGCAAGCACGTCGCGTGGGTCGGCGACGCGCCCGGTCTCGTGCTCGGACGGATCGCCTGCCAGGTGATCAACGAGTCGGCGTTCGCGTTCGGCGAAGGCGTCGGCGCGGCGGCCGACATCGACACGGGAATGAAGCTCGGGCTGAGCCACCCGCGCGGACCGCTGGAGTGGGCCGACGCGATCGGCCTCGACCACGTGCTCGCCGTGCTCGAGGCGCTCTGCCGCGAGTACCGCGAGGAGCGCTATCGCCCGGCGCCGGCGCTGCGGCGGATGGTCGCGGCCGGGCGCACCGGCCGCGCCGCGGGCGCGGGCTTCTTCGATTACTGAAGGACGCCTCACGAAATGCGCGCGCGACCCGTTGAACCTTCGTGAGCTCGGCGCCGCCGCCCTTCCAGGCCTTCCTCGATGAGCACCGCGAGGCTGTCTGGCGTTTCCTGGTCGCCTCCGTCGGGCGCACCGACGCGGACGACTGCTTCCAGGAGACCTTCATCGCGGCGCTGCGCGCCTACCCGCAGCTGCGCTCGCGGCGGCGGGAGCACAACCTGCGCGCGTGGGTGCTGACGATCGCGCACCGCAAGGCGCTCGACGCGCATCGCGCGCGTGCCAGGCGGGCGACGCCCGTCGCCGACCCGCTGGCCGTCTCTGATCCCGCGGCTCCGGCCGCGGACGGACGTGACGAGGAGCTGTGGGAGGCGGTGGACGGCCTGCCCGAGCGCCAGCGCTCGGCGGTGGTGCTGCGCTTCGTCGGCGACCTCGCGCACCGCGAGATCGCGACCGCGATCGGCTGCTCGGAGGAGTCCGCCCGCGCCTCGCTTCACGAGGGCCTGTCGAAGCTGAGAAAGGTGGTACCGGCATGAACGGCGATTTTGTTGATCGAGATGAGGATCGAACGGTGCGCGCGCTGCGACGACGCGCGAACGCATCAGGCAGTGCGGCTGCGGCTTCACGAGTCACGGACGAGGCCGCCGCGGCGGCGGCGCGCCTGGCCGACCGCGCGGCGGCCGAGGAGCTGCTCGACGTCGCCTACGCGACGATCGACTCGCCGTTCGGGCCGCTGCTCGCGGCGAGCACCCGCCGCGGGCTGGTCCGGCTGGCGTTCCCGGAGGAGCACGAACAGGACGTGATCGAGCGGCTCGCGAGCCGGATCTCGCCGCGGGTGCTGCGTGCGCCCGCGCGCTTGGACCCCGTCGCGCGCCAGCTCGACGAGTACTTCGCCGGACGCCGGCACGCGTTCGAGACCGAGCTCGACTGGTCGCTGATCGGCCCGTTCGGCCAGCGCGTGCTCGCGGCGACGGCCGCGATCCCGTATGGCAGCGTGCTCAGCTACGCGCAGGTCGCGGGCGAGGCCGGCAGCCCGCGCGGCTCGCGCGCCGCCGGCAACGCGCTCGGCTCGAACCCGATCCCGATCGTGATCCCGTGCCACCGGGTGCTGCGCACCGGGGGCGCGCTGGGCGGCTACGGCGGCGGGCTGCCGCGCAAGCGCTGGCTGCTCGAGCTCGAGGGCGCGCTGCAGCCCGAGCTCGGGAGCTGAAAGGCGCGAGCCGGCGCGGCCGAGCCGGCGCGGCGCGTTTCGAGAAGCTACTCGGCGGTGTCCGCGGCCGGCGCGTACTGCGTCTCGGCGGGGTCGCCGAGGGGCATCCCCGCGGGGATCGGCACGCCCGGCGTGTCGCGCAGGTACCACTCGGCGTCGAGCGCCGCCTGACAGCCCGAGCCGGCGGCGGTGATCGCCTGGCGGTAGGTGTGGTCGACGAGGTCGCCGGCCGCGAACACGCCCGGCAGCTTCGTGCGCGTCGAGCGCCCGTCGGTGATCACGTAGCCGCTCTCGTCCACGTCGAGCTGACCGCGCACGAGCTCCGACTGGGGCTCGTGGCCGATCGCGATGAAGGTGCCCGAGACCAAGAGCTCGCGCTCCTCGCCCGTCTCCACGTTCTTCAGCAGCGCATGGCCGAGCGCGCCGCTCGAGCCCGCGACGAACTCCGTGACGGTGTACGGCGTCAGGAACTCGATGTTCTCCTGGGCGCGCGCCCGCTCGAGCATGATCTTCGAGGCGCGGAACTCCTCGCGGCGGTGCACGATTGTGACCTTCTTCGCGAACTTCGACAGGAAGATGGCCTCCTCCATCGCGGAGTCGCCGCCGCCGACGATGATCGTCGTGGCCTCCTTGAAGAACGCCGCGTCGCAGGTCGCGCAGTAGGAGATGCCGCGCCCGGCGAGCTGGTCCTCGCCGAGCACGCCCAGCTTCTTGTGCTCGGCGCCCATCGCGAGGATCACGGTCATCGCGCGGTACTCCTGATCCCCGACCCAGACGCTGTGCACGCCGCCGAGCTCCTGAGACAGCTCGATGCGGTCCGCCTGGTCGGTCGCGAGCCTCGCGCCGAAGCGCTCGGCCTGGTCACGGAAGCGCTGCATCATCTCCGGGCCCATCACCCCGTCGGGGAAGCCCGGGTAGTTCTCGACGTCGGTCGTCTGCTGCAGCAGCCCACCCCACGCAAAGCCCTCGATCACGAGCGGTTTGAGGTTCGCCCGCGCTGTGTAGAGCGCCGCCGTGTACCCGGCGGGACCACTGCCGACGATGATCACGCTCTCGACGTTCTCGCTCATCCGATCCATCCGATCCGTATTACTTTACTTTTTATAGTGTACCAGAACCGGGCTGTTTGTTACGCGTGCGCGGACGCCCTGGCGGGAGCGCTGGGCGCGTGCTCGCCCGGATCGAGCATGCCGGATCTTTCCTCCGAGCGCCAGCGCGCGACGGTGTGCCGCAGCTGGAAGTACGCCACGGCGCCGGGGAAAGTGGGCAGCCAGAACGAGATCGCACGGTAGGACAGGACCGCGAGCGTCGCCAGTTCGAGGTTCACGCCGAACGCCGCGAAGGCGCCGATCATGCCGCCCTCCACGCCGCCGATGCCACCGGGCACCGGCAGCAGGTTGCCGAGCGTGCCGACGAAGTAGGCCATCCAGATGACCGTGAACGGCGGCGGCTCGCCGAACGCGTGGAACATCGCCCACAGCACCGAGATGTCGAACCCCCACCAGGCCAGCGCGCCGAGCACGCCGGCGTCTTTCGCCCGCACCACGTCCCACGCCGTGCGCACGCCGCTCGCGACGAGCCCCGGCACGGTCGCGGCGCGCGCGTAGAAGCGCGCGAGGCGCCCGCCGCCCGCGGCGCGCGCGTCGAAGCGCCGCTCGACATCGCCCGGCAGCACGGCGATCCCGGCGGCCGCCGCGAACAGCACCGCGGCGACGATCGCCGGCACGAACGTGATCGCGAACGAGCCGCCGCCCGGGAACAGCCCGAGACCCAGCCCGAGGCCGTCGATCAGCATCGAGCCCGCATAGACCGTGTAGAGGATCACGTTGAAGGCCACGAGCCGGCACGCGACCAGGCGCGATTCCATTCCCGACCTTCGCAGCGCCCAGGCGGTCAGCGCGATGCCGCCGGCGCCGGCGGCCGCGAACAGCCTCGTGGCGGCCAGGCCGGCCATCGTGATCTCGTAGCTGACGCGCCAGTTGAGCCGCCCCAGGTGGCTCTGCGGGTGGGGCCGCTTCACGAACACGGTCCGGAACAGAATGATGTAGCCGCCGAACGACAAGGCCTCGAGCACGATGCCGATCGCGACCCACCATTTGTCGCCGCGCTCGATGCGGTTGACGGTCTCGCCCGCGGAGGTCAGCTTGGGCAGGACGAAGTACAGGAAGCCGATCGCGGAGGCGATGAAGACGGCGAACACCACGACCTGGCGCCGGGTGAGCCGCACACGCGGCATCTCCTCCTCGCCGTGGTGGTTGAGCGTCGGCGGCTCGGGCGGTTCCGTCGCCCCCCCGGTTTCGCTGCCGTCCGCCATGCCTCCCGCCGATCCGCCTCTCAGCTCGTTTGGTGTGCCATGCCCTCCAGCGCGCCGATCGCGCTCCCGACCCGTACCAGCGGCTTCCCGGCCCAGCGCTCGGAACGCCGCACCGCGACCGTCAGCGCGGCTCCTGCGAGCAGGTCCACGATGTAGTGCTCGCCGAGATACACCAGCGCGAACCCCAGCGTCGCCGTGTACGCGAACCCCAGCGCACCCGCCAGCGGCCCAACCTCTGCGAGCAGAAGGGCGGCCATCAGCGTGGTGGCGAAATGCAGGGACGGCATAGCGGCCAGAGGGTTGCCTCCGAAGACACTGTAGAGCGAGCCCCAGCCGTCACGCCAGAAATGCTCGCCGTACTCGACCATCATGCGCCGCACGGCGAGCTGCTCGCCTGGCGCCCCGTCCTCGCGCGCGCCGGCCGCGTACCACGGCGGCGCGGTCGGCACGAACCAGTAGAAGGTGGCGCCGATGTCGAACACGGCGTAGGTCAGCACCGCCGCCCGTCCGAAGCGCTCGGGCCGTCGCAGCATCACGTACAGCAGCGCAGTGTGCGGCACGGCGAACCAGCTCCAGTGCGTCCACACGAGGACCCGGTCGAGCGCGCGCCATTCCGCTCCGCCGGGCCCGGTGCGGGCGAGCGCGCGCTGCAGCCGCGAGCTGGGCAGCTCGCCGAGCCCGATCAGGCGGTCGGCGACGATCGGGTAGGCGACCTGCACACGCGCGCGCTGGGCCTCCTCGTCGTCGTGCGGGGTCTTGTAGGCGGCCAGGTAGGCCCACATCTGCAGGGCGCAGATCGCGACATCGCGCCGCTGCGAGCGGCGCACCGCGACCGCCAGCCCGAGGGGGGCGGCGAACGCCATCGTCTGCATCGCCGCCGGCGCGACGGGGATGCGCTTCCTCAGCAGCGGCGCGGCGAGGCCCGCCGCCACCATCCCCCAAGCGGTCGCCCGGATCGCCTTGGACAGCCGCACGCGCGGGGAGGCTACTCGGAGGCGGCCGCGAGCGCCGAGCGCGAACGCGCCGCGGCGGCGACGAGCGCGCCCACCACGGGGCTCTCGGGGTCGGCCTCCGGATGCCACTGCACGCCCAGCACGAAGCGCTTGCCGGGCAGCTCGATCGCCTCGGCGAGCGCGTCCTCGAACACGGACGTGCCACTTACGACGAGACCGGCGCCGAGGCAGTCGACACCTTGGTGATGGTGAGACTTGGTCGTGTGCACCGGCTGCCCGGCGGCCTCCTGAGCAAGGGAGCCTTCGACGAGATTCACCTCATGATCTGAGCCTTCGAAGGAGCCGACGACGCGCCGGTGCTCGCCGTGGCCGAAGCGATCGGGCAGGTGCTGGATCAGGGTTCCGCCGCAGGCGACGTTGATCAGCTGCATGCCGCGGCAGATGCCGAGCAGCGGCAGGTCGCGCTCGATCGCGGCGCGTGCGAGCGCGATTTCGAAGCGGTCCCGCTCGGGCACCGTCTCGACCGTGTGGGGGTCGCGGGGCTCGCCGTAGCTCGAGGGGTCGATGTCGGCGCCGCCCGCGAGGATCAGCCCGTCGAGGCGCGAGAGCACTTCGTCCGGGTCCTCGATCAGCTGCTCGTCGGGTGCCAGCATCAGCGCCAGGCCACCGGCTCTCTGGACCGCGAGCACGTAGTTCATCGGCAGCAGCGCGGCGTCGAGCTCCCACACGCTCCAGCGAGCCTTCTCCAGCACTGTGCAGATGCCGATCACGGGTCGGGCCATCGGATACACCATAGGATCAACTCCCCCGGGGCGCCGGCACGGCGGGTCGATCGCGGCGCGGCCGCACGGCGCAGGACTTCAGGAGGCCGCCGATGAGCGACAGCGACACGCAACTGCAGACCGTGAACCTGACGATCGCGGATGGTGTCGCGACGATCGAGCTCAACCGTCCTCAAACGCTCAACGCGTGGAACGGCCAGTTCGGCGCGGATTTGCTGAGCGCGGTCGAGCGCTGCCGTGCCGAGGACGTGCGCGCGGTGCTCTTGACGGGCGCCGGCCGCGGCTTCTCCTCGGGCGCTGACCTGCGCGAGCTCGGCGGCGGGGCGGCATCGCCGGAGGATCGGCCCGACGCCGTCTACCGGCAGCTGACCCAGGTCTACCACCCGATCATGGTGGGCATCCGCGAGCTGCCCAAGCCGGTCCTCGCCGCCGTCAACGGGCCCGCCGTGGGGATCGGCTGCTCGCTCGCGCTCTGCGCCGATCTGATCGTCGCCGCGGAGAGCGCGTACTTCCTGCTCGCGTTCGTGAACATCGGGCTCGTCCCCGACGGCGGCTCCTCCCTGTGGCTGCCGACGCGGATCGGCCTGGCTCGCAGCGCCGAGCTGTGCATGCTCGGCGAACGCCTGCCGGCGGCAAAGGCGCTCGAGTGGGGGCTCATCAACCGCGTCGTGCCGGACGAGACGCTGATGGAGGAGACCGGCGCGCTCGCGGCGCGGCTCGCGGCCGGGCCGACGCTGTCCTACGCCGGGACCAAGCGCCAGCTCAACAACTGGCTGTTCAACCGGATGGACGAGCAGCTCGACCTCGAGGCACAGATCCAGCGCGAGATGGCCGGCAGCGAGGACTCGCTCGAGGGCGCGATGGCATTCGTCGAAAAGCGGCCCGCGCGGTTCGCCGGCCGCTAGACGGTCAGCCCGCCGACCTCGTATCAAACGTCATCAAGCGCATCCCGCGCGGGCCTGAATAGAATCCCCGCCGCCTTGGGCCACCTGCTCGACACGACGCTCGCCTTCTTCACGCCGCAGTCGGGCGGATCGCCACAGGCGAACCACATCGACAGCCTCTACAAGATCGAGCTGTACATCGGGCTGGTGATCTTCGTGGCGGTACAGGGGGCCCTCCTCTACGCCCTGATCCGCTTTCGTGCGCGCAAGCATTCCGTCCCCGCGCAGATCCGCGGTAACACCCGCCTGGAGGTCGGCTGGACCGTCGGCGCCGCCGTGATCCTCGTCGCGCTCGCGGTCATCACGTTCGTCAAGCTCGGCTCGATCCAGAACCCGCCCAACTCCGGACCGGAAGGCAGCAGCCTGGTCGGCGACGACCTCGCGAACTCGGAGTACGCGAGCGTCGAGCGCAAGCTGCCGCCCAACGGCAAAGCGCTCCAGATCCACGTGATCGGCCGCCAGTACATCTGGCAGTTCGTCTATCCGGGCTCCAGCGAACCCGACGGCCTCGGCGCGCCCTACTCCTACGAGGAGCTCGTCGTCCCGACCAACACGACGATCACCCTCGACGTCCAGTCATCCGACGTCGTGCACTCCTGGTGGATCCCCGAACTCGGCGGCAAGGTCGCGGCCGTGCCCGGCTACCACAACTACACGTGGATGAAGATCTCCAAGCCCGGGATCTACCGCGGCCAGTGCTCGATCCTCTGCGGCCGCGGCCACGCCCGCATGATCGCAACGGTCCGCGCGGTGCCGCCCGCGACGTTCGAAGCCTGGCTCGCGGGGCGCAAGCAGCAGCTCTCCGAAGCCAACAAGGCCGCCCAGGTGGCCCGCGAAAAACTCAGCAAGCAGACCGGCGCCGGCCAGGTCGAAAACCCCTAGCAGACGAGGAGACCAGCGCAGACGATGGCCACCTACGCAGCACCGGTCCCTCAGATCACCACGCACCGCGCCGCGCCCGAGCCGCGCGGCTGGACGAGCTGGATCACGACGACCGACCACAAGCGGATCGGGATCATGTACATCGTCACGACGTTCGTGTTCTTCATCCTGGGCGGCGTCGAGGCGCTCATGATCCGCCTGCAGCTGGGGGCTCCGAACAACACGCTGGTGACCCCGACGGTCTACAACCAGCTGTTCACGATGCACGGCACGACGATGATCTTCCTGTTCGTCGTGCCGATGATGGCCGGGCTGGCGAACTACTTCGTGCCGCTGATGATCGGCGCGCGCGACATGGCGTTCCCACGCCTGAACGCGCTGTCCTACTGGCTGCTGCTCGCCGGCGGCATCGTGTTCTACTCCTCGCTGTTCTGGAACCCGCCCGAATCCGGCTGGGTCAGCTTCCTGCCGCTGGCGAACTCGAACTTCTCGCCGAGCGGCGGCGAGGACGCATGGATCTACCTGATCCACCTCACGGGACTGTCATCGCTGCTCGGCGCGATCAACTTCTACGCCACGATCGCCAACATGCGCGCCCGCGGCATGAGCTGGGGGCGCCTGCCCCTGTTCGTCTGGGCGATCCTCACCTACTCGGTGCTGCTGATCTTCGCGCTGCCGGTGATCGCGGCGGGCGTCACGATGCTGCTGACCGAACGCCACTTCGGGACCCACTTCTTCGACCCGACCGAGGGCGGCTCGGTGCTGCTGTGGGAGCACCTGTTCTGGTTCTTCGGGCACCCCGAGGTCTACATCATGGTGCTGCCGGGCTTCGGGATCATCTCCGAGATCCTGCCGGTGTTCGCGCGCAAGCCGATCTTCGGCTACAAGGCGATCGCCGCGTCGACGGTTGCGATCGCGTTCCTCGGCTTCCTCACCTGGGCGCATCACCTGTTCACGTTCCCGTTGCCCGAGGCGCTGCTCGTGTTCGTGATGCTGAGCTCGTTCTTCATCGCGGTGCCGACGGGGGTGAAGGTGCTCAACTGGGTGGCGACGCTGTGGCGCGGCGCGATCGAGTACCGGACGCCGATCCTGTTCTGCGCCGCCGCGATCTCGATCTTCACGATCGGCGGGATCTCGGGCATCTTCCTGGCGACGTTCCCGATCGACTGGCAGGTCAACGAAACGTACTTCGTCGTCGCGCACCTGCACTTCGTGCTGCTCGGCGGCTCGGTGCTGCCGATCTTCGCGGCGATCTACTACTGGTTCCCGAAGATGACGGGCCGGATGCTGAGCGAGGGGCTCGGCCGGCTGAGCTGCGCGCTGATCTTCATCGGCATCCTGGTCACGTTCCTGATCCAGCATGTGATCGGCCTCGACGGCATGCCGCGGCGCGTCTACGAGTACTCGCCGGTCGGCCACCTGCAGCTCTACAACGACATCTCGACCGTCGGCGCGTTCATCCTCGCGGCGGGCGTGCTCGTCACGATCGTCAACGTCGTCAAAAGCCTGCGCACCGGCCCGGTCGCGGGCCCCGATCCGTGGAAGGCCAACACGCTCGAGTGGTTCACGCCCTCGCCTCCGCCGGTCAACAACTTCGACGTCGTGCCGCTGGTACGCTCGGCCGAACCGATGAAGGACATCCGTCGTGAGGTCGAGCGTCGCAGCACCGGTGCACCGGGCAGCGGCGCGACCGTGCCGGCCGGCGCCCGCCAGGTAGGCGTCTGATGGCGCAGGCCCGCGCCGGCGCCGCAGGCCAGCCGCTGGGCGCCGCGAACGTCGGTCTCGCACCGCGCACGCGCCAACTCCTTTCCGATTACCTCGAGCTGACCAAGCCGAAGGTCCAGTCGCTGCTGCTGTTCATCACGGTCGCGACGATGTACGTCGCGGGCGACCCGTCACCGGGGCTGGTCGCGCTCACGTGCCTCGGCGGCTACCTCTCCGCCGGCGGCGCCGGCGCCGTCAACCACTGGTTCGACCGCGACATCGACGCTCAGATGAAGCGCACCGCCTCCCGGCCGATCCCCGCGGGCCGCGTGGCGCCGCGCTCGGCGCTGTTGTTCGGCTGCGCGCTGGCCTGCCTGTCGCTGCTCGAGCTCTCGACCTTGGTGAACCCGCTCGCGGCGGTCTTGTCGTTCTCCGGCTTCCTCGGCTACGTGCTCGTCTACACGGTCTGGCTCAAGCGCCGCACGCCGCAGAACATCGTGATCGGCGGCGCCGCCGGAGCCGTGCCGCCGCTGGTCGGCTGGGCGGCCGTGACCGGCTCCGTCAGCGGCACTGCGGTGATCCTGTTCTTCATCGTGTTCTTCTGGACGCCGCCGCACTTCTGGGCGCTGTCGCTGCTCATGAAGGACGAGTACCGGAAGGTCGGGGTGCCGATGCTGCCGGTCGTGCGCGGCGAGCAGGAGACGCGCCGCCAGATCGTGCTCTACGCGGTCCTGCTCTACGCAGTGACGCAACTGCCCTTCTGCGCCGGCGGCTTCGGCGTGATCTACCTGGTCGCCTCCCTGCTGCTCGGCCTCGGCTTCATCGCGGGCGCGGTCGTGCTGTTCCGCCGCGCGGACCGGCGCAGCGCGCTGCACCTGTACCTCTACTCACTGGCCTACCTCGCGCTGCTGTTCAGCGCGATGGTCGCCGACGCGCATCTCTAAACCGCGCATGGAGCGCGCGGTTTAGCCGCCGCCGCCAAGCGGCGCCCTGTATTCTTCCCGGCTCCATGAACCGCCGACTCGCGCGCAAGAACATCCGCACGGGCCTGATCGTCGCGGCGATCTGCATGTTCGTGTTCGGCATCACGTTCGTGATCGCGGCCGTCTACGTCTCGTGACGCCGCTGGAGCCAGAGGCCCCGCCCGTCGGCGAGGAGATCCACCTCCCCGGGCCCTCGATCCTGCCGGTGCTGACCGCGGTCGCGATCACGCTCGCGCTGGTCGGCGCCACGACCTTCTGGGAGCTCTCGATCGTCGGCGGCGCGCTGCTGATCGGCTGCATCGTGCGCTGGATCAAAGACGCGCGCCACGAGCTCGACGAGCTGCCGCTCGACGCGAGCGAACAGTGAGCACGGCGCGCTCCGCGCCGTCCTGAGCTACTCCTCGAGGCCGAGGTCGGCGATCGCACGCGCGCCGTCCAGGTAGACGACGAGTCTCGTGACGCGCCCGCCGTCGAGCTCGAAGTAGTTGCCGACCGAGCGCTCGTCGAACTCGAGCCCGCTCAGCCGCCCTCGGCCGCGGTTGCGCACCAGCACGAGGATGCGGTCCTCCTCGATCACGCGGTACTCGACCGGTTCGGCGCGGAAGCCGCTCCAGTCGCGCAACCACTCGCGCCAGGCCGTGTCCATCGAGCCGATGCCGCTCGCCTGGGCCGGTTCGGGGCCGCCGACGTAGGAGAACTCGATCTGCGGGTGCGCCCAGTCGGAGCGGCTGAAGTCTCCCCGCTCCCAGCCGGCGTATATCGAGCGCACGAGGTCGAGGTTGGCGGACGTGCTCATTCCTCGACGCCGACGGCCTGGAGGGCCTCCGAGCGGTCGCGATAGACCTGGCTCGAGGTGATGCGACCGTCGCGGACAGTCACGACGTGCGCATCCGGCAACTCGATCGGCAGTCCGCTGCCGCCGCCCCTCGCCACCACACGCACGAACACCACCACCCGGTTCCCGACGTCGAAGAAGCGCTCGGTCTCAAAGCGCCACTCCGACCAGGCGGCCCGCAGCATGGCGAACAGCTGAGCGACGCCCTCTCGACCGGTGAAGACGGGGTCGCCCTCCGGATAGCCGCTGGGGAGCCGGAGCTCGAACCCCTCGTCGAGGACAGCATCGAAAAAGCCGTCGATCACGGCGGGCTCCTCAGCCGGGTCCACGTCCCGCAGGCCGGGCAGCAGCGCATACCAGCGACGGACGAGCTCCACGTTCTCGCGCGACACGCCCCTACGCCCATTCATCCGCGCCGCTCGGCGGGGGCGCCGGGAACCGGCTGCTCCCTCAGGCCGACAGCCCGGAGCGCCTCGTCGCGGTCCCAGTTCACGTCGAGCCGAACGGCCCTCCCGTCGCGGAGCGTCCAGATGTGGGCCGTGTGGCGGATGTACACCGGCACGCCACTCTGCTTTCCCCGCCCGCGCTCGATCGCGAGCGTGACGACTTGGTCTCCCGCGTCGCGGATGTCCTCGACTTCGGCTCGGTACTCGCTGAACGCGTCGTAGATCGAGGCGAGGTAGCGCGCCAGGCCTTCGTGTCCCCTGTAGCAGGACTCGATCCCGGGCCACGCCGAGCGCGGGTCGGGGTAGACCTCGATCGCCGGATCGATCGGCCCCATCATCTCCGGGTCGTTGCGCGACCAGCCGTCGTAGATGCCGCGAACGATCTCGACGTTCTCGCGCGACACCGCCCTAGACCTGTCCCCCGGGAAGAGCTCCACCGCACATCGCCGACCGAGTATCGACGATCGGCCCCGCCGCCCGCCGCCCCACCGCTCCTACACCGTGATACGATACATCGCCTCACGTACTAAGGAGCCGCGTCAATGAGATCGGACCCCTCTCTTCTGGTGCTCTCGAGCCTCGCCGGCGGCGAGAAGCACGGCTATGCGATGGTCGCCGACATCGAGCAGATGGCCGGCGTGCACCTCGGCGCGGGGACCCTCTACGGCGCGCTCTCGCGGCTCGAGACGCAGGGGCTGATCGAGCCCGTCGCCCCGGCGGGGCGCAGGCGCCCCTACCGCATCACCGGGGCGGGCTCGGAGGCCCTGCAGAGCCAGCTCACGGCGCTGGCCCGCGTCGCCGACACGGGCCTGACGCGGCTGCGCGCGAGCGGAGTGCGCGCATGAGCGCCCGGATCGCCGCAGCGCGCTGCCTGTTGCGCCTCTACCCGCTCGCCTGGCGCCGTCGCTATGGGGAAGAGATGGAGGCGCTCGTCGAAGACGACCCGCCGTCGGCGCGCGCGCTTCTCACGCTTTTGACGGGCGCACTGCGTGCGCACCTGCGTCCCGGCGCGTGGCGCCGGCAGCTGGCGTCTGGCGAGCGCATGCGGCTGTCCGTTTGGGCGACCTTCTGCTGCTGGATCGGACTGTCGATCGCGGGCGCGGTGTTCCAGAAGGAGACCGAGGAAGGAGCGTTCACGACCGCGACCTCGCAGCACGGCGCGCTCGGCCTCGCGCGCGGGGTGGTGATCGCCGGCGCGGCGCTCGGTGCCGGCGCGATCGCCGTCGGCGGCCTGCCCCTGCTCTGGCAGGCCGTGCGCGAGGCGTGGTCTCGCCCGCTGCGCAGGACGCTGCTGGCGGGACTGGTGCTCCCGCCGGCGGGACTCGCGCTGTTCGCGGCCGTGACCGCGGTGGTGCTGGCAGTCGCGCCGGCCCACTTCAAAGCCACCTCGACGGGAGAGCGCCTGGCGTTGCTCGGCCCCTGGTGGGCCGCCGGCGCGGCCTTCGCGCTCGCGTGCGCGCTCGCGCCGCGGATCGTGCTCGACCGGCTGGACGCCTCGCCGCAAGCGCTGCGCCGGGCCTCGTATGCCGGCCTCGTCCTGCTCGTCGCGATGGCGCTGGTGACGTTGGGGCTGGCCGGCTACTGCATCGCCCTGGCACGCGCGGCGCCTCCGCTCTCCTCGCAGACGGGCGGGCCGCTCTGGCCGAGCACGGGTCTCGTGCTGGCTGGCGGCGCGGCCCTCGCCGCGGCCTGCACCGCGCTCGCCGCGGTCAGCGCGACGAGAGCGTTCGCGGCCGCCCGCGCCTAGCCCCGCGACGCCGTGGAGCGCCGGGCGCGGTCCCTCAACCGCGCCCGGAGCTATGCGAGGGTGCGCCCGCCCCCCGACGGGCACACCACCCTCTCACCCCACGGCCACCCGGGCTGGCACCGGACAGATCGCGCCATCGTCGGTCCAGCAGCGCACGATGTCGCGCACCGACAGGATCCCGATCGTCTCGCCGCCGTCGAGGACGATCAGATGGCGAAAGCTTCCACGCACCATCGCTGCCGCCGCCTCCTCCAGCGACCAGTCGGGGGCCGCGTAGACGACGTCTCGCGTCAGGTGCTCTGCGACGGTCTCGGCACCCGGGTCCTGCGCGTTGCCGATCGAGATCAGGATGTCGCGCTCCGTGATGATCGCGGGCCCGTTGCCGTCGGGGTCCATCACGACCGCGGCGCCGACCTTGCGCTCGGACATCAGCCGCGCGACGGCCTGCAGGCTGTGGCCGGGGCCGACCGTCAGGACCGTGCGGCTCATGCCTTCGTGTACTTGCATCCCTCGCCTTCGCGCTCGTGGATCAGGTGCGCCCACCCGGGCTGATCGCCTCGCGGTGATGCTTACCCTGGCGATCCGCCGTGCAAGCGCTCGAGGATCGCCTTGCAACTATTGCCTCAATCTACTGGCTCCCGACGGGCCAGTCAAGCTCGGAGCGGTCCGGGGACGAAGCCATTAGGATCCGGCTCCCGATGAGGAGGAGCCTCGGAATGCAGCTCACGGCGACCCGGCTGGGCGGGGGCTTTTCGCGTGTCTAGGCGCCGCTCGCTGACGATCGCCGGGATCGCGGCGGTGATCTCGATCGCGATCGCGATCGTGATCAGCTTCGCGATCCGCTGGTTCCCGCCCGCGGCCTCCGAGCAGGCCCACAACACCGACCGCCTCTACCACGTGCTCGTGATCGCCTCGATCCCGATCTTCGTGCTGGTCACGGCCGTGATCCTGTACTCGGTGTGGCAGTTCCGGATGCGCCCCGGCGAGGAGCTCAAGGACGGCCCGCCGATCCACGGCAACACCCGCCTGGAGGTCTTCTGGACGGCGCTCCCGACCGTGCTGCTGCTCGGCCTGATCAGTTACTCGTTCGTCGTGCTCCACGAAAACGAGAAGAAACCGGCGCGCGAGATCGACATCGGCGTGACCGGCCAGCAGTTCGCCTGGAGCTACCAGTACCCGCCGTCGGTGACCGGCGGCAAGCCGCTCGAAAGCACGAAGCTCTACGTGCCCAAGGGCGTTTCGGTCGAGTTCAACATCAAAACCAAGGACGTGATCCACGCGTTCTGGATCCCGGCCTTCCGGATCCAGGAGGACGCCGTGCCGGGCATCACGACGCACTGGCGGGCGACGCCCACACGACTCGGCACCTACCCGGTCGTCTGCAACCTGCTGTGCGGGCTCGGCCACTCGCTGATGCGCTCGAAGATCCACGTCGTCCCCGAAGCGAGCTTCAAGTCGTGGCTGGCGTCGCAACTCAGCAGCGCGAGCACCGGCGCCGCGGCCTCGACGACCACCGCCGGGGCTACGGGATAATGTCCGCGACCGCGATGAGCACCACCACGGCCCCGACCCCGACTCCCACTCCGGTGCGCAAAGGGGTCCTTGCCAGGATCAAAGCGCCCGGGTTCATCCGCGGCGGGATCTTCTTCCTCGGCGGGATCGCATTCGCGACGTTCCTGACGTGGATCGTGAGGGCCTCGACGGGGCACTCGACCTACCACAACTTCCTCTCCTGGGAAGCGATCCTCACGGTCTCGCTGCTCGCCGCGCCGCTGTTCTTCCTCGTCGGCTTCGGCGGCTTCGACTACTGGTTCTACTGGGCGGCCGGCCGCAGGACGCGACCGGAGGACCACTCCGGCCACGGCGCCTACACGTGGAAGGACTACTTCCGGATCAACACCGACCACAAGGTGATCGGGATCCAGTACACGGTCAACTCGTTCATCTTCCTGCTGATCGGCGGGCTGATCGCGATGCTGATGCGCGCCCAGCTCGCCCAGCCCGGGTCGCACTTCGTCGACGCGAACACCTACAACGGGCTGTTCTCGGTCCACGCCTCGCTGCTGATCTTCCTGTTCATCATCCCCGTGTTCGCGGGGCTCGGGAACTTCGTGATCCCGCTGATGATCGGCGCGCCCGACATGGCCTTCCCCCGCCTGAACGCGCTGTCGTTCTGGCTGCTCCCGATCGCCGGGGTGATGATGCTCGCCAGCTTCCTGGTGCCCGGCGGCGCCTTCGCGGATGGGTGGACCGCCTACGCGCCGCTGTCCACCGACGCGCCGATCGGCCAGACGTTCTTCTCGATCGCCGTGCAGTTCGCGGGCGCCTCCTCGATCATGACCGCGCTCAACTTCCTGGTCACGATCATCACGATGCGCGCGCCCGGCATGAGCTTCTTCCGCATGCCGCTGCTCGTGTGGGCGAACTTCGCGACCTCGCTGCTGGTCGTGATCGCGACCCCCTTCATCGCCGCCTCGCAGTTCTTCATCCTGCTCGACCGCGCGCTCGGCTTCAACTTCTTCAACGCCGCCAAGGGCGGTGACGTGCTGATGTACCAGCACGTCTTCTGGTTCTACTCGCACCCGGCGGTCTACATCATGATCTTGCCCGGGTTCGGGATCATCAGCGAAGTGATCGCCGTGAAGGCGCGCAAGCCGATCTTCGGCTACCGCATGATGGCCTTCTCGCTGCTGGCGATCGTCGGGCTCGGCTTCACCGTCTGGGCGCACCACATGTTCACCTCGGGGATGGCCAACTGGATCCGGATCCCGATGGCGATCACGACCGCGATCATCGCCGTGCCGACCGGCATCAAGGTGTTCTCATGGCTCGCGACGCTCTACCGCGGCGTGCTCCATCTCGATACGCCGATGCTGTTCGCGCTCGGCTTCATCACGACGTTCACGCTTGGCGGGATCAGCGGGATCATGCTCGCGATGATCCCGTTCGACATCCACGTCAGCGCGAGTTACTTCATCGTGGCGCACATCCACTACGTGCTGTTCGGCGGCTCGCTGATGACGATCTATGCGGGCGTCTACTACTGGTTCCCGAAGATGACGGGGCGAATGTTCGACGAGCGCCTCGGCAAATGGCACTTCTGGACGACGTTCGTGTTCTTCAACCTGACGTTCGCGCCGATGCACATCCTCGGCCTCGAGGGCATGCCGCGGCGCGTATCGACGTACGCCTCCGAATTCGCCGGCATGAACCTGTTCATCTCGATCGCGAGCTTCGCGCTCGGGTTCAGCACGCTGATCTTCCTCTACAACATCGTCACGAGCTGGCGCGGCGGCCCGGTCGCCGAGGCCAACCCGTGGCGCGGACTGACGCTCGAGTGGCAGGTCTCCTCGCCGCCGCCCGTGTTCAACTTCGACCGCGTGCCGACGGTGGTGGGCGGTCCCTACGAGTACGGGGTCCCCGGTGCCGTCCACGGCATCTTCGCCCCGACCCCGGCCGCTGCCCCTGCCGGCGGCGGCGTGCTGAGAGAGCCGAGCCGATGAGGAGGGCGCAGTGAGAGAGGTGCTGGTGGTTGCAAGCCGGACGCTCGGCGGGGGGAAGCTGCTCGAAGCCGTGCGCGCGCGGGCGGCCGATGGGCCCGTCCGCTTTCGCCTGGTCGTTCCCGCGACCAAGCCGGCCGCGGGCCTCGTCATCTATGACGAGGCGGTGCGCGAATCCGCGCAGGTGCGCGTCGACCTGGCGCTCTCGGCCCTCGCGGAGGAGGGACTCGAGGCGACCGGCGAAGTCGGCGACCCGGATCCGTTCTCGGCGACGATGGACGCCGTCAGCGAGCGCCGGCCGGACGAGATCATCGTCTCGACGCACCCGGCCGCGAGCTCGGGCTGGCTGCGACGCGATCTGGTCGACCGCATCCGCAACGCGACGGGCCTGCCCGTCGAGCACGTCGTCGTCGACATCGAGGGCGAAGGGCTGCCGTTCAAGGCCACGCTCGTGATCGCCAACAAGACCTCGAGCGGCGAGGAACTGATCGCGCGCCTGAAGGAAATGGCCGCCGACGGCGAGCAGCACCTGTTCATCGCCGTCGTCCCGCAGGCCGACGGCAGCGGCGCGGCGCCGCGCGAGGCGCGCGCACGGCTCGCGAGCATGCTCGACAAGCTCCGCGAGGCGGGCCTGCTGAGCTCGGGCATGATCGGCGACCCCGACCCCTACAACGCGGCGATCAACGCCATGGAGCTGTTCAGGGTCGACAACATCGTGATCTCGACGCTGCCCGACCAGCGCTCCGGCTGGATGCGCTCGAACCTGATCGGGCGCGTGCAGGCCGCGAGCCCCGTGCCGGTCGAGCACGTGGTCGTCGACACCAACGCCCCCGCACCGACCGGCGCATCGATCTCGTGAGGCCGGAGGCCGAACACCGGCTCAGGGCGCGGGGCCGGATGCCCCGCGGAGGTACCCGATAGATGGAGGCAGCCAGCATCGCCCACGCCGGCGGGCACGCTCACGACGAGCACCACGGCCCCCCGCCCGCGAACCGCAGCTCCCGCGTCGAGCCCCAGCTGCTCGGGATGCTGCTTTTCATCATCTCCGAGGTGATGGTCTTCGGCGCTTTCTTCACGGCCTACTTCTTCATCCGCATCGCCCAGGGCGACCCGTGGCCCGCGATCGGCACCCACCTTCCCGTCGAGGTGGCAGGCGTCAACACCGCGATCCTCGTGTCCTCGTCGTTCACGATCCACTGGGCCGAGTCCTGCATCAAGAAGGGCAACCACCGCGGCCTGAAGGCGGGGATGCTGCTCACCTTCCTGCTCGGCTGCACGTTCCTGTTCGTGCAGATCAACGAGTACGCCAACATCGGCTTCGCCCCGCAGGACGGCGCGCAGCAGACGATCTTCTTCTCGCTGACGGGGCTCCACGGCGCACACGTCTTCATCGGGCTGTGCCTGCTGCTGTTCGTCACGATCCGCTCGTTCCGCGGCCACTACAGCCCGGAGCAGCACCGCGGCGTCGACGTGCCGGGCATCTACTGGCACTTCGTGGACATCATGTGGCTGGTCGTCTACACGACCGTCTACATCCTCTAGCTGCGAGCCGGTTCAGGGGCTCGCAGACCAAGCGGAGCAAGGACGCAGTGAGCCAAGTGTGCTCTGCACACGAGCGAGCGAGGACGCCGCTCCGCGCGGCGTCTGCGAGCCGGTTCAGGGGCTCGCAGACCAAGCGGAGCAAGGACGCAGTGAGCGAAGTGTGCTCTGCACACGAGCGAGCGAGGACGCCGCTCCGCGCAGCGTCTGCGAGCCGGTTCAGGGGCTCGCAGACCAAGCGGAGCAAGGACGCAGTGAGCGAAGTGTGCTCTGCACACGAGCGAGCGAGGACGCCGCTCCGCGCAGCGTCTGCGAGCCCCTGATGCTCAATCCGCTGCGCTCGGAGGGAGAGGCCTTCCGGCTGCTGCTCTACGTGCTGGTCGTGGCGGTGGCCGTGATCGTGCTGGTGCTCGTGGCGCGCGCCATCTTCTGAGCGCACGACGCGCCGGAAAATCCGCGGCACGTCCCTAGCCCCTCCCCCAAGAGGCGAGCGGCCTCCGTCCTCAGTCGCTCAGCCCGACACGCCGGATTGTGCGACGCACGACGGACCGGGTCGTGCCGCGATCTCTTCTTACCCCGGATGGGGCGCCGGCGAATCAGGCGCCCGCGCGGATCAGGCCCCGGCGGGCCGGAACCCCGAGCAGACGAGGCGCATCCACTCGATGCGCCCGTCCTCACCTGCGGTCAGATAGCCCTGCTGCTCGACCACGAAGCTGCCTTCGGGGTTCGCGACCGAGAGCCGGTAACGAAGCTGCTCGCGGTCGGCGACGGCGCCCACCTCGACGGTCTCGAGCGCGCGGACCTCGTCGGACTCCTCGAACCAGTTGCCGAGGACGATCTCGAGAACTGCCTCCGGGTCATCCGCCTCCCAGGCGCGGCGCGGCGTGAGCGCGCGAAACTCGATCGCCGGGTGCAGCATCGCCCGCAGCGCGTCGGCGTCCTTCGCCGCCAGCGCGCTCGCGAACCTCGATCCGGCGGTCGCGGCGCTCGCCATCGCGCTATTTGACGGTGAGGTGGCCGAACATCCCCGCGGCGCGGTGCCCGGGGACCTCGCAGAAGAACGTGTAGGTGCCCGGTTTGAGCGTCACGGTGACGCTGGCGGTGCCCTTGGTGATGATCGCGGTGTGGCCGACCACAGGACCGGGGCCGCTCGATTCGTGCGAACCAGCTTCGAGGGCGAGGTTGTGCGTGACGCCCGACATGTTCGGCATTTCGATCGTCACGCTGCCGGGCGTCGCCGTCGCCTTGTTGGTCGCGTACGCGAGCTGGCCGGTCGGGTTCGCCGGGATCGTGAGCTTGCCGTTCTTCTCTTCGGCGGGCTTGCCCGAGCCTGGAGGCGCGACCGCCGTCGCGAGCAGCCCCGAGTCCTTGCCGGGCGCCGCCGCGACTTTTTCCACGTATGCCGCGATGTCTTTGGCCGTCGCCCCTTTCACGAGGTTCTTCGGCATCGCGCCTTCGGGGTTCGGGATCTTGATCTGCTCTTCCACCACGCCGCGGATCGTGCTGCGCTGGAGCCCTTCTTCGATGCTCGCCCTGAACGCTTCGTCGAGGTTCGGCCCGACCACCCCTTTGGTTTCGGCGTGGGCGAGCGTGTGGCAGGAGCCGCACTTGGCGACGAACGCCTTCTTGCCGGCGATCAGGTTGGCGTTGTCGGCACCCTTGACTTCTCCGCAGCCTGCCGCGACGAGCGCGCCCAGCGCCAGCAGCAGTGCGCCGCCCGCCCCGAGGCGGGGGGCGCAGACGGCACGGGCCAGCCGGCGCCGCGGTCCCTGCAGGGCGTCTTCGGTGCTCATCAGCGGCCGGAACACTATCCGAAGCGGCGGCTGCCCGGCCCCGCAGCGGGACACCGCGAGGCGCGGTCCGCGGCCGGACCGGCCGCGCCCGCCGGGAGCCCGCTGCGCCGCGTCTCAGGGCCGCGCGAGCTCGTCCAGACGCCCCTGCGCAGCGGCGATCACGCCCTCGGCCACGCGCTCCCAGGACCATCGCTCCCGGACGCCGGCGACGAGCCCCTCACGCGTGGCCGCGAGCAGCGCGGCGGGCGCCTCGAGGGTCGCTGTGACGCGCTCGGCGATCGCCTCGACGGCGTCGTCGTCGACGGGGAAGCTGAGCCAGCCGCGGGCCTGGGGCGGCACCTCGGAGGCGAGCGCCTCGGCCACCTCCGCGAGCCCCGAGTGACGGGCGACGATCGGCACGGCGGCGCAAGCCGCCGCCTCGGCGGCGACCATCCCGAACGCCTCGGGGAACGTGCTCGGCGCGACGAGCGCGCGGCAGGCCGGCAGCAGCTCGGCGAGCTCCTCGTGCTCCAGACGGCCGGTGAACACGACTCGCTCTCCCAGCGCCGCCGCGGCCGCGAGGTAGCGCTCGCGCCGCTCGCCGTCGAGCTGCTCGAGGAACGCGAGCAGCTGCCGCAACGGCTCGGCCGGCGCGCCCTGGCCCTCCAATGCCCTGCCCTGCAGGGCGATCGTGCGAGCCCGCTCGAGCTCGCCGGCGGCCAGTGCCGCGAGCAGCTGTTCGAGTCCTTCCCGATAAGCGCCGAAGCCGACGACGACCAGGCGCGCGGCGCTCGCCCGTTCGAGCACGAGCGGCCAAGCGGCGAGCAGCAGCTCGACGCCCTTGCTGACGATCAGCTTGCCGACGTAGGCCACGAGCGGCTCGCCCTCGGGCGCGAGCCGCTCGAGCGCCAGCGCGCCTTCGGCGGGGTCGCGGTCGAACGCGCTCGCCTCCCTGCCGCGCACCGGGCGCGCAGGCTCGTCCGCCAGCCGCGCAGCCAGCGCTCGCACGCCCGCTGCGGCCGCCGCGGGATCGCGCGGGGCAAAGCGCGCGACGTCGACGCCCGGCGGGCCGAGCCGGGTGCGCTCAGGCAGCGAGGGGTCCGCGATCGTCGCCCACAGGCTCGCCGCCGTGTGGTGCGAGCCGACGAGGACGCCCTGCGCGAAGGCGATGCCCTCGCGGGCGGGCTCGAGAAACCGCCCGGGGTTCGGCTTGACGGTGTACTCCAGGGCGCTGCCGTGGACCTTCACCGCGTAGGGCACCTCGCGGTCGAGGCCGCGAGCGAGGATCAGCGGGCCCATCACGAGGTGGTTGGCGAGCGCCAGCTCGGGGCGCGCGAGCGCGGCCACCTCGGCGACCGCGGCGACGTTCGCGCCCACGTAGGCATCCACCTGCTCGGGCGTGCACTCGGCGAAGGGAACGGCGCGGACGCCCTCGTAGCGGTCGGCGACGTACACCGGCAGCAGCCCGCCGATGTTCGGCCGGTACATCGTCGCCTGCCCCGGCCCGGCGCCGGCGTGTCCGGCCAGCGGGCGCAGACGCAGCTCGCCCTCGTCCCAGTCCACGGCGGTCGACAGGAATGCATGCTCCTCGGGGTGGCGCTCCTGACAGAGCAGGTGAACGTCGTGGCCGAGCCGCACGAAGGCCTCGGCGAGCCTTGCGTTGTAGACGTTCGACCCGGTGCCGCCGAGCAGGTAGCCGTGGAAGACCAGGATGCGCACGGAGGAGCAGCCTACTGCCGCCCTCCGGCCCCTCCGCTAGAGTGCCCGGCGATGAGCGTCAGACAGCGCTACCGCCTGCGAAACCCCTCGACCGGCCGCGAGATCCTGTTCGAGGCGGAGCCCGGCGAGGTGTATCTCGACCGCGACAGCGGCGAGACGCTCGAAGTCGTCGGCGCCGTCCTGCCGCTCCCGCCCTCGGAATCGCAGCTGCCGTGGGCGGTGGAGAACCTGCGGTTCTGCCCGTGGTGCCACGAGATGGCGCAGCGCGACCTCAACGACTGCCCGACCTGCGGCAGGCGCATGGGCCCGCCCGCCGCAGCCGGCTGACGGTCGCGATGACGCGCGTGCGCCTCGTCACGGTCGCCTTCGCCGCGGTGATCTGCGCCCTCGCGCTCGCGGCGTGCGGCGGCAGCAGCGTCTCCGACACGGTGCCGAAGGCCACGCCCGACATCTACCCGCCGAACGACACCAGCGCCGAAAAAGCCGCCGCGTCGACAACTTCGACCTCGGCGACGAAACCGACCAAAACCTCCACGAGCAAAGAATCGTCGGAAGCCGAAACCGGCAGTGAAGGCGAAACGCCTTCAGGCGAAAGCGGCGGCACCGCCAGCGAAGGCACCGCCTCGGGCGGGACCGCGGGCGAAGAAAAAGAAAAAGCGCCCGAAAAAAGCTCGAAACCCGAAGAAGGCGCCTCGAGCCCTACTGGCGGGGCGAGCGCGCCCTAAGGCGCTACCGCTGTACGGCTGACCCAGCCGGATCTCGGCGCCTGGACGAAGCGCTGAGCTGCGCGTAGGCCAAGCAGATCAAGGACTGAGAAGCCCGCCGCCGCGCGAAGCGTGCGGACGCACCGAGCGAGCGAGGACGCTGTCTCGGGATAGGGCCAGCGCTGAGCGGCGCGTAGGCCAAGCAGATCAAGGACGCAGGGAGCGAAGTGTGCGCGAGCACACGAGCGAGCGAGGACGCCGAGCTGCGCCGGCATACGCGCCGCTCAGGGGGTTGAGATCTCTGTGGCGCTGTAAGTCAGGCGCGCCGTCTGGTACAGGCAGAAGTACTGCACCGCCGAGCCGATCTGCGTGTGCGCCGTCTGGCTCGAGGTCGTCGTGCACTGCTTCTTCGGCCGGCTCGCCCGCCAGGAGGTGTCGTTGCCGAAGCCGAGCGCGAGCGCGGGCGCCCAGGTGGGGACGGTCAGCGCGACCTCGTCGTTCTTTTTGACCGGGAGCGTCGTTTCGAGCGCGAACTGCGCGGTTTTGCCGAAGTACTTTTCGAGTTTGATGGTGGGGCTCTGCGCGATCAGCTTCCACGTCAGGTTGGGCTTCTTCTGCGGGCGCAGGATCGCGATGCCGGCTTCCGAGACGCCACCCTCGTTGGAGTTGAAGAACTTGGTCTGCGTCGCGCTCGGCTTACCGAGCGTGACCGTCCAGGCGACGATCGTGCCGTCGCGCGGAACGCCACCGGGGTTGCTCGCGCTGCCGACCTTGACCTGGAAGCCGGTCGTGCGGCTGACGGCGAGGCACGGGCTGCCGGGGCAGCTGGCGACGGTCGGCGGGGTCGTGGTGCCGATCACGCCGACTTCGGTGAGCCGGGCGGGCGCCGCCGCCGGAAGTGCGAGCGCCAGCAGGATGCTCGCCGCTGTGAACGTCTGGATACGTCGTTTCATGCCTGCCCTCTAACACGCACTACAGCCGGATGTAGCGGTTTGACTATTTCTCTATCTCCCGCTCAGTTCCTGCGCGGCCTCGGCGATCTGCTCCCCATCCCCCGGAGAGGGGACCCACGGCAGTCGCAGCGGATCGCCCTCGTAGCGGGGGATCACGTGGATGTGGAAATGGAACACCGTCTGCCATGCGGCCGCGCCGCAGGAGTTCAGCAGGTTCACGCCGTCCGCGCCGAGCCGCTCGTGCGCGCGACCCGCGAGCCGGCGGGCGGCGAGGATCGTGGCCTCCAGATCCTCGTCCTCGATGTCGAGCAGGTCGCGCGAATGCCGCCGCGGCACCACCAGCGCGTGGCCGCGCGTCGCCGGGGCGATGTCCATGAACGCGATCGTGCGCTCGTCTTCGTCGACGATCGTCGCGGGCAGCTCGCCGGCGAGGATCTTGCAGAAGATGCAGTCAGGGTCGGACATCGGCGCTGATCCTAACCAGCCTCCGCCGGGGCGGCTCCGCCGCCGCCCGAGATCCTACGAGCGTACGAGAGCGCCTGCTCGCGGTCGGCGATCTCGCCGGCGAAGCGCGCCTCGGCCAGCTCCTCGAGCAGGCGTCCCAGGGCGGGCCCCGGCGCGAGCCCGAGCTCCGAGCCGAGCTCATCACCCCGCAAGAGCGGCGCCGGAGCCGGCTGCTCGTGCCAGCGCAGGGCGTCGTCCATGACCGCGGCGGCCAGCCGCAGGTGCGCGTCGATCGCCTCGCCGGCGCGGCGCCCGCGCGTCGCCAGCCGGTCGGCGACCGACAGCAGCGTGACGTCGGCCTGCACGGGCGCGCATTCGCGCAGGTAGCGGTACAGCGTGCGGCGGTCCAGCGGCTGGGGCTCGTGGACGAGGAACCCGAGCCGCAGGTGGTGGCGGACAAGGCCCGCGACGTGCGCGCGGAGCCGCTCGCTCGAGCGCAGCCTGCCGAGCACCTCGCGCGCCAGCTCCGCGCCGAGCGCGTCGTGGCCGATGAACGTCACGCGCCCGTCCTGCGGGCGCACCGAACGCGTGAGCGGCTTCGCCGCGTCGTGCAGCAGCGCCCCCCAGCGCAGCGCCTGGCCCCGCGTCATCTCGTCGGCGAGCGGCTCCGCGAGCAGCGCCGCGACGCGCGGGCGCTCGGCGCCGATCGCCGGCGCGGCCTCGCCCTCCGATCCGCCGCCGGCGGTGGCGGTCAGCTCCACCGCGCGGTCGAGCACCTCGAGCGTGTGGCCGTAGACGTCGGCGTGGTGGTAGGCGCTCTGCTCGACGCCACGGAGCGCCTCGATCTCGGGCAGCACCGCGCCCAGCGCGCCGAGTCGCGACATCAGCTCGATGCCCGCGCGCGGCCGCTCGGAGGCGATCACGCGACGCAGCTCGACGAGCACGCGCTCGCCGGAGACCCCGGGCAGGCCCGCGGCGGACGCCTCGGCGAGGCGCACTGTCTCGGCGTCCGCCTCGAGGCCGAGCTCGACCGCGAGGCGCACGAGGCGCAGGACCCGCAACGGGTCGGCCTCGAAGGCGCCCGGGCCGGCGGCGCGCAGGCGCCCGGCGCGCAGGTCCTCGGCCCCGCCGAGTGGGTCGATCCGCGCGCCGCCCGCGATCGGCTCGGCGATCGCGTTGACGGTGAAGTCGCGCAGCGCCAGGTCGCGCTCGATCGTGTCCGCCCGCAGCGGCTCGAGGTCTACCTGCCAGCTGCCGTCCCTCGCGACGATCCGCCACGCCCCGAACTCGCCGGACAGCTCGAAGCACGCCGCCGGCGGGCCGGCGTCGGCGACGGCGCGGGCTGCGCTCGCCACCTCGCCCTCGACGACGATGTCGACGTCCGCCGTCGAGCGCCCGAGCAGCTCGTCGCGGACCGCCCCGCCGACCAGCCAGGCCGGCCGTCCTGCGAGCGCTCGGCGGGCGTCCTTCAGCCCCTCGCTCACGCGCTCGCGCCGCCCTCGCCGGCCCTCGCGGGCTCTGCGCGGCCGGAGGCCGGTGCGCCGTCGACTGCCACTTCGCCCGCCTCGGCACCCGGCGCCTCGGCCGCAGGCGCTGCGATGCCGTCGCGGTGGTAGCGGCGCGTGACGCGCGGCGTCAGCCCACAGGTGATCTCGTAGTTGATCGTCCCGAGCCGCGCCGCGAGCTCCTCGGCGAGGATCCGCTCGCGGCCCTGGCGCCCGATCAGCACGGCTGGCTGCCCGGCCAGCGACTCGTCCAGGCGCTCGCCGAGATCGACCGTGACGCTGTCCATGCTGACGGTGCCGACGAGCCCTCGGCGCTCGCCGCCGATCAGCGCCTCGGCCTCGTTCGACAGGCCGCGCCGCCAGCCGTCCCCGTAGCCGATCGGCAGCAGCCCGAGCGCCGTGTCGCGCGAGGCGACGAAGCGCCTGCCGTAGCCGGCGCTCTCCCCCGCCCGGCAGAGCTTGACCTCGGCGACGTAGGAGTCGAGCTCGAGCGCGGGCTCGAGGCCGTGCGGGGCGGGATCGCTGCCGAACGGGTCCATCCCGTAGACGGCGATGCCGCAGCGGACCATGTCGAAGTGCGACGCGGGCTCGCGCAGCACCGCGGCGCTGTTGGCGGCGTGCACGATCACGCCCGGACGGCTGTCGGCGAGCGGCCGCGCCCAGCGCGAGAACGCGTCGAGCTGCGCGGCGAAGAAGCCGTCGTCCTCGGCTTCGTCGGCGGTCGCGAAGTGTGTCATCAGCCCCGCGAGGCGCACGCCCTCGGTCGCCTCGGCGGCGGCCACGACCGCGCTCGCCTGCTCGGGGTCGCGCGTGCCCAGGCGCCCCATGCCGGAGTCGAGCTTGACGTGTACCGCGCCGCCGCCTGCAGCCGCGACGGCTCCCACCCCGGTCTCGTTCCACACCACGACCTCGCCGCCATCGGCGAGCGCCTGGCCCAGTTCCTCACGAGTCATCGCCCCCATCACCAGCACCGGCACCTCGCGCAGGCCAGCCGCGCGCAGCTCGCGCAGCTCCTGTGAGCTGACGACCGCGAGCCACCCGGCGCCGCCCGCGAGCGCCGCGCGAGCGCTCGCCACGGCGCCGTGGCCGTAGCCGTCGGCCTTCACGACGGCGCATAGCCGCACGCCGGGGGCGACGCTGTCGCGCAGCCGCGCGCTGTTGCGCTCGATCGCGGCGAGGTTGATCCGGGCCCGCGCCCGCTCGGGGCTAGCCACGGCCTGCGCCCTCCCCGCGTGCGGCGCCGAGCGCTTCGATCACGTCACTCGCGATCACGGCCTCGACGGCCCCGGCCGAGCGCGCTGCCAGACGCCCCGCGCGGGAATGGAGCAGCACGCCGGCGGCGGCCGCGGCGAACGGCTCCAGGCGCGCCGAGAGCATCGCCGCGATCACTCCGCTCAGAACGTCGCCGGTGCCTGCCGTGGCGAGCCCCGGGCTGCCGCCGGGGCTGACCGCGACCGTTCCTTCGGCGTCGGCGATCAGCGTGTCGTCGCCCTTCAGGACGACGACCGCGTGCGCGCGGGCAGCGAGGGCGCGCACCCAGCGCAGCCGCTCGCGTTCGATCTCGGCGCTTGCGCGGTCGACGAGGCGCCCGAGCTCGCCCGAGTGCGGCGTGAGCACCGTCGGCGCGACGCGGCTGGCGAGCTCCTCGGGCCGGCGCGCGTGCGCGTTCAGCCCGTCGGCGTCGAGCACGAGCGGGACGCGTGCGGCGCGAGCCAGGCGGCGCGCGAACGCGATCGCGCCCTCGGCCTGACCGAGGCCCGGGCCGAGCGCCAGCGAGCCGCCGCGCACGGTCGCGTTGAGCACCTGCTCGACGCCCGTGTCGTCGAGCGAGCCTGCGGCTTCGGGCAGCGAGCGGAACATCACCTCGGGCACGCCACTGCCCGCGAGGACCGGCTGCACGGCGGCGGGCACGAACGTCGTGACGTAGCCCGCCCCCGCCCGCATCGCGGCGCGCGAGGCCATCGCGGGCGCCCCGGTGAGCCCGACGGAGCCACCGGCGATCAGGACATGGCCGGAGACGAACTTGTTCGAGGCGCCGGTGCGTCGCGGCAGCATCGAGAGCAGCGAGTCGCGTATCAACCCGATGCGCGCGGGTGCCGGCGCCCCGCGCGGGATCCCGATGTCAACGGTCTCCACGCGGCCGGCGTGGTCCTTGCCGGGCCTGATCCACAGCCCGGGCTTGGCGGCGTGGAACGTGACGGTGGCAGTGGCGTGCACTGCCTCGCCCTCGACCACGCCCGTTGAGGCGTCGACCCCGCTCGGCACGTCGACGCTTACGACGGGAGCGCCGCCCGCCCCGCCCGCCTGCTCGATCGCGGCGATCGCCTCGCCCGCGGCCCCGTGGGGCGCGCCGCTGAAGCCCGTGCCGAGCACGGCGTCGACGACGACCGCCGGGCGCTCGAACGGCGCCGGGTCGGCGCGCTTGCCGGCGCCCGTCCACGGGCGTCCGTCGAGCCGCAGCGGCCCGGGCCCGGGCAGGCGCTCGAAGTTCGCCGCCGCGTCCCCGCGCAGCTCATCGGGCGGGTCCGTGCAGACGACCTCGACGTCGCGGTGCGCCTCGCGCAGCAGCCGCGCCACGACGAGCCCGTCGCCGCCGTTGTTGCCCTTGCCGCACACGACGGTCACGGGCCCGTCCGCTGCGAGCCGCTCAACGGTGCGCGCGACGGCGGCGCCGGCGCGCTCCATCAGATCCAGGCTGGGGACGCCCTGCTCGTCGATCGCCCAGCGGTCGGTCGCGCGCTGCGTCTCGGCGTCGGGGAGCGGCGTGAGCCATGCGGGAAGCTCCTGCACGACAGCGATGCTAGATGCTGGAATGGCGAAGAGGCCGCCGGCGGCGCGCCGCCCGCGCGGGCGCTACTCGACGGTGACGGTCTTGGCGAGGTTGCGCGGCTGGTCGACGTTCAACCCGCGCCGGCGAGCGATCCGGTAGGCGAGGAGCTGCAACGGGATCACCGCCAGCAGCGGCTGCAGCATCCAGTCGAGGGCGGGCACAGTGATGAGCGCGTCGGCGTGCTCGGCGATCCGGTCGTTGCCCTCAGTCGCGATCGCGATCACGTGGGCGCCGCGGGCGCGGACCTCCTGCATGTTGGAGGCGACCTTCTCGAGCACGGGCGAGTCGGTCGCCACGCAGACGACCGGCGTGGACTCGTCGAGCAGCGCGATCGGTCCGTGCTTCATCTCGCCGGCGGCGTAGGCGTCCGTGGCGATGTAGGAGATCTCCTTGAGCTTCAGCGCGCCCTCGAGCGCGACCGGGAGACCGATGTGGCGTCCGATGTAGAGGAAGAAGTCGTCGTCCCAGTGCGCGGCGGCGATCGGAGCCACCTGCGCGTCGGCGCTCGTGAGCACCTGGTCGATGCAGTGCGGCAGCCGCTTGAGCTCGCCGACCAGCTCGCTCAACCGCGCGGGGTCGAGCTCGCCGCGCAGCTCCGCCAGGCGCAGGCCGAGCAGGTACATGGCGGCCACCTGGCAGGTGAAGGTCTTTGTCGCGGCGACGCCGATCTCCATGCCGGCGCGCGTGAAGATCACGCCGTCCGCGGCGCGGGTGGCCTCCGAGCCCATCACGTTCGTGACGGCGAGGACCCGGGCTCCGCGCTCGCGCGCGAGGCGCATCGCGGCGAGGGTGTCGGCGGTCTCGCCCGACTGCGTGATCCCGATCACGAGGTCGCGCTCGCCGACGACCGGGTTGCGGTAGCGGTACTCGGAGGCGATGTCCATCTCGACGGGCAGGCGCGCCCACTCCTCGATCGCGTAGCGGCCGAACAGGCCGGCGTGGTAGGAGGTGCCGCACGCGACGATCACGATCCGTCCGACGTCCTCGAGCAGCGACTCGTCGAAGGCGCCCTCCTCCTGGAGGTCGACGCCGTCGCGGCGCGCGGTGCGGTCGGCGATCGCGTCGGCGACCGCGTCGGCCTGTTCGTGGATCTCCTTGAGCATGAAGGTCTCGAAGCCTGCCTTCTCGGCCGTCGCCTCGTCCCAGTCGACCGTCTCCTCGGGCCTCTGCACGGGCGTGCCGGCAGCGTCCATGATCGAGACGCCGTCGCGGCGGAGCACGGCGATCTCGCCGTTTTCGAGGTACTGCACGCGGCGGGTCTCGGCGAGGAAGCCGGGGACCGCGGAGGCGACGAACTGCTCGCCGTCGCCGCGCCCGACGATCAGCGGGCACTCCTTGCGCGCGCCGACGAGCACGTCGGGCTCCTCGAGGCTCATCGCGACGAACGCGTAGTGGCCCTCGAGTTCGGAGTAGGCGGCGCGCACGGCCTCGCCGAGGTCGCCGTCGTAGAGGTCGGCGATGAGGTGCGCGATCACCTCGGCATCGGTCTCGGAGCTGAACTCGCTGCCGCCGCCCTGCAGGCGCTCCTTGAGCAGGACGTAGTTCTCGACGATGCCGTTGACGACGACGTGCACGCGGTCGGCGCTGTCGGAGTGCGGGTGGGCGTTCTGCTCGCTGACCCGCCCGTGCGTGGCCCAGCGGGTGTGGCCGATCCCGGTGGTGGCCGGCCGCTCGGCGACGGCGACGGCTGGGCGGGGTGAGCGGGCATCCTCTTCGTCCGCGAGCTTCTCGCGCAACGCGTCGAGGTTGCCGACGGCACGCACCGCCTCGATCCGCTCGTCGGCGATCAGCGAGATGCCGGCGGAGTCATAGCCGCGATATTCGAGCCGGGTGAGCCCGGCCAGCAGAAGATCGCGGGCCGGGCGCCCGCCGACGTAGCCGACGATGCCGCACACCGGAAGGAGGATATCGGGGGGCGCGACCCCGCCAGAGACGTCAGCTTCCGGCGCGGGCTCGGTAGGCGCGCACCTTTTCCCGGTTGCCGCACACGGCCATGTCGCACCACGTTCCCGAGCGGTTGCGCGAGAAGTCGTAGAACGCCCAGTGGCAGTCGTCGGCCCGGCAGGCCTTGACCCGCCGCCAGGTGCCGTCCGACATCGCCTCGGCCACAGGCACCAGCAGCGCGGCGAGCGCACCGTAGGGACCGCCGACGCACGGTTCTAGCAGCGAGCTCCCGTCGCGGAAGTGGACGCTGAGCTCCCCGCGCCGAGCGGCCGCCTCCAGCTGGGCGTTCGCCGGCTCGTCCTCGGGGCCGCCGTTGTTGGCGAGCATCGCGGCGCGCAGCGCCTCGCGCAGCGCGAGCGCACGCTCGTAGTCCTCGGGGCCGGCTTGCTCTCCGCTGCCCATCAGCTCGCGGCCGGTGAGCCAGCGCGTCAGGTCCGCCGGGCCCTCGACGAGCTCGCCGCTGTCGGCGTCGGCGGTGTTGACGAAATCGATCACGAGATCGAGCCGGTGCGGTGCGCTGCGTTTGTCTGACATCTTCCCTGAAACCTTCGTACAATTATGGTAGGTTACGAGCTACAACACCACCTATTTCCAATCGGAGGTGTCATGACCATGCTACAGCACGAAGGATCGTTCCCCGCCCAGGCGCGCCCGCTGCCCGCGGCGCCCGCTGTGCCCGAGCCCGGCGTGGCGCTGCGCGCGCTGGCGCGGCTGCGCTGGTTCTCGCTCGACGTCCGGCTCGCCGCCGGCGAGGACCCGTCGCGCTCGCGGCTGCTCGCCGCGCAGGCGGCGCGGCTGACCGACCCGCGCCGGCGCGAGCTGCTCGCGGCCGCGATCGGCGGCCTGCTGCTCGCCGCCGAGCGGGGCCCGCGGGCCGGCCGCGTCACGCCCAGCCGCAGCGCGCTGCTTCGCAACGAGGCCTCCGCGCGCGAGCTCGCCCGCCGCGTGGACTCGACCGCGACGCTCTACGCGCGCGGCCTTGCCCGCCTTGAGCTGCTGATCACGGATTCCACGGGACCGGCGTGGGACGGCGGTCCCGGCGAGTTGGCGGCCGAGCTCGAGCGCATCGAAACGGAGCTCAGCGGCGGCGCGGCGGTGCAGGACTCGCCGCGTCGCACCGCCGCTGCGCGGGCGCGCTCAGCGCGCCGGCTGGCGCGGATGCGCGCTGGGAGGGGCCGCGGCTCGGCGCCCGGCGCGCCGGGGTTCGCCGGCGACTCGTTCGTGCTGCCCGACGGCTCGTGGTTCCACGGCCGTCGCGACTCGGCCTAGCGCGCGCCGAGCTCGTTCTCGACGAGCGCGACCAAGCGCGAGCAGACGCTCTCCGCCTCCTGCTCGGTCGGGGCCTCGACCATCACACGCACGAGCGGCTCGGTGCCGCTGGGTCGGATCAGCACCCGCCCGCGCCCGTCGAGCTCGCGCTCGGCGTCGCGGACGGCCTCGTGCACGCGCTCGGCGCCGTCGATCGAGCTGCGGTCGCGGACGCTGACGTTGACGAGGCGCTGCGGGAGCTTCTCCATCGCGCCGCGCTCGGAGAGGTCGCCGCCGGCGAGCGCCTCGAGCGTCAGCAGCGCGCCCGCGATCCCGTCGCCGGTGCGGTTGAAGCCCAGGTCGATCAGGTGCCCCGACTGCTCGCCCCCGAGCGCCCAGCCGCGCGCCCGCAGCTCCTCGAGCACGTAGCGGTCGCCGACGGAGGTCACGACCACCTCGATGCCCTCGTCCTGCATCGCGGTATGGAACCCGTAGTTGGTCATCACGGTCACGGCGACGCCGTCGCCCGGCAGGCGTCCCTGGCGGCGCAGGTGGACGGCCGCGAGCGCGAGCAGCTCGTCGCCGTCCACAACCGCTCCGCGCGAGTCCACGGCCAGCACGCGGTCGCCGTCCCCGTCGAACGCGAAGCCGATCGAGTGGCCGCCGTCCGGCACCATCCGCGCGAGCTCCTCGATGTGCGTCGAGCCGCAGCCGTCGTTGATGTTGCGCCCGTCGGGACTCGCGGCGCGAACGGTGACGTCGGCGCCGAGCCGCCTGAAGATCTCGGGCGCGAGCATGTAGGTGGCGCCGTTCGCGCAGTCGAGCAGCACGTCGAGCCCGTCCAGGTCGAGATCACCGAAGCGCGTGCTCAGCTCCCGCAGGTAGTCCTCGCCGGCGCCGTGCAGCTCGCGGACGCGCCCCATCGCGGGCGGGGGCCCGGGCTCGCGGCCGGCCTCGAGCGCGACCTCGATCGCCATCTCGGCCTCGTCGGAGAGCTTGTAGCCGTCGCCGCCGAAGAACTTGATGCCATTGTCCTGGAAGGGGTTGTGCGAGGCCGACAGCACGACGCCGAGATCGAAGCCGTAGCGCCCGAGCAGCAGCGGTGCCGCGGGTGTCGGCAGCACGCCGCCGAGCAGCGCGTCGCCTCCGGCGGCGGCCACGCCCGCGGCGACGGCCGCCTGCAGCATCTCGCCCGACTCGCGCGTATCGCGCACGATCAGCACGCGCGGGCGCTCGACAGGCAGGTTCGCGGTCGCGACGTGGGTGAGGGCAAGCGCCAGCTCGGCGGTCACAAGCTCGCCCGCGACGCCGCGAACGCCGTCCGTCCCGAACAACTTGCGGGTCATAGGCGCTTTTAGCGCTTGGAGAACTGCGGGCGCTTACGCGCCTTCTTCAGGCCGGCCTTCTTGCGCTCCTTGGCGCGCGAGTCGCGCGTCAGGAAGCCGCGGCGCTTGAGCTCGCCGCGCAGGTTGGGGTCGGCCTCGAGCAGGGCGCGCGAAACGCCGTGGCGTAGCGCCCCGGCCTGCGCCGAGATGCCGCCGCCGTGCAGGCGGGCGACGACGTCCATGCGGTCCTGGTAGCCGACCGTCTCGAGCGGCTGGCGGATGTTGCGCTGCAGGGTCGTGCGCGGGAAGTGCACCTCCAGCGCGCGCCCGTTGACGAGGTAGGTGCCCGTCCCGGGCCGCAGCGTGACACGTGCGATCGCCGTCTTGCGCTTGCCGGTCGCCCGGTAGCGGGCGCCCGAGGCGAGGTCGATCGCGGCAGTCGAGATCGGCTCGGCGAGCACCTCCTCGTCCTCGCCCTCGCCCTCGGCCTCGGCCACGGGGTCCGTCGCGTCCTGAACGACCTCCTCGACGGCGTACGGGTCCTCGTACTGCTCGGTGCGCCCCAGCGGGTCGGCGCCCTCGGGGACGATGTCGACCTCGAGGTGCGCGCCGGGGACGGCGGGTTTCGCGGTGGCGCTTTCAGCGGCCTGCTCGTCGGCGTCTTCGGAGCCCTCGTCCTCGGCGGCATCCTGCGCGGCGACGTCTTCGGCCTCCTGGGCGGCCTCGAGGGGCGCGTCCTCGGCCGAGCCCGCGATCTCCTGTGCGTCGGCGGTCGGGACGGCGTGTCCCTCTCCGCCCGGCTCCGCGGCGACGGGCTCGGGCGGCTGCTCCCCCCCGGCCTCCTGGGCCTCCTGGGCGGCCTCGAGCGCAGCGTCCTCGGTCGAGCCTGCGATCTCCTGAGCCTCCTCGCCGGGAACGGCGTGCTGCGGCTCGTCGGGGGTCTCGGGTGCGTCGTCGTCTGCCATCAGACCTCGATCTCGAAGGGTTTGGGCTGCTGGGCCGTGTGCGGGTGCTCCGGCCCGGCGTAGATCTTCAGCTTCGTCAGCTGCTTTCGGGCGAGCCGGTTGCGGGGCATCATGCCTTTGACGGCCAGCCTGATGATCTCCTCGGGGCGGCGGGCCTGCATCTCCTCGAAGGTCCGCGAGCGCAGGCCGCCGGGGTAGCCGGAGTGCCGGTAGTAGCGCTTGTCCTGGCGCTTGTTGCCGGTGACGTGGATCTTCTCGGCGTTGACGACCACGACGAAGTCGCCCGTGTCCACGTGCGGCGTGTACTCGGGCTTGCGCTTGCCGCGCAGCAGGTCGGCGAGCTGCGTCGCGAGCCGGCCGAGCGTCTTGCCGTTCGCGTCCACGATCAGCCAGTTGCGCTCGCGGTCGGAGGCCTTCGCGGTGTATGTCCTCGTCGAGGGTGCCATGGGCGTCAAAAAGCCACGCGGTCCCGCGCGGCGAGCGGCCCATGATAACGAGTGCGGGCCCTCATCAGGTGCGTGCCCGGAGGATCGCCCGGGCGCCGTGAGCGGGGATCATCGTGACGTTGCGGTGACGCGGCCTTTCAGGCGCCGGATCGGCCGCCTCGAGGTCGGTCCGCCGCGCGACCGCGCGCAGCACCACGCGCTGCTCGGCCATCGCGAGCGTCGCCCCCAGGCAGCGGCGGATGCCGCCCCCGAACGGGATCCAGGTGTATGTGCCGGGCTTCACGTCCAGGAACCGCTCCGGGCGGAACTCCCCCGGCCGCGGGTAGAGGTCTGCGCGATGGTGCAGCAGCAGCACGCTGACCAGCACGGGCGCCCCCGCAGGCAGCCGCCAGGGCCCGAGCCGCCAGGGCACGCGCACGCGGCGGCCGACGATCGGGATCACCGGCCGGGAGCGCATCGCCTCGTGGATCGTCGCCTCGACGTAGTCCTCGCCGCCACCCGAACGCACCTCCTCGCGCAAGCGCGCGTAGGCGTGCGGGGTGCGCAGCAGCCGCTCGAACGCCCACGCGAGCGAGTGCGCGGTCGTCTCGTGGCCCGCCAGCACGAGCGTGATCAGCTCGTCGCGCAGCTCCTGGTCGGACATCGGCTCGCCGTCCTCGTATCGAGCGGAGAGCAGGAGCGAGAACACGTCCTCGCCGCTGCGTCCTTCCTCGCCCGCGGCGCGCCGCGCCGCGATCGCTGCGTAGATCGGGCGGTCGAGGCTCTCGACGAACCGCATCGTCACGCGCGGAGGCTCGGTGCGGCCGACGTTGAGCAGTTCCAGCGCCTGCCCGAGCGGGCTCCCCGCGAGGCGCACCGCGGCGCGGATCGCGTCGCGCAGCTCGCGCTCGGGCGTGCCCGGCGCCGGCACCCCCTGCACCCCGAAGATCCCTGACAGGATCACCTCCAGCGTGACCGCCTGCATCGCGGGCGCGAGCGCGAACGGCTCCCCCACCGGCCAGGAGTCGATCTCGCGCTCGGCCACCTCGGCGATCATCGCCGTGTAGCGCTCGACGGCGGCGCCGTGGAAGCTCGGCAGCAGCAGCTTGCGCTGGCGCAGGTGCGCCGGCCCGAGCAGCGTCAGCACCGAGTTCTCCCCGACGATCGGCCGCAGCGGTGATTCGGCCGTCATCGACGGCGCGAGCTCCGGGTCGGCGGTGAACAGCGAGCGCGCGTGGTCGGGGTGACTCGTCATCACGAGGTTCTCCCCCGTGGCGACGCGCATCACGAAGGTCTCGCCGAGCTCGCGCGCCGCGCGGAACACGAAGTCCGACTGGCGCATGATCAGCCGCAGCGACTGCACGACCCGCGGCAGCCGCACGGCCGGCGGCATCGGCGGCTGGAAACCGTCTCCCTGCGAGGGCCCTGCCTGCGAAGGCGGCGCCTCGCCGACCACCGGCTCCTCGGGGACGGACGACGGCGCGGTGGCGACGGGGGCGCTCAAGGCCTCACGAGGCTACTCCGACTCAGCCGGAAGGATCGTCGTCGCTCGCAAGGACGCAGTGAGCGAAGTGTGCTTCGCACATACCCCTACGGGGCACAGGCGAGCGAGCGAGGACGCCGCAAGCGGCGGCGAGACGAGGGCTGAGCCGGAAGGATCGTCGTCGCTCGCAAGGACACAGTGAGCGAAGTGTGCTTCGCACATACCCCTACGGGGCACAGGCGAGCGAGCGAGGACGCCGCGAGCGGCGGCGAGACGACGGCTGAGCTACTCCCACTCGATGGTGCCCGGCGGCTTGCTGGTGATGTCCAGCACCACGCGGTTGACCTCGCGCAGCTCGTTGATCATGCGCGAGGCGATCGTCTCCAGCAGGTCGTAGGGCAGCCGCGCCCAGTCGGCGGTCATCGCGTCGTCGCTCGTGACCGCGCGCACGACCACCACGTAGCCGTAGGTCCGCTCGTCCCCCTGCACGCCGACGGTGCGCACGTCGGGCAGCACGCAGAACGACTGCCAGAGCTCGCGGTAGAGACCCGCCTTGCGGATCTCGTCCTGGAGGATGTAGTCGGCCTCCCGGAGCACATCCAGGCGCTCGCGGGTCGCTTCGCCGCCCACGACCCGGATCGCGAGGCCGGGGCCGGGGAACGGCTGGCGCCAGACCAAGCGCTCGGGCAGGCCCAGCTCCGCGCCGACGGCCCGGACCTCGTCCTTGAACAGCGCCCTGAGCGGCTCGACGAGGTCGAACCGCAGATCCTCGGGAAGCCCGCCAACGTTGTGGTGGGACTTGATCGTCGCCGCGCCGGTGCCGCCGCCGGACTCGATCACGTCGGAGTAGAGCGTCCCCTGAACGAGAAATCGAGCCTCCCCCTCCCCGTCTTCGCCGGCGAGCTTGGATGCCTCCTCCTCGAAGACGCGGATGAACTCGGCACCGATCGCCTTGCGCTTGGCCTCCGGCTCGGTCACACCGCGAAGCTTCTCCAGGAACCGCGTCTCGGCGTCGACGGCCACGAGCGGGACCTTGAAGGTGTCACGGAAGGTGCTGATCACCTGCTCGCCCTCGTCCTTTCGCATCAGGCCGTGGTCGACGAACACGCAGGTGAGCTGGTCCCCGACCGCGCGGTGGACGAGCAACGCGGCGACCGAGGAGTCGACGCCGCCGGAGAGCCCGCAGATCACCTTGCCGGCACCCACCTGCTCGCGGATCCGCCGCACCTGCTCTTCGACGATCGAGGCGGCGGACCAGTTGCGCTCGCAGCCGCAGACGTCGGTCAGGAAGCGAGTCAGGATCTCCTGGCCGTAGGGGGTGTGGACCACCTCGGGGTGAAACTGGATTCCGTAGATCGCGCGCGCGCTGTCCTGCACGGCCGCCACGGGCGAGGCGGTCGACGATGCCAGCGCGGTGAAGCCCGGCGGCGCCGCGTACACGGTGTCGCGGTGCGACATCCAGCAGGTCTGCTCGCTGGGCAGACCCTCGAGCAGTACCCCGGGCTCGAGCACGTGCAGCTCGGAGCGGCCGAACTCGCCGACGTCCGCCTGCTCCACCCGCCCGCCGAGCGTGTGGACGAGCAGCTGCATGCCGTAGCAGATGCCCATCACCGGCACGCCGAGCTCCAGCAGCCGCTCGTCCAGCGCCGGCGCGCCGTCGGCGTAAACCGAGGCGGGACCGCCCGAGAGCACGATCCCCCGCGGTTTACGCGCGGCGATCTCCTCGATCGGTACGTGATGCGGGAGCAGCTCGCTGAACACGCCGCAGTCGCGGATGCGGCGGGCGATCAGCTGCGAGTACTGACCCCCGTAGTCGAGGACGACGATCTCTTGCTCCGCGGTGGGAGCAGGCACGGTCGGCTTGCGCTGCCCAACCTCCGGCTCGGGGGCCGTGGCGGCGGGGCTAGTCATTTACTAGCGCTGCGACCTTCCCGTTCGTGGCGCCCATGCCCACTTCCTGGTCGCGCTGCAGCGCCTTGCCCTCGGTCTGCAGGGAGGGCGCGATGACCACCTCGGCGCGGTTGAACTCCGCGAGGTCCTTGTGGCCGCAGGTCGCCATCGAGGTCCGCAGGCCGCCGAACAGGTTGAACGTGCCGTCGTTCTCGCGCGCGGGCCCGATCAGGATCTCCTCGAGCGTGCCGTTCTGCGCCGTTGCGACGCGCGCGCCGCGCGGGAGGTCCGGATGGAACGTGGCCATGCCCCAGTGGAAGCCGCGGCCCGGCGCCTCGAAGGCGCGGGCGAGCGGCGAGCCGATCATCACGGCGTCGGCGCCCAGCGCGATCGCCTTCGAGACATCGCCGCCGTTGCGCATCCCGCCGTCGGCGATCACCTGGCAGTACTCGCCGGTCTCGAGCATGTGCGTCGAGCGGGCGTGGGCGACGTCGGCGATCGCCGTCGCCTGCGGGACGCCGATGCCGAGCACGCCGCGCGTGGTGCACGCCGCGCCGGGGCCGACGCCGACGAGCACGCCGGCCGCGCCGGTGCGCATCAGGTGAAGCCCCGTCGGGTAGGAGGCGCAGCCGCCGACCACGACCGGGACGTCGAGGCTCGGGATGAACTCCTTGAGGTTGAGCGGCTCGGAGACGGTGGAGACGTGTTCGCCGGAGACGACCGTGCCCTGGATCACGAGCACGTCGAGCCCGGCCTCGAGCGCGATCTCGTGCCACTGCAGCACGCGCTGGGGGGTCAGCGAGGCGGCGACGACGACTTTCTGCTCCTTGATCTCCTGGATCCGCTGCGCGATCAGCTCGGGCTTGACCGGCTCGCGGTACATGTCCTGCATCTCGCGCGTGGCCGTCTCCTTCGGGAGCAGCGCGATCCGTTCGAGCTGCTCCTCGGCGTCCTCGTACCGAGTGAAGATCCCCTCGAGGTTGAGGACCGCGAGGCCGCCGAGGCGGCCGATGACGCCGGCGGTCTCGGGCGAGACGACGCCGTCCATCGCCGAGGCCATCATCGGCAGCTCGAACTGGTAGGGCCCGAGCTTCCAGGAGATGTCGATGTCGTCGGGGTCGCGGGTTCGCCGTGAAGGAACGATCGCGATGTCGTCGAAGCCGTAAGCCCGACGACCCTTCTTTCCACGTCCGATCTCTATCTCCATCGTCGAATCCTCGCAGTCGGCACGGACGAAAAGACCCCGCTCTTGGCGGGGCCTGACGGGTTGCGGCGGAGCGCCCTGATCGCCTGTGAAAAGGCGGCAGCCAAGTCCCTTCGCAGAATAGCAACGGACCTGTCCCGGCCCCCCGGCCCGCCGGCGCGCCTGAGGCCCTTGGATATCCTCGACCGGACCGTGAGCGAGGGGACCGACAGGCGCTACGACCCGCACGCCGTGGAGGCCCGTAGACAGGCCTTCTGGGCGCAGCGCGACGCGTTCCGAACGCCGCCGCCGGCTGAGGATCAGCCGCATCTGTACATAAAGCCCTCGGCGCCGTTCACTTCCGGCAACATCCACATCGGCCACGTCCGCTCCTACTCGATCGGCGATGCCTACGCGCGCTACCGCCGCGCCCGCGGTGACGACGTCCTGTTCGCGTTCGGCTTCGACGCGTTCGGGCTGCCGGCCGAGCTCGGCGCGATCGCCGGCGGCGAGTCGCCCCACGACTGGGTCACTCGCTGCGCGGCCCACATGTCCCAGCAACTGCTGCGCCTCGGCTTCTCGCTGGACTGGGAGCGCACGTTCCTGAGCTCCGACGCGATCATGTACCGCTGGTCGCAGTGGCTGTTCCTCGTCCTGCTCGAGCGCGGCCTGGTCTATCGCGGCACGGGCACCGTCGACTGGTGTGACACCTGCCAGACGACGCTCGCCTCGATCCAAGTCGAGCCCGGGGGCACCTGCTGGCGCTGCCACAACCCGGTGCGCCTGATCGAGCTCCCGCAGTGGCACTTCAAGGTCAGCGCCTACGTCGAGGAGAACGACGGCCGGCTGTCCGAGCGTCGGTCGAGCGGCAAATGGGACAAGCTCGCGATCGACTCCCAGCTCGACGTGCTGGGGCGTGTCGACGGAGTCGAGGTCGACCTGACGGCCGACGACGGCACGGTGCTCGCCGCCTTCACGCCCCACGCCGACTCGGCCGGAAACGCCGCCTTCGCGATGGTCTCCCCGCGCCACCCGCAGGCCGAGGCGTGGGCCACCGATCCAGAGGTGGCGAGCCAGCTGGAGCAGATGCGCTCGGGCGGCTGGGAGCGCAGCGCCCGCGACGCCGAGACGGTGCCGGTGATCGACACCGGCATCGGGCTGGCCGGCCCCGGCGGCGCGCGACTGCCGGTCGTGATCTCGCCGGTCGTCGACGCCCGCTTCGGGACCACGATCGCCCTCGGCGTTCCCCTGTCGGACCGTACCGACGAGGTGATCGCCCGCAGGCTTGGCATCGACCCGGAGGACGGCGCCGAGCCCGCCGCCGTCCAGGGCGCCCGTCCGGCCGTTCGCTACAAGGCCTCGGACTGGGTGATCTCCCGGCAGCGCTCATGGGGTTCGCCGATCCCGATCGTCTACTGCGAGGGCTGCGGGACGGTGCCGGTGGCGCTCGATGAGCTGCCGGTCGTGCTGCCACTCGACATCCGGCCAACCGGGACCGGCAACCCGCTGGCCGAGGACGAGGATTTCGTGAACACGACGTGCCCCTCCTGCGGCGGGCCGGGCCGGCGCGAGACCGACACGCTCGACTGCCACTTCGACGCGCTGTGGCTGTGGGTTCCGGCCTGCGTCCCGCCCGAGGAGCGCGGCCAGACACTGGAGGAGATCTTCGCGCTCGGCGACCTGCGTTACTGGCTGCCCTCCGAGCGACTCGTGGCGGGGTCGGACAGCGGCAACTTCGTCTTCGACCAGCGCACAGTCACGAAGGCGCTGCGCGACATCGGCCCGCTCGCGTTCCTCGCCGACGGCGAGCCGTTCGCCGGCTGCCTGTTCCACGAGATGGTGATTCGGGACGGGCGCAAGATGAGCAAGCACCTCGGCAACGTCGTCGACCCCGACGAGCTGATCGCGCGCTACGGCGCCGACACGGTCCGGCTCGCCGTGCTGTACGCCGCGCGCGCCCAGAAGCCGTTGAACTGGAGCGACTCCGCGGTGCTGCGCTGCCACCGCTTCCTCGGCCAGGTGTGGGAGTACACGGTTGCGAAGCTGGCCCAGGCGCCCGAGGCGGTCGAGAAGGACACGAGCGAGCACCTGCGCGTGAAACTCGGGCAGTGGTGCCAGGCGGCGGTCGAGCGCACGACCGCGGAGATGGACGAGCTCGAGATGCACAGCGCGGTGCGCAACCTGATGCGGCTGTTCGACCGGATCAAGGACTTCGAGAAACGCGTGCTCGCGCGCGAGCCGGCGCTGAGCGCGGCCAACCTCGAGGCGCTGACCGCGGCGCTTGCGGTGCTCGTGCAGATGCTCGGGCCGTTCACGCCGCATCTCGCCGAGGAGCTGTGGCTCGCGCTCGGCGGCGAGGAGGGCATAACACAAACACCTTGGCCCGGCGTATCGTTCAAGGTGCCCGCATGAGCACCCAGACCGCACAGGCCCCACAGGGCTCCCGGCAGCGGACGCGCTCGTGCGCGACCGAGCTGGTCTGCCACCGCTGTGAGAAGCAGTGGCCGCTCGACACGGCCGTGTTCGCCTGCCCGGACTGCGGCAAGGGCCTCGACATCGTCTACGACTACGAGCTGGCGGCGAAGCATTTCCGCGAGGTGCCCGCCGAGGAGCGCCCGCGCAACATCTGGCACTTCGAGGAGCTGCTGCCGATCGTGGACGCGCGGGCACAGGCGCGCGTCGGCCAGTTCTCCGGCTACACGCCGCTGATCCGCGCCGAGCGCCTCGGCGCCGAGCTGGGGATCTCCAACCTGTACATCAAGGACGACTCCTCGCAGCGTCCGAGCTTCTCCTATAAGGACCGCGTCGTGTCGATGTCGATCGCCCGCCTGCTGGAGAAGGGCAAGACCGAGATCGGCTGCGTCTCCACCGGCAACGTCGGCACGGCGACCGCCTCGTTCGCCGCCAAGGCCGGTGTCGACGCCTACGTCGTCTACCCCAACCGGCTCGAGGCGACGAAGGCGGCCGGCTGCATGGCCCTGGGCGCGAAGGTGTGTCAGGTCGAGGGCAACTACGACGAAGCCAACCGCCGCTGCCGTGAAGTCGCCGAAGCCAGCGGGATGGAGTTCACGAACATCACGCTGCGGCCGTTCTACGCCGAGGGCGCCAAGACCGCGGCGTTCGAGATCGTCGAGCAGCTCGACTGGCACGCCCCCGAGCACATCCTGAGCCCGGCCGCCGGCGGCACGCTCTCCTCGCGCATGCACAAGGGGCTGATCGAGCTGCAGCGCCTGGGCCTGGCCGAGACCGACCGCACGGCGATCCACATCGCCCAGCCGAGCGGATGCAACCCGATCGCGAGCGCGATCCTCTCCGAGGAGGCCGAGGTCGTGCCGGTGATGCCGGAGACAGCCGCGCACTCGCTGGCGATCGGGGCGCCCGGCGACGGCTACCTCGTGATCGACGCGGTCCACAAACGAGGCGGCACGGCGGCATTCGCATCCGATCCCGAGATCTTCGCCGGCATCGACCTGCTCGCCGCGACGGAGGGCCTGCTGACCGAGCCGGCCGGCGGCACCACGATCGCCGTGCTCGAGAAGCTCGCCGCGGCGGGACGCTTCGGCCCCGACGAGACCGTCGTCGTGATGATCACCGGCAACGGCATGAAGACGCTCGACGAGCACCCGCCGAAGCCATGGCCGGCGAAGGTCGAGTGCGAACGCGACGCGATGATGACGGCGCTCGACGAGCTCAAGGGCTCGGAGAAGCTGATGGACGCCGCCCGACGCCAGCTCCAGCCCTGAGGAAGAATGGCCGGCATGGACGACTTCGACCTCGAACGCCGCCGCCGCGAAGAGCGCCGCGCGGTCGACGAGGCGGGGGGCGGCCAGTCCGAGGGCTTCGAGCTCGCCGAGGAGGAACTGATCGAACACTCCTCTCACGGCGACCAGCACTCGGACTTCAAGATCATCGCCGACGGCGCCCAGGAGACTCCCGAGGACCCAGCCGAGGAAACGGTCGAATACGGCGAGCCCGACGAGGAGATCCCGCCGGACCTCTAGTGGCCGCGCGTCCGAGCTGTCAGAGCCCGGACGCCGGCTGGGCTAACATCCTGGGCTCGCGGGCCGGCCGTCGGCGCGCGACCGGAAAGCACGCTGCGCCAGCAGTCCAGGGCCGACCGGCACACGCAAACGAGGGAGCGACCGTGTGTCGAGGAGCGAGGCCCCAACCGATGTGCCGTAGAGAGAGCGCCGAGAACCGTGTGGAGGCCGTGCGATGAGCCCGCCGGACAGGAACACCCTCCAGATCAGGACCGAGAGCGACGGACCGAGCGGCACCGTCTGGCTGGCCGGGGAGCTCGACCTCTCCTGCGCCGGCCAGCTCGATACGGCGATCGCCGAACTCTGCGCCGGCGGCGCGCGGCGCATCGTCCTCGAGCTGGGCGAGCTCGAGTTCATGGACTCGACCGGGCTTCGCTCGGTCCTGGTCAGCGACGAACTGTGCAAGGTCAGCGACTGCGAGCTGCTGATCGGGCGCACGAGCCGCCAGGTCGAGCGGCTGTTCCAGGTCTCGGGCGTTGCGAAGCGCCTGCCCCGCCGCGCCGACACGGACGCCGACGCCGAGCGCGCCTAGCCGGGACCGGCGCCGGCCTCGCCGTCCTGCTTTCGCCATGAGCGGCGGAGCACGAACGCAGTCACCAGCAACGCCGCCGCGTAGAACGCAGCGACGGCGATGCCGACGGGCCCTCCGTCGCTGCGAGCGAGCGCGATCGCGCTGAAGAGCACCCACTGTGCCACGAGCGCCGTGACCAGCCGGCGGCGCGCCCTCCTGACCTGAGCCGGATCGCGGTCGCGCGGCTTGGCCGCGGCGCCGAGGTAGGACGACGCGGCTCCTACCCCGGGAGCGGACGCGCCGATCAGCTCATGGGTGGCAGGAAGCGCGATCACGACCTTCCCGGCCGGGTCGCCTGCGAGCCAGACCGTCTCGCCCGCGTGCCTGGCCATGCCTTCTCTGCGCCAGCGCCACGTGCTTGCCAGGCCCAGCACGGCCGCCGCGCCCGAGGGGGAGCCCTCGGGCGTGACCTCGAGCCCCGGGCTCGCCAGGCGCAGGCGTGCCCGCCTGCCGACCCGGGGAGCGGCGCCCACGCGGTACGGCCGCCACGGCGAGCTCGCGAGTAGCCCTCGCCACCGCCGGGCGCGTACGAGCGTGACCGCTCCGCCGACGAACATGAACAGCCCCGCGAACAGCGCGACCATCAGCGGGACCACCGTCCATGAAGGTTCGTTCTTCTCTTCGGGCGTGCGGATGTCCGACGGGTGCCTCGGGTCGTAGACCACGGTGACGGCGTAGCCGGGCGCGTAGGAGGCGCTCGTTTCGGTGAGCGAGATCGTCCCGTGCCAGAGCCGGCCGCCCACGACGTAATCGACTTTGACCGAGCCGCCGCCGCGGGCGCCGCGGGACACGCTCGTGACCAAGCCCTCGACCCGGCCGCCGTGCTCGAGCAGCCAGCGAGCATGCTGCCCCTGGATGCTCACGACGACGAGGAACGCCACGAGCAGCGCCACGCCGGCGAGCGTGATCCACGCGCCGCGCCGTCGATAGCGGTGCAGAGCCGAACTCGTGGCGGGGTCCCCGAGCGCGGGTCCTGCGGGGACGTCCGCGGGGGTGCTCGGCGATGGGTCCCGGGCGGCGATGCCGGCAGGCGCGGAGACGGGCTGTCCGAACGCGTCCGTCGAGCTCCAGGACATGGGAGCTGATCGGCAGTGCGCTCGCACAGCTGAAGGCCGCCCGGTCCGGTTGCCCGTCCCAGCGAGCGCCGGGCGACACGGCGCGCGTCACGCTGCAAGCAAATAGAAAGGCCCCGCCGGGGCGGGGCCTTTCCTTAGTGGGTCGATAAGCCGGATTCTGTCGTTGGGCAGCCATCCATCTGTGCGGCCTACCTGGACCTCGGCGGGCAGCCTGCAAGCGGTCCTGTTCGGCCTTGCATCGGGTGGGGTTTGCCCAGCCGCCGCGTCACCGCGACGCTGGTGCGCTCTTACCGCACCATTTCACCCTTGCCGGCCCGCCGTTCACGTGGGACGGCGGACGTAGGCGGTTTGTTTCTGTGGCACTTTCCCGCGGGTTTCCCCGGGTCGATCAATCGACCACCTCGCCCTGCGATGTCCGGACTTTCCTCGAAGGCCCGAAGGCCTCCGCGGCTGCCTGACCCACACGCCCACGGTATCGCGGGCGCGCGCGTCTGTCGAGGGGGCTAGACCCGGCGAAGCAGGCCGACGACCTTCCCCAGCACCTTGACCTCCTTGCTGCGGATCGGCTCCATCGTCTCGTTCTCGGGCTGCAGGCGGATGTGGTCGGGTTCGCGGAAGAAGCGCTTGACGGTCGCCTCCTCTCCGAGCAGCGCCACCACGATGTCGCCGTCACGCGCGGTCTCCTGCGAGTGCACGACGACGTGGTCGCCCTCGATGATTCCGGCGTCCTTCATCGATTCGCCCCGGATGCGCAGCAGGTAGTTGCCGTCGCCGCCGCCCGCCATGTCAGGGATCGACACGTAGTCCTCGATGTTCTCCTCGGCGAGCATCGGCTGGCCGGCGGCGACCGAGCCGAGCACCGGCAGGCCGTCCGAGCGCACGATCCCCTTCACGCTCTCGACCGCCGATCCGACCCCGCGCTCGAGCATCTCGATCGCCCGCGGCTTGGAGGGGTCGCGGCGCAGGAGTCCCAGCTTCTCGAGGTTCGCGAGGTGGGCGTGGACCGTCGAGGAGGAGGCCAGGCCGACTGCTTTGCCGATGTCCCGCACCGTCGGCGGATATCCGTACTTCGCGGAGTACCTGCGGATGAAGTCGAAGATCTCCTGCTGGCGCTTGGTCAGGTCCATGGATGGTTGGCTCCCCATTCGATTTCCCGCTAGCGTGCGACGAACATGTGTTCGCACTGTAGCGCTGCCTCTGGACGGATGCAAGACACGACAACGGGCTCGCGTCCGGCGCGTCATCGGGCGGCGCGAGGAGGGCTCGGACGCCCGCCCCGCGGGGCTATACTCGCGCCCTCTGCGCTCGTGGCGGAATTGGTAGACGCGCAAGGTTGAGGGCCTTGTGGGCTTCACGGCCCGTGGTGGTTCGAGTCCACTCGAGCGCATGAGGAGCCCCGCTCAGCGGGGCTTTTCTGTCGCCGCAAGCGTTTCGTCTGCGGCCTCGGCCCAGTGTTCCAATTTGTGGCGTCGGGCAAGTCCGCACATTCTTCCGGGAGAGTCTTACCGAGCGCCGAGCGCCGAGCGCGCACCGGGAGCCGAAGAACCAACCGAGCGCAATACTGGCGCGATGGCCTTCGCTCCCCCCGCCCGGCACCTGTTGCGCGCAAGGGACCTCGCGGACGCTCGCTACGCCGAGCCGTTGGGGGTCCACGAGATGGCAGCCGCGGCGGGGCTCTCAAAGGCTCATTTCAGCCGCGAGTTCCGGCGGGCGTTCGGGGAATCGCCGTACGCCTACCTGCTCACACGGCGCCTGGAGCGAGCCGCGGCGCTGCTGCGAAGCACGGACCGCTCGATCTCCGATATCTGTCTGTCCGTCGGGCTGACGAGTCTCGGCTCCTTCACCACCAGCTTCACGCGCACGTTTGGGCTGTCTCCCGCGGCCTACCGCCAGCGCTTCCCGGCGGCCGCCGATATGGCGCTGGTTCCCGGCTGCGTTGTGCGGTCCCATGGTCGCCCGCAGAAGCGCACTTTTCGAGAAGACAGGGGCGAGCAACCCCTCTAGCTTGACTGCATCGTCCCCTGTTGAAAGGAAAGCCCAGTGTTCAAAATCACAAACGCCCAACTGTGGGTCCAGGACCAAGAGGAGGCGTTGGCCTTCTACACGGAGAAGGTCGGCATGGAGATAGCCGCGGACGTCACGCTGCCCGAGCTCGGGGGCTTCCGCTGGCTCACGGTCTCGCCCCCTGGTCAGCCGGAGGTGTCGATCGTGCTGATGGCGATCCCCGGTCCGCCGATTATGGACCAGGAGACCACCGAGCAGGTCGAGAACCTGATGGCCAAGGGCTTCGCGGGAACGGTGTTCCTCACGACCGACGACTGCCAGAAGACCTACGAGGAACTGACTGCCCGCGGCGTCGACTTCCACGAACCTCCAGAAGAGCGTCCGTACGGGATCGACTCGGGCTTCCGCGACCCCTCTGGCAACAGCATCCGGCTCAGCCAGGTCCGCGACCTCGCCGAGCTGGAAGCGATCGCCGCGAGCGATTGAGATGAGGCATCGGTGCTGGTCGGGCGTGTGCGGTCCGCAGGACGGCCTCCACGCCTGACTCCAGCCAGGGCGGGGTGCGGGGGCGGAGCAACGCGAGTCTGGCCATATACGTGCTCACACTCCGCGCCGGCGAGGTCGTGCAATGGCGCGGCTGCCTCAACCCCGTCGCCGTCTTCGACGCACTCACGGGGCGGCACGCTCACGCCGACGCCCTGGCCGTGCCGCCCCGTGCGAGCTGGCGAGCGTGAGGGAGGTGTCGGAAGCGATCAGAGGGAACGACCGCACCCCGCTCGTCACAGCCCGGTCCGAACGGTGATCCGGCCGGCGTCGGCGGCATGCATGAGAGCCTCATAATCGCGTTCGTTCTGATCGGCATATGCGTCGGCAAAGACGCAAATCGCCCGGTCGAACGTGTTCCCGGCTCCGAGATAGCTGCCGATCGCGACCGCGTCGCCTGAACGTGCGTGAGCGCGCGCGAGGGCCCAGCCGCACAACTCGGCGTAGCGGGCGAGGACGTCCGCGTCGAGCACGTCGACGGGAGCGGAACCCTTGCCGTCCCACAGCTGGCGAACGTAGAAGTCGCGGTTGATGCCGTCGATCCACTCGGTTGTCCGGATCCACCCCAGCATGACGTCGCTCGCCGCCTGCATCAGCCGCTGGCCCTCCACCACGCGCCGTCCGTGGTTCTGGTACTCGCTGCGGCCGAGATACGGCTCCAGCACCGATGGCTCGGCCTCCTTCATCTGCAGGAACAGCGGGTCGCGGTCATCGCGGCCGAGCATCAGCACGATCCAGGCCCGCGTGCCCACGCTGCCCACCCCCACGACCTTGCGCGCGGCGTGGATGTACCGGTATCGCTCAAGGAGCCCCCGCCGGTCCCGTGACAGCGTGCGGCGGTAGTAGTGGACGACGGCGTCGACCGCCGCGGCGAGCGTCTCCGGGTCATCGGCGCGGGCGAGCTCCTCGATGGGGACGATCAGCGGCGGGTCGTGGACGATCCGCGGATGCCCGTCCACTATCCGTGTCAGCTTGGCGAACGCACGCAGTGAGTCCTTCGCCCTCGCCTTGGCGATATTGCGTTCAAAATACCTGAGCTGCTTCCGGTTGACCCGCGTTGCCCACTCGCGGACGATCTCCTCGATGTCGCGATCGAGGTGCACATACCATAGTTCCAGTGTCCGCAGCCGAGCGAAGCTGCGAATGGCCTCCCGGTAGGAGCGTGCGACGGCGAGATCGATGGACCGCCGCGCAGCTCGATCGAAACCGCGATCGCGTCCGGCGACCTCGAAGCTCGCAACCAGGCGCTTGACGTCCCACTCGAACGGGCCGGGGAGCGTCTCGTCGAAGTCGTTGATCCCGAACACGAGCCGGCGGTCCGGACCGGCAAATGTGCCGAAGTTGGAGAGGTGGGCATCACCGCACAGCTGGGCCTTCAGGGCCGTACGGGGCTCCTGCGCGAGGTCCCAGGCCATCACGCACGCGGCCCCCCGGAAGAACGTGAACGGCGAGACGAGCATGCGGCCGTACCGGATGGGGATCAGCTCCGGCAGACGGGTGCTCGCCTGCTCCTGGAGCAGCTCAATCGGATCCGGCCGGGAGGGGCGCGGTTGCCAACCGCCGTGTGTCGAGCGCGGAACCGTCGCCCGGGCTGCCTTGCCGAGCTCCCGCCGGTCGGTCGTACTGGGGTGGCGGAGCCGGGCCCGGGCGGGCTCTGGCCGCCATCGCGCCACCGAAGTCAACAGGCGCGCCTGTCAGCGGCCGCCCGCCGCGGTATGCGGGCTGCCATCCGGCCGGACGGTGGCGATGACCGACGGGTTGGGCTCAGCGAGAAAGGCGACCAGCTCCGGCGGAGGGGTCGCTTGGGCATGGCCGTCCGACGATCGCCGCTGAACGTCGGCCTGAGGCACGGGTGAGGCGCCCTTCGCTTCCTCGTAGGTCACGACGTATTCGCTCACCGTAGATGCTCCGAACCGGTCGCTCTGCGAATGCTACCTAGCGTGCCTGGCGGGACCGTATCGGACTCCTTGCCGGCGCTCGCCGCGGTGCTCGGGATGCATCCAGATCTCGTGCGCCACGCTGACGCGTGACGCGCCACCCGTTGTCGTTGTTACAACGATCCTTGTGCACAAGCGCCGGTTCTGACGTCCATCGCTCGCGTTCGGTGCGGGCCGTCAGTTCGAGCGCCGAGGGTCGGACTGCGCGGCTTCGGCCCGTACGACAGCGAGCCGCAATGGCTCAGTACCAATGAGTGCCTGGAAACGCGAGATGAATGGCGAGAGAGCTGTCAGGGCGAGACCGGCGCGTCGATCGACCGGGCCTACGCGGACCTCGCTGATGAGCACCGCACCGCCCCGATGGCGCTCGGTCCACTGCGCGAACAGGACGCGCACGGTGCCGGGCACAGTCCAGCGCCGGAACGCTTCTGGTCCGTCGAGCGGTGCGAGGCGGGGCTTGGCCGACCAGATCCGTCCGCACGCGCCGACGAGCAGGCGGCGCTGACCGCTCTCCAGGATGACGAACGGCGGGCTCGTGAACATCTGCTCGTAGGTCTGTTGGCTGGCGGCCTGCGGTATTCGCCAGCAGATCAGCCGGCCCAACAGGCCGGACTCGCCGATCCGCACCTTGCGGGCCGCCTCCCAGAGCGTGTCGACGTCGCTGCGAGCAACCTGTTGATTGCGGGTGCGGATCCGCGGGTCCGCGAGCCAGACGTCGAGGTCGGGCTGGCTCAGCGCCACACACCCCACATCACCACGCCGCCTCCGAGGCTCACCGGGCGCGCATGGACCTGCTCGATTCCCGCGTCCTGCCACATCGCGATCACGTCCTGCAACTGCCGACGATAGAACTGCTCGATGTTCGGTCTCTGCAAGCTTCCGGCCGCATGCCAGTCGCGGGAGACCACGCGACCCAGCAGCCGCAGACCCAGCCTGCAATGGAGGCGCCAGGCGAGTCGGACGGGCAATCGAGGAGGCACGTGGAACTCGAGCGATGCCACGGCGCCTCCGCCCTTGACGACTCGCGCCAGCTCGCGCGCGAGCTCTCGGACCATGCTCCGACGCCAGTACGGGTCTTGGCCGAAGCTGAAGAGTGCGGCGATCAGATCGTCGTGGCTAGGCAGCCCCGCGAACAGAGCGAGGGCCTCTCGTTTTCGAGGCGAGACCTCGGGGCACTCTGCCGCCTGCGGTGGCTTTTCATCCATCGACTTCCCTCCGTTCTTCGCCCCGACGTCTGTTGCCCACGCTAGACGGTGAGGAGAGGAGACCGGTACTGTCTGCGCCGCTTTAGCCAGCCCGCTGCCTGCACGTCAGAGCCCGGACCAGCTTGGCTTCGCTCCGGTCCTCGGCGTCTGTTATCCGCCTCGCCCGTGCTCCCCCGGCGTGGCAACATCGTGGCAACGCTCGCTTGTCCATATGCGTCCGATGCGTTCGCGAAAGCGCGCTGTTTGGACGATTAGGGCGCTCCTGTAAGCACGTTGCGGGGCTGTACGAGTTGAGGGCCTTGTGGGCTTCACGCCCCGTGGTGGTTCGAGTCCACTCGAGCGCATGGGGGAGTGCCCGGAAATCGGTGAATCCGCGTTTCGCGCGCGGGAGCGCGGTTTCCGATGGCGGACCGTGGTGTACGACTTCCTCGGGCGGGCCCGCCAGGCCCATGGTTCGGTGCGCCCATCGACCAGGCTGGGGCGGGAGCGCCCCGGGTACTGCCGGGCTTGTGGGTTAGCCTGCCCCGGTAGAGACTCCCCGGCACAGACGCCACGATCGGAAAGACGCTGATCGACCGCCCCCCGACGGCTCGCGAGAACCCGACGATCAGGCTCGGCCTGATGACTGCCGCGGGGATCGCCGAGGAACTCGGCAGGGAACTCGCCCAGGAACTCCCGGCCGAGCTCGCAGCCCGGGTCTCCTCCGAGGTGCGGTGGGAGATCCCGGTCGTGACCGACGAGTCGGCTGCCCGCGGTGGTGCCGGCACCGAGGTCATCGATATCGCGCACGAGCGAGTGCTGCGCGAGGACTGGCGACTGGGGATCGTGTTGACAGACCTGCCCCTGCGCATCGGGCGCCGGCCGGTCGTGGCCGACGCCAGCGCCACCCACGGAGTGGCCGTCGTCTCGCTCCCGGCGCTCGGAGCCGTGCAGATGCGAAGGCGCGCACGCGATGCCGTGGTGCGGCTCGTCGACGGGCTCGTCGGGGAGAGCCTCGAGCTCGGGGGACGCGAAGGCGGGGGTCGGCGACAGCGCGTCCGTCGACGCCTACGCGAGATCGCACGAGCGGAGCGGACCCTTCACCCCGATGACGACAACGTCGACGTACGGCTCGTTGCCGCCGTCGTGCGCGGCAACGCCCGGCTGCTGGCCGGGATGCTCCGCGCCAACCGGCCATGGCGGCTGACCGCAAGACTCTCCCGCGCGCTTGCCGCAGCCGGAGCCACGGTCGTCTTCGCGCTCGTGACGGCCGAAGTGTGGAACCTGGCCGCCGCGCTCAGCCCGTGGAGACTGGGCGCGCTCAGCGTCATCTCGACGGCGGCCGTCGTCGTCTTCTTGATCCTCGTCCACGGCCTGTGGAGGCGCCGGCCGGCGGGCGCGGGTCGCGAGCAGGCGATCCTCTTCAACGTCGCCACCACCCTGACTCTGGTCATCGGTGTCGCGTCGCTGTACTGCGCGCTGTTCGTGATCGCCCTGGGGGCTGGAGGGCTGATGCTCGACGATCGCGTCGTGTCACAGTCGATCGGCGAGCATGCGAGCTTCGCCACCTACCTGAAGATCGCCTGGATGACCACCTCACTCGCCACCGCCGCAGGAGCCCTCGGCGCCGGCCTCGAGAGCGACGCCGCCGTGCGCGAAGCCGCCTATGGATACCGCCCGGAGCGCGAGACCGAGCGGGAACGCAAGCCAGCCGCAGCGCAGCGGGCACGACCGGGCTGACCGCCGGAGGACCCGCTCCGAGCGATCCCGGCTTTCCGCCCGGACTCCGCGGGAGCGTGCTGGCGGAGCGTTCGCGGGTGGTGCGATGGGTTGAGGTCGTCGCTTGGGTTCGTGGCCTTGGTACGCGCCATATCGGCAGTGATGGACCACATAAGTCGCGGGGAGCTCCGCGATCGCAAGGTCGACCGCGCACCTCTGCGTGCCTCCGCGCCCCGCGGTGGCCGTGGGAAATCGCCGGTTTTCGGGCCCTCGTCCCTCCCTCGTCACGGGTTTTCTGCTTACGACGTCGCTGGCTCCCGCGCGGCAGATGTCGCCGCGGTCACCGCCTGGGCGCGGTCGAATCGGTGGACGAGCACCGGACAGTGGGCGTGCGTGGCGCAGTGCACGCCGACAGAACCGAGCAGGATGTCTGCGAACTCGCCGTGGCCGCGGCTGCCGACGACGAGCAGGTCGGCGTCACGGGAGGCGTCGACCAGGACGGGCCCGGGGTGACCCTCGATCACCTGGCCTGTGAGCTCGAGCGTGGGGTGAGATCGGTGGATCGCGGGCAGTGAGTTGTCGAGCACGCGTTGCATCTCCGCCGCGGGGTCGTAGTCGTCGAAGGTTCCGGTTTCTGGATAGGTGCTCGGCAGCCGCCAGGCCGCGACGACGACGAGAGCGGACCCGGTCAGATCAGCCTGCCGTGCCGCCCACTCCAGCGCGGCGAGCGAGGACGGCGAGCCGTCAATGCCGGCGACGATTCCCGGCCGAGGCGGCTCGGTTGCGCCCATCAGCGGGCCTCTGCTTTGTGAGAGGGGGTGGTTCGAAGGATGCGGTGCATGGCTTTCTCCTCGGGGTGAATGGTGGACCGAAGATTCGCCGGCGCCTCAGAGCAGGCCCGCTTGCGGAGACCGTGGTCGGCCAGCGTGAAGAGCAGCACGATGATGCTGGCGCCGATCATGATCACGGCGATCTGGTGCAGACCGTGGTCGGAGACGTGATTGTGGAACACGACGCTCAGGATCGCGGCGGAGCCGATTGAACCGATGTAGCCGAAGGTGCGCAACAGCCCCGCGGCCGTGCCGATCTGATGCGCGTCGACCTGGATGTAGAGCGCGGTTTGGTTGGCCGGCGCGTACGTTCCCACCGTGACGCCGAAGATCAGCGTGACCGCGATGATCCCGATCACCGGCGTGCTTGTTCCGAGGAGCAGCACGCCGATCGCTCCGGCGATCGATGTGACGGCGGCCGCGATCAGGGGTCCCCGCACGAGGTTCCGCTGCGAGATCGGTCGTATAAGCACCGCGGACAGGCCGGCCATCGGAAGGATCAGCAGGCCGGCGTCCTGCGCCGAGTAGCCCCGGACCACCTCGAGCCACTGCGAGACGCCGTACAGGACCGTGTAGATGCACAGCGACGTCAGCGCGAAGCGGAGGTAGGTGCGGCTGAGCGCGAGATTGGTGGCGAGAAGGCGCACGTCGAAGAACGCCGGTCTGGCGCGCAGCTCCCACACGACGAGGGCGATCCCGAGAGCGCCGGCAAGGGCAAGCGCGACCCACTGGCGCTGCGGAAGCCCGTCGAGGAACACCAGCAGGGCGGCGATCGCTCCGCCGAAGGCGACGATGCCCACGAGGTCGATTCGCTTAGCGATCCGGCGAGCGCTCCGGGAGCCGACAAGGGCGGGGTCGCGAGGGAGCCAGGCAGCGGCCAGCACGAGCGCTACGACCGTCACCGGCACGTTCGCGAAGAACACCGAGCGCCAGCCGAAGGCGTTGACCAGCACGCCTCCTATCGGCAGCCCGAGGGCCACAGCCGCTGTGCCGGCGATCTGGAGTCCTCCCAATACGCCACCGGGTGGCGCCGCCATCCCGGCGCTCTCGGCGCGCCGCCGGATCATCAGCATCGCCGACGGGTACCCGCCGGAGGTGCCGATGCCGATCAGGACGCGAGCGATCACGAGGATCGTGATGGTGTGGCCGAACCCGCCGATCAGGCCGCCGGCGAGCACCAGCGTGATCCCGAGCAGGAACACCCGCCGGGGACCGAACTCCTCGGCGAGCTTTCCGAACGTGGGCTGAGCGATCGCGCTGGCCAGGTACAACAACGACACCAGCGCCGCGGTACGTCCGACCGACACATGGACCCCGCGCGCGATCGGCACCAGTGCTGTCGCGATCAGCGAGCTGTTGATCGGGTTTAGCGCCGACCCCAGGAACATCGGCGTCGTGAAGCGCCACGAAAACGGCTGACCGCGCTCGTCCGGCCGACCAAGCCCGCGTCGCAGGGTGGCGCCGAGCCGCATCATCTCGGCCGCTCAGGCTGTGCCCGACAGGAGGCTGTCGAGCTGCGCGACGGTGATGACCTCCGCTTGGCGGGGGAAGACGCGTTCCGTCAGGAAGTCGTGCACGAGTGGGTCCGGGTCGGCGCTGGCGTCGGCCAGCACGAATACGCGGTAGTCGCGGTCGGCCGCATCGCGCACCGTCGAAAGCACGACGCCGCTGGTGCTGACTCCGGCCAGGATCAGAGTGTCAATCTCGCGGTCGCGCAGCTGCTCGGCGAGGTCGGTGGTCGAGAACGCGCCGACCCGGGTCTTGCGCACGATCATGTCGCCGGGCTCAGGCGCCACGCGCTCGTGAATCGCGGTCGTCGGGGAGTCGTTGTGCAGCACCTCTCCGGCAGTCGCCAAGGCCGGCGCGAACGCGCTGTGCTCGGGGACGGCGTCGTAGTCGGCGTCGTCGAATGCAACCCGGACGTAGCCCACCTGCCCGCGATGGCGGCGAACGACCGCTATCGCCTCAGCGATCCGTGAGAGCAACGCCTCCGCGTCGCTCAGCGAGCCGAGGACAACGGGCTGGTAGTCCATCACCAGAAGCGCGGCGCGCTCTGGATCGATGCGTGACGGTGATTCGGTCATGGCGTCTCCGATGTGGTCGTTGATCGGTTCCCGGCCTCGGCGAGGGTCCCCGCGCTCGCGTCCCTGACGCTGCTGTGGGGTTCGGTGTCGACCCGCAGATCGACGTCAGCGATGCGCTGCAACAGCTGGATCGCCGTGTCAAGCGCCGGGCGCTCCTCAGGCGTAAGGGCCGCCTCTATCGCCCGACTCAGCCACGCTTCCCGCGACGCCGTGATCCGCTCCACAAGCGCGCGACCCGCTTTGGTCGCACTGACCAGGCTCTTGCGCCCATCACCGGGGTCAGGAGACTTCGTGACGAGGCCACTCTTCTCCAGGGTGGCCAGGCTCTGAGCGATCGACTGCTGGGTGACGTGCTCGGCGGCGGCCAGGGCTGCGGCCGTCGTCGGATCCTCGTCGATGATCCTTGACAGCACAGCCACCTGCGAGATCGGGAGCCCGGTTGAGCGCAGTCCCGACTCGGTCCGGATCCGCGAGCGGAGCCGCGTCACCGCCATCGCCAGCCGTACGGCGTCGCTCGTGGCCTGGCTCTGGGGAGGTATCTCGTTCATTCATGGAACGATAGCAGATCCTAAAGTAACTTGCACAAGTTTCTTTAGTTCGCGTTGGGCCTCCCCTTCCAGGCGGCTCGGCGAAATCGGGCGAAGAGCCGCCGATCCGGGACTAAAGCGCGAGCGCCCCCGCCAGTCGGCGGGGATTGGAGCTCGCGATGTCGACGAGCCGACCCACCACCGCGCCCCCCCGGCGGACGTGCTCGGAAGAGGACGGTTGACGCACGACGGTTGTCATGGTGTTTGGTCTTCTGAGGGCGATTGGGGTTGTGCGACGCTCCGATCTCCTTGGCGGCCCGCGGGGATGACTGTCTCCACCAAGCCGGTGAGGACGTCGTAGACGTGCCCGGAGACGGTGACGCCCGGGGAGATCGCAGGTGCGGAGCGCAGGCGCTCGACGTCGCCGGTGACTGTCGCCGCGGGGTCCAGGACGGCGTGCTCGAGCAGAGTCGACTCCTCGACGCCGATCCGCTCGGCGTAGCGGCGGCGGAACGTGTCGTCGGCCAGCGCGCCGGTTCCGCATTGGTTGTGGTGAATCACGGCTACCTCGAACAGCGGGCCGTCCGGCAGGACGTTCTCAGCGAGCTGGCCGATGAAGGCGACATCGTTGATCACCTCAGGCGTGACGCGCCCGCCCACGTTGCGCAGGACCATCGCGTCGCCGAGCCCAAGGCCGAGGAAGTGCGCGGGGTCGACGCGCGGGTCAAGGCACGTGATCACGAACAGGCGCAGCTTGGGGAACACGACCGCGCCCTGGTGGCCACCGGCGGCCGCGAAGGCGCGGTTGCGCTCGAGCGCCGTATCGATGTTGGCCGCGCCCGGCCGGCCGGGGCCGGCCAGCTGAAACCCGGTCGCCCGGCCGACATCTGAGCCATCGGCGCTCACGCGCGCGATGGGCTGCTGATCGCTCATGGTGTTCGTCTCCTGTCGCTCGGGGGTCAGCTACGGGCCGCGGCCTCGGCGGGCGAGCGGACTGCTCGGACCGCTGGCGCGTCGTCGTCGCTCGTCGTGGGCTGCGCGGGCAGCAGCGTCAGCGCCATCACGGCGCCCGCGGCGGCGACGCCCGCGGCGAGGTAGTTGGCGGTGCTGAAGCCGTGGAAAAAGGCGGAGTTGGCGGCGTTGTGGATGGCCGACGCGAGCAGCGGATGCCCGCCGTGGGTGAGCTTCCCTGCGACTATCAGCGCGGCACCGACTGATGCGTGCGCGGTGCGGGCGATCGTGGCCGGCAATCCGGTGGGGAGTGCGCTCGTGAGCCGACTGGCGTACAGCGAGGCGTAGACGCTGCCGATCACGGCGACCCCGAGCGTCCCGCCGAGCAGCCGCGTGGCGTCGTTGACCGCCGACCCGATGCCCGCCTTCGCCTTCGGCACGACGCCCATGATCGCCTCGGTGGCGGGAGCGCTGGTGAGGCCCATCCCCGTACCGAGAACGACCATCTGGGCGGCGATCGTCCCGTAGCCGGTCGTGGCCGATGAGGTCGAGACCCACAGGTAGAACGCGGCCATCGAGAACAGACCTGAAGCGACGATCAGCTTCGTGCCGAGCCGAACCGCGAGCTTGGCGCCGAGGATCGAGGAGATCGCGACGAATGAAGCGACCGGGAGCAGGCGCACGCCGGTCGACAGCGGGCCGTAGCCCTTTACGAACTGGAAGAGCTGGGTGACGAGGAAGATGAACCCGGACAGCGCGAAGAAGGAGATTGCCACCGAGGCGCTCGCGGCCGTGAAACGTGGATTGCGGAACAAGCTCACGTCGAGCATCGGATGATCCGTGCGCCGCTCCCAGGCCACGAATGCCGCCGCCAGCAGTGCAGTAACCGCGAAGCTGCCGATCGTGCGCGTGCTTCCCCAGCCATGCTTCGGAGCCTCGATGATCGTGTAGACGAGCAGCGCGACCGTCGCGGTCGACAGTGCGAAACCTGCGCGGTCGGTGCGAGGCGCGTGCGGGTCCCGCGAGGCCGGGACGTAGCGCGCGCCCAGACCAGCGGCGAGGGCGGCAATCGGCGCCATCGCGAAGAAGATGCTGCGCCAGTCCGATACCTCGAGCAGCCAGCCGCCGACGATCGGCCCGAGCGCTATCGCCGCGCCGGTGATCGCACCCCACAAGCCGATCGCGCGGGCGCGCTCGCCACGCTCGGTGAACACGTTGGTGAGCAGCGACAGCGTCGAGGGGAACACCATCGCCGCACCCACGCCCATCACCGCACGCGCGGCGATCAGCTCACCGGCGCCGTCCATCAGCCCGCCCGCGAGGCTCGCCACGCCAAATACCGACAGGCCGGCGAGCATCATTCCCTTGCGCCCGAACCGGTCAGAGAGGCTGCCCGCGACCAGCACGGACGCTGCGAACAGCAGGTTGAACGCGTCCACGATCCACTGCAGCTGCGAGTTCGATGCGTGCAGCTCGCGCACCAGCGACGGCAGCGCGACGTTGACGATCGTCGTGTCGAGGTTGATCACAAACGCCGCCAACAGCAGCGAGATCAGGATTACGGCCTTGCGGTCCATGGCTCCTCCTCGAGGGCTAACTGGCATCACGCAAGGCAGGCTAGCGAGGACGCTAGCTTTTGTCAAGCAAGTCGGCTATTCTTTTTGTTGTGCTCCAGCGCGACTATCCGGATCAGGTCTGCTCGATCGCCCGCACGCTCGAGATTGTCGGCGAGCGCTGGACCCTGCTGATCCTGCGCGACGCCGTGCTCGGCCTAACCCGCTTCGAGGAGTTCCAGGAGAAGCTCGGGATCGCCTCCAACGTGCTGACCAACCGGCTCAAGCTGCTGTGCGACGAGCAGGTGCTCGAGCGCGTTCCGGACCCTGAACGACCTGGCCGGCCCAAGTACGTTCTGACCGACAAGGGACGCGAGCTCGCTCCCGCCCTGATCGTGCTGATGAAGTGGGGCGACCGCCATTACCCGACACCGAACGGGCCGCCCCGTCTCACGCTCCACGCCGGCTGCGGGGGCAGCATCGGGCGAGATCTCCACTGCGATCGCTGCGGCAAGCAAGCCGGGCCCGGCCAGATCGAACTCCTCCCCGGCCCCGGAGCGCCGCGAGGCGAGTACACAAGAACGTGAGCATTACCGGGGGTTGGCGAACCGTTGCGTAGAACCTCTATGGCGACTGGTTGACTCTTCGCATCGGCCGAGAGGAGCGCGAGCAGCTGCACTAGATGCAGAATGGCTCCGTGCGTGGACATGGGCCGTGCCGATGGATTACGCTCGTGATGTGGACGCCGAGAACGACCCCGATCCGATCCCGGATCTGGCCGACCGCCGCCGGAAAGAGCGTATGCCCGTCGAAGAGGGCGGGGGCGGACAGGCTGAGGGCTTTGAGCTCAGCGAGCAGGAGCTGATCGAACACGCTTCGCACGGCGACCAGCAAAAGCCGTCCCGGATCATCCGCGACGCGGGTCCTGAGGAGGACGAGGAGTCGGACGCCGACTATGGCGAGCCCGACGAAGAGCATTACGAGGAGTGATCGCCGTGCCGCGCTCCCGGCCCGCGAGAGGTACTCGTGTCAGCGTTTGAGGCTTAGCCGACGGTAGAAGCAGCGACAGCAGCTGGCTCGGTGCCCGAGTCGATTCGCGCCGCGGCGAAGGAGCGGCTGGGGTTCGAGCGTCTCAGGCCCGGGCAGTTGCAAGCGATCGCTGCCGCCGTGGACGGAAGCGACGTTCTCGCGGTCTTGCCCACCGGCGCCGGCAAGTCTGCGATTTACGAGCTCGCCGGCCTCTTGCGGACGGGGCCAACGGTGGTGGTCTCGCCGCTGATCGCCTTGGAGGATGACCAGGTTGCACACTTGAGGACAGCCGGCTTGGCCGCGGTCGTACTCAACTCGAAGCAGTCTGCACGCACGCGGGCGGCGGCACTCTCAACCGCCCCCGGCACCGACCAGTTCGTGTTCGTCTCCCCGGAGCAACTGACCAACTCGGAGACACTGGAGTGGCTGCGTCGAGCACGACCAGGCCTGTTCGTCGTCGACGAGGCGCACCTGGTCAGCCAGTGGGGTGAGGACTTCCGTCCTGACTACCTGCTGCTCGCGACCCACGCCGACGCACTCGGGGCGCCGGTGCGTGTGGCGTTGACTGCAACCGCGGCTCCGCCGGTCCGCGCGCAGATCCAACAGCGCCTCGGACTCCGAGACCCCCAGGTCGTGATCGGAGACTTCGACCGGCCGCAGATCGACCTGGCGGTCGATCGAGTGCGCTCGGCCAAGGACAAGCAGCGCCGGATCGAGCAGGCGGCATCTGAGCTCTCGGGCGCTGGGATCGTCTACGCGGCGACCCACGCCGGCGCCCAAGCGGCACGAGACACCCTCGCGGCCGCGGGGCACGCTGTGAGCCTCTACCACGCGGGACTCACAACGGCCGCCAGACGCGAGGCGATGACGGCCTTCCTCGACGGGTCGGCGCGGGTCATCGCGGCGACGGTGGCGTTCGGGATGGGGATCGACAAGCCGGACGTGCGTTGGGTACTGCACGCAGACATCCCCGGCTCGCTGGACGCCTACTACCAAGAGTTCGGCCGAGCGGGACGAGACGGCGAAGCGGCTCATGCCCGGCTGCTGTATCACCCGAGCGATCTCGCTCTCGCGCGCCACCTGGCGGCACGGAGGGTCTCGGGTTCCGTTGTCGCCGGAGTGGCGAATCGACTCGCAAGCTCGCAGCAAGAGGAACGCGTCGGCGTCCTCGCGGATGCACTGGGACTCAGCTCACGCGCGGCCACTTTGGCGCTGGCGCGTCTGGTCGACGTCAATGCGGCCGGCTGGACGACCGACGGAGCCGCTCGTTGGAGCGACGTCCTGTCGCTTCCCGACGCGCTCCACGAGCTGGGAGCCCAGACTGCCCTGGAGAGGGAGGTCGAGGATTCGCGCTTGGAGATGATGCGCCGCTACGCAGAGCACACTGGATGCCGGCGTTCATTCCTGCTGACCTACTTCGGTCAGGAGTATCCCGGTCCCTGCGGCTCCTGCGACAACGACCGCCACCGCCCACCTCCACGACGCGTTGCGGAACCGTTCGCAGTGGGCATACGTGTCCAGAGCGGGCGATGGGGCGAAGGTACGGTTCAGCGTTACGACGGGGAGCACGTGACGGTGCTCTTCGACGACCACGGTTACCGGGAGCTGCTCGTTCCGCTTGTGCTCGAACGAGACCTGCTGCGCCCCGTTTGATCCGACTCCAGCGGCCTCTGGTCGCTCGTCGGGGCGCATCCGAACAACCGCCTTGCCCTTGCGGCGCGGCCGTTACTACGTGACCGGGTCCAGACGACTACGGTCCGTTATGAACCCGCGCCGGCAGGCGTGCGTCGGATGCTCTTGGCGGCATGCCGGCCTCCCTCGCGCTCGGTGTCAAGCCGGCTGAGGATCAACGCGGACAGGACGATCACGGCAATGGTCCCGAGCAAGATCGCAAGCTCCGCTGACCCCACGCCGCCCGCGGCGTGATGGTGCAGTCCGCGAGGCGCAGAGAATCCACCCGCAAAGGCTGCGCCCGGGAGCAGCAGCATGCTCATGACCGCGCTGCCGAGGATAAGCCCCGCCCGGCTTCGGAGGACCTTCGAGAGCCGTCGCATTTCAGTTACCCCCTATCTCCGTGATCAGTCGCCCCAGCATCGCAGTGTGACCCTCGGCCGTATGTGTCATGCGTCACGGGCCGGTTGCGTGGGGAACTCGGAAAGCTGCCATCCGGAGCTCCGAACGCTCTCCGCGCCATCACTCAGCGAGCGGGACAGCGCCGGCAGCGGCGCCGCGGGCTTTTCCTTTTTTGGCGAAGTAGCGTCCGATCGCTATCGATCCGACGATCCCGAGGCCGATCGCGATGAAGGGCAGAACCTGGTCATAGTCGTAGGCGGTCGGGTAGCCGCTCTGGCGGATGATCACCGCGGTTCCGGCGGCCTGCACGAGGAACAACGCCGCCCATAGGCAGCTGATGACGTACATGGCGGTGCGGAAGTCTTGGGAGACGCCCCACATCGCGTCGAAGTTCGCCATCCCCTCATGGGTGCCGTCCGTCCCATAGCGCTGGGCCATGTAGAACGCGAGCGGCTTGCGGGCTAGGACACACGATCCCAAGAAGATCAAACCGATCAGACCAGTAATCGCGCAATCCTTGTACAACAGGGCCTTGGGAGCGGTGCTTCCAATCAGCGCCGTGAGCGCGGAGAGCGCGGTGAACGTGAAGATCGCGGCCGACGCCCCGCTGAACTTGCGGGCTCTGGCCCACACCATGAAGCCGCCGACGACTGGGGCGATGCTGCCAATCAGGTAACTGACCACGTTGCTCGCGCCCATCCGCCGGGCAAGGTGGAACAGAGCGATGCTGCCGCCGATCTCGACCGCGGTGACAAGGATGTTGAACGAGATCCCCTTCCTGGCCGGATGCGCCTTCAGGCCTCGATCGATCTGGTCGCGCACACTCGTCTGCCCGGGGGCCATGTCGACACAGTACCCGTGCCGACCCGCATCTGGACTTGCACGCGCGACCTACCGATTGCCGGCGGCGCGGCCGCGAGCCACTGTCCGCGACACCTCACCAGACGCCCTAATAGCAGTTGCGGAGGCAACATGTCGTGGTGTCGCGGAGGCGGGCGCGCACTCACCCTTCCTTGAGAGGCGCGCCCTCCCCCGCCCCGGCCTGTGGGTCTCTGCGCACGACGACCCACGCGATCGCCCCAGCCGCCGACAGAATCGCAACGGCCAGATACGGGAACACGTTGTAGGGCACCGGTTGGCCGGGTCGAAAGAGCTCGACGAACGGGATCACGAGCACCAAGGCGCCGAGCGCGGGCATCAGCACGTGGCGCGGAACCGAGAACGACGCCCGGTGTCGGCGCCGGATGAAGACTGGGAGCGAGCCCGCCGTGAGCACGTAGACGAAGAGGATCAAGATCGTGCCCATGGTGCCGCTCTCGCCGTAGAGCTTGACGGGGTCGTCTGTGCCACCGACGAGGCCCGTGACATGGCAGAGCCACCAGGTGACCACGATTCCGAGCCCGACCACCGCCATCATCAGGACCGCGTTCACCGGTGTCTTGCCCGGCGGTCGGGACTTGCCCAGCCACCGCGGCAGCAAACGCGACCGGCCCCCGTCGAACAGGACCCTCGCTTGCGAGTTCACGGCGGCGACAAGCGTGGAGAGCACCGAGAGGATCCCGACAAGCCACGCGAGAATCGCCGCGTCGCCGAGGTAGTGGTCGGCCATTTCAAGGAACGGCACCGAAGCACGACCGATCGAAGCGGTCTTATAGTGAAAACCGCTGATCGTGGTGTACGCAAAGAGGACGAAAAGGCCGGTCGCGAAAACGAGCCCGATGTACAACGCTCTGGGGATCGTGCGCCGGGGATCCCGGGTTTCTTCTGCCAGCGCGGGCGCGTTTTCCCAGCCGATGAACATGTAAAGAGCCAGCGGGAAGCCCGCCGAGAGCCCGGTGAGGCCGTCGTGAAGATGTGACCAGGAGAACGGCGTTGCTGACAGATGGTGTCGCTGATCCACCAGCACCACGAGACAGGTCGCGAGCATGACCAGGATCTGAACGACCAGCCCGATCCCGATGGCAGTCGTCGAGAGGCTCGCACCGCGCAGTGTCAAAGCGAGCGCGCCCGCGCTCGTGATGAGGGCCAGCGGCAGCCACGAGGGATGCCACGAGGTGTAGTGATCGAGCGTCAGCGAGATCATTCCGCCGGACATCGCAAATACGCCCACGATCGCCACGGTGAACCCCACGGCCAGCAGCCACGCGACGAGCACGCCGGCCCTGGGCCCGAACGCAGTCTCGACGTAGGTGATGAAGCTTCCCGCCGAGGGCTCCATCCTCGTGAACTCCGCCACGATGAAAGCGAGGAAGAAAGCGGCGATGCCGGAGACGATGATCGTGAGCGGCGCAGCGATGCCGGCGGTCACCGCGATCACACCGAACGCGAAGTAGAAGTCGATCCCGGGACCGATGTTGGCGACCGTGGACGCGGTCACGTCGAGGAGGCCGAGCTTCTGCTCCTCGCCTCTCGCCGGTTCTCGGCGCGCGCTCATGCGACCCGTGCTCCGGATAACGGGGGGCGCAGCCGACCGACTGCCAGAACCGGCCTGGCTACGACCGTTTGGCTTGGCGACGCTGGCGACACGGGGCGAGAGTGTCGTGCCGGCGCCGGACGAAAGCCCAAGTTGCGGCCGGCCGACCAACGCCCACACATGACGATCGCCGCGTAATCGCAATTACGTTGCAGTAGCGGCCCCAGTGCCTCGACGCTAGGTTCGCACGCGCATGCCCACGAAGCTCGCGCTGCCCAGATGGGCCGCCTCGCTCGATGCGGGTCAGCGTCGCACGCTCGCAGCAATGGCCGTGGCCGTGCTCGCCCTGCACGTGCTCGGCTTCTTCCTGCTCCTGGCGCTCGTCGTGCCGCATCACTACCGCCTCGGCGCCACGGGCGCATTTGCGATCGGCACGGGCATCACCGCGTACACGCTCGGTCTGCGGCATGCGTTCGACGCCGATCACATCGCCGCGATCGACAACACGACGCGCAAGCTGATGGCCGAACGCAAGCGGCCGATGAGCGTCGGCTTCTTCTTCTCGCTCGGCCACTCGACCGTGGTCTTCGCGCTCGCGCTGCTGATCGCGTTCGGCGTCCGCTCCCTAAATCGGCCGGTTGCAGACGGGGGCTCCGCCTTGCACAGCGTCACCGGCTGGATCGGAACGACCGTGTCGGGCTCGTTCCTGTATGCGATCGCCGCGCTGAACTTCGTGATCCTGCTCGGGATAGTCGGGGTGCTCCGCCGCATGCGCGACGGCCACTACGACGAAGCGGAGCTCGAGCGCCAGCTCGCACAACGAGGATTGATGAACCGGCTGCTTGGGCGGCTCACGCGGTCGGTCAGCAAGCCCTCGCAGATGTACCCGATCGGGCTGCTCTTCGGCCTGGGCTTCGACACGGCCACCGAGGTCGCGCTGCTCGTCATCGCCGGCAGCGCGGGCGCCGCCGGGCTGCCGTTCTACGCGGTGCTGTGCCTCCCCGTCCTGTTCGCCGCAGGCATGTCGCTGATGGACACGATCGACGGGTCGTTCATGAACTTCGCTTACGGCTGGGCGTTCTCGCAGCCGGTCCGCAAGATCTTCTACAACCTCACCGTGACCGGCCTGTCCGTCGCGGTCGCGCTCGTGATCGGCACGATCGAGCTCGGCGGGCTGCTCGCTGAACACCTGTCGCTGTCCGGCTCGTTCTGGAGCTGGCTGGAGTCGATCGACATCAACATGCTCGGCTTCATCATCGTCGGCTTGTTCGTGATGACCTGGGTCGTTGCGCTCGCCGTATGGCACCTCGCCCACATCGAGGAGCGCTGGAGCGCCCGGCTCGACAGCGAGAGGAGTCACAGCCGATGACGACCTCGCCCGACGTGCCGCTGCAGCAAGCCTCCTCGCTGCGCGACGCGATCGAGGTCCTCCGTGAGCGGGGGCTGCGCGTCTCGAAGCCGCGCCGGCTGCTGCTCGGCGCGCTGTTCGACGCCGACAGGCCGGTGTCCGCCGAGCAGCTCGCGCGCCGCCTCGCGCTCGACGCCGCCAGCGTGCACCGCAACCTGGAGACGCTGGAGCGAAACGGGTTGGTGAGGCACGTGCACCTCGGGCACTCGCCGGGGCTGTACGCGCCGGCGCGCGGCGGCGAGCGCGAGTACATCTGCTGCGAGCGCTGCGGCGCCGCGACGGCGCTGGAGCCGGAGGAGCTCGACCCGGTGCGCAGGCTCATCAAGCAGCGCTACGGCTACGAGCCCCGCTTCAGCCACTTCCCGATCGTCGGCGTGTGTGCCGCCTGCGCCGCGCGCGGCAGCGAGCGTCGCTAGGCGCCCAAGCGCCCCGGCGCTCGCGTCAGCTTGATCCCGGCGCGCCGAACGTGGAGCGCAGCGTTCGCACATAGCGGCGCGCGCGATCGCTGCCACGACGCCCGGCCCACGGGTGCGGCCCGATCGCCCACGGGTGCCAGCCGAGCGTCCCGTAGTGCTCGCGCAGCATCGCCTTCAGCTCGCCGCGGTGCGCACCGCACGCGTAGCGCTGCGGCCCGTACATGCCGCGCCCGTGCCACGTCAGCCATCGCCCCGGCTCGGCGTCGACGTACTCGCCGTGGCGCAGGTCCAGCAGCTGGCGCTCCAGGGCCGCCTGCGTCTCGCGATCGGGGCGGACGCCGCAGATCTCGCATTCGAACACGATCGCCACGGGCACGCTTCACAAGCTAGCGCGCAGCTCTGCGGCGGCTGGCCGGCGGCGTGGCTCACGGTGCAGCGCGCTCAGTTGCGCGGCGAGGCTGCCACGGAGGTGCAGGTCCTCGGCGGCGCCCTCGATCATGCGTGCCCGCGAGAGGCGCGCGAGCGCGTGCGAGATCGACGGCCGCTCGGCCGCGACGAGCTGGCCGAGCAGTCGATGCGTGAGCGGCAGCGTCAGATGGATGCCGCTCGGCTCGACCCGCCCCCAGCGGCCGGCGAGATGCCACAGCAGCAGCACCAGGCGCATCTCCAGGCGAGGCTCGCAGGAGATCGCGCGCAGCACGCCGAGGTCCTCGGCGCGGCGCTCGGCGCGGCGCAGCAGCACCTGCGTCACCCGCGGCCACGGCCGAGCCCGGTCGGCGAACTCGCCGTCGAGCATCGCGAAGCTCGCGTGGCTGAGCACTCGCCAGGTTTCGACGCGCTCGATCAGCTCGTCCGGGTGGGCGACCGCCGGCTGCAGCAGGTCGCCGCGGCCGAGCAGCTCGGTCGTGGTGCGGCTCGTCAAGCGCGTGTCCGCGGCGAGCACCCCGTCGAGGATCAGCAGTCCCGGCCCACGGCCGACCGTGGCGAGCCACGGCTCGAGCGGGCACGGACCGACGTCCGCGTGCAGCACGCGCACCGTGATCTGCTGGCGCGCGGTGAAGCGTTCGCGCATGTCCAGCTCCTCGCCCAGCTCGTCGTCCGCATCGAGCAGGTACGCGAAGACCGCCGGCATCGGAACGCTTGTTACCTCTCCTCGGGCGCCGCCCGCGAGGGCCTTCCGCGCGAGCGGCGAGCAGCCCGCTCGCCTGACCTGAAACCTACCCCTCGCGGGCGCAGGTAATCGCGGTTACCCGGCGTCGCGTAATCGTGGTTACGCGACGCGCGCCCGCCGGCCTGAACGCCAGCGCAGCGATGGTAGAAGCCAGTTTGCCGCCGCTGTGAGCCGCGTCGCGTGCGACCCGGGATCGCAGGTTCGCGGCCGATACCCCCGATCAGAAAGGGCGCGCGCCAGATGTGCCTCGCGATCCCAGGACAGGTCGTAGAGCTCGTGGACGAGGTCCACCGGCTCGCGATCGTCGATGTCGCAGGCGTCAGGCGCACCGTCAACGTCGGCCTGCTCGACGTCGACGGTTCCGGCGTCGGCCCGGGCGACTGGGTGCTGATCCACGTCGGCTTCGCGATCTCGCAGGTCGACGAGGAGGAGGCGCGCGCGACGCGCCGGCTGCTCGAACGGATGGGCGAGGACTACGAGCGCGAGCTCGAGGAGCTGAAGGCGAGCGTGATCGAGTGAGCGCCTTCCCCGCATATGCCTGCAGCGGCACGCACTGCATCACGTGTTCCGACGAGGGCGTACCGATGACGATCGTGAGCATGGACGAGCAGCGCGGGCTGGCGCTGTGCGCTGACGCCGGAGGCCAGCGGCACACCGTCGAGATCGCGCTGCTGGCCGACGCCGCGACCGTCGTCGGCTCACGGGTGCTCGTACACGCCGGCGTCGCGATCGCGGCGCTCGGAGCGCTGGCGGCATGAGGTACGTCGACGAGTTCCGCGACGCCGCGCTCGGTCGCGCGCTGGGCGCGGAGATCCTGTCGCTCGTCGAGCCCGGCCGCCACTACAAGGTCATGGAGGTATGCGGCGGGCACACCCACGCGATCTACAAGTACGGCGTCGATGACCTGCTGCCGGCGAACGTCGAGCTCGTGCACGGCCCCGGCTGCCCGGTGTGCGTGATCCCGATGGGCCGTGTCGACGACGGCATCGCACTCGCCAAGCAGCCGGACGTGATCTTCACCTGCTTCGGCGACATGATGCGCGTGCCCGGCTCGGCCGGCAGCCTGCTCGAGGCGAAGGCCGACGGCGCCGACGTGCGCATGGTCTACTCGCCGCTGGACGCGCTGCGGATCGCCAAGCAGAACCCGGACCGCGAAGTCGTGTTCTTCGCGATCGGCTTCGAGACCACCGCGCCTTCGACCGCGCTGACGCTGAAGCGCGCGAAGACCGAGCGCGTCGCGAACTTCTCGTGCATCTGCAGCCACGTGACGATCGTGCCGCCGCTGCGCGCGCTGCTCGAGTCGCCCGACCTGCGGCTCGACGGCTTCATCGGCCCAGGCCACGTCGCGACCGTCGTCGGCGCGCGGCCGTTCGAGTTCATCCCCGCCGACTACGGCAAGCCGGTCGTCATCGCGGGCTTCGAGCCGCTGGACATCCTGCAGTCGATCGCGATGATCCTGCGCCAGCTCCAAGAGGACCGCTGCGAGGTCGAGAACCAGTACAAGCGCGTCGTCCCCGACGAGGGCAACCTGCGCGCGCTCGAGGTGCTGGCGGAGGTGTTCGAGCTGCGCCCGCACTTCGAGTGGCGAGGCCTCGGCTTCATCTCGCACAGCGGCCTGAAGCTCACCCCGGCCTACGCCGAGCTCGACGCGGAGGTCCGCTTCGGCGTGCCGGGAGTGCGCGTCGCCGACCCGAAGGCGTGCCAGTGCGGCGAGGTGCTGAAGGGCGTCATCAAGCCGTGGGAGTGCAAGGTCTTCGGCACAGCGTGCACGCCGGAGCGTCCGATCGGCACGTGCATGGTCTCCTCGGAGGGCGCCTGCGCCGCCTACTACAACTTCGGACGCTTCGCGCGCGAGCGTGAGGTGGTGTGATGGCCGAGCCGACGATCGTCTCCGAGCGCGAGGAGCGCATCCTCGGCATCATCGAGACGGCCCGCGCCAAGCGCGCGAAGTTCCGCGACGAGCGCATCACGATGGCGCACGGAGCCGGCGGCCGGGCGACGCAGTCGTTGATCGAGGGGCTGCTCGTGCCCACGCTCGTAGCCGACACGGGCCGCGGGGACGCCGACCAGGCGCCCGCGCTCGCCGAGCTGGACGACGCTGCGGGCATAACGATCGACGGCGTCGAGCTGGCGCTGACGACCGACTCCTACGTCGTTCGCCCGCTGCGCTTCCCCGGCGGGTCCATCGGCGAGCTCGCGGTCAACGGCACCGTCAACGACCTGGCTGTCTCGGGCGCGCGCCCGCGGGCGCTGAGCCTGTCGCTGGTGCTCGAGGAGGGCCTCGCCGCCGAGGATCTGCGCGCCGAGGTCGATGCGATCGCGCTGACGGCGCTTCAAGCCGGCGTCGAGGTCGTCACAGGCGACACCAAGGTCGTCGAGCGGGGCCACGCCGACGGCATGTACGTGTGCACCACCGGTCTCGGCCGTCTCGACCCGCGCGCCCGCTTGGCCCCCGCGAACGTGCGGCCCGGCGACCGGGTGCTGTTGTCGGGCAGCATCGGCGAGCACGGCATGGCGATCATGCTCGCGCGCGGCGAGTTCGAGCTGGACGCGTCGATCGAGTCCGACACGGCCCAGCTGTGGCCGGCGGTCGACGCGCTGCTCGACGCCGCCGGCAGCGATGTGCACTGCCTGCGAGACGCGACGCGCGGCGGCGTCGCGTCGGTGCTGAACGAGCTCGCGCGCGCCGCGTCGGTGGCGATGATCGTGCGCGAGCGCGAGATACCCGTCGAACCGGCTGTCGCCGGTGCCGCGGAGATCCTCGGGATCGACCCGATGTACGTGGCCAACGAGGGCAAGCTGGTCGCGTTCGTCGCACCCGAGCACGCCGATCGGGCGCTCGGCGCGCTGCGCTGCGTGCCCGGCTGCGAGTGCGCCGCCGAGATCGGCGAGGTGCGGAGCGAGCCGCCGGGGATGGTGCTGGTCGAGACGAGCTTCGGCGGGCGGCGGGTGATGGACCAGCTGGTCGGCGATCCGCTGCCGCGGATCTGCTGAGGGTGAACCGAGAGGAGTGGCGATGTCGAGCACGGCGTATGCGGCACAGAGGCAAACGGAGGCTGTCACCGCGCATGTCCTCTGGATGACGACGGGACTGAGCTGCGAGGGCGACTCGGTGGCGATGACCTCGGCGACAAACCCGAGCCTCGAGGACATCATCCTGCAGGCGATCCCGGGCATGCCGAAAGTGGTGGTCCACAATCAGGTCGTCGACTACGCGGTCGGCCAGGACTACGCGCAGGCGTGGTTCGACGCGGAGCAGGGCAAGCTCGATCCGTTCGTGCTGGTGATCGAGGGCTCACTGGGCAACGAGGAGATCAACGGCGAGGGCTACTGGACCGGCTTCGCGGTGAACCCGGACACCGGCCAGCCGATCACGATGAACGAGTGGATCGACAGGCTGGCGCCGAAGTGCGCCGCGCTGGTCGCCGTCGGCACCTGCGCGACCTATGGCGGCATCCCCGCGATGAAGAACAACCCGACGGGCGCGATGGGCGTGCCGGACTACGTCGGCTGGGACTGGAAATCGAAAGCGGGGCTGCCGGTGGTCTGCATCCCCGGCTGCCCGGCGCAGCCGGACAACATGACCGAGACGCTGCTGTACCTGGCGCTGCACCTCGCCGGGCTCGCGCCGGCGCCGGAACTCGACGAGGCGCTGCGGCCGAAGTGGCTGTTCGGGCGGACCGTGCGCGAGGGCTGCAACCGCGCCGGCTTCGCCGAGCAGGGCGAGTTCGCGACCGAATACGGCTCCGACCACCGCTGCCTGGTGAAACTCGGCTGCAAGGGACCGGTCGTGAAGTGCAACGTGCCGGTGCGCGGCTGGGTCAACGGCGTCGGCGGATGCCCCAACGTCGGAGGCATCTGCATGGCGTGCACGATGCCGGGCTTCCCCGACAAGTACATGCCGTTCATGGACGAGGATCCCTACGGCGCCGCCGCCGGCAACGTCATCAAGTTCTCCTACGGGCCGATCGTCCGCTACTTCCGCCAACGCAACGTCAGGACGAAGTACGACGTCGAGCCCGCGTGGCGTCGCCGCGGCCCGCAGCTGACCTCCGGCTACCAGAAGAGGTGGTGAGCCTGGCCGACCCCGTCCGCTGACCGTCAGACGAGCATCGGCCGGCAGGCCGAGTGAGGAGACCGAGCAATGGCGACCGAAACGCCTCAGCAGCAGAAAGTCATGGTCAAGGAGATGTCGTGGGATCCGATCACGCGGATCGTCGGCAGCCTCGGCATCCACACCGAGATCGACTTCTCCAACCAGCAGATCGTGAAGTGCTACTCGACGTCGATGGTCTTCCGGGGCTTCGACATCTTCATGAAGGGGATCGACCCGCGCGACGCCCACTTCATCACCAGCCGCATCTGTGGCATCTGCGGCGACAACCACTGCACCTGCTCGTGCCTGAACCAGAACATGGCCTACGGCGTCAAGCCGCCGGCGCTCGGCGACCTCGCCTTCAACCTCGCGGAGACGGCCGACTACATCTTCGACCACGCGATCTTCAACGACTGCATGGCGAACGTCGACTTCTGCGAGCAGATGGTCAAGGAGACCAACCCGTCGCTGCTCGCGACCGCCGAGAGCACCGCCGCGCCGCACAGGGACATCCACGGCTTCGCGACGATCGCCGACATCATGCGCGCGCTGAACCCGTTCACCGGCGAGTTCTACCTGGAGACGTTGCACGTGGCGCGGTACACGCGCGAGATGTACTGCCTGTTCGGGGGGCGCCACACCCACCCCTCGACGATCATGCCCGGCGGCTGCAGCGCCGACATCACCCACCAGACGTGCACCGACTACTACGTGCGGCTGATGCGCTACTTCGACTACGTCAAGCGCAGCGTGCCGATGCACGACGATCTCTACGACTTCTTCCTGCAGCAGCTGCCCGGTTACGACATGGTCGGCTACCGCGAGACGAACCTCGTCAACTGGGGCTCCTTCGACGACCCCGACTACGTCGACTACGACTACCGGCACATGACCGAGTGGGGGCGCAAGCGCTACGTCACCCCGGGTGTCGCGATCGGCGGCGAGCTGATCTCGACGGACCTCGTAGAGATCAACCTGATGATCCGCATCCTGCTGGGCTCCTCCTACTTCGACTCCTGGGAGAACGAGCCGACGTTCGTCACCCAGGACCCGCTCGGCAACGCCGTCGACAAGAACCATCCGTGGAACAAGGTGACGCTGCCGCGGCCTCAGAAGCGCGACTTCACCGACAAGTACACGTGGGTCGTCTCGCCGCGGATCTACGACAAGCGCACCGACACCCACGTCTGCTGCGACACCGGTGGCGGCCCGTTCGCGCGCCAGTGGTGCACTGCCAAGGCCGGCCTGGTCGACTTCGGCTACGCGAAGGCGACGGGCGACTCGATCCTGATGGTGCTGCCGCGCTCTCCGAACATGCCGGAGATGGAACTCGAGTGGAAGGTGCCGGAGAAGTCCAACGCGATCGAGCGCGATCGCGCACGCACCTACCACCAGGCCTACAGCGCGCTGGTCGCGCTGCACAACCTCGAGCGGGCGCTGAAGGAGGTCCAGGCGGGACGCACCAAGAGCTGGAACAGCTTCAGCGTCCCCGACAGCGCCGTCAGCTGTGGCTTCCACGAGGCCGCGCGCGGCGTGCTGTCTCACCACATGGTGATCCGCGACGGCAAGATCGCCAACTACCAGCCGTACCCGCCGACGCCCTGGAACGCGAGCCCGCGCGACGTCTACGGAACGCCGGGCCCGTACGAGGACGCTGTGCAGAACACGCCGATCTTCGAGGAGAACGGGCCAGAGAACTTCAAGGGCATCGACATCATGCGCGCGGTGCGCTCGTTCGACCCGTGCCTGCCCTGCGGCGTGCACATGTACAAGGGCAACGGGTCGGTGCGCAAGGTGGTGCACACGCCCACGGCACTGGCGTAGGCGCCGATGGCCGCCACCGCCCCGGACCGACACGGCGAGCAGCTGCTGCTGCGCGTGCAGGATCTGCAGTCACGGCTCGACGCCGCCGGCGACTCGCCGACGCGGCGGGTCGCCGAGGAGCTGCTGGCGACCGTCATCGACATGTACGGGGAGGGCCTGCAGCGGGTCGTCGCGACGCTGCACGGCAGCGACGAGGGTGAACGTCTCGCCGCCCAGCTCGCCGACGACGAGCTCGTCTCGTCGCTGCTGCTGATCCACGACGTCCACCCCGTGCCGTTGCGCGAGCGCGTGGCGCAGGCGCTCGAGCAGGTTCGTCCGTACATGGAATCGCACGGCGGCGACGTCGAGCTGCTGTCGCTCCGGGACGGCGTCGCGCGCATCCGCCTGCGGGGCAGCTGCTCGGACTGCGCCGCCTCGGCGGTGACGCTCGAGCTGGCGATCAAGCAGGCGCTGGAAGCGAGCGCACCCGATCTCGACGGGCTCGAGGTCGAGGGCGCAGGGCAGGATGTGGCTTCTTCGCCGCCGCCCGCCGGACCGGCGTTGCCGCTCGTGCCCGCCGATGGCGCGGGCGGGCTGCCGATGGTGATGTCGGCGCCCGGCAACGGCAGCTCCTCCCCTCCCCCGCATTGGGTGGATGCCGATCATCTAGCTCTGATCCCGCCCGGTCGGCTGGTCGCGACCGAGGTCGGCGGGACCGAGCTGATGGTCGCCAACGTCGACGGCACGCTGCTCGCCTACGCGAACACCTGCGCCGGATGCGGAGAACCGCTGGACGGAGGCGAGCTCCTCGACGGGACGCTCACCTGCACCGGCTGCGGCCGAGCGTTCTTCCTGCCCGCGGCCGGACGCTCGATGGACGACGAGCGGCTGCAGCTCGCGCCGTTCCCGCTGCTGTGTGAGCAGGGCAACGTGAGGGTGGCGCTTCGCTCGTGAGCGAACGCGGCGAGCAGGCGATCGAGGACGCGCTCGCCGTGAGACGGCGCGCCGGGCTCGTGGGGGGTTTGCGCGCCCTGGCACGGGGTGCGGCCGCGGGCGCGACCACCGCGGCCGCTGCGAGACCCGCAGCCGGCGCCTCCGAGCCGACCGAGCGCTGCGACTTGTGCGGCACGACGGTGCCATCCGATCATCGCCACCTGCTGAACCTCGTCGAGCGCCGGATCGAATGCACCTGCGAGAGCTGCTTCGCGCTGCGCTCCGGCGAGGCCGAGTTCCGCCCGGCCGGGACGCGCACGCTCTGGCTGGAGGATCTGGAGCTGCCGGACGACGTCTGGGCGGGCTTCCAGATCCCGATCGGGCTCGCGTTCTTCATGGAGTCGACCACCGCCGGCTGCGTCGTGGCGCTCTATCCGAGCCCCGCCGGCGCGACCGAGAGCGAGCTGCGCTTCTCCTCGTGGAGCCGTTTCGTCGCGCTGAACCCGCTGCTCGCCGGCCTCGAACCGGACGTCGAGGGGCTGATCGTGAACCGCATGTCCGACCCCCCAGCGTACGTGATCGCTCCGATCGACCGCTGCTACGCGCTGACCGGCACCGTGAAGCTGGCCTGGGAGGGCATCTCCGGCGGCGGCGCAGTCGGCGCCGCCGTCGCCGGCTTCTTCGACGCGCTGCGCGCGGAGGCGATCGCGGCGTGAGCGCGCAGCCGGGCCTGATCGGCGCCCATGCCAACGGCACAACCGGCGCGCAGCCGGCGGCCGCCGAGGCAACGCGCGCCGCAGCTCCCGCGGCGCCCGGCGGCGCCGAACCGGAGCTGGAGTTCGAGCTGCTGGGTGCCCGGGCGCTGCGACATGCGGCCGCGCCGGCGATGGCGCTCGACCTTCAGGTCTCCGAGTCCAGCGGCCGCACCGTCTACATGATCGGCCTGAGCATCCAGCTGATGATCGAGCCGGCGAGGCGCCGCTACGACGAGCGCACGCACGAGCGGCTCGCCGGCCTGTTCGGCGCGCCCGAGCGCTGGGCCGTGACGACGCGCAGCCTGCTGTGGGCACAGCTCGACGTCGTCGTGCCCGCTTTCACGGGCCGGACGACGGTGGCGGTGACGCTGCCGTGCAGCTACGACCTCGAGCTCGCCGCGGTCAAGTACCTGCACTCCCTGCCGGACGGCGAGGCGCCGCTGGCGGCGCACTTCAACGGCATCGTCTACTACCGCGACGACGCCGGCGGCCTTCGGCTGGTGCTCGTGCCGTGGTCGCACTCGATCGACTTCCGCATGCCCGTGTCGGTGTGGCGCGAGACGATCTCCCACTACTACCCGCAGCGCGGCTGGGTCGCGCTGCACGAGCAGACCCTGGAGGAGCTCGAGCGCGCGCGCGTCGAGCTGGGGCTGCCCACCTACGACGACTGCGTGCGCGCGCTGCTCGAAACGGGAGCCGGCGATGCCTGAGACGCGCGCGGCCACGCCACCGGCGATCGAGGAGCTGATCGACTCGCTGCTGTGGGAGGGCTACGCGCTCTACCCCTACACGCCCGGCGCGACCAAGAACGCGACGCCGACACCGTTCGGCATCCTCTACCCCCCCACCTACGCCGCCGGGCTCGCCAGCACCTTCGATCATCTCGAGATGCGCTGCGTGGCGGAGGCGCCACCGGGCGCGAGCGTGCGAGCTGAGGTCCGCTTCCTCGTCGCCGCCGGCCACGGCCACCGGGCGAGCGACCGGCGGCTGGAGCTGGCGGCTGCGGGAATCGAGACGCTCGGCTCGCCGTGGCAGAGCACCGAGACGATCCGAACGAGCAGCGCGGATCGCCGGCTGACCGTCGCCCTCGAGCTCGGCGCCTCGCCGCTCGAGCCAGGCCGGTACGAGCTGGCGCTGCGTGTGGAGAACCGCACGGCCTGCCGCGATGGCCTCGACCGCGCGGCGGCGCTCGCGTGTTCGTTGATCTCCACCCACCCGGTGCTGCGCATCGAGGGGGGCCGCTTCGTCTCTCCGCTGGAGCGTCCGTGCAGAAGCGTCAACACCTTCCCCGTGCTCGCAAGCGACGAAGACGAGGTGCTGCTCGGTGCGGCGATCGTGCTCCCCGAACACCCGATGATCGCGCCCGAGAGCCGTGGCGGCCTGTTCGACTCGACCGAGATCGAGGAGGCGCTGCTGCTGCATGTCAAGACGCTCAGCGATGGCGAGCGTGAGGAGATCGAGCGCGAGGACCCGCGCGTGCAGGAGATGATCGAGCGCGCGGCCGCCGCGACGCCCGAGGACGTGCTCGCGCTGCACGGGCGCGTCACGCTCAGCGACCCACACGAGCGCGGGAGCTTCACACCGGTGCCGCCGCGGGAGCCGCCGGGGCTGCCCGACCCGACGGCCGGCGAGGCGCAGGCGGAGGTCGACGGCGTGCGCTTCCGCCGCGGCGGCAAGCTGCGCCTGCGCCCGGGCGAGCACGCCGACCTGCACGCGCGAATGCTCGACGGGCGCGTGGCGACGCTCGAGCGGATCCTCGTCGACTACGACGGCAGGACGCACCTGGGCGTGACGATCGACGGCGATCCGGGACAGCAGCTGCTGCGCGAGACGGGACGGCTGCTGTTCTTCTTCCCGGCGGAGGTGGAGGTGATCGAGACGTGAGCGAGCGCGAACCGCGGATCCTGGTGGCGGGGGTCGGCAACGCATGGCTGCGCGACGACGGCTTCGGAGGCGAGACCGCCAGGCGGCTGCGCGAGCAAGAGATGGGACCGGGGGTGGCGGTGATGGACGCCGGCACGGGCGGGCTCGACCTCGCCTACGAGGTGATGCGCGGCTACGACGCGTTGTTGATCCTCGACGTGTCGCGCCAGGGAGGCGAGCCCGGGACGTTGTACGTGATGGAGGTCTCCGAGCAGTCGGTCGAACCCGGCATCGACGACGGCGACACGATCAACCCGCACGGCATGGACCCGCAGACGATGCTGCGCTTCGTCCGCTCGGTCGGCGCCTGGCCCGGTCGCGTGATCGTGATCGCGTGCGAGCCGGTCGAGGTCGAGGAGCTCGGCTTCGGGCTGTCCCCCGAGGTGCGGGCCGCGGTCGAGCGCGCGCTCGAGCTGGTCGCGCAGACGGTCGCCGAGCTGCGGCTGTCCGCGGCTGTGCCCGCGGAGGGCTGAGATGCATGAGCTCGCGCTCAGCGGCGCGGTGCTGAACACCGTCCTGAAGCACGCCGAGGACCGGCGGGTCACCCTCGTGAGCCTGCGCGTCGGAAGGCTGCGCCAGGTCGTGCCGGACTCGCTCGAGTTCTACTTCGAGTTGGTCGCGCGCGACACGCCCTGCGAGGGCGCGCGGCTGGAGCAGGAGCTCGTCGACGCGCGGCTGCGCTGCGAGCCGTGCGAGTACGAGTGGGAGATCGAGATCCCGGCCTTCCGCTGCCCGTTGTGCGGCGGCGGCGAGGTCGCCGTCAGCAGCGGCAACGAGTTCGAAGTCGAGTCGATCGAGGTCGAGGAGGACGCATGCATCGCACCAAAGTGAGGATCGTCGAGGACGCGCTCGACGCCAACAACACCATCGCCGCCGCCAACCGCGCCGACTTCGACCGCGCCGAGGTGATGGTCGTGAACTTCATGAGCGCGCCCGGCGCCGGCAAGACCTCGCTGCTCGAGCGAGTCGTCGGCGAGGTCCCCGGCGTGCGCGTCGGCGTGCTCGAGGGCGACGTGCAAGGCTCGCTGGACGCCGACCGGCTTGCCGGCCTGCACGTCCCCGTCGCGCAGCTCAACACCGACGCGGGCTTCGGCGGCGAGTGCCATCTGGACGCGAACATGGTGCGCTCGGCGCTCGATCTCCTGCCGCTGGATGAGATCGACCTGTTGGTCATCGAGAACGTCGGCAACCTCGTCTGCCCGGCCGAGTTCAGGGTGGGCGAGGACGCGCGGGTGATGGCGTGCTCGGTCACCGAGGGTGAGGACAAGCCGCTGAAGTACCCGCTGATGTTCCGCACGTGCGATCTGGTGCTCGTCAACAAGATCGACCTGCTGGCGCACCTCGACTTCGACCTCGAGCAGCTGCTCTACAACATCGATCGCGTCAACCCGCGCGCCGAGCGGATGCTCGTCAGCGCGCGCACCGGCGAGGGGATCGACGAATGGCGGGAGTGGCTCGCCGCCGTCGCGGCGCGCCGACGCGAGGCGACGCCCGCATGAGCGGCACGGTCACGGCGGACCCGGCGCGCTCCGCGACGCTCGAGGAGCTGATCGAGCGGCGCACGCTGGCGAACCGCACGCTGTTCGCGGCCGAGTCCGAGCGTGTGGCGAGGCTCTGCCACCGCATGGCCGAGCGCTTTGCGCGCGGCGGGCGGCTGCTCGCGCTCGGCGCCGACGCGGCCGCGCGGTCGGATGCGCGCCACGTAGCCGTGGAGTTCGTGCATCCGGTGATCGTCGGCAAGCGCGCGCTGCCGGCGCTGGCGCTCACCGGCTCCCCATCGGAACTCGCGAGCGGGCTGGCGCTGCTCGCACAGGATGCGGACATCGTGATCGCCTTTGGCGGCGAGGAGGATGCTTCTGTCTCGGAGGCGCTCGCGCTGGCACGCGCGCGCGGCTGCTTGACAGTCGCCTTCGCGGACCTCGGCGCGGAATGGGAGTTCTTGGCGCCGAGCGAAGACGCGTTCGTGCGCCAGGAGCTCGTCGAGACGCTCTACCACGTGCTGTGGGAGCTGGTGCACGTGTTCTTCGAGCACCGCGGCCTGCTCGAGGGGCGCGATCGGCGCCCCGTGCACGACCCCGGCGCATCGAGCTTCCTGTACCCCTTCCTGGGGGAGCGCGAGGACGAGCTGGAGCCGGTGATCGAGGACGTACGCCGCTCGGCGTTGGTCAAGGCGGCCGAGGTCGGAGCGCTGCGCGAGGAGACGCTGCGCGCCAATCGCGGGTCGCTCCAGGCGGCCGCGTGCGAGCTGCGCGAGCGCTTCGAGCGCGGCGGCAAGCTGATGGCGCTCGGAAATGGCGGCTCGGCGACCGACGCGATCGACCTCGTCGCCGACTTCCGCGTTGCGTGCGGGGCTGGACCTCCGCGCCCCGCGATCGACCTGACAGAGGACCCATCGATCCTGACGGCGATCGCGAACGACGTCGGCGTCGAGGCGATCTTCGCGCGGCAGGTGATCGCGTACGCGTCCGGCCAGGACGTGCTGGTCGCGCTGTCGACGTCGGGCGGCTCGGCGAACGTGATCGCAGCGCTGCGCCGGGCTCGCGAGCAGCGGCTGCTGACGATCGCCTTCGTCGGCTACGACGGCGGGCGCATCGCTGCCGAGGAGCTGGCCGACCACGTGATCGTCACTCGATCCGAGCACATCCCGCGGATTCAGGAGGCACAGGCCAGCGCGTACCACGCGCTGCGCGAGCTGGTCGAGCACGTAGAGCCTGCGGGCCGGCGATGAGCGCCTCGACGCGCGCCCCCGTTGCGGACGCGGAGCGCACGCGACGCATCAACGTGCGTGTCGCCGGCACGGTCCAGGGTGTTGGCTTCAGGCCGTTCGTGCACCGGCTCGCCGGCGAGCTCGGACTGGGCGGCTACGTGCTGAACGACAACGAGGGCGTGCTGGCGGAGGTGGAGGGCAGCGCTGCGGACGTCGAGCGTTTCATCGCGCGCCTGCGTGAGGATGCGCCGCCGTTGGCGCGCGTGGAGCGCATCGAGACGCAGCGACGGGCAGCGACCGGCGAGCGCTCGTTCGCGATCCGCCCGAGCGCGCGCGACGGCACGGCGGCGACGCCGATCACACCCGACAGCGCGACCTGCGGTGACTGCCTGCGTGAGCTGTTCGACCCGGGCGACCGGCGCTATCGATACCCGTTCATCAACTGCACCAACTGCGGCCCGCGCTTCACGATCGTGCGTGGCGTCCCCTACGACCGGCCCCTGACGACGATGGCCGGCTTCCGGATGTGCGCGCCTTGCCGAGCCGAGTACGAGGACCCCGCCGACCGGCGCTTCCACGCCCAGCCGAACGCGTGCGCCGACTGCGGGCCGGCCCTGTCGCTGCTCGCGCCCGACGGAACGCGCGTCGCGCACGCGCTGGCCGGCGCCGTCGCGGCGCTGCAGGCCGGGCGGATCGTCGCAGTGAAGGGCATCGGCGGCTACCACCTCGCCTGCCGCGCCGACGACGAGGCTGCTGTCGGTGCGCTGCGGGCACGCAAGCACCGCGAGGACAAGCCGTTCGCGGTGATGGTGCGCGACCTGCCGGCGGCGCTGCAGATCGTCGAGCTGGACGCCGCCTCGGAAGCCGCGTTGAGCGGCCCGGAGCGGCCGATCGTGCTGGCGGCGCGCCACGGCGAGGAGGTCGCGCGGTCGGTCGCACCGGGCGCGCCGGAGCTGGGCGTGATGCTCCCCTACTCCCCCCTGCACCACCTGCTGCTCGCCGGCATGGACGGCGTGGCGCTGGTGATGACGAGCGGCAACGTCTCCGACGAGCCGATCGCCTTTCGCGACGGCGACGCGCTCCGGCGGCTCGACGAGATCGCGGACCTGCTGCTCGTGCACGACCGGCCGATCGAGACGCGCACCGACGACTCCGTCGTGCGGGTCGTGGCCTCGCGGCGCACGATGCTGCGGCGCTCGCGCGGCTACGTGCCGGCAAGCTTGACGCTGCCAGGCGGATGCGAGCGCCCGATCCTCGCCTGCGGCGCGGAGCTGAAGAGCACCTTCTGCCTGGCGCGCGGCTCACGCGCGTGGGTCTCCCACCACATCGGCGATCTCGAGAACTACGAGACGCTGCGCTCGTTCACCGACGGTATCGAGCACTTCCAACGCCTGTTCGACGTCGCGCCGCAGATCATCGCGCACGACCTGCACCCCGAGTACCTGTCCACGAAGTACGCGATGGACAGCGACGCCGAGCAGCTGATCGGAGTCCAGCACCACCACGCTCACATGGCGGCCTGCCTGGCCGAGCACGATGAGCAGGGCCCAGCGCTCGGCGCGATCTTCGACGGCAGCGGCTACGGCACCGACGGCTCGATCTGGGGCGGCGAGCTGCTGCTCGGCGACACCTGCGGTTTCGTCCGCATCGGTTCGCTGCGGCCGGTGCCGATGCCCGGCGGTGCGCGCGCGATCTCCGAACCGTGGCGCATGGCGTGTGCCTGGCTCGCCGCGGTCGACGACCGCGAGGGCGCACGTGAGATGCCGCCATCGATCCCACCCACGCTTCTGGACGAGGTCGATGAGAGCAGGTGGTCGCAGGTCGCGCGGCTGGCGCGCGAGGGCTCGCGCTCGCCGCTTACGACGAGCGCCGGGCGCCTGTTCGACGCCCTCGCAGCGCTGGCTGGGGTGCGGGCGCGCGTCAACTACGAGGGGCAGGCGGCGATCGAGCTGGAGGCCGCCTGCGCGCCCGATGAGCGTCGCCGTTACCCCATCGCGGTAGCTCGCGGCCACGATCGAAGCGGGCCGATCGAGATCGACCCGCGCGAGACGGTCGACGCAGCCCTGCGCGACCTGCTCGATGGCGCGGCTGCGCCGACAATCGCCGCGCGCTTTCACAATGCTTTCGCCGCCGGGACGGTCGAGGCACTCCGCCTGGCGGCCGAGATACACGATGTCGGAACGGCCGTGCTCGCCGGGGGCGTGTTCCAGAACCGACGTCTGCTGCACGCGGTGCTCCGCGGCGCACGCGAATCCGGACTGCTTGTGCTGATCCCGGAAGCGCTGCCGCTCGGCGACGGTGCGATCTCCTACGGCCAAGCCGTCGTCGCCTCCCGCGTCGCCGGCGATGAGCCGTCCCTCGCGGACGCCGGGAGACAGTCGTGAGTCACGACGCCGCAGCGCTCGACCAAATCCTTGCGCGTGAGGTCTTCATCGCCGGCGCGAGCCGTGCCTTCGGCACGGTCACGCTCGAGCACGCCCGAATGCGTGCCGACGAGCTCCGCGAGCTCGCCGGCTGGGGTCCGACGATGCGTGTGTTGCCGGTTGCGCATGCTTGGCGGGAGCTGGTGCTCACGATGGAGTGCAAGCGTGCCGGCACGGTCGCCGAGCTGGGTGACGAGCTCGACTCCGAGCTTCTCGTGCGGCTGGCGATTGTCATGCCGAGTGCGCCGATGGCGCGCTGACACAACTCCGGCCGTTCGCCGGGCCCCGGGGCAGCATCCGCTCCCGCCGGACAGGTGTTTGCGACGGGAGCGGGCGAGTCGGTTCGCCGGGGATCGTGATCGACCTACGAACGGCGGCGGCTCGCCTCAGACGACCGTACGTACGTGCGTCTCTCAGGGACCTGTAAGGGAACCCCACTGTCACGCTCACCGGTAACGCCCAGAGTGACTGTGAGGAATCCGAGCGGGAGCCCGGCCACACCCGATCATCGATATCGCCACCAGGCCGCGCAGAATTGAAAGGAGCGCAACAACATGAGCTCGAAGTCACGGCGCGTTGCGGCCTTGGCCGTCGCGACGACCCTTGCAACGGCATCAGCTACGGCGCCCGTTGCGTCCGCCGCCTCACGGATCGGCGCCGAGCCGTCGGCCCAATCGGCAGTTGCCGCAGAACCCGCTGCCGTCAAGCCTCCGGCTAGCGTCACCGGGCTCGCACGAGATCTCGGGATAAGCACGGACGTTGCCTGGAGGACACTCGATGACCCAGCGCGATCCGGGGCCAGTCGGGCTCGAGCAGCCGCGCCCACGAAGCCGAGCCGCCCCCGGGTAGACGCCTCAGGAATGTCCCAGCCTTCGCCGGGCCGACGCTCAGCGTGAATCGCGACGCTCCTCGTAATCCTCCGAACGAAAAGAAGTGATCCCGATGTTTCCGCAAAACCTCACCAGACCGATCGCCATCGGTGCCGCAGCGGTCGCGATCGGCGGCGGCGCCTACGGCATCGTCAGCGCCACCGCCGACACCCCCTCAGGCGCCGCGACGGCAGCGTCGCCGGCCGCGGTGGTCTCGGCGCAAGGCGTGCCGGGGGCCGGCGGATCCAACGCCCGCTCCGGACCGGCCACCGGGGGCTCATCCGGCACGATCGAGAGCGTTTCCAAAACGAGCTTCACGGTGCTCACCGGAGCGGGTCAGAAGGTGACGGTGAAGAAGGGGACCTCGACAACGTATAGGAAGGGGACGAGCTCAAGTTCGGCAAATGCCCTCAAAGTAGGCCTCCCGGTCCTCGTCCTCGGGACGACGAGCGGAACGACGATCACTGCAAGCACGGTCGTCGTACAACCGGCCGGCGGCCGCGGTTCGAGAACGCCCTCTGCGGCCGGGGTTGTCCCGTTCCAGCGTGGTGCACAATCGACGTCGAAGCAGGTCGGTCAGATCCCAGCCAGCTACAGCCAAGGGTCGGGAACGATCGTCGGCGGAGCAGCAGCGAACAAAGCGACCGAAGCTGCGTTGGCTGCCTACCCCGGAGGCGTCGTCGACCGTGTCGTGAAGCTCAGCAACGGCGAGTACGAGGTGCACAACATCGGTGTCAGCTGGCCACACCACATCTTCGTCGGCCAGAGCTTCAAGGTGCTCGGCGCCGACTAGGGCCGTGTTGGTGAGGTCCACGCGTCGCTCACCTTCCAGCGAGCCGTCGGCCGCGATCATCCGGCCGATCACGACGCGGAGCGACCCCGATGGACGGGGTCGCTCCGTTCGTAGGACCGGCGCGTCGCCGGGCACGGTCTAGAAGGCCATGTTTTCAGCCCCGGGGAGCTGGTTCTCCAGTTCTCCGGGGTTGCAGTCATACGCCTTGTAGAACGCACTTCCGAGCACGCAGCGGAACATGCTCTGGTTGGTCTCGCTCGGTGCTCCGGACAGACCCGGGTTGGGGAACGTTTCGGAGACCATGTAGGCGGGGCCTGTCTGCCGGGCCTTCGTTCCCTGTTCGAAGGCATAGCCGTCGGCCAGGAGTCCAGCTTCGCTGAACGCCGTCCCGATGAAATCGACCCCGATCGGATCGCCGCCCGTGGAGCTGTTCTGGGCGGCGAACCCGGCCGGAACCGTCAGTACGGGGTAGCCGGCCCGATCGGCGATACCCACCAGCGGGCTGCCGCTCGGGGCCATGATGGCCGAGTCTCCGCCCGATTTCAGGATGCCGTCGATCAGTTCTTGTGCTTCTTTGCGTCCTTTCGCGAGGTTTTCTTCGTAGGTGGCCTTCGTCGTGGGGTTGGTGGTTTCGACCGCCTCGGCGGCCAGCAGCCCGGCCTGTCCGTATTTCAAGGCCTCGACAGGGTTTGCGTTGTCGTATTCGATGATTTCCTGCAGCGATTTGGCGCCTTCGCTCTGTTCGCCTTTCGGGCTCGACAGGAAGGCGTTCAGATCGCGGTGGAACTCATACGGGATGACGCTCGGAGCCGTCGGTGCGCTGCCGGGCGTCACTTCGTTGACCGATGCCCCCAGCGCGGTCAGCTTGGCGACCGCTTCGGGGTAGGGCACGGCCGTCACTTTTTCGATGACCGCGATCTTCTTCCCGTTCAGCGCCGTCGGGGACAGACCCGTCAGGTAGTTCGGCACCGGCTCGCCCAGGGTCGCGGGGTCGCTCGGGTCCGGTCCGGCCAGAACACCCAGCGCGGTCGCCACGTCGGTGACCGTCTGGCCGATCGGGCCGGGTGAGTCCTGAGACCTTGCAACAGGAAGGACGCCCGTGCGGCTGATGCGCCCGACCGTCGGCTTCAGGCCCACGACCCCGGCATTGCCTGCCGCCGTGATCAGCTGTGCCGCTTCAGTCGAGGTCTCCATGCCGATCGCAACAGGCGCGTACCCGATCGCCACGGAGTCCGCCGACCCACCCGAGGAGCCGCCGACGTTCTTGTTGGTGTCAGATGCGAGCAGCACCTGCCCGCCGAGCGACGAGTAGCCCTGCGGCATGTTCGAACCTTCGAACGCGCCGCCGAGCTCGGTCGTGTTCGTGTCGCCCAGGATGATCGCGCCCGCCGACTTCAGCTTGGTCACGATCCGCGAGTCGCCCGCCGGGAACGAGTCCTGGAGAGCGATCGAGCCCGCGCTCGTGGGCAGCCCGAAGACGTCGATGGAGTCATCGAGCACCACGGGGATCCCGGCCAGGGGCCCAAGCGGCGGTTTCGGTTTCTTGGCCCGCAGCTTGTCGCTTGCTTCGGCTTCCTTCAGCGCGCCGTGGTTGATGTTGCGGACCGCTTGGATAGCCGGACCGTTCGCATTGGTGATCGCAATCCGGTAGAGCTCGGCCTTCACCAGCTTCTTCGAGGTGAGTTCCTTGGCGTTCATCATTGCCTCGAGCGACACGGCCGAGGTCGTTTCCAGCGCGAACGCCAGGTCCGTCGGCTTCTTGCCGATTTCGTTGGTGACCGAGATGTAGTCCGGGTTGCAGTGCTGCCTCCCCGCGAACGGCTCAGCGGGCACTGTGTGCGCGCAGCGGTACAGCGCCGGATCGACGTTCGCCGGCGACTTTTGCAGTTTCAGTGACTGTTCGATGGCGTAGCCGACTCCGATCATGTTGAGCTCGTCGTAGGCTCCGCCTGCGATGCCGATCCCGACGGGACGCCGCTGGGTGGGTGTGTAACCACCCGGCACGACCATCAACGGCATGCCGGCCTGCGGCGCGCCGGGAACCGAGCCGACCACGGCGATCACGGGGCCGCCGCCGCCAGTCGGTTCGTTCATCATCTTTTCGATCGCCGCCTGGGTGGCCTTCTTCTGTTCTGGAAGGATTTCTTCGAATTCCTTCTGGTTTTTACCGCCGAACACGTCTTCGGCTTCGGCCTCTTTGGCGTGGGTCGAGTTGCCGTCCTTCAAGGCCTCCTGCGGATCGGTGGCGTCGACCGCGACCTCTTCCAAGAGACTGTGAACGGGCACTTTGGAGCCGAGGTGCGCGTAGTACTCGTCGATCGTCGCGTGCGCCTCGTAACCGCTCGGCAGGCTTCGCGTTTTTTCCGCGGTCGTCTGAGCGTCGGGCACCATGATCGCGCCGGCCGCTTCAAGCGCCGTAACCGCTTTCTGGACCGCTTCCTGCGTCGGCGTCGGCGTACACGTCGTCGCGGGCGGAACGGGCGTGCAGGTGTTGCCGTTGTAGCCGATGCGCTTGCCTTTGACGAAGCTCGTCGTCAGCGCTTCGGAGTAGTCCGGCACCGTCGCGAAGGGAGCCGGGAGAACATCGCCGTTTTTCAGGAAGTTGGGGCCCTCCATGCCTTCGAACTCTTCGTCCTCTTCCGGATCCGTCCCTGGCACCTCGGCAAGCGACTGCAACGTCTTGGCGACGTCTGAGACTGTTTTCTCCATCGGCCCTGCGGTGTCCCGCGAGACGTCGATCGGGGCGATGCCGAAGCCAGGCACAAGGCCGAGCGTCGGTTTGAGCCCGACGATCTCCTCGGCGGTGGATGGGCTGATGATCGAGCCCCCGGTTTCGGTGCCGATCGTCAACGGAACGAGTCCGGCGGCCTCCGCGGCGCCGGAGCCGGAGGAGGAGCCGCTTGGACCCTCCGCGGCGTCGTTCGCGTTCAGAACCTGACCGGTGAGGTTGCTGAAGCCGGACGGTTGACTGCCGAAGCTGTTCGCCCACTCGGACAGGCCCAGCTTGCCCAGGATGACGACGCCGTGTTCACGCAGGTTGCGCGCCACCCCGGAATCCTTTTCGGGGAATGATTCCCGCAAGGCCCAATCTCCTGCCGACGTGTACATCGGGGTCGCGTCGATGATGTCCTTCAGCCCGATCGGCACGCCCATCAACGGTCCGAGGATGATTCCCTTCTTGCGCTCCCGGTCGGTCTTCTTCGCTTCTTCGAGCGCAAGCGGGTTGAGCTGCGTGACCGCGTTGAGGCCCGCTCCAGCCTTGCTGAGTGCGGCGATCCGTGCGTAGTAGGCCTTGACGAGTTCGACCGAGGTGATTTCACCTTTTTCCAGCATCGTCTCGGCTTCCGTCCCGGTGAGCGTTTCGAGGTTCAAGGATGTTGCGCTCGCCGAGACGCTGTCGAGCATCCCGAACGGGAGCAGAAATACGAGCGCGATAGATGCCAGCGCAAGGCGCTGCCGCAGAGTGTGCGTCATCACGTGCTTCCTTCCAGTGGATTTGGCTGGCTGTCGCCAGCTACGTCACGTAATGGGAACGGCGAGCACTAGCACTAGCCCAGCCCCCTCTGGCCAGAGTCGGCATGCTCCCTCGAGGCACACTCCGTTGCCCTTATATGTGTTGTTCGTCGGCCACCATTTCATGCGCGACTCGCGGCTCAATCAGGCAACTGTCCAGGATTCTCGGCTGCCGGCTTGTGCGGATGTCCAGCGAGCTTGCACCAGCGCCAGGCTCTGGCGGATGATCGACCGCCACGATCACCGAAACGCAAAGCCGAGACGGCGCAGACCGCTGGTCCATCAGGCTAGCCGCGGCGGTAAGACTCCACCCACTGCAGAGACCGCGGGCAGAGCTGCCGCCAAGCCGACGACGGCAGTGTCACGAGCGTCCCCGCCGCCGGTTCGGCCGCCGGGCTCAGGAGCACGCCGGTGAGCACGGCTGCACCGCGGTCGCCCGGAGCCAGCGACGGGCTCGCGCGATGGATCTCCAGGCTGTGCAGGCCGGCGATGAGGTGAAGCTTGATCGGCGGGGCCAACGCGCTCACAAGCGAGTTGCCGCTCAGCTGGCCCGCGACGGAGCCCACCGGCCGGCCGTCGACGCCCACGCCGATGCGCGGCATCAGCCGACCCCTGAGCCACAGATCCCAGCCGCCGGTCGCCGGGATCGAAAAGGATGCGCGCAGCGTCCCCGCGCGTTTCATCACCACGCCGTGGCGCGCGGAACCCCAGCCGGCCGGGCGACGGCTGCGCGCGAGCGCCACCGTCACGAGTCGCGGCGCCAGCGCGCCGGTCAGCGAGCCGCTCGAACCGGCCGCGCGAGCCGCGTCGGCGATCGCGGCGCACCGCTGAGCGCCCGTCCCCGACAGCCGCGTGTGCGTGACCGCGGCAGCGGTGCCTCGTTCGCGTCTCCAGACCATGTAGTAGGTGCCCTGCCACACCAGGCGGTAGGCGCGGGGCGGACGCGACGCCGCGGGGTCGCGGCGGGTGACGATCAGCGGATAGGCCGAGAGCGCTGCCGGCGGGAGCTCGTCCAGCGTGAACGGCCGGCCATACCCGCCCGCGACCGAGGCCAGCGCGGGTGGGAAATACGCGAAGTTGGGGGTGCCCACGTCGAGTTCCCGCAGCTCGTACAGCGAGTATTCGTCGAAGTCGGTGAACAGCGTCGGCCCCCCGCCGGCGAAGCGCCGGTTCACGCTCGCGAGCTCTTCGTAGCGTGCCGTCGGGGCGAGGTTCGCGGTGTTGTACTGAAGCTCGTCGGAGACGAACACGCCGACGGCGATCGCCGCGGCAACCGACCCGGCCGCCACGATCGCCACGAGGCGCGGCCTCAGTTCCCTCAGCAGCGCCACGCCCGCCCACGCCGCGAGCATCACCGCCGGCGAGGTCAGCACGAGTGTCTTAGCGCTCGCCCACGTCGTCAGGGTGCGGCTGATCACCAGCCACGTCAGCACCATTGCCGCGATCCACCCGCCGACGCCCCAGGCACGCCTCCGCACGCAGTTGACCGCGCCCAGCACGACCGCGAATCCGACAATCGCGGTGAGGATGTCGGACAGCCGGCCGACGCCTCCCGCGGGCGTGAGCTTGTAGCTCCCGTCCAGCCAGACCCCCAGCACCTGCGACGAATGCAGGGGTTCGTGAAGGTTCCCCGAGTTGCTCGTGGACGCGATCGTGCCGGCGACCCGCAGCGCCGCGCCGAGGTGTTTCCACGTCGGGAGCGCCGCCACGAGCAGGACCAAGGCCCCCGCGAGGCCGGCGACCAAGAGGTTGCCCCGCGGTGGCATGGAGCGGCCGGCGAGAACGACCGGCAGAAGCACGATCAGGCTTGCCAACGCCCAGGCCCCGAATGCCGGGCCGAGCGCCGACACGCCGCCCGCGAACAGCAGCGCCAGCGGCACCGCGCCGCGGGCGCCACGCCCGATCCAGACTTGCGGGCGCGAAACCAGGCAGCCGCAGGCCAGGAGCAGCGGCAGCGTGGTGATCTCCTTGATCGACCCGAGCAGCTCGTAGGCGTAGACGAGTGCGGGCAGCATCGCCGTCACCCCAGCCAGGAGCGCCCAGCCGCGCCGCAGGCCCAGGTACCGCGCGAGCAGCCACGCCGGCCCGAAGCCGAGGGCCAGCATGAAGGCGTTGAACGGCTGGAAGGCCCAGATCAGCGGCAGGCCGAGCAGCAGGGCGCTCCCGCCGAAGAGGGTGTCCGCCCCGGAGGGATAGCTGGTGCCGTAATAGCCCTTGATGAACTGGCCATAGGAGTTGCGCAGGTCGAGATGCCCGTAGTTCTGGCCGTGATGGATCAGGTAGTCGGCACCGGCCATGTGCACCGCTGAGTCCGACAGGGCGCCAAAGGAGGAGAACGTCGTCCGTCCGGCGATCAGGACCGGCGCGAGCGCCAGCAGATAGACGACGGCCGACGCGAGCGCCGGCAACGGACCGCTGGCGGTCGCAGTGAGCAGCGCCCGGGCGCGGGCTCGCCCGAGCGCCAGGCCGCTCGTCGCCAGCGCAAGCATCAGCCAGGGCGTCGCGGGCGCCAGCCACGCCGGGATCGTCGCCAGTTGCGAGAGGCCGATCAGGCCTGCTGCGCCAAGCGGCGCCAGCAGCGCGCCGGGCACCCAGCCGCCGGCCAAGCGGTCGACCAACAGCCCCACCCCCAGGCACAGGCCGGCGAGCGCACAGGGGTAGAGAAGCGTCGTCCCAACGAACATTCGCCGCGACGGCAGATACTCGCAGCCGCGAGCCCCCTCCGCGAGCCTGAGCCGTTCCTAGTCGGCGTTGGCCCGATACCGCTCGTTATGCGGAACGCGGATGCTCGTGCCCGTGAACCGTCACCGCGGCGCAGCTGCCGGGAGGTCGCCCCTTGGAAGCCGGATGGTCGTGGTCGCGATCACGAGCTGACCGGGAGCCCTCCCCGGCGAGTGCGGGACGTTCGGCGCGGAGTCCTCGAACAGGACTTCGACCGGCAGGCCGCTCCGCGAGCAGCTTGCCGCGAACGGATACGGGAGCACGATGTGAACGATCGTGCCGCGCGCGACGTCGCGGTTGAAGCCGGCCGCGGCCACGCCTTGCGCTCTCGGGCCGCAGCCCCTGCTCGTCAACGAGTAGGACTGTGAAGCGGTGTGCACGGCGAAGGGCGCCCGGAACGCGACATCGGCGGCGAGGACCCGGTGTGAGCGGACGCGGAGATGGATCTCGGGGTGCACCCGCGAGCTCGCCTGCGTGGCCTGCACCGAAGGCGGGGGCGCGCTCGGGGCCGGGCAGGCGCGAGCGATCGAGACCTTGGCGCCGGTACGAGCGTCGTATCCGTTTTCGCAGGTGCTTCCGTCCCTTTGGTCGTAGGTGATCGTCGTCAGCGCACCGTCGGTTCCGGGGCCTTCTCCGGGGGTCTGCGTCCCTGGCGCCTCGCCGCTGCCTTCGTGGTCGCTGCCCGCCACGGCGGCCTGCACGATCAGGTACGCGCCCACGCCGGGCACGACCGTGCTGTCGCGCAACGCCGGCCCTTCCCGGTAGGTCACACTCAGCGCGTGCGGCCCGAGCAGCCCATAGCTGATGTCGCGCCGCTGCGAGATTGCCGCTACCGAGCGCCCCGGGGCGAACGCGGCGTTGCGATCCACGCCCCACAGTTCGGCCGCGACGGCGCTTCCCCAGGCGGTCGAGCGGGTTCCCGCAGGCTCGGGCGCGAGCGTGCAGGTTCCGCCGTCGATCTCCGTTCCGTCTTCGGTCGAGCCGCCCGGGAACGTCTGGACGACTTGAGGCGGGAACGGGTGGAACAGGCCGTCGTCGCCGAACGCGCCGTCGGTGCCGAGCTCGCCGAGCTGTCCGTCGTGGAGCCTTCCGACCTGCGCGCAGACGAGCCCGCGCGAGGTTTCGACGATCCGCATCCCCCACGGCAGTCCGCCGGCGGGATCGGGAACGCGCAACGGCAGCATTCGGGAGGAGACCGTGTCGCCGATACCTTCCGAGGGGCCGACGGGGGCGCCGGCGGGCACGGCGGATCCGGTCAAGATGACTCCCGTGGCCGCAAGCGCGATCGTCCCCCCCGCGAGCAGCAGCGCCGCGAGCGGGACCAGCAGCCCCCAGCGCGCGCCGCGCGCGATCGGCAGCCGCAGCCACCGGCGAGACGTGTTCGGCGCCGGCTCCTCCACGACGCGGCGAAGCTCGCCCTCGAACGTCTCCAGCGGGCGAAATCTGTGGGTCATCGAGCGCCTCCCCATGTCACGGCCAGCGATCGCTGCATCGCCCTGAGCGCGCGCGAGACGCGTGCGCGGGCCGTCGGCTCTGAGACGCCGAGGCGCACGGCGACCTCCTCGTATGGCATCTCCTCGATGACGCGCAGGTGCAGCGCGTCCCGTTGACCGGCGCTCAGCCGCTGCAGCTCGGCGGCGAGCTCCGGGCGCACAGCCTCGATCCCGGCGGCCTCCTCGATCGCGGCGAGGTCGTCCTCGTGCGCGACGGGCGCGCTCAGGCCGAGGCGCCGAAGCGCGCTCTGCTGGGCGCGGCCGCGACGAAGGTAGCGGCCGAGCTGGCGACGCGCGATCGTGAAGAGCCAGGCGCGCATCTCCTCCCTGCTGTCGGTGCGGACGCGGGGCCAGCCGAGCCATGCTTGGGCGAAGGTCTCGGCGGTGAGTTCCAGCGCGACCTCGCCGTCCAGCGTCCGTCTCGTCAGGAACATCAACACCGCCTCCGCCTCATCTCGGTAGAAGGGCACGAATCCCTCGGGATCAGCCATCACACCTAGATTGCCAGCGGGCCAAACTTTGTGACAAAGGCCCACGGGCCGGCGAGGCTGGGCAGCGTCATGGAGGCCGCCACCCAGCCTGCGGGAGATCCCCCCGGGCCGGGGGGCGAGACTTCAGCGCGTGAGGGGCTCCGCGGGGAAGCGCACGCCGAAGCTCTCGATCAGGCCGGGGACGCTCGCGGGATCCATCTCGAGGGCGTAGCGCTCGCACAGCTCGCCGAGCGTCGCCGGGTCGGCCTGCGCGACGCCGCCGAGGTCGACCAGCTCGGCGAAGAACTGCTCGAAGCCGGCGGGCGAGATGATCTCGAGGATCCGGCACGGCTCGTCTCCGGCGTTCCAGAACGTGTGCCACTCGCCGCGGGGCTTGAGCACCAGATCGCCCGCGCCCGCCTCGAGCACGTCCTCGCCGAGGAGCGCTCCCATGCGGCCCTCCAGCACGTAGCTGTACTCGTCCTCGCGGGTGTGACGGTGCAACGGCGCGGCGAGCGCGCGCGGCGACATCGGATGTTCGACGAGGGCGAAGCCGCCGCCGACCGTCGCGCCATCGAGCATGAAGCGCACGCCGATGCTGCCGAGGAACCCGGCCTTGCCGTCGCTCGGCCCGATGACGCGACTTGAAGCGGTCTGCATTTCGTTCCTCATTTCATTGGACAGCGGGTCAGTGCTCCGAGGAGCCTACGCTCGGGCGCCAGCGCGGCTCCGCGTAAAGGCGCTCAGCCGCCTTCGCGGCCAGATCGCTCGTTGATCGCCAGCGCCTCGTCCTGTCCGCTGTCGCTCGCATCGGGGTCGATCGCGCGCGCCTGCGCGTGTTGATCGCGGGCCGATTCGGTGAGATGCTCCGCCTTGACGGCCTCTCGCTCGGCGGCTGCATGACGCTCGCGCGCCTGGGCGGCGCGTTCATCGGCTTCCGCTTGGACGCGGTTCGCTTCGGCGGCCTGTCCGTCGGCCGACGCACGGGCGCTTTCCGCTTGAATCGAACGGCTTCGGGCCTGTTGGCGAAGCTCTCCTGCCTCTTCACGACGGTGTTCGTCGCGCCTGCGACCGGCGGCGCGAGCGACGATGGTGAAAATTATCAACGCCACCACGACTGCAGCGGCAATTACGATGATCGTTCCGGTGCTCACTGTCTGCTCCTATACCTAGTTCGTCTGTTCACCTGGGCCTACGTGGCTGGAGAGCAACGTCAGGCCGAGAAGGCGGCTGATGCTCCCTCTGGAGGCCGCGGTGTCCGCGGCCTCCGAGGGTGAGTCCGCCGCCGGTCGCTAGACCCTCCCGCGTCTGCGATAGCCGAATCCGCCCCCTGTGAAGAAGAGCAGCAGCGCTACCAGCAAAAGCAGCCAGAGCAAGGGGCTTACACCGATCCCGCCGGCAACGGCGGCGATCACCAGAACGATCAAAATCACCTCTACGAGGCCCATAGGGCCCTCCTTTGTGTCGACTCCTCCGTGGGCTCCTTTGTAACTACCGACCGCTGCCCAAGAGCCTCTTACAGTCGGAGAGAGAGCTCCCTCTTGCACAGAAAGAACGCTCTCTCTATCTGGTACCCTTTCGACGCATGCTCGAAACCCGCCGCCGCCATGACGAGACGGCGCTCAGCGCCCGCGATCGGATTCTCGACGCCTCCTACGAGCTGTTCTCGAAGCGCGGAATCCGTGCAGTTGGGGTCAACGAGGTGATCGAGCGCGCCGGCGTCGCGACCGCCACCCTCTACCGACACTTCCCGTCGAAGGACGCACTCGTGCTCGCGTTCCTCGAGCTGCGCGAGCAGCGCTGGACCCATGACATCGTCGAGGCAGAGGCGCGAAAGCGGGCCGCGGACCCCGAGGAGCGGCTGCTGGCGATCTTCGACGTCCTCGAGGAATGGTTCCAGCGCGAGGACTTCGAGGCCTGCTCGTTCATCAACGTTCTGCTCGAAATGGGCTCCCAGCACCCCGCGGGGGACGCGAGCGTGGAGCATCTCGACCACATCCGCACGATCGTCCGACGCTTCGCAGACGAGGCGGCCCTGCGCGACACCGAGTCCTTCGCACGCTCGTGGCACATTCTCATGAAGGGCTCGATCGTGGCAGCGGCAGAGGGTGACGTCGAGGCGGCGCGGCGCGGCAAGGCGATGGCGCGGCTGCTGATCGACCAGTACCGATAGCGTTGGTCGACCGCGTGGAATGAGTTCCCGGAGTGGATGATCGGCGCAAGCGCCGCATGGCGCAGAACGAGGCACTCGCACGGCGCATAAACGACAGGATCGAGTACCAGCGTCCGCGCAACGGAGAGTCGGCTGACACGTTCATATGCGAGTGCATCCGCGTCGACTGCGGTGGTGTGCTGGATCTCTCGATTGGGGACTACGCACGCGTGCGAGCCCATCCGCGCCGGTTTGTCGTACTCCCCGGGCATGAGGAACCAGCCGTCGAGTCGACTGTCGAGGTCCACCCGGGGTTTGTCGTGGTCGAAAAGCGCGGCGAGGCGGGACGGATCGCGGAAGCCGAGGCCGGCGCGTAGCACGCCGCGGCGCCTCGCCGTCTGTCTCGTGCCGTTCTCGCCGAGCGCTACGTTGCCGGTCGTGAAGCGGGGTTGGCAGGTCGTCAGACGCTCGGTAGTGTCCTTCTACGACGATCAGGGCACCCACCACGCCGCCGCGCTCACGTACTACGCGCTGATGTCGTTGTTCCCCCTGCTGCTGCTGGCAGTGTCGCTTCTGGGGGTGCTGGGGGAGTATCCGGCAACCTACAACACGATCCTCAGCCATCTCCGCGGCGTGGTACCGGCTGCGACGCTTTCGCCGATCAACGCCGCGGTGCGGGCAGCGCTGAAGAGCAAAGGCACCGCCACGGTGGCACTGGTGCTGGCGATCCTCACAGCCCTGTACGGCGCGACCGGCTATCTCGAGGCGGCGCGGCGTTCGCTCAACGTGGTCTTCGAGGCGCCGAGCGGCCGCAGCTTCGTGCGCCGCAAGCTGATCGACATCGCCTCGACCTTCGTGCTCTTGGCGCTCGTGCTCGTCACGCTGGTGCTGGTGTTCGCCGGCGGGAGCGTCGCAGACGAAGTGCTCGGAGCCGCCGCGGCCTCGGCCTGGCGGATCGTCCGCTGGCCCGCAGCCTTCGCGAGCGCGCTGCTGGTGTTCTCCTACATCTACTTCGTCACGCCGGACGTGCGACAGCGCGGGTTTCGCTCGATCGCGCCCGGCGCCGTCGTGGGAGTTTCGATATGGCTCGCAGCGTCGGCCGCGTTCTCGGCGTACCTGGCCAGCTTCAGGAGCTTCAACGTGACGTATGGCTCGTTTGCGGCGGCCATCATCCTGCTCGTCTGGCTGTGGCTCACAAACGTCGCGCTGCTGTTCGGTGCGGAGGTCAACGCTGAGATCGGGGGCGCGAAGTCGCGGCCGGAGACCTGAGGACGTTCACGGCTGAGTCGACAGCTCAGCGGGTCGCCCCGTCGTGTTCGGCTGCATTTGCGTGCCCCGGCCGGACGAGGACGGCGAGGAGATCGCCGACCTTCTGCTGGCGCGCGAGCGCATCGGGGAGTGGACGCTCCGCGTGGATCAGGTTGGCGTTGCGTCTGCCGATGCGCTCGCGAGTGATGTAACCGGCGTCGGCGAGCTCGGCGCCGATGCGGTGTTCCCGACGGGCGCCGGCAGTTGAGCTCTGGGCCCGACGCGATAGACGATCTCCCTCCTAGAATGCAATCCGTCACGCCACCACCGAAAACGAGGCTTCGAGCATGAACGATCAGCCGAACGCAGAGTGGAACGTCGCTGAGTGGCACGGAAAGATGCTCGTTGACAGCAAGGGCGAGAAGATCGGCAAGCTGCAAGACGTCTACGTCGACGTCGAGACCGACGAGCCGCAGTTCGCGACCGTCAAGGAAGGCTTCATCGGCCGGCACCTGACCTTCGTGCCGCTCGGGGGGATCGCGATCGGCCCAGACGAGTTGCAGGTCGCCGTCACCAAGGAGCGGGTCGAGTCGGCGCCGAACATCGAGCAGCATGGAGAGGAGCTCTCCCAAGCCGACGAGTCGGCGCTCTATCACCACTTCGAGCTGAACTACACCCCGCCGTCCACCGAGAGCGGACGACGTCTCGCCCGGCGCTGATCCGGCGGGGCCGCGCCGAGCCTCCTCCGAGAACCGCCAAGGCATGCCAACCGATCACCTCGAAGACCTGCGCGCCCAGGCCCGCCTCGCCCGAGAGCGCTATCAGCTGTACAAGGCGAGGACATTCGGGGCGCAGCCCACGAGCGAAGAGCGGCTGCATGAGCTCCAGCGCGCCTCTGAACAGGCCGAAGAGCGCAGTCGCTTCGCCGAGGCAGAGGAGCGCCGCGCCCGCGCTGCGCAGCAGGACCCGCAGGACCCCGGCTAGGCGCACTCGGCGGCGCATTGCGTCCGTCCCGAGTCTGCTCCGGCAAGTGCGACGAAACGCTCGGGTCGGGCGCGGAAAGCGGCTTCGATCGTGTGTTCTTCGTGAAGGAGCTGGGTGAACGAGCTCCCGGCGACGCGACGACGCCCCTCGAAGGACTCGGGGCGCCGTCGCCCGCGGCGAGGCCGCTATGCCGGGTCGCCGGCGCCGGCCCTCGGAGGCGACTGAGGGCCCGCGGGGAGGGAGCCGCGTGCGCCGGCAAGGTGATCTGTTGCTGGCGCTCGGGACAGCTCGCTCGAAGCGTCGGCGCGGATCGGCGCGCCCATCGCGTGGTAGCCGCCGTCGACGTGGACGATCTCTCCGGTGATCGCGCGCGAGAGGTCGGACAGCAGGAATCGGACGGTGTCGGCGACCGGGCCCGGGTCCTCGCTGTCCCAGGCGAGCGGCGCCGTGTGCTCCCAGCTCGCCGCGAGCGTGTCGAAGCCCGGTATGCCGCTCGCGGCCAGCGTTCTGAGCGGCCCCGCCGAGACGAGGTTGACCCTGATCCCGTGCGCGGCCAGATCCCGCGCCAGGTACCGGGCGACGCTCTCGAGCGCCGCCTTGGCAACGCCCATCCAGTCGTAGACGGGCCAGGCCACGCTCGCGTCGAAATCCAGGCCGACGACGGCGGCGCCGGCGCCGTCAGCCCGACCGTCGGGCTCGCTCATCAACGGCAGCAGCGCCGCTGTCAGGGCCTTCAGTGAGTAGGCGCTCGTCTGAAACGCCGCCAGCGCGCTCTCGGGCGGCGTCTGCATGAACGAGCCCCCGATCGCGTCGAGTGGCGCGAACGCGATCGCGTGCAACGCGCCGTCGACTTGCCCCCAGCGCGCCCGCAGCGCTCGGGTGAGCTCACGCAGGTCCGTGTGTGAGTTCACGTCCATCTCGAGCACCTCCGGAGGGCTCGGAAGCTGCTTGGCCGCGCGCTCGGTGAGTCGTCTGGCGCGCCCGAACCCGGTGAGGACGATCTCGGCGCCTTCGAGCTGCGCGCTGCGCGCGACCTCGAAGGCGATCGAGTTACGCGTCACGACTCCGGTGACGAGCAGCTTCTTGCCGCTCAGCACGGCACCACCCCGGGCGGAAGGTCCAGCGCGCCGTCGGCAGGCACGTCCTCGTGCCGCGGGGGTGCTGCGGCGCGCGTGCCCCAGAGCACCTCGACGCCGGCGCGGCAGAGCAGCAGCTCGCCGGCGTCGCGTATGTCCCAGCTCCACTCGACGAGGCCGGCGCCCTCGCCCACGCGGTTGAGAGACGAGATCCGGCCGTCGATGTGCATCGTCGCGCCGATCGGTGCGGGCCGCTTGAACACGACGTCTCTGATGCGACGCAGCGCGAGCACGCGCTCGGGGTCGAACGGGACGAGCCCGACCGCGTAGGAGACGAGCAGCATGCCGTGCGCGATGCGCTCGCCGAAGCGGCTTGCCGCAGCCCACGCGGCGTCGGTGTGCTGGGGGTGGGTGTCGCCGGTGAGCGCGGAGAACCCGACGAGGTCGGTCTCGGTGATCGTGCGCGCGCGCGAGCGAAAACGCTGGCCCTCGCGGAGCTCCTCGAACGGGGCGGACCAGTCGAGCTCCCTCATAGCTGGCTCGCTCACAGCTGGATGTTTCCCCTCGGGTGCTCGACGGGCTCATACCCGTCGAGGCTGGCGAGCGAGCGGATCACGCTGCGGCGGGTGTCGGCGGGGTCGATCACCTCGTCGACGAACCCCTCGCTTGCGGCGGCGCTCAGCGACAGGTGCTCGGCGGCGTACCGTTCGGCGAGCTCGGCCGTTGCGAGCTGCGGATCGACGGCGGCTGCGATCTCGCGACGGTGGATGATCTCGACCGCTTGCCGGGCCGCCATCACGCCGATTTCGGCCGACGGCCATGCGAGCACGTAGTCGGCTCCGAGCTGCTTGCTGTTCATCGCGATCGCGGCGCCGCCGAACGCCTTGCGGAGCACGACGGTAACCCGGGGGACGACGGACTCGGCGAACGCGTACACGAGCTTGGCGCCGTGGCGGATGACCCCGTCGCGCTCCTGTTTGACGCCGGGTAGGAAACCGGGCGTGTCGACCAGCACGAGGAGCGGCAGGCCGAAGGCGTTGCAGGTCCGAACGAACCGCGATGCCTTCTGCGAGGCGGCGGCGTCGATCACGCCGCCCAGGTGGCGCGGCTGGTTGGCGACGATCCCGATCGCTTTCCCGTCGATGCGCGCCAGCAGGCACACGATGTTGCGGGCGTAGCGGGACGAGAGCTCGAGCAGCTCGCCCCCGTCGACGATCGCGCGCGCGACGCTGCGGATGTCGTAGACCTTGCGCGGCTCGCGCGGCACGAGCAGCTCCGGCACGTCGCCGGGGGGCGGCGCTGGCGCCGTCGGCGTCGGCCGCTCGCGTGCGCTCTGCGGCAGGTAGTCCAGCAGCCTCCGGGCCAACCGCGCGGCGGAGGCGTCGTCGGCGGCGACGGCATGGCAGACCCCATTTGCCGCGTGGACGCGTGGGCCGCCGAGCTCGTTGGCGTCGACGTTCTCGCCGGTGACCTTCGCGACCACGCCCGGGCCGGTCAGGAACATGCTTGCGCGCTCAGTCATGATCACGAAGTCGGTGAGCGCCGGCGAGTAGCTGCCGCCGCCCGCGGACGGTCCGCACACGACCGAGATCTGCGGGACACGGCCGGAGAGCGCGACCTGCTGGCGGAAGATGCGCCCGTAGCCGGCGAGCGCCGCGAGGCCTTCCTGCATGCGAGCCCCGGCGGACTCGACGAAGCCGACGACCGGGGCGTGCGCCTTGCCCGCGAGCGCATGGAGCCTGACGATCGTCTCCGCCTGCTCGCTGCCGAGCGAGCCGCCGGCGAAGCCCGCCTCCTGTGCGAAGCAGAACACGGCGCGACCGTTGACGCGGCCCGATGCGGCGAGCACACCGTCGCCGGGTGAGCTGCGCTCGCCCATCCGCCGCGACCGTGCCTCCGTCCGGAAGGGGTGCAGCGATCCGGGGTCGCAGAGGTACTCGAGGCGCTCGCGCGGCGTCGAGGTGGCCGGCCTGGGGATATCGAGGGTGGCGCTCATGCCGGCTGCAGGCACAGGACGGCGTTGTGCCCGCCGAACCCGAACGAGTTGGTGATCGCGGTCGGGAGTCGATCGGCCGTTGTGCGGAGCGGCCGCGGGCGGTTCGGCACGTAGTCGAGGTCGAGCTCCGGATCGGGCTCCTCGTAGCCGAGCGTCGGCGGGATCACACCCTCTCCGAGCGTGAGGACGGTCGTGATCGCCTCGACAGCCCCGGCGGCGCCGAGCAGGTGCCCGATCGCGGACTTGGCGGAGCTGATCGGGACGCGGCTTGCGTGGGCGCCGAGGGCGCGCTTGAGGGCGTTCGTCTCAGAGCGGTCGTTGAGCGGCGTCGAGGTGCCGTGGGCGTTGACGTAATCGACTTCCTCGGGCACGACTTGCGCGTCCTCGAGGGCGGCGCATATGGCTGCGGACGCGCCGCTGCCGTCAGCATCGGGGGCGGTGAGGTGATGGGCGTCGCAGGTGGCGCCGTAGCCGCGCAGGCGGGCGAGCGGTGCGGCGCCGCGTTCACGCGCTCTCTGCTCGGTCTCGAGGATCAGGATGCCTGCTCCCTCCCCCATCACGAACCCGTCGCGCCGGGCGTCGAAGGGCCGGCTCATGCCGCTCGGCGAGGTGGCCCCGAGCGAGCTGAAGGCGGCTCGTGCGAGCGGTGTGAGCGTCGCCTCGGAGCCGCCGCAGATCATCGCGTCCGCTTCGCCTGCCTGGATCGCGCGGAATGCCGCGCCGATCGCGTGTGCTCCGGCCGCGCAAGCCGAGACGACGCCGTAGACCGGTCCCCGCAGGTTGTGTCGAATCGCGAGCGCGGCCGCGCCGGCGTTGCCCATCATCAACGGGACCGCGAGCGGTGACACGGCCTGCTCGCCGACGAGGCGTGAGTGGTTCTCCTCCATCGTGGCGAGCCCCCCTATGCCCGTGCCGAGGATGCAGCCGGTCCGCTCCGGGGCCCGGATGTCGGTTTGCGCCCAGGCGGCCTGGGCGAGCGCTTCCTGGCAGGCGACGACGGCGAGCTGGGTGAAGCGGTCCATCCGTCGCGCTTCTTTCGCGGGGAGGTGGTCGGTCGCGTCGAAATCCGCGCACGGGGCCTCCCCGTCGCGGATCGCGCACGCGCCGTCGCGCCACCGCTCGTAGAGCGCCCCCGCGTCGCCCAGCGGCGTGACGGCGCCGACGCCGGTGACGAGGACCTTCGGTGCCGGTTCACGCACGGGCTTCGATGAGCGTGGCGATGTCGCCGACGGTCTGGATGCTCGTGACGTCGGTGCCGGTGAGCTGGATCCCGTATCGCTCTTCGACGATCTGGGCGAGCTCGGCGAGGTCCAGCGAGTCGACGTCGATGTCGGTCAGCTTGGCCTCGCCGGTTACCTGGTCGCGCTCGGCGCCGAGGCGCACGAGCTCGTCGGTGATGACCTCGAGCACGGGTGGGCTTGTCGTGTCCTGATGCATCTTGGCTCCCTTCGGTTGGCTTTCAGGCCGCCAGACCCCCGTCGACGTAGAGGGTGCTGGCGTTGACGTATGCGGCGTTCTCGCTCGCGAGAAACGCCGCGCAGGCGGCTACCTCCTCGGGCTGCCCGGCGCGCTGCGCGGGCACCGCGTCCAACAGCGATGGACCGAGGCCTGCGGTCATGTCCGTTTCGATCAGGCCGGGGGCGAGCGTGTTGACCGTCACGCCGCGGCGCGCGACCTCGACCGCGATCGTGTTGCTCATCGCGATCAGCCCGGCCTTCGCGGCCGCGTAGTTGGACTGGCCCGCGTTCGCGCGGGGGCCGACGATCGACGCGACGTTGATGATGCGCCCGTACCGTGCGCGGACCATCGTGCGCAGCGCCAGGCGGGTGAGCCGGAACGCGGCGCTGAGGTTCGTCTCGATCACCTCGCTCCATTCGCTCTCGCCGAGCGACAGCGCGAGGTTGTCGGCCCGGATTCCCGCGTTGTTCACGAGGCACAACACCGGCCCGAGCCGGCTCGCGGCGTCGAGGAGCCCCGGCGCGCTTGCAACGTCGGTGATGTCGCCGCGGACGGTGAGCGCATCGCCGCCGGCCGCGAGGATCGCCTGCTCGACGCGCTCCGCGGCGGCCTGGTCGGTGCGGTAGTTGATCGCCACCGGCCAGCCGTCTTCGGCCAGCGCGCGGGCGATCGCGGCGCCGATGCCGCGCGAGGCGCCGGTGACGAGCGCGCACGCGTTCGCCGGTCGGCTCACCGTCCGTACCCGTCGATCAGGGCGGCCCCCCACGTGAAGCCAGCGCCGACTGCGCACAGCAGCACCCTGCTCGCGTCGCCGAGCCGGCCTTCCGCGCGAGCCTGCTCGAGGGCGAGGGGCACGCTAGCGGCCGAGGTGTTGCCGAGCTCGGCGATCGCGTCGACGACGCTGTCGGCGGGAATCTGGAGCCGCTCTGTAAGCGCGCTCGTGATCCGCGCGTTGGCCTGGTGGAACACGAACAGGTCGACTTCGTGGAGAGGCGTGCCGGCTGTTTCGCAGACGCCGCGAGTCGCCTCCTCCATGCGAGCGACGGCGTGGATGAACGTCTCATGGCCCTGCATGCGGATCAGTCCGGTTGACCTGTCGTTCTCGATCAGGCCGGCGCAAGCGCCGTCGGAGCCGAGCTCGATCGTCCAGGGAGTGCCCTCACGCCCGGCGGCGAGCAGGACCGCAGCCGCGCCGTCGCCGAACAGCGCAGCGGTGGTGCGGTCGGTGGGGTCGGTCTGGCGCGAGAGCATGTCGGCGGCGAGGAGCAACACCTGGCGAGCCCGGCCGCTCTCGATGTACGCGGCGGCGGTGGCAAGACCGCTGATGAAGCCGTTGCACGCGGCTCCGAGATCGAAAGCGCCGGCGTGGGCGGCCCCGATCCGGGCGGCCAGCTGCGGCGCGAGGTTCGGCATCGGTTGCCGCTGGCTTACGGTCGCAAAGATCACCAGGTCCGTTGCTCGGGCGGGTCGCTCGGCGTCGGCGAGCGCCTTCTCGGCCGCCGTCGTCGCGAGATCCAGGAGCTCGAGGTCCGGATCGGCGTGGCGGCGGTTGCGGATCCCGGTGCGTTTGAGGATCCACTGCTCGTCGACGCCGGCTCGCGCCGCGATCTGGGCGTTCGATACCACCCGTTCGGGGAGCGCCGCGCCGATTCCGGCGATCCGTGGATGCGAGTTCACGACCGGGGCGGTGTCCTCGATGAGGAGCGGTTCAGGCGTGTACACCGTTGTCCTCCAGGTCGATCAGCCGAGCCTCGCCCAGGTTGCGCGAGACGAGACCCGCCAGAACGCGGCCGGGTCCGGCGTCCAGGTAGGCACGCGCTCCGAAGCGGTCGAGGGCGAGCATCGTCTCGCTCCAGCGGACTGGCCGGATCAGCGCGGTTGCGAGCTGCTCGACGGGGTCGGCAAACGGTGCGGCGGTCATCGAGCTGAACACGATGACCCGCGGCGAGCCCAGCTCGACCGCTGCGAGGGCCTGCCGGAACTCGACCCGGGCGGGTCCGAGTGCGGGCGTGTGGAACGCGCCGCTGACGTCGAGCTTCAGGGCACGCATTTCTCCTGCGCGGGCATCGCGGGCGGCCGTTTCGATGCCCTCGATCGGCCCCGAGAGCACGGTCTGCCCGGGCGCGTTGTAGTTCGCGACCCGCAAGCCATGCACGAGCGCAAGCCGCTCGGCCTGCGCGATCGTGCCCTTGAGGATCGCGACCATTCCGCCCTGGGCGCTCCGCGTGAGCTCGTCCATCAGCCTTCCCCTCAGTGCGACGAGCTCGAGGCCGTCGCTGGGTTGAAGGACTCCGGCGGCAACCAGTGCGGCGATCTCGCCGAGCGAGTGTCCGGCGAGCGCGTGCGGCTCGATGCCCGCGTCACGCGCAGCGTGCCAACCCGCGAGGCTCGCGAGGTAGATCGCGGGCTGCGCGTAACGGGTCGAGCCGGCGGCCTGCTCGAAAGGGTCCAGCTCGAGGAGCTCGCACGCGTGCTCGTAGAGCTCGGGGCAGCGCTCTTCGACGTGCTCCCGAGCCCCGGTGAGATCGGCGCCTTGGCCGGGGAACAGGATCGCCGTTCGCGTCGCTTGCGTCATCGCGGTGAGCATGGGCGCGATCGGGGCGCGCATGTGGCGCGCGGCGGTCGATACCACCCATCTGGCGGGGTAAGGGGGCGAAGGGCGGGTCAGCTCGTCAAGCCGAGCCGCTGCGCGCGCTGTACGGCCTCCGCGCGGTTCTTGGCTTCGAGCTTGCGGTACAGGCTGCTGGTGTGGCCCTTCACGGTGTGCGGCGAGAGGTGCAGACTCGCGGCGATCTCGCGGTTGGTGGAGCCGCCTGCGACGAGCGTCAGCACTTCTTGCTCGCGCCCGGAGAGCTGGATGTCGGCGTCCTGCGGCGAGGGCTGGTAGACGCGGATCCCGAGCGCGATCATTCGCACCGCCTGCGCGACATCGCCGGCGGGCAGATCCTTGGGGATGAAACCGTGGGCTCCGGCGGCACGGACCGACTCGTCGGAGATGCGTCCGGCGCCGGAGATCATCAGGACCTTCGTGTCCGGTGAGGTCGCGACGATCCGCTCGCAGATCTCCGGGCCCGACTCGCTGCCGACGAAGAGATCGACGACGGCAACGTGTGGGGAGTAGCGACGCGTGAGCTCGGCGGCCTCCTCGCCGTTGCTCGCGCGCAGGCAACGCTCGACCCACGGCTGGCTGCCGAGCATCAGGCGAAAGCCCCACTGGACGACCTCGTGGTCGTCCACGACGAGGACGCGGAGCCGCTGGTTGGCGGCCACCCCGGCGTGGGCGCTCATGCCTGGCCGCGGGCGAGCAGTCGCACGCGCCAGCGCCCATCTCCAAGCGGACCGAACTCGAGCAGGCCTCCCGCCTGGAGGGCGGCGAAACCGGCGACGCGGAGCCCCATCCCCGCACCGGCGGCGGAGCTCTCGCGCGCGCCGTCGTTGACGATCTCCATGGTGAACGTACCCTCGCGCTCGCTGGTGGTCACGCGAATCTCGCTTGGAGTCGCGTGCCGCTGGGCGTTACGGACGGCCTCGATCAGCACCGCTTGCGCGAGCGCGTCCAGCCGCTCCGGAACAGCGATGTGCTCGAGGTCGAAGGCGATGCCCAGCTCGGGGTGACCCTTGTCGAGCCGCTGGAGCTCGTCGGCGAGCGTGGTGGTCGTGGCCGGAAGCGAGCGGCCGAGCGGCTGCACGAGCGCGCTGCGGAGGTCGGCGAGGGCGGTTTGCAGCTCTGCGGCGATGCGCGCGCGGGCGGCCTCATCGGGCGGGTGCTCGGCGGAGAGAGCCAGTGAAAGACCGAACAGTCGCTGGATGACACCGTCGTGGATGTTGCGCGCCATCTCGATCCGGTGCTCGAGCTGGATCGCGCGCTCGTGCTGGCGAGTGGCAACGCGGGCCATCGAGGCGAGCGCGGCAGTCTTGCCGAGCACCCAAAGAGTCTCTCGCTCCGTGTCGTCCAGGGGTGCCCCGATCCCCGCTCTGTCGGCGAGGATCACGCCGATCCAGCCTCCGCGGGCGACCATCGGCACGCAGATCAGCTGGGTGACACCGAGCGCCGCGACGTACTGAGGCGGAACCTCGTTCTCGAGGTTCTCCGAGGCCTCGACGACCTCGTCTCGCTCGAGCGCCCGCCGCGCGATCGGGGCCGTGTCGACGGTGAAGAAGCCTCCGGCAAACAGGTCCAGGTCGATGCCGTACCCGCCCGCGGCTCGAACCTGCCGGCGCGCGCTGTCGTAGCGGAAGATCACGGCGCGGCGCATCGAGGTCATACGTATCGTCGCCTCGCAGATGCGCCCGTAGAAGTCATCGACGCGTCCCTCCTCCTCGCTGGTCGCAAGCAGGTGGGCCAGGAACTCGATGACGTCGATCTGGACGGTCTGCGGCGCTCGCGCCTCGCCGGCGGCGGTTCTGTTCATGCTGGACAGTGTCGCGCTCGCGCCGCCTCCGTGGGCCGTCCTACCGGTGTCAAACCACCCGTTTGGGTCGTTCGCCGGTGATCGTGCCGGCCGCCTCGAAGTCCCGGCGGGCTCGAGGGCTCCCCGTTTTGCCGGCAGTCCGCCAGCGGCACGGTTTCTGCCCGCCCGACGTCACTCCTTCGTCAGACGATCGTTGATCACGATCTCGACGATCCGCGGGACCGTCTCGGTGCGCGCCCAGTCGCGTTGCAGCTCACACGCGAACGAGACCCAGCCGAGCGGCTGCGCTCCCGCCGCGACGGTCCGATCGATGCCGGCGCGATGTGCCTCCGGCGAGGTGCCGCCGATCGCGTCGATGAGCGGATAGACCCCGTAGCCGTCCCGAATCGCGTCGAGGGCCGGAAAGGCCATGCAGACCTCAGTCCACAGCGCGCACAGGATCAGCTTGCGTCGCCCCGTGGCTCGGACGGCCGCCAGGAAGTCGGCGTCCTCCCACGAGTTGATGGCGGTGCGGTCGATCGGCGGGTAGTCCTGGAGCTCCTCAGCGAGTCCATCCAGCGTCGGTCCCTGGCCGTTGGCGACGTTGATCGTCGAGTGGATGATGGGGACAGCGAAGACCTTCGCCACCTTCACAGTTGAGACGATGTTCTTGAGCAGGAGGTCGTGGTCCATCGAGCGCACGGTTTCGATTTGGCTGGGCTGGTAGTCGATCACGGCGAGTACGGAGTTCTCGGGCGTGATGAGGTGATCCGCGACGGGGTCGCGTCGTGCTTGGCTTGTCATCCGGACCTCTTTCGGAATCGGTGGGTGGGGCATGGGGCCCAGCGCAGCGCACTTCTCCGCCGGCGCCGTTGACGACTCGGTCCGTACCGGCCGCCGGGGCGGGATCTCCTACGCCGTCTGGCCTTCCGCGCGAAGCGCCTCGGCTGCGGCGACCCCCACGGTGTCCGTCACCTTCGGGACCTCGCTGAAGTACCACCCGCTGAGGTCTTGGCCCGCCTTGCCGAGCGGCCCGGCCCAGTCGCGGAAGAGCTCGCAGAACACGCCCACGGCCGTGTTCGGCACCGCGCCGGCCGCTGTCAGCCGCTCGATCCCCGTCCGGTGCTCGATCTGGGATCGACTACCGACCGCGTCGGCGACGAACTGCGCCTCGTAGCCGGCCTTGAGCGCCTCGATCACCGCGAAGGTCAGGCACACCTCAGTTTGCAGTCCGCCGATGATGAGGCGCTTCCGGCCCGTCGCCTCGACCGCCTCCCGGAAGGCCTGATCTTCGAAGGCGTCCATCGACGAGCGGTCGATCGGCTCGATGTCGGGCAGCTCGGCCAGGAGCGCGGGTTCGGTCGGGCTGTTGAAGCCGTAGGCGACCCCCACGGTCGACAGCACGATCGGCATGTCGAACGCCTTGGCGATCTTGGCCAGCCACCGGACGTGGAGTTCGACCAGCTTCGCGGGCGTTTCGGAGTGGATCGATTCGAACTGCTCCTTCTGGTAGTCGATCAGCACGAGGGCACAGTCCTCGTGGGTCCAGACCCCTAGCTCCCTGTTCATCGTCTTCTCCTTTTGCTTGTTCCGCGTCGGTGCGTGGGCGCCCCCAAAGCCTCGCCCGCCCACAGGTGAGCGAGCCTCGCCGGATCCAGGTGATTTGCGGCTTCGACTAGGCTGATCCGACCAAGACCGACGGCACGATGATGAGCGTCCTTGCCACGACAGACGGCGGCGAGCACAGCGAGCAGCCCGATCCCAGCGACGTCGCGGGGGCGCGCGGGTTGGTCGGGCGGGCCGGCCTCCTCGAGACGCTCGACCGCGCCGCGACCCACAAGCTGACGGTCGTCTCGGCTCCTCCCGGCAGCGGGAAGACCTGGCTTCTGCGCGACTGGGCTGAGCGCTCACGCGCCAGTCGTCGTTTCGCGTTCGTGTCCGTGGAGCGCGACCAGCGCGATCCTCAGCAGTTCTGGCTGGCGGTGCTGTCTGCGATCCGTCGATCGTCGGGAACGGCGCGCGAAACGCCTACGGAGACCGCGACGCCGGCCTTCGATGGCCAGGCGATGGTCGACAGGATCCTCTCCGAGCTCGCGCGACAGGTTGAGCCCGCGGTGCTCATCATCGACGATCTTCACGAGTTGCGCTCGGCCGACGCGCTCGGCCAGCTCGACCGGCTGCTGGCTCTGCTGCCGAGCTCGGTCCAGGCAGTTCTGTCGGCGCGCCGCGATCCGCCGATCCGCCTTCACGAGCTGCGCCTTGATGGCGAGCTCGCCGAGATCCGTGCGGCTGACCTGCAGTTCACCGAGCGCGAGGCGGACGAACTGCTGCAAGCGGCCGGCATCGCGTTGTCCGCAGACGATGTTGCGACGCTGCACCGGCGCACGGAAGGATGGGCGGCCGGGCTGCGCCTGGCGGCGATATCGCTCGACGGCCACCCCGACCCCGAGCGTTTCGTCGCCGAGTTCTCCGGCACCGACCGGGCCATCGGGGAGTACCTGATCGCCGAGATGCTCGAACGTCAGCCCGAGGAGGTTCGCGACGTGCTGCTGCGGACGTCTGTGCTGACCCGGGTCAACGGTGAGCTCGCGGATCTGCTCACCGGTCAAAGCGGCTCCGAGCGGTTCCTGCTCGACCTCGAGGACGCCAACTCGTTCGTGGTCTCGCTCGATCCCCAGCGGACGTGGTTTCGCTATCACCAGCTGCTCGCCGACTTCCTGCATCTCGAGCTCCGACGGACGGCGCCCGACCAGGTTCCCGACCTGCATAGGCGCGCCGCGGCCTGGTTCCGACAGCGCGGTCACGTCGTGGAAGCGGTCCGGCACCTGCAAGGCGCCGGCGAGTGGTCGGACGCAGCGGAGCTGCTCGCCGACCACCTGTTCAGCCTGACCCTTGACGGGCAGGAGGCAACGATCGCGGCGCTGCTGCGGTCGTTTCCCCAGGGGTTCTCGGCGACTGACCCCGAGTTGGCGCTGGCCTACGCGGCCGTTCGCCTCTCGCAGGGGCTTCCACAAGAGGCAGCGTCCCAGCTGGCGCTCGCCGAATCGCACCTCGAGAGCATCCCCGTGCAGCGGCGGGCGCGCCTAGCGGTCGCGATCGCTTCGTTGCGGTTGGCACTCGCGCGCCGAAGCGGCCATTTCACGGAGGCGATCGAGCGCGCCAACCTGCTCGACCCCTCGATCGCCGACGAGGGAGGCGGCCAGGCGGCGATGGGCAGCGAGCTTCGAGCCATCGCGCTGATGAACCTCGGGATCGTCGAGACGTGGACGGGCCGGCTCGGCGACGCGGAGCGCCACCTCTCCCAGGGAGCGGCGCTCGCCCACAAGATCGGCCGGCCCTACCTGGAGGTGGCCTGTCGAGCGCATCTCGGATTCCCCTCGGCACGGGTTTCGTGTGTCGCCGCGCGTGAGCTGGGCCAGACGGCCGTGGGCCTGGCAGAGCGCCACGGCTGGGGGGATCGCCCGGTCATCGCGCCCGCGCTCGGAGCGCTCGCCGGCGTGACGATCTGGCTCGGCGAGTTCGATGAGGCGGAACGTTGGCTGCGTCGCGCGTGGGAGATCGACGAGGAGGACATCGACCCTGCCGCCGTCGTGCTGCTGCACGTGGCGACGGGCATGTTGCACGCTGCCCGCTCGCAGGAACGATCGGCGCTCGACGCATTCAGGGCGGCGCAGCGAGCGCAGTCGATGCTCAGCGGCGTGCACGTCCTCCTGAGCCGGATCACCGGGTGGCTTGCGGCGACGCAGGCTCGACTCGGAATGCTCGATGCAGCCCGTGCATCGCTCGCGGATCTCCCCGCACAGCGTGAGCAGACGGCCGAGATCCAGAACGCACGCGCGGTGATCCACATCGCAGAGGCGGACCCGGCCGCGGCCTTGGATGCGCTCCGCGCGGTGCTCGACGGGACGACCCCGAATGTCTCGACGTTCACGCTCGTCGAAACGCACCTGCTCGCCGCAACTGCGCACCTGGACCGCGGGGATCGAAACTCCGCCGCGGCCGCGGTCGAGGCCGCGCTCGCAGTTGCCGAGCCGGACCGGCTGATCTTCCCCTTTGCGATGGCCGCGTCCGAGGGGCTGTTCGACGTGCTCCCGCGTCACGAAACGGCTCATCGCTCGCTGCTCGCAGACGTGATCGATGCGCTGGGTGGCGCGGCACCCGCCGCTGCGGACCGGGAGCGATCGTCGCACGTCGATGAGCTCAGCCCGAGCGAGCTCCGCGTCTTGAGATACCTCCCGACGAACCTGACCAGGCCGGAGATCGCGCGAGAGCTCTACGTCTCGGTCAACACCGTGAACACGCACGTGCGCAGCATCTACTCGAAGCTCGGTGTCGGTGATCGCTCGGCCGCGGTGCTTCGATCACGGGAGTTGCGGCTTCTCTCTGCCGGGCCGTTGCGAACATCATCGGGATAGCCCGAGCAGCCTGCGGCTCTCCAAGCGAGGTGCCGTCGAGCAGAATCACCAGCTTCCGGCGTTGCCCGATCACCATGTCGGCCGCATGATCGCTGTGTGTTCACGCCCGCCGGCGTCTACGTGATCCGAATCGAAGGGCAGCTCGGAGCCACGGCCCTGTCCGCCTTTCCCTCGATGACCCATGAGCTGAAGGGGACCGAGACCGTGCTCACCGGGATGCTCGCCGATCGATCAGCGGTGTTCGGGGTCCTGGCAGAGATCGAAGCACTGGGGCTCGAGCTGCTCGAACTCCGCCAGGTTCGGCCGGACTCGGCATGAGCCGTCCTCCGGTCCGCCTGCCATCCATTCGTCCAGGCGGAGCCCCCGCTCGCCGTGACGGCTGTTGCGCGGGCCTACTGTGTCAACCGTGGGGGGCTTGAGCAGGACAGCCGTAAAGGGGGAGGTTGAAGTCTGCGAGGGGGTGCCGGCGCTCGTCGCAGCGCTGGCGGCCAACGGCACGGTTCGCTGCGCCACGAGCGGCTTCATGGACCGATTCGACGTGCGCGACGGCCTGCTCGCCTCGTGCCCCGAGGAGGTCGAGTTGATCGCCGGCGGCCGGGCCGACCGCCTCACCGCGCGCGTGGACGAGCTCGACGCGACCGTGGTCGCCGTGACCGACCGGCATGCCCGGCGACTGGCGCTGTTGATGATCGCCTCAGACCGTGACCCGGGCGACGCCGAGTCGGCCAGCCCTCTGTTCGAGGAGCCGCTGGACGAGTGCCCTGCGATCGTTTGGCTGAAGGACCTGGACGGCCGGTACCTGCGGGTCAACCGCCGTTACCTCGAGCAGCTCGGCGTCGACGCCGAGAGCGTCTACGGCCAAACCGACGCCGAGCTCACCGCCGAGAGGTCGATCGAAGGGATGCGGCTCGAGAACAAGGACATCGCCTCATCCGAACCGCTGGAGCTCGAGTACATTATCGGCTCGCTCGAAGAGCGTCCGGCGTTCGCCGCGCTCCGCTTCGCGCTTCGCGACGCGGACGGACAGCCGACAGCGACGTGCAGCGTCGCGGCGCCGCTTGCGGAAGCCGCTGTCGCCCGGTCGGAGTGCGACCGGCTGATGCGAATCGATCGTTGGCGGCGGCTCGACGCCGTCGCCATCCGCCAGGAGCTGCTCGAGGAGTGGGGGCTCACGCTGGCCGACGGAAGCGTCGGCCCGCCCCTGGACCGCGACGAGCGGGTCGCGGCGGCCCTCTCGGCGCGAGACGAGGCGCTCGCAGCAGCAACTCGGCTGGAGGAGGAGCTCGCGCGTGAGCGGGAGCAGCTTGGAAGCGTCCGCGCCGAGTCCCAGCAAGCCGCGCGCCGCGCCGAGGAGCTCGGCGGAGCGATGACTGCCGAGCAGGCCCGATCCGACGAGCTCCGCGCGTCGCTCGCACGCGAGGAGGAGCACGTGAGCGAGCTCCAAGCGGAGCTGAGCGCCGCCCAGGCCGAGCTCGCCGAGCGTGAGCTCGCTGCCGGTGAGGCGGCGACGGACCCGCCGGTCGGCGGGAGCGATGGCCTCGGCTGGGGAGCCGGCCCGCAGCACGCCCTCTCGACCGCGCTGGTGGGCGTCACCGAGTGGCGGGCCGCCCTCAAGCTCGCGACCGACATCCTGGGCTCCGAGGGTGGCTGGGACGCCACGATCGCGTGGTGCACCGAGCGCCCGGGCCCCGCAATGAGGTGCGGGGAGGTGTGGATGCGAGACCCGACGGCGCTCGCCTCGATCGAGTCGCGCGCCTGGAAGCACGTGGAGGATCCTTCGGCTGGGGAGTTCGGGCGCGCGCGCAACCGCATGGCCGCCACGTGCCTGCTCGATCTGGAGTCGGCGGAGGATCGGTTGCTGGCGGCAGCCGGGGCCGAGGGCGTTGGATCCGCGATCCTGGTCCCCATCAGCGACGGCAGCGACACCGTCGCGATGCTCGAGCTGCTTTCTCGGGGCGCGAGCATGCCGAACCCTGAGCTGGTCGTCTCGCTGGACGCCATCGCCCTTCAGCTCGGTGCTCTCGCCCGGCTGCTGAAGTTCACCGACGACCGCGAGTGGCGGTTGGGACGCGTTTGAGCGTCGCGAAGCGGTGGCCCGCCGGTCGCGACCTCCTTGCTGCTCGGAGTCGAAAGCCGCCCCGCGATCAGCAGCCGACGCAGCCGGGTCTCATCGACACGCCGCGAGCGCCTTCGTGAAGAAGCGGAGCACCGCCGCCCAGTGGCTGTTCCAGTAGCTCTCGTCGTGGCCGCCGGGCCACACGTGGAAGCTGACGGCAACACCTTTTGTCCGAAGCGCGTCGGCCAACGAGGTGTCCGCAGGGCGGAACGGGTCTTCGGTTCCGACATCGAGCCACAGCCGCGCCCCGGGGTATGGGTTCGTTGAGGATTGGGCCGCCTCGATCACGTTGTGTCGTTCGAAGTCTTCGCCGTTGTCGAACGCACCTGTCGCCGTTTCACCTCCCTGACGCCACAGAGCCGCTGAGTCGGCGCCTACACCGCAAAAGCGCCCGGGATGGAGCCGCGCAAGGTCGTAGGCCCCGAAGCCGCCCATCGAGAGCCCCGCGATCGCGACCCGATGCGAATCGGCGTGGAGACGTTTGATCGCGGCGGGAATCACGCCATCCATCACATAACGACCCCAGTCCCCGGTCTCACGGTTGTGCCAGTAGGAGTCTTCGCCGCCGTAGGGGAACACGACGTCCGGAGCCTCGGGGCCCGCGGCCGCGAGGGCCGCGTAGAAAGCGCTGGTGGCGCTCGAGCTCTGATCCTGTCCCTTGCCGTGGAGGAACACGAGCAGTGGCGGTCGCCGCGCGGCGTGGGCGGGCACGACAACGAGCTGGGGCATCGCCTTGCCGCCCGGTCCGGGAACCGCGTAGCCGATCGCTCGGGCGCCGTGGGTATTCGTCTCGGTGACGGCTTTTACGATGATGGCGCCAGCAACGAGCACAATCAGCGTGATGGCGAGCAGCCGTCCGGGGCGCCGACGCCGGCGTCGAGCCAGCGAATAGGTCGACCGTCGGTTGATCCCGCGCGAGCGTGAGGTCACGAGCTACGGGCCGCCGACCGCCCCCGTTTGACGCGGCTCTCATCTAAGGGCTTCCGGCGCGATTCGAACATCTGGACCGCCACAATAGGGCCCTGCGCTCGCCGACGCCTTCGCTGCAGACCGGTCGTGGAGCGTCAGGCGGAGGGGGTGGTGGCGGTGAGGTGTTCGAGCAGCGTGATGCGCTGCTCGACGTTCTTGCCCTGCCCGGCGACGATCCAGCCACCCCCGTAGCGCCGGGCGGTGAGGCCTCCGTTCGCGAAGAACCGTTGACCGTGCTCGATCGCGTGGAAGCCTGGAAGCAGCGCAGAGAAGCTGGCGGGGGCTGCGGCGTCGACGAGCACGAACGCGCCCAGCGGCTCGCCGCCGAGCCGGTATTCGGCCGAGGCGCACGTGGTGAAGGCGTGTCCGCTGATCGTGCCGGGGTAGGCGTTCACCGCCTGCGCGACGCTTCCGCCGAGCGTTTCGAGGCCACGCACACCGCTGGGCGCTCCGAGTCGGCAGACGCCCGCGGGGGGCTGTTCCGGGCGCCGCCACTTGCGCACCGTCGCTTGCTTTGACGGCCGCCCGAGCAGGGGTTCCGGGATGGGCTTGCCGTGCGCGTCGTAGGCGAGGAAGCGCTGCCCCGGCCGCCCGTCGACGAGCCGCGCCGCACGCAGCCCGTAGGGCAGGCCGGGCAGCGACAGGGTCGCTACGCGCCTGCCGCCGAACTGCACGGAGGCGACATCCGGCTCGGTTACTGCGACCGAGACGCTCCTGCCGGGTTCTCCCCAGCCGAACGACTGGAGCACCGGTCCCCCGGGAGCGGGCAGTGGACCGCAGGCGCTGCCGTCGGCGCGCCCGCGTTCCTCGGGGATCTCGCACCAGCCGGCGTAGCCGACGCTGAGAGTCGGAACGAGGCGCACGTCGAAGCCCGCTTGGCGTGCTTCGCGCTGCGCCGCCGCGAGCGTGACCGTCGCGACGGTTCGAGTGCCGGCGTCCGAGTTCCCCCCGAAGCCCCAGGCGAGCCCGCCGGCGATTGCACCCACGATGACCGCCGCCACGACGAGCCCGGCAAGGCGACGCCTCCTGCGGCGGCGTGCTTCATCGATCACGCCAAGCGCGACGCCCGGAGGCGGCGCCAGTCCCGTGGAGCCGTCGTTTGCGAGTGTCATTGGTGCTAGCGTAACTGGCACCATGATCCCAGTCAAGGTCGCAGCGATCCGAGATGGGCTGCTAGCTCTGCAGAGTCTCGGCCGCCGACGGCCGGTCAGGCAGCTGCGAACGCCACCAGTCCACCGGCACGATCCTCATCGCCAGTTCGAATGAGCCCTGGTCGAGCGACTCGGCGAGCTGAGCGATGGCCACGAGGTTGTCGCGCAGCCACTCGTCCTCGATCTGTCCGTCATACGTTTGCGTAGCCGGGCTGACGCGAGCAAGCCGCGGCCGGCTCAGGGCCTCCTCCAGCGGATCGGATTCATCGAGCACGCTCCCCCACCAGTACAGGCGGCTGTACAGCTCCACGTGGCGGTCGACGATCTCGGCGTACGTCCCTGAGTTGACCATCACGTCGGCCCAGCGTCCAAGCACCTCTTGCCCGAGTGCGAGCAGTTCCGTGATCAGGCGGTGGACCTGTTCGCGGCGGCTCGGGTCGGCGAGCATCTCGTCCATCGCCGCGGTCAGGCGCGGCGTGTCGCGCACCGCTTCGGAGGCGGCCGCGAGCGTTCCCTTGTCGATCTCGCCGTCGGGAACCATGCCCGCCACCTCGAGCAGGCCACCCCATACGTGGCGAGCTGTGCTCACCAGGTCGAACAGCGCGTACTGCGCGAGCACGGACCAGCGCTCACGCTGCCGGCGGTCGAGCAGCTCGTTGAGAACCGCGGCGGTGACCGCCACGACCACGAAGCTCGCGACGAGGCCCGTGAACAGCGTGTGGCGCGCCCAGAATCCGTCGTCGGCCAGGTCCCACGCGACGGCGCCGGCGAGGACGACGACGCTGAGGAGTCCGATGATGCGCGTCGCGCGCACGTACATCCGAGGCGAGTCGGTACGGCGCGGACCGGAAAGGTGCGGAGCCATCTCTCGCCGAGCATAGTTCGCCGCGGGAGCCGGGTTCGCGAGGCGAGGCCGGCGAGGTGAGCCCGCACCAGCGAGCTCCCGACGCCGGTGACATCCTCGACCGCGCCAACGTCGGCTGGGCCGGCCCTCCCCCGCCAGTCGCGAGACGGCGCTTCATACGTCGAGCTTCGGCGTGAACGACACTGCTCGTCACCGGCGAGCTTGATCTGACGAAGGTCCGAGCGCTGCGGTCCCTTCTTCTGGTGAATCGCAGAGCGCCGAGGGGATTCTCACCGCTGCTTCGTTGTCCCAGAGACTCGGAACGACGAGCGGCACATCGCAGACGGGGCACGTCTGCTCTACCGAGAAATGCGGCCTGGGCATGTAGCTCAGAAGACCACAGCCCGGACACGTCACGTAAGGCATCGCGCGAGTACCCGTTCAGTCCGTCCTTTCACCGCTGGGGCTAGTAGCCAACGCCACCACCGCCGGTGCTCGAGCTGGACGGCTTTGCAGACACCTGGTTACCACCCGAGTTCAGCGCGAACCACGAGGCGCCGAAGGCGGACACGCCCTGTCCGTTCGTTTCGCCCGCCTTCTGATCCTGCGCGAAGAGGTAGAGCGGGTGACCGTTGTAGATGACCTGTTTCGTCCCTTCCGGACGCGTCGCCGTGCTCACGAGCGAGGCGTTGATCCCCGTACCCAGCGTCGGCTGGCCTTTCACGACCAGCGGCGGCCAAGCACTCGCGCAGGCGCCGGTGCACGCGCTTTTCGTCCCCTGGTCCGCCTTGAACAGGTACAAGGTGTGGCCTTCTGAGTTGACGAGGATCTTTCCGATCCCCGTTTCCGAGACGCCCACGGTCGCCGCCTGTCCACTCGCGGTCTTCGGAGGACTGGTCGACGCGCTTGCGCCTCCGCCGCCACAGCCCGCGGCGACGGCAGCCAGCACCGCCAGGCCGCCGGCGCCCAACACGCCGATTGATCTCGATCTGCTGCGAGTCATGCTCGCTCCTTTCGTCGAACGACGGACTTCGATGTCGCGGAGCCCTGGTGACCCAATCGTCTCGTTTGGTGTCGCGCGTGTCGTCCGCCACGTGAGGACTCTTTTCACTACGCCGTCCACGGCACGCGCGCGCCCGACTACACCGTGAGCAGTACGCGGGGGAACCGGCCAGCCAACCGACTGCAGCACGAGAAAGAGTCGCCCCGGCGCCGACGACAAACGTGACCGCCGGGTCCAGCATTTGCGACACATGGCTGTGTCCCCGGCGTCGCTGTGCGGAGACCGAGGCCACATCTCCCCACGACACGAAGGAGCGAACATGCTCAACCGATCAAGACCCCTAGCGATCCTCGCCAGTACCGCCGGGTTGGCGCTGGCGCCGGTGGTCATCGCGGCGTGCGGCGGCGGCGGCGCGACGGCGGCCACCACCAAGGCCAAGACGACGTCGACGTCGACGTCCCCGACCAGCATCGCAACCGGGAAAACGGCACTGGGAACGATCCTCGTCGACTCGCAGGGCCGCACGCTCTACCTGTTCACCCACGACTCGGGCACGACGAGTATGTGCAGCGGCGCCTGCGCCGAAGCGTGGCCGCCACTCGTGGCCACCGGCACGCCGACGGCTACGCTTGGTGCGAACGCCGCACTGCTGGGTACCGCCAAGCGGGCCGACGGAACGACCCAGGTCACCTACAACGGCCACCCGCTGTACCGGTTCGTGAAGGATGCGAACGCCGGTGAAACCAACGGCCAGGGTCTGACGGCGTTCGGAGGCTCCTGGTTCGCCGTGACGGTCGCGGGCAGCCAGGCCGGCCAGCCGTCGAGCTCAAAGGCCACCTCTCACCCGGCGCCCGCCGCTCCGGCTCCGGCTCCCGCTCCGAAGGCCGAAGCGCCCGCGCCGAAGCCCGCGCCTGAACCGGCACCGCCGAAGCCGGCGCCCGAACCGAAGGCCGAACCACCGGCCGAAGGGAGCATTCCGCAGAACGGCGGCGGTGACGGCGACTCCGACAACAACGGCGGTCCGAGCGACGGCGACGGGAACGTCTAGGACCATGGGACGGACGCGCGTCGTGATGGGACTGTCGGTCATCGTCGTCGTCGTTGTGGCGTTGACCATCGCCCTTGCCGGCGCGGGCGACACCAGCCCGCGGCGCGCGTCCGGACCGTTCGCCTGGCTGCGTCCGGGCTCTCCGCCGGCGGGTTGGCCGGTCGCTCGCATTCCGAACGGAGCCGCGCTTGCATATCCGCCGGGGTGGGTCGCGATCGAGACCGATCCGGGCAGCGCTTCGGTGGCGATTCGGGGCGCCGGCGGCGAGATCGACGGCTATCTGAACTTGACCCCTCAGCAAGGAGCGGAGACGCTCGCGAACTGGAGTCGATTTCGCCTCCAGAAAAACCGTTCCGAGGGGGAGCGAAACGAGCACCTCCTCGCGGCCGCGGGCGACCTGCATTTCCGTTCGGCTCGCGGTTCGTGCGTGATCGACTCCTACACGACCTCGCTGACCACATACGAGGAGATCGCATGCCTGGTGGCCGGCGCCCACTCCAGCACTGTCGTGGTCGCCGCGGCCCCGACCCACCTGTGGCAACAGCGCTCGGCGGTGCTCGAGCGAGCCGTGTCGAGCTTCGCGGTATGAGTGTGACGCCGCTAAGCGGCTGCGAAACTCGTAACGGTGGCGCCGGCGGTGGCGCGCCCGGCATGCTTCGGGTGCACGAGCCCGGTCTCGTAGGCAACCGTCACGAGCTCAGCGCGATGATGGGCGCGAAGCTTGGTCATCACCCTGCTGACGTGCGTCTTGGCGGTCGCCGGAGTCACGACCAGCTGCTGCGCGATCTCGTCGTTGCTCAGGCCGCCCGCTACGAGAGCCATGACCTCGAGCTCGCGAGCGGTCAGCTCGTCCAGCAGCTCCGGGCGCGCGCGCTGGGGATCGGGCTGTCCGGCGAGCTCGTCGATCACGCGCCGAACACTGCGTGGGGAGAGCGCCGCCTCGCCGGCTGCGACCCGCCGTATCCCCTGCATCAGCTCGGCCGGCTCGGCGTCCCTGATCAGGAAACCGCTCGCGCCTGCGCGCAGGGAGGCGAACATCTTCTCGTCGTCCTCGGAGTCGCCGAGGATCAACACGCGAACGGACGAGCCATCCGCGTCGGCGACGGTCCGCGTCACCCTGAAGGCGTCCACGTCGGCCAGGGCAATGTCGAGCAGCAGGACGTCCGGGCACAGCCGCCCGGCGAGCCGGAGAGCTTCCGCGCCGTCCGCCGCCGAGCCGGCGACCGCGACGCCGGGCTCTGCGTCCAAGAGCGCAGCGAGACCGGCTCGCGCCAGGCGGTCGCGGTGGGCCACGACAACGCGGATCACGGTGCCCGAGGCGGGACTCTTGGGACTGCTTCTCCCGACCAGGGTCAGCTTGCTCCTGTGACCGCGCCCGCGGTGAGCCTCTTTTGCGCTGTGCAGGCTCGTTGCCATCGTCAATCCGATCTGATGCGCACGCTTGAGGTCGCCAAGAACATCGAGATGGGGAGCGATGGCACCCGTGAATCGTTCCGCGCGTCAAGCGCTACCGGCATACCCGCCCGCCGGAGAGATGCATAAGGGCACCCCACGCCCACGGTAGGGCGATCCCTACCCCCTACGCACGTCGGGTTCTCCCTACCACGTCCCTGCATGGCCGGTGCGATCATCGGGGTTGATGAGTCTCTCAGTGCTGGTAGTCGACGACGACCCGACCTTTTTGACTCTCGTCACTCGCATCCTCACCCAGGCCGGACTCGAGGTGGTGGCGACAGCCGAGGACGCGGCCGCCGCGGTTTCGGCGGCGAACGCCAAGAAGCCCGATGCCGTGCTGGTCGATCTGGGCCTGCCGGACCGCGAGGGCGTGGACCTTGCGCACGAGCTGGCCGAGCTGCCGTGGCACCCGCGGGTGGTCGTGACCTCGACGGACAGCGAAGCCGGCTTCGCGCTCGAGGTCTCCGACGGCCGGCCGATGCTGGCGTTCATCGCCAAGAAGGATCTCGCGAACGGCGGGCTGCCCGGCCTCCTGATGTCGTGACAGCACAGATCGTCTGTCGGCAGGCCGGGGGGAGTAACGTGTCGTCGTGTCGGAGCCCTTGCGCGTAGTGATCGGGGAGGACGATGTCTTGATGCGCGAGGGGATCGCGCGTCTGCTCGGCGAGGCAGGCTTCGATGTAGTCGGCCAAGCAGGCGATGCCGAGGCGTTCTTGCGAAAGGCCCTCGCACACAAGCCGGATGTCGCGGTCGTCGACATCCAGATGCCGCCCGGCAAGGCGGACGACGGCCTGCGCGCGGCGATCGAGCTGCGGCGCGCGCTCCCCGAGACCGGCGTGCTGGTCCTCTCCCAGTACTACGAGGAGGATTACGCCCTGGACCTGATCGGCGACAGCGCCGAGGGCGTCGGGTACCTGCTGAAGGAGCGTGTCGGCGACGTCGATGCGTTCAGGGATTCCGTCGCTCGCGTCGCGAGCGGTGGCAGCGCGCTGGACCCGGAGGTGGTTGGGCGCATGCTCGGGCGCCGTCGCCGCGAGGGTCCCCTCGACGAGCTCAGTCCTCGCGAGCGCGATGTCCTGGGCCACCTGGCAGAAGGGAAGTCCAACCAGGGAATCGCCGACGCGCTCGTGGTGACTACTGCCGCAGTGGAAAAGCACATCACCCGCATCTTCCAGAAGCTGGGGCTCGATGCGAGCCCGACGGAGCATCGCCGCGTGATGGCCGCGCTGACCTACCTGCGCGAGCCGCGCTAGGCGACTGCCACCCGGAGGTGACGCGCTCTCATCCAGAGGCGGGATGGCCCACGCTCTGAGGTGACGGTCCCGGCCGGGGGTCTGCCCGGCGTTGCCGGCCGCCGAACGCCTCCTCGATCTGAGCGATGACCGAGCGGTAAGCCGTCGCCGCGCTCTCCTCACGGTCCAGCGCTGCGCCGTACGCTGCGAACGGGAGCGCGCCGTCGGTTCGTGGCGCCCTCGACCACGCGCCGTATGCGTCTTTGACCGCTTCGGACTCCACCAGCCAGTCGAGATAACGCGCGAACGCGTCATCGATGAGCCGCTCGCGCGAGGACTGATCGAAACGGCGCCGCAGTAGGCCCCGACGGCTCATCGCGACCGGCTGGGAGCCGAACAGCTCGTGCCCGTCAGCCCGGGCCGCAGCGCGTTGCCAACCATGTGCACACCTTTGCGCCACCGCAGGGTGCTTGCCATTGCCCCTTCCCAGAGACATCGTTCCGCCAGACCCGAGGGCCGGGTGGGGTCAACCCCACGCTCGGGCGTGTCGAGGACCGGGCACCAGCACGCTGCAGGCGCCCTGACGAGGTCTGCGGCACTGGGCTAGCCTTGGATCGTGGCGGTGTTGAGACGCGGCCGGCGCGCTCACACCTCGGAGTCCGCTCCCAGCGAGCTCGCCGAGGAGCAGGCGGCCCTGCGGCGCGTGGCCACGATCGTGGCACGCGGCGATACGCCCGACTCGGTGTTCGCCGCTGTTGCCGAGGAGGTTGGTGCGATGCTGGAGGTGGACGGTGCGCGCGTCGTGCGCTTCCTCGGCGAGGATGAAATCCTGCAGCTGGAGGGCTGGACCGCGGCAGGACTCCAGCCGCTGCCGGTCGGGCCACTGAAGCTCGAAGACACCTCGCTGGCGACCGAGGTCATGCGCACCGGGCGTGCTGTCAGGATCGAGGACTACGCGAGCGTCAATCGCGTGGTTCCGTGGTTCGTCCGGCAGCTCGGCATACGGGCTGGGGTGGCCGCCCCGATCGTCGTGGACGGGCGCCTCTGGGGCGCGATGCTCGCGTGGTCTCTGGATCCACGGATGCTCCCCGCCGACGCCGAACAGCGTCTTGTCGCGTTCACCGAGCTCGTGGGCATGGCCGTGTCGAACGCGGCGAGCCGGGAGGAGCTTGCCGTCATGGCTCGCGAGCAGGAAGCGCTGAGGCGCGTCGCGACGCTCGTCGCGGGCGGCGCGTCCCCTCCCGAAGTCTTCGAGGCGGTCTCGCACGAGGCGGGAATGCTCCTTGGCGTCACCCATACCCACCTGGCGCGCTTCGAGGAGGAGGGTGCGGCATTGGGGCTCGGCAGCTGGCACAGCGACAAATTCCGCGACCCCGTCAACACGAGGATCGCGCTCGATGACGCCGGTGTTGCGGCCGCGGTGCGCAGGAGCGGACGCCCGGCGCGGGTGGACAACTTCGACGACGTCCCGGCTGAGGGGGCCAGGAATGCTCGAAGGCGCGGCGTCCGATCCGCGGTGGGCGCGCCGGTCGTCGTGGACGGCCAGCTCTGGGGCGTGATGGTCGCCGCCTCAGAGGACCCCGAGCCCCTGGGACCTGGCGTGGAGTCCAAGATCGCGGCATTCACCGAGCTCGTCGCGACGGCGATCTCCAACGCCCAAGCCCGCGTCGAGCTGGGACAGCTCGCCGACGAGCAGGCCGCGCTCCGTCGCGTGGCCACCCTCGTGGCGCGCGGCGTGTCCCCCCAGGAGCTGTTCCGCACGGTCTGCGAGGAGGTGGGGCTGCTCCTTGGTGTCGACGGAACGTACATGGGGCGCTATGGCAGCGATGAAACGTCGATGGGTGTGGGCAGCTGGAGCCGGGCGGGAGGAGATCTCCCGATCGGCACGCGCGCGAAGCTCGACGGCATGAGCGTGACCGAGCGCGTTTACAGAACAGGTCGTCCCGCCCGGATGGACGAATATGAGAAGGCCTCCGGCCACGTCGCATCCATCACGCTCCCGCTCGGCATCCGCTCGGCTGTCGGCACGCCGATCGTCGTCGACGGACGCCCGTGGGGCGTGATGATCGCCACGTCGAACGCGGATGACCCGCTCCCGCGCGAGACCGAGTCGAGGATCGCCGCCTTCACCGAGCTCGTGGCGACGGCCATCTCCAACAGCGAGGCGCGCGTCGAGCTCGCGCGTCTGGCCGGAGAGCAGGCGGCGCTGCGACGAGTCGCGACGCTCATCGCCCGCGGGCGCCCGTCGACGGAGGTGTTCTCGGAGGTCGCGCGCGAGGTCGGGACCCTTCTCGGCGCCGAGAGCGCGTGGATGGACCGCTACGACCATGACGGCAGGGCAACCGTCGTCGCCGCCTGGGGGCTCGGCGGGAAGGACCTGGCGGTCGGCACGCGCTTCACCGTCGACGGGGACAGCGTCGTTGCGCTCGTCCGCCGGACGGGCCGGCCCGCCCGAGTCGACGATTACAATCGCACGACCGGCGAGAGCGGCGACATCGGACGGAAACTGGGTCTGCGCTCTGGCGTCGGTGGACCGATCATCGTGGGAGGGCGCCTGTGGGGCGCGATGCTCGCGGCCTCCGCGCGACCGGAGCCGTTGGCGGCCGACGCGGAGGCCCACATCGCTGAGTTCACCGAGCTCGTGGCGACTGCCGTCTCGAACCTGCAGGCCCGATCGGAGCTCGCGGCCTCGCGCGCACGAATCGTCGCGGCCACGGACGAGGAGCGCCGGCGGGTGGTTCGCGATCTGCACGACGGGGCCCAGCAGCGCCTGGTCCACACCGTCGTCACGCTGAAGCTGGCGCGCCGCGCGCTGGCGACCGACTCAGGCGACGCCCCGGCGCTCGTGACCGAGGCACTGGAGCACGCCGATGAGGCGACCGCCGAGTTGCGGGAGCTGGCCCATGGCATCCTCCCCTCGGTACTCACGCGCGGAGGGCTCCGCGCCGGCGTGGTCGCGCTGGCCTCGCGGATGCCGGTGCCGGTCGACATCAGCGTGTCCGTGGAGCGCTTGCCGCCGGCGGTCGAGGCGACCGCCTACTTCATCGTGGCCGAGGCGCTGACGAACGTGGCAAAGCATGCTCACGCCCGTCACGCAGAGGTCACCGCCCGGGTCACGGACGGCGTGCTGCATGTGCACGTACGCGACGATGGCATCGGCGACGCGCGGCCGGACGGAGGGGGCCTGCTCGGGCTGGCCGACCGGCTCGGCGTATTGGACGGAAGCCTGCGGGTGGACAGCCCGCGCGGGGGTGGCACGCTGATCGCCGCCGACATTCCCATCCACTAGCCGGCCGGTCCTACCGCCCTCGGCGTAGTCGCGCGGCTCCTCGCAGTACCCGTGGCTTAGTCAAAAGTGTCTTCCCGAGGGCGACGACAAACACGACCGCGTGGGCGAGCATTCACCAAAACTCGCGTCGCGCGGCCCGCCGTGCGGGCAGCGGCAACCGAGTCCCCCCCACACGAAGGAGCAAGCATGACCCGCAACAGGTTCGCCATCTTCCTCGCCGGTGCGGCGTTCGCGCCGCTCGCCGCGCTCCCCGTCGCCGGCGCCACCGCGCAATTGAGGACCCCGCCTGCCGCGGGTACGCGGCTTGCGACGGTCGGCGCGGCCAAGAAGACCGTCGAAGTTCGCAATACGCGGCTTGGGAAGATCCTCGTCAACTCGAGCGGACGGACGCTCTATCTCTTCAAGAAGGACGCCCGCGGCAAAAGCGCATGCACGGGCGAATGCGCGAAGTTCTGGCCGCCCCTTCGCGTCAAAGGGCGGCCTAGCGCCGGGAGCGGCATAAGCGCCGGCAAACTTGGCACGATCAGCCGTTCGGACGGAACGCGGCAGGTCACCTACAACGGCCATCCGCTGTACACGTTCGCGCAGGACTCGAAGGCGGGCCAGACGAACGGGCAGGGTCTGGTGGCCTTCGGCGCGAGTTGGTTCGTGCTGTCGCCGAGCGGCAGCCAGATCTCCCATAAGTGACTTGACGGCCCGGCGTCCCGATCGGCTCGAACAGTCCGTACGAGCCGACGAGGACGCCGCGCTGCACTGATGGTCGGGAGCTCCTCGCCACGTCCCGGCCCGACGGCTAGCTCGGCGGCGGTTCGGTGGTGAGCCGCGGTGGGTAGAGGTACTGCCCGATGCCGTCGAGCGGCTCACCCGGATCGCGGGGCGCGAACCGACGAAGCTCGCTGTTGACGCTGAAGCGAGGCCCGATTTCGAGCAGCCCGTCCTGGACCCTGGTGTAGAAGCGGTCGAGCGGTCGTGGCGGCGGGCCCCCGGTGCGGATGCCCCGGATGTCGTACACGCCACCGTGACAAGGGCAGATGAAGCGCTCGGCCGCGGCCACCCAGTTGACCGGACAGCCGACGTGGACGCACCGGCTCGAGATCGCGATGAAGTGGTTCCAGCGATCCTCAGGCTCGGTGTCGATCGCCGGGTCGCGCCTGCGTATGTACACGGTGGACTTGCCGGCGTCCCCCACGCCCGGGGACGTGGTGATGACCGCCCTCGCGAAGTTGAGGCCGTTGAACTCGGAAGGTGGTCCAACCGCTTCCCAGTGATCGGGGCGCCCCGCGAACACGGGGCCGAACGCGAAGCCGAGGACGGGCAGGCCGATCGCGGCTCCCGCCACGGCTCCGAAACCGAGCGCGCTGCCCGTCATGAACCGGCGACGGGTGAGCGTCTCGCCCTCGTAGGAACCCGGTAGGCCCTCGTCCGCCGTCAGTCTGCGAGTCATCGCGGCTCAGAGACCTTCCGGAAATCTGATCGTGTCGGGGCCGACCAGGGGTCGTCCAACCTCGAGCTGGATCTGTGCGTGCGCCGTCAGCGGGATCTGGCGGGGGTCGGCCTCGACGCGCCCGCCGTTGTAGATCGCAGTCACGCGACCCGTCACCGGACCGACTCGTTGCCGGCCGAGCGGCTGGCCCCATATGTCGAAGAACTCGCCGAGGGTGTAGACCCTTTCGACCGGCGACTCGACGTGGATGATCCCGTCCGCGGCGTGGGTGTGAAGCCAGTAGAAGCATCTGCCCGACCCCACGAACGGGCCGCGCGGTGTGTTTTCAGCCTGAGCATCCGGGATCCCGATCCCAGCCGGCACACGCCTCGTGGCGCCGTCGATGAAGATCGTGAGGTGCGCATGGATGTGAAAGAGCGTCTGCTCGCTGGTGGAGCATTCGATGCCGTCGACGGGCGCGCCCTGGGCCTTGCCGGCGGTGGTCGCTGCCGGTGGCGCAGCCGGTATCGGAACTTCCTCGGGGCCCAGGGGCCCAGCCGGTCCGGGTTCGCGCAGTGAGCCGAGCGAGCTGAGCGGTGCCAGCTGCAGACCCGGCTGTGCGACCTGCGCATCCGTGGACGCTTCCTGGCCATTGGCCCAGAGCCATGCCAAGGCCGCCGCGACGAGGAGCGCAATCGCCAGGCCGCCGATCAACCAGCTGCGACGCCTCACGGCAGCCGCGCGCCGCTGCGCGTCCTGAAGCGCGCGACGCTCATCTCGTGCCTGTTCGCGCCTCTGCTTCCGCGTCGGCCGCGTCCCGATGCTCGGATCAGAGCTCATGCCCTCGACACCGCGGGGATCTCGCTCCGCGCGGCTCGCGAGATCCCGCGGAGCATCCGGGCGAAGACCCAGCGATGAACCGGATAGAGCAGGTACCAGTACGCGCGCCCGACGTAGCCAGCCGGGTCGAAGATCGTGGTCTGGCGAAGCATCGCGGGGTGCTCGGCTCCGTTCAGCTCGAACTGCAGCCACAGCCGGCCCGGCATCTTCATCTCCGCCGACAGGCGCAGAAGTCGCCCGTGCTCGACGCACTCCACGCGCCAGAAATCAACTTCGTCGCCGACGCGCAACCGCCGCGGATCGCGCCGGCCACGACGCCGCCCGACACCCCCGCGCATGCGGTCGAGAACGCCTCGGAGGGCCCAGAACCAGTTGGCCGCGTACCACCCCGTCTCGCCGCCGATCCGCTCGACGGGTCCGAACGCGTCGGCGCGTCCTTGCTCGTCCAGCCGGGCGACCCGCGAGGACACGAGACGCCGGCCGTACGCGAGGCCGCCGAAACGCTGCCGCTTGCCAGCATCGAGCGCCTCTGAGAACCGCAGCTGGGCGAACTCGCGGTCCTCCTCGGCAAGTGCCTGTGCGATCGCCGCGGGCACACCGAGGCTTTGCCGCGGCGAAGGGCCGATCGGAGCCCGCTCGCGCACGACCGTCTCGTTGCGAAGGCTGTCCACCATCGCAGCGGCGATCCGCCCGTGGTCGGGCACGAGCGCGGGGAGAAGCGATTGTGCGACACGAGGCGTGACCAGCGGGACCCGCAAGAGCCCTCGATGCAGTCCTCGCTGCCGTGCGTACTCGCTCATGAGCTGGACGTAGGTCACCCGGTCGGTGCCTCCGATCTCGTACGTCGCGTCGACCGGGTTCGCGAAGCTGAGCGCGGTCATCAGCGACGCGATCACGTCGTCGATGGCGATCGGTTGGGCCAGGGTCTCGGTCCAGGGCGGCGCGACGATCGCCGGCAACTGCTCGACGAGAGCGCGTACGGTCTCGAACGAGGCGCTGCCGGACCCGATCACGATCGATGCGCGGAGCTCCACGGTCGGCACGCCTCCGGCACGCAGCAGCTCGCCGACCTCATGCCGGCTCGCCAGGTGCGGCGAGAGGTCTCGAGCGTCGCCGAGGCCGCCGAGGTAGACGATCTGCGACACGCCCGCCGCGGCGGCCGCGGCACCGAACTGGGTCGCGGCGTGATGATCGAGCTCCTCGAAGTCCGACCCGTGTCCCATCGAGTGGACGAGGTAGCAAGCCGTATGTACGCCGCGCAGCGCCCGGCGCAGGGAGCGCTGATCGAGAACGTCGCCCGCCACGACCTCGGTGCCGCCCTGGACGAGCTTCCGCAGCGTCTCAGGATGCCGCGAGAGGCAGCGCAGTCGCCGGCCTGAACGCTCGAGCCGGCCAAGCAGGCGGCCTCCGACGTAGCCCGAGGCGCCGGTGAGCAGCGTCACGCGCCGCTCGAGCTCGGCGTCGGATGCACGCGCCGGTGCACGGGCTGACTGGGGGACGGGTGTCTTGTCGGACGGCTGGGAGCTCATCATGGCTGTCGGGGTTCGCTGTCGCGGGACACTCTACTACACATCGTAGTAGATTGCGCAAGTTCGACACGGTACATGGGGATCGACCAGCGCTCCCTAGCTGCGCGCGGCGCTGCGTCGTACTGCGCGGCGGTTCGGCCGCGTCCGCCGGCGCGAGCACACGAGGCCCGCCACCGCCGCGCCGGCGGGGATCAAGGCGAGCATCACGACGCACGGTTGCGCGGAGAGGAGCGGCAGCGCGAACGTCGCCGAGCCGCGCGCTGTTTCCGCCAGCAGCGCAACCAGCGTGACCAGCGCCGCGAGACAGAAGTACGTGAAGAGAAGCGGTGCAAGCGGGGCGCGCCAAGCCGGACCTTCGCCGACGAGATGGTCGATCCGCTCCGGCGCGAGTCCCTCCGTCCCCGTCCCGTCCGCATCGGAGAAGCTGAGCATCGCGCTCGCGAGCGGGGCACGATCGCCGCCGGCTGCCGCCACGGCGGCCTCGTCGGCCCCGATCTCGGCGAGCGAGTGCTGTCGCTGGATGAGCGCGCGCAGAGGCGCGGCGAAGAACAGCGCGTCGGCGAGAACGCGGGTGGACGCCAGCCGCAGCGGGTCGTGCCGCCGGGCGTGGTGACGCTCATGCGCGAGCACGGCCTCGAGCTCGGCGGGGCCGAGCATCGCGAGCGCCCCCCGCGAGATGTAGACACGCGGGTGGATCAGCCCCGCGCAGAAGGCCCGCGGCTGATCGTCCTCCACGAGCCGCGCGCCGTGGACGCTCGATGGCGCCAGCTCTGCCAGCGCGCGCCGGAACCCGGCATCGGCCCGCAACTCCCGCGTCGCCGCGCGCGTCGCAACGACGAGCACGATCAGTCCGAATCCTGCGAGCACGGCGACCGTCACCGCGCCTGCGTTGGCCACCGGATAGCTCCATCTCTGCCCGAACACGGAGACCGAATGAGCCGACTGAGCGGGCCCGACCCGCCAGCTCTCGGCGAGGCGTGTGATCACGAACAGGACAGACGCGAACGCCAGTGCCCCAAGCGCGACGTTGACCGTGAACAGCCGCGCGGCCGCCCTCTGTGCGGGCCTCTCAGCGGCAGCCGCCGCACGCCTGCCTCGGCGGCGCGACCGCCTGGTGTCGACGCGCCCGAAGATGGAGGATGAACGCATCGTGTTCCTCGCGAGATCATAGGCCTCGAGGCTGGCGCCCGGCGAGACGGGGGCGCCCGTTTGCGTCAGGGGTGCGCTCACAGTCCAGCTCCTGTCCGCCCGGAGACGCGCACGCCGGCCGCTAGTCCGCGAAGCACGGCACCGCCGCTCCGTCCGGCTGCTCCGAAGCACGCGGTATGCGGCCGTTCGGACGGCGAATCAGAGCGATCGGTGCGCACCATCGCGATCATCCTACTACGCAGCATCGTACATCCGACGCACCACCACGTCCATCGGCCCATCGGCGGCGGGCTTGTCGCGTCCGCCGCCTGCGGAGCCACCAGCGTCCTCATGCTGGACCGACGCCCGCCGTCGGGTGGCTGCCCGGGCGAGGAGTCAGGCGGGTCATGGATCGCGCACGTCGCGCCGCGAGGATGCTGAGCGCCGCGAGAACGAGCATCGCCGCCGCCTCGGATGCGATCGCGACGATGATTTCGGGCCGGTAGTTGAACTCCATGAACCCGAACAGCGTCGTCTGCTCGCTGACGAGCAGCGCAAGCAGCGAGGTCGCCGCGATGGCGGCGCCCCCCGCGGCCGTGAGCGCGAGCACGAGCGAGCCGAAGCGTCCGGCGATGCGCTCGATCGGCGCGAGGAGTGCGAGCCCGACGACCGTCGCCGAGACGAAGTTCGCCAGGAACAGCGTGCCGATCGTCGGGATCACGGAGTAGTCGCGCGCCGCGTACTCGTAGTAGTGGTCGGCGCCGACGAACAGCACCAGCGCCGCTCCCAGCAGGCGCAGCACGGTGATCGTATGGGGAGATCTGAGAAAGCTCATGGCAGTTCCTTTGTTTGGTTTGAGGGTGTCGCACACCCGCCTGCACCCCGGGGGCGATCCGTTAGATGGCGCCGTCGCCGTCATCCGGTCCGCCGTTGTTGTCCGGGTCGCTGTCGCCGCCGTTTGCCTGGGGCGTCCCGGCGGGCGGCTTCGCCGCGGTGGTGGCAGGCGCAGGGGTTTCCGCCTGGGCGGGAGCCGCCTTCGCGGGCGCTGCGGGAGCCACGACCGCAGGAGGCTTTGCGGCCACGTTGGGGGCGGCCACGCCCGCTGTGTGATGAGAGCTCCCCCCCGAGAGCGCAATGACGCTGACCACGATCGCGACCAGCAACAGCGCCGCGACTGATATTCGGACCGTGCGAATCCTGGAGGAAGACATGACCTGTCCTTTCCGCATCTCGGGCCGCGGTCGTGTGCGCCCCGGGATGGTTCGTTGGTGAATCTGTCTCATGCCTGGAAAGACACCCAACTGAAGCGATCCTTCCCAAATCTACGACAAAATGTAGTAGATCAGCGGGGCCGCTCGATCAGAGGCCTGCTACACTGCGTCGTAGATGTCGCCTGGACCACGTCGCACGCGCGCTGAGCCGCCGCCGACCCCCCCTCTCCACGAGCTGGAGAGCGAGGTGATGGAGCAGCTGTGGGCGCATGGCGAGGCCTCGGTGCGTGAGGTCATGGAGGCCCTCAACAAGCGCGCACGACCCAAGCGTGCGTATACGACCTACATGACGATCATGGCCCGCCTGCACAAGAAGGGCGTGCTCGAGCGTCGACGCGAGGGAAAGACCGACTTCTACGCACCCAGGCTGGGTCGCGACGAGTACATGGCTTCGCGCGCCCAAGCACAGATCGACGAGCTCGTCGAGGAGTATGGCGACGTCGCGCTCACGCACTTCGCGAAGCAGGTCGCGAGCCTGGACCCAGCGCGACGCAAGGCCCTGCAGCGCCTGGCCCGCAAGCCTTAGTCGGCCTCGTCGGCGTTCACGGCCGTCCCAGCGCCGTGGCAACCGTCTCGGCAGGTCACCTCGGGCGCGATTTCGGTGTGCCGCGCTCGTCGCGCCGGCGAACACGGCAAGAGCCTCCCCGGATCGGTATCGGGAAGGTTTCGCGTATCGCGCGGTCTTCTACTACACAGCGTAGGAGTCACGGCCGACGCCTGACTCACCAACCGCGATTACCGGAGCTTCGATCATGCAACGGCTTTGCCGAATCACCGTTTCAGGCCTGTCGATCAAGCAGGACTTCAAGGCTGCACGCGTGCGCCTGATGGACGACTTCCCGACGATCGAGGAGGTGATCGCGACCACTGCGCCCGGGACGGTGTTGATCCTGGCATCCGACCCCGTCGACGTCGACAGATGGAGCGAGGCCTTGCACGCTGTAAGCAGCGCGCAAGCGCGCGCCGACCGGTTTCGACTGATTCGTCGTTCACCACAGCAGGGCGACGACGTGGCGTAGGCCGCCCCGCGTAAACTGCGGCGTGGCAGCGTTGGGAACCCGTTGCGCCGAGCGATCGTGGGCGCACCGGCCGGTCGAGTAGGCTTGCGCTGGATGCTGCCGCTGGCCACGACCTACAGCTTCGGGGACGCGCTGCTGACCGTCCTCGAGTTCGCGCTCCTGTTCTTGTGGATCTGGATCGCGGTCGGCGTCGTGTTCGACATCTTCCGCAGCTCCGACCTGTCCAATCTGGCGAAGACGCTGTGGATCCTTTTCATCATCATCCTGCCGTTCATCGGCGTGCTCGCCTACCTGCTCGTGCGGGGTCACACGCTGCACGAACATCAGGAACACGATCGCGCGCAGACCGAAGCATTCCGGCGCTTCGAGGCGACCGGCGGCGGATCCTCCAGCCGAGTGGACGATCTCGCCAAACTGGCCGAACTCCACGATCGCGGCAAGTTGACCGACCAGGAGTTCGAACAGGCAAAGGCCAAGCTCCTTTCCTGACGTTCGAGCCAGCGCCACGTCGCAGGCGCCGGCCTGAGCCGCCCCGGTGCTACCTTCGCCGGGTGGGTCCGGGAGAAGGCACAGAAGAAGCCGGCGTTCTCACCGGCATCGCGCAGAGCGCAAACGCGCTCGGCCCGTCAACCGCCCCGGTCACGCTCGAGTACTTCGGGGACCTCCAGTGCCCCTTCTGCAAGCAGTTCACGCTCGAGGCACTGCCTCCGATCGTCAAGAGGTGGGTAGGAACCGGGAACCTGCGGATCGAGTACCACGCCCTGCAGACAGCCACGCGCGACCCCGAAGTGTTCATCCTCCAGCAGGTGGCGGCGCTCGCGGCGGGCAGGCAGCAGAAGGAGTGGAACTTCGTCGAGGCCTTCTACCGCGAGCAGGGGGAGGAGAACTCAGGCTACGTCACCGACGAGTTCCTTCGCGCCATCGCCGGCCGGGTCCCGGGTCTGAACCTGTCCCGATGGACCACCGATCGCGGCGACGCCGAGCTGGCCAGCGAGATCGCGAGAGATGCCGAAGTCGCGGCCGGGGCCGGCCTCACCGGCACCCCGTCGTTCCTGCTGGGCAGGACCGCCCGACGGATGACGACGTTCTCGCCGGCCGATGCGACGTCGTTCGACGCGGCGATCGAAAGCCTGCTCGAGAGCTAGAGCCCGGGCCGGGTCACCCGGCGCGCCCGGCCGCTACGGCGTGACGAGGTGCTCGAGATTGAAGACCGCCACCTTGGCCTCGCCGGTGACACCGAGGCGGGCGAGAGCCGGCGCCAGGATCTCCTCGTCGAACTTGCGCGCGTACCAGTCGGACTCCCAGATCTGGGCGACCTGCATTTTCCCGTTGACTTCCGCGGCCCCATGCAGGTGAAGCCCGAGTGGGTGCTGACGGTCGATGTCGAGCCTCGCACGCAGCGCGTCGTACGTGCTCCGGTCCATGCCCCTGTCGACGATCCTGAGAATCACGGTGTTCCTCGCGGTCAAGTTTGGGGGCGAGTCTAGTCGTCGTCGGGGCTGCTCGACGGAAGCCTGCAGCGTGCCGTGTCGGATACCGTCCGCCAGATGGAGAGAGCGGTGGTGCAGACCTCGCAGGGCGCGCTGCGCGGCGCCACGAAGGAGAACGGGATGCTGTTCGGGGCGATCCCCTACGCGGCGCCGCCGGTGGGCGGGCTGCGATATCGCGCCCCCGTCCCGGGCCCGCGCTGGGAGGGTGTCCGCGACGCGAGCGAGCAGGGCCGTCCCCTGCCGCGGCCGGCGCGGCAGCTCCCAGGGCTTTTGAGCGAGCCGCTCCTCGGAGGTCGGGAGGTCCGCGACCCCGAGCTGACGCTCAACGTGTGGACGCCCGACCCGGGCGCGAGCGGGCTTCCCGTGCTCGTGTGGCTGCACGGCGGCGCGTTCATCGCAGGCTCGCCGGACCTCTACGACGGCTCGGCCTGGATGCGCGACGGCGTCGTGCTGGTGACCGTCGGCTACCGGCTCGGCGTGGAGGGCTTTGTCCACTTCCAGGGAGGCGATGCCAACGTCGCGCTTCGCGACCAGCTTGCCGCGCTGGAATGGGTCCAGAGGGAGATCGGGGCGTTCGGCGGAGACCCCGGCCGGGTCTGCCTGGGCGGTCAGTCGGCCGGCGCGATGTCGCTCGGCTGGCTGCTCGGGAGCGAGCGCTCGCGAGGGTTGTTCCAGCGCGCAATCAGCATGAGCGGCGGCGTCGAGCTCACCTACTCCCCCGAGCAGGCCGCGCGCGTGGCGGCCGCCCTCGCCGAGCGGGTGGGCGTCGAGCCGACGGCGACGGCGATGAGCGAGGTCCCGATCGCGTCGGTGATCGCCGCCCAGGAGGCGATCGCGCCCGGTGAGATCGAGCTCGAGACCGACGAGGATCGCGATCCCACCGGCGGCATGGTCTGGGTCGCGCCGGTGCGCGACGGCGACGTGGTCGCCGAGGACCCGCTGGCCGCGATCGGGCGCGGCGCGCACGTCGACCTGCTGATCGGCGACACGAGCGAGGAGGGGCTGCTCTACCTCGCGGGCGCGCCCGGTTTCGACGACTTCCCCGCGGAGGCACTCGACGCGTTCGCCGCGCGGCTCTCACCCGACCCCGCGGGACTGCTCGCGCTGCTGCGCGCGGCCGAGCCAGGCGCTTCCGCAGGCCGGCTCGCCGCCCAGGCGATCTCCGAGAGGGCCTTTCATGCCCCTACGAGGGCGCTGCGGGAGCGCCACGCCTCGCTGGAGGATCGAGCGACGTACGGCTACAGGTTCGCGTGGCCCTCGCCGGCTCTCGGCGGGCGACTGGGAGCGGCGCACGCGATCGATGTCCCATTCGTCTTCGACGCTGTCCAGGCGCCGCAGTACGCAGGCGCGGACGACCGCGTGCTCGGTGCCTCCGGCGGCCCCCAGGTGCTGGCCGACCGCATCCATGGAGCATGGGTGCGCTTCCTCGAGAGCGGTGAGCCGGGCTGGCCGGAGCACCCTGCCGCGGAGGTGTTCACCAGTGCGGTTGAGGCCGCCGCTCACGGGGCGGGATGAGAGCTCAGATCAGCTCGACTATCCGTGCGGCGGCGCGCGCGGCGCCGTCGGTCTCGACAGGCCGGTAGCCCACGTCGCGGCCGATCTCCTCTGCGATCCCGGCGGCGATCACGTGCGGAGGGCTGTGGTCGAAGTCCATGCGGCGGCCGGCGCCGTAGCGCTCCAGCCGGTGGTGGACGTGGAAGTTCTGCTCGAAGTGGTGGCGCAGCGGGAAGTAGAGGAACGGCCGCCTCTGCGCGGTGAGCTCCATCGTCGTGGTGAGCCCGCCTTGCACCACCGCGAGATCACACGCCGCGAGGTGCCGGTACAGGTTGTGCACGTAGGCCACGATCTCGAGCCCGTCATGTGAGGGCAGCGAGGCCGGGTCGATGCGCGGACCGGCGACGACGATCATGCGGAGATCCGGAACCAGCTCCTTCGCGAGCGGGAACGCCGCGATCACCCTCCGCAGCAGATGCGCGCCGACGCCCGAGCCGCCGACCGTGACGATGCACACGCTCTCGTCGTCGCCGTATCCGAGCGCCGCGCGCAGCCTCGTGCGCTCGGCGAGGTCGGCGGGCTCGAAGCCCGTCACATAGCCGCTGAAGTGGAAGTTGCGCTCGGTCCAGTCGCGGATCATCGGAAGCTCCGGCCCGAGCCGGTCAGGAACGATGTCGTCGGGGTTGCCGACGAACAGCGCCAGGTCCCGCACCTCGGGGTGGCTCGCCACGTGATCGACCATGTCGGCGTTGTAGTCGGCGGTGACGAACCGTTCGCGCTCGTCACCGTCGCCCATCGGCAGGAAGCCGACGAAGTCGGTGAGCCATGCGAAGGGGGTGCGCTTCTCGCTCGGGTTCTCGTGCAGGTAGTAGTCGAGCTCCCAGGCCTCGTCGCCGATCCAAAGGTCATAACGCTCGTCGCGGACGACGTCGTGGAACAGCATGAAGTTGGCGGCGAGGATCTCGTCCATACGCCTCAGCGCCTGGAAGCAGTGCAGGTCGTGCTCGGCCGACTCCGACTCGATGTGACGCGACTCGTTGGCCAGGTGGCCGCTCGCGGGATGGATGTGCTCGCCCTCTGCTTCGAGCACCCGGGTCACCGGATCCTGCGCGAGCCAGTCGATCTCGATGTCGGGGCGCAGGCGTCGCAGCTCGCGCGCGATCGCGACGTCGCGCTGCGCATGGCCGAGGCCGATCGGCGAGGAGACATACAGCGCGCGAGGACGGCCGTCGGAGCGATGCACGGTCGGGTCTCGCGGAGTACGCCGCCGGCCGCAGACGTCCTCGCCGAACTCACGCACCGCAAGGTTGACCTGCACGGGCTTGCGGGCGTGCGGAAAGTGGCCGGCGCCCCTCATCCGCTCGAGCCGCCCGCCGCTCAGCCGCGCGAGCGCGCGGCCATCGCGGAACGGCGTCGTCCGGTCGCGGTCTCCGTGGATCACGAGGACGGGACGATCGAAGCCCTCCGCCAGCGCGCGCAGCGCGAACCGACCGCGCAACCAATCGCCACGGGCCGTCGCGATCATCGTCTCGGGGTCGCTGTCAAGCGCCCACCCGACCCCATCCTCGATCGCCTTGGTGGAGTGCGGCTCGGGCAGACACCTGGAGACGAACCACTCCGCGAAGCCCGGGTAGTCCTCCGTCCAGTGGACGCCGTTCATCCGCCCCCACCAGCGGTAGGTGGGCATCCGCGTGCCGAACAGCGGCGCCAGGCGAGGATGAAGAAGCGCCGACCAGTGCGACGGGGTGTAGGGGAACATCGGGGCGATGAACACGGCGCCCGTGACCCGCTCCGGAGCCACGCGCCCCAGCTCGAGCAGGAACTGCGCTCCGCGGGACAGGCTGACCATCACGGCCTGCTCGGTGCCGGTCGCGTCCATCACGGCCAAGCAGTCGCGGGCGAACTCCGCCGGACCGTAGCGCAGCGGGTCGCGACAGCGCGAGGCGCGGCCGTTGCCGAGGCCGTCCATCACGAGTACGCGGAAGTGGCGAGCGAGGTACGGGATCTGCATCTTCCAGTGGCGGGAGTGGAAGAGCGACCACGTGGGCAACAGGAAGACCGTCTGCTCGCCGTCGCCGTAGAGCTCGTAGAAGAGCTGCTGCCCGTCACGCTCGACGAAACCCTCGGCGTCGGGATAGCGCGCCCGGCTCTGCTCGGCAGCGATACCGGCGGGGTTCGCTGGTGCCATCTCGGCCGCGGGCGCCCGGCTCATGCGCTCGACCTGTCGCGCGTGCTGAGCCACTCGTCGATCCACTGCAGCAGCTCGCGGTGTCCGGCCTCGACCCCGCCGAGGCGCTCGACGATCACCCCGAGGTTGAACGTCATCACGAGCGACACCAGCACCTCGAGCGGGATCTCGAAGCCGAGCCGGCGATGCGGCTCTCGGAACGCGTCCGTGAGGACCGCACGCCACTCCGCGTTGACGCGCGCGAGCCGCCGGCGCAGCTCGGGGCGATTCCACGCGAGCGCCTGCAGCTCGAGCCAGACCTTCTGGTAGGTGAGGTCGTCGTCGGTCAGGTAGCGCATCGCGGTGCGCCACTTCTCCACGAACGGCTCATCCGCGTCGTACATCGCACGTTGCCGTTCGAGCAGGCGGTCCGTGAAGCGCTCGAGCGTGGACACGAGCAGGTTCTCGTTGGAGCCGAAGTAGTAGTGCACCAGGCCATGGTTGACGCCGGCCTCCTCCGCGAGCCGGCGCGTCGTGATTCGGGCGTATCCGCCGTCGACGAGCAAGCGCTCTGCGGCATCGAGCAACGCCTCCTCGGCGGCTGCGCGCGCGGCCGTCACCCGGGGTGACGCGCCGGCGGCGGACGCGTTCGCCGCCATCAGCGTGCCTCGGGCCCGGCGTTGCACGACGCAGTCGGCGTGGTCATGGCATCCGCTCCTTAGTCAGTCGACTAAGTCAGTTGACCAGATTCGGGACCGCCTGTCAAGAGCTTGCGTTGCCGCAGGGCACGATCTCGTGGACGCTGCCGAGGCGACAAGCCAGGCCCGGGAGCGGCCGAGACTCGGCCGCTCCCGCGCTTGACATCGGGCATCCGGAGCGAGCCGGAGCCCCTTGAAGGGAGCTAGGCGGCGACCGCCGCCTCGGTCGCCGCCACGGCGGCCCGGATCGCGTCGAGCACGACGTCGGGGTGCGAGAGCATCGCAACGTGGCTGCTCGGGACGGGGAACACCGTCGCGTCCATACGCTCCGAGACGAAGCGTTGCAGCTCCGGGTTGACCGTATGGTCGTTTTCGCCCAGGACGTAGAAGCACGGCTTCGTCTTCCACGCGGCGCCCGGCGCCTTCTGTTCGAAGAGGTCGGGGACCGGCACCCCCTGCGTCGCCCAGACGAGCTGCTGCTCCTCAGCAGGCAGGTCGCCGGCGAAGTACTCGATGCCGTCGGGCAGCAGCCAGATGCGCCCCTCGGCGACCTCGATGTGAGCGAGCGCATCAGTCGGGGGGAACTTCGCCTGCAGACTCGCCGCGGTTTCGTCCTCGTCCGGGGCGAGCGCGCAGATGTAGACGAGCGCCGCGACACGGTCGTCTGTGCCCGCGTGGGTGATGATCGTGCCTCCTTGCGAGTGACCGACGAGAACGGCTGGGCTGCTGACGCGTCCCAGCGCTCGCCGTACCGCGGCGACGTCGCCCTCGAGCGAGTCGAGGCTGTTCTGGGCGGAGATGACTTCGTGCCCCTCCGCTTGAAGCGTCGGGATCACCTTGCTGTAACACGACCCGTCAGCCCACAGGCCGTGGGCGAACACAATGCTCGGCTTCGCTGACATCGCCGATCCTTTCGAGTCTCAGGGGCAGTGTCGGTCGGACCGTAAGGCCCCGGCCCGAGCGGCCAGTGGCTTCCGTTGCCGTCGTGGCTCTCACAGCATTGCACCTGCGCACGTGACCCGCCCGCGCCTGGATCGTGCGGCCTAGAGCCCGTGATGCGGCCACTGCGGCGCGAGATCGCCGGCCTTGAAAGCCGCCGCGCCGATGACGTGGGAGTCGCGGCGCATGAACATCGAGATGGTCATCTCGGCCTCGATGCGCAGGCGTTCCTCGAGCGTCCGCCCGACGCCGCGCATGATGCTCTCCTTGTCGCTGCGGATCGCTCCCTGCGGGAGCCCTGCAATCTGCCCGGCGAGCTCCTGCGCGCGAGCGAGCGCGTCGCCGCGGGGCACGATCTCGTTGACGAGACCGATGCGAAGCGCCTCCTCGGCGTCGATGCGGCGGCCGGTGATGACGAGCTCCATCGCCTTCGCGAAGCCGACGACAAGCGGCAGGCGCACGGTCATCCCGTCGCCGCCGACGATGTTCCAGCGCCGCTCCAGCGCGCCGAACTCCGCGTTCTCGGCGGCGATGCGGATGTCGGCGAGCAGCGCGGTCTCGAGCCCGGCTGCGAACGCATAGCCGTTCACGGCGGCGATCACCGGCTTGAAGATGTCGGCCTTGCGCGTGTAGCCGCACTCGCCGGGGCTGTTGTACAGGCCGACCCTGTACGCGTCCCAGTCGCCCGCCCGGTCGAGGTCCGCGGCATCCTGCAGGTCCCAGCCGGCGCAGAAGGTCCTCTCGCCGGCACCCGTGATCACCAGCACGAAGGCCTCTGGGTCGTCGCGGAAGCGCTGCCAGGCGTCGTGCAGCTCCGCGTTCATCGTGCGGTTGACGGCGTTGTGCTGCTCGGGCCGGTTGTAGGTGAGCGTGACGACATGGCCGGCCTGCTCGTAGATCAGCGTCTCGTAGTCCATCGCTGCTCGCTTTCCTCGGGTGTCGGGCGCCTGCTGTGACGCTCATACATCGCCCGCGTCCCCGCGGTCAAACAGCGCGCCGAGCTCAGGCCGGCTGGGGTTGCTGCTCGCGCCACGCGACCAGTGCGTCCAGCGCGTTGTTGACCACGCGCCCACGGAATGTCTCGGCGTCGTTGGCGTGCGGCAGCGGATCGTCGGGCACGGGCACGCCGAGGAACTCGCAGAGCGGGTCCCAGCCTTCGGTCACCTTCCAGACGAGCAGCCGCTCGGGCGGTATCGCTTCGCGCACGGCGTCGTTGTGCGCCTCCATCTGGCGGATCATCGCCGCCGGGTCATCGCCCTGGCCGAACGGCGAGCGATCGCTCCACAGCATCCGGTCGACCAGCTCGAGGTAGCGCTGCCAGCGCGGATCGATTTCACGCCGGGCGTCGGAGAGGTGGCTGACCAGCGAATCACCGCGCGTGAAGTTCCAGATCGTTTCGCGGTAGCTGTGCTCCCACGCCTCCGGGTCGCGGACGCTCAGCAGCACCTTCGCCTCCGGGTGGCGCTCGGCCAGCTCGCGGAAGAAGAAGCCGCCGGGCCAGTCGACCGTCGAATGGTGCCCGGCGAAGATCTCGTCGAGGACGTCCTCGCCGTCGAGCGCGCGGTGCCAGAGCTCGACTGCGTTCAGGTCGGAGATCAGGTTGACCCAGTGGTAGCAAGGGCCAAGACCCAGCTGCTCGAGCGCGAGCTTCTGCGACAAGGTCCCTGTCCGGGGAAGCCCGGCGCCGATCACGTACATGCTCTTCTCCCGATCCGGTTGACGAGGACGGGATACTCGCGGCCCCCGCGTAAGAAATGTCGAAGTATCCGCTCCCCAGCGGTAACTAGGGCAGGCGCGAGCCGTTGGGGCTGGTAAGTACCCCTTGGGCGGGATCGCCCTCGAGATGCCGCATCCCTTCACCAACACCGAGCCGTACGAGCGCCACGAGCCGACGCTGCGGCGCCGCCCGTCCGCGCCGCCCGTCCGCCAGGTGCCGAAGCTCGCCGGTCTGGCGGTCCTCGACACGCCGGCGCGGAGCACGACCCAGGGGGAGGCGCTCGAGCGGCTCAGGCTTGCCGGCGACGAGTTCGCGCAAGGGATCTTTGCCCGTTCCGGGGTTCAGCGTCGCGAGCTCATTCTGGACGAGACGTTCCTTGCCTCGAGCCTGCGCGGACGCACCGCGCGCGTCGAGCAGGAGCTGTTCGGGCAGGCCGTGCGCGCCGTCGATGAGCTCGGGATCGAGCCCGGCAGGGTCGGGGCTGTTCTCACATCGAGCCTGTACTCGCTCGGATGTCCGAGCCTCGCGCACCGGCTGATCGAGCACTACCGTCTGGACCCCGACGTCGACAAGTACCACCTGACGGCCGTCGGCTGCGCGAGCGCCGTGCCGCTGTTCCGGCTCGGCGCACAGATCGTTCATGCCAACCCGTCACGCGAGGTGCTGATCGTCGCGGCCGAGAGCATGAGCTCGATCCTCGTTCCCTCGCGCGACGGCGACCCTCGCGTCAAGACAGTCGGCTCGGCGATCTTCGGCGACGGCTGCGCCGCTGCCCTGCTCGGCGCGCGACGCGACTCCGAAGGCCCCGCGGTGCTCGCGACGACAGTGCACCAGGTTTCCGGCACGCTCGACGCCGTCGAGCTTGCCTTCGACGAGCACGACAGTCACCTCGGCCTCGCGCGCGAGCTGCCGGAGATCGCCACCGAGCAACTGTCGGGGCTGGTTGAGCGGTTCCTGGCGACAAACCACGTGCAGAGGCGCGAGATCGCTCACTGGATGCTTCACCCCGGGGGGCGGCGGATCGTGGAGCAAGCGCGCGACGCGCTCAACCTCGACGACGACGACGTCGCGGTGAGCTGGCAGGTGCTCGCCGAGCACGGGAACGTCGGCACTCCCTCGATCTTCTATGTGCTGGACGCGACCATCCGCGAGCGCCGTCCGCAGGCCGGCGAGCTCGGGCTGGCCGTCACGATCGGGCCCGGCGTGACCGTCGGGCTGATGCTGCTCGGTTTCTAGCCGGCGCCTGGTCTCACAGCCCGAACTGGGGCCTGTAGGACGCCGGTACGAGCGGCTCGAACTCGCGATGACGTTCGATGAAGGATTTGACGAACGGGCAGAACGGCAGCACGGCAAGCCCCCGCTCGCGGGCGTCTTCGAGGGCGAACCGGATCAGCTTGTCAGCGAGCCCGCGGCCCTGCATACGTTCGTCAACTTCGGTGTGCACGAAGGCGATCAGGCCCGGGCGCGCGCGGTAGATCGTGCTGGCGACCATCTCGCCATCGACGGATAGCTCGTAGCGCTCCCGCTTGGGCGCGTCGGACACCTCGATGCGCTGCGTCGCGGCCATGCGGGCACCTTAGGCGCTCAGCTCCGCCTCGCCCACCCCGATGATCTCGACCTGCTGCCCAGGCAGACACCCCGCGACTTCGATCGTCTCGCGGGCCACGGAGCGGCGAAGCCTGACGAACGCGACAGCGCCGATCACGACCGGGACGAGCAGGGCCAGTGCCCTGTAGCCGAGCACCGCTGCCGTAGCCGCTCCCACCGGCACGTGGTAGAGCGTGAACGCGCCGACGAGGCCCAGGTCCACGCCTCCGATGCCCCCGGGCAACGGAATCAGCCCGCCGAGCTCCCCGAGCAGGTAGCCGAACCAGATGATCGCCAGCGACGGGACGTCGCCGAACGCGTGGAAGGTCGCCCACAGGATCATGACGTCGAACCCGAGGTAGCCGACGAGCCCCAGCAGAAGGAGCGGCCCGCCGTGGCGCAGCAGATCGAGCGCATCATCGACGCCCTCGGACAGCGCCCGGAACGTCGCCGCGACTCGCGAGCCGGTGCCACGTCGCGCGGTGGCCCGCCGCTCCACGGCCTTCGCAAGTCGGCCGCCGAGGATCGTCGCGACGACCGCGAAGATGGCGAGCCCCGCGGGACCGGCCGTCAGCGCGACCGACTCGTGCGACGACAGGACCCCGGCCGCGAGCAGCGTTCCCAGCACGATCACGCCGAGCACGTTCGGAACGCTCGTCAGGAAGAAGAAGGCGACGCTCCGGCGCGCGATCCGCGGCGCGTCCATCCCGCCGCGGCGCAGGGCCCAGGCGCCGAGCGCGAGCCCGCCCGCGCCGCCGATCGGCAGAACGGCGTTCGCGCCGAGCTCCGAGAAACCGATCTCGAAGCTCGTCCCCCACTTCATCCGCCGGCAGAACACGCTCCGGAAGGCGACCGAATAGCAGACGCCCGAGAGCACCTTCAGGACGGCCCCCACCGCGAGCCACTTCGGGTCGCCATGTTCGAGGCGGGTGCGCAGGCTCGCGAGCCCCGGCACGAGCGTGATCACGGCGATGACGCCGATCACCACGACTGCGAGCCAGAGCAGGCGGCGGCGAGCCCGCTTGCCCCCCAGTTCGGGCGGGCCCTCGAGATCCTCGCGCCGCACGACCGGCCTGTCCGGCCTGTGCGGGGGTGCCTCTTGAACCGGAGGAGTCACGCAGTGCCCGCCGATCTCTGGATCGCGTCGACCGCGCGCCCACGCTCTTTCAATGCGAACGGCGCTGGACGAGTGGGTCGTGCCACGCCTGCAGTTTCACGGGAAGGGCGGTGAGGCGGCCTCACCGGATCCGGGCGATGCCGGGCCGAGCAGCGCGACGCGGGAGCTAGGATCGCTCCGATGAGAGCTCTGCGCGCGACGGAGACGACGATCGCCTGATGGCCTCCGCCCTCGTGATCGGCGCGCGCAACCTTGGCTTCGCGATCATCGAGAGGCTGCTCGCGGACGGCTGGGACGTCGCGGGCGGCGCGGTGTCGGCCGGGACCATCGATCGAGTTCGGGGGACGGGAGCGCATGCCGTGAAGGTAGACGTCACCGACCAGGCATCCGTCCTCGCCGCCCTCGAGGAGGTCGGCGCCCGCTTCGGGCGGGTCGACCTCGTCGTCAACGCAGCGTCTCCCTACGCGGGCGGCGGCGGGGGCCCGTTCGGGGGCGGAACGCTGGCGGAGAGCGATCCGGACGGCTTCGAGCGCTGGGCGAGCTCGCCGGCCCGCGGGGCATACGGCGCCCTGAGCGCCTCGGCGCGCTTTTTGAAGGCGCAAGGCGGCCCTGCGACCGTGATCCAGGTGACCGGCGGCTCGTCGCGACGCGCGATGCCCGGACGCGGCCTCTGGGCGGCGGGCGCTTTCGGCGTGCGCGCGCTCACGCAAGCAGCCGCCCTCGAGCTGCGCGAGGAGGGAATCCACGTCGCGCTTCTGATCGTCGACGCCGGCATCGACCGCTCCGGGGAGGGCGACGCCCGCACGGCCGACCAGCCGAGCATCGCGGGCGCGGTCGCCTACCTGGCGAGCCAGAGCCCGCGCGCGATGACCCACGAGCTCCAGGTCACGCCCGCGCTCGACAACTGGACGCCATAGAACGGCGCGCCGCCTGGCGCTTCGTCAGCTCCCTGGCTCATAGCTCCAGCCGTGGCACGGGCCGCTGCCGTCGCAATAAGGCTGGTTGCCCGACTCCGAGCAGCGGCAGAGCGCGGCTCGCGTCTCCCGCTGGCCTTCGAGCTCCAGGTCCCCCTCGATCAGCAGCGGCCCGCCGTCCGGGAGCCGAACTCTCGTGGGCACGCGGGGCCGCTCGGGCTCGCCGTCGCGCAACGTGTAGTGCAAGGCGCCGGTGGGGCATCTCGCGATCACGCCGGCGAGGGCCGCCGGGTCGCCCGCGTCCGGGGTGACCCAAGGGCGCTTCGCCGTGTCGAAGACAGCCGGCATCCCACGAACGCATTCGGCCGCGTGAAGGCAGCGAGCCGTGTCGTAGGTGACCACGATCTCCTGCGCCTCATAACGTTTCACCGGCATCGTCCGCATTCTCGCACCGAACGCGTCCGGCGCTCAGGCCTCGCCAGGGCCGGCAAGCAGGGTTCGGACTTCGGCGACGCGCCCGTCGCGGAACGTGAGGAAGTCCACCCCGCGGGCCACCGGGTTTCCGCGTGGCCCGAAGCGCCACGCCAGAGCGGCGCTGTCAGGTCCTTCATAGCGCGGGCTGTCCTCCTCGAGCACCGCGTCCTGCGGGGCACGGTCGAGCAGCTCGCCGGCGCGGTCGGCAAGCGCCTGCCGGCCCACGGACTCCCCGTCCGGGTCGACGAATCGCACGTCGTCGGTGTAGGTCTGCTCGACGGCCGCGCGACGCTTCTCCAGGTCCCGCTCGCCGAACACGTACAGGTTCGCGGCCAGCAGAGCCACCGGGTCGCGATTCGCCTGGCTCTCCATCCGGACCTCCTTGGTGAGTTCGTAGGGCGAGCTCGAGCCTCGCCGAAGAAGCGACACGGCGCCATCACCGGATTCGAGTGATCCTGGGATGCGATGCCCGGCGATGGTCCATGAGATTGCGCGTGAAGGCATTCTCACTGGGCGCGGGCGGCAGCCGGGCCTATGTTCTTCTCGTGTCAGCGAGAACACGCCCCGTCCGCGGCTGAGCGGTGCGTTCGCCCGACGCTCCCAGTGCAGACGCGACCCCCGGCACGAGCGATCCGCCCGAGGCCGCCGGTCCCGTCCGCGTTTCCGCCTCGCCCGATTGGCTTGCGGAGCGCCGCGAGCAGCGGCGCGTGGCCGCGGCGAAGCGAAGGCGCCGGCGCCTGCTGCTCCTGATCGCGATCGTTCCGGTCGGCGTCCTGCTCTGGGCGATCGTCTCCTACGCGACCTGGATGGTGAAACCGACGAGCATGTCGTTCGGCGCCCGCAGCGTCGAGTGGGTGAGAGCCGAGGTGCCGTTCGGGAACACGATCGTCGACGACATCGAGCACGTCTACTACACGGCGAAAGCGCCGAAGAAGGGCGGGCCGGCACCCAAGCGTCTGCCGGCGATCGGGTTGAGCCAGGTGCCGAACAAGAAGCAGACCGCTGCCTGGCCGCCGCGGATCAAGCCGGTGTTCGCGCATCCGCTGCCCGGTGAAGGGGCCTGGAAACCGACCGGACCGCCGGTGGACGGGGGCCCACCGGTGCTGGTGAGCACCTTCCGCCCCGAAGCTGAATATCCGCAGCTGCTCGCCTACGTGGCCTGGTTCGACCCCGCGCGCGCCGCGATCGCCTACTACCCAGGCCGTTACGAGCCGCCCAACGCGGCCGTTCGCGGGCCGATGATGGTGCCCGACGGGCAGCGTTGGCGACTGCTCGCGACGTTCAACGGCGGCTTCACCTACGAAGACGGCGAAAACGGCTCGGCGATCGACGGTCGGGTCAACGAGCCCCTCAAGGACGGCAAAGCGACGCTGGTCGGCTATCAGGACGGCCGCGTCCAGATCGTCAAGTGGAGCGGCGGCCCCAAACCAGGCGCGGACGTCGCCTGGGCTCGCCAGAGCCTCGCTCCGATCGTGTGGGACGGGCGTCTGAACCCCACCCTGAACGAAGACCCCAACAGCCCCGAATGGGGATTCACGCTCGGCGGGGCCGTCCGCGTGTGGCGCACCGGCGTCGGCGTCGACCGGCGCGGCGACGTGATCTTCATGGCCGCCGAAGGCCAGACCGTGATCTCGCTCGCGAAGGCCCTCCGGCATGCCGGCGCGGTGCGCGCGATGGAGCTGGACATCAACCCCGACTGGCACACGCTGATCACCTACACGCACAGCCACGGCCTCGTGCCGCGGATGGTCGAGCCCCAGCCGAACCAGCCGGACGACCGCTACCTGGCCGCCGACGACCGTGACTTCTTCGCGGTCTACAAGCGTCTGCCCGGCCCCGTGACGGTCCCGCTCAAATAGGGCTATCGCGCTACGCGGCGATCCGCAGACCGGCAGCCTCGCCGGCGCTCGCCGGCGCGTTCGCGCGCTCGCCGAGAAGCTGCTGGGCGAGCTGCACGGTGCTCGCGCCCTCGCCCACGGCAGCGGCGACGCGCTTGACCGAGCCGCGGCGGATGTCGCCGGCCGCGAAGACGTTCGGCATGCTCGTCTCGAGCGACAGCGGCCGGCGCTCGAGCGGCCAGTCCTCGTCGAGGAGTTCCTCGCCCGTAAACAGGAACCCATGCTCGTCGCGCGCGATCTCCGCGGGCAGCCATCCGGTCTGGGGGCGCGCCCCGATCAGGACGAACAGGGCGTCGGCCGCGACGGCCCTGTGCTCTTCCTTGCCCCGCTCCAGCACCAGCTCCTGCAGGTGGCCCTCTCCCCCGCCGCCGACGACCGCCGTTCCAGTGCGCACCTCGATGTTCGGCGTCGCCCCGACAGCACGGACGAGATACTGCGACATCCCGTCCTGTAGAGACCGCGCGCGGACGATGAGGGTCACCTCCCGCGCATAACGGGCAAGATGGACCGCGGCCTGACCGGCCGAGTTCCCGCCGCCCACGACGTACACCCGATTCCCCGCGAGGCCCGGGGCCTCGGAGGTCGCCCCGCCGTAGAAGACGCCGGCGCCCTCCAGCTCCTCGAGAGCCGGGATGCCCAGGCGCCGGTAGCTCGCTCCTGTCGCGAGGATCACGGCGCCTGCGTCGACGCTCCGTCCATCCGAAAGCGATACGGCGTAGGAGTTGCCCGAGCGAGCGATCTCGGTCACGCGGTGCATGAACAGGAAGCCCGCCCCGAACGACGCGGCCTGCTGGTAGGCCTCTTCGGCGAGACGGCTGCCGCTCACTCCCCTGCCGAAGCCGAGGTAGTTGCGGATCAGCGAGCTCGATCCCGCCTGACCGCCGATGCCGCCCGAGTCCACGACCAGTGTGCGCAGGCCGTCGGAGGCTCCGTAGACGGCGGCTGAGAGGCCGGCCGGTCCGGCGCCGACGATCACGAGGTCGAACCTCTGATGGTCCAGGCCCGCCGGCGCGCCGGCGACCTCTGCGATCTCGGCGTTGGACGGGTCTTCGAGCACGCTTCCGTCGGGAAGCACCATCAGCGGCAGCTTCGGGTCGGCCGCCGCTTTCGCAACGAGCTCACGCCCTTCCTGTGAGTCCGCAAGAGAGAACACGTGCGGAGTCGCGCAGCGCGACAGGGTGTGCCGCAGTTCGTAGGCCCGCCCCGACCACTCCTCGCCGACGATGTGGATCGTCTGCGGAACGAGCCGCCGCTCGCGCGCCCAGTCGAGCAGGAAGTCCGCTACGGCCTCGTGGAACACCTCGTCCTGGGACGGCGCGGGTCGCGCTATGTAGTAGTCGATGCGCCCCAGCGCGATGTACGTCTGGATCGCCCCCGCGGTCGACGGGTCGATCCACGCGTAGGGGGCGACGAGCAACGCGCGCTTCGCGTGCGGGTGCAGCCCGCGCACCAGGTCGAGAAGCTCCTCCGGCGTGCCGCTCGGCAGCGATTGCCCGATGAGCACGAGCGCCACCTCCACCCCGGTGTCTCTCATTTCCGCGAATCTCCGCCGCGCCTCGCCGGGGTCGAGCAGGCACACGACCCGGTAGTCGCGGTCGTAGCGCCGGATCAGCTGGCTCTCGAGCGCCGCGAGGACCTCGCGGTCCTGCTCGACGGCGACTATCGCTGGGCGGGGCATCCTCGCCGAGCCTCAGATCGCCCGCGCCGGGGAGGCGCCGTCGGATGGCGCACGCGTCAGCGGCGCACGGGTCACCGCGCTCAGCTGCTCGTCGACGTCGTAGTAGCGGACCTCGATGTTGCCGATGCCCGGATGGCTCGAAAGCGCGGCCCTCATCGGTCCCTCGCCCCAGGCCCGCGCGTGCTCGGCGCTGTCGAACAGATAGACGCTCTCAGCGACGTGCTCGGAATCGTCGAAGCCCCACAGCTTCCAGATCAGACCGGGGAGATCCGCGAGCTTCTGGGCCGCCGCGAGAAACGCGGGCGCCTGTTCGGGGTCATCGCTGCCGAGCTGGCGCCCGTACCGGACTACAAGGAGCTTCATCGCTCCTCCTTCCCGTTCGCGGTTCGATTCCGCGACCAACTCTCGCCGGTGACGGCGCCGCGATGAATACGGGTCGCAGGCGTCTTCTGGTGCGGATACCCGCACCCGCAGCCCGTCCGCCGCGCCCGCGCGCTGATCGCCGCAGGCGCTAGGAGTGCTGCGCCTCGGCGCGGCTGCGGAGCAGCCCGAGGAGCCGCGCCTCGAGCCCCGCCTGGAACGGGCGCGGCTCGGCCGTGGCGTGGAGCACCACCAGCATCCGTCCCGCCGTGAAGGCGAGCAGGTCTCGGTATCGGCGCGCCGGCGGGCGGTAGGAACGCGGTGTCGCGCTCCACGCGACGCCGTAGACGCCACTCGGAGTTCGTATGCGGGACACCTCGAGACCGGTTTCGCTGCCGGCGCCGCCGGTGGCGTCCCCGTCGCGCTCGAGACAGGCCCGCGCCCGGGCGCTGCTGAGAACCGAGAGCTCGCGCCGTGCGGCGGCTCGGGTCCCGAAGAGGAACACGACCGAGCGCACTCCTTCGATCGGCGCTCCGGCCTGCGTGGCTTGCAGCCCGCGCGTCAGGTGCAGCGAGGAGTAGCCGGCGAGGAGACGCGACCGGGCGATCGAGACGCCGCCGTCGCAGCGTTCGATCCACGCGTCGAACGGGCCTTCCCTGACGGGCCCTTCGTGCCCGGGACCGACGACGAATCCCGGTTCCTGCACTTCGCCGGCGATCGCGCCGGGAACGTCGCCCGGTCGCAGGTTGACCGCTCTGGCGTAAGCGAGCGCTCGCGCCTGCGCCGGGTCCGATGCGGCTGGCGCGCGCACGGCGGCTTGCGCCCCGGTGGTGGAGCCCCGGCCCGAACCTCCGCAGCCCGAAGCAGCCCCGAGGCCGACCGCGGCAAGGGCAGCGAGCAGCGTCCTGGAACGCCACAGGACCATGTGGCCGTATCGGCAGCGTGCGCGCGGTACTGGACGTTTGGCCGCACCGGGGCGGCCTAGTCTCCCGTGCCCGGGAGATCCTCGCCCCGAACGACCCCGATCAGCACGCCCTCCGGCGAGGTCACGATCGCGACGGTCGCCTCGGCGGAGCGAAGCCGGCGGGCGAGCTCCACGGGATCCTTGTGCGGGCGCGTCGTCGACGGGCCGGGCTCCAACAGCAGCTTCGCGGTCGCGTCCTGCGGCGCGTCATCCATTCGTGAGCCCCGGACCCGTCCGAGCACGACACCGTCCGCGAGCACGAGCGCGAACCCGTACGGGCTCGCCTGGATCCGCCGCCTGATCTCCGTCGCGCCGTCGTCGAGCCCGCAGGTCGCGACGTCATCGCGCGCGAAGGAGCCGGCAGTCGCCGCCGATGCGAGAGCGCCCTCCATCGGCAGGCCGTGCGCCATCCAGTCGACCTTGCTGAGCGCGTAGTCGTACGCGTCGAATCCGAGCTGCTCGAGCCATGCTGCGGCGCGCGGGCTCATGTCGCACAGCGCATCCCAGCAGTAGACGACGACCGGCCTCGCCCGATCGAGCTGCTCTGCGCGCGCCACGTCCAGGTCCTTCAGCGGGTGACTGACGGCGCCGGGAATGTGCTGTTCCTCGTACTCCTCGCGGGGCAGCACCTCGACGAGCTGAGCGCCGCGCTCGATCAGCTCGCGCATCCCGGTCAGGTCCACGACCTTTGTCATCTCGAACGATCACTACTCCTTCTCTTCGGCGGGCCGCGTCGGGCTAGTCTGCCCTATGACCCGCGAGCGAGCGGATCTGACGCTGGTGCACGGGTTCGAGCCCGGGCTCACGCGCGCCAGGATCGCCAACGGTTTCGTCTACCGGCATCCCGACGGCTCGGCCGTCGAAGACGCCGCCGAGCTCGAACGCATCGCCGCGCTCGCGATCCCGCCGGCATGGAACGACGTGTGGGTGAGCGCCGACCCTTCGGCACATCTCCAGGCGACGGGAATCGATGCACGCGGACGCAAGCAGTACCGCTATCACGCGAAGTGGCGCCAGGACCGCGACGCGTTGAAGTTCCACGACATGGAGGTGTTCGGGCGAGCCCAGCCCGAGCTGCGAGCGCGGGTCGCCGAGGAGCTCGGCGCCGAGGGACAGCTGGGCCACGGTCGTGTCCTCGCGCTGTCGCTGCGCCTGCTCGACGTTGGTCTGTTCCGGGTGGGCTCCGACCGCTACGCGCGCGAAAACCACCACTACGGCCTCACCACCCTGCAGATGGACCAGGTCACCGTGAACCGCGAGCGCGCCGTCTTCGACTACGTCGGCAAGGCCGGAAAGCGCCAGCGCCTCGCCGTCACCGACCGTGACGCCGTGCCCGCCCTCGCCGCGCTGCGACGGCGGCGCTCGGGCCCAGGGGAGCTGATCGTCTTCCGCGGAGGCCGCGGCTGGACGCGCGTCCATGCGGATGACGTGAACAACTACCTCCGCTACCTCGCCGGAGCCCAGTTCTCGGCCAAGGAGTACCGCACCTGGAACGCGACCGTGATCGCGGCCACCGCGCTCGCCGCGCAGCGACCGACGCAGGCGCGGGCGGCGAGCGCCGCCTCTCGCGCGGCTGCCGACGCGCTCGGGAACACGCCTGCCGTCGCCCGCCAGGCGTACATCGACCCGCGCGTCCTTCGGCGCTACGCGGACGGCGACGTCGTCGACCTCCAGGGCTTGCCTGCCGATCCCTGGCGGGCGCGGGCGGCAGTCGAGCGCCGCGTGCTCGAGCTCCTCGGCACGCGCTGAGCGACCTGCCCGCGGACTGCACGGGGGGGCCGCCGCGAGCGTCAGGCGCGAGCGCCGCGCTCGCGCTTCGCCGTCCATCCGAGCGCCGGCGCCACGTCGCGGGCGATCGTCTGAAGCAGGTGCGCGTTGTACTCGACCCCGAGCTGGTTGGGCACCGTCAGCAGCACTGTGTCCGCGGCCTGCACGGCCCGGTCCTGTGCGAGTTCGCCGGCGATCACGTCCGGCTCGCCCGTGTAGGTGCGCCCGAAGCGCGAGGTGTGACCGTCGAGGTAGCCGACCTGGTCGCGGTTCTCGTCTCCTCCGAAGTAGCGCCTGTCGAGGTCGGTCGTGATCGGGATCACGCTGCGGCTCACCGACACCCGCGGCGTGCGCTGCCAGCCCGCCTCGAGCCACGACTCGCGGTAGGCCTCGATCTGTTCGGCCTGCAGCTCGTCGAACGCCACGCCCGTGTCTTCCAGCAGCAGCGTCGAGCTCATCATGTTCATCCCCTGCTGCGCCACCCACCGCGCAGACTCGCGTCCCCCCGCGCCCCACCAGATGCGCTCGGAGAGACCCTCGGACTGGGGCTGGACCGCCAGCAGCCCGGTCGTCCCGGTGAACGACGGGTCCGCGTGCGCCACGCCCTCGCCGGCGATCGCTCTCCGGAACAGCTCGGTGTGCGCACGCGCGAGCTCCCCGCCCGCGTCGCCCTGCGCGTCGGGATAACCGAACGCTTCGGGGCCATCCAGCACCGGCTCGGGCGAGCCCCGGCTGATCCCCAGCTGCAGGCGCCCGCCGGCGATCAGGTCCGCAGCCGCGGCGTCTTCGGCCATGTACAGCGGGTTCTCGTAGCGCATGTCGATCACAGCCGTGCCGAGCTCGATCGCGCTCGTGCGGGCTCCCATCGCCGCCAGCAGCGGGAACGGCGAGGCGAGCTGGCGGGCGAAATGGTGGACGCGCACGAAGGCCCCGTCGATCCCGATCTCCTCCGCCGCCTCGGCGAGCTCGATCGACTGCACGAGCGCGTCTTTCGCGGTCAACGTCCGCGACCACTCGGCGCGCTGCCAGTGGCCGAAGCTCAGAAAGCCGAGCCGCAGCTCCTCGCGGGGCTCGCTCACCGTGCGCCCGCCATCCGTTTGCGAAGCCGCTCTATGCCGCCGCCGGCCATCGGCTACGAGGGTAGACCACGTCCGCCGGTGCTCGGCCGGCCGGGATGCGCCCCAACGCCGACCAGGGCGCGGGCCAGTGATCGCACGGGCGCGACCGAGCGCGTGAGAGCGGATCCTTCGCGAGCGGCACGGGGCACGCCCGGATCGCAGACGTCCGACGAGCAACGCGACCCGGGAGGTCCAGATGTCCGCTTCAGCCTCGCAACAAGCGACCGCAGGCACCGCGGCCGTCAGACCGTTCGACGTGAGCTTCTCCGAGCAGGAGCTCGACGAGCTCCACAGGCGTATCAACGCGACGAGATGGCCCGAGCGCGAGACGGTCACCGACGACTCCCAGGGCGCGCCGCTGGCGATGATCGAAGAGGTCGCACGCCGCTGGACGGGCGGCCACGACTGGCGCCGCTGCGAAGCGACGCTGAACGGGCTCCCTCAGTTCGTCACCGAGATCGACGGATTGGACATCCACTTCATCCATGTCCGCTCCAAGCACGACGGGGCGCTCCCGATCGTGATCACGCACGGCTGGCCGGGGTCGGTCCTCGAGCAGCTGAAGATCATCGCTCCGCTCACCGACCCGACGGCGCATGGCGGCGACGCCTCGGACGCCTTCGACGTCGTGATCCCCTCCCTCCCGGGTCACGGCTTCTCCGCCAAGCCGACCGGCACAGGCTGGGAGCCGGCCCGCATCGCGAAAGCGTGGGTCGTGCTGATGAAGCGGCTCGGATACGAGCGGTTCGTCGCGCAGGGCGGCGACTGGGGCGCGGCGGTCACGCAGGCGATGGGCGAACAGGCGCCTGGAGAGCTGCTGGGGATCCACTCCAACATGCCCGGCACGGCACCCGCGGCTCTCGCCGAACGGTTCGTGAACGGCTTTCCGGCGCCCCCGGGCCTCTCCGCCGAAGAGCGCAACGCCTACGCACAGCTGATCGCCTTCTACGAAAAGCACGTGGCCTACGCGCTGATCATGGCGACGCGCCCGCAGACGCTGTACGGGCTCTCAGACTCCCCGGTCGACCTGGCGGCCTTCATGCTCGACCACGGCGACGGCTCCGGCCAGCCCGGGCTCGTCGAAAAGGTCGTCCAAGGCAAGGCGCCCGGGGCGGTGACGCTCGACGACCTCCTGGACAACATCACGCTGTACTGGCTGACGAACACAGGGATCTCCGCCGCGCGCCTCTACTGGGAGAACAAGGCGGGCTTCTTCGAAGCGAAGAACATCTCGATCCCGTACGCCATCAGCGTGTTCCCCGACGAGCTCTACGAAGCCCCCCGGACGTGGGCCGAACAGGCGTATCCGGACAACCTCATCCACTACAACAAGCTCGACCGGGGCGGCCACTTCGCAGCCTGGGAACAGCCGCAGCTCTTCTCCGAGGAGATGCGGGCGAGCTTTCGCTCGCTGCGCCAGCCCTGACGTCCGCCTAAGGACTGCCGAGAACGCTCGCGCACGGTTCTACGATGTCCGATAGCGGGTATGCAATAACCGCCACAAACAAATAACGAGTTGCTAGCGGCGCACGCGGGTACTCCGCAGGCGCCGAACGGGCCCGGCCGGAGACCCCGACGAGCCCGGGAGAGGGTCGAAGGCCTATGGCGACTGAAGTACAGCCCGGCACGGATCCGGCGGCGATCCCGGCGGAGCGGGGCCACCTGAGCAGCGCGGACCGCGAGGCGCTGCTGCGCTACATGCTCCTGATGAGGGGCATCGAGGAACGGGCGATGACCCTGTACCGGCAGGGCAAGGTGCCCGGGTCCTTCTACGACGGCTACGGGCAGGAGGCGATCTCGGCCGGCGCGGCCTTCGCGATGGGACCGCGCGACCGCCTGTGCATCCTGCACCGGGACCTCGCCGCGCACCTGGTGCGCGGCGTCACGCCCGCGCGCATCCTCGCGCAGTACATGGGCCGCGCGGGCGGCGTCACCGGGGGCCGGGAGGGCAACGTGCATTTCGGCGACCCGGCGCTCGGCTGTGTCGGGATGGTCTCGATGCTGCCCGACATGATGCTCGTCGCCGCCGGCATGGCGATGGCCTTCAAACTCAGAGGTGAAGCGCGCTGCGCGATCACCTGGGTCGGCGACGGCGCCACCTCCCGCGGCGACTTCCACGAGGCGCTGAACTGGGCTGCGGTGCAGAGGCTGCCGGTGATCTTCATCTTGGAGAACAACCAGTACGCGTACTCGACGCCGCTGAACCTGCAGTTCGCGGTCGACCCCGTCGAGCGCGCCCGCGGGTACGGCTTCCCGGGCGAGCGCGTCGACGGGAACGATGTCGAGGCTGTCTTCGAAGCCACTCGGCGCGCGCGCGAGCGCGCGCTCGCCGGCGCCGGTCCGACCCTGATCGAGGCGCTGACGATGCGCATGCACGGCCACGCCGCCCACGACGACATGCGCTACGTGCCGGCCGCCCTCGTCGAGGAGTGGCGCGATCGCGACCCGGTCGAGCGACAGGAGCGGCGCCTCGCAGAGCTCGGCCTCGACGCCGGCGCGATCCGCGAGCAGGTGTCCGCCGAGATCGAGCGAGCCGCCGCCGCCGCGCTCGACTCGCCGATGCCGGACCCGGCGACGGCCCGCGAGGGCGTCTTCTGCGTCTCTGAGCCCGAGCCCCTGGGCGACGGCCTCGCGCCGTGGAGCGGCTTCGAGGAGGCCGGCGATGGCTGAGCTGACCTACCTGCAGGCGATCTCCGACGCCCTGCGCGAGGAGATGCGCGCCGACGAGCGAGTGTTCGTGATGGGCGAGGACGTCGGCGCCTTCGGCGGCGCCTTCAAGGTGACGGACGGGTTCCAGGACGAGTTCGGCGCCGAGCGCGTGATCGACACCCCGCTCGCGGAGTCGGGGATCATCGGCACCGCGGTCGGAGCCGCCGTCGTCGGTATGCGTCCCGTCTGCGAGATGCAGTTCGCCGACTTCATCTCCTGCGGCTTCGACCAGCTCGTCAACGTCGCCGGCAAGATGCACTACCGCCAGCGGCTCGCGGTCCCGATCACGGTCCGGCTCCCCTCCGGCGGCGGCTTCTCGGGAGGTCCGTTTCACTCCCAGAACCCCGAGGCCTGGTTCATGCACTCGCCGGGCATCAAGGTGCTTGCCCCGGCGAGGGCCGAGGACGCGAAGGGCCTGTTGAGCGCCGCGATCCGCGATCCCAATCCCGTCTGCTTCCTCGAGCACAAGAACCTGTACCGCCGCATCAAGGGCGACGTGCCGGCGGGCCGCTACGAGACCGAGATGAGCGCCCGCATCGCGCGCCCGGGCCGCGACCTGGTCGTGGTCGCCTACGGTGCGATGGTGTGGTCGGCCCTGGAGGCCACAGAGGACCTCGACGGTGCGAGCATCGAGGTGCTCGACCTGCGCTCGCTCGTCCCGCTCGACGAGCAGGCGATCCTCGACTCCGTCGAGCGCTGCTCGAAGGTCGTCGTCGTCGATGAGGCGAACGCGACGTGCGCCGCGGGCGCCCAGGTGTCCGCGCTGATCGCCGAGCATGGCTTCGAGCACCTCGACGGCCCCGTCGTCCGCGTCGCGGCACGCGACGTCCCGGTGCCGTTCTCTCCGCCGCTCGAACGCGACGTGCTTCCGCAACCTGACGACATCAGAAAGGCCTGCCGTGAGCTCCTCGCCTACTGAGCACGCCACGGTGGAGGTGACGATGCCGCAGATGGGCGTCTCGGTCGCGGAGGGGACGCTCGTGATCTGGCACAAGCGGCCCGGCGACTGGGTGGACGCGGACGAGACGATCTGCGAGATCACGACCGACAAGATCGACTGCGAGGTGCCCGCACCCGCCTCGGGGCGCGTCGCGGAGGTGCTCGTCGAACCCGAGCAGACGGTCCCGGTTGGAACGCCGCTGGCGCGCATCGCCACCGGGGATGCCGCGGCTGAGGTCACGCCCGCCGAGGAGCACGACGCGGCGGGCTCGGCGCCGCGTTCGGCTCCGCGATCGCACGAGCAGCCCGGTGCCGAGGCGGCCGGCTCCTTCGCCGGCGCGGGCCCGGCCGCCACGACGCCCCCGAACGGCTCGGGCGCGCCAGTCGGCGCCCACTACTCGCCGGTCGTGCTTCGCATCGCGCAGCGCGAGGGCGTCGACCTCGGCGCCGTGCCGGGAACCGGCCGCGGCGGGCGGGTTCGCAAGCAGGACGTGCTCGCCTTCCTGGAGGAGCGCGGCGCCGCCAACGGGACCGAGCCGCCACTGCACAGCGAGAGCCCCTATCGCGAGGAGCCGGGGGCTGCGCAGCCCGCAGGCCAGGCGGAGCGCCTCTCGCGGATGCGCCGCTCGATCGCCGCGCACATGCTCGAGTCGCTGCGCACGGCTGCGCACTGCACCTCGATCACCGAAGCCGACATGTCGAGAATCGAGGCCGCACGGCGCCGGCTCGGGCTCAGCTACCTGCCGCTGGTCGCGCGCTGCGCGATCGAAGCGCTGCGCGCCCACCCCGAGCTGAACGCGACGCTCGAGGGCGAGATGCTCACCGTGCATCCCGCGGTGCACCTGGGCATCGCCGTCTCGCTCGGCGCTGACGGCCTGATCGTGCCGGTCATCCACGACGCGCAGGACCTCTCCCACGAGGGGCTCGCAAAGCGCATCGCCGAGCTCGCCGCCCGGGCTCGCGCGGGCGAGCTCGGCGCCGACGACGTGCGCGGCGGGACGTTCACGATCACCAACCCGGGCGGCTACGGGACGATCGCCTCGACGCCGATCATCAACCAGCCGCAGGTCGCGATCCTCGATCTCGAGGCGGTCGTGCGGCGCCCGGTCGCTGTCAGCGACGGCATGGGCGGCGACGCCGTCGCGATACGGCCGATGACGAACCTCTGCCTCTCGTGGGACCACAGGGCGCTCGACGGCGCCCTGGCCGCGCAGTTCCTCGGCACGGTCCGCGAGCGAATCGAACGATGGGAGGAGGACTGATGGCCACCGCGACCGTCACGAAGGAGCCGGCGCCGGCGAGTGCGCCGGACGCGAGCGAGCACGAGCTCGTGCTCGTGCGGCGTGGTCGCCGCACGGGCGCTCACACGATCGTCGCCGTGCACTCGACGGTGCTCGGCCCGGCGCTCGGCGGCTGCCGGCTGTGGCGGTATCCGAGCCTGGACGAGGCAGTCGAGGACGCGCTGCGGCTGTCGAGCGCGATGACGCTGAAGGCGGCGGCCGCGCAGCTCCCGTTGGGGGGCGGCAAGGCGGTCATCTTCCCCGGCCCGGAGCTCGACCTCAGCGGGCGCTCCCGCGAAGCGCTGCTGGACGACTTCGCGGACACCCTGAACATGCTCGACGGCATGTACATCACCGCGGAGGACGTGGGCATGGGCGCAGCCGACATGGACTACCTCGCGTGTCGCTCGCGACACGTCGTCGGGGCGCCGACCAACCACGGAGGAAGCGGAGATCCGGGCTCCTTCACGGCAGCGGGCGTGCTCGCCGCGATGCGTGCCTGCTGCGACGCCGCGTTCGAGAGCGCCGAGTTGGGTGCGAGGAGCGTCGCGCTCGTCGGGCTCGGGCACGTGGGAGAGCCGCTCGCTCGCGCTCTCGCCGAGTCCGGAGCGGAGCTCGTCGTCTCGGACATCGACACGGGCAAGCGGGTCCTGGCCTCGGAGCTCGAAGCCGTGTGGCTCGACCCCGCCGATGCGGTGCGCGCCGACGTCGACCTGCTCGCGCCATGCGCCCTGGGCGGTGTCATCGACGAGACGCTCGGCGTCGAGCTGCGCGCGCGGATCGTGTGCGGCTCGGCCAACAACCAGCTCGCCGCGCCACACCTGGCTGACGTGCTCGCGGCCCGCGGGATCCTCTACGCGCCAGACTTCATCGCGAACTCCGGCGGGCTCATCAACGTCGCGATGGAGCTGACCGGATATGACCGCGACCTTGCGCTGGAGCGCATACGCCGGATCGAGGACGTGCTCGGAGCGATCCTCGACCACGCGGCTGTCGCCGGCGTCACTCCGTACGCCGCGGCCGTCGAGCTCGCGACCGCCAGGATCGCCGCCGCCAGGGCCCCCTCGGCGGCGGGTCCGCCCCGTCCGGCGTCCGCCGAGCATCTCGTCGAGCTCGCCGAGTGAGCGATCAGGACGGCGGACGCCACCCGCGGGCGAGGGTCGTCTGACCCACCTCGATGATGTATCCGTCGGGATCGCGGATGTAGCAGCGGATCTCCGTCGCGTGCTGCTTGGGAGGCGTCAGGAACTGCGCGCCGCGCGCGCTCCACTCGGCGTAGAGAGACTGGATGTCCGCGACGCGGATGTTGAGGAAGCTGCTCACGCGATCGGGGTCGGGCGGCGTTTCGAGCGTGACGGTCGGCTTGTCGTCTGTCGGCCCTCCCCCGCGGTTGATGATGATCCAGCTGTTGGCCAGGGCCACGTAGGTCACCTCGTCACCCGACTCACCTCCGATGACCGTTCTGCCGCCGAGCACGTCGGTGTAGAAGCGACGGGATCGCTCGACGTCGTCCGAGACGATGAAATGGGCGAGGACCAGCTGATCGTCGATGCTGCTCACGGTGACCTCCGCTCTCGAAGATGGGACGGAAACGGTCGCGCCCGGCGCGGCGCATCGCGCCAGTGTGCCCCTGGTCCTGAACTCGGCGCACGGGCCGGCGGATCATCCCTAACGGGCGATGCTCTGCCGGCGCGGTTGGCAAAGCGTGTCGGCGATGGCCGCGCAGCCTCAGATGCCCGACGTGCCCGTTCACGACGTCGTGAGAGTCAGGCACAGGCTGATGCTCGAGTTCGGCTCGCGTGCCGACTTCGACAACCCGCGGCTCGAGTACCGGCGGCTGTTCTCCGAGCTCCTCGGAACGTTCATGCTCGTGCTGGTCGCGGCTGGAGGCGGCCTTCTTCACGCGAAGGGCGAAATCAGCCTCGCGGCCGCCGTTGTCGCACCCGGGCTGATGGTGATGGCGATCATCCTCTTCATGGGTGCGGTCTCCGGAGCGCACCTGAACCCGGTCGTCTCGGTCGCGTTCGGCCTTCGCGGCGACTTCCCGCGGCGGCGCATCCCCGGCTACATCATCGTCCAGCTCGTGGGAGCCGCGCTTGCCTGCCTCTTCCTGCGCGCCGTGTTCGGCAACATCGAGCACCTCGGCGCGACGCTGCCCGGCCCCGGCTACCACGACTGGCAGGCGCTGCTGATGGAGATCGCGCTCACGGCGGTGCTCGTGAGCGTGATCCTCGGAACGGCTTCCGGCGCGCAGAACGTCGGGACGATCGGGGCGTTGGGCGTCGGCGGCTACATCGCCCTGGCCGGGCTGTGGTCGGCGCCGGTCAGCGGCACTTCGATGAACCCCGCGCGCTCGTTCGGCCCCGCGCTCGTGAGCGGGCATTGGGCCAGCTACTGGGTGTACGTACTCGGCCCGTTCGCCGGGGCACTGATCGCCGTCGGCTGCGCGATCATCCTGCGCGGGCCAGGTGGAGACCCCGTCTCGCGCGCCGCCGGCTCGGGAGCGCTCGACGACGCGCGGCCCGACGGCTCGGTCACCGGGCCGCGTCCAGCGTGATCGTCGCGGTGGCGAATGGGCGCGCTCGAGCGGCCCGTGCGGATTTGCGTCACGTTGCGACGTGTGACTAAAATCGCGCGTACCAGCGGCGCCTGAGGCTGGGGCGGCGTCGCGCCAGAGCAAGGAGGAGAGATGGATCGGGAAACGAGGTCACTCGTGCGGTGGTGGCGCGCGTTCGCCTTGGCCGCCCTGAGCGTCGCTGCGCTCGGGATCGGTGCCGTGGCGGCATCCTCGGCGTCTGCGGAATCAACCTGGCTGTGCCGGCCAGGGCTCGCGAGCAATCCCTGCTTGAGCAGCGAGGAAGCGACGGTCGAGCTGGACGGCGGCGGCAAGTTCGTCGAGCACGCGCAGCCTGCGAAGAACCCGCCGATCGACTGCTTCTACGTCTACCCGACCGTGAGCAGCCAGTTCACGATCAACGCGAACGAAGAAATCGCCAACGAAGAGATCGCGATCGCCGAAAGCCAGGCATCGCGGTTCTCCCAGGTATGCAAGGTCTACGCGCCGATCTACCCGCAGCTGACGATCCCGGCGATCAACGGGTTCCTCGGCGAAGTCAAGGAGGAAAACGTCGTCAAGGCGTACACGGGTGTCGCGATCGCGTTCGAGGAATACCTCGCCAAGTACAACGGCGGACGCGGGTTCGAGCTGATCGGCCACTCCCAGGGTTCGTCGATGATCGAGCAGCTGATCAAGGAAGTGATCGAACCGAACCCGGCGCTCCGCAAGCAGCTCGTCGGGGCGCAGGTGCTCGGCGGCCAGGTGATCGTCCCCGAAGGCAAGAAAGTCGGCGGGACGTTCAAGACGATCCCCGGATGCTCGGTCGCCGGTCAGACCGGGTGCGTGGTCGCGTACTCGAGCTTCCTGGAAGAACCGCCTGAAAACGCGCTCTTCGGTCGGCCGACCTCGATACTCGGGGGCGGCGTGCCCGAAGTCGAACACCCGCAGGTGCTCTGTGTGAACCCGACCGTTCTGGCGCAGGGTCCATTCGCCGGCCCGTCGCTGTCGTACTACCCGACGTTCAACGCGTACGGCGGCAAATACCCGAGCCCGTTCCTGGGCCCGGTCACGCAGGCGCCGAAAGCGGCCACGCCGTGGGTGGCCACGCCGGCGCAGTACTCGGCGAAGTGCGAAGCCCGCAACGGCGCGAGCTGGCTGCAGCTCACGCCGAACGACCCGAAAGACACGCGCACCGAAACGGTGCTCGTGAACACGCTCGGGCCCACCTGGGGTCAGCACCTCGTTGATGTCAACGCGCAGCTCGGCAACCTCGTCGCGGACGCAGGTATCCAAGGCGCGGCATACGTGCTGACGCACCACTAGTCAGCAGGCGACTGGCAGGCTCACCCGATCCGGGCCGAGGCCTTGATCGGGTGGGCCGCGCCTGCGCTCCCCGGCTCCCGGTTCCGCTTCACCGAGCAGGTCGCTAGGCGGCGAGCTTCGGGCGTATGTCGTCGCGAGCGTCCCGGACCGGCGCCATCGCTGATGTGTCGGCCGGCCAGCGGTTGATCGCGTGCGGCGTGGCGCCCCACAGGTGCTGGACGGCGTAGGCCCGCCACGGGCTCCATTGCCGCGAGCGGGCGGCCAGATCGTGCGGGCCGCTCGGCAGCCCGAGCGCGCCCGCGCCGCGGCGCACCCCGAGGTCGCTCGCCGGGAACGCGTCGGGCTCGCCCAGGCATCGCATCGCGATCACCTGCGTGCTCCATGGCCCGATCCCCGGAATCTGCGCCAGCGTCGCCACGGCCTCGGCGCGGTCGCTGCCGGGGGCCAGCTCCAGCCGTCCGGCGGCGAGGGCGCCCGCCAGGCTGTGCACCGTGCGAAGACGTGCGCGTGGCATCGCCAGCTCCGCGCCGGCAAGGACGGCCGGGGCGGGGAACAGGCGCGACAGGCCTCCCTCCGGGTCGGCGACCGGCTCGCCCCAGCGAGCCACGATCCTAGCGGCGTGCGTGCGCGCCGCGGCCGTCGATATCTGCTGTCCGAGCACGACTCGCACGGCGAGCTCCGCGCCGTCGACCGTGCGCGGCACGCGACGCCCGGGATGGCGCGCAACGGGCTCCTTGAGGTCGGGATCCGAGCCGAGCTGCGCGTCGATCGCCTCCGGGTCGGCATCGAGATCGAGCAGCCAGCGGCAACGCGCGATGGCGGTCCCGAGGTCGCGGAGATCCTCGAGCCTCAGGCGGGCGGCGATGTGATCCGGCTCCGGCCGCAGCTCGGCGATGCCCGTTCCATGGGGCAGCCGCAGGGTCCGGCGATACGTCCCGTCGCGCGTCTCCTCAACCCCGGGGACGGCGGTGGCAGCGAGGTGCCCGAACAGGTTGTCGGGGCTCAAGGGGCGGCGGAAGGCGAGCCGCAGCCGGATCGCGCCGGCGGTGAGGCCCGCCGCGCCGCCTGCCCGCCGCCGCAGCTCGGTCGGGGTGAGCGCGAACACGGCTCGAACCGTGTCGTTGAACTGGCGGATACTCGAGAAGCCGGCCGCGAGCGCGACCTCAGCCATCGTCAGCGAGCTGGATTCGATCAGCGTCCGGGCGGTCTGCGCGCGCTGCGCGCGCGCGAGCGCCAGCGGCCCCGCGCCGAGCTCCTCGCGCAGCACCCGCTGCAGCTGCCGGACGCTGTACCCGAGCCCGGCGGCGAGCGCGGGAACACCGTCGCGGTCCACCACGCCGTCGGCGATCAGCTGCATCGCGCGGGCGACCACGTCCCCCCTGGCGTTCCATTCCGGCGATCCGGGTGAGGAGTCCGGCCGGCAGCGCTTGCACGCGCGAAAACCCGCCTGCTGGCAGGCCGCGGCCGTCGGGTAGAAGCGGACGTGCTCGGCCTTCGGCGTCATCGCCGGGCAGCTCGGACGGCAGTAGATGCCCGTGGACGTCACGGCCGTGAAGAACCAGCCGTCAAAGCGCGGGTCCCTGGCGCGGATCGCGCGGTAGCAGTGCTCGAACTCGATCGTCATCCGAGCGAGCGTGACAGCAGGCGCGCGCCCTGTCTAGCGGTTTTGCGACAGCGACGGTGACGTCGTATTTCCGCGAGACGCGGGGAGCGTTTCAGCCGCCGTTCCGCTCGCGGTGCTTGCACCCGGGCCAGCAGCACGGCCGGCGCTGGCCTTCCTCCAGCTCTTCCTGCGTCCGGCGGATCCGCCGCTCCCGGGTCTCATGGCGCTTGGCATCCTCGACCCAACAGATGAACTCGTTGCGTGCGAGCGGCGTGATGTCCCTCCAGGCGGTGAGCGCCGTGGCGCTGGCGCTCAGCGCCTCGCGCAGGTCCGCGGGCAGCTCGTGCACGACGCCGCCGGGGAGACTCTGAACGGGCACGGCCCAATCGTAGTGAGGCGATTAGTTTTCACCCCGCTGCGAGTCATAGCTCCCAAACCGGCGCTCGAACGAGGAGGACGTGATGGGAAGAGTGGTTGTGACCGAGTTCGTCTCGATCGACGGCGTGTTCGAGGACCCCGGCGGAGCCGAGGGGTACGAGCACGGCGGGTGGACGTTCGAGTACGACCGCGGCGAGGACGGAAACCGGTTCAAGCTCGACGAGCTGATGGACGCGGACGTCCAGCTGCTCGGTCGGGTCACCTACGACGGCTTCGCCGCGGCATGGCCGCAGCGCGAGGGCGACTTCGCCGAGAAGATCAACAAGGGACGCAAGGTGCTGGTCTCGACCACGCTGACCGACCCGAGCTGGGAGAACACCGAGGTGATCTCGAGCGATGTCCCGGCGCAGCTCGCGAAGCTTCGGGAGCAGACCGACGGGAACATCCTCGTCGCCGGGAGCGGGCGGCTCGTCACGACGCTGCTGGAGCACGATCTCGTGGACGAGCTCCGGCTGATGGTGTTCCCGACGGTTCTCGGCCGCGGCCGGCGTCTGTTCGGAGATGGGATCGACCGGCTCAAGTTCACGCTCGGCGAATCGAGAGCGGTCGGTCCCGACGGCGTCGTGGTGCTGGTCTACGAGCGGGCGCGCTGAGCTCCGCTCACAGGGACACGGACCCGTGCGGCATTTCGTGCTGCGTCCGCGGCCGCGCGGGACGCCCTGGAGCGGGCGGCCGCGCGGAGGCCGAGGGGCTCACGGGGGTGCTGCCGTGCGGGCCGGCCAGGACGGCCTCGTGCAGCGCGCTGCCGCCCACCCACTGCTTCCAGGTGAGGAACCACATCGTCCAGCCGTTGTCCCAGGTGCCGGCCTTCGGGCTGCCAAGGACCTTCACGGGGTCACCGGGGTCGGCCATCTTGTAGAAGATTTCGGCGTCGGCCGGGGACATGTTCACGCAACCGTGGCTCACGTTGGTGAACCCCTGCTCGCCGACCGACCAGAACGCGTCGTGCAGGTAATCGCCGCTCCAGGTGAACCGCACAGACCACGGCACCTCGATGTTGTAGCCCGGACCGACCATGTCGACCGGGTTCGCCTTCTCGATCGTCAGGTAGGAGCCGTCCGGCGTTTCGTCGCCGGGACGCCCGGTGCTGATCGGCCAGTGGGCGAACAGCTTCCCGTTGCGGATCACCTTCATGTAGTGATCGGCCGTGTTGGCCACGACCATCAGCGGCTGGCCGATCCTGAACGTCTGCGTGAGCGTGTGCGTGCCGTAGACGCCCGGGGACGCCTCGACGCCGTTCAGGTGCCCGGTGAAGTGCACTACCGTGTGCGCCGGCCAGTAATGGCGCGGGCGGAAGTAGAGGCACACGGGCGCGGTCCGGCACTGCTCGTCCCAGAACCAGGCGCCGACGACCGGCCTCGACGAGCTGACCTGGAGCGCCCGCTCGACGGCCGCGCGGTCCGCGACGGGCTGGCTCAGGTAGACGATGATCGGCATCCCCACGCCGTAGCTCTGGCCGTCGCCCTCGATGATCTCCGCCGAGAAGCTCCGTCTCGGCGCGAGCGTGCGAAACGACCTCGTCTCGGTGACACGAGCGCCGGAAGGATCGGCCGCGGTGGCGATGACCGTGTATCGCTGCGAGACGTCGAGCGCCCAGCGGCTGTGCCACACGGTCCCGGCGTCGTCGAGGGTCCCGCTCACCGGATCGCCGGCGGTGCGGACGACGACGGAGGTGATCCGGCCTCCAAGTGCCCTCACCTCCAAGCCGCGGTTCGGCGCCGCGTCGCTCGCGCCCGCCGGCGTGATCGCGATCCGCACAGCGCTCGACGCCGCGGCGCTCGAGAGCGCCCCGCCGCGCGTCGTCCGCGTGCCGGCCGAGCAGCCGGCGGCCACCAGCACGAGCGCGCAGGCTCCGACGACGGCGGGCGCGAGTCCGCGCCGGCCGGGGGACCGAGACAAGCTGATGTGAGGAACAGCCGCCGGGCGCAAGCTCCGACCTCCGAACGCTCTGCAAGGAGGCTAGCTCGCGGCTCTCCGCATACGCGCCGGTCGCCGGCGGGGTGCCGCGCCTGCTACGCCTGGCCGACCTGTTCCGCAGCCTCGTCACACTCGAGCTGCCGGTGCAGCGAGGGATCCCGCGCGAAGCGCCCGGCGACGCGCACCACTTCCTCTCCCAGCAGCCTCAGCTGCTGTTCGACCGCCGGGTCCCGGCCCTCCCCGGAGTCGTCGAAGGCGCGCGTCGAAAGCGGCACGGGGAACACGTAGGGAACCGCCCACGCCCGCAGCGAGCGGACCGAGAACTCCATCGTGTTCACGACCTGCAGTCCCTGGGTTCCCCCCGCGGCGCTGATCAGCCCGATCACCTTGTCGTGAAGGAACGAAGGGTCGCGTGTCCCCAGCATGTGCAGCCAGTCGATCGCGTTCTTGAAGGACCCCGAGACGGAGCCGTTGTACATCGGGCTGCTCCACAGCATCCCGTCCGCGCCGTAACACGTTTCGAGCAGGCTCCAGACCGACTCGGGCGCCTCGGGCTCGAGCTCGGGGTTGTACATCGGCAGCCCGAGTTGACGCAGGTCGAGCAGCTCGACTGAAGCGCCCGCCGCGGCGGCTCCCTCCAGAGCCACCTCGAGCGCCGCGCGGCTGCGCGAGACATCGCGCAGCGAACCACCGAGACCGGCGACCTTCATGGCCGTAGCCTCCTACGGATCGGCGCCTCTTGCAAGAGCGCGCGTCCCTCGGGCCGCGAAGCCACGGGGCCGCGCGCCCCCAAGACGCCACTGCTCCTGTCGCGATAACGCGTGCGTATAGCGGTGGCGACCGACGGGCTTAGAATCGAGCCACTGGCCGGACGCCGCTATCCGGCCGGCCCGAACGAACTTTCCCGCTTGCCCCCGTGGCGCGACGCGGCGTGGCCCCAGAGCCTCTCGCCACGGCCAAGCGGAGACACGAAGGAGACACCATGGCCAACCAGGAGACCCGCGTCAGCGTCATCGGACTCGGCAACATGGGCGGACACATGGCCGGGCGGCTGCTCGCCGCCGGCTTCGCGGTGCAGGGCTACGACCGCGACCGCGACCACGCCCAAGGGCTCATCGACGCAGGGCTCGAGTGGCGGGAGAGCCCGCGCGCCGGCGCCGACGGGGCCGAGTTCGTACTCACCTCGCTGCCCGACGACGGCGTGCTCGAACACGTCGCCACCGAAGAGGACGGGCTCCTTGCCGGCCTCGCGCAGAACGCGATCTGGATCGACCTCAGCACGGTGAGCCCGAAGGTCAGCCGCGAGATCGCCGAAAAGGTCGCGGCGCAGGGTCCGAAGATGCTCGACGCGCCGGTCTCCGGGAGCGTTCCCCAGGTGGAATCGGGCACGCTGACGATCATGGTCGGCGGCGATGAAGACGCCTTTCGTCGCGCCGAGCCGGTCCTGCGAGCGCTCGGGACACCGACCTACATCGGGGGCAACGGCCAGGGTCTCGCGCTGAAGCTCGCGATCAACATCAGCCTGGCGCTCCAGATGGAGGCGTTCGCCGAGGGCCTGCTGCTCGCAACACGCTCGGGCGTGGAACCCAGACGCGCGCTCGAGGTGATGGAGTCGAGCCCGATCGGCTCAGAGATGCTGAAAGCTCGGTCTTCGCTGATCCTCGAACCGCCGGAGAGCGCGTGGTTCACGCTCGCGTTCATGCACAAGGACATCGAGCTGGCGCTGGACACCGGACGGCACCTGGAAGTGCCGCTGCCGACCACCGAACGGGTGGACGAAGTCCTGGAGCGGGCGCTCGCGCTCGGCCACGAGCGAGATGACCTCGCAGCGATCTACCAGGTGCTCGGCGAGATCGCCGACGGGAAGCGAGTTCCGGCGTGAGCTCGCGCGCGGCGGGCAGTGGTCACGCCCCGGCGAGCGCGGCGCTCACTTCGGATAGCCGGCGTCCATCCACGATCGGAACGTCGAGACCTCGTTGGCGGGCCATGCCCCGTCGCAGGGCATGTTCCCGCCGTCGAGGGCCGAGTAGATCGCATCCGCGTTCGCCTTGACGTCGTCGTAGGAGGAGAGGTCGAAGTGGCCCATCATCGACTCGACGTCCTTGGGCCTGAAGAGGGGTCGGATATCGCTCTCGAATCCCGGGTGCTCGGCGCTCGACGGTCCGGACATTGACGTTCCCCTTTCGGTTGTGGCTTCCGGCCATCCTCGCGCGTCGCGCCCCCGCTGTCGAGGCGTGACACCGGGTAGACCGTTCAGGTGGCGTCGTCGCCGAGCATCTCGAGGATGAGCGCGGACCACGCGAAGCTGCGCGCGCCCTGCCCGGCGCCGGTGAAGGGGTCGTAGAACTCGCGCAGGCCTTCGCGCGCGACCGCTCCGGTGACCCCCGCCGCGAGCTGGCCGGCCTGTTGCTCGTATCCGAGGCGCACGAGCCCCTGCCACAGCAGCCACGCGGCGTTGATCCAGGTCGGCCCGCGCCAGTAGCGGCGCAGCCCCCAGAAGCGTTCGCGACGGGAGAAGGACGGCTCGTCGGCAGCAACCGACGGAGGCGTCGCCGTCAGCCAGAACTTCGCGGGGTCGAGCAGGTGCTCCTCGACCAGCCTGCGCCCGATCTCCTCGGGCAGATCGGGAAGGGCGAGCGGCGACAGCGCCGCCCAGGTCAACGGAGGCGTGCTCCGCACCGCCGGCCACGCCTCGTCGCGGAACAGGCCCCGCCGCTCGTCCCAGAGCCGCTCGACGAGGGCCTCGGTGGGCGACGGGCGGCCGAGGGCCAGGCAGGAGAGGCCGTGCAGCACGTTCGTCATCGTGGCGCAAAGGATCGGCCCGCCCGCATCGCGGACAGCTCGGATGTCGAAGCCGAGCCGGCGGTTGCGGCTCACGAGCAGCGGGAAGAAGGGCGTGCCCTGCGCGCGGTGGCCCCACACCGCATCGAACTGCGGGGAGGCGTCCAGGCCCGTCTCATCCGGCTGCAGCACCCACAGAAGACCGTCCCCATCGAGATCGCGGTCGCGCTCGATCCACTCGTGGTGGCGCACCACCTCCGGCACGGTGGCCGGGTCTCCGACCGCGAGGCGCCAGGCGTAGGCGAGCAGCGGCGGCTGGATCGTTCGCGTCATCGGATCCCGTCGCGAGGTGACGTTGTAGAAGAGATATCTGCGCCACGTGACCGGGCGGCGCCAGAAGATCGTGTGGCCGATGAAGCCGTCCGGTTCGGCGGCGGCGAGCAGCGTCTCGAGCTCCATGCGCGAACGCTCGGGGCGCAAACGCCGCCAGGCGATCGCGGCGAAGCACGAGTCCCAGTACCACTGCCAGGGATAGCGGCGCGGGTCGGGCTCGGTATAGGCGTAGCCGACGCCGTCGCGTTCGCCTTCGCGCCAGTTCGCCTCGAGCGTCTCACGGGCGGCCTTGCGCACGCGCTCGACGTCTGCGGCGGTCAGCTGAGAGGACGTAGACGACATGCGCGGCGGGCGGCGCACGATAGCGCCCCGCGCCGGGCGCAGCGCGAAAGCGCCCGGTCAGCCGATCACGACGTGCTCCTCCCCCAGCCAGATCGGCGAGCTCGGGAGATCGATGAACCGCCGCTCGTCCTCCAGCAGCGCGTTGGCGGCATTGCGCCCCTGCTCGCTCCCCATCGTCGCGAGGAGCTCGTCGAGGCTCTCCCACCAGAGCTCCGCGACGCCGTCGTAGCGACCGGGCTCGGAGCCGCGCGAGGCGGCCAGCGCCTCGTCGGCGTCGGTTTCGCGCGCGTGGGTCTGGACGTAGCGGCGGATGCCCAGCACCTCGGCGTGACGCTCGACGAGGCGCGCGTGCTCGGTGCGCCAATAGCGCTGGAACTCCTCGCGCGTCATGCCCTCGCGCCGGCGGATCATGAAGACGAGCTTGATCAAATCCCTACCTCCCCGATGACGATTTCCTCCCCGATCGTCTCACGGCGAGCGCCGGTCGCGTCGGTCGGGCGCGGATAGGATCGTCGGGTGGACGTTGCCATCGCCGGTGCCCACGGGAAGGTCGCCCTGCTGCTGTCGCGGCGGCTCACGGCCGGCGGCGATCGCGTCATCGGGCTGATCCGCAATCCGGATCACGCCGGCGAGGTCTCCGACACGGGCGCGACGCCCGCCATCTGCGACCTCGAGCAGGCGAGCGCCGAGGAGATCGCCGCCGCGCTCGACGGCGCAGACGCGGTGGTCTTCGCGGCCGGCGCCGGACCCGGCAGCGGGGCCGAGCGGAAGCTGACGGTGGACCGCGACGGAGCGATCAAGCTGCTGCGCGCGGCCGTGATCGCGGGTGTTCCGCGCTACGTGATCGTGAGCGCCGTGGGCGCGGAGGACCCGCCGGCCGGCGGCGAGGTGTTCGAGGTCTACCTGCGGGCGAAGGCGGAAGCCGACGCGGCGGTGTCCGCCAGCGATCGAGACTGGACGATCCTCAGACCGGGCGGGTTGACAGACGATCCCGGGACCGGGAAGGCGCGGATCGACCGCGCGCCCTTCCGCGGCACGGTGGCTCGCGAGGATCTCGCCGCGGTGCTCGCGCGGGTTCTGGCGGTGCCCGCCAGCGTGGGCGCCACCCTGTACGTGAACTCGGGCGAGGAGCCGATCGAGCAGGCCCTTGACGAGGCGCTCGGCGGCGGCGCCTGAGCCGGCTGCCGTGCGCCGACCGAGCGGATTTCGTCCGATTGGTGCGACGCGGGTATTTAGGGGTGTGTCAGGCTCAAACTCCCCACCTCGAAGGAGGCACCCATGGCAGTCAGACCGACCTGGAAGCCCCACGAGAAGCATGGTCAACTGACGAAGAAGAGCGACCTGCCCGACTCGGTGTTCGCGTTCCCGAAGGAGCGCAAGGAGCCGCTGACCGACGCCAAGCACGTGCGCAACGCGGCGGCGCGCTTCGATCAGGTGATCGACGTCTCCGATGCCGAGCGCAAACGCGCCTTCGCCAACATCGAGAAGGCCGCGAAGCACTACAAGGTCGACCTGTCGGAGACCGACTGGCACGAGCTCGGCGTCCACCCGCAGAAAAACCGCCGGGCGGCTGCGAAAAAGGCCGCGGACACTCGCCGCAAACGGCAGGCGAGCAGCGCGACGAAAGCGAAAGCTCGAAGCCGCTGAGCCCGCTCCGCTGAAAGCGGGCCCGCCAGAGCTGCACACGCAGGGCGCGGCGCGCGAGCGCTCCGGCCGGCGGCCGGAGCGCCCCGCCGCACGAACACGCAGGAGTAATCACCGCGAGCGCGAATCCGAGGGTTGGTCTCTGATCGCGAAGGCGGGGAGCCGAAGGAGGCGCAGAGGTGATGCTCAAGCGAGCCGGAGCGGAGTTCGTCGGCACATTCGTGCTCGTGTTCGGCGGCATCGGCACGGCGGTATTCGCCGGGACGCACGTCGGATACCTGGGAGTCTCACTCGCGTTCGGGCTCGGGCTCTTGGCGATGGCCTACGCCGTCGGTCCGATCTCGGGCTGCCACATCAACCCGGCCGTGACGCTCGGGCTGCTGCTCAGGGGCAGGATCGAGCTCGGCGCGTCGCTGCGGTACTGGGCGGCCCAGGTGCTCGGCGGGATCGCGGCGGCCGGCTTGGTGCTCGCGATCGTCTCGGGCCGCAAAGGCGGCTACGACGTGCGGATGGAAGGGCTCGCCGCGAACGGCTACGGCGCGCACTCGCCCGGCGGCTTCCCGATTGGCTCGGCGATCGCGGCCGAGGCGCTCCTCACGGCGTTCCTCGCGTTCACTGTCCTCGCCGCCACCGACCGGATCGCGAATGCGGCGTTCGCCGGAATCCCGATCGGCCTCGTGCTCGCGCTCGCGAACCTCGTCGCGATACCGGTCACCAACGCCTCGATCAACCCGGCCCGCAGCATCGGCCCCGCGATCTTCGTCGGCGGCTGGGCGCTCGAACAGGTGTGGGTCTTCATCGTCGCGCCGCTCGCCGGCGGCCTGCTCGCGGCGCTGGTCCATCGCGCGCTGTTCGGCGGCAGCCGGCCGATCCCGGCGGGCGAATCGGCCGTCGAACCCGGCGCTTAGGCGCGCGTCCGCAGCGCCAGCCGCCTCCTCTCCCCTAGTCTCCCCCGGGTGCTAGGCCTTCCCGACGGGGTGCGTGCGTGCCTGTTCGACCTCGATGGCGTGCTCACGAAGACGGCGAAGGTCCATGCGGCCGCCTGGAAGGAGATGTTCGACGCCTACCTGCGCGAACGTGCGGCGAAGACCGGCGGGTCGTTCGTGCCCTTCGACGTGGTGAAGGACTACGACACCTACGTCGACGGCAAGCCCCGCTACGAGGGCGTCGCCTCGTTCCTGGCAGCGCGGCAGATCTCGATCCCGGAGGGAGACGAGGACGACCCGCCGAGCGCCGAGACGATCCACGGGCTCGGCAACCGCAAGAACGACATCGTGCTTCGGCTGATCCACGAGCACGGCGTCGAACCGTACGAGGGGTCGGTGCGCTACGTCCGCGCGGCGATCGACGCCGGGCTGCACCGCGCGGTCGTCTCCTCGAGCACCAACGCCAGCGACGTGCTTCGCGCCGCGGGCATCGAGGACCTGTTCGAGATCCGGATCGACGGAGTCGTCGCCGAGCGCGAGCACCTTCGCGGCAAGCCGGCGCCGGACACGTTCCTCGCCGCCGCCAAGGCGTTCGAGGTGCCGCCGGCGGCGGCGGCCGTCTTCGAGGACGCGCTCGCCGGGGTCGAAGCGGGGCGCGCCGGCTCCTTCGGCGCCGTCGTGGGCGTCGACCGGGTCGGGCAGGCCGAGCAGCTGCGCGAGCACGGCGCGAGCATCGTCGTCACGGACCTCAGCGAGCTGCTCGCGAGATGATCGACCACGACCTGTTCGTGCCGGAGCCGTGGGCCGTGCGCGAAATGGAGCTGGATCTGGACGTGCTCGCGCAGACCGAGTCACTGTTCGCGCTCTCCAACGGCCACATCGGGTTGCGCGGCAACCTCGAGGAGGGCGAGCCCAATGGCCTGCCCGGCACCTACCTGAACTCGTTCTACGAAGTCACGCCGCTGCCGAGCGCCGAGACCGCCTACGGCGTGCCGCAGGACGGCCAGAGGCTCGTCAACGTCACGAACGGGAAGATCATCCGCCTGCTCGTCGAGGACGAGCCCTTCGACGTTCGCTATGGGGAGCTGCTCGGCCACGAACGCGTGCTCGACCTCCGCGACGGCGTGCTGCGCCGCACGGCGGACTGGCGCTCGCCAGCCGGCGCGCGGGTGCAGATCACCTCGACGCGCCTGGTGTCGCTCGCGCAGCGCGCGATCGCGGCGATCTCCTACGAGGTGACGCCGGTCGAGGATGCGCGCTGGGTCGTGCTCCAGTCGGAGCTGATCGCCAACGAGACTCTCCCGGAGATCCCCGGCGACCCGCGCAGCGGGCGCGAGCCCGGCGCGCCGCTCGAGCCCGTGATCCACGGGACGGAGGGCCTCAGGGGGCTGCTCGCACACGCGACGGGCGCGAGCGATCTGGTGATGGCGGCGGGGATGGACCACGTCCTGGAAGGACCCGACGAAACCGAGTCGAGCAGCGAATCGCGCGAGGACGTGGCGCGCGTGATGTTCACGACGAAACTCGAACCCGGCGAGAGCATCCGGATCGTCAAGTTCCTCGGTTACGGGTGGTCGAGCCAGCGCTCGGAGCTCGCCGTCGCCGATCAGGTCAGGGGCTCGCTTCTCGAGGCGCGCCACGCGGGATGGGACAGGCTGCTCGCCGCCCAGCGTGCATACCTCGATGACTTCTGGGACCGCGCAGACGTCGCGGTCGAGGGCGACGCGGAGCTCCAGTGCGCGATGCGCGTCTCGATGTTCCACTGCCTGCAGGCAGCCGCCCGCGCCGAGCAGCGTGCGATCGGCGCGAAGGGGCTGACCGGGACCGGCTATGACGGTCACACCTTCTGGGACACCGAGAGCTTCGTGCTGCAGCTGCTGACCTACACGGCACCTGACGCTGCCCGCGACGCGCTGCGCTGGCGTCACTCGACGCTCGAGCCGGCACGCGAACGCGCGAAGGAACTGGGCCTCGCCGGGGCGGCGTTCCCGTGGCGCACGATCAGGGGCCAGGAGTGCTCGAGCTACTGGCCCGCGAGCGTCGTGGCGTTTCACATCAACGGGGACATCGCCGACGCCGCACTGCGCTACCAGGCGGCCACCCAGGACGCGGACTTCGAACGCGACATCGGCGCCGAGCTGCTGATCGAAACCGCGCGCCTGTGGCGCTCGGTCGGCCACCACAACCCCGGCGGGCGCTTCGCCATCGACGGCGTCACGGGCCCCGACGAGTACAGCGCGATCGCCGACAACAACCTGTACACGAACCTGATGGCCCAGCAGAACCTGCGGGCCGCCGCCGACATCGCGGAGCGAGTGCCCGAGCGGGCAAGGGCGCTCGGGGCCGAAGCCGAGGAGATCGAGGCCTGGCGCGCTGACGCCGACGCGATCGTCGTGCCCTACGACTCCGAGCTCGAGGTCAGCTGCCAGGCCGAGCGCTTCACCCGCCATCAGCGCTGGGACTTCGCCACCACACCGCCCGAGGACTACCCGCTGTTCCTGCACTACCCGTACTTCGACCTGTACCGCAAGCAGGTCGTCAAGCAGGCGGATCTCGTGCTCGCCATGCACCTCCGCGGCGACGCTTTCAGCGACGCGTTGAAGGCGCGCAACTTCGCCTACTACGAGCCGCTCACCGTGCGCGACTCCTCGCTGTCCGCCTGCACCCAGGCCGTGCTCGCCGCCGAGACCGGCCATCTCGACCTCGCCTTCGATTACTTCGGCGAGGCGGCCTTGATCGACATCGATGACATCGAGCACAACACGCGCGACGGCCTTCACCTGGCGGCGCTCGCGGGCACCTGGATCGTCGCCGTCGCGGGATTCGGTGGCATGCGCGACCACGGCGGCGAGCTGTCCTTCAAACCGCGGCTGCCCCGGGCGCTCTCGGCGCTGTCCTTCGGGCTCGGCTTCCAGGGCCGAGCGCTCCGCGTGCAGCTTGTCCAGGAGCAGGCTACGTACAACCTCACCTCCGGTGAGGATCTGCAGATCGCCCATCACGGCGAGAAGCTCACGCTCGAGGCCGGCCGGCCGCTGATTCGTGCGATCCCTCCGGCCTCCCCGGAGCTCAGCGAGCCCCAGCAGCCGCCGGGGCGCGCGCCCGGCCGGCGGGCACGAAGGTGACGAGCACCCGCCGGGCACGGAGCGCGCCGCGGTGATATACGAGGGCCCGTGCCGGAATCGCCGATCCTGATCGATCTCTGGACGGTGGAAGCCGAGCGTCAGGAGGAGCTCCTCGACGCGATCAGCGCGAACGTCGAGCGCCTGTTGGTGCACCGGCCCGGCTTCGTCTCAGCCGACCTCTTCCAGAGCGCCAACCGCGACATGGTGCTGCTGAAAGTGACCATGCGCACCGCCCACGACCGGCAAGAGCTGACCGACTCCCCGGAGCTCGAGGCGGTGTACCGCGACCTGCGGCACCTCGCTCGAAGCCACACTCACATCTACAGGCTCGCCAGGACCTTCTCGCCCGAGCCCTAGCCGCCGGCCGCCAGGGCGCCCGCGCTGCGCTCGTCCTCCCCGGAGGCGCCCTCCGAGGCCGCCGCCGCGGCAACGTCCGAGGCGAACGTTTCGCTCGCGCGGAACAGGAACACCGCCGCGGCGACTAGCGCCGCGAGCATGATCAGGAACGTCACCTGCAGTCCGGTTGCGGCGGTCGAGGATGGCGCGTGCGGGTGCGTGCCGATCGGCGCCGGCTTCGGGACGATGCCGGCGACCAGCTCCGAGAGCGCGCCGAACAGCAGCGGGGCCAGCGCCTGGGCGAGCGACCTGACCACGGTCAGCGCGCTCGACGTCCTCCCCCACAGCCCGGATGGCACCACGTCCAGGCGCGCCGCCTGGACGGGCGGGTTGGCGGCCGAGATCAGCGCCGAGCCGCCGACGTCGAACCACAGGGCGGGCGTCAGATGCGTGCCGAGCAGGCCGAGCGCCAGCAGGAACGCGGCGCCGAGGTAGCAGGCGCCGGGGAACCACATGCGCGCGGCAAGTTTGCCGCGTTCGAGCAGCGCGTCGCTCACGCGCCCACCGACGACCGATCCGACGACCAGCCCGACGACGAGCAGCGCGAGCGCGAGCTCCGCGGCGGCCTGGCTCGCGTGGTAGTGGCCCTTGACGAACAGCAGCGCGAACGTCTGCAGCCCCGCGAAGTAGAAGTAGCCGAGCGAGGAGCCGAAGATCATCTGCACGTTCGACGGGATCGAGAACAGGTAGCGCACCGAGCGCACCAGCCCCATCCTGCTCGGATCTTCGTGCAGCACGAGCCGTGGATCCGGAGTCGCCCCCTCGCTGGCGGCGGCTTCTCTGGCCGCGTCGCGTTCGGCGCCCGGCAGCGGCTGCTCCGGCCGCTCGCCCTGCGCGGAGCTGCCGCCGGCCGCGCCTTGCAGCTCGACCGTGCCCACCGGCAGATGGCTCTGCCCTCCCCGCGAGGGCTCGGGCACGGTGCGCCACAGCTCGCGCGCGAGGAAGAAGCCGGGGATCGAAAGCACGACGAACGGCACGCGCCAGGAGATCGCGCTCGCGAGCAGGCCGCTGACGATGAAGCCGAACGCGGTGCCGACGGCCTCGCCCACCAGGATGTAGGACCAGATCCGGCCGCGCTCCTCGGCCGCGAAGTAGTCGCCGGTCAGGGATGAGATCGCCGGGCCGGCGCTCGCCGCGACGGCGCCGAGCGCCACGCGCGTGAGCAGCAGCGTCCCGAAGCTGCCGGCGAACGCGCTGAGCAGCGAAGCGCAGCTCCAGAGGACGATCGTGAACGCCAGCAGGGGAATCCGTTTGCTGCGGTCGACCAGCAGCCCGATGGGTACGGTCGCCGCCGCCCCCACGAGCAGCGTGACCGAGCTCAGCAGCCCGAGGTCGGCGTTGCCGATGTGCAGGGCAGACTCCAGCTGCGGCGCGATCGCCCCGAGCGTCGAGGCGTCGGCGCCATTCAGAGCGAGGACGAGCGCGAACAGAGTGACGACCCGCGCGCGGGCAGGACCCCCGACTCGTTTGACGACCCCGCCGCGGACCCCGCGTGCGGCCGACCCGGCGAGCGACTCGGCCGTTCGCAGCAGCCAGAGACGTTCGTCTCTGGGCTCGCTCATCGGCTGCTCCTCGGCCGCCTCTCTCGCACACGCGGAGTCTCGCGCACGAACGACGAGGCGGGCCGAGCGCCCCTGCTAGGACACCCAGCGCCCGAGCAGCGGGTCCGCTGCCGCGTCGCCGCGCAACCGCTCGATCGTTCCGGCGCGGAGCTCGCGCTTGGTGCGCGCGTAGATCTCGCCCGGGAAACCGGCGAGCGTGGCGGCCAGCTCGAGCGCTCGCGGCAGGACGGCAGCGGGGTCGAGCGCCTCGTCGAACACCCCCAGGCGCACGCACTCTTCCGCGTCCAGGAGCTCGTTGCCGAGCGCGAGCACGCGAGCGGCGTGCGGTGCCAGCTCGGCGCGCACGACCCCGATCGCGGCCTGCGGGTACGGAACGCCGACCTTGATCTCGGTGAGGCCGTACTTGCCGCTGCGCGACGCGACCCGCAGGTCGGTGCACAGCGCGAGCACCATGCCGCCGGCGATCGCGTGGCCGGTGATCGCGCCCACCACTGGGCACGGCAACGCGTAGGCCGTGAGCGCCATCTCGTTGATGCCTTCGACCGAGCGTCGCTGCTCGTCCTCGCCGTAGCCCGGGACCGCCTTCAGATCGACGCCGGCCGAGAAGAAGCCCTCGCGGCCGGCGAGCACGAGTGCGCCGGGGGGGTCGCTCTCGACGTCTGTGAGCGCGGCGACGATCTCCTCGAGCAGCTCGATGCTCATCGCGTTCGCGGGCGCTCGATCGATCGTCAGGACCGAGACCTCGCCCGTGCGCTCGAGGGCCGTGTGCTGCACGGTGGCGAGCTTATTGGGGCTTCGCCCGGCGCGCATTGCCGTGCGGAGGGAGAATGCAAGGAGCGAGATCATGACCCGCGACGCTGCACAGAGGCCCGAGAGCGTCGAGGAGGGGCTGGCCCTCCTCGACTACCACTTCTTCCCGGCCGGGGATCCGGCCTCCCGGTACCTCCGGGCGGACTCGTTCAAGGAGAACGTGATCCGGCTGATCGTCTTCGACATGCACCTGGCGGTCGAGGAGCTGCTTCGCGCGCACATCTTCGACGCGCTCTCGCAGCGATCGCAGCGGCGCGGCGAAACCGTGCGGTACGTCGAGGCGCTCTCGAGCCGCCAGGCACTCGACCTGGCGGCCCAGCTGGGCGTCATCGACGGCGCCACCTACGGGCGCCTGCGCGACCTCAACCGGCTGCGAAACAGGGCCGCGCACCATTGGGACGTCGACGACCCGTTGCGCCACCGCTCGTCTGCGGCCGCCGAGCACGATCGGCTGAGCTGGGACGGCGGGGAGCTGACTCCCGATCGGGTCAGGAGCGAGTTCCTGTCCGCCTACGGGGACATCTACGCGGGGCTCCTGGAGAGCTGGCGCGAGGCGCATCCCGAGCAAGCCGGTCGTGCCGGCGCCGCCCAAGACGGTCACGGCCGCTGAATCGCGGCGATCGCCTCCGGCGTGAGCTCCGCCAGCGATCCGAGCACGAGCGCGGCCTGCTTCAGCGCGTCCGCTGGGGGCGGGAACTCCCTGTTGGGGACGGCGATCACGAGCATGCCGGCCGCCCTGGCGGAGGACAACCCGTTCGCCGAGTCCTCGATCGCGACCGCCGATGCCGGCGGCACCCCCAGCCGCGAAGCGGCTGCCAGGTACACGTCGGGAGCGGGCTTGCCCGCGGCGACCTCTTCGCTCGACACCGTCACCGCGAAGCATTCCTCGAGTCCCGCCAGCGAGAGAACCGCCTCGATCACCTGCCGGTTCGAGGAAGACGCGAGGCCCAGCGGCCATCGAGCGGCGAGTGCTCGCACCGCCTGCACCGCGCCCGGAAGCAGCGGCAGCGAACGCCTGTAGCGCGCGAGCACCTCGGCCACGACCCGTTCGGCGATCTCCTCGGGATCGAGATCGACGCCCAGCTCCTCGTGCACGTAGCGCGACCACTCGGGCGAGCTCATCCCGAGCATGTCGCGCGTGGCGCCCTCCGTCCAGCGCCCTCCCCGCTCTTCGACGAGCGCCCGCCGGGCCGCATCCCAGACGCCCTCAGACTCGACGATCACCCCGTCGAGATCGAAGACGACGGCGCGCGGGCCGGCCTCGGCCGCGCGATCAGGCAACGCACCCCGCCATGGCGAGAACATAGACGGCCCCACCGCCGCGCTGCAACGCTCGGGCGCCTTGCGGCGCGCGACGCGGTGTTCGATGATCACGCAGAGTGACCGTCTACGAGGACACCGTCGAGACGGTCCGGGCGCTGGCCGAGCGCGCGCGGACGACCGAGAACGTGCTGTTCTGCGAGCGCCGCCCGCTGACATCGCTGGAGGCGCGCTACGCGAACGCGGATCGCCTCGCGGGCAGCCTGCGCGAGATCGAGGACGACGCGATCGGCTCGCTGCAACGGCTCGTCGACGCCGAGCAGGGATACGAATCGGCGCTCGAGGCCGTCGATGCCGCCGGAGCGGAAGCGAGCGAGTGGCTGCGCGCGGTCCTGCTCGCGCGGGCCATCGAGACGCTGAAGATGGAGCGCTAGGTGTCGAGCACGGGTGCGAAGCCTGCTGGAGAAGCGCCGGACACGTCAGCCGAACAGCCCCGCTCCGACCACCACACGATTCACGCCATGCGCTTGGCGCGCGGGCACCTTGGCGGCAAGGCGCTGAAGCTCCTCGGCTACGCGATCGTCGGCTACCTGATCCTGCGGCTGATCCCGAGCCTCGAATCCGCGCTTACGAGCCTCGAACGGATGCAGTGGCAGTGGCTCGCGTTCGCGGTCGGGCTCGAGCTCGTCTCCGAGACCGGCTTCGTGCTCTCGTGGCGGTCGATCGTCGATCCCGAAGACGTGCTCAGCCGGGAAGGGCGCGGCGCCGGGACCGCCCGGCGGCTGGCATGGGTGCAGCTGGGGGGCGGGATGTTCGTTCCCGGCGGCTCGTTGTCCAGCGTGGGCGTCGGGACGTGGCTGCTCCGTCGCTTCGGCATGCCGGTCAAGCAGATCGCCGAGCGCCAGCTGAACCTCCAGCTCCTGAACACCGGGGTGGATGCGCTCGCGCTGATCGGCGGCGGCGTGATCCTCGCCGTCGGCATCCTCCCGGGCAAGCGTCAGGGCGCCGCGCTCACTCTCGCTCCAGCCGGAGTCGCGCTGGTCGGGATCGCAGCGGCGCTGTGGGTGGCGGCCAAAGGAGAGCGCTATGCGCAGCGAAGCTCCGCGCGGCACCCGAAGGTCGCGGCCACCGTCGGCGCTGCCTCGGAAGCCGTCGAGGACACGCGCGAGATCCTCACCCACCGCCAAGGGCTGAGAAGCGTCTTCGGCGCCGTCGTCTACCTGTTCTTCGACGTGCTCGTGCTCTGGAGCGCCTTCGTGGCCCTCAACACGAAGCCGCTGCCGTCCTTCGCGGTCGTCGTGATGGCGTACATCATCGGCGCGCTCGGGGGGTCGCTCCCCCTGCCCGCGGGCGTCGGCGCGGTGCTCGGCATGGTCGGCATGCTCGTGCTCTACGGCGTTCCGCACAACGACGCGCTGGCCGCGGTGATCGTCTACCAGGCGATCGGCCAGCTCGTCCCGCTGCTCGGAGGCGGGATCGCGTGGATGTTCCTGCGCTTCACGATCGGTCCCCTGAAAAAGATCGAACAGGCGCAGGCCTAGCGCCTTGGTCGCGCCGGTGCCTCACCCCTCGCCGATGCCGAGCACGCGCGCGACCAGCTGCGCGCGCGTGCGGGCGCCGAGCTTCGACATCGCGTTGCGGACGTGGCTGCGAACCGTGTTCGGCGAGACCTCGAGCGTGTCGGCGATCTCAGCGGTGTCGAGCCCGTCCGCGATCAGCCTGATCACCTGCGCCTCGCGCCGCGTCAGCGGCTGGCTGCGAACAGCGAGGCTGTTCGTCTGGAGCGGCGAGCCGGCGGCCGGAGTGAGCGTGTAGACCGCTCGCCGCCCGCCGGGAACCGCCTCGATCACCGCGGTGTAGGCGATCTTCAGCTCCGCGCCGTCGCTGCTGATCAGGGTCGTGGTTCCCGACGCGCGACCCTCGCGCAGGAGCCGTTCCCACTGCGCTGCGGAGCGCCGGCGTTCGCCGGCCGCGACGGCGCCGACGATCGGCTCGCCGGCCCGGCTCGCCGGGCAGTGCCCGAGCAGCCGCTGGGCGGCGACGTTCAGGTCGACGAGCCGGCGGCGCTCGTCGAGGATCGCCACCGGCGTGGCCGTCGTCTCGAACAGCAGCTGGAAGGCCGCCTCCCAGGCCTCGCCGCCCCGCACGGCGGCGCCGCTCAGCTCCGTGCCCGCAGCCGTGGCCGCCCGAGGAGCCGCGTTCACGCGCGCCCCTGCCGCGAGCGCGGTGCGCCCGTCGCGGGGGTGCGGACCGGGCGGCGGAGGCGTGCAGCAGGCCGGCGGGATGGCGGCGTTCGCATCGGCACGAATCGTGTTGGCGCGCCCCGCGTCCGTCAATCGCGCAAATGGATGAGCTGGAGACCTTTTGGGGCGGTCCCCTCCCCCGGACCGGGGAGGCCCGCTCGGGGCGATCAGCAGACACCGAGCCGCGCGAGCAGGCGGTGAAGCCCCGCCCGGTGGTCATTCTCACTCGCGCCGGCGCCGGGGATCATCTAGCGTGCTCGCCCGATGCACGCCCCTGACGTCACACCCTCAGCGGACATCGCCGATCCCTCCGCACGGGCCCTGGCCTTCGCCGAGGACCTGCGCCGGCTCGCGGCGATCCCGAGGCCGTCCGCGTCGGCCGGCGAGCGCCAGGCGGCGGAGTGGATCGCGGCACGGCTGCGCGAGCTGGGCGCCCCCGGCCGGGTCGAGGAGGAGCGCGCCCACGGCTCCTACTGGTGGCCGGTAGGGCTGCCCAACGCCGCCGCCGCGTGGACGGCTCTCGCGGCGCTGCGGCGCCCGCGCCGCGCCCGGCGGCTGGCAGCGGTCCTCGCCGGAGCCGCGGGAGCCGCGGCCCTGTGGGACGACGTCGGCGGCGGGCGCCAGTGGCTCCGCCGGCTGGCGCTGCCCCAGCGAAGCACGTGGAACGTGATCGCCGACCTCGGTGAGCCGGCACAGACGGCGCGCCGGACCGTCATCGTCGGGGCTCACCACGACAGCGCGCACTCAGGGCTGATCTTCCACCCCGCGCTGTCGCGCTTCTTCCCCGACCGCTTCCCCGAGCTCCACGCGCGCAGCTCGCAGACCTTCCCGATCATGGTGCTCACGTGGCTGGGCCCGGTCCTCACCGCGCTGGGGGGCGCCTCGGGCCGCCGGGCGCTTCTCCGCCTCGGGGCGATGCTCTCGCTCGGGACGGTCGCGGCGATGGCCGACATCGGCACCAGCCCGACCGTGCCGGGCGCCAACGACAACCTGAGCGCAGTCGTCGTCCTGCTCGCGCTCGCCGACTCGCTTGCGCGCCGCCCGCCACCTGCGGGCGTGCGGGTGATCCTCCTGTCTACCGGCTCAGAGGAGTCGTTCATGGAGGGAATGCGCGGCTTCGCCGCGAGGCACTTCCCGACGCTCGAGCGCGAGCGCACCGAGATGCTTTGCCTCGAGTGCGTCGGCGGCCCGGATCTGCTCGTGCTCGAGGGCGAGGGCATGCTGCGCATGCGCGACTACCCGCCGGCAACCCGCGAGCGGCTCGCCGCGGCGGCGACACGCGCGGGCGTCGAGGTCGCCCGTGGCCTGCGCACGGTCGCCGCGACCGACGCCCTGATCGCGCTGCGCGCCGGCTACCAGGTGGCGCAGCTCGCCTCGATCGACTACACCGGCTTCCCGGCCAACTACCACTGGCCGAGCGACATCCCCGAGAACATCGACTGGCGGACGCTCGGCGACGCGATCGCCGTCGCCGAGGAGTTCGTCCGCGAGCCGCCGCACGCGGTGTAAATCCCCGGCCCTGCGCCGCGGCGAGCGCCGTCGGATAATGGTCCCGTGGCCGCCGAGGACACCGCAGCTGTCAACGAGCCGACCGCGCAGGGCGCCGCCCAATCCGGGGCCCAGTCCGACAGGACGGCCTGGGCGCGCAATCTCGCGGCGCCGGTGCGGGACTTCCTCGCAACCGAAACCGGCAGCGCGGCGATGCTGGTCATCGCTGCGGTCATCGCGCTCATCTGGGCGAACTCGCCCCTGAGGCACTCCTACGAAAGCCTGTGGACCACGGAGCTCTCGATCCGGCTCGGCGGCGGCGAGGTCGCCAACAACCTGCGCGGCTGGGTCAACGACGGGCTGATGACCCTGTTCTTCCTCGTCGTGGGGCTCGAGGCCAAGCGCGAGCTCGACCTCGGCGACCTCCGCGACCGCAGCCGCGCGCTGCTGCCGATCGTGGCGGCGATCGGCGGGATCCTCGTCCCGATCGCGATCTACGAGCTGTTCAACGCCGGCGGCGCCGGGGCACGCGGCTGGGGCGCCGCGATGTCCACCGACACGGCCCTGGCTCTCGGCGCGCTCGCGCTGATCACGCCCCGCAGCGCAACGCGGCTGCGGGTGTTCCTGCTGTCCTTCGCGATCGTCGACGACCTCGTCGCCCTGGTCGTGATCGCGACCGTCTATACGAAGCACGTCTCGATGCCCGCCCTGATCGTCGCGATCGCGCTGTTCGGCGTGCTGCTGGCTCTGCGCTACCTCCCGATCTGGCGGCGCCAGACGTCGGTCGCTGTCGCAGTCGCGCTGTGGGTTGCGCTCTTCAAGTCCGGGATCGACCCGGTGATCTCGGGGCTCGCGATCGGCCTCGTGACGAGCGCCTACCCGCCCTCGCGCGAGGACCTCGAGCGCGCCACTTCGCTGGCGCGCTCGTTCCGCGAGCAGCCGACGCCCGACCTCGCGCGCGAAGCGCAGCAGGGCGTGCTCGCGGCAATCTCCCCGAACGAACGGCTGCAGTACAGCCTGCACCCGTGGAGCAGCTACGTCGTGGTGCCGCTGTTCGCCCTCGCCAACGCGGGTGTCTACCTCGGCGGCGGAAGGCTCGGCAGGGCGCTCGGCTCGCCGATCATGCTCGGCATCTTCCTCGGCTACGTGCTGGGCAAGCCGGCCGGGATCCTTGCCGCTTCGAGGATCGGGACCCTGCCGCGACTGGGCCTGCGCCGCACGATCAGCTGGCCCGTGCTGGCGACCGGCGGCGCCGTCGCCGGGATCGGCTTCACGGTCTCGCTGCTCGTGTCGAGCCTCGCCTTCCGGGGCGATGATCTGGTGGACGCCAAGGTCGGCGCGATCTCCGCGGTCATCGTCGCGCCGCTGATCGGCTGGGGGGCGACTCGGATCGTGCGCCGGCTCCCCGAACAGGTGCGCGCGCGGCAGATCGCCGGAACGGTCGAAGACCTGCTCGACCTGGCCGAGGAGGTAGATCCCAAGCGCGACCACATCCGCGGCCCGGAAGACGCGCTCGTCACGCTGGTCGAGTACGGCGACTTCGAGTGCCCGTACTGCGGTCGCGCCGAGTCGACGATCAGGGAACTGCTCAGCAACCTGAGCGCGGACGTCCGCTACGTCTGGCGCCACCTGCCGCTCAACGACGTCCACGAGCACGCCCAGCTCGCCGCTGAAGCGTCGGAGGCGGCGTCCGCGCAGGGGCGTTTCTGGGACTACTACGACGCGCTGTTCGAGGATCAGAGCGCGCTGATGGGGAAGGACCTCGTTGCCCGCGCCGAGCGGCTCGGCCTCGACGTGGACCGATTCACCGAAGACCTGCGCGAGCACCGCTTCGCCGGGCGTATCGCCGACGACGTCGCGAGCGCCGACGAAAGCGGCGTCTCGGGAACCCCGACCTTCTTCATCAACGGGCGCCGCCACCAGGGGCCCTACGACATCGCCTCGCTCACCGCGGCGGTGGAGGCGGCCAAGACCCGCGCCGGGCTCCTCGCGCAGGTGGCATAACGCGCGCGGTTTCCGCGGCGGGCGCAGCGGGTAAGGGAACGCCCGTTCGCGACCACATCGAGGACGGGGGTGGTCTCCAGGTAAACCGTCAGCCGGAGGAACATCGATGTTCGTACGCCGTGTCCTCGCCGTCGCCCTGCCGCTCGCCGCGACGGCCTCTCTCGCAGCAGCCCCCGCCTCGCAGGCCAAGCCGATCGAGATGCCCACGCTCTCGAAGGCGATCGCGCAGGAGAACGCGATCATCGCCGCACACCGGGCGATCAACCCGCCCGCCCCGCCCTGCCCCGAGAACGGGATGCTGCCCGAACCGTTCTCGAACTGCGGGCTGCCGGAGGCGCCCGCGACGACGCTGCCCTACCCGACGCCGATGGCCTACTGGGGCGGCCACGTGCAGACCATGCCGAGGGTCTACGTCGTGTACTTCGGCTGGGGTGAGCCCGGCGCGTTCCCCGCTGGCGACAAATGCAAGGCCGAGGCGATCAGCGAGGGCGCGCTCAAGGCCTCGCTGAAGTGCGACCCCGAAGGCGCCGGCAAACGCATTGCCGACTGGGTGCAGCAGATGGGTGGCACCGAATGGGCGGGCGTCAGCACCCAGTACTTCCAGAACGGCCCGGCCGGCGAAGAACACATCACGAACCCGAGCGACGTGCTGGCCGGCATCTGGGTGGACAACAAGGACGCGGCGGACCTCTCGAAGACCTCTGCGGAAGCCGCGCCGGGCGCGGGCAACACCTACTCGGACCTCGGCGCCGAGGCGGCGCGGGCCGCCAAGCACTTCCACGTCAAGGACCTCGCCGACGCCGACTTCGTGATCGCCCAACCGCAGCAGTTCAGCGACCCGAACGCCTACGAAGCCGGCTACTGCGCCTTCCACGACTACACCGAGCCGGGCGTCGAGAAGGGCATCTACGACGGCATCGCGCCGGGCGTCTCCTACACGAACATGCCCTACGTGCTGAAGATCGACAACGAAGGCGTCAACGAGTGCGGCGAAAACGCCGTCAACGCCGGTCCGGAAGGCAAGCTCGACGGCATCTCGATCGTGCTCGGCCACGAGATCGAGGAGACGATCACCGACCCCGGCGCCGAGGACATCGTCGGCAGCGGCGAAAGCCAGCAGAACCTCGGGGGCTGGTACGACGCGCTCGACGCCAACGAGAACGGCGACAAGTGCGCGTGGGTCGGCGAGCCGCTGACCGGACCGGTCCCGGGTGGGCCTCAGGTCCTTCCGGTTCCGGGCGCGATGGGCGACATCGCCGGCAACCAGGGCACGAAGTTCGCCGTGCAGTCGCTGTGGAGCAACGAAGCGGCTGCGGGAACCGGCTACTGCGCGGGCGCCGGGACCGACCTGCCCGCTCCCTGAAGCGCCGGCGCGACCCGCGTCGGGACCGGCAGCCCGTCGGTCCCGCGCGGGCGCCTCGGCGCCTCTGCGCCCGCAGCGCTCACCGCGCGAGGCTGGACGCTACGCTCGGTCGATGATCGTCGCGCTCGGTGACGTGTACGCCCAGGTTCCGCGCCGTGAGGCGGCTGCGGAGGCGATGCTGAGCGCCCAGCAGGCGGCACTCGGCCAGGCAGGCTGCATATCGTTCGCCTTTGCCGAGGCGCTCGGGGAGCCGGGCCATTACCTGGTCGTCCAGCGCTGGAGCGATCGCGACGCGCTCGAAGCGCACTTCCGCTCCGAGGCGTTCTTCCGCTACCAGGCGGCGATCACGCCGCTGCTCGTGCGCGAATCCGAGCTCACCCTGCATTCGGTGGAGGACGCCGTCCGGCCCCTCGAATCCGAAACGCACACGGTCCCCGAGGACGACTCCTGAGTCTCCTCTCTCAGCCGGCGCCTTTCAGATAGGCGAGCACGGCGAGCACGCGCCGGTGGTCGCTGTCGGACTGCGCGAGGCCGAGCTTCCCGAAGATGTTGGCGATGTGCTTCTCGACCGCCCCGACGGTCAACACGAGCGCCGCGGCGATGCCGGCGTTCGAGCGCCCCTCGGCCATCAGCTCGAGCACCTCGATCTCGCGCGGGGTCAGCTCCGAGAGCGGTCCGTCGGCGCCGCGGGAGGAGACCAGCTCGGCGACCACCTCGGGGTCGAGCGCGGTGCCCCCTTCCGCGACGCGCGTGACCGCGGCGACGAACTCCCCGACGTCCATGATCCGGTCCTTGAGCAGATAGCCGACGCCTCCCCGCCCGTCGCCGAGCAGCTCGGCGGCGTAGGTCGGCTCGACGTACTGGGAGACCATCAGCACGGCGGTGTCCGGGGCCACGCGCCTCAGCTCGAGCGCGGCGCGGAGCCCCTCGTCGCGGAAGTCGGGTGGCAGCCTGATGTCGACCACAGCGACGTCCGGGCGCTCGGCGCGGACCTGCTCGAGCAGGGCTTCTGCGTCGGCGACGGCCGCCACGACGTCGAAGCCGTTGTCCCGCAGCAGCCGCTGCAGGCCGTCGCGCAGCAGCGCCAGGTCCTCGGCGATCACGACCCGCACGGCAGCTCCGCGCGCACCGTGGTCGGCCCACCGGGCGGGCTGATCACCTCCAGGCGGCCGTCGAGGGCCTCGACGCGGCGGCGCAGCCCGCTGAGGCCGCCGCCGGCCGGGTCGGCGCCGCCCACGCCGTCGTCGTGCACCTCGACCCTGAGCGTCCCGCCGCTGGAGGCGATGCGCACGTCGACGCGTGTCGCCCGCGCGTGCTTGCCGGCGTTGGCGAGCGCCTCAGCGACGACGAAGTAGGCCGCGCTCTCGACGGGCGGCTTGGGTCGCTCGGGCACCGTGGCGGACACCGTCACCGAGATCGGCGAGCCCGCGGCGAGCGCGCGCACAGCCGCGTCGAGCCCCCGGTCGGCGAGCACCGGCGGGTGGATGCCGCGTGCGAGGCCGCGCAGCTCGCGCAGCGCCTCGCCGGCACCCGTACGCGCGTCCGCCAGCAGTTCGCGCGCGGCTTCCGGTTCGCTCTGGAGCTTCTGCTCGGCCATGCCGAGGCTCATCCCGAGCGCGACGAGCCGTGCCTGTGCGCCGTCGTGGAGGTCGCGCTCGATCCGCCGCAGCTCGGCCTCCTGCACATCGACGGCTCCTGCACGGCTCTCCTCGAGCGTGGAGATGCGCGCCGTGAGCGCCGAGCGGTCCGGGCCGAGCAACAGGGCGGCGGCGTTCACGCCGACCGCGATCAGGCCCACGAGCAGCGGCCACACCGGCCAGAAGTAGCCTCCGCCCGAGGCGGCCCACACACCGGTGAAGAACGGGATCAGCGCGCCCCACACGCCGGCGTGGATCGCGAAGCCCCGGTCGAGCCGGTGCTCGAACCACCATGCGCGGTTCTCGTTCACCCAGACGATCCAGGCGTCGATCGCGAGCGCGAGCGCGAGCGGGAGGATCGGCCAGATCGGCCAGAAGTAGCTGCGCGAGGTGAGCAGCCAGATCAGGATCAGGAGAGAGGCGAGCGCGGCTGAGGCGAGCGCGTGGATCATGAGCGCCCGCCGCGCGCCGGCGTCGCTCGTGCGGTCGCGGTCCTTTCGCGGCCTGCGAGGTCCGAGGAGCGCCGCGGACAGGGCGCGCCACGGCGGCGCCGCCACGCGGACGAGGCCGCTCGTGAGCGCGAGCGTCGCGGCGCCCAGCGGCACCATCGCGAGTGCGAGGCCGATCGAATCCACCCGCCACGCGCCCACGTCGATCCCTTCCGGCACGGCCCAGTAGTAGAGCGGAGCGGTCAGCAGGGCGAGGCCGACCCCGAGCAACGACAGCACCGCCACCGCGAGCGCGAAGCCGATCGCGATCCGCGCAAGCAGGTACGCCTGCGCGCGCCACATCCACGGGTCCGCAACGATCGCCCACAGCCGCCGCCAGAAGCCGCGCGCCTTCGGCAGCGACGGTACGCGGACGTCGGTCTCCAACACCCCGCGCGAGAGCCACGCCTCGACCATGCCGGCGCCGCGAACCGAGAGCGCCGTGGCGATCGCCGCCGGCACCACCAGCGGCGTCACCACGAACGACAGCGTCACCGACCACATCGTGACGAGCAGGGTCAGCCAGA